>Ga0070741_10000289_pt1 | contig 192776 bp, 195 predicted proteins | sample Coa_R1_4_FD_66440 | JGI IMG/M metagenome (GOLD analysis project Ga0070741, IMG submission 66440) | Surface soil microbial communities from Centralia Pennsylvania, which are recovering from an underground coalmine fire - Coalmine... | ecosystem: Environmental > Terrestrial > Soil >... | reverse complement strand
TGCCGTTGCCGTCGACCTTCGCGATGCTCGTCGCGGTTGTCGGGTCGACGATGTTCACGGATTGCCCGGTGGCCTTGACGGTGGCGTAGGACACGCCCCCGGCCGCGAGCAGCAGTGCCAAGCTGGCGATCACGAGCGCAGGGCTCGGGCGAAGCGAACGCATGGGAGACCTCCCTGGTTGTTTGCCTGCCCGCGCCGATTCTGAACTACCCGCAGGGCGGGTCTACCTCATCCGCTCGCGCGGCCGATCCGCGTCTTCCTACTACTAGGGGCGCTTCCGGCGGTGAGCTCTTCGCGTGCCCGCTTGGCGAGCGGGCGAGCGCCGCTGCGGGCGCGAGGTCGAGCGGTTCGGCGGGCGCCTCGCGAGCGACCTCAGCAGCCCTCGCTTCCTACCGGATCGAGTATTTGCACCCCACGCGGTCGCCGGGTCGAGCCTTTACGCTCCGCGTGTGAGTCAGTTCTTCACGTCGACGAGTTCCTATGAACGCTTTATGGGGCGATTTTCAGGGCAGCTCGCACGGCTTTTTGCGGACTTCGCGGGCGTCGGGGCGTCCGGGCGCGCGCTCGACGTGGGCTGCGGGCCTGGTGCGCTTACGGTGGAGCTCGCTACGCGGCTCGGCGCCGTGAACGTGGCGGCGATCGATCCGTCGGAGGCATTCGTCGAGGCAGCGGGCGAGCGGTACCCGGAGGTCGACGTGCGCCTCGCGCCTGCGGAGACGATCCCGTTCGCCGATAACGTGTTCGACTTCGCGCTTGCCCAGCTCGTCGTCCACTTCATGGCGGACGCGGTCGCCGGTCTAGGCGAGATGGCGCGCGTGACGCGGTCGGGCGGCGTCGTTGCTGCCTGCGTGTGGGACTACTACGGGCGCACGTCGCCGTTGTCGCAGTTCTGGTCAGCGCTCGAGGAGTTCGACCCGGCGGCCGAAAACGAAGCGCACCTCGCCGGCGCGCGCGAGGGGCATCTCGGCGAGCTGTTCGAGGCGGCGGGGCTCGAACACGTGCAGCAATCGTCGCTCTCGGTCGGCGTCGAGTTCGCCAGCTTCGACGAGTGGTGGGCGCCGTACGAGCTCGGCGTGGGCCCGGCCGGCGCCTATGTTGCGGGTCTCGACGATGCGCAGCGCGAGGAGCTTCGCGAGCTCTGCCGCGCGCGCATGCCTCAGGCGCCGTTCACGGTGACGGGCAAGGCCTGGGCCGCGCGCGGCGCGCCTCTGTCAGTGTTGCGAGCACGCTAGGTCGTCTAACACATCTGGCCGAGCGGCGTCCCTGCCTCAGACCCCGAATCGAAAGTCCGCGGCCGTGCCAGCCCTCGCACAAAGGCCGCCTCCTTTTCGGACATGGCCGCAAGAGCGACTAGCCAACCGGCCGGCCGAGCCGTAGGGTTGGCATCGAGCCGGGGGCGGACGCCAGTGCCTCGTACAGCCGTCGTTGACACGCCCCGGCTCCTACACTCCGAACCGGTGGCCGCCTGGGATCCACCCGACGACTTCCGCGCCGAACTCGACCGCGTGGGTGTCAGCTACCGCCGCGCCGGCGCAGCCCACTACGTACACGCCGTCGAACTCGGCCATGAACTCTGGCTCCTCGGCCCGCCGCGGCTACGGCCACGCCCGAACTGGCAAGGCACGCTCGCCGAAGCGCGCCGGCGCGTCGCAACGATCGCCGATGACGCCGGCCCCGACGGCTTCTGGCGCGCCTTTGCCTGGCAGGGAGGGAAGGTCGGTTGAATAGGCCGAGGGTTCTCGAACGCATCCAGATCATCTGTGACGGCGTACTCCTCCGGTCGCTCGCAAACGATGACGTGGCCCTTCTCGCTCGGTGGCTTCAGGAGGCGGACACCACGATCTCCCGCGGGATCGCCCAGCGGCTCGAGGGACAGCTGCCCTCGTACGAGCCGGCCGAGATCCGACTCGAACGCGATGAACTCCTGAACGTCGTCCTCCCGTTGCTCGCCAGCAAGACCGTCGCGGGCTACGCCGGGCTGCGCGAGCTTCGGCGAAACCTCCAGCAGATCGCCGACGACTCGTAGCTCAGGAGACGGGGGGACGACGCCCCGGCCCCGACGGCTTCTGGGCAGGCGTTCGCCTAACCGCTACGACTGATCGTCCACCGCCGCTGTCGGCGCGTTCTTCCGCACCGACTCGATCCCGGCCAGACAGGCGCGCTTCGTCTCATACGCCTCACTCGTCGCGATCACCTTCCCGTTCGTGGCGAGCAGGTTGAAGCGGAACTTTCCGGTCGAGCCCTTCTTGATCACGAACTTCGCTGGCATCACACACCTCCCGAGCACGCTGACGGCTGACGGTGGCCGGGACGATAACCGCGTGCAGCACTTTCTGAGAATGCTGCATCTTGCGCGACATTTGTACACGCCTGGTACACGCACCCCCTCACTAGACGAACTCATCTCCAGAGATTAACGCGCTTAGCAGGGCTTTTACTCACGCGCCTGGAGGGATTCGAACCCCCGACCCGCGGCTTAGAAGGCCGCCGCTCTTCCGCTGAGCTACAGGCGCCCGGATGAAGCCTATCCTGGCGACGCGGCGGTTACGGCTCGCGGGCAGGGGTACGTGGGTGTCGCAAACGGAGCGACGAAAGGGGTCGAACGATGGGCGAGCAGCACCGTCTCGACGGCAAGCGGATCGCGGTCGTCGCCGCCGACATGGTCGAGCAGATCGAGCTGACGGAGCCGTGGAAGGCTCTCGAACGCGCCGGCGCGTCGGTCGACCTGATCTCGATCGAGCCCGGGAAGATCCAGGGCTTCAACCATTTCGATAAGGCGGACGCGTTCGGCGTCGACCGGACGATCGAGGAGGTCGGCGCCGACGAGTACGACGCGCTCGTGCTGCCGGGCGGCGTCGGCAGCCCGGACATCCTGCGCACGGACGAGAACGTCGTCCAGTTCGTCCGCGACTTCTTCCAGCAGGGGAAGCCGGTCGCGGCGATCTGCCACGGCCCGTGGACGCTCGTCGAGGCGGGCGCGGTCCGGGGCCGGACGCTGACGTCCTGGCCGAGCCTCCAGACGGACATCCGCAACGCGGGCGGCGAATGGGTCGACGATGAGGTCCACGTCGATCGCGGCCTCGTCACGAGCCGTCAGCCGGACGACCTTCCGGGCTTCATCGATGCGATGCTCGAGGAGTTCGCCGCGGGCACCCACGCACGGGCGGCGATCGGGCGGACCGCTGCGGAGACCTGATCGGTGACCGCCACCGGCTGGGCGGCAGGGCGCGGGTATCCTGTCGCCCCAGCACGGTGGCGGTAGCTCAGTTGGTAGAGCCCCGGGTTGTGGTCCCGGTGGTCGTGGGTTCGAATCCCATCCGCCACCCCTGAGCCGCTCAGCGAGGCGGCGCGAGGCCCCGTAGCTCAGCGGATAGAGCGGCAGACTTCGAATCTGCGTGCGGAGGTTCGACTCCTCCCGGGGCCAAGAAGCAAAGTCCCCTGCTCATGGGCAAATCTCTCAAGTATCCACGAGCACTTGACTTGATTGGGATCACCGTGGGAGCCACACGACCCAAGACGGGGTCGGGGAAGAGGCACGCTCCGTGGCCCCTCTGCAGCCCAAGCGAGGCCCCCGAGGATCGGCAACGACCGCGGCACCATCTCGTCTCTCCTCCCTTCGACCGCTGCCTGCCCGACACCGCTCAGCCTTAGGACAGGGCGCAGCCTCGGATCAACTCCATCGGCGGGAACGGGGTTTCGTGTTCGGCACGGCGGGTATTTAATGTCGTTCAAGGGATGAGGGAACCGACGCGGCTGGGAACGATTCGTCGGAGTGTGGGCGGTTCGCACTTCCTGACGGCCGTCGTCTCCAGCGCGGCGACGCTCCTCGTGGTCGGCGGGGCGGCCCTCGCGGTGAACCAGCAGAGCTCGGGGCCGCACGCCAAGCGGTCCCCTGCCGCTGCGCACAGGGCCGCGGCGGTCGGCCAGCAGGTCTGGAGCGGCTTCGTCGACTTCATCGACGCGCTCGACACGACCACGTATCTGGGCATCGGCGGGCAGACGCACGCAGCCGTGACTCCCGGCGCCGTCGGCACCGCGGTCGTGATCGCCGGCACGATGGGGAACCTGCGGGCGCGACTGACGAGCGCTCCGGTGGGCGGGTCGGTCACGTTCACCGCGTACACGAATGCTGCGTCGACGCTCACCTGCACGATCACGCCGCCGGGCACGAACTGCTCCGACTCCGTCGACTCGCTCGCGCTGGCGTCGGACAAGCTGATCAAGGTGCAGGTCGTGAACAACGGCACCGGCCCGTTGTACGGGGCTCGCTGGTCGGCGACGTTCACGCCCAGTTGAGCCCGACTCGCGCTGCGGTAACGGCGCGCCCGGGCTGGAACGGCCCGGGCGCCGCGTTCTCGCGGCGGGCGCTGCTGCAGACGGGAGGCGTCGCGGCCGCGCTGCTCTTCGTGCCCGGCCTGCGCAGCGTTGCGCGATCCGCGGGCGAGCTCCCCGCGTACCTCAGGCTTGAGACGTACGAGCCCCTCGTCGGCAGCTCGTTCGCGGTCGCCGGCACGCGCAGGTCGCTTCGGCTCGTCGCCGTCGACCGGCTGAGGCACAATCCCGACGGCTTTTCGCTGCTCTTCCGCTCCCGGCGCGGCGAGCGACCGCCGGCTCCCGAGATCCGGGGCGTCCGTCACCCGGCCCTCGGGCCAGTTGACCTCGTACTCCTGCCGGTCGGCCGAGCTCTCCACGGACAGACGTACCAGTCCATCCTCAACCCCCACCGTCCGGTCGCCCGGAAGGAGTCGAGCAACCATGGCTAACAGTCCCTTTCTCGGCGAGATCCGCCTCGTTCCGTACAACTTCGCCCCCCGCGGCTGGGCGTTCTGCGACGGCCAGATCCTGCCGATCGCGCAGAACACGGCGCTCTTCTCGCTGCTCGGGACCACGTACGGGGGGAACGGCCAGACGACGTTCGCCCTGCCCGATCTGCGCGGCCGTCACGCGATCGAGGCCGGCCAGGGCCCCGGTCTCTCGTCCTACACCCTGGGCGAGACCGGCGGAACGGAGTCGACGACGCTCACGTTGAGCAACCTCCCCGCACACACGCACGCCGTGAACGCGAGCAACGTCCAGCAGGAGACCGATCGGGCGGCCGGCGCCGTTCCGACGCTGGGCGGCGTGTACGCCTCGCAGCCGGACCGGACGACGGTGATGGATCCCGCGATGATCAGCCCGGCAGGCAACGGTCTCCCGGTGTCGAACCTTTCCCCGTTCCTCACGCTGCACTACATCATCGCCCTCCAGGGCATCTTCCCGTCGCGGAACTAGGGCCTAGGGGAGCGCCTCTCCGCCTTCGAGCATCTGCGTGAGCCAGTCGTTCACGACGCAGTCGAGCACGAGGTTGACGCGGGGCGTCCGGCCGCGATTCGCCACGCGATGCGGACGGTTGACGTCGACGTACCAGACCTCGCCCGGCAGCATCGGCACCGGCCGTCCGTCGAGCTCGAACTCGACGCCGGGCCCGCTCGTGACCGGGACGTGGATGCGCAGCTCGCCGTCCTCGTAGCCCAGCCGGTAGTCCCGGTGCTCGCCGACGCTGGCCCCCGGCCCGAGCCGCAGGAGGCGGACGGCCTGGAGCGGGCAGAGGAAGGTCGCGACCGCCTCGGCGAGCGCAGGAGAGCGATGGAGCGTCTCGGTGTCCTCGAACGCGGCCTCGGCACCGGGATCGGGATAGAGCTGCTGCGGTCGGCCGCCGACCGAACGCAGCGCGACGCCGCTCCACTCCCCCTCGTAGAGCTGGGCGTTGAAGTGCGGGACCCATTCGTCCTCGCGGAGGCGTTCCACATCCTCGCGGAGGGCGTCGGCGTCGAAGCGGAACGGCAGCCGGACTACGGGCTCGATAGCGACGCCTCCTGCGCGCGGTGCAGCGCGACGAGACGATCGTAGGCCGGCCGCGCCCAGCGCTCTGCGGCCTCGACGACATCGGCGGACGCGCCGGCGCGCCGCGCCTCCGAGTCGGGCTCGAACGGAAGCACCGGGTTCTTCGCGTCGCGCATGCCGGCCGCTCGCATCGCCGCCACCTCGCCGTCGTCGAGGTCGAGCCCGAAGTGCGCGGCGATCGCGCCGGTCACCGCGCCCGGCAGCTCGCGGTAGTCGACGAGCAGCCCGCGACCGGTCGACGCATGGTCGGCCGCCTCCGAGCCGATCCGCCCGACGACGCGCGCGCCGTACTCGGCGAGGGTGATCTCCCGGAGCGACTCGTAGCCGAGTCCGAGCAGCTCCGGAGGGAGGACGCCCGGGATCATCTGCGGGCCGGTCACGCGCGAGAGGTGCGATGCGAGGACCTCCACCGGGTCGCGGAAGACGAAGATCCACGGCACCTCGGGAAAGACGGAGACGACGAGCTCGAGGTCGAGCACGTGCCACATGTCGAGCTTGACGAACAGTCGCTCCTCCGCCGCGCGCGGCCGGCCGAGAGCCGCGAGGAGCGCGCGCAGCCAGTCGCCTCGCGTCTCGGGCGGGACGCCGCGCAGCTTCGACTGCAGAACCGCGTCGACCGGCGGAGGCTCCGAGAGGACGAGGTGACGAGGGCTCGCGGCGAGCATCTGGCCGACGAGCGTCGAGCCGCAACGCGAGAGGTGGTAGACGAAGCCGGCCGGCGGGATCGCGCCGGCCGCCGCTTCGCGCAGGGTCTCGATGCCGGTCTCGAGCGGGAAGACGAGCGAGAACGGGCGCGCGAGCGCGCGCTCGACGGTCTCGTCGAAGAACGGCTCGGTGAACCGGACGTCGTCGAGCCACCGCCACTCGACCGCCGGGCCGTGAGCCCGCCAGCGGATGTGAACCGGCACCCAGTCGGTCAGATCCAACGCTCGCGCCTCGCGGCGTTCGCAGCCGCGCGCGCCGCGTCGACGTCCTCACGCGTGAGCGCGATCCCGCGCGCCGCGCCTGCGGCGATCGCGGTCGTGGCGAACTCGTCCCACGTGCGCGGCGCCTGCAGCTCGTGGAGCAAGCGCTCGTCCTCGATCGCGAATGCGCCGAGTCGGCGCAGCGCTGCGGCGTCGCCCGTCACCGCGTAAGTCTTCCTGAAAGGGCAGCCCGGCGGCCGGCGCGACCCGGGTCACGGAGCGCGAAAGACGACCCGCTCGCGGTTCCAGCGCGACGCCGGGTCGAAGAACTTCGCCGACCAGCCGTCGGTCTCGTCGAGGTAGCGCGTCGCCGGTTCGGCGCCGATCGTTCCGCTGGCGATCGTCGGCTGGTGCTGCGTCCAGTAGCGGAAGCGGAAGTGCGTGAAGAGGCGCATGAACTCGGTCAGGTAGATGTCCGCGACGCGAGTGTCTCCGCGGAGCACGAGCATGTTCTCGTCGTTGGCGAACGTCGAGTTGTCGCTGAAGTTCGCGGAGCCGGCGACGACGATCGGGTCGTCCGACAGCGGGTCGACGAGCAGGAACTTCGTGTGGACGTACTTGATGTGCACGCTCATCGTGTTGCCCGCCTCCGGCAGCCACGGCAGGCTCGGCAGCGTGTGGGTGAAGGCGGCGCCGGTCGTCGCCCACGCGTTCGGGCTCGGCTCGAGGGCCTGCACGTTCCTGTCGGCGGAGTCGACGATCGCGTAACGGAAGGCCGTCCCCGGTGCTCCGATCGCCTTGATCAGATCGGCATTGAGCCCGAAGGGCGCCGTGATGAACGCGCTCGAGGTCGCGTTCCTGATCCGGTCCTCGTACCAGGAGAGCGCCCCCGGCTCCGCCTGCGGGCTGAAGACGTGCGCTGTCCCGCCCGGCGCGAGGGTGGTCAGATCGGGGTTCTGCTGCGAGGTCCACGCAAGGATGTCCGCCGGGAGAGGATCCGGCCGGAGCGCGCTCCAGTAGTCGAGGTAGGCCTTCGCGATCGCGGCGTCGCGGATCGCGTGGCCGGCGTTCGCCTGCCCGTAGATGCCGCTGTCGGTGATGTTCGTCGAGCCCGTCCAGACGGAGACCGGCGCTCCGTCCTCGAGCAGCACGACGAACTTGTTGTGCGGAATCGGAGCGTTCGCCCGCGTCGTCGCGACGGCGTCGAGGCCGCGCTGCACGATCGGAGCCGGGTCGTCCTCGGCGTCGTAGACGATCGCCACGTCCGCTCCGTTCGCACGCGCGGCGGCGAGCGCGTCGAGGACGCTCGTGTTCGCGAACTCGTAGAAGGCGCAGCGAAGGCCCTGGTGCGGACCCGCGGCCTGGCCGATGTAGGCGAGCAGCGCCTCGAGGAGCCCGCGGGAGAGCCACGCGCGGGCGGCGGGGTCGGAGAGCGGGTCGGCCACGTGCGGGAACTTCCTCGCGTAGGCCTGGCTCCCGATCACGCCGCGGTTGAGCCAGACGCCGTTGACGCCCGTGGTCGGATCCTCGGTCGTGACGGCGAGCTCGACCTGCTCGCGAGCCTCGAGGTCGGCAGACGTGCCGTGCATCGCCGTGACCGTGTAGGTGAGCGCCTGGCCCGGATCCTCGACGTAATCGCCCCAGAGGAAGGTCTGGAGGGGGTTCTTCAGCGTCGAGTGATCGGCGTGCGCGCCGACGTCGTTGCCCTTGAAGAGGAGAAAGTTGTCGAGCGGTTCGGGCGCGCCCTGCCCGGTCTTCGTGATCGCGAACCCGAGCAGTCCGGCCCGCGCGGCCTCGTCGACATCGATCCCGAAGAGGACGCAGCGCGTCCCCGCGATCGCCTGGACGCTCAGGCTGCCGTCCCGCCCGGTCGTTCTCATGGCGGGTTGTGGTCGAACTTCGGCCAGGGGTACAGCGCCAGGTGGACGAGGAGGATCGCGAGCCCCGCGATCGCGACCGTCGCGACCCAGTGGAAGCGCTTCTGGAGGTAGTCGATCGTCTTGAGGAGCGTCGGCGCGCCGAGGATCTTCTTCGCCCAGTACGCGAGCGCGCTCGGCACGGCGACGGCGAACACGGCGAGTGCGGCGTAGATGGCGTACCCGAGCGTGTACTTGCCCGCCCCGGCCGCGGCGGCGACGAATCCCGTCACGGTCGCGAACGCGAGCACGAAGGCGACGTAGAGCCCGCCACGCGGCAGCTCCTGCGCGTCGCTCGGGGGCGCGCCGCCTCTCAGCGCGTGGCCCGCCTTGAGGCCCGACGAGGTGGCGACGTGATAGGCGACGATCGCGATCAGCGCGACCGGCACGATCGCCACCCAGTCCTGGATCGACTCCAGGTGGCCGGTCGTGCTCGAGATCGTGGGCCACGGGATGTCGGCCTTCAGCGTCTTCGAAAGAGCAGCGAGGAATTCGGGGACGGCGATGAACACGGCGAGCGGCCCCCAGAGCGCGTAACCGCGCCGCTCGAGCGGCGTGACCGGCCCGGCAGCGAGGAACTCCTCCCGCAGCCATCTCAGAAGCGGGAAGCGCCAGATTCCGGCGGGCACTGTGACTGACGGCACAGTCACGACCACGCCGTAGAGAGTGAACCTCGGCGTAACAGCTGTCAAGCCACGCGTTCGCGCGGCGCGTCTTTCAGATCGTCCGGCGAGCGCCGCGCTCGTCCGCGGACGGCTTCCCTGCCTCGACTCCGTCGATGAGGCTGCGGACCCGGCGGAGCAGCGAGACGTCGTCGAACGGCTTCTGGAGGAACTCGCTGTCCTCGGGAAGCGAGCGGCCGCGGAGCGTCTCGGCCGGGTAGCCGGAGAGGAACAGCGTCCGGAGCGCGGGGCGCACGCCGCGTAGCCGCTCGACGAGCTCGGGCCCGGACATCTGCGGCATGACCACGTCGCTCACGAGCACGTCGATCTCGGCGTCCGGTCGGGAGGCGAGCGCGAGCGCCTCCTTCGGCAGGGCCGCCGCGAGCACGCGGTAGCCGTTCTCGATGAGGATCGTCTCCAGCAGGACGCGCACGAGCTCGTCGTCCTCGCAGACGAGCACCGTCTCCGTCCCGCTGAGGCTCTCGGGCCGGAGCGCCGGCGCGAATGCGCGCGTGGCCGGCTCGCCGGCCGCCGCCGGGAGGTAGACCTTGAAGCTCGAGCCGAGGCCGGGCTCCGAGTAGACCTCGAGGTGCCCGCCGGACTGCGTGACGATCCCGTGCACCGTCGCGAGCCCGAGTCCGGTGCCCGCGCCGACCTCCTTCGTCGTGAAGAAGGGCTCGAAGATCCGCGACTGCGTCTCGCGATCGATCCCTGTCCCCGTATCGGTCACCGACAGGCAGGCGTACTCCCCGGGCTCGATGCCGGCATGGTCGGCTGCGTACCGCTCGTCGAGGAGCACGCTTCTCGTGTCGATCGTCAGCGTCCCGCCCGTCGGCATCGCATCCCGCGCGTTCACGACGAGGTTCACGATCACCTGCTCGATCTGGCCCCGGTCGGCGAGCACGGGCGGCGCGTCCACGGAGGTGAGGACGCCGATCTCGATGTTCTCGCCGATCAGCCGGGTCAGCATCGGCGAGACGGCCGCGATCACCTCGTTGAGGTCGAGCACGACCGGCTCCCGGAGCTGCTGTCGCGAGAAGGCCAGGAGCTGCTGGGTCAGCTGCACCGCCCGGTCGGCCGCGCGGTCGATCTCGTCGAGCTCGCGCGCGCCCGGGCCGGCGCCGATCCGGTTCCGGGCCATCGCGCCGTAGCCGGAGATCACGGTCAGGAGGTTGTTGAAATCGTGCGCGACGCCGCCCGCGAGCTGGCCGACCGCCTCCATCTTCTGCGCCTGGCGAAGGCGGCTCTCGAGCAGCTCGCGCTCGCCCACGTCCTCGGCGATGACGCAGCGCGCCGCCCGGCCGTTGAACGAGATGTCGTGCGCGATCGTTCGCATCTTCAGCTCGGCGCCGTCCCTGCGGAGGTGACGCGTGAGGCCGGGAAGGCTCTCGGCGCCGCTCCCCTCGGGCACCTCGAGGTCGGCCGCCGTCAGCGCCAGGAACTCGTCCGTCGAGTAGCCGTACCGCGCGATCGCCGCCTCGTTGACGGCCAGCATCGCCTTCGTCCCGGCGTCCTCGATCCACATCGGCAGCGGGCTGCTCTCGAAGAGCCGCCGGTAGCTCCGCTCCGACGCGACGGCGGTCTCCTCCGCCCGCTGTCGCTGGAGCAGCTCGCGGCCGACGGACGCGATCAGGCCGTTCACGTCCTCGCCGAGGGCGGCGACCTCGGCCGGCCCGGACACCGGAACAGGCTCGGGCGGCGTCTTCGCCGACGTGGCGCGGACCTGCTCGCCGAGTCGCCTCATCGGCACGGCGACGCGGCGGTACACGGCGAGCGTCGCGACCAGGACGAGCGCGAGGCCGGCGAGGATGATGATCAGCTGCCGCCGGCGCAGGCGGTGGCCGGTCGCGAGGACGGCCGACTTGTCCTCGCCGGCGTAGAGCGTCCAGCCCGCACCGGGCACGACGGCCCGGGCGTAGAAGCGCTTCTTCCCGTCCACGTCGCGGCGCTCGGAGCCGTGGCTGCCGGCGAACGGCGTCCCGGCGAGCGGCTTCCCGATCCAACGGGTCGCGGCGATCGAGCGCGTCAGGATCCCACCGCCGGGCGTCGCGACCAGGAACTCGACAGGATGCCCGCCGCCGTAGACGCGCACGAGGTCGGCGCCGACGGGGCCGAGGGCGACCAACGCGGCCACGAAGCCGTGCGCCGGCGTCCGCGTCGCGAAGACGACGGACTGGTCCCCCGTGGCCGTGTCGAGGACCGGCCCGAGCAGGACGGGGCCGCGGACTCGCTTCAGCCAGCCGCTGCCGGCGTAGCCCTTCGGCGGCGCCTTGCCGGCGCGCGGACGCGACGAGCACGCCACCGAGCCGTCCGGCTTCAGGATGTCGACGTGGCCGCGGCTGAGGCCGCCGCTCAGCCCGAACGAGAGCGTGCAGGACGGCTGGAGCGCCGCCTGGTCGATGTTCGGCGTCGCCGCGAGGCTCGCGACAGTCGCGCGCAGCGTCGCGACGCCGGTGCCGAGATCCCTGACAGCCGCCTGCGCCGAGAACGTCGCATCCTTCAGGGCCGCGGCGCGCGAGTCGCGGTCGGTCTGGACGAAGACGTAGACGAGGGCTGCGGCCGCGGCGACCGCCATCACGGCGACGAGCAGCGCGAAATAGCTCGTCAACCGCCACGCGCGGCCCCCCCGCGCGCCGCCGGTGACCTGGTGTCCCTTCAGCTCCTCCCCCAGACGCTCGGAGCCGTTGGTCGTCACTGCCGCCGAAGAGCGTAGCGGTCCGTGCCAGTCGTCAGCACCCTCGGAAGTGGGGTTCTACCGAGCGGTGTCCCTGATGTACTGGTGCACGAAGGCGATCGCCATGCTGCCCTCGCCGACGGCTGCCGCGACGCGCTTGACGGGGCTGACCCGGACGTCGCCGCAGGCGAAGATGCCCGGAACGCTCGTCTCGAGCAGGTACGGGTCGCGCTCGAGCTCCCAGCGCGCCGCCGCGCGCAGGTCCGAGCCGGTGAGGACGAAGCCGTTGCGGTCCAGCGCGATCTCGGGCGGGAGCCACGCCGTCTCGGCGTTCGCGCCGATGAGGACGAACAGCCCGCCGGATTCGTGGCGCGCCCGCTCGCCCGTCGCGGCGTCGGCGATGTCGATCGCCTCCAGGGCCGCGTCGCCATGGGCGGCCACCACCTCCGTCCGCGGCAATACCCGGACGTTCGGCCGCGTCGCCAGCTGGTCGATCAGGTAGCGCGACATGCTCTTCTCGAGCGACTCGCCGCGGCAGAGGATCGTCACGCTCCTCGCGTGCGTGGAGAAGAAGATCGCCGCCTGACCGGCCGAGTTGCCCGCACCCACGAGGTGGATGTCGAGCCCGTGCGTGCTCGCCGCCTCGCTCGGCGCCGCGCCGTACGAGATGCCCTTCCCGAGCAGGCGGTCGAAGCCGTCCACCGGCAGCTTCCGCCAGGCGACGCCGCAGGCGAGGATGATCGTCCGTGCCCGGAGGACGTCGCCGCCGTCGAGGTGCACCTGGCGCGTCGCGGCGTCGAGCCGGGTGATCGTCCGCGTGACGAGGATCTCGGCGCCGAGCCTCCGCGCCTGCTGCAGCGCCCGGCTCGCCAGCTCTTCGCCCGAGACGCCCGCCGGGAACCCGAGGTAGTTCTCGATCCGCGAGGAGGTCCCGGCCTGGCCGCCCGGCGCCTCCCGCTCGACGACGACCGTGCGGAGCCCCTCCGAGGCACCGTAGACGGCCGCCGCGAGGCCGGCCGGTCCCGCTCCGATGATCACCGTGTCGTACTCGGCGGCCGCCGGTTCGGTGCCGAGACCGAGCAGCTCGGCGACCCGCCGGAGCCGCGGCCGCACGACGGTCTTGCCGCCGAGCACCCGAACGGCCGGGCAGTCCCCGTCGTTCGGCAGCGGGCCGCCCCACTGCTCGACCGCATCCGCCGCGCCCGGCTGGAGCCAGCTGAACGAGACCTGGTTGCGGTGGAGGAAACGCCGCAGCTCCGCGCAGTCGGGATCGAGGCGGTGGCCGACGACGACCGCTCGAGGCTGCGGCGGTTCCGCGGCCAGGCCCTGGAGGCCGCGCGGGCCGGTGATCCGGTGGCTCGCCAGCTTTCCGACCTCCTTGACGAGGCTCTGGTCGAGCGCGGCGACGGCGTGGTAGTCGGAGGGCTCGAGCCGCATCACGCGCGACTGCGTCGCGGCCCGGAACCCGACGGGGAACACGGTCCCGAGGGCGATCGGCACCTCGCCGAAGATGTCCCCGGGATCGCGCTGGCCGACGATGCGCTCGATCCCGTCGACGAGCTTGACCGCTTCGATGCGCCCTTCGAGCACGGCGAACAGCGCCTGCTCGCCCTCCTCGGCCACCGCGTACTCGCCCGGCACGAGCGTGATGTCGGCTGCCGTCCGGGCAACACGTTCGCGGGCCGCGGCACCAAGGGACGCGAAGACGGGCACGCGATCGAGCTCGTCCGCCGTCACCATGCCCGCCCAACGCTACTGCCTGGCGGTGACGCGCGCGGCATCGGGAAGGCGGGCGTCGAGCCGGAGCGCGCCGAGTGCCGCCGCGACGCAGACGCCGGCGGCCACGGCCCAGGCCACGCGCGAGTCGATGCCGACGAGCGCGGCTCCCGCGGCCGGGCCGACGATGAAGCCGAGCTGCCACGAGAAGCCCGCCGCCGCCAGATAGCGGCCGACGAGGCCGTCCGGGGCGAGGTCGGCGACGAGCGGCGTCCGCACCGAGTCGTAGATGCACTCGCCCAGGCTCATCACGACGATGGCGCCGACGAGAAGCGCGTACGCGTGGCCGACCGAGCCGGCGGCGAGCGTCAGCAACCAGCAGACGGCGAACAGACAGGCCATGAGCGCGAGCGCGCGAGCCCGGCGCCGTCCCTCGACGGCTCGCGCGGTCGGGAGCTGGACGCCGACGATCAGGAGCGAGTTGACGAGGAACAGCAGGCCGATCCTCGTTTCCCTGACCCCGACGTCGTCGCGGAGGTAGACGGGAAACACGCCGTTCAGGAGCGAGACCGCCGCGGCGACGACGGCGAGGTCGATCAGGAGGACGCGCAGGGCGATGCGGTCGCGGATCACGTGGCCGTACCCGCGGGTGCGCTCCTGCGCCGCGGCCGGCGGGACGCGCACGCGCGCGACGAAGAGTCCATAGGCCGCGAAGGTGGCCGCGTTGACGAGGAAGAGCGTCGTGAACGTCGACGGGCTGCTCGTGGAGGCGATCAGGCCGCCGGAGAGCGCGCCGACACCGAGCCCGAGGTTGGCGGCGACGCGTTGCTGCGCAAACGCGACGTGCCGTCGCTCGCGCGGCGTGATCGCGGCGAGGAGCACGCTCTGCCCGGTGAGCCAGCCCCCGGCGGCCGTGCCGAGCAGGGCGCCGAAGACGACGGCCTGCCAGCCGCTCGCCACCGTGGGATACGCGGTGAACGTCGCCGCGGCGAGCGCGAGCCCTGCGAGCACGGTGCGCTTCGGGCCGAAGCGGTCGGACAGCGCTCCGCCGAGCAGCGACGCCACGAGTGCCGCGCCGGCGTTCGCGGAGCTCGCCAGCCCTGCCTGCGCCAGCGGGATGTGCCGGACGTCGTGGAGGTAGAGGAACAGGAACGGGTTCGCGGCGCCGTTCCCGAACGCGTTCAGGACGAGCCCGGCCTGGAGGACGTAGACGTCTCGCGGGAGACGCTCCTCCAGGCGCGCGGCAAGCTCGCCGACCACATCGAAAGTGTAACCGTGGTTTCAGAACTGATCAATCGCTACCTGCCCAGGTTGTCCGCAAGATTGTGTGCAATGATCCGCCGGTGGCGGGGTCACCCGAGCTGCCGGTCGCACCCCGCTTCGAGGTGCTGCCCTTCGCGAAGGCCGAGGAGCAGGCAGGTCGGCTCACCGAGCCGGTCCGGCTGACGATCACCACGTCGCCGAAGCACGGCGTCGACCGGACCCTCGAGCACGCCGAGCGGCTGCGCGCGCTCGGCCACGGCGTGACGCCGCACGTCGCGGCCCGGATGGTGCGCGACCGCGACCACCTCGACGAGCTCCTCGAGCGCGCCGCGGCCGCGGGTATCGACGACCTGTTCGTCGTCGGCGGCGACGCGGCGGAGCCACTCGGGACGTACGACTCCGCCGGGCAACTCCTCGGCGATCTCGCCCGGCATCGACTGCGGCCGGCGTCGATCGGCATCGGCGCCTACCCGGAAGGCCACCCGCTGATCGCGCAGGACGCACTCGACGCGGCGCTCGAGCAGAAGGCTCGCATCGCGACGTACATCGTCACCCAGCTCTGCTTCGACACGAAGGTCCTGCTCGCATGGATCGGGGCCCTCCGCGCCCGCGGCATCGCGCACCCCCTCTACGTCGGCGCGCCCGGTCCGATCGACCGGCGGAAGCTCCTCGAGATCTCGATGCGCATCGGCGTCGGGCCGTCTCTGCGCTTCGTCCGCAAGCAGCGCGGGCTCGCCAACCTCTTCAGGAGCCCGATCGACGCGGCGACGCGGCTCTACGACGAGCTCGCGCCCCGCGTCGGCGACCCGCGGCTCGGGATCGCCGGCTTCCACTTCTTCACCTTCAACGAGCTGCTCGCAACCGAAAGCTGGGAGCGCGAGCGCCGGGAGCGCCTCGCCGCGGGCGACAGGTCCGGCCGCGTCCCGCTGCGGGCGAGGCTGCTCGGGCGGTGAGCGGACCGCACCCGACGCCGAGCCCGCTCGCGCGCGAGCTCGTGCGCGGCGCGGTCGACTACCACGTCCACGTCGCGCCGGACTTCGTCGAGCGGCGGATCACGGACGTCGAGCTGGCGCGGCGATGCCTCGAGACCGGCCAGGCCGGCTTCGGGCTGAAGTCGCACTACTGCCCCACGGCCGAGCGCGCGCAGGTCGTCGCGGCGGCGGTTCCCGGCGTCACCGTGATGGGCGCGATCACGCTCAACCGATCGGTCGGCGGGCTGAACCCGCTCGCGGTCGAGATCGCCGCGCGGGAAGGCGCCGAGCTCGTCTGGTTCCCGACGGTCTCGTCGGTGAACGAGCAACACGAGGTGCTCGCCGCCGACCCGCGGGGGAAGGTGCCGGTCTGGGTCGCGTTCGAGCTCTCGCTGCGGGAGGCCGGCCTCGCCTGCGAGCCCGTTCCGGTCGTCGACGAGGGCGGCGCGTTGCTCCCGGAGGCGCACGCCGTGCTCGAGGTGATCGCCCGCCACGACCTCGTGCTCTGCACGGGCCACCTTTCGCGCGACGAGATCTTCGCGCTCGTCGAGGCCGCCGCCGACCGCGACATCCGGCGGATCGTCGTGACCCATCCCGAGTTCCCCTCGCAGTCGATCTCGCCCGCCGACCAGTTCGAGCTCGCCGAGCTCGGCGCGATGCTCGAGCGCGCGTTCACGACGCCTCACACCGGCAAGACGTCGTGGGAGCGGGTCTTCGAGGCGACCCGCGCCGTCGGTCCCGAGCGCACCGTCTGGGCGACGGATCTCGGCCAGCAGGCCAACCCGCCGGTCGAGGACGGGCTCGCGCTGATGGCGGATGCGTTCCTCGCCGCCGGCTTCGGGGAGGATGATGTCCGGACGATGGCGGTGACGAACACGAGAATCGTCGCCGGACTGGAGCCGCTCGTCGGCGATCGCGTCGGCGCGCCGTAGCAACCCAAGGAGGAGGAGATGGCCCCGAAGAACCTGCAGGAGATCCTCGACACGACGAACCCCGTCGAGCTCCTGCGCAACTCGCAGATCGGCGCCTACGTCTACCCGGTCGTCGCGGCCGAGTTCACGAACTGGCGCCGCGAGCAGCTCGCATGGCGCAAGACGGCGGTGCTCTTCGACCAGTCGCATCACATGGTCAACCTCTTCGTGAAGGGCCCCGACGCGCTGAAGCTGATCTCGGACACCGCGATCAACAGCGTCGCGAACTTCCCCGTCGACATGGCCAAGCAGTACGTGCCGACGACCCCGGCCGGCAACGTCATCGGCGACGGGATCCTCTTCCACCTGGCGGAGGACGAGTTCGTGTTCGTCGGTCGCGCTCCCGCGGCGAACTGGCTGGAGTTCCAGGGCGAGACGGGCGGCTACGACGTCGAGGTCGAGAAGGACGATCGCTCGCCGATGCGCCCCTCGGGCAAGCGGGTCGTGCGGAGGCTCTGGCGCTTCCAGGTCCAGGGCCCGAAGGCGTGGCAGGTGCTCGAGACGGTGAACGGCGGGCCGATCGAGGACGTCAAGTTCTTCCGGATGGGCACCATGAACGTCGCCGGGCAGCTCGTCCGCACGCTGCGCCACGGCATGGCCGGCGCTCCCGGGCTCGAGCTCTGGGGCCCGTACGAGACGTACGACGAGGCCCGCGAGGCCATCCTCGAGGCCGGCAAGGAGTTCGGGCTCGAGCCGGTCGGGTCGCGCGCGTACTCGTCGAACACGCTCGAGTCGGGCTGGATCCCGTCGCCGCTGCCCGCGATCTACACCGGCGACGAGCTCCGTCCGTATCGCGAATGGCTCGGCGCGAACAGCTACGAGGCCGTCAACGCGCTCGCCGGCAGCTTCGTCTCCGACGACGTCGAGGACTACTACCTCAACCCGTGGGAGCTCGGCTACGGCCACTTCGTCAAGTTCGACCACGACTTCATCGGCCGCGACGCGCTGGAGCAGATCGATCCCGACGCCCAGCGGAAGAAGGTCACGCTCGCGTGGGACAACGACGACGTGACGGAGCTCTTCGCGTCCGTCTTCGCGCCGGAGGGCGAGGGGTACCAGCTCTTCGACCTGCCGAACGCGAACTACGGCTCGTCGAACTTCGACTCGGTGCTCGACCCGGACGGCAACGTCGTCGGCCTCTCGCTGTTCACCGGCTACAGCGCGAACGAGAAGCGCGCCCTGTCGCTCGCGACCGTCGATCCGGAGATCGAGATCGGCACCGAGCTGACGGTGCTGTGGGGCGAGCCGGCCGGCGGGACGCGCAAGACGACCGTCCAGCCGCACCGGCAGAAGGAGGTTCGCGTCATCGTGAGCCCGGTTCCGTACTCGGAGGTCGTGCGCAAGGACTACGCGCCCGGCTGGCGGGAGGTGGGGACCGTCCGCTGACAGCGTCGGGGAACCGGGGTTCCCTCGCCTCCGACCCGCCCGGGTCGCCGCTAGGCGGCCGCTGCGGCCGACGCCCGGAGCGCCTCCGCGACGTTCGAGAGGTGGCGGCGCATGGCCTGCTCGGCCGCGGGCGGGTCGCCGCCGAGGATCGCGTCCGCGATCGCCGCATGCTCTTCGAGCGAGTTCGCGGAGCGCCCCGGGATGAGGATCGTCCGGTACTGGAAGCGGACCATCTGCGAGTGCAGCGACGAGATGAGCCGCTCGGCCGTCTCGTGCCGCGCGATCGCGAGGATGCGCCGGTGGAACGCCGCGTTCGCGTCCGACGCGCCGAGGAGGTCGCCGCACTCGAGGCGATCGCGTAGCTCGGCGAGGTCGGCGCGCAGAGCCGCCGCGTCCTCCGCGGTCACGCGTTCGGCTGCGCGGCTCGCGATCAGGGCCTCGAGGACGCTTCGCGCCTCGAGGATCTCGACCGCCTCCTGGACCGAGACCATTCGGACACGCGCGCCGCGGTTCCGCTCCCGCTCGACGAGGCGCTCCTGCTCGAGCCGGACGAGCGCCGTCCGGATCGCCGCACGGCCCGCGCCGAGCGACTGGGCGAGGTCGGCCTCGACGAGCCGCTCGTTCGGCTGCAGCTTCCCCGTGACGATCGCGTCACGGAGCGCCGAATACGTGTCCTCGGGCGAAAGCCCGATCGAGCGGGCCTGCGGCTGCACCATGCGCGAAGCGTAACGAGCAGGGCGGTCCCCCGCAGGACCGCCCTGCCCTGGTCTGCGTCCGGGGCTACGAGCCGAGACCGGCGACGTATGCCGCCGCGTTCGGCGTCCCGAAGCCCGTCGTCAGGTCGTAGCCGGAGAGCACCGGCCAGCCCGGAACGGGATCGAGCGAGACGGCGTTGCCGCCGCCGTTGTCGTCGAACATCCGGTTCGAGGTCAGGTCGCCGCTGATCACGCCCGGCGATCCCTGGTGAACCGGGAGCACGTCGGTGAACCACGAGCCGCCCGACGCGTAGAGCCGCGGGTTGATGTTCCCGAGGCCGTGGCCCGCCCGCTGGACGGCGAGCGACGTCAGCGCGGCGACCTGCGGCGAAGCCGCGCTCGTGCCGCCGTAGATGTGCCAGCCGACGCGGTTCACGTTCGGGAAGAACGACGTGTAGACGAGCACGCCGCCGTTCACGGCCGCGTTCCACGCGACGTCGGGGACGAGCCGGTGGTTGCCGGCACCCGGCAGCACGCCGCTCTGCCACGACGGCCGCGGGTAGATCGCGCTCGGGCCGCCGCCGGTCGCCGCCGGCAACCAGCTCTCGTTCCAGACGACGTTGAGGTTCCCGCCGGCCGTCCAGTCGAAGTAGGCCGGGTCGAAGCTGCCGTCGGCCAGGAACGGGACGTCGCTCGACGGGTTCCACGTCCAGCCGTACTGCAGCTGCGTGCCGCCGACCGACGTGACGTACGGGCTCGAGGCCGGCCAGCCGTCGGTCGGGAAGCCGTAGAACCTCGTGTCGCGGTGCTGCTTCGCGACGCCGAGCGAGCCGTCGTCGCCGGACGACGCGAAGAACGTGTCGCCCTTCGCGATGCCTTGCTGGAAGACCGCGTCGAACTTCGACGTCTGCTGCTGCGCCGCGCCGCCGAACGTCTGCTCGGTGACGCCGAAGCTCATCGAGAAGATCGTCCCGCCGGGGTACTGGTCGACGAGCTTGCTCATCGCCTTGAACAGGTTCGGGAAGCCCTGCACGCCCTCGGTCTCGGCCGGAGGCACGGCGACGAGGACGATGTGCGCGTGCGGGGCGATCGCGTACGCCCACTCGATGTCGAGGGTCGCCTCACCGGCCCAGCCGGCGGCCGCGGCCGACCCCGACTGGCCGTTCCCCTTCGCGTCGTTCTTGTAGTCCGGCGCCCCGTTCGGGAAGACGGCCGTGAAGTTCGGGTTCGGCTCGCTCGAGAAGAACGTGTCGTGGAACTTCTGGAGATCCTGCGCAGCGGTCGGGCTGCCGTACGAGTCGACGAGCACGATCGTCTGGCCGTCGCCGTTCTCCGTGACGCCGTCGACGCCGTAGGCCGCCCGGATCTGCTGCGGCGTGTAGCAATGGACGAACTGCGTCACCCGGCCGCTCGGATCCACGCACGCAGGAGTGCCCGGGCTCGTGTGGGCCGTCCTCGAGTCCGGCGCCTGGAGCGCCGCGGTCGCCGCGGCCGCGGTTGCGCCCGCGAGCAAGACGGCGCCCGCAGAGACGAGTAGGCGTCGGCGGAAACGTTGCCTCATCGGTACCTCCCCGGTTTCGACTTGCCGCCTGGGCAGCGGCACGACGCGGGGCAGTCTAGAGACCGCGCCGGGCCGGTCTCGACACGTGGCCATCTCGGCCACCAGGTTGCGCCGGAAGTCAGACGGTCGGAGCCGGGCTCGCCGGCCAGTCGCTGTCGGACAGCCGGGCGAGCGCGAGGACGAGCGCCTGCGTGCCCATCCGGCCCCCGCCCTGCGCGCGCAGGGCGAGGTAGAGCTCGTGCGCGAGCGCGAGCCCGGGCAGCGAGAGGTCGAGCCTTCGCGCCTCGTCGAGCGCGATCTCCATGTCCTTCAGGAAGTGCTCGACGAAGAAGCCAGGCGCGAAGTCGCCCCTCAGGATCCGCGGCGCATAGTTCGAGAGCGACCACGAGCCGGCCGCGCCGCCGCTGACCGACTCGAGCACCGTCTCCGGGTCGAGCCCCGCCCGGTGCGCGTAGAGGAGCGCCTCGCAGACGCCGATCATCCCCGTCGCGATCAGGACCTGGTTCACCATCTTCGTGTGCTGGCCCGCACCTGCGGGGCCCTGGTGGACGATCGTCTTGCCCATCGACTCGAGGAGCGGGCGAACGCGCTCGAGCACGGCGGCGTCGCCGCCGACCATGATCGAGAGCGCAGCGTTGCGCGCGCCGACGTCGCCGCCGGAGACGGGTGCGTCGAGGCTGTCGACGCCGTTCGCGCTCGCGGCCTCGGCGATCTCCTGCGCGAGCGACGGCTGGCTCGTCGTCATGTCGACGACGACGCTGCCCGCGCCCGCGCCCGCGAGCACGCCTTCCGGGCCGAGGACCACCGCGCGAACGTCGCTCGGGAAGCCGACCATCGTGAAGGTGACGTCCGCCTCGGCCGCGGCCGCCGCCGGCGTGTCCGCCCAGGCTGCTCCCTTCGCGAGGAGCGGCTCGGCGCGTTCGCGCGTCCGCGAGTAGATCGCCGCCTGATGGCCGGCGTCGATCAGGTGCCCGCACATCGAGCTGCCCATGACGCCGGTGCCGATCCAGCCGATCTTCACGGGCCGATTATCTCAGTGGAAGGCGAGGCCGATCGCGGCAGCGACCGCCACGAGCGCCGGCTCCGGCACCCTGACGCGCCTCTGGAGGAGCAGGCAGAGCGCGACGACGCCGATCGCCACCGACAGCCCGCCGTGAATCGTCTGGCGGCCGATCACGATCGCGGCGCCCGCGATCGCACCCGCCGCGGCGGCGGTCGATCCCTTCACGAAGCCCTGCACGCGCGGATGCCGCTCGAACCGGCGGAAGAGCCGGCCGGGGACGACGACGAAGAGATACGTCGGCGTGAAGAGCGCCGCCGTCGCGACGGTGGCACCGGCGATCCCGGCGACGAGGTAGCCGGCGAAGGTGCCCATGATCACGACGGGGCCGGGGCTGATCAGGCCCATCGCGACCGCGTCCGTGAACTGATGCTCCGTCAGCCAGTGGTGGTCGTCCACGAGCCCCTGGTGCAGGAACGGCACGACCGCGAGCCCGGAGCCGAACGTGAACGCGCTCGCCCTCGCGAAGAACCAGGCCATCGTCCCGAGCGACGCGCCCGCGCCGAGCCACGCGAAGCCCTTCACTGTCGCGAGCGGGACGAGCGCGTTCACGCGCCCGCCGAGCCGCGGCAGTCCACCGCCGAAGTACAGCGAGCCGAAGAACCCGCACGCGAGGAAGAGCCAGACGATCTCCGCGCCGGAGACCACGGTCACCGTGCAGACGATCGTCGCGAGGCCCCAGAGCACGGGATCCTGCTTGTTCGTCGAGCGCGCGAGCTTGTAGGCGGCGATCGCGACGATCGCCATCACCGCCGGGCCGACGCCGAAGAAGATGCTCTGCACCTGCGAAAGCCCCTGGTAGTGCGCGTAGAGGACGGCGACCGCGGTGACGATGACGAACGGCGGCACGACGAACGGTAGTGCGACGAGCAGCGCGCCGAGCGCCCCGCGCTCGAGATAGCCGAGCCACATCGCGAGCTGCGCGGCAAGCGGCCCGGGCATCGTCTGCGCGATCGCGAGCCCCTGCTGGTACTCCGTCTCCGAGAACCAGCCGCGGCCCTCGACGAGGTCGCGGCGCATGTAGCCGGCGAGCGCGATCGGGCCGCCGAAGCCGGACGAGCCGAGCCGCAGGAAGTAGAGGAACAGGCCGCGCATCGTCCGACCCGGCTTCGCCACGACGACAGCATCCGCAACCACGGTTGCCGATTATGTCGGCTTACTCGGGAAGGAGTGTCAGCGCCGGGCAATGACGCGGCCGACGACCGGGAAGTGACGGCGGCGCAGACTCCTTCACTCGCTCTCCAGGAAGCCCAGCACGCGCGGCAAGACGTCGTCGAGCCGCTCCCACTGCGGGAGGTGGCCGGCGCCGTCGATCAGCTCGATCCGGCAATCGGCGATCCGCGAGGCGAACTCGTCCGCGTAGAGCGGCGGGATCAGCCGGTCCTCGGCGCCCCAGACGACGAGCGTCGGTGCGGTGATCCGGTGGAGCCGGCGGTCGAGGCCCTTCTCCGGGATCGGCCAGACGAACTTGCCGGTCGAGCCGAGCGCCCAGACGGAGTCGGCGAGGGCGACCGCGAGCGCGTCCGGCTCCTCCGGCAGCGCCATCAGGCTGTGAACCGGCTCGGCGTCCGGGTTCACGAACAGCGTCGCCATCAGCTCGGGCGGCTTCAGCAGCATGTACGGCGCGACCGGCGCGTCCTCGCGCCAGAGGCCGATCGGGTCGAGGAGGACGAGCTTGCTCACCCGCTCGCGGCGGTGCGCGGCGACCTCGCACGCCATCATCCCGCCGAACGACGCACCCGCGAGCGGAACGCCGCGAAGCGAGAGCGCGTCCAGGAGCTCGTCGTAGATCAGTACGAGGTCCCAGAGGCTCTCGACGCGATAGATCGCGTCGCGCTCGGTGTCGCCCGTGCCGGGATGGTCCGGTGCGTAGACCGTCCGCTCCTCGGCGAGCGCCTCGAGGAACGGATCCCACACAGGCCCGGCGGCTCCGTGCAGGAAGACGAGCGGCGGCCCGCTGCCCGCGACCTTGACCTTCGCCTCGAAGTCGCAATGCCGGATCGGGACGGTCTCGACGGTCGGCGTCATGCCACCACCTCAGGCGTCCGGTTGCACCGCTTCGGCCACCACTGGTTCTCCCAGCCGTCGTCGCGCCAGATCGCCTGCAGGTGCGGAAGCACCTCGCGGCCGAACAGCTCCACGTTCTCCATCGCCTGCTCGTGGGGCATCGAGCCGAACTGGAGGACGACCATCAGGTGCCCGACGTTGAGCTTCCGCACCATCTCCTCGAGCCGCTCCCGCACCGTCGCGGCGCTGCCGATCACGACGAACTCGCGGTCGATCATGTCGCGCGCCGTCAACCGCTTCAGGTCCTCGGCGTAGTCGGTGAACTCGAACATGTTCGAGCGGAAGAGATGCAGCAGGCTCTTGTAGTCCGAGTACCCGGGCGGGGCCAGGTACGGCCCGGGCAGATGCATGAGCTTGTGGTAGAAGAACTCGGCGTGCCGGCCGAACTCGGCCTCGGCGTGCTCGTCGGTGTCGGACACGCCGACGATCTGCAGGAACGACGCGCGGTACGGGTTCGCATCCTTGCCGCGATCGGCGGCGCGCTGCCAGAAGCGGCTCATCACGGCCTCCGAGGACTTGCCGCCGAAGTAGCTCAGGAACGCGTAGGGAAGGTCGCGGTCGTGGCAGAAGTCCCAGGTCGACGAGCTCGCCGCGCCGGGGATCAGGAGCGGCGGGTGCGGCTCCTGCACCGGCCGCGGCCAGAGGTTCACGCGCGGGAGCTGGAAGTGCTTGCCGTTCCACGCGAAGACCTCCCGCGAGGTCCAGGCCTTCACCATCAGCTCGAGCGCCTCGCGCCAGCGCTCGCGCTGCTCGAGCGGGGTGATCCCGTAGCTGACGGTCGCGTCGGCGCCGAGGCCGACGGGGAGCCCGGCGATCAGCCTGCCCCCGCTGACGCAGTCGAGCACCGCGTACTCCTCGGCGATCCGGATCGGCGGCGCGGTCGAGGAGATCGTCGCCCCGAGCTGGACGAGCGCGACGTCGTCGAGACCGCGGTCGCGCGTCAGCCGTGCCAGGATCGCGCCGAAGAGGTTCGGGTTGCACATGAAGCCGTACGGGTTCTGGTGGTGCTCGTTCAGGCCGAGGCCGTCGAAGCCGAGCTCCGCCGCGAGCATCAGCTCGTCGATCGACTGGTTGTAGAACTCGCCCGTCTGCGCCGCGTCCGCGAGCTCGTGCCAGGGCGCGTCGATCCAGAGCGAGCGGTAGCGCTTCTCCGCGTCGTCCGGGAGCTCCCGGTACGGCATGAAGTGGAACATCGTGACCTTCACGGCGTCACTCCTCCCAACCCGTGCGCGAGCCGTACGGAACGAACTCGAGCACGGCCTCGATGTGTGCGATCCGGCCGCCCCGGATCTTGAACAGCTCGGCGATCAGGACGCTGTTCGGCGCCTGGTGGTACCTCGCGACCTCGACCTCGCCGATCCCCTTCACCTGCACCGTCCGCTTGCGCGCCGGGTGGTCGAAGACGACGACGAGCACGACGAGCCCGCGCGCCTCGTCGACCGCGACGACGCGCCGGTCGCGGACCGCGTCCATGTAGCCGTAGTAGCCGCTCGAGATCTGCTCCCTGACGCCGAGCGGGAAGATCAGCGCGCTCGGCAGCCCGGCGAGGTGGCTCACGTCCTCGACCAGGACGGTCTGCTCGCCGTTCTCGACGCGGATGCAGTCGTCCGTCGCCTCGAAGAGGCCGCCGTCGACCTGCTCGAGCGCGTCGAAGTACGCGTTCGCGACGGCGGGGAGCTCGGAGCGCGCCAGCCGTTCGGACGGGTCGAGCTCCTCGAAGACGATCGCGCGCGGCTCGCCCATGCTCTGCGGGCTGAAGAGGCGCGGGTGCTCGCGGCGGACGATCGTCTCGAGCTCGGCGACGCGGCCCTGGTCCGAGGAAAGCCGCGCGAAGAGCACCGCGGGCCGCCCGTTCTCCTCGACCGGCCCGAACCAGGCGACCTGCGCCGACTCGCGGTCCTCGACGGACGCGTAGTCGTGCTCGGGGACGGCGGTCGCCGTCGCCCAGAGGCCGGTCCCGAGCTCGAGCAGCTGGCCGTTCTCCGTGAAGCGGGCGCTGCCCGTCGTCGGCAGGAGCGAGGCGTCGTTCGCGGCGAGCGCCCGGAGGTAGGCGTCGGCGACGGCCGGCCGCGTCACCGCGGCACGATCACGCCGCTGAGGTCGCGCTTCTCGGCCGACGCGTGCAGCGCGTCGTTGATTCCGTCGAGCGGGTAGCGCGCCGTGATGATCGGCTCCGGGTCGAGGAGCCCGTCCTCCATCATCCGGATGAACCGCGGCAGGTCGTGGCGCATCCGGCAGTTGCCGTTCTGGGCGCTGAGGATGGCGCGGCTCTGGACCGCGATCGCGACCTGCGAGACGGTCACGGTCGCGTCTGCGCGCTCGACGCTCGTCAGGACGACCGTGCCGGCGCGGCGCGACATGAGGATCGCCTCCGGCTGGGCCGACGCGACGGTCGCCGCCTCGAGGACGTAGTCGGCGCCGCGGCCCGCGGTCAGCGCCCTCACCTGCTCGACCGGGTCGCCATCGCCCGGGTCGACGAGGTCGGTCGCGCCGAAACGGCCCGCCTGCTCGCGGCGCCACTCGATCGGGTCGACGGCGATGATCCGGCGGGCGGAGGCGACCTTCGCCGCCTGCACCATCCACTGGCCGAGGTGGCCGAGCCCGACGACGGCCACCGTCGAGTCCGGCTCGACGCGCGCGACGTTGAAGACCGCTCCGAACCCCGTCGTGATCCCGCAGCCGAGCAGGCTCAGCCACTCGTCCGGCAGGTCGGTCTCGACCGGGAAGACCTGGCTCGCGGTCACGTTCATCACCTCCGCGTAGCCGCCGACGTTCCCGGCCGCGCTCACCGGCTGGCCGTTCCGGCGGTTCGCGACGTGCGGCCAGATGCCGTCGCGGTCGAACGTCTCGGAGCACTGCCACGGCTGCCCGGCCGCGCAGTAGAAGCACACGCCGCACTCGGAGGTGCCCGGGACGATCGCGCGCTGACCCGGCCGGATGTGCTCGACGCCCGCACCGACCTCGAGCACCTCCCCCATCGAGGCATGGCCGAGGATCGTCGGAGGGATCTTTCCCAGCTCCCCGCGCCAGTTCACGCAGTCGGTGGAGCAGAACGGCGAGGCGCCCGTGCGGACCAGCACGCGGCCGGGCGCCGGGTCGAGGTAGTCGATGTCCTCCACCTCGAAGGGCTCCCTGAACGCGGTCAAGAGCGCTGCCCGCACGTCGCCTCCTTTCGCCGGGTCGTCGCCCGCGATCTTACGAGGAAGCGGGTCGGCCGGGTTTCCACGAAAGCCGCCCGGGTACCCGAGTCGGCGACCCCCATGAGGCTGGTTCCCTTGCCGCAGACCGTGGATGGAGAAGCCGACAGAGAACGGACCGGGAACGCCCGCGTCCTCGAGGCGGTCGACCAGCTGATCGCCGAGTACCGCCGGGTGTATACGACCGCCGGCCGCGAGCGCCTCCAGCATCTGCTCGACCTCCGGAAGCGCCTCGCTCTCCAGGGCGCTCGCCGCGAAGCCGCCTGAACGGGCGGCTTAGCCGACGTGTCCCGGGTTGCCGACGTCGCGGTAGAGCGCCTCGATGTTGTTGCCGTCGGGATCGAGGAGGAACGCCGCGTAGTAGCCGGGAGCGTACGCTCGGTAGCCCGGAGGCCCGTTCGAGCGGAACCCGGCCTCGACGCCTGCTCGGTGGAAGGCCTCGACCTCCTCCCGGGACTTGGCCACGAAGCAGAGATGGAGATCCGCCGTCGGCGGCCGGCGTTCGACGACGCAGACCCGCGTGTAGCACACGATCCGCTCGTCGTCCGAGTCCTCGGCCCACGAGGGGATGCCGAGCGGGTCGAGGACGGTTGAATAGAAGCGCACGCTCGCCTCGAAGTCGCTCGCGTGAATCTCCAGGTGGTCGACGACGTGCTGCGACCGGTCCCATGCCCGTTCGCTCACCGGCGGAAGTCTTCCAGAGCGCCCTGCGCCGCCGGGTGGCGCGCAGGTTCGACGGCCTTGACCACGACCCAGCGGTGCTTGCCGATCTTGCGGTCGCGCGTGAAGCCGAGCCGCTCGTAGGTCGAGAGCGCACCGTTGAAGAGGAAGCCGGCGGGCACGGCCCCGGCCTCCTCCGGGTAGCCCTCGACGGTCCCGCCGCCGAGCCGCGCGATCAGGTCGAGCGCGCCGGCGAGCGCGGCGGTCGCCACGCCCCGGCGCCGGTGGCCCTTGCCGACGAAGTTGCACACGATCCGCCAATCCGGCAGGCTCCGCTGCCCCTTCTCGTAGACGGCACGGCTCTTGATCCGTGGCACCTCGTCGGGCGCGCCGAACTGGCACCAGCCGACACAGTCGTCCCGGTCGAACACGAGCGCCGCGTGCGCCTTCCCCTCCTGGACGCGCTCCAGCTTGCGCCGACGCCTCATCGCCGCCGTCAGCGTCTTGTCGCCTCCCTCGAGATGGAAGCCCAGACACCAGCAGCCGCCGAAGACGCCGTCGTTCCGGTCGACGAGCGCCGCGAACGCGTCCCAGGTCGTCTCGTCCAGAGCCCTGATCGTGTACGTCGCAACGTCAGGCACGGCGATCGACAGCGTCGAGGAACGCCAGCACGCGCTCGGTGAGCAGTGCCGCGGCCTCGGGGTCGTACGACGGGAGCGACGAGTCGGCGAACAGATGCTCCGTCCCCGGATAGAGGAACAGCTCCGCCCGGTCGCTCGACTCGACGAGGGCGCGGGCTGCTTCGACGTCCTCGAGGAAGAAGTCGTCGCCCGCCTTGCCGTGCACCTGCGCCGGGACGTCCTTCGGCCACGCCTCGCCGAACGCCGAGACCGGGAGGCAGGAGTAGATGAGCAGCGCGCCACGCGCGCCGGGCCGCGTCTGCGCGAGCCGCTGCGCGGCCATCACGCCGAAGGAGAAGCCGGCGTAGACGACGTCGGGGCGGATTCCGTCGGCGGCGGCGACGCCGCGTTCGGCCAGCGCATCGAATCCCGCGTCGCGTGCGAACGCCAGGCCGTCCTCGAGCGTCCCGAACGTCCGCCCGCCGAACAGATCGGGCGTGCGCACGGTATGCCCCGCCTGCCTGAGTTCGTCGGCGAACACGCGCACCCCCTCCGTCAGCCCCTGAACGTGGTGGTACAGCAGAACCTCGCTCACTCGCATCCTCCTTCATCGATCCGGAAACTTGGATTGTTCGAAGAGGTTAGTCTATTCGCGTGTGAGCGGCGACGAGACCCCGCCCGACTACGAGCTCGCGGACCGGATCGCGCTCACCGAGGCCGCCCAGGTGAAGGCGATCGGCCATCCCGTGCGCACGACGATCCTGGGTCTGCTGCACGAGCGCGCGGCCACGGTGAACGAGCTCGCGGCCGCGCTCGGGCGGCCGAAGAGCACCGTCGCCCACCACGTCAAGGTCCTGACGGAGGCGGGACTGCTGCAGATCGTGCGGACGCGGCGGATTCGGGCGATCGAGGAACGCTTCTACGGCCGCACGGCACGGATGTTCTACGTCGCCGTCGAGCGCAGCGCGGAAGGGGACGAGCTCCCGCGGGACTTCAACGACTTCGAGGTCGCGGCCCGCGAGTCCGCGGCGGCCTTCCGGGACGGGAAGCTCTGGGGCTTCATCCGGCACGCGCGGATCTCGGAGCCCCAGGCCTCGGCGTTCTGGGAGCGGATGGCCGAGCTGGTGGACGAGTTCGACCGGCTCCCCCGGTCGGGCGACACGATGTACGGATTCGCCGTCGGCGTCTACCCCACCGACCAGCCGACCCTACCGCCCGGGGACGGCTAGCGACGCGGCGCCCGGCCGGCTCGCGGCCGCGGCCGAAACGGCCCGGGCGAGCAGCTCGATCGCCGAATCGAGCGCGTCCTCGTGCATGCGTCCGTAGCCGATCACGAGCCCCTGACGCCGGCGGCCGGCGGACGCGAACCTCGAGAGCGGCGTGGCCTGGACGCCGAGCCTCGCCGCCTCGGCCGCAACGGAACCGTCGTCGACGCCGGGCGGCAGCCGCACGAGCACGTGCATCCCGGCGGCGATGCCGTCGACCGGCAGCTCCGGGAGATGCCGCTCGAGCGCCGCGAGCAGCCGGTCGCGCCGGCGGTGGTAGGTCACGCGCGCGCGGCGGACGTGGCGGTCGTAGTCGCCGCGGACGATCAGGCGCGCGAGCGCCCGCTGCTCGAGCGCGGGCGAGCACACGTCGAGCAGGTGCTTCACGCGCTCGGCCTCGTCCGCGAGCTCGCACGGCACGACGACCCAGCCGAGCCGCAAGGCGGGCGCGAGCGCCTTCGACGCCGTGCCGAGATAGGCGACGCTGTCGGGATCGAGCCCCTGGAGCGCGCGCACGGGCTCGCGGTCGTAGCGGAACTCGGCGTCGTAGTCGTCCTCGACCACGAGCGCCTGCCGCGCACGGGCGAAGCGGAGGAGCTCGCGCCTGCGGGCGCCCGCGAGGACGGCGCCGGTCGGGAACTGGTGCGCGGGCGTGACGACGACCGCGTCCGCGTCGAGGCCGGCGACGACGAGGCCGTCCGCGTCGACCGGCTGCCAGACCGGCTCGAGCCCGTGCTCGGCGATCCGCCTCGGTTGGCTGTCGAGCGAGGGGTCCTCGACGGCGATCCGGCGGGCGCCGCGCGCGGCGAGCACGCGGACGAGCAGGTCGATTCCCTGCGCCGCGCCCTGGACGACGACGATCTGCTCGGGCACGGCGACCACGCCGCGCGTGCGCCCGAGCTGGCCGGCGAGCACCTCGCGGAGCTCCCGCTCGCCCCGCGGATCGCCGTAGTCGAAGACGGTGTGGGGCGCTGCGCGGACGACGTCGGCGAGCGCCGAGACCCAGCGCCGGACGGGGAACAGCGTCACGTCGGGCGTCGTCGGCGTCAGGTCGTACCGCGGCGCCGGCGTGGGCGCGGCGGCCGGCGCGGCGGCGCGGGCGGGGCCCGCGACCTCGGCCACGAGCGGCGCGGCCCGCGGCCGGTTCACGACGAACCCCTGCGCCGCGAGCTGCGCATAGGCCTCGGTGGTGACGCCGCGCGAGACGCCGAGCTCCGACGCGAGCGCCCGGGACGACGGCAGCCGGACGCCCGGCCGCAGCGCGCCGGAGACGATCGCCTCGCGCAGCGTCCGCTCCACCGCGACGCGCAGCGTCTCCTGCGGGCGACGCTCGACACGCAGCCATCTGGCCTCCTCGGACGCCACCGCTCTGGATCTTTTCACAGAGCCAGCCTTTCGGGAACACTTCCCGTCGTGGCGCGCAGCCGCACGCACGTACGCCGTCAGCCGAAACGCGGCCACTACGACCGCGCGTCGGTGGATGCCGTCCTCGACGCCTCCGTCTTCGCCCACGTCGCGTTCGTCGACGACGGGCAGCCGTTCTGCATCCCGATGCTGCACGCGCGCATCGACGACACCGTCTACGTCCACGGGTCGAGCGCGAGCCGCGCCGTCCGCATCCTCGGCGCCGGCGCACCGGCCTGCACGGCCGTGACCGTCCTCGACGGGCTCGTCCTCGCGCGCTCGGCGTTCGAGCACTCGGCGAACTACCGCTCGGCCGTCCTCCTCGGCTCGTACAGTCCCGTCGCGGGCGCGGACGAGCGGCTCGCAGCGTTCGAGGCGTTCACGAACCGCCTCCTGCCCGGCCGCTGGGACGAGGTCCGCGGGCCGACCCGGCAGGAGCTGAAGGCGACGACGATCCTCGCGCTGCGGATCGACGAGGCCTCGGTGAAGATCCGCACGGGCGGGCCGAGCGACGACGACACGCCGGACGCAGCGATCGAGACCTGGGCCGGCGTCGTCCCCCTCGCGACGAGCTTCGGCGAGCCGGATCCGTCGCCGGGCCTGCGGGACGGCATCGGGCTTTCCGCCAGCGTCATGAGGCTGCTCGGCCGATGACGACCGTCGTCGAGCTGAGCGCGCTCCCCTTCGCGTCGTTCTCCCGTGAGCTGATCGGCGAGGAGCACGGCGCCGGCGTCTCGCTGATCTTCGTCGACGCACCGCCGGGTGCAGGAGTCTCGGCGCACCGGCACGCGTACGAAGAGGTCTTCGTCGTCCAGGACGGCCGCGCGACCTTCACCGTCGACGCCGAGGAGCTCGAGGTCGCGGCGGGGGAGATCCTCGTCGTCCCGGCCGGCGTCACTCACGCATTCCGCAACTCGGGCGCCGGGCCGCTGCGCCAGGTCGACATCCACGTCAGCCCGCGCTTCGTGACGGAGTGGCTCGAGCGATGAGCGGCGCGGAGCGCCCGTCCGCGAAGCGGGCCAGCGGAGGGGGATCCGTGGGAACGGGCAGGTTCCCCGGGCGGACGGAATGAGCCGGACGTTCCTCGTCGAGCTCCCGAACGGCCCGGCCTGGGATCCCGCTCGCGGGCTGCGCGAGCAGCCGCTCTGGGACGAGCACGCGGCGTTCGTCGACCGGCTGCACGAGCAGGGAGCGATCCAGTTCGCCGGGCGGCTCGCCGACGGCTCGGGCGCGATCACGGTCGTCGAGGCCGAGAGCGCAGACGCGCTGCGGCGCCTCTTCGGCGACGACCCGTGGCTCGAGACGGGGACCCTCGCGCTCGGCGCCGTCCGGGGCTGGGAGCTGTACCTCGACGCGCGCCGGAACGGCCGGCCGCCGGCCCGGCCCGGAAGTCCTGCATTCGTCGTGGAACGGCCCGTCGGCGCGGACTGGGTCGCAGGCCGCGGGCCGCGCGAGCAGCCGCTCTGGGACGAGCACGCCGCCTACATCGACGCGATCTACGAACGGGGCGCGATCGTCCTCGCGGGCCCGCTCGTCGACGAGCCGGGCGCCGTGCTCGTGCTCGAGGCGGAGAACGAGGACGGCGCGCGCGAGCTCCTCGCCGGCGACCCGTGGATCGTCGACGCGGACATCCTGCGCGTCGGCCGCGTTCGCGGCTGGCGGATCCTCCTGGACCCGAGGAGCCCGTGAACGTCGTCGAGCTCCGGCAGTACACGCTGAAGGCGGGTGCTCGCGACACGCTGATCGAGCTCTTCGACCGCGAGTTCGTCGAGACCCAGGAGAAGCATGGAATGCGGATCGTCGGCCAGTTCCGCGACCTCGACCGGGCCGACCGGTTCGTCTGGCTGCGCGGCTTCGCCGACCTCGCGTCGAGGGCGCCGGCGCTCACCGCCTTCTACACGAGCGACGTCTGGCGACGGAACTCGGCGGCCGCGAACGCGACGATGCTCGACAGCTCGGACGTCCTGCTCCTGCGGCCGGCGCGGCCGGGCTCCGGCTTTGCGCTCGACGGCCTCGAGCGGCCGCCGCCCGGCGCCGAGCGGCCTGCGGCGACCGTCTTCGCGACGATCTGCAGCCTCGACGGGCCGCTCGAGCCGGTCGACCTGGCGTCCGCGACCTATGTCACCGAGCCGGGCCCGAACGACTTTCCCGCGCTGCCGGTCCGGGAGGGGGAGAACGTCGTCGTGTGGTTCGGGCACGAGCCGGTGCGGCCGCCGGCGGGCTTCGCCGAGCCGCAGGTCCTCAGGCTCGCGCCGACCGCGCGCTCGCTCCTTCGCTGACGGCTACGACCCGCTCGGCGCGGCCACGTAGACGTGGACGCCGAGGCCGGCGAACGAGTCGGTGAAGCGGCCCTTCACGACCGGCAGCATCCGGCCCTCGCCGTAGACGGTGACGGCCGACGCGCGCAGCCCCGGCACCGTGAAGGTCGTGGTCGCGGGTCCGTAGGACGGGTTCGCCGCGATCACGTAGACGGCGCCGTTCAGCGTCCGCGCGCCCGCCTTCACCGGCGTTCCGTCGGGCCCGAACGAGACGGGATAGGACGGAGCGAGGAGCGCCGGCGCCAGCGCCGCGATCTCCTCGTCGACCGCACCGATCGTCTTGCCGATGTCGCCGGGCCAGAAGTCCGGGAAGTAGCCGATCCCCCGTGCGCCGCCGGCGATCGCGAGCCACGTCTCGGCGCGGATCGTCGCCGGCGTCGGGTCGTGGCCGGGGCACTTGCCCATCGGCCCCGACTCGATCCACTGGAACGTCGGCTTGCCCGCCGCCAGCCCGACGAGCTCCTTCTGCATGTCGTAGACGTACGTGAAGTCGCCTGAGCAGCGCGTCTGCAGCGGGTACGTGTCGAAGCCGATCACGTTCGCGCGCGAGATCAGCTTCGGGTAGACCGCCTTCCCCACGGGGAGCGGCGCCGCCCGGCTCGAGAAGTGGTCGGTCAGCGTCAGGAAGGTCACGCGGCCGGTCGCCCTCGAGCTCGGCGGAAGTGGGAGGCTGGTCAGGCCGAAGCCGTCGGGCTCGTCGTGCTGGAACCAGCCGATCAGACCGCGTCCCCTCAGGCCCCGGTTCGTCAGCGCGACGACGGAGTAGGCCCGGCCGGCGAGGAGATCGAGCTGCGCCGTCGGCGTGCACGCGTTTCCCATGAAGACGTTGATCCCGGCCGCGAGCGCCGAGTCGTAGTAGTACGCGCACGTCTGGAACACCATCCGCGGGAAGAGCGCCTGCGTGTCGACGAAGAGCGCGTTGCCCGTCGTCGTCGCGACGCTCGTGAGCCGCATCGGCCGCGTGCGGAAGGAGCCCGCGCCGTAGACGAGCTCCGTGCCGCTGCTCGCGACGAGGCGGAACTGGTACGTCCGGTTCGGCTCGAGCGCCCCGAGCAGGATCCGCCCCGAGCTCTGCGGAGCCGTCGTCTTCGTCCAGAGCCCGTACTGGTTGTCCTGCCCGTACTCGATGTACGTCCGGACCGGCCCGCTGGCGCCGAACGAGACCGCCGCCGAGTTCGACCGGGCGCTGATGGAGGTGATCGAGACCGTGAGCGCCGCGGGTCGCGCCTCTCCCGCGGCGAGCAGGACGGACCCGAGGATCGCGAGGGGGACGAGCCTCAGCATCTCCGGCCAGGGTACGCCGACTCCCGCGCGAGCGGGTTAAGACGCTGTTAGAACCGGCCAGGCGTCCCCCGTCCGGCCGTCGGGCAGGGCAAGCGGTGTCTTCTCCGAGGGCCGAGCTGCCGATGCCGCGACCATGGATGTGGCGCAGCACATCGAGGAGCACGAGGCGCTTCGCGCGTACCAGGCGGTGCTCCGGTTCGCGCTCGAGCGCCTCGGCGACTCGGAACGGCTCTACGCGACGATCGTGGCGGTCGTCGCGCAGCCCCGCACGCCGCGTCCGTAGTTCGGCGCAGCGCAGATCGGGTGAGGCCCGATGCCGCAGACCCTCTCACGGCCGACGCTATGAGCATGAGGACTCGCGGGTCCCCTTCGACCAGGCGGCACGCGGCGAGCGAGGCGCTGGTCAGGGCGCACCCGCGGTGGCGCGGTATCCACCACCCCGAGGCGATCGACTTCCTCCCCCGGCGCTTCTCGAGGCTCGACGTCCTGCCCGCGCTGGAGCGCGAGGGCGCCTGTGCGGCCGAGCGGCGCGCGCGCCACAACGCCGACGTCGTCGCCGCGCATCCGCGCTGGCGCGGAGTCCGCCACCCGGAGCTGATCGATTTCGCCCCGCAGTCCCACGAGTGGCTGGCGAGGCATGGCTACCTCGCCTCGATCCGGCTCGCGCTCCAGCGGCTCGAGCGGTCGGAGGAGCTCTACGACGAGATCGTCGCCGCGGCCGAAGGGACCGGGCCCGCGGCGGTCGCGGAGGAGGAGCACCCCGCCAGCGTGATCCGGCTGCCGGCAGCCCGCCCTCTGCCGGCGCACGTCGCCCACCGGCTCGCGGCGTAGCGCCGCCGGTCGTAGACTCGCGACCGTGGGAGCGGTCTCCGCCCGCCACGAGCATGCCCGGGCCCTCTTCGCCCCGCTCGGGCCGAGCTACGACCGCTACGCGCGGCTCCTCTCCCTCGGCCAGGACCCGCGCTGGCGTCGATTCCTCGTCTCCCGCGTCGAGGCCGGCCCCGGCGACGAGGTGCTGGACGTCGCGACGGGCACCGGCGCCGTCGCGTGCGAGCTCGTCCGGCAGAAGGGCTGCCGGGTCGTCGGCGTCGACCAGAGCCCGGACATGCTCGCCGAGGCGCGCAGGCGCGTGCCGCCCGTGGTCGAGCTCGTCGAGGGTGACGCGGAGCAGCTGTCCTTCCCGGACGCGTCGTTCGCCGGGTTGACGTTCACGTACCTCCTGCGCTACGTCGACGATCCCGCGGCGACGCTCGCTCGCCTGGCGCGCCTCGTCCGGCCCGGCGGGACGATCGCGATGCTCGAGTTCGCCGTTCCGCCGCCGCCGGCGCGCTTCGCGTGGGAGCTCTACGTCCGAGTTGGCCTCCCGGGCCTCGGCCGCCTGATCTCGCCCGGCTGGGCGGAGGTCGGAGACTTCCTCGGCCCGAGCATCCGCGACCTCTGGCGCCGCTACCCGCTCCCGCGTCTCCTCGAGCTGTGGCGCGGGGCCGGCATCGCCGACGTCCGCTACCGCCGGATGAGCCTCGGCGGCGGGATCGTCGTCTGGGGACGCCGTGGCTAGCGCGCCCAGACCCGCGTTCTACGCGCTCGCGCCGGGCGGCTGGCGCGACTACGTCACGCTCCTTCACCCGCCCTACACGCTCTGGCACCTGAGCTACGTCGTCATCGGCGCCGGACTCGCCCCGCAGTGGCGGCCCGGGCGGCTCGGGCTCGTCCTCGCGGCGTTCGCGCTCGCGCTCGGCGTCGGCGCGCACGCCCTCGACGAGCTCCGCGACCGGCCTCTCGGGACGGCGATTCCGGGCCGGATGCTCACGACCCTCGCGGCCGTCTCGATCTCCGGCGCGGCGGGGATCGGGATCGGCGCCGCGGTCGCGTACGACCTCTGGCTGCTCCCGTTCGTGGGCGCCGGCGCGTTCCTCGTCTGCGCGTACAACCTCGAGCTCCTCGGCGGCCGGTTCCACACCGATGCGTGGTTCGCGCTCTCGTGGGGCGCGTTCCCGCTGCTCACGGCCTACCTCAACGCAGTCGGCCGCCTGCGGGCGCCGGCCGTGCTCGGCGCCGCCTTCGCCGCGCTCGCGAGCTACGCCCAGCGGCGCCTCTCGACGCAGGTACGGACGGTTCGCCGGAGAGCCGCCGCCGTCTCGGGCACGCTCGAGCTCGCCGACGGGAGCCGCGAGCCGATCACCGCGGACACGCTCATCCACGCCCCCGAGGTCGCGCTGCGCGCGCTCGCCGCAGCGGCGGTCACGCTCGCCGGCGCGCTCGTCGCGGCACACGTCTGGGCCTAGGATGACGTCATGAGGTCGCGCCGCAAGGAACGCGAGATCGAGCCGACCGACGCCGAGCTCCGGCTCCGCGAGCTGATCGAGCGCGAGGCGGAGGAGCGCGGCGTGGAGCTCCAGCGCACGCTCGCGATGGCGCGCGCCGAGTCGGTCTCGCTGCTCGCGCAGGAGGAGCGCCGGCTCGCCGAGGAGCGGCGCAAGGAGTTCGCCGAGCGCGAACGCCAGGCAGCGACCGAGTTCTCCCTGCGACTGATCGAGCTCCAGAAACGGGTCGAGGAGCGGCTCTCCGGCTGGGCCGGCGACCTCGAGCGCACGCAGCAGACGCTCACGGACGAGATCGCGAAGCTCGAGCACCGCCAGCGGCAGGCGATCGTCGAGGTCGAGGCGAAGATCGTCGCCGACGCCGAGCGGCTGACCGGCGAGAGCCAGCAGCAGCACTCCCTGCTCGGCCGGCTCCGGTCGGAGCTCGAGAAGGCCGTGAAGGACGCGATGGAGTCGGTGACGAGCGAGCTCGAGCTGACGGCGAACGACCGGCGGCGCGCGCTCCACGAGGTGAACGAGCGGCTTCGCAAGCGCGAGCGCGCGATGACGGAGCAGATCGAGCGCGAGCAGATCGAGGTGACGCGGCGGCTCGAGTCGATGTTCGCCGACGTCGAGCGCCGGCAGATCGAGCAGCTCGAGCGGACGGTGCGGCGCGAGTCCGGGCGGCTCGCCGAGGCGGCGGCGATGCAGTTCGAGTCCGTGCTCAAGAGCGCGCGAGACGACGCGGCCCGCCGGCTCGCGCGGGAGCTCGAGCGAGCCGTCAACGCCTTCGCCCGCGAGGGCGAGCGCGTCCTCAACGAACGGCTCGCCGAGCTCGGCGAATCCGGCATCCACCGCATCGTCCGGACATGGGGTCCGGCCGATCGCACGACCACGGTCCGCTCCAACTTTCCCGAAGAGGGATCGTCAGAGTCAGAACGAACGTCGGGAGCGTGAGCGAGATGGCTCAGATCGCAGAGACCGAGGGCAACGAGCGCGCGAAGGTCGAGGGCTGGCGCCTCCACGTCCTGATCGAGGCCGGCTATCCCCTCTCGCTCGCGGAGAAGCTCGCGCACAGCGAGGCGGATCTCCACCGGGCGGTCGAACTCGTCCGCTCGAACGGCTGCACGCACGAGCTCGCGGCCAAGATCCTGCTGTAGCCATCGGGTCGCTCAGCGGGCCCCGGAGCCACACCCTGCCCGCTTCGGACGATGGCCGGAACCGGTTGCCGTCGGCTCTCGGCGGGGCCAGGCCCCCAGACGTGCCCGAAGCGGACGAATCGCCGCACCGGAAGCCGCATCGCGTCCACCTGGGGGCGAGCTCGTTTGTCCGTTCGGGACGCGCGATGGGGACAGGCCCCCGCGAACAGCCGACGCGTCCGGAACGGACGGGTGGAGCCGGTCGCCGCCGCCCGTAGACTCCGGCCATAGGGACGGGGCTCGAGACGCGGCACGGGCTCGTCGGTCGCGAGGCCGAGCTGACGGCGGTCGCGCGGATGCTCTCCCTCGACGGCACCGCGGCGGCAGCGGTCCTCGACGGCGAGGCCGGGATCGGGAAGACGGCGATCTGGACGTCCGCCGTCGCCCGGGCGGCGGAGCAGGGCCACCGCGTCCTCTCGTGCCGCGCAGCCGAGGCCGAGGCGTCGCTGCCGTTCGTGGCGCTCGGCGACCTCCTCGACCCGGTCCTGGACGACGTCCTGCCGGCGCTCGCAGAACCGCAGCGGCGCGCCCTCGAGGTCGCACTCGCCCGAGTCGAGCCGACCGAGGCACTCGGGCGGCTCGCCGCCTCGAGGGCCGTGCTCGCAGCGCTCCGGGCACTCGCCGCTCGCGAGCCGGTCCTGCTCGCGATCGACGACGTCCAGTGGCTCGACGAGCCGACGGCCGACGTTCTCGTCTTCGCCGTCCGTCGCCTCACCCACGCGCCTGTCCGTCTCCTCGTCGCCCGCCGGAGCGAGCACGCCGAGCCTGCACCGCTCGACCTCGGCCGCACATACCCATCCGGCCGGCTCGAGCTCGTTCGCGTCGGCCCGCTCGCACCCGGCGACCTCGACGCCCTGCTCCGCTCGGCGCTCGGCCTGCGCCTCCCCCGGCCGAGGCTCCTCGAGCTCCACCGCGTGACGGGCGGGAACCCGTTCTACGCGCTCGAGATCGCCCGTGCCGCCGGGCGGCGCGCGGGCGGCGACTCGCTGCCCGTGCCGGAGAGCGTCGGCGACCTGCTGCGCGCGCGCCTGGCCGAGCTCTCGAAGGACGCCCGCGCAACGCTCGTCCTCGCGGCCGCGGCGTGGTATCCGACCGACCGGATCGTGGAGCGGGCCGCCGGTACGAGCGCCGGCCTCGCCGAGTCGGTCGAGAACGGCGTGCTCGAGCTCGACGGCCGCCGGCTGCGCTTCGCGCACCCGCTGCTCGCGTCGGTCGCCTACGAGTCGGCGCCGCCGTGGGAGCGGAGGGAGGCGCACCGGCGCCTGGCGGCCGTCCTCGACGACCCTCAGGAGCGGGCGCGCCACCTCGCGCTCGCGACCGACGAGCCGGACGATGCGATCGCGGCCGAACTCGAGGACGCAGCACGGCTCGCGGTCGGGCGCGGGGCTCCCGAGTCCGCCGCGCAGCTCGCGGAGAGCGCCGCCAGGCTCACGCCCGGAGGCGCGGACGACGCCCGCCGCAGGCGGCTCGCAGCCGCTGCCGACCACCACGTCGCCTCCGGCGACCCGGACCGGGGCCGCGCGCTCCTGGAGCGCCTGATCCACGAGCTGCTGCCCGGGCCCGAGCGGGCCGACCTCCTCTGTCGGCTGGCCGATGCCGTCCCCGAAATCGCAGATTCGATCCGCCTCTGCGAGCAGGCGCTCGAGGAGGTGCCGGGAGACGCCGCGGCGAGCGCCCGGATCCACACGGCGCTCGGCGTCTTCACGTGGGTCGCCGGCGACGTTACCCGGTCGGTGGCGCATCTGCGCGCATCGGCGCGGCTCGCCGAGGAGACCGGCGACGAGCTCCTGATCGCGGTCTCGCTCGGCGAGCTCTGCTACGGGCTCGTCGTCCTCGGCGAGCCGTTCCCCCGGGCGGAGCTGGAGCGAGCGGTCGAGCTCGAGCGCAGCGTGAAGCGGTTCCCGCCGTACCTGCGGCCGAGCTTCCAGCTCGGTGTCCTGCTCCTGTACACCGACGCGCTGGACGAGGCGCGCCCGCTCCTCCGGGCGGAGCTCGAGCGCGTCGACGCGACCGGCGACGAGTCGACGAGGGTCGGCGTGCTCTTCCGCCTCGCTGAGCTCGAGCTTCGCGCCGGCAACTGGGCCGAAGCGGCCGAGCGGGCCGGGTCGGCGCGGGCGCTTGCCCTGCAGGCCGCCGCCGAGCAGGAGCAGGGCGTCGCGCAGATGGTCCACGCGCTCGTCCAGGCACACCTCGGCAACGCGGACGAGGCGCGGGAGGCCGCGCTCGCCGCGCTCGAGCTCGCCGAGGCCGGTGGGGACCGCGTCATCTCCATGCGCGCCCGTGGCGTCCTCGGCTTCCTCGAGCTCTCGCTCGGCGAGGCCGCCCGGGCGCTCGAGTGGCTGTCGCCGGCCCGTCGCGACCTGCAGGCCGCGGGCATCGGCGAGCTCTCGATCCAGGCGGTGGTGCAGAACGAGCTCGAGGCGCTCGTCGAGGCGGGCCGGCTCGACGACGCGCTCGAGACGATCGCGTGGGTCGAGGAGAAGGGCCGCCGGGCGGATCGAGCGTGGCACGCGGCCGTCGCTGCCCGCGGGCGCGCGCTCGTCGCGGCGGCGCGCGGAGATCTCGAGGACGCCGCCGGCGAGGTCGCCCGCGCCCTGCGCGCACACGAGCGCTTGCCCCAGCCGTTCGAGCTCGCGCGGACGCTCCTCGTCCAGGGCCAGGTCGAGCGTCGCGCCAAGCGCCGCGCGAGCGCGCGCGAGGCGCTCACACGCGCGCTCGAGCTCTTCGACTCGCTCGGCGCCGCGCTCTGGGCCGAGCGGACGGCGGCGGAGCTCGCACGCATCCCGGGCCGGACGCGCGGCTCGGGCGAGCTGACGGAGACCGAGCGCCGCGTGGCCGAGCTCGTCGCGCAGGGCCTCGCGAACAAGCAGGTCGCGTCGCGGCTCTTTATCAGCGTTCGCGCGGTGGAGGCGAACCTGTCGCGCGTCTACGCCAAGCTCGGCGTCCGCTCGCGCACCGAGCTCGCGAGCCGCCTCGGCCGCGACGCCGCGAGCTGACGCCGGCTGACTCTACCCTTGCGCGGATGAAGGTCGAGGCGATCGAGCACGGCGACCGCAAGGTCTACTCGGTCTCGGCGTTCAACCGCGGGATCGGCTCGTGGCTGGCACGGCTGCCGACCGTCTGGGTCGAGGGCGAGGTGACGGAGCTGCGCCGCCACGCGCGCTGGCAGACGGTGTTCTTCACGCTGAAGGACCCGGCCGACGGCTCCTGCCTCCCCGCCTCGATGCCGCGCGGCCAGTTCGACGGCCTCCGGCTCGACCTCGTCGACGGCGAGCGCGTCCACGTCTACGGCCGGCCGGAGCTCTGGGAGCGGCAGGGAGCCTTCCGACTCCGCGCGCTGTCGATCGAGCGCTTCGGCCTCGGCGACCACCTGGCCCGGCTCGAGCGCCTGAAGCGCAAGCTCGCGGCCGAAGGGCTCTTCGCCGCCTCGAGAAAGCGGCCGCTTCCGCGGTTCCCTCGGCGGATCGGCCTCGTCACCGGGAACGACGCGGCCGCGAAGCGCGACGTCCTGACGGCGATCGCGACCCGGTTCCCGCCGGCGCGCGTGCTCGTCGCCGAGACGTACGTCCAGGGCCCGCGCGCCGCCGCCGAGATCGTCGAGGCGTTGCAGGCCGTCTGCGCCGAGCCGGAGATCGACGTCGTCGTCGTCGCTCGCGGCGGCGGGAGCTTCGAGGACCTGCTGCCGTTCAGCGACGAGCGCCTCGTCCGCGCGATCGCCGCCTGCCCCGTGCCGGTCGTCTCGGCCGTCGGCCACGAGCAGGACACGCCGCTCTGCGACCTCGCCGCCGACGTCCGCGCCTCGACGCCGAGCGTTGCCGCCCGGCTCGTCGTCCCGGACCTCGACGAGCTCCTCCAGCGGCTCGGCCGTGCCCGGGCCGGCCTCGGCCGCGGCGCCGCACGTGTGCTCGAGCGGCAGCGCGAGCGCCTCGGCCAGACGCACGGGCGCCTGCGCCAGGCACCCCTGCTCGCGCTCGAGCGCCGGCGGGCCCGGCTCGATCAGAGCGCCGGGCGGCTGCGCGCGCTCTCGCCGCGCGGCACGCTCGCCCGCGGCTACGCGATCGTCCGTCGCGGCGACGAGCTCGTGCACGCGTCGGCTGTCCTCGCCGAGGGCGACCGCGTCGAGGTCGAGCTCGCCGAGGGCTCGTTCGGCGCGCTCGTCGAGGAGGTCCGCTGAGCGAGCCGCAGACGTTCGAGGACGCGCAGCGCGAGCTCGAGCAGATCGTCGAGCGGCTGGAGGGCGGCCGCGCCGGCCTCGACGAGGCGATCGCGCTCTGGGAGCGGGGCGAACAGCTCTACCGGCTCTGCGTCGAGCGGCTCGACGCGGCCCAGGGGAAGATCGAGGAGCTCGCGCGGCGCGCGGACGACACACGGCAGCCCCCGCCTGCGTAGAATCCCGCGCGTGAGCGCGCCGGCCAACCTGATCAAGGGCGTGAAGCTGTTCTCGGATCTCGAGGACCGCGAGGTCTCCGAGATCGCCCAGACGTTCAGGGAGCGCTCGTTCCCCGCCGGCGAGGTGATCGCGGAGGAGGGCCAGCGCGGGATCGGCTTCTTCGTCATCGCGGCCGGAACGGCCAAGGTCACCTCCGGCGGCGAGGATCGCGTGATGCTCGGCCCGGGCGACTACTTCGGCGAGATCGCGCTGATCGACGACGGCCCGCGCACGGCGACCGTGACGGCCGACACCGATCTCCAGTGCTACGGCATCACGTCGTGGGAGTTCAAGCCGATCGTCGAGTCGAACGCCGAGATCGCCTGGAAGCTCCTCGTCGGCCTCGCGAAGCGCGTTCGCGCGCTCGAAGGCCGCTGACCCACCGCGCCGGCCGATGACCTGGTGGTTCGCCGTCGTCGAGGCGCGCCACGAGCTCCAGAACGCGACGAGCCCGGAGAGATCCGGCTGCTCGGCGAGCGAATGGGCCTTGGCGTGAGCTCACGTATTCTCGACGCCGCTTCGGGCCGCGGCGGGCCGGCGATCCTTCTCGCGAGCGAGTTCGGCTGCCGCGTCACCTGCGTCGAGCGGGCCCCCGAGTTCGCCTCGGCGGCGCGCGCCCGCGTCCGTGCAGCCGGGCTCGACGCCCTGGTCGAGGTCGTCGAGGGCGACGCGAACGCGTTCCCGCTCGAGCCCGAGTCGTTCGACGCGGCGCTCTGCCTCGGCGCCAGCTTTGTCTGGGGCGGTCTCGAGGGCACGGTCGCCGCGCTCGCACCGGCGGTTCGGTCCGGCGGGTTCGTCGGCGTCGGCGAGCCCTACTGGCGCAGCTGGCCGCTCCCGCCCGGCTTCGACCCCGAGGAGGGGGAGGACTTCCTCACGCTGCCCGACACCGTCGCACGCTTCGAAGCCGGCGATCTGAACGTCGTCTCGCTGATCGCCGCATCGCGGGACGACTGGGACGCGTACGAGTCGCTGCACTGGCTCGCGCTCGAGGAGTGGCTACACGACCACCCGGACGATCCGGACGGCCTCGCGTTCCGCGAGCGAGGCGCGCGCCACCGCGAGCGATACCTCCGCTGGTTGCGCGACCTGCTCGGCTGGGCGATCCTCATCGGCCGGCGAAGCTAGCCGGGAATGCGTTCGCGCACGGGCTCCGGCGGCTCCTCGGCCGGCTGTTCGCGCTCGTCGACGCCGGCCGACGCGGCGCCCGGCATCCCCCGCAGCGTGGCGAACGACAGCCCTTCGCGGGCGAGGAAGAGGAGGCCGATGCCGATCCCGACCGACACCTCGATCGCCTGGAGGCCGAACCCGTAGGCGTAGCCGTCCGCGTACCTGACGCCGTAGCTCGCGCTCAGAGGCGCGGCGATCGCAGCCTGGACCGCCCCGACGTTCCCCGGCCAGAGCGGGATCACGTTGACGACGTTCATCACTAGCAGCACGAGCGCCGCCGCCGGCACGGCGTGGTGGATCCGGAAGCCGAGCATCGTCGCGTAGACCGCGAAGAGCTGGCAAACCCAGCCGACCGTCTGGAAGAGGACGGCACCGCCGGCCGGCAGCGGCCGGTGCATCACGCCGAGACCCTGGCGCATCATCGTCACGATCCGGCGCACCGCTCCGAGCGCGTCCAGGCGCCGCACGCGGTCGTGGTGGCGGGCACTCGCGAACGCGAAGACGAATAGCCCTGCCCCGACGGCGACGACCGCGATCAGGCTCGAGTAGGCCCAGGCCGGGATCTTCGCGGTGACGAGCACGTAGAGGATCAGGAAGACGACCGGCACGAGGTCGAACACGCGGTGCGCAAAGACGGTGCCGACGAGCGTCGCGCCGCGCGGCTCGCGCAGGCGCCGGTTGATGACGGCGACCCGCGCGAGCTCGCCGATCCGTCCCGGGAGCACCGCGTTCGCGAGCAGGCCGACGCAGAACGCCGAGAACGTGAGGCCGTAGCCGGGGCGCGGCTCCGGCATCGCCTCGTCGATGACGATCTTCCACGCGATCGAGCGGGCGACGATCGAAGCGAGGTTGATCGCGATCGCCGCGGCCACCCATTCCCAGAGCACGCGCCGGAACGCGTGGCCGACGACCGCCCAGTCCGGCCCGCGCCAGTAGAGGAGCGCGCCGACCCCGGCGAGGACGAGGGCGGTGACGGCGACGCGGAACCTCGGGTCCCGCAGGAGCGCGAAGTTCAAGCCGCCTCCGCGGTCCGACCGCCGCGCAGCTGCTCGTAGATCGCGGCGAGACGGCCCGCGATCTCGTTCCAGGAGTAACGGGCGATCGCGAGCTTCCGCGCGGCGGCGCCGAACGCACGGCGCCTCGGGTCGTCCTCGAGCGACGAGACCAGCGCCTCCGCGAGCGCGTGCACGTCGCCCGCCGGCACGAGCAGGCCCGTCTCGTCGGTCATCACGGCTCGGTAGCCGGGGATGTCGGACGCAACCACCGGCGTGGCGCAGGCAAATGCGCGCGTCAGGACCATCCCGAAGCTCTCTTGCCCCGTCGACGGCGCAGCAAGCACCTTCGCCCGCAGGAGCTCCTCGGTCAGGTCCGGCTGCGGGAGGAAGCCGAGGATGTCGATGCCGGCGTCGGCGACGCGATGACGTGTCAGCAGGAGCCGGACGGCGAGCGGGTCGGCGCCGACGAGTCGCAGCCGCGCGCCCGTGCGGCGGTGCACCTCGGGCCACGCTTCGAGCAGGACCGGCATTCCCTTGCGCGGATCGTGCCGGCCGATGAAGACGACGCGGTGCTCCCGCCCGTCCGGGCCGGCCTCCGGCGGGATCAGCACGCCGTTCGGGATCACCTCGAACTCGCCGGGAAGCCAGCGGCTGGCCGACTCGCGCGCCTGCTCGGAGACCGCGATCCGGTGGTCGACGCGGTCCATCAGGAAGCCCCACGAGGGCAGCCCGAGCCGCATCCAGCCGAGGCTCCCGGCCGCGTGCCACGTCGCAACGATCGGGCAGCGGGCGAGCGCCAGGGCGGCGACGCAGATCGCCGGCGTCATCGGCTCGTGCAGGTGGAGCACGTCGAAGCGCTCGCGGTCGAGCACGCGCTTGAGCTTGAACGGCGTCGACGGGCTCAGCACGATGTTCGGCAGCGACCCGTTCGCGGGGACGATGACCGAGCGCCCGACGGGGATCACGTCGGGCGGCGGGTCGCCGTGGCGGCCGTGACGCGGGTGCAGCGCGCGTGTGAACGTTCCGGGCGGGTCGTTCCCCATGATCGTTCGCGTGTCGATCCCGCGCGCTCGCAGCGCGTCGGCCTGGAGCTCCGCGTGCTCGACGACTGCGCCCCAGAACGACCAGGAGAACGGGACGACGATCCCGACCTTCACGGGCGAATCCTATGACGGTGGCGGCGGGCGCCCGCCCGGGCCGGGCGCCCCGTGCCGACTCAGACCGTCGCCGGCTCCGCCGCGCGCTCCTCGCGCAGACGGCGGATCAGCTCGGCGACGTCGGCGACCTCCTGTTCGAGGTCGCGCTGACGCTCCTCGAGCGCCTTCAGCAACTCCTCCGAGGTCGGAAAGCGCCCGCGATGGCCGCCACACCCGCCGCGGGTGCGATAGCGATGACCGTGCATGTGACTCACCTCCCTTCCGACCGGTAGCGGTTGACGAATGCGTCGAGCTCGTCGCGGGCCGCCTCGAGTGCCTCGATCCAGCGCTCGAGGAGCATCCGGCCGGCGTCGGTGAGCGTGTACGTGCGCTTGGCCGGGCCGGGCAGGTCGGCGCTCCACTGCGAGTCGACGATGCCGTCCTCTTCGAGCGCCCGCATGATCCGGTAGAGATTCCCGACGTCGACGCGCTCCTCACCGACCAGCTCCGGCAGCCGGTCGAGCAGCTCGTAGCCGTGCCGGGGGCCTTCGCTCAGCACGAGCAGGACCGCCGGCTCGACGAACCGCTCGACGCGCGCGCGGACCGCCCACTCGCCCGGCGCGACCGCCCAGCGAGTGCGCGGGCCACGACCGTAGCGGCTTCTCCGGTGATGCATGGCAGCCAGTATAGGTAAAACACATATGTAAGCGGCTGCCGGCTAGACTCGCCATCAGTGGATCCGTCGACCGGCCTCGCCGAGCTCCATACCCACCTCGGCGGCTCGGTCGCGTCGGACATCCTCTGGAGCCTCGCCCACGAGCAGGGCATCTCCCTGCCGGTCAGGGACTACTGGGAGTTCGACGAGCTCGTCACCGTCTCGGATCCGCGTGGCGTCGACGACCTCGACGCGCTGAACGCGATCTACCACTGGACGGAGCTGATCCAGTCGAGCCCGCTCGCCGTGGAGCGATCGGTGCACGGCGCGATCGGCGGCGCCTACCGCTCACAGCGGATCACGACGCTCGAGCTGCGCTTCAACCCGATGAAGCGGAACCGCGGCGGCGAGCGCGACCTCGACCACATCATCCTGGCCGCGATCCGCGGCCTCGATCTGGCGAGCCTGGAGTACCCGCAGGTGCGCGCCGGCCTGATCCTGATGATGGACCGGACCTTCACCGATCGGCAGAACACGGTCATCGTCGAGAAGGCGATCAGATGGGCGCCACGCGGCATCGTCGGCATCGACATCGCCGGACCGAGGCCGGGCGGCGCACGCTATCCCTACGCGTCGCTCGCGCCTCTCGTCGACGAGGCCCGCGCAGCCGGTCTCGGCATCACCATCCACGTCGGAGAGGAGGGCGCGGAGCACGGACTCGAGGAGATCCGCGAGGTCGTCGAGACCCTCCGGCCGGACCGGATCGGCCACGGCATCCTCGCCGCGAACGACGGCGACCTGATGGCACTGCTCCGCGACGCCGGCGTCGTCCTGGAGATCTGTCCGACGTCGAACCTCCTGACCAAGGCGCTCGCGGACGAGGACGCGCTTCGGACGACGTTTCGCCGGTTCGTCGACGCGGGCGTGCGCTTCACCATCGCAACCGACGGTCCTGAGATGATGCGGACGCACCTTCGCGACGAGTTCGAGCTCCTGCTGCGGATCGGCGCGCTCGACGAGGACGAGCTCGCGGCGGCGAACGCCCGCGGGCACGAGGCCAGCTTCGTCCGTGGCCAGCCGGTCGTGCCCGGGGTGTAGCCCCGCCAATACACCCTCCGGCCACTTGGCGCGGTTTCGGGGCCCGACTAGCTTCCCGCCCCATGTACGAAGCACTGACTCGATCCCTCCCGAGCATCACTGCACGTCAGCGGCAGGTCGTGGAGCTCATCGCCGAGGGCTGCTCGAACGACGAGGTCGGAGAGCGACTCGGAATCTCCCCGCGAACAGCGAAAGCACACGCAGACGCGCTGCGTCAGAAGCTCGGCGTCTCACGAAGACGGCAGATTCCCGCCGCCTATCGCCTCCTCACGGGAGACGATCCCCTGTTCCACAGCCTGGGACCACCCGCGGCGGCTCGGCGGGCGTAGCTCGAACCGGCCGTGCCTGCGGTCGATCTCCTACTCGCAGGCACGGCCGGCCTCGAATTCCGGACCGACCCGCGTTACGTTTCGACCGGCGGCCACGCGGCCGCACGGGAGATGGCGAGCGTTGCAGGCGAACAGCTGCAGGTCCAGGCGCCGCAGTACTTCATCAAGCGGCCGCGCCTGACGCGCCTGCTCGACGAGACCGAGTGCCGGATCATCATGCTCGTCGCTCCCGCCGGGTACGGGAAGACGACGCTCGCACGCGAGTGGCTCGAGAACCGACCGCACGTCTGGTACAGCGGCACGTCGGCCGCGTCCGACGTCGCCGCGCTCGCCGTCGCCATCGCACAGACGACACACGCCGTCCTCCCGGGCGCCGGCGACAACATGCGCGACCGCCTGCGCGCGACCGGCACGCCCGAGCAGGACGTCGCAGTCCTCGCCGAGATGCTCGCCGAAGACCTCCAGGACTGGCCCGACGACCTCTGGCTCGCCTTCGACGACTACCAGTTCGCCGCCGAGTCCGACTACTCAGAGCGCTTCATCGACCTCCTCTGCTCGCGAACACCGATCCGCCTGTTGCTGACGAGCCGCACGCGCCCGAGGTGGGCAACCGCACGCCGGCTGCTCTATGGCGAGATCCTCGAAATCGGGCGAAGCCTGCTCGCCATGACCCAGGAGGAGGGCGAAACCGTCCTCGGCAGCGCACAGAGAGCCGACGCGTCAGGGCTAGTCGCCCTAGCGGAAGGCTGGCCAGCAGTTCTCGGCCTGGCAGCCCTCGCGGAGCGCGCAGGCACCCCCCGCGAGGCGCTTTCCACCACTCTTTATGACTATCTCGCGCAAGAACTTTACGACAAGCTTCCCTCAAATGTTCAGTGCGCGCTTTGCGAGCTGGCGATGCTCTCCGCGCCGACGCGCGAAACCGTGGGTGATTATCTTAGCGGCGACGTTGAACTCGTCCTCGTCGAGGCGACCCGGCTCGGGTTTTTCACGACGTCTGACAGTCACACCTACCGACTGCACCCGCTGTTGAAGGCTTTCTTGGAGAGCAAACTCCGCGAGCGCGCTCGCCCAGAACTGACACAGATGACAACAAGATTGGGCAACTATCTTATGGACGTGTCGGACTGGGATGGTGCATTCGTCCTCTTGCAGGCTTTCTTCAGCGAGGAGTTGTTCGACACGCTTCTCAATCGAGCGCATTGGTCGATGCTGTCGGACGCGCGTCTTGCGACCTTCACGCAATGGGCGGCTTTCGGTCATTCACAATCAGTCGACTCACCGAGTCTAGATCTAGCCGATGCTGAGGTTGCATTCCGCTCGGCTGATCGCCCCAAAGCGACCGCACTATCCCTGCGCGCCGCTGAACACTTTGATCGGACTCATATTCTCAGTTCACACTCGTTCTATCTCGCCGGAATGTCTTTAACTCTTGACGGACACGACGCGCTGGCCTTCTCCAAGTTTCAATCGGCGCTCTCTACGGCGAGATCGCAAACTGATCGGCGCGATGCTCTTTGGGGCCTGGCAATGTCCAGTTGCCGGAGAGAGGATCCTGAGTTTGAATCGCATTGGGAAGCGCTTCATGAACTTAAGGGTTGTGATGTCGAGAGCGACGTGCGGATCCTGGCCGCCCGCTTCTTCGGTCTCTCCCGCCTTGGCCTTGCCATGCGGCACGGTCTGCTCAACGAATACGGGTCGCTGATTAACCTTCTTCCGAAGATCGCCGACCCAATCGTGCGCACTTCGTTTCTTAACCTTTACGGTCAGGTACTGTGCTGGGAAGGTCACTTCTACAAGGGGTTTGCCATCGGCGAACACCTAGCCACTGAGGCACAGCGAACCCGGCTCACCTTCGCATTAGGGCACGCTTACCGCATTCAAGCGGTGGCCAAACTCGGTCTCGGCGAATACGGGCCGGCGACTGCCCTCCTCGAGAAACTGACACAAGCCGCAACCGCCGCGCGAGACACACACATGGCCGTCGAGGCCTTGATGATCAGAACCCGCGTCATGCTCTGCCAAGGTCTCTTTGAGCGAGCTCTCATGCCCGAACATCTCGGTGACCTCGAGCCTGCTCCTGGAGAGCTTGGCGAATATCTCGCGTGGCAGGGGTTGGCGCGGATCCTTCTTGGCCAGCATGACGCCGGTCTCAAGCTGACAAACACCGCGCTCAGCACCACGCGCTCCGCGCAGGTTGCTCACCTGGCCGCCTTTGCGGACGCCGTGGGCCACATCCATCGCGGCGAAACCGCATCCGCCGCCGAACATGCGACAGCGGCGCTAGACCAGATCGTGCGCTTGGGCGGGTTTGACACTCTCGTTACGGTCTACCGAGCATGTCCCCCGATCCTCGCGCTCGTTGCATCGGTAGAGCGACATCAGAGCATTCTCGCATCCATCTTATCGCGCGCAAACGATGAGAAGCTCGCGCGCACGGTCGGTGTCCCAATCACCTTCCACCGTCGTACAGAACCCAGCATCCTGACCCGTCGCGAACGCGAGGTGTACGTGCTGCTCAGTCAGGGTCTCTCAAACAAAGAGATCGGCTCCCGCCTCTTCATCAGCCAACCAACAGTCAAAGTTCATGCACACCACATTTTTGAAAAACTTGGCGTCCGCAATCGCCTAGAGCTTGCCCTCAGAGCTGCTGCAGAGATCGATCACGCTACTGCGGCGAGCGAGTCTCCTGTTCGGTAATTCTGTCTCGAAAAGGAAAAATCTTCGCGTCTTCCAGTGCAGTAGCTCTCCTGCGCCGAGCTCAGAATCGCCTCGAACGCTCCGACGACGGCGTCATCGAATTGCGAGCCGGTAGCCGTCTTAAGGCGAAGACGTGCAACGTGGCTTGGCATTGCATCACGGTACGGTCGATCAGACGTCATAGCGTTATAAGCATCCGCGACCGCGATGATTCTCGAGATGAGAGGAATATCGGTCGCAGCGAGACGATCTGGGTATCCTTCTCCGTCCCAGCGCTCGTGGTGATGTCGGACGATTCTAGCAATCTCACCGTAGCTTTCGACATTGGCCAGGATGCGTTCACCAATCTCTGAGTGCTGCTCCATCTGCCGTCGTTCTTCGAGTGTGAGCGGCCCCGGTTTCTCAAGGAGACCCGCCGGAAGACCAATCTTGCCGATATCGTGTACGAGTCCGCACAAGTGGGCAAGTTGTTGGTCTGCACTCGAAAGACCCAGCTGCCCCGCTATATCACGTGCATAAATGGCAACTGCCGCTGAATGCCCTGCGGTGTACTGATCTCGCGCGTCCAAAGTTGCGACCAGCGCGCTAGCGAACGAGAGATTGGCGCGCTCAAGCTGGGTGTTGCTCTGAACTAGTTCGTGAGTAAGCTTTCGTTCCGCTTGATACAGAGCGAATAGTCGTTGAGCTGCAAACGCCGGGGCGAGGAACAGAACTACGCTCCACTTGGAGAGCTCGAGGTATGCGTATGCCAGCACGGCGACCAACGGTGCGTACAGCGGGACAGCCACTAGAACAAGGGGCCAGAGCACGACAGCAACGCGACGGGCATCATGGCGCCTGAGAACGATTGTTACGAGTCCGAGCGCGATATCCAGCGATTCAAGGACTATCGCGGCCACGGCCGTTGCCAAAACAATTCCTTCAAGCCGACCGTTGGTCGAACTCATAACAGCGGAAGCCAAGAATCCCGCGATCCCGGCTGTGATCGCGCGGGCTGGCGTATATGTCGCCCATTTCAGATAGGGCCGGCGCAACTCTCCGGCAAATGATGCTGCGCCCACGATCATCGCAGCCAGCGGCCCGAAGACAACCGCTGCAAACAAGGTTGGGACCAACGAGATCGATTCCTCGAGCGCGTTGCTAAGGCGTATCCGCTGCGTTTCGGCGAACGCGGCAACCACGGCCAGAGCCGCAACCGTCCAGACGTTGCCGATCCCCCAACCTGTGCGCGTCGCCACGCCCGCGCAGGCCGCGGCCGCGCCGATCAGGAGAATCACCCACGCGAAGAGGGGCGCATCCCTCTGCTGGGGCGACGCGGCTACAAGCTGACTGTCCTTAGACATGGTTGCGGCTGTCACTCGGATGAGGTATAAGCAGTAATGCCGTTAGTCTCAGTGAGAGGAGTTCATATGGCTGTGCCTCAGGGTTTCAACGGCTGGTAGCTGTACTGAGCTTCAGCATGAGGCAGAACTCAAGCGTCCCCCGAAAAGGGGAACCTTGGTTACTGCGCTGCTGGGGCTAGCGAATGCCTAGCGCTAGGTCAGGAGCCCGCGCCTGAAGCCAACGGCCACGGCGTGGGCTCGCGACCGCGCTTGCAGCTTCGCGAGAAGATGGCGGACGTGCGACTTGACGGTCTCCTCCGAGAGGAAGAGCCGCTTGCCGATCTCGCGGTTCACGAGACCTTCCGAGATCAGCTGGAGCACCTCGATCTCCCGCTGCGTGGGCTCCTGCTCGAGCTCACGCAGGGGGGCGGTGAACGGAATGATCTCCGCCTTCGAGCTGGCTCGACGCGCCGCGGCCTCGTCGAACCGCCGCGAATGGTCGATGTACCTGCTCAGGATCTTCTTGCGCTCTGCCGCGTCCACTCTGGACTTGCGTATCGGCGGCCCCCGGAGCGCTCTTTAGCCGGACTCCCCCTCTTCTCAGGGATTCATGCCGCGTCGGCCGGCTGGGTGACGCGGATCTCCTCGTCCGTCATCGGCCAGCGCTCGAGCGGGTAGTGGCAAGCGGCGAAGTGGCCGCCGCCGAAGGGACGGAGCGGCGGCGCGTCGACGTCGCAGTGCCCCGGATGGAAGCGGGGACAGCGCGGGTGGAAGATGCACGCGTGCGGCGGGTCGACGGGTGAGGGGACGTCTCCGCCGAGGACGATGCGGCTCCGGCCAGCGCTCGTCGTCGTCGCCCGCGGCACGGCCGAGATCAGCGCACCCGTGTACGGGTGCCGCGGGTGCTCGTAGATCGACTCGGCCTCGCCGAGCTCCACCAGCCGGCCGAGGTACATGACGGCGATCCGGTCGCAGATCTGGCGGATCACCGACAGGTCGTGCGAGATGAAGACGTACGTGAGCTCGAACTCCTGCTGGAGGCTCCGCAGCAGGTTCAGGATCTGGGCCTGGATCGACACGTCCAGGGCGGACACCGGCTCGTCGCAGACCATCAGCTTCGGCCGGAGCGCAAGCGCGCGGGCGACGCCGATGCGCTGCCGCTGGCCACCCGAGAACTCGTGCGGGTAGCGGTTGTAGTGCTCCGGGCTGAGCCCGACGCGGCTCAGGAGCTCGCGAACGCGGGGACGGAGGTTCGCGTCGTTGCCGTGGATCCTGAACGGCTCGCTGACGATCTGACCGATCGTCTTGCGCGGATTGAGCGACGAGTACGGATCCTGGAAGACCATCTGCATCTCGCGCCGGAGCGGCCGCAGCTGGCGCTGCGAGATGCGCGTGATGTCCTGCCCGTCGAACACGATCTTGCCGCCGGTCGGATCGAGGAGCCGCAGGATCAGCCGCGCCGTGGTCGACTTGCCACAGCCGGACTCGCCGACGATCCCGAGCGTCTCGCCGCGCCGGACGGTCAGGCTCACGTCCTCGACGGCGTGGACGACGCCGTGCCCGCGTGCGAAGACGCCCTGCTTCACCGCGAAGTGCTTCGTCAGACCCTCGACCTCGACGAGGTTGTCCGAAACGGAGCTCATACGTGCGCCTCGATCCGCTGGCGCTCGCCCTGGCGCGTCCAGAGCTCCTGCTTGCGCTCCCACGACAGGTAGCAGGCGTCGAGGTGCGCCTCCGGCGCCGGGGCGAGCAGCGGGGGGCGCTCGCCGTCGCACGGGCCGAAGCGGAACGGGCAGCGTGGGTGGAACGGGCAGCCCGACGGAGGATTGATGAGCGACGGCGGCGACCCCTCGATCGGGACGAGCTGGTCGAGCTTGCGCTCGACGGACGGCATCGAGTCGAGCAGTCCCCACGCGTACGGGTGCTGGGCGCCGCCGAAGATCTCCGCGGCGGCTCCGTACTCCATCATGCGGCCGGCGTACATGACCATGACGCTGTTCGCGGTCTCGGCGACGACGCCGAGGTCGTGCGTGATCAGCATCACGCCGATGTCGAACTCCTTCTTGACCTGATCGATGAGCGCGAGGATCTGCGCCTGCACGGTCACGTCGAGTGCGGTCGTCGGTTCGTCCGCGATCAGGACCGACGGGTTGTGGACGAGCGCCATCGCGATCATCGCGCGCTGCCGCATGCCGCCCGAGAACTGGTGCGGGTAGTCACGTGCGCGCGACTTCGCGTTCGGGATGCCGACCGCCGACAGCAGCTCGACCGACCGCGCCCGCGCGGCCGACTTCGGAACGTTCGCGTGCGCTCGCACCGCTTCCACGAGCTGGTCGCCGACGCGGTACATCGGGTGGAGGCAGGCGAACGGATCCTGGAACACCATCGCGATGCCCTTGCCGCGAATCTTGCGCAGGTCGTTCGACGGCAGGCCGAGGATGTTGCGCCCCTCGAAGAGGACCTCGCCCGAGAGTTGCGTCCGCTTCGCGTTGAGAAGGCCCATGATCGCCAGGCTCGAGACGCTCTTCCCGGAGCCCGACTCCCCGACGATGCCGAGGGTCTCACCCCGCCGGACGGTGAACGAGACGTCGCTGACCGCCTGCACCACGCCGTCCGGCGTCGGAAACCGAACCGTCAGCCCGCGCACGTCGAGGAGCGGCGCGCCGTGGGGGCTGCTCATGCGTAGCGCACGCGCGGATCCAGGAACGCGTACGCGACGTCGACGAGCAGGTTCATGACCGCGACCGCGATGGCCGTCAGCATCGTCACGCCGAGCACGGTCGGCAGGTCCTGCCCGAGGGCGCTCTGGACGGCGAGCCAGCCGAGCCCCTGCAGGTTGAAGACGGACTCGGTGATCACGGCGCCGCCCACGAGCAGCGCGATGTCGAGCCCGAACATCGTCACGATCGGCGTCAGGCTCGCGCGAAGGCCGTGGCGGAAGATCACGCGCCGCTCCGAGAGGCCCTTCGCGCGCGCCGTCCTGATGTAGTCCTCGCCGAGCGTCTCGAGCAGGTTGTTCCGCGTGATCCGCGCGTAGAAGGCCGCGTAGAGCAGCGCGAGCACGCACCACGGCAGGATCAGGTGCGAGAACCACTTGCCGACGCCGTCCGAGATCGGCACGTAACCCGCGCCGCCGACCCAGTGGAGCTTCTGCCAGAAGATCCACAACCCCATCAAGCCGAGCCAGAAGACGGGTGACGAGATTCCGAACAGGGCGAAGCCCATCGCCACCCGATCGACGATGGTACGCCGCTTGACGGCGGATAAGACCCCGATGAGCACCCCCGCGATGAGCCAGATCGTCGACGCGCCCGCGATCAGCCACAGCGTGCGCGGCGCCCGCGTCTTCACCTCCGAGAGCACCGACACCTGGCTGCTGAACGAGTACCCGAGGCCCGGCCACCCGCCGTCGTCGCCCGTCGCGAAGTTCTTCACGAAGCGGCCGAACTGCGTGTACCAGGGCTTGTCGAGCCCGAGGCGATGCTTGATCTCGGCGAGCTCCGTGTCGTTCGGGAACTTCCCGGCGAACCGCACGGCGGGGTCGCCGGCCGGAAGCTTGTAGAAGACGACGAAGGTGATGCCCAGCACGACGAGGACGACGACGATCGTCCAGACGAGTCGGCGGGCGATGTACAGGGCCATGTCGTTCCTTCAACGGTAGTGGTCGGGGGACGAGTTACGCCCCCCGACCACGTGTCAGAACAGCGTCTCCGCTACTTCACCGCAACGTGCGCGTAGCCGGTCGTTCCGGAGAACTGGTCGAACTGCCACTTCGCGACCTTCGGGCCGGTGATGCTGACCACCGCCGCCTGGAGGTACGGCACCCACGGCACGACCTTGTTCATCAGGAACTTGTCGATGCCCTCGAAGCAGCTGAGCCGCGGCTGACCCGAGAGCTTCGAACAGTGGTCGAACTGCGGGTCGATCGTCGGGATGTTGTCGAGGTTGCCCTTGGCGCCGACCTTCTTGGCGATCGCGGGCGTGATGCCGACGAGCGAGTAGTTCGTGTTTCCGGTCTTGATGATCGCGCCGCTCGTGAACAGCGCCTGGAAGAACGTCAGCGCGTCCGCGTAGTCCTTGCCCCAGCCCGGGCGCTCGGAGATCGGGACGTTCTTGGCCGGAGTCTGGATCGTCGGGTAGGCACCCGGGATCGTCCGCACCGTGAACGTGATGCCGATCTTCGCGGCGTCAGCCTGGAGGACGGCGACCATCCCCGGATCCTGACCGCGGGCGTCGGCGACGAGCAGGACGCCCTTGCACGCCTTGGCCGAGCACTTGCCCGTGTGACCCGGGTCGTACTTCGACTTCATCATCTCCGCGCGAGCCTGCGAGGCGTCGCCGTGGTCGCCAGCCGTCTTGTACGGGTGGAAGTTGAGCAGCTGGTTGTTGAACAGCGTGTCCGGGACGATGTGGTTCGCGATCGCGCCGGACGTCGGACCGCCCCACGCCTTGCGGAGCGCGTCCTTGTCCATGACCCAGTTCATCGCCTTGCGGACGTGGATGTCGTCGAACGGCGCCTGGGTCAGGTTCAGCGTGATGTACCAGGTGCGGTCACCCGAGTTCTGGTGGAAGTTCGACTTCAGGCTCGGGTTCGTGACGTACGTCCGCATGACCCTCGGCGACGGCTGCGCGCCGGCCTCGTCCTCGAGGTCTCCCGCCTGGATCTTGTTGAAGATGTCGTCGTTGTTCGTGTCGACGACGAAGTCGAACTCGTCCGGCAGGTTCTCCCGCGCGGTCTTGGTGTCCGTCTTCGGGTCGTAGCTCGGGTTGCGGACGAGCGTCATGTTCGTCTGCCCGTCGAAGCCGCTCATCGGCTGCAGCTTCGAGCAGGAGCTCGCGTCGACCGCGTCCGCGCCCTTGATCATGTACGGGCCGCTCGAAACGAGGTCACGGCCGTACTTGCCGGGCTGGGCGTTGAAGCAGTCCCCCACCTCGTGCGGGATCGGACCCGCCGCCGGCATCGACAGCCGGTAGAGGAAGTCGCCCGTGGGCTCCTTCAGGTTGAAGACGATCGTCTTCGAATTCGGCGTCGCCATGCTCTTGATGACGTCGAAGTAGAAGGCGTACTGCGCGCCGTCCTTCGGGTTCAGGATCCGGTTGATCGCGTACGCCACGTCCTTCGACGTGATCTCGCGGTTGACCGGCGGCCCGAACTTGATGCCGTTCTTGAGCGTGAAGACGTAGCGCTTGCCGGCGTTCGTCGGCTTCGGCACGCTCCGCGCCAGGTCGGGCACGATCGTGTTTCCGGCCGCGCCGGCGACGTGGTTGTAGCCGACGAGCGTGCGGATCAGCAGGTCGGAATAGATGCCGAACGCCTGGCCGAGGTACTCGCCCGTCGGATCGAACGCGTCCGTGAACCCGAAGGAGCTGTCGAACGCGACCCGGTAGGTCCCTCCCGCCTTCGGAGCCGAGCTCTTCTTCCCTCCCGCAGATCCGATCGTCGCCCCCACCGCGCCCACCGTCGCTACGACAGCGCTCGCGAGCAGCAGCTTCCAGAGGTTTCTTCTCACTGTTGCACCACTCCCTCCAGTGTCTGTTGACAGTCTGGTAGCCGCCCTATCCCCTGAATCGGGTGGCCTCCTATCTTGACGCACGAATCGAGCAACGGTTAGCTCCTCACCGCTCCGAGCGGACGTCGAGCGCGTCGCGCAGCCCGTCCCCGAGCAGGTTGAACGCGAGTGTCGTCAGCACGAGCGCACCGCCCGGGAAGACCATCAGCCACCACGCGACGTTGTAGAGGTCCCTCGCCTGCGCGATCGTCTGTCCCCAGGAGGCCTGATCGGGCGGAACTCCGAGGCCGAGGAACGAGAGCGCGGCCTCGAAGAGGATGTTCGTCGGGATCAGCAGCGTCGTGTAGACGATGATCGGGCCGACGAGGTTCGGGACGATCTCGCGCGTGATGATCCGGAGGTTCGTCGCGCCGAGGGACCGCGACGCTTCGACGAACTCTTTCTCGCGGAGTGAGAGCGTGATGCCGCGCACGATCCGGGCGATGTAGGACCACGAGAAGAGGGCGATGATGATGATCACCAGTCCGAGGCCGGGCTGGAGCGTGCCGCCCAGGCAGCCCTGCTTCGACGAGCTGCACGCGGCGTCGATCCCGACCGCGATCAGGAGCTGGGGGACTGCCAGGAGGACGTCCGCAGTCCGCGAAAGGAGGGTGTCGAGCCAGCCGCCGAAGTAGCCGGCGAAGATCCCGACCGCCAACCCGACCAGGACCGCGATCCCCGACGCGAGCAGGCCCACGATCAGCGAGGTCCGGGCGCCGTACATCACCCGGACGAACAGGTCGCGCCCGGCCGCGTCGGCGCCGAAGATCAGGTGCGCCGTCGGGCCGACCGGGATGCCGAAGTCGTCCTGCGAGTTGGGCACCACCTCGTTCAGCGAGTGGCCGGTGACGGACGCGGCGACCGGCCCGCCCGCGATCGCCACCAGGATCAGCAGGAGGACGACGACACCGCCGATGAGCGCCGCCTTGTCCTTCTTGAGGCGCTCCCAGAAAAGGCGAAACGGCGTCTTGCCGGCGACATCGGTGGTCGGGATCTCGACGATCTCGATGACGGCAGGGGCGCTCACCGGGCCGTCCTGGAGGAGTGCGGGAAACGGTTCGTCGTCGACATGGCGCGGCCTGTTGCGGTTACAGACGACGGCACACGCCGGACGTTAGCGCGTCTCTGCGACTCACTGGTCGCGGCAGGGCACTCGGGCTGCCGAGGCACGCACGTTCCACTCCCCACGAGGTCGCGGGGAAAACCTCGCAGCCGGCCGCCGACGACGGGTGGTGTAGGGCCTCAGGCGGCGACGTACTGGAGCTCGCGCAGCGCGGCGAGCCGGGCCAGCGCCTGGCCCTCGAGCTGGCGGACGCGCTCGCGCGTGAGGTCGAGCTCCTGCCCGATCGCCTCGAGCGTCCACGGCTCGCCGTCGAACCCGAACCGCAGCTCGAGGATGCGCCGCTCGCGCTCCGGCAGCGCGTCGAGCGCCTTGCGGACGCCCTGCCGGCGCAGCGACTCCTCGGCCTCGTCGAACGGGTCGACCGCCTCGCGGTCGGCGAAGAGGTCGCCGAGCTCGCCCTCGTCGTCCGCGCCGACGGTCTGGTTCAGCGAGACCGACGCGTGCGCGGCGCCGAGCGCCTCGTCGACGTGCTGGATCGGCAGCCCCGTCGCCTCCGCGAGCTCGTCCTTCGTCGCTTCGCGGCCGAGCTCGACCTCGAGCCTGCGCGCGGCGCGGCCGAGCTTCTGCTGGCGCTCGACGACGTGGACGGGGACGCGGATCGTGCGCGCGTGGTTCGCGACCGCGCGCTGCACGGACTGCCGGATCCACCAGGTCGCGTAGGTGGAGAACTTGTAGCCGCGGCGCCAGTCGAACTTCTCGACGGCGCGGTTGAGGCCGAGCGTGCCCTCCTGGATCAGGTCGAGGAACGGGACGCCGAGCCCACGGTAACCCTTGGCGATCGACACGACGAGCCGCAGGTTCGACTCGATCATCCGGCGCTTGGCCGTCGGGTCGCCGCGCTCGATCGACTTCGCGAGGGTGACCTCCTCCGCCGCCGTCAGCAGCTTGTGCCGGCCGACGTCGGCGAGGAAGAGCTGGAGGCTGTCGGCGCTCGAGCCGATCTCGTCGGCCTTCAGGTTCAGCTGCGTCGTGCGCTCGACCGCCTCGTCGACGCGCGGCGCGCCGACCTCGAGCCCGATCGTCTCGAGCTCGCGCGTGAGCTGCTCGACGTCGTCGTCGGCCAGGTCGTGCTCGAGCGCGAACGCCTCGAGGTCGGCGAGCTCCACGAACCCGCGCTCCTCGGCGTTCTCCAGCAAAAGCCGTGCCTGCTCGCTCTCGAGCAGCTCGTTCAACTGGTTCTGGGTCAACTGGGCCTCAGCGTCCTTTCGTCCAGCTTCGCTCGTGGTGGAAGCTTTCTGACTCTACGCCCGATTCCCTCGTCGCGCTACCGGCAACGGTTCCCGGGCAAGGTGCCGCAAAACGAGCAACGGTTCGCCTGCTCACGTCTATTCCTCGTAACCGCCTCCCGGGTCTCCCGGACGTCGTTCACCTACAAGACGCCGCACCGGGGCAAAGGTTTGCACCCCGGTGTTAAGCCTTCGTGAAAACCTGGTCGTCAGGCGCGGGCGCGGCCCGCAGCCCTCACTTTGCGGCCCCCGTCCGAGGGGCCCGCGGCCGCGTCGTCGCCATCGGGCGAAGCAGCGTCGCCGTTCGCCGGGTCGGCGCCTTCCGGCGGCACGCCGGTCGCCCACGCCTCGTCGAAGTCGACGCGCCACTTGCCCTCGTCGCTCTGGACGAGCTTGAGCTTCGCGTTGAAGCTCTTGCCCGAGCGCGCCCGGAAGCCGGTGACGGCCTTCTCGGTCTTGCCGGTCGCCATCAGCTCCTTCGCGATTCCGGTCGTCAGCGTCTTGCCGGCCTTGTTCTTCCAGATTACGAAGCCGCAGCCGGGGTCGTCCTTCGTCCAGCACGAGTAGCCCCGGCGGTTCTCGATCACGTCGCGGCCGCAGACGGGGCACGGGCCGAGGTTCGCGCGCTCGATCCTGACGTCCTTCAGCTTGTCGAGCTCGGCGACGGTGTCGGTCGTGAACTTGACGATGTCCTGCATGAAGCGGCTGCGGCTGTCCTCGCCGCGTTCGATCATCCCGAGCCGGTGCTCCCAGTCGCCCGTCAGCTCCGCCGAGGTGAGCGGATGGCTGCCGAGCAGCCGGACGACCTGGATGCCCTTCTCGGTCGCGACCAGCGCCCGGCCGTCGCGCTCGATGTAGCCGACGGTGAGCAGGCGCTCGATGATCGCCGCGCGCGTCGCCGGCGTGCCGATTCCGGATTCCTTCATCGCCTCGCGCAGCGCGTCGTCCTCGATGTCCTTTCCGGCCGTCTCCATCGCGGCCAGGAGCGAGGCCTCCGAGTAGCGCCGCGGCGGCTGCGTCTCCTTCGCGAGCGCGTCGACCGAGCGCGTCTCGACGCGCTCGCCCTCGTCGAGCTTCGGGAGCAGCTGGTCGCCGCCGGAGTCGTCGTCCTGCGCACCCAGGTCGGTCGCCGCCTCGCCGTACACCGAGCGCCAGCCGGCCTCGAGGAGGACGCGGCCGCTCGTCCGGAAGACGTGCTCGACGACGGTCGTCTCGACCCGCGTGCGCTCGTACACGGCCTCCGGATGGAAGACGGCGAGGAAGCGCCGCACGACGAGGTCGTAGATCTTCTTCTCGTCCTCGCCCCATTTCTCGGGGTCGTGCTCGGCGCGCGTCGGGATGATCGCGTGGTGGTCGGCGACCTTCGCGTCGTCGACGACGCGGGCGAGCGGCAGCTTGTCGAGCCCGACGACGTACGACGAGGCCTTCGCGTACTCGGGCAGGTGGCCGACGAGCACCGCCGTCGGGCGGATCTCCTCGATCAGGTCGGACGAGAGGTAGCGCGAGCTCGTACGCGGATACGTGATCGCCTTGCGGTCCTCGTAGAGCTTCTGCGCCGCCGCGAGCGTCCGCCGCGCGGAGAAGCCGAACTGCGTGTTCGCGTGCCGCTGCAGCGACGTGAGGTCGTACAGGAGCTCGGGCTTCTGGCGCTCCTCCTTCTTCTCGACCTTCGTGATCTCGCCGGGCTTGCCCGTGCACGCGTCGACGACGGCCTTCGCGTCGGCCTCGGCCGGCAGCCGCTTGCCGCCGAGGTAGCGGCCCCTGTAGAGGCGTTCGCCGGTGGCGGCGAAGCGTGCCTCGACGAGCCAGTACGGCTCCGGCTTGAACGCGCGGATCTCCTCCTCGCGGCGGGCGACGAGCGCGAGCGTCGGCGTCTGGACGCGGCCGAGCGAGACCGCGCCGTCGAACGCCGTGCGCAGCCGGATCGACGCGGCTCGGGTCGCGTTCATGCCCACGAGCCAGTCGGCCTCCGACCGGGAGCGGGCGGCGTCCTCGAGCTTCGCGAGCTCCTCGCCGGGGCGCAGCCGCGCGAAGGCGTCCTGGATCGCCTTCTTCGTCATCGAGTTGAGCCAGAGGCGCTCGACCGGCCTGCGCTTGCGGGCGGTCTCGTACGTGTAGGCGAAGATGAGCTCGCCCTCCCGTCCGGCGTCGCAGGCGTTCACGACGTGGTCGACGTCGGCCCGCGCCATCAGCTCGTGGATCAGCGAGAGCTGCTTCTTCGACTTCGCGTCGCGCGGGCGCAGCTTGAACGCGTCGGGGACGATCGGCAGGTCGGCCATCCGCCACTTCTTGAACTTCGCGTCGTACTCGTCCGGATCGGCGAGCTCGACGAGATGCCCCACCGCGTAGGTGACGAGCCAGTCGTCGGACTCGAGGAAGCCGTCGTGCTTCTTGAAGGTGCCGGGAAGGGCGCTCGCGATGTCGCGGGCGACCGACGGCTTCTCGGCGATGACGAGCGTCTTCGACACGCGCGACACAGTAGCGGAGGGGTTCCGGCCTCCTTGGAGGCGGGACGAATCGTTCCATCCTCGATACTGGCGCGATGCGCGTGGGCCCGTTCTACTTCTTCATCGGGCTCGTCAGCCTGCCCGTCCTGCGGGCCGTGTACCGGTTGCGGGTGACCGGCATCGAGCACCTGCCGACCGACGGAGGCTTCGTGCTCGCGGCGAACCACACGTCCAACTTCGACCCGTGGCCGCTCGGAATGCCGCTCTGGCCGCAGCGCCAGCTCTACTTCATGGCGAAGGTCGAGCTCTTCAACCCGCTGCTCGCACCGCTGCTGCGTGGGGCGGGCGCGTTTCCGGTGCGGCGCGGCGAGCGGGACGTCGATGCGATCCGCAATGCGATCCGGCTGTGTCGCGATGGGAAGGTGGTCGGGATGTTCCCGGAGGGGACGCGCCGCTCGAAGGGGCTCGTGAAGAAGTTCGAGCACCGGCCGCGAACGGGCTCGGCGCGGATCGCGATCGAGGCCGGGGTGCCGCTCGTGCCGGCGGCGATCCGCGGGACCGACCGGCTCGCCCGGCTCGCCCGGCTCGAGGTCGCCTACGGGCCGCCGGTCGATCGCCACGACCTCGAAGGGCTCGAGCCGCAGGCGGCGGCGAAGGCGGCGACCGAGCGGCTGATGACCGCGATCTACGAGCTGCACGACTCGGCGTGACCGGCCCGCTGCTCGTCGTCGACGGCGACTCGTTCGCGCATCGCGCCTACCACGCGATGCCGAAGTCGATCCGCGGCGAGGGCGGGCGGCCGGCCGGCGCGATCGTCGGCTTCGCGAACATGCTGATGCGGCTGTGGGAGGCGACGTCGCCGCGCGCGGTGCTCGTGGGCTGGGACACGCTGGACGTCCCGACCTACCGGCACGAGGCGTTCACCGGCTACCAGGCCGGGCGGGAGTTCGACACCGCGCTGCTCGCACAGCTGCCGCTGCTCCCGGAGTTCGTCCGCGCGGCGGGGTTCGCGGCCGCCCGCGCTCCCGGCTACGAGGCGGACGACTTCCTCGCGGCGGCGGTCGCCTCGGAGGAGGCCCGCGGAGGCACGGCGCTCGTGGCGACATCCGATCGGGATTCGTTCCAGCTCGCGAGCGAGCGGACGACGATCCTGCAGCCCGTCCGCGGCGTCAGCGAGCTGGCGCGGATCGGGCCGGCCGAGGTGCGAGAGCGCTACGGCGTCCAGCCGGAGCAGGTGCCGGACTTCATCGCGCTGCGCGGCGACCCGTCGGACAGGATCCCGGGCGCCCGCGGCGTCGGGCCGAAGAGCGCGGCCGACGTGTTGAGGCAGTACGGGTCGCTCGAGGCGGCCCTCGAGGCTGGCCGATTCTCCGAGCAGGCGGAGGACTTGCGGCTCTACCGGCGAATGGCGACGCTCGACGCCTCCGCCCCGCTCCCCTGCTTGGATGATCAGACCCCATCCTGGGCGGAGGCGTCGAACCTCGTCAGGGGCTGGGGGCTGACCGCCCTGGCCGACCGCTTGCTCGGGCTCGCCTCGTAGGATTCGGCCATGGACGACTGGCTCACGGCTGCGCGGGACGCGCTCGCGCGCGAGGCCGGCGTCGAGCCCGCGTCTCTCGGCCCGTCGGATTCGGACGTCGTCGAGCTGCTCGAGCTCGCGCGGGTCGCGGCGCACGAGAGCGGCGACCGGCGGAACGCGCCGCTCCTCTCCTACCTCGTCGGCCTCGCAGCCGGCTCGGGCGTCCCCGTCGAGCGGCTCGCGGCGGCGGTGCGACGATCGACCTCGTAAGCCACCGCCAGTTCGCCCGCCTCCATCCGACGGGCCACCACCCGGAGACGCCGCTGCGGCTCGACGTGCTCCAGGGAGCCTTCCCGGACTGGATCGAGGCGACGCCCGCGTCGGAGGAGGACGTCGAGCGCTGTCACACGCGCACGCACGTGGAGCTCGTGCGCTCGATCGCCGGCGCGCGCTGGCTCGACGCGGACACGCCGGCCTCGGAGACGACGTTCGAGGCGGCGCTCCTGTCGGCCGGCGCGGCGATCCAGGCGGTCGAGCGCGGCGGCTTCGCGCTCGCGCGGCCGCCCGGCCACCACGCGCTCGCAGACCGCGCGATGGGCTTCTGCATCTTCAACAACGTGGCGATCGCGACCCGCCACGCGCAGGCGCGGCTCGGGCTCGAGCGGGTGGCGATCCTCGACTGGGACGTCCACCACGGGAACGGGACGCAGGCGATCTTCTGGGAGGACGAGAGCGTCTTCTTCGTCTCCCTTCACGAGTGGCCGTTCTACCCCGGCAGCGGCGGCCCTACCGAGCAGACGGAGACGGTGTTGAACGTGCCGCTGTCGGCCGGCTCGGGCGACGGGGAGTACCTGCACGCGCTCGAGCGGACGATCGCGCCGGCGCTCGAGCGATTCGCGCCGGAGCTGCTGATCGTCTCGGCCGGCTTCGACGCGCACGAGGACGACCCGCTCGCGGGCATGCGCGTCTCGGCCGACGGCTTCCGGGCGATGGCTCGCTTCGCTTCCGGGCTGGCGCCGCGGGTCTGCGCCGTGCTCGAGGGCGGCTACAACCTCGACACGCTGCCGTCGCTCGTCGGCGCGGCACTCGAGGGCTTCGCCGGCTGAGCTACGGCTTGCGCGTGTTCGTGATCGTGCAGACCTCGGCGTCGTGGCCCGCGACCGTGACGCCGATGCTCGTGCCCGCTCCGGACACGTCCGGCTGGCCGTTCTTCGTGCAGGAGATCGAGCTGGTGTAGCCCGCGAGGCCGGTGCCGTTCGCACCCTGCTCGGCGACGGTGTGGGCGCCGGGCGCGACGAGGATCGAGCCCTTGCCGAGGTCACCCGCCGCCGCCCTGACGACTGTGCTGTCGACGAGAAGGTCGAACCGGCCCGGGTCGTCGGACGGGTTCAGCAGCTTCTTCACCGTGACGAGCGGCTTCCTCGTGTTCGTGAAGGTGCAGTCGAGGAGGTCGCCGTAGACGAGCGTGACCTCGAGGCTCGTGCCGCTCCCGGACGGGCCCGCGCCGCCGCTCAGCGTGCAGGCGATCGAGCTGACGTAGTCGCCGAGGCTGCCGGTCGCCGCGGTCTCGCTCAGGGTGTACTTCCCCGGTTGGAAGGTCCCGGTGCCGGAGCCGCCGTTGCCGACGGCCGACGCCACGACCGTCGAACCGACCGCGAGGTCGAACCGCCCCTTGTCACCCTTGGGCGGCGAGAGCGACTTGCGCAGGGTCACGACCGGGATCCGCCTGTTCGTGATCGTGCAGGCCTCGACGTCGCCGACGACGACCGTGACGTGGATGCTCGTCCCGTAGCGCGAGACGTCCTTGGCGCCGTTCTTCGTGCAGTAGACGAGGCTCTTGTAGGCGGCGAGGTCGGTGCCGTTCGCGCCCGCCTCGTTGACGACGTAGGTGCCGCCGGCGACCGCCAGCGAGCCGGAGCCGCCGTTCGCCGCGCTCGGCTTCACCACCGTCGAGTCGACCCCGAGGTCGAAGCGCCCGGGGTCGGTCGGGCGGACGAGCGCGTTCGTCACGGTGATCTGGCCGCCTGGGCCGTAGACGGCGAAGCCGGGGCCGTTACCGGCGGCAAGCGTACCGTCCGGCTCGATGGCCAGAGCCCAGGCCACGACGGCAGGTGGATTCCAGCCCTCGTTGAGCCCGGTCGCGGCGTCGATCGCGGCGAGACCGTCGCTCGCCTGACCGCCGATCGCCGTGAAGGAGCCGCCGACGTAGACGGTCGAGCCGTTCACCGCGAGCGCTCGCACACTCTCCGGGAAGTCGGATCCGGCTGGGTTCCAGCCGGTCGGAACGCCGGTCGAAGCATCGATCGCCGCCACGTCGAACCGCGACTTGCCGCCGGCCTGCGAGAAGAGGCCGCCGACGTAGACCAGGGGACCGGCAAGCGCCAGCGCGAACACCTCGGCCGGGCGGCTGCACGCGGCAAAGCACAGGTCGGCGTTCCAGGACGTTGCCGCGCCCGTTGTCGCGTCAAGCGCTGCGACTGCGTTTCTCGACTGCCCGCCGATCGAGCCGAAGCCTCCTCCGGCGTAAACCAGGCCGCCGTCGAGCGCAAGCACGTCGACGGACCCGTTCGCCGCCGGGTCCCAGCTCGTGGCGGCTCCCGTGGACGTGTCGAGCGCCGCGATGTACGTCCTCTCTTGGCCGCCGATCGACGTGAAGGCGCCGCCCGCGTAGAGCGTCGGGCCCGAAACTGCGAGCGTCAGGACCTCACCGTTCGCGTTCGCATCCCACGCCCGAACGGCTCCGGTCGACGCGTCGATTGCGGCGATCCGATTGCGCGGGCGACCGCTGACCGCCTTGAAGAACCCGCCTGCGTACACGGTCGAACCCGAGATCGCGAGCGCGTCGACCTCCTTGTCGGTCTTCGGCTCCCAGGCGGTGGCGACGCCCGTCGCGTTGTCGATCGCGGCGAGATTCCTCCGCGGCTGCGCGTTGACGAGGTCGAAGTCGCCGCCGGCGTAGACCGCCGAAGCGGCGACCGCAACCGTCCGAACGATGGCACCCGGCCGCGGGTTCCACGACGTCGCGTGTCCGGTGGAGGCTTCGAGCGCGGCAAGGTAGGGCCGCTTCTTGCCGCCGACCGACGTGAACTGGCCGCCTGCGTAGACGGTCGAACCGGCCACCGTCAACGCCAGCACGAGAGAGTCCGGGCTCGGATTCCAGGCCGTCGGGACACCGGTCGCCGCGTCGAGCGCGGCGAAGAACTTCCGGCTCTGGCCGCCGATGTGCTCGAACACGCCGCCCGCGTAGACGGTCGATCCCGAAGCGGCCAGAGCGTCCACCGGGTTGTCGGTGTTCGCGGTCCACAGAACGGCCCCCGTGTCGGCGCTGATCGCGCTCACGCCCGGGTAGCCGGCGTAGACGGTCGAGCCCGAGACGGCGAGCGCGAACCCGCCCTTGATCCCGGGGTTCCAGCCGGTCGAGAGCCCGGTCGCCGCGTCGATCGCCGCCAGCCCGTCGCTTCCCTGCCCTCCGATCGACGTGAACTCGCCGCTCACGTACACCGTCGAGCCGGAGGTCGCAAGCGCGTAGACGACGACGTAGCTGCCGGCCGGATTCGGGTTCCACGACGTCGCCTGCCCCGTCGCGCCGTCGAGCGCCGCGAGCCCGTTCCGGGGCTGGCCGCCGATCGAGGTGAACTGCCCTCCCACGTAGACCGTGGAACCGATCACCGCCAGCGCGTCGACCCGCGTATAGCCGACCGGTTGCGCGTCGAACGACGGGTCGACGCTTCCGTCCGTACGGATGTGCGCGACGTTCTGCCGCGTCAGAGCGCCCACCGTCGAGAAGGTGCCGCCGATGTACCAGCCGCCGGCTCCGTCCGGGGCGACGGCCAGCACGAGGCCCGGCCCGACCTCCGCGAGCCCGAGGTCGAGCCCGGTGGACGCGTCGAGGCCCGCACCCGGCCCGGTGCGCGGCCCGACCTGCGTGAACCTGCCGCCGAGGTAGGTCGTGCCGCCGGAGACGGCGAGCGCGTCGACGCTGCCGTCCGTCGTCCACGCGGGGACCGGAAACGGGTTCGGCACCGCCCCGGCCGAAGCCGGCACTCCGATCAGCACCGTCAACCCGACGAGACCCACGAGCACCAGCCGCCGCACCGCCACGAGAAGAGGGTACTCCCCCACCGCCAAAGCAAAGCGCCGGCCCCTTTTCAGGGCCGGCGCTGGATGTGTCAGCCACCGCTTCTCGCTTCCGGTCGAAGCGTTCTACGTCAGATCATCGACGGGGGACACCCCCGGTCAATCCCCTGCGACTCACCCAGAATGGGTGAATCGCGCCCGCTCGCGCGCGAGAGTCTCCAGCGCGTCCCGGCGAGACGAGACTCCGAGCTTGCGGAGAAGGCTCTTCACGTGCGAGCGGACGGTGTGCTCGGAGATGAAGAGGCGCTTCGCGATCTGGTCGGTGCCGAGGTGCTCGTCGAGGAGCAGCAGGACCTCGACCTCGCGGGCGCTCAGCTCCTTCGCGATCGAGTCCGGCACGCCGGACTCCCTGCTTCCGCCCGCGCGGACGCGGTCGAGCAGGCTCCGTGCGATCGAGCCCGAGAGCGCGGCCTCGCCGCGGACGACGCCGTCGAGGAAGACGGCGATCCGCTCGGGCGGCTCGCTCTTCAGGAGGTAGCCGGCGGCGCCGGCGCGGATCGCGGAGAGCAGGTCGGCGTCGCTGCCGGACGCCGTGAGGACGACGACCTCGGTCTCCGGAGCGGCGGCGCGCAGCCGCGGCAGCGCCTCGAGGCCGTCCAGACCGGGCATGGCCAAGTCGAGCAGGACGAGGTCGGGCTGGAGCTCGCGGGCGCGTGCGATCGCCTCGCTGCCGTCGGCCGCCTCGCCGACGACGGAGAACGCGTTGTGCTCGAGCAGGCCGGTCAGGGCCGCCCGGGTCAGCGGATGGTCGTCGACGACGAGGACTCGCACGCTCACTCCTCCGCTTATCGGCAGCGCAGGCGATGCCGAAGAGGGGGAGGTGGGCAGACGCGAGCGATCGGCGTTCGACGCGTGGGTTCGGGACGAGGTCCTCCTCTGCGCCCTGCTCGGCGGCGGGCTGGCGCTCTTCGCCGGGACGGGGCGGCTGCGGAGCACGTACGACCTGCCCGCGGCGCACCTCGTGCTCGAGACGGCGGTCGCGCTCGCGTGCTTCGCGGTCGCCGTCCTCGCCGCCGTCCGTTTTCGCGTCGAGGGCCGCCGCGTCGACCTCCTCCTCGGCAGCGGCTTCGCCGCCTCGGGCGCCACGGTCTTCCTCTTCGAGGTCGCGCCGCTCCTCGGCGGCGGCGTGTTGCAGCGCCCCGAGGCGTGGGCCGGCGTCGGCGGGCGGCTGCTCGCGGCCACGCTGATCGCGTGCGCGGCGTTCGCGCGGGGCCAGGTGAAGTCGTGGACGCGGGCGGGCGGCGCGCTCGTGCTCGTCGCCGGCGCGCTCGCGCTGCTCTGGTCGGTCGCGCGCCTGCTTGACGGCGATCTGCCGGCGCTCGTTCCGGCCGTGAGCGACCGGCAACCGTCCCTCCTCACCGCCGCGCTCGCCGTGGAGGCGATGCTCAGCCTGCTCGCGCTCGTCGGGTTCGCGAACCGCTTCCGGACCGCCGGCGCCGACCTCGACCGGTGGCTCGCGTTCGCGGCGACGCTGTCTCTCTTCGCCGAGCTCCACTACGTCTTCACGCCCCTCCTCTCGAGCTCGTTCGTCTCGCAGGGCGACGTCCTGCGGCTGCTCTCCGACTCGGTGCTGCTGGCCGGGGTCGCGCGCGCGATCCGCGCGGCCGAGTTCGGGCGGGCGGTCGCGGAGGAGCGCGCCCGCGTCGCGCGCGAGATCCACGACGGGCTCGCGCAGTACCTCTTCGCGATCTCGACGACCGTGAACATGCTCGAGCACGGCGGCGACGTCTCGCGGATCCTCCCGCGCTTGAAGGAGGCCGCGGCGGCGGCGCAGCAGGAGGCGCGCTTCGCCGTCCTCGCGCTCTCGTCGGCGAGCGGGAACGCGCCGTTCGACTCGGCGCTCCGTCGCTACGTCGAGTTCCTGACCGCCGACGGCGAGCTGGAGGTGGAGTTCGAGATCGACGGCTCGGTGCGGCTCGGGCCCGACGAGCAGATCGAGCTGTTCCGGATCGTCCAGGAAGGGCTCGCGAACGTACGACGCCACGCGGGCGCGCGCCGCGCCGTCGTCCGCATCGGCGAGCTCGACGGACGCCGGCGCGTCACGATCGACGACGACGGGCGCGGCTTCGACGAGACGTCGTCGAGCGGCGGCCAGGGCCTGAAGAACATCCGGGCGCGCGCCGTCTCGATCGGCGGCGCCTTCCGGCTCTCGTCGACGCCCGAGCGCGGGACGTCGCTCGAGGTCGTCCTCCGAGCTTAGGCCTCCCGAGCAGGCATGTCGCTGCTCATAAGGGGCCAGGCCCCCGGACCTGCCCGGAGCGGCCAGGGCAGTCCGCAGCGGTTTGCCACGGCACTCCGCTCACCGAACGGTGGGCGGCCGGTTTCGGGCAGGTCCGGGGGCCTGGCCCCTGCGGTTGCCCCAAACAGGCGGGAGCTGTGGAGAAACGCGCGGCTCGTTCTGGCCTGTCCAGCGCGGACGCGTCCGCTCGCCGCGGCTCTGTCAGCCGAGGAGCTGCTGATAGAGCAGGAAGACGTTCAGGCCGGTGATGAGGGCGGCCATCCCGGACGCGATCCACGTCGTCAGCGTGCGGTTCACGTGGGTGCCCATGACGTCGCTGCGCCGCGTGAGCAGGACGAGCGGGATCAGCGCGAACGGGATCCCGAACGAGAGCACGACCTGGCTGAGGACGAGCGCGTTCGTCGGGCTGACTCCGACGGCGAGCACGATCAGCGCCGGCACCATCGTCACGAGCCGCCGGACGACGAGCGGCACCCTCAGGTTCACGAACCCTCCCATCACGACCTGACCCGCGTACGTGCCGACGCTCGAGGACGAGGCGCCGGAGGCGAGCAGCGCGCCCGCGAACGCGAGCGCGGCCGTCCCGCCGACGAGGTCCGAGAAGCCCTGATGCGCCCCCTGGATCGTCTCGACGCCGGTGTGTCCGCTCCCGTGGAAGAGCTTCGCGGCGACGGCCAGCATGCTCATGTTGATCACGCCTGCGAGGCCGAGTGCGACGATCACGTCCAGGCGCTCGAACCGGAGCACGCGGGCGCGCTCCGCGTCGTTGCGCACCGGGACGCGACGCTGCGTGAGCGCCGAGTGGAGATAGATTGCGTGCGGCATCACGGTCGCACCGATGATCCCGACGGCGAGGTAGAGCGAGTCCGCCCCCTTCAGGTGCGGGACGAGGCCATGCGCCGCACCGGACGCGGACGGGCCGATCTTCAGCGTCTCGTAGAGGAAGCCGAAGAGGATGATCCCGAGCAGGCCGGTGATCGCCACCTCGAAGCGGCGGTAGCCGTGGCGCTGCAGCTCGAGGATCCCGAACGCGATGAAGCCCGTCATCACGCCCGCGACGAGCAGCGGGACGTGGAAGAGCAGGTTCAGGCCGAGCGCCGCGCCGAGGAACTCGGCGATGTCGGTCGACATCGCGATCGCCTCGGCCTGGATCCAGAGCCCCCAGGCGACCGGCCGCGGGTAGTGCTCGCGGCAGAGCTCCGGCAGGTTGCGGTCGGTGACGATGCCGAGCTTCGCCGAGAGGTACTGGATCAGCATCGCCATCAGGTTCGCCGCGAGCACGACCCAGAGCAGGAGGTAGCCGAACTTGGCGCCGCCCTGGACGTTCGTCGCGAAGTTCCCCGGGTCGACGTACGCGATCGCCGCGACGAACGCGGGGCCGAGCATCGCGAGCGTCGCGCGCACGCGCCCGCGCGCCAGCAACCCCTCGAGCGCGCTCGACTCCTGTGCGTACGGGACCGGCAGCGTGCCGCGGTCGGTCGCACCGGCGGGAACCGGCTCGCGCGAGCGCGGCGTCAAGCCGCCTCCTCCTCGGTGACGCGCATCGCGCGGGCGAGCGTCGCGCCGAGCACGTGCACCTCGTCGCCGAAACGGACGAAGAGCGGGCCGTCGAACGGCTGCTTCTCGACGAGCTCGAACGTCGCGCCCGGGGCGATGCCGCGCCCGGCGAGGAAGCGGAGCATCTCGGGGTCGGAGTCGGAGACGCGCACGAAGCGGCCGCGCTCGCCCGGCTCCAGGGCGTGCAGGCTGCGGCCGGCGACGTCGACGATCTCGAGGTCCCGGTCCGGGATCGGGTCGCCGTGCGGGTCGATCGTCGGATGCCCGAGCTTCGCCGAGATCAGCTCCTCGAGCTGCTCGGAGAGGACGTGCTCGAGCACCTCCGCCTCGGCGTGCACGGCGTCCCACGCGAGCCCGAGGTTCTCGGTCAGGTAGAGCTCGAGCAGGCGGTGGTGACGCAGCACCTCGAGCGCGACCTTGCGGCCTCGTTCGGTCAGGCGGACACCGTGGTAGGGCTCGTGCTCGACGAGGCCGAGTGCGTGCAGGCGGCGCAGCATGGCCGAGACCGACGGCGGGCGGACGCCGAGTCGGTCGGCGAGGCCGGTGGTCGAGGCGATGCCCTCGCGCGTCTCGAGCGCGTAGATCGCCTTCGCGTAGTCCTCGACAGCAGGGGAGATTTCCACCGGCACAGTTTCAAATTTAGACACGCCTACATCTTAAGTTCGACAAGCCCGCTGCGCAAGGCCGCGCGGGCGCTACCGCGACCGGCCGATCGCCGCCGCGCCGCCCAGGTAGAGCTCGGCCATCCGCGGGTCGTCGAGCAACTCGCGCCCGGTCCCCTCGAGCGCGACCCGTCCGCCGTCGAGGACAGCGCCCCGGTCCGAGTTCGCCAGGCCGGCGCGCGCATTCTGCTCGACGAGGAGCAGCGTGTGACCGTCCTCCTTCAGGCGGCCGATCGTCTCGAAGACGACGTGACGCGCCTTCGGCTCGAGCCCGATCGTCGGCTCGTCCATCAGCACGAGCCTCGGCCGCAGCATCAGGGCGCGGGCGATCTCGACGAGTTTCTGCTGGCCGCCGGAAAGGCTGCCGGCGCGCTCGCCGCGCCGTTCCCGCACGAGCGGAAAGCGCTCCATCACCTCCTCCGCGCGCCGCCGGACGACCCTCCGGTCGCGGAGCGAGTGGCCGCCGAGCAGGAGGTTCTCCCAGACCGTCATCAGCGGAAAGAGGCTCCGTTCCTGAGGTACGTGGACGATGCCGCGCGCGAGCACCCGGCCGGGGGCGAGGCCGCCGATGTCGTCGCCCGCGAAGAGGATCCGGCCGAGGCGGGGCCGCAGGAGGCCGCTCAGCATCTTCAGCGCCGTCGACTTCCCGGCGCCGTTCGGGCCGACGAGGCAGACGACGGTGCCCTCGGCGACCTCGAGGTCGAACCCGCGGAGGATGTCGTCCTGGCCGTAGCCGCCGGCGACGCCCTCGAAGCACAGGAGCGGGTTCACGCGCCGAGGTACGCGTCGCGGACGCGCGGGTCGGACTGCATCGCCGCCGGAGGCCCCTCGGCGAGCTTGCTGCCGTGGTCGAGCACGATCACCGGATCGCAGAGCCGCATCACGAGCGGCATGTCGTGCTCGACGACGAGGAATGTCAACCCGGCGGCGTGCAGCCGCCGGATGTGGCGCTCGATCGCCTCGACGAGGATCGCGTTCACGCCCGCGGTCGGCTCGTCGAGGAGCACGAGCCGCGGCGTTCCCATCAGCGTCGCCGCGAACTCGAGCAGCTTCCGCTGGCCGAACGAGAGCTCCGCGGCGGGGCTCGACGAGAGCCGCTCGAGCCCGAAGTCGGCGAGCAGCTCGTCGCCGCGCTCGCGCTCCTCCCGCCCGACCCTCGCACGACCGCCCGCCCACCACGGCTGCGGCGCGGCGAGGGCCAGGTTCTCGAGCACGGTCAGGTTCGGGAAGACGCGGGCCTGCTGGAACGTCCGGAGGAGCCCGGCGCGCGCCAGGCGGCTCGGATCCGGACGGCGAACGAGGCTTCCCGCGAAGGCGATGCTGCCCGAGTCCGCGGCGAGGTAGCCCGTGACGAGGTTGAAGACGGTCGTCTTCCCGGAGCCGTTCGGCCCGATCAGGCCGGTGATCGTCCCCGGCTCGACGGCGAACGAGCAGGCGTCGACCGCGGTGACGCCGCCGAACCGCCTGGAGAGCCCGTCGACCTCGAGGAGCGACGTCACGAGGCGACGGCCTCCTTCGACGGCCGCGCCGGCCCGGGACGGCGCGCACGCAGGCGCCGCGCCCCGTCGGCGAGGGACGGCAGGATCCCGCGCGGCAGCAACAGCATCACGACGAGGAACACGGCCGAGTAGCCGACGAGGTAGAGCTGGCTCGCACCGAGACGGTCGGCGAGCTCCTGCTGCGCCGGGACGAGGACGAACGCGCCGAGCACCGGCCCCCACACCGTCGCCTTCCCGCCGAGGTAGACCATCAGCACCATCCCGATCGTCACGAGCGGGTCGATCGCGAACTGCGGGTAAATGAACGCGATGTAGTAGGCCCAGAGGCCGCCCGCCATCGCGACGAGCCCCGCCGAGAGGGCGAACGAGACGAGCTTCGCGAGCTCGGTCCGCACGCCCAGCCCGCGGGCGCGATCCTCGTCGTCCCGGATCGAGAGCAGCACGAGACCGAGCCTGCTGCCGCGCACGGCCCAGCTCGCGAGCACGGAGAGCGCGAGCACGCCGAGCATCGCGTAGTAGAACGGGTGCTCGTAGGTCGCGACCGGGAAGTTCGGCACCGGCAGCGACAGGCCCTGCGAGCCCTGCGTCAGCGAGTGGAGGTTGAACGCCAGCTGCTGGAAGACGAAGAGCAGGGAGATCGTCACGATCGCGAAGGTCGCGGCGCGCGTCCGGTACGCGACCCAGGCGACCGGAACGCTCGCGAGGCCGACGCCGAGCCCGACGAGCGGCAGCACGTAGAACGGCCGGTAGCCGCTCCCGATCCCCACGTGCGTGAAGGTGATCGCGATCGCGTAGGCGCCGACGCCGAAGAAGGCCGCGTGGCCGAGCGAGATGTAGCCCGAGTAGCCGCCGACGATGTTCCACGCCGACGCGCAGGTCGCGTACATGAGCGTGAAGAACATGAGGTTCATCACCGGCGTGCTCCCGAAGGGGAAGGGGAGCGCGACGAGCGCACCGAAGACGAGCGCGGCCCTGACCAGGCCCGCGGGCCGGACGCGCCTCAGATCGCCCCCCGCACGCGGGCGCCGAAGAGGCCCTGGGGCCGGAGCACGAGCACCGCGATCAGGACGATGAAGAACGTGAAGCTCGACCAGAGCGGCGAGATCTCGGCGGCGAAGACGGCCTCGGCGACGCCCATGAAGAGCGCCGCGACGACGGCGCCGCCGAGCGAGCCGAGCCCGCCGAGGACGATGATCGAGAGGAGCCGCGAGATCAGGTCGTAGTGGCTCCCGGGGTTGAACGGGAAGACGATCCCGTAGACGGCGCCGGCCGCGCTCGCGGTCGCGACGCTGAGCCCGAAGCCGAGCGCCGAGACGAGCCGCGTGTCGACGCCGAGGAGCCGCGCCGCGGTCGGGTTCTGGACCGTCGCCCGCACCGCCCGGCCAAGCCGCGTCAGCCGCAGCACCGCGAAGAGTCCTGCGAGGACGACGAGCGACGCGACGAAGGCGTAGACGCGCGCCTCCGAGAAGTGGTAGCCGCCGACGACCCACGAGCGGTCGGCGTAGCCCGTGTTCGTCGAGCGGTAGTTCGTCTCGTAGACGTAGCTGAGGAGCCCCTCGATTCCGAGCGCGATCGCCCACGTGACGAGGAGCGAGAGCTCCTCCCGCTCCTCGTCACGCAACGGCCGCAGGAAGACGAGCTGGACGAGCACGCCGAGCACGAACATCGCCGGGGTCACGAGCAGCAGCCCGACGAACGGGTCGAGCCCCAGGTCCTTGAAGATCGTGTAGCTCAGGTAGGCGCCGAGGATGATCAGCGCCCCCTGAGCCACGTTGATCACGCGCATCACGCCGAAGCCGAGCGCGAGGCCGCTCGCCATCAGCGCGTAGACGCCGCCGGTGAGCAGCCCGAGGATGCACGCCTGGACGAAGAGGTGCACGAGCGGCGGCCCCTAGCCGCCCCACCGCGGCTTCGGGACGAACGGCTTCGCGAGCGCGAACTGCTTCGGGTAGACGGGCAACAGCCGCCCCTTCACCCACTCGACCAGCAGGTCGCTGCCGTTCGGCGCGCCGTCCGCGTCCCAGGAGAGGTTTCCCTCGATCGTCGGCCACGAGCCCTTGTGCAGCGTCCTGATGATGGTCTGGTTGTCGATCGTGTGCGTCTTCGCCACGACGAGCTGCAGGAGCTGCCCGACCGCCCACGCCTCCGACGAGTTGTTGTCGATGTCGAACGGCGAGCCGCCGTAGCGCTTCAGGTACTGCGCGACGAACAGCTTGTTGCCGTTCGTCTTCACCGTCGGCGTCCAGTCGCTGCAGCTGAAGATGCCGTTCACGTTCTGCCGGCCGACCTTGTCCGGAAACTCCGTCGGCGAGTTGGCGCCGTTCGCGAAGAACAGGAACTTCGGGTTGTACTTCGCCTGGATCAGCGCCTTCACCTGCGCGTAGGCGTCCTCGGACTGCGTGCCGGCGGCGATCATGTCCGGCTTCTTCGAGATGACCTTCTCAACGATCGGCGTCAGGTCGGTCGTCTCGGCCGGGTAGATCGCGTTGTACACGGTCTTCACGCCGAGCGCCTGGAACTTCGCGCGCATCGCGTCGGCGATCGGCGAGGCGAAGGGATCGTCGAGCGACGGATAGGCGGCGGTCTTCGGCCGCTTCGAGGGCGGCAGCGACCTGATGTAGGCGACGAACGGGTCGCCGCAGCGGACGACCGGGGCCGGCTGGACGAAGAAGAGGTTCGGGAGGTGGAGCGCGAACACCTTCGGCCCGCCGCCGGCCGGTTCGAGGAACGCGTAGTGGTAGCGGTTCGCCACCGTCCCCGCCGGGCCGCTGAGGAGCGACGAGAACGGCCCGAAGACGAGGTCGACGTGATCGCGCGTGATCAGGTTGCGGTAGTTCGTCACGACCTGGTCCGGGCTGGACGCGTCGTCCTTGACGAGGAGCTGGACCTTGCGCCCGAGGATTCCGCCGTGCGCGTTCACGTACGAGGCCCAGAGGTCGTAGCCGCGCTTCACCGCCTTCCCCGGGTCGGAGAAGTCGCCGCTGAGCGAGAGCGAGATCCCGATCTTGATCGGGCCGCTCGCCTTCGGCGCCGCCGAGCCGACGCTCGCGGCAACGGCGGCGGCGGCCGCAACGGTCGCGAGGATCGCCGCCGCGAGCGGGCGCTTCGTCCGCTTCGCCATCAGAGCCTCCTTTGTCGGATAAACAGACAGCGAACGCGATGCAGGCACCTGCTGGTGCTGTGACGCAAGAAAATAGCCCAACCACGCGGCTTGTGTCACTCCGGCGCGATCGCTAGCCTCCGCTGACGTTGTCTGACAGCGCTCCCAGCTACGGACCCGTCGAGCGCCGAAAGGTCTACGAGCTGATCGCCGAGCAGCTGCTCGGACAGATCGGCGACCGCCGGCTCCAGCCCGGAGACGTGCTCCCCCCCGAGCGGGAGCTGACCCGGCTCTACCGCGCGGGCCGCTCGTCCGTGCGCGAGGCGCTGCGAATGCTCGAGTCCCGCGGCCTGATCGAGTCGGTCGGCAACGGCTCGTTCGCCGTCGCGGGCTACGCGAACCCGCTGCAGAGCTCGCTCCGCCTCCTCCTCAGCCTCGATCAAGCGACAATGGTGGACATCTACGAGCTGCGACGGATCCTGGAGTGCGAGGCGGCCGCGCTGGCCGCCTCGCGCCACACCGAGCCCAACCTGGCCCAGATGGACGAGGCGATCACGGACATGGCCGAAGGGCTCGCAGGTGCGGGCGGCGAGCTCTACATCGACGCCGACCTCCGGTTCCACCTCGCCATCGCCGAGGCGACGCGCAACGGGCTGATCCTCCACACGATGCAGGCGCTTCGGGAGGTGATCCGCCGCGCGCTGATGTCGATCTTCCGCATCCCGGAAAGCGCCGAGAGCTCGCTCGCGATGCATCGCGTCATCCGGACGGCGATCGCCGACGGCGACGCCGAGCAGGCGCGGCGGGCGATGTACGACCACCTGGTCCGGGTCGAGACGGACGTCCGACGCGCACTTTCCGGAGTCGCGGGTGGCTGAGCTCGGCTACGTCGGCCTCGGCGCGATGGGCGGGCGGATCGCGGCGCGGCTGCACGACGCCGGCCACGCGGTGACGGTCTGGAACCGGACGCGCGAGAAGGCGCAGCCGCTCCTCGACCGCGGCCTCTCCTGGGCGGACTCGCCGCGCGAGGTGGCCGAGCGGAGCGAGGTCGTCTTCACGATGGTGACCAACACGGCCGCGGTGCGCGCCGTGACGGACGGCCCGGATGGGATCCTCGCCGGCCTCGGGCCCGGGAAGGTCTACGTCGAGATGTCCACGGCCAGCCCGGCGAACACACGCGCGCTCGCCGAGCGCGTCGCGCAGACCGGCGCCCACCTCCTCGACGGGCCCGTCTCCGGGAGCATCCTCACGCTCGAGCAGGGAAAGCTGTCGATCATGGTCGGCGGCGACGAGGACGTCTTCGACCGCGTCCGGCCGGTGCTCGAGGCGATCGGGCCGAGGGTCTTCCACGTCGGGCCGAACGGCGCCGCCGTGACGCTGAAGATCGCGATCAACCTCAGCCTCGCCGTCCAGATGCTCGCGTTCAGCGAAGGCGTCCTGCTCGCCGAGAAGAGCGGGATTCCGCGCGAGAAGGCGGTCGAGGTGATGCTCGCGAGCGTGATCGCCTCGCCGATGGTCGCCTACCGAGGCCCGTTCGTGCTCGAGCAGCCCGACGAGGCGTGGTTCGACGTGAACATGATGCAGAAGGACCTGCTGCTCGCCCTCGAGCTCGGACGAGAGCTCGACGTGCCGCTGCCGACCACCTCTGCGACGAACGAGTGGCTGACGGCGGCGCGAGGCCTCGGGCTCGCGCACAGGGACTTCGCGGTGATCTTCGACGCGCTCGCGACGAACGCGGGCATCGACACCGGCACGCGTTAGGAGGACGGGATGGGGCTGCGCAGCTACGGGACGATGGGCGTCGACTGGGAGCAGCGCGCGGACTTCGACCGGCTCCGGCGCGAGCGGCTCGCGCGCGCGCAGGCGGGCCTCGCCGGCTCCGAGCTCGGCGCGCTCCTCTGCTTCGACATGAGCAACATCCGCTACATCACGGCGACCCACATCGGCATGTGGGCCGTCGACAAGTACGTCCGCTTCTGCCTGCTGCCGCAGGGCGACGAGCCGATCATGTGGGACTTCGGGTCGGCCGCTCGCCACCACAAGCTCTACAACCCCTGGCTCGGCGACGGCCGCTCGCGCGCCGGCATCTCGACGCTTCGCGGCTCCGTGCGCGGCCGGGCGGAGGCCGTCGCGAAGAAGATCCGGGTCGAGCTCGAGGAACGCGGCCTCCTCGGCGAGCCGCTCGGCGTCGACGTCGTCGAGCTGCCGGTGCTGCGCGCGCTCGAGGCCGAGGGGATGACGGTCGTCGACGGCCAGGCGCTGATGCAGGACATCCGCAGGATCAAGACCGCCGACGAGATCGTCCTCCTCAACACGGCGTGCGCGATGGTCGACGCCGCCTACGACGAGCTTTTCCGGGCGATGAGGCCGGGGATGCGAGAGAACGAGTGCGTCGCCCTCGTCAGCAGGGTGCTGTTCGAGCTGGGCTCGGAGCACATCGAGGGCGTGAACGCGATCTCGGGCGAGCGCTGCAGCCCGCACCCGCACGTCTTCACCGACCGGATGCTGCGCCCGGGCGACCCCGCCTACTTCGACATCCTCCACGCCTACAACGGCTACCGCACCTGCTACTACCGCACGTTTGCCGTCGGCAGCGCCTCGCCCGCGCTCGTCGACGCGTACAAGCGCTGCCGCGACATCCTCGACCACGCGCTCTCGCTGATCCGCCCGGGCGTGACGACCGCCGACGTCGTCGCGGTCTTCCCCGAGGCGCACGAGTTCGGCTTCGCCGACGAGGAGGCCGCCTTCGCGCTGCAGTACGGGCACGGCGTCGGGCTCTCGAGCTGGGAGAAGCCGATCTTCAGCCGGCTCGTCTCGTTCGACTACCCGGAGGTGATCGAGGAGGGAATGGTCTTCGCGCTCGAGACCTTCTGGCCGGCGTCGGACGGCTGGCAGGCCGCGCGGATCGAGGAGCAGCTCGTCGTCACGAGCGACGGCTGCGAGGTCATCACCCGCTTCCCGGCCGAGAAGCTGCTCGTCGCGGGCGGCGGTCTACCGGCCGCGGACGGCCCGCTCGCGGGCGTGCGGGAGACGCAGTCGAACCTGAACAACCCGTCGCTCGCGGAGTTCGTCGCCGCGTCGGCGCGCTTCGAGGGAGCGCCGGCGGACTAGGGGCCTGTCCGGAAAGGGACGCGATGGATGACGCGCGGCATGTGATGCGATGCAAGGACGCAGGGAGCGCCAATACGACCACGTATTGGCGCGACCGAGGACGAAGCAGCGCGCCGCGTGACGCCGTCAGGCGGCCCCGATCTCCTTTCCGGACAGGCCCCTAGCGCAGCTTGGCCGCCAGCACCTCGTGCTGGGTCGGCTCGGCCTGCTTGACGAGCTCCTCGCCCGCGTCCGTCAGGCACGCGTAGATCCCGCGCCGGTCGAGCTCGCAGAGCGCGCGGTTGACGAGGCCGTCCTTCTCGAGCCGGCCGATCAGCCGCGAGAGCGCGCTCTGGCTCAGGTGGACGGCGTCGGCGAGCTCCTGCATCCGGCTGTGCCGCTCGGGGGACTCGGCGAGGCGCTGGAGCACCTCGAACTCGCTGACGGTCAGGCCGTGGCGGTCCTGCAGCTCACGCTCGAGCGCGTCGACGACGACGGCGTGTGAGCCTGAGAGGCTGCGCCAGGCCTCGAGAAGCTCGGCGTTCCTGCCGTCTTCCTGCGTCATCGCCGCGATTGTAGCGCGCGCTGCATGACGGTGCATAACTTGCATCTGCAGCACTTGCTTGTGCAGTAGTTGTAGATGCATGTATTATCTGAGGCGTCAGCACCCGACCAAGGAGTCGTATGTCGAACGCCATCGCATTCCGCGCTTCGAGCGCACCGTCACTCGGCCGCCGCGGCTGGGCGGCGCTGCTGGTCCTCTGCGGCGCGCTCTTCCTCGACGCGCTCGACGTGTCGATGATCGGCGTCGCGCTGCCGTCGATCCGCACCGACCTGCACATGTCCACGAGCTCGCTGCAGTGGGTCGTGAGCGCCTACGTCCTCGGCTACGGCGGCTTCCTGCTGCTGGGCGGGCGGGCTGCGGACCTGCTCGGCCGGCGGCGTTTGTTCCTGATCTCGCTCGGCGTCTTCGTCGTCGCGTCCGGCCTCGGCGGCCTCGCAACCGACGGCTGGCTGCTGATCGCGACGCGCTTCGTGAAGGGCATGAGCGCCGCGTTCACCGCGCCGGCCGGGCTGTCGATCATCACGACGACCTTCGCGGAAGGGCCCGCGCGGAACAAGGCGATCGCGATCTACACCGCCACCGGCGCGACCGGCTTCTCGCTCGGGCTCGTCTTCGGCGGCCTGCTGACGGAGGCCGGCTGGCGCTTCGTCTTCTTCCTGCCGGTGCCGGTGGCGATCGTCGCGCTGCTCGGCGCGATCAGATTCGTGCCGAAGAGCTCCGGCCCCGCCCGGGCGAGCGCCGGGTTCGATCTCGGCGGCGCGGTCGCGCTGACCGCCGCGATGCTCCTGCTCGTCTTCACCGTCGTCGAGGCGCCGAGCGCCGGCTGGGGCTCCGCGCGAACGCTCGGTTCGCTCGCCGCCGTCGCCGCGCTGCTGACGGCGTTCGTCCGGCACGAGCTGCGGGCCGCGGCGCCGCTCGTCCGCCTCGGGATCCTGCGCTCGGGCTCGCTCGTGCGCGCGAACATCGCCGCGATGTCGCTCTTCGGCGGCTGGGTCGGCTTCCAGTTCATCGCGACGCTGTACATGCAGCAACTCCGCGGCTGGTCGCCGCTCGAGACGGGGCTCGCCATCTTCCCGGGCGGGCTGCTCGTCGCGCTGCTGTCACCGCGGATCGCGCCGCTCGTCGCCCGGTTCGGCGTTCCACGGCTGATCGTCCTCGGGATGACGCTCGTCGCCGGCTCGTACGCGCTGTTCCTGCCGATCGGCCTGCACTCCGGCTACGCGGCGGCGATGCTGCCGACGTTCGTCCTCGCCGGCCTGGGCTTCGCGCTCGCGTTCGGCCCGCTCAACATCGCAGCGACGAACGGGGTCGAACCGCACGAGCAGGGGCTCGCCGGCGGGCTCGTGAACACGTCGTTCCAGCTCGGCGGCGCGGTCGTGCTGGCGATCGTCACCGCGGTGAACGCCGCCTACACGGGCCCGGACTCGTCGGCGCAGTCGCTGCTCGACGGGTTCCATCCGGCGCTCGCGGTCTCGGTGATCGCCGCCACGGTCGGCGTTGCGGTGATGTCGCTCTCGCTGCGACGGCGGCGGGCCGTGGAGCCGGTGACGGCCGTTGAGGAAGCCGTTCTCGACGAAGCCGCCTGACCAGCAGAAGGTTGAGGGCCGCTCGCGCGGCCCTCAGTCCTTGTACGGGTCGTAGACGTCCCGTCCGGCCATGGCGACGCCGAGCGGCCGCAGCGTGTGCTTCACGCGGATCGTGGAGTCGTGGGCTGCGAGCACCTCCGGGAGGCGCTTGTAGACCTCCGGCGCCTCGTCCGCGCCGCCGCCGATCAGGACGATGCCCTGCTCCCGCAGGCGCGCCTGGACGGCCGGCCAGTCGACGAGCCCCGGCCTGAGCTGCTCCTCGACCCAGACCTTCTTCACGCCCGCGTCGGGGTGGTCCGGGCAGACGCCCACCTTCGGGACGCCGGCGGTCGAGCCGATCCCGTCGATGTCGAAGACGCGATCGCAGTCCCGGTGCCGGCACGCGAAGCGCTTGCGCCGGCGGATCTTGCCGGCGGCCTGCGATCGGCTCATCACGCGGCCCGCGCCGTGGACGGTCGAGTAGAGCGCCTCCTCGTTCTCCGGCGCCTCGACGCCCTCGAGGATCACGGACTCGTCGCCCATCGAGCCGCCGACGAAGCCCTCCTGCCCCGGCCGCGCCGGCGTACAGCCCTTCCGGATCACCCAGAACGTCCGGCCGAAGTGCTCTTCCCGCCACGCGAAGTTGTGGTGGTTATGCACCTCGTGCACGGCGACGGCGCCGAGGATCTCGAGCACCTTCGCGACGACGATGTCGCGGCCGGCGGACGCGTACTCGCCCGCGAGCTCCATGGCCGACACGTACCACTGGCCGAGCTCCGAGTCGGCATCGAGCAGCACGGGCGGCGAGTCCATCTCGCCCTCGTGGGCACGCTCGCCGAACCCGAGCCCCTGCGCGAGAGCGAGGAACCCGGACGCCGTCTTGTGCCCGAACCCACGCGACCCGAAGTGGACGCCGACCCAGACGAAGCCGTCCTCGTCCTCCATCAGGTTCACGTAGTGGTTGCCGGAGCCGACCGTTCCGAGCTGCGACTCCGCAAGCTGGACGAGGCTGCGCTGGCGCGAGAAATCGGCCCTGGCGATCCTCTCGAGCACCGGATGGTCGGCGCGCTCCTGCGCCGGGACGCCCATCCCGAACGAGATCCGGCGCGTGATCTCGCGCATGATCCGCTCGACGCCGCCGAGCTCGTCGAGGTCGGCCCGCGTCAGCTCGGTCCGCGCGGCCTTGTTGCCGCAGCCGATGTCGTAGCCCACCCCCGAGGGCGAGACGTAGCCCTCGTACGCGATGCCGCCGCCGATCGGCTGGCTGTAACCGGGGTGATGGTCGGCGCAGAGGACGCCGAACTCGGCGTCGCCTGCCTCCATGCAGCGCTTCAGCTGCCGAAGGCTCCGTTCGTCGATCGCCCCGAAGGTCTTGATCGTGCTCATGGAATCCACCCGCATTGTGTTGGAGTTCCCGGCCGCACCGTTCGTGCTCCGGGCCGGGCGACTACGCGCGTGAGATCCCGGCCGTGCAGGCGCTCGCCAAACGGCCGCTCGCGCTCCACCCGCGCGTGACGTTCCTCGTCGGCGAGAACCGGAGCGGCAAGTCGACGATCGTGGAGGCGATCGCGGTCGCGTCGGGCTTCGATCCCGAGGGCGGGAGCAAGGCCACGCGCTTCGGCGAGCGTGCCTCCCACTCCCGACTGTCGGAACCGCTTGACCTCGAGCTCGCGCCTCTGAAGCCCTTGAACGGGTTCTTCCTGTGCGCCGAGAGCTGCTCGCGGACGATTACAGGCTGTCTTCGGCCGCGGCGTGGAGGACCGCGTAGAGCATCGTGTACGCGATCGTCAGGAACGTCGCGATCAGCAGGCTCATGCCCACGAGGCGCGGCGACCCGAGGCGAGCGGAGACGTCGTGCAGCACGCCGGCCGGCTGGACGAAGACGTCCCAGCTGTTCCAGCGCAGGTAGCGGCCGAGGTAGACGCCGACGCCGCAGAGACCGAACGAGCCGAGCGCGCACAACCAGCCGGCCGTCGGGCCGGCCACGCGGCGGACGAGCTCCTGGACGAGGTAGACCGAGACGAAGCCGAGCAGCAGGCCCGTCCACGCGAACGAGACGAGCATGGCCGTGTCGAACCAGACCGGCATGTCGTGGACGTCGCGAAGGAGCATGAACTCCGTGACGAGGTACGGCGCATTCGGCAGGAAGACGAGCCAGAGCGCGAGCGGCAACGCGATCGACAGGCCGCGCGAGCCCCGCCGGTGACGGTCGTAGGCGACGACCGCGAAGACGAACGGCACCCAGGCGAGGACGAGGTTCCAGACGAGGTTGGCGTAGTTCCCCGTGCCGCTGAGCGCGAACCGGAGGACGACGAGCGACACCGAGAAGACCGACGCGAGGATCAGCACGCCCAGCGCCGCGAGACGGCGCCTGCTCGACCGCGCGGTCATCGTCCCGAGTGTAGACGCGCGCAACGGGGCTCGACGCGCACCAGGCGCCGGAGACCGTCGCGCCGCCGTTCCGCTCCCCGAGGGGCGTCGAGCGGCATGTCGGGCGTTCGGCGCCGACGATCCTTCGTCGGGACCGTCACGCGAGAAGTCCCCGCCGCGCGCTCGTGTCTACCGACCGCGGACCGCCGCCCGGGCTAGCGCGTCCGCGAGCGCTTCGGCCGCACGCTCGAATGCGTGCTCGGGCGACGCCGCGTAGCCGACGACGAGACCGTACCGCAGCTCCTGCTCGTAGAAGCCGTCGCCCGCGAGGCCGACGACCGCCACGCCCGCCGCGGCGGCCGCCGCGAGCGCGGCTCGCTCCGACTCCGCGTCGGGCAGCCGGACGAGGAGGTTGAGGCCCGCGGACGTGCCGCCGAGATCGAGCCCCGGGTTCCGCGACCGCAGCGCCTCGACGAGCCGGTCCCGGCGGCGACGGTAGCGGAGGCGCATCCGGCGGATGTGACGGTCGTAGGCGCCGCTGCGCAGGAGCTCCGCGAGTGCGATCTGCTCGAGCGACGAGGTCTGCGCGTCGGCCAGCTCCTTCTCGCGGCGGACGGCCGCGCCGAGCGGATCCGGCAAGACGAGCCAGCCGAGCCGGACGCCCGGCGCGAGCGTCTTCGAGACCGTTCCCGCGTAGATCACGAGGCCGGGGTCGAGCCCTTGCAGGGGCCCGACCGGACGCCCGTCGTAGCGGAACTCGCCGTCGTAGTCGTCCTCGAGGACGACCGCGCGGGTGGACCGTGCCCACTCGAGCAGCGACGCTCGGCGCGGGGCGGCGAGGAGCACGCCCGTGGGGTGCTGGCGGTTCGGCGTCAGGACGACGGCGCCGGCGCCGCTCCCCGCGAGCTCGTCGACCCTCGCGCCGTCCCCGTCGACTGCAACGGGGACGAGCTCGTGGCCGGCGGCTCGGACGATCTCGCGGTGCAGCGGCATGCTCGGCTCCTCCATCGCGATCCGGCCGACGCCTCGGCGGGCGAGCGCACGCGCGACGAGCCCGAGCCCCTGCGTGAAGCCCGAGGTGACGAGCAGCCGATCGGCCGTCACGCGCAGTCCCCGCGCCCGGGCGAGGTAGGCGGCGAGCTCGCTCCGCAGCTCGGGCAGGCCGTCCGGCCCGCCGTAGCCGAAGGCGTCGTCCGAGGTCGCGGCGAGGCCCTGCCTGAGCGCGCGCATCCACTCGGTGCGCGGAAACGAGCTCGGGTCGGGGCGGCCGGGACGGAGGTCGAACCGCCAGCGGGTGTGCCGCCGCGGCCGCGGCTCGGGAGCCGGAAGCCGCTCGGGGTGGATCGCCACTCGCGTCGCGGAGCCGCGCCGGCCGCCGATCCAGCCCTCCGCGGCGAGCTGGGCGTATGCCTGCATCACCGTTCCGCGCGAGATGCCGAGGTCGCGGGCGAGCGTCCGCGTCGGCGGCAGTCGTGCGCCGTGGCCGAGCCGGCCCGAGCGGATCGCCTCGCGGAGGCCGTCCTCGATCTGCCGCCGAACGCCGCGACGGCGGTCCCGCACGAGCTCGAGGAAGAGGTCGAGACCTGCAGAAGTGGACCACTCATGTGATTCCAGATTGGCCATTGTCTATAGGCCATTGTCCGACTACCGTGGCGGGCATGTCAACCACACCGGTCACCGGATCCTCCGTCCGCGCGTTCGAGCAGCCGCGGCTGGAGCTCTCGAAGCTTGCTCGCGCCGCCTACCGCGCGATGTGCGGGCTCGACGACGCGGTCGAGCTCGACTCGTCGCTCCGCGACCTCGTCAGCCTCCGCGCCTCGATCCTCAACGGGTGCGCGTACTGCGTCGACATGCACACCCTCGACGCGCGCGCACGAGGCGAGGCCGAGCAGCGGCTCTACGCCGTCGCGGCCTGGGAGGAGGCGCCGTTCTTCACCGACCGCGAGCGCGCCGCGCTCGCCCTCACGGACGCTGTCACGCTCGTGGCGGAGACGCACGTGCCGCGCGAGGTCTTCGACGCCGCGCGCGAGCACTTCGGCGACGAGGAGCTCACCCAGCTGCTCTGGGCGATCACCGCGATCAATGCCTGGAACCGCGTCGCGATCGCCACGCGAATGCTTCCGGGCGAATACGAGCCGTCCTGAGGTCCTGCCGTCCGCTCGAGGGCCCGGCCGGGTGGGCCGGGCCCTCGATCCCGCGTGGTCACGCGGCCGGCGGCGAGGGGTGCCGCTGGGGGCGCAGCGCCTCGCGCCGCTCCTTCCGGCGGACGTCCAGCTGCACGACCTTGGCCGGGCGCGGCTGCTTCGGCTGGGCAGCCGTCCGGACGACGTACAGGTGCTGGTGCATCTCCCGCTCCTCTCTGTTTCGAAGGGCTCGAGCAGCGCCCTCCGGCTGAGGAGTCAGCGAGAGAGCGCCGCGGGCGAGGTCCTGGTTCGGGTCGCGGCCGAGGGGCGCGTCATGCCGGACGCGCGCCAACCGCATGGTTCGGGCGGCCGGCTCCGACCAGGCCCTGGATCTGAAGATGGGTCACGCGCACCTCCTTTCGCTTCGTGTCGGATCGACGCAACACAGCTTTGGAGTTCGGCGCTCACACGTCGATCGGAAATTCGCAGGCAAAAGCACACGCTATTGGAGCAGCGTGATTTCAACGACGGACGCGAAGAGCCTTTCTCTCCCTCGGATAGGGTCTCGATTCGGACCTAACGGTTCTTCAAGCTGAGCATCACCTCTGCTTTCGACGTTCGTGGACCGGCTTCGGGAACGAAAAAAGGCGACCCGTTGGGTCGCCCTCGTCTGGCTCGATTTGCGGCTAGGAACCTAGCTCGCGCACCTCCCAGCGAGGGCGGGGACGTCTCCGGACCGGCGACCCGCACCGAGGCGGAGCCAGCACGGCATCGGCGCCGCGACGGGCGACGCTTCGATCCGGAATGTGTGGTTGGCGTGTGTGGTCTGCATGACGTTCCTGGGTCGTTGGCCTTGCGAGGATAGAGGAACTCGATCCGAAGCGCAAGGGCATCTGCAAGAAAATCTCGAGGGCCGATCGAACGGGTTCATCCGAATTGGTTTCGCAAATCGCACGCGGCTCCGGCGAGGAGCGAGTAGTCGGATGAGACGGCGATCATCGTCGCCCCCCGCTCCCGCCAGGAGCGAGCGTCCTCGGCGTTCGCCGCGAAGACGCCGAGGCGGGCGCCGGCGCCCACGATCGTCGCCGCGGCCCGGTCGAGCGCCGCGCGCACGTCGGGGTGGTCGAACCGTCCGGCGAGGCCGACGCTCGCCGACAGGTCGAGCACGCCGACGAACCAGGCATCGCCGGCGCCGGTCTCGACGAGCGACGGCAGCGCCTCGATTCCGTCGACGCTCTCGATCTGGCCGATCACGGCGACCTCCCGGCCCGCCCGCTCGAGGTAGTCGCCCGCGGGCTCGCGACCGAAGCGGGCGGCACGGGTCGAGAGCGAGAGGCTCCGGCGGCCGGCTGGCGGATACGAGGCGAGCTCGCGGGCGGCGCGGATCGTCTCGGCCGAGTCGACCTCCGCCACCTGGATCCCTGCAGCGCCGGCGTCGAGGACCCGGCCGGCCAGCTCGAGATCGGAGCGCCCGAGGCGCGCGACGACCGGCACCGAGTGGAGAGCCGCCGCGCGCACGATCCCCTCGAGGTCGCGTAGCGCGAGGCTCGAGTGGTCGAGGTCGGCTAGGAGGAAGTCCAGGCCGGTGCCGGCGAGCACCTCGGCGACGTTCGCGTCGTGCGACTTCACGAACGTCCCGACCAGCGCCTCGCCGGCGGCCAGCCGCGACCGGAAGCCGTCGCTCATGCGGAACCGCCGGCTTCCTCGGCCGTGTAGTCGTCGCGACGGGGGCTGAAGACGCTGAGCGCGAGCGCCGGCTCGTCGCCGAGCGTCTCCGCGTAGTGCGTGACCCCGCCCGGCACGACCAGGAGCCCGCCCTGCTCGAGGATCGTCTCCTCGTCGCCGACGACGAATCGCACGCGGCCGGCGAGCAGGTACTCGATCTGCTCGTGGGGGTGCGCGTGCGGAAAGGCTTCGTGACCGGGCTCGAGCGTCGTGAAGGCGAGTGTCGCGCCGTCGCCGGAGAAGGACCGGCGGACGACACCCGGCCGGGCGTCGACCGGTCGGAGCGAGTCGAGCCGGTCGTGCTTCATGTCTACACCTCCTGGTCGGCGGGGAGCTCGAACGGCGGCGTGGCGTACGTGTCGAACGAGGGCGGGAAGCCGCGGCCCCAGGCGCGCGAGCTCCGGTAGCGCTCGACCGGCCAGCGCACCGCCCCTTCCGGATCGGGATCGAAGACGAGGTAGCCGCCGGAGGTGACCTCGATCCGGTTCCCGCCCGGCTCGTAGACGTAGAGGTAGAACGAGTGGATGGGCGTGTGCTTCGCGGGGCCGGCCTCGATGAAGACTCCGCGGTCCTGGAAGATGTCCGCCGCCCGGAGCACCTCCTCGCGCGAATCGACCCAGAAGGCCGCGTGGTGCAGGCGGCCGCGCGTCGGCAGCGACTCCCTGACGTAGATGAGCTCGTGCCCCTGCACGGTCGTGGTCAGCCAGGCGCCGTACTCGCCGCCCTCCTCGAGCTCGATCACCTCGACCGCGCGGTAGCCCAGGAAGCGCTCGTGGAACTCACGGCACGCGCGCACGTCGGGCGAGGTGACGTTGACGTGCTCGAGCCGCCTGACGCCGGCGCCGCGATCGGAGCGCCGCTGGAACTGGTTCAGCATCGGCGGCTCGTCGCCCAGCGGCGCCCGGTAGCGCTCGGTCTCGTAGTAGAGCTCGAACGGGCGGCCGTCCGGGTCGGTGAACCGGTAGGCGGGGCCGTGGCCGAAGTCGCCGTCGCTCCAGCCGGTGCCGAGCCCCGAACGCTCGAGCGCGTCGGCGCGCCGCCCGAGGGCCTCCGCGCTCGATGCCCGGAGAGCGACGTGGCCGAGCCCTGCCTGCGCCGACTCCGTCAGCTTCAGGCAGTAGCGCTCGTAGTCGCCGAAGCCGCGCAGGAAGACCGAGCCGCCGGAGTGCTCCTCCTCCGACATGCCGAGCGCGTCGACGAAGAACGCGAGGCTTGCCTCCGCGGTCGGCGTCAGCAGCTCGACGTGGGCGAGGTGCGCGACGTCGCCCCTGGCCCCGGCGAGTTCCGTCACGGCCGCGAGGATAGACGCCTACGGACGCGCGGGTCGGGCAGCCCGGCGCCTCGTGGAATCGGGCCGCCCCGACGAGGACCCTCGGCCGCGGACGAACGACTCACGCGACCCGAGCAGACCACGGCCGGCGAGGCAGGTCAGTCAGGGGCCGATCCGGCAAGCCTGTAAGCCGGAGTACCGCCACGGGGTTCGGAGCGGCGCCCTTCGGCCTGCCGAAAGGACGACGATACACCGAGAACTCCGCGATTTCCTCGACTATTGCCGGGTCGAACGGCGGCTCGCGCCGCTCACTTGCTCCGCCTCGAACGCGACGTCGGCGACCCACGCGGCAGGCTAGGGCCCGAACCGTACGAACGTCAGGCACGTCCCCTCCGCGGAGGTCCTCGAGCGGATCGCGGAACACCTGGAGGACGGCACGGTCGAGATCCCGATCCATCGCACGTACGAGCTCGAGCAGGTCGGCGAGGCGCTGCAGGCGATCACGACGACGCACAGGCGTGGCAAGCTCGCGCTGCGGCTTGCGTAGCGACGCCTCGACCATCCCCGTCGGCCAGGCACTCCTCGAGTACCTCGCTTCGCGCGGACTCGCGGCACCCGATTGCCCACTCGAGGTCGAGCCGCTCGGCGGCGGAGTCTCCAGCGACATCGTCGCGGTGAGCGGACCGGGTGTGGCGCTCGTCGTGAAGCGCGCGCTGCCCAGGCTGAAGGTCGAGCGGGACTGGCCAGCGGACGCGCGGCGGATCGTCGTCGAGGCGCGCGCGCTCCGCTTCGCGCACGGACTCACGCCCGACGCCGTCCCGTCGGTGCTCGATCTCGACGAGGAGGAGTCCGTCGCCGCGCTCTCGCTCGCCCCGGCCGGCTGGGTGAACTGGCGCGACGAGTTGCTCGCAGGACGCGTCGACGTCGCCGTCGGGAGCCGCCTCGGAGAGCTGCTCGCGGTCTGGCACGACGCCGAGGTGCCGCCCGAGCTCGCGGATCCCGAGTTCTTCGTCCAGCTCCGCATCGACCCGTTCCACCGGGTCGTCGCTTCGAGTCACCCGGAGCTCGCCACTCGCGTCGCCGCGGTCGCGGAGCGTCTGCTCGAACGCAAGCTCGCGCTCGTGCACGGGGACTTCTCGCCGAAGAACGTGCTCGTCGGCGGTGACGGCCTCTGGGTTCTCGACTGGGAGGTGGCGCACCAGGGCGACCCGGCGTTCGACGTCGCCTTTCTCCTCACGCACCTGCTCCTCAAGTCGATCCATCGTCGCGAAGGCGCGGCCGCGTACCGCGCCGTAGCCGAGGCGTTCCTGGCCGCGTACGGCCGCGACGTCGAGCAGTTGAGCGAGAACGTGGGATGCCTGCTGCTCGCACGCGTAGACGGAAAGTCGCCGGCAGCGTACCTGCGCCCGCGCGAGCGGGAGTCTGTCCGCGCGCTGGGATCGTCGTTGCTGCGCGAGCCGGCGGCGGGGATCCTCGACGCCTGGGAACGGCTGCCGTGAAGATCGAGCGCGTCTTCGGCTGGGAGGCGCTCGACTCGAGGGGCAACCCGACGGTTGGCTGCGAGGTCGCGGTCGCCGGCGGTGCGACGGGTGTCGCGATCGTTCCCGCGGGCGCCTCGACCGGGAGTCACGAGGCGCGCGAGCTGCGCGACGGGGGCGAGCGCTACGGCGGCCGCGGCGTCCGGCACGCGGCCGTCCACGTCGGCGGCGCCATTGCGGAGGCGGTTCATGGCCTCGACGCCGGCGACCAGGAGGCCGTGGACGCGGCGCTACGCGCCGCGGACGGGACCGCCGATCTGGGCCGGCTCGGCGCCAATGCGATCCTCGCGGTGTCCGTCGCGGCGGCGCTCGCCGGGGCCGACGCTCTGCGCCGGCCGCTCTATCGCACCCTCGGCGGCGCCGCGCCGCTCCTTCCGCTGCCGATGGTGAACGTCCTCTCGGGCGGTGCCCACGCGGCCTTTGCGATCGACGTCCAGGACTTCCTCGCCGTCCCGGTCGGGGCCGGCAGCTTCGCCGAGGCGATCGAGTGGGCGTGGCGCGTCCGGCGGGCGACGGCCGAGCTCGCGCTGGAGCGAGGCCTCCCGGCCACGCTCGTCGCGGATGAAGGAGGTCTCGGCCTGGCGCTCACGTCGAACCGCGAGGCGCTCGACCTGCTTGCGCTCGGCATCGGGCGCGCCGGCTTCGTCGCCGGTGACGAGGTGGCGATCGCGATCGACGTTGCTGCGACGCAGCTGGTCGACGCGGCGGGGAGGTACCGGCTGGCAGCGGAGCGGCGCAGCCTCGAACGCGGCGAGCTCGTCGAGGAGCTAGCCGCATGGGCGGCCGACTACCCGATCGTCTCGCTCGAGGATCCGCTGGCCGAGGACGACTGGGGCGGCTGGACGACGGCCACGCAGCGGCTCTCCGGCCTGCAGCTCGTCGGCGACGACCTGTTCGCGACGAATCCGCAGCGGCTGCGGCGCGGGATCGACGCGGGGGTGGCGAACGCGGTCCTGGTCAAGCCGAACCAGATCGGCACCCTGTCGGATGCGCGCGCGGTGGTCGAGCAAGCCCGAGCCGCCGGCTACGCGACCGTGCTCTCCGCGCGGTCGGGCGAGACCGAGGACTCCTGGCTCGCCGACCTTGCCGTCGGCTGGCGGACGGGCCAGATCAAGGTCGGCTCGACGACGCGCTCCGAGCGGACGGCGAAGTGGAACCGCCTGCTCAGGATCGAGGCGGAGCTCGGCGGGGAGATTCCCTACGCGGGACGTTGGGCCCTAGCGCGCTAGGCGCAGGTTCGGCCGCTTGAGGACGTCCGGGTTCACGACGGTCGCCGGCACCTGTCCCCGGAGGACGGTGACGACGTTGCCCGCGGCCTTCGTCTGCAGCTCCCGGATCGCCGTCTCCGAGTAGAAGGCGGCGTGCGGCGTCACGATCACGTTGTCGAGCCCGAGCAGCGGCTCGTCGGGCGCCGGCGGCTCCCGGCTCAGCACGTCGAGGGCGGCGCCGGCGATCCAGCCCTCGGCGAGCGCGCGGTGCAGCGCCTGCTCGTCGACGACGGCGCCGCGCGACGTGTTGATGAGGTACGCGGACGGCTTCATCAGGCGCAGCTCGGCCTCGCCGATCAGGCCGCGCGTCTCCGGCGTCGCGGGCGCGTGCAGCGAGACGTAGTCCGCTTCCGCCAAAAGGTACGCCAGGTCGTTCGTCAGCTCGACGCCGTCGACCGAGCCCGGGACGACGCGCGGCGTGTACGCCAGGACGCGCATCCCGAACCCTCGCGCCTTCGGCACCACCGCCCTGGCGATGTTGCCGAAGCCGACGAGTCCGAGCGTGTGCTCGCGAAGCCGCGGCAGGCCGCGACCGAGGCCGAGCAGATCCCACCGGCCCTGCCGCGTCGAGCTCGCGAACGCGACGACCCGCCGGGCGCACGCCAGGACGAGCGCCATCGCATGGTCGGACACCTCCTCGAGGCAGAAGTCCGGGACGTTGACGACGAGGATGCCGAGCTCCGTCGCCCGCTCGACCGGGATGTTGTCGACGCCGACGCCGTAGCGGGCGACGACCAGGCAGTCCGGAGCGACGTCGAGTGCCGCCGGGGGCACCCGCTTCCAGTTCGTCAGGATCGCGTGGACGGTCGGGGCAAGCGCGATGACCTCGTCCGCCTCCCCGGTCTCCGCGACGCGCAGCTCGGCGCCGACCGCTGCGAGGAGCTCACGCTCCACGTCGAGCGACGGCCAGGCGTAGTCCGTGACGAGCACGCGCCGCATCAGCGAACCTCATCTTGAATCAGCGACAGCGCGTTCGGGGAGACGCCGATCCGCCGGGCGAGCTCCCGCAGGGTGTCACGGTCCTCGCGCCAGAGCCGGATCCGCGGCCGGCGCGCGTCGATGCCGCTCATCGCTACGGACTCGGAGCACGACTTTGCCCATCGGACCGGCGTTCAGGACGGCGAACGCCTCCTCGATCGGTCGAGGTCGAACGTCGGGGCCACGGGCACGCGGATCGCGCCCTCGTCGACCCGCTCGGCGAGACGCTGCAGCAGATCGAGGGGCATGAAGGCGAACACGTTCGCGGCCTGCACGCGGCTGTTGCCTTCCGGACTGACGACTTCAGGTTGGCGGCGCGACCACCGTCGGCGAGGACTGCCTCGCTCAGCGCCGCGAGCGGCTCCGGCTCCCAGTTGAGGAGATCGATCACGCCCTGGATTCCGCCCGGGACGAGCTGCCGGACGGCGGCCGCCACATCTGTCGTGCCGGGCTCGATCACGTGCTCGGCGCCAAGCGAGCGGAGTACTCGCCCTTCTCCGGCGAGCGCGCGGTCGCGATCATCCGCCACCCGTCGGCTCGTGCCAGCTGCGCGAGGTAGCTGCCCACGCCGCCCGTCGCGCCGTTGACGAGAACCCGGTCGCCGGCGTGCACGTCCGTCGCGACCAGGCAGGCGAGCGCCGTGACGCCGGCGAGTCCCAGACCCGCGACGGACGCGTCGTCGAGCCCTGCGGGCGCCGGAGCGATGCCAGCGCCTTCGGGCACGACGACGAGCTCTGCGAAGGTTCCCGGCTGGACGCCGAAGACGCGCTGCCCGGGCGCGAAGCGCGCGACCGATCGGCCGACCGCGACGACCTCATCCGCGAAGTCGGTGCCGATCGTCACCGGGAAGACGTACTCGAGATACGCGCGCGCGGCGCCGCTCCCAACGTACTCGTCGTGCGGGTTCAGCGAGGCGGCCCGGACGCGGACGAGCACGTCGCCGTCGCCGACGTGCGGTTCCGGAGCGTCGGTCAGGTGGGGCTTCGTCTCGAAGCTCTCGAGCCGGCACAGCCTTCGGGCGCAGGCCCGGCGCCCGTGCCGAGCGGTTCCGGTGAAACCGCCGACGGAGCGCTGTCACCGGCTTCGTCTGACGCTTTCCCCGGCTGAAGGCGTATAGAAAACCCCCGCGTTTGCGAGGGTTTTCCGTAGCAGGCCTGTAAGCCGGATTCTGTCGGGGGTGACCATCCATCTTGGCGGCCGGTTTTCCGGCCGCTCGAGCGGCGTACCCGGCCCCTTGGCGGGCAACCTCTGGCGGGGCCTGCGTCGCCTTGCACCGGACGGGGTTTGGCGAGCCGCCGTGTCACCACGACGCTGGTGGGCTCTTACCCCACCCTTTCACCCTTACCGCCGGCGTCTCCGGAGATCCGTTCGCCGGTGGCGGTCTCCTTTCTGTGCCACTTTCCGTCGGCTTTCGCCGCCTGGGATTTCCCCAGCGTCCTGCCCTTTGGTGTCCGGACTTTCCTCGCGCCGGCCCCGCTCGGGCCGGCCCGCGGTCACCCGGCCTGCGTCATCAGTGTAGCCCTCCTCCGCCCGGGTGCAAGCGGGCGGGCGGCGCCGCCACCGCCCCGACCGCGTCGTCCGCCAGACCGGCGCCGCACTCCGGGCAGAAGAGCGACCGGTCCGGCAGGCGCAGGACGAACTCGCCGCAGACGAGGCACTCGAGGCTCGCGCCGCGCAGCAGTGCGAGCACCTCCTGGTCGAGCGTCCGGCTGAGCGCGACCACGGTCGTCACAGCCGCCGAAACACCCCTGTCACCCTCCCGAGCACCTGCACGTGGTTCCCGTAGATGGGCTCGTAGGCCTCGTTCTCCGGCTGGAGGCGGACTCGGCCCGGCTCGCGGAAGAACCGCTTCACGGTTGCCTCGTCGGCCGTCTCGTCGTCGCCGACGAGCGCGACGACGATGTCGCCGTCGCGGGCGTCCTGCTGTCGCTGGACGACGACGTAGTCGCCCTCGAGGATGCCGGCGCCCTCCATCGAGTCGCCGCGGATCCGGAGGAGAAACTCCTCGCCGCCGCGCGAGAGCGGCTCGGGGACCGCGATGCGATCCTCGATGTTCTGCTCGGCGAGGAGCGGACCGCCGGCGGCGATCTGGCCGAGCAGTGGCAGCTGGCGCACCTCCGGCTCGGGCGGTTGCGCCACCGCGGATGGGGCCGCGCGCCGGCCGGTCAGCTCGAGCGCGCGCGGCTTCGTCGGGTCGCGGCGAAGGAGGCCGGCGCGTTCGAGGTTCGCCAGGTGGGCGTGGACCGTCGACGGCGACGCGAGCCCGACCGCCTCGCCGATCTCGCGCACGGTCGGGGGGTAGCCGCGTTCGTCGACGTAGCGGACGAGAAAGCTCCAGATTTCCTGCTGTCTGGGAGTGAGCATCGAGTGGTCTCCTTCGCAGCGAACGTGTGTTCGTCCAAGGTAGCGAGGGCATCGGACGGCGTCAAGCGGCGCTGCTTTGCCAAAGTGCAGGCATGCGCGAGCACCTGATCGGGCTCCTCCTCGGGACGGAGGAGGACTGGCCGACGTTCTTCGAGGACCTGCTGCAGCGGCTCGGGCCGATCGAGTTCGGCGGCGAGACGCACTCGATCGAGAGCGAGCGGATCACGATCGAGCCGTTCCGTCTGCGCGCGAAGCCGAGGTACTCGCTCGTCGTCGACCGGCTGGCGTGGTGGTACTCGGTCCCGCGCGAGTGGCTGAAGAAGGTCTCGCTGATGGACGACGTCTACCTCCTGAACAACCCGTTCACGTTCCAGGCGATGGAGAAGCACTCGGCGTACTGCGCGATGATGCGGCTCGGGATCAAGATCCCCGAGACCTGGCTGATCCCGCACAAGCAGCCGCCGGACAACCCTCGCTTCCCGCAGACCGCCGCGAGGTACAACCTGCCGTTCGACCTCGAGGAGATCGCCGGGCGGATCGGCTACCCGCTCTTCATGAAGCCGTTCGACGGCGGCCAGTGGGTGGGCGTCACGCGGATCGTCGACGCCGACCAGCTCCGGCGCCGGTACGACGAGTCAGGGCAGCGCCTCATGCACCTGCAGGCGTCGGTCGAGAGCTTCGACGTGTTCACGCGGAGCCTCTCGATCGGGCCGGAGACGATGGTGATGCACTTCGACCCCGATCGACCGATGCACGACCGCTACCAGGTGAGCCACGGCTTCCTGACTCCCGAGCTCGGCGAGGAGGTCGTGACGATCGCGCAGCTCGTGAACGCGTTCTTCCGCTGGGAGTTCAACTCGTGCGAGACGATCGTCAAGGGCGGCGAGGCGTTCCCGATCGACTACGCGAACGCGTCGCCGGACGTCGCGCTGACGAGCCTGCACTACTACTTCCCGTGGGCCCTGAAGACGCTCCTCAAATGGTGCGTCTTCTGCGTCGTCAACGGCCGGCGGATGCGCGTGGAGCAGGATCTCACCCGCTACTTCGAGATCGCGGGCCGGGACGAGCTCGACTACCGGGACAAGCTGCGCGCGTACCGGCGGCTGACCGACGACTACTTCGAGACCGAGCGGTACGCCGAGTTCTGCGCCGACCAGCTCCGCCACGTCGACGAGCTGACGGTCGAGCGCGTCGAGAGCCCGGAGTTCGACCGCCTACTCGTCGGCACCGTCCGTTCGACCTTCCCGGCGCACGAGCACGAGCGGTTCGTCGCGCACTACCGGGGGCTCCTCAGCGCCTGGGCGCACGACCAGGGCGCGGGCCGCGCCTGAGCTCTGGCCCGGGCGACGCTGACGACCGCGAGCGGCCGCCTGGGGGCTCAGGCCATTTCGCCGGGTTCGGTCTTGGAGACGGTCTTCCAGGAGTCCCACGTGATCTTGACGATGACGAGCGTGATTGCGAGGCCGATGATCGGGTCGCCGATCCGGGCGCCGAGTGAGACGACAATCGCGCTGGCGATGACGCCGAGGGAGACGAAGCCGTCGATGCGGGCGTGGTTGCCGTCGGCGATCAGGGCGGGGCTCGAGAGGCGGCGGCCTGCGCGGAGCCGTACCTGCGCGGCGAGCTCATTCCCGACGAACCCGATCAAGCCCGCGGCGGCGAGGGCCCAGAGGTGGGTCAGCTGTTGGGGATGGGCCAGGCGCCGGATCGTCTCGTAGAGGGCGACGCAGGCGGAGACGAAGATCGCGAGAACGACTGTGAGTCCCGCCAGTTTCTCGCCGCGGAGCGAGCGCAGGAGGAAGGCGATCCCGAGCGGGACGGCGGTTAGCGCGTCGCCGCCGTTGTGGATCAGATCGGCGAGCAGCGCGACCGAGTTCGAGAGGACGAACACGGCCGCTTGTGCACCGGCCGTGACACCGAGGACGATGAGGCTGAGCGAGACGGCCTTGACGCCTTCGCGCGAGCGGACGATTGTCCGGTCGACGAGCCCGTGCGAGTGGCCATGGCCGCCGGCGTGGTCGTCGTGCTGGTCCTGGCTCCGGGGGCCGTCTGCGGGTTCGTGCGGCACGGGTAGGGCCCGTGAGGCTCGCGGTGCGAAGACGTGCCGGTGAACCCGCCGATGCAGGTGGCTGTGTACGTAGCGCCCGTGCCGGTGTCTCGCGGCCGAGGTCACACGTTCACGGTAGCGATCGGCTGATCGTCCCGATCAGAACGGGAGCAGGCGCCTGGCAAGGTGACGATCGCGAGCTGGCCGAGCCTTCCCCCGCGGTCTGGCGGCTACGAGCAGCAGCCCGCGTGAGCTGCTGTCCCGGAGATGGCGGGAGCCTGCGTCTCCGGGACGTGCGACTTCGTCCCCTTGACGATGGCGCCGTGCATGCCAGCGGCCGCCTCGTGTGTGAAGTCCACGCTGATCTCCTCGAATCCAGCTGCCTCGAGGCCGGCGAGATACTCGCTCTTGGAGAGGGCGCCGGCGATGCAGCCGACCCAGGCGCCGCGTTCCGCCCGATCCTCGGGCGTCAGCTGGTCCTCCGCGACGATGTCGCTGACGCCGACCCGCCCGCCGGGCTTGAGGACGCGTCCGATCTCCGCCAGGACGGCGGCCTTGTCGGTCGAGAGGTTGATCACGCAGTTGGAGATGACGACGTCGACGGAGTCGGCGGGGAGCGGGATCTGTTCGATCATGCCCTTGAGGAAGATCGCGTTGGGGACGCCCGCGTCGGCGGCGTTCTTGCGGGCGAGGGCGAGCATTTCGTCGGTCATGTCGAGCCCGTAGGCGATCCCGGTCGGACCGACGCGCCTCGCGGAGAGGATGACGTCGATGCCGCCGCCGGAGCCGAGGTCGAGCACCGTCTCGCCCTCGTGCAGCTCGGCGACTGCGATCGGGTTTCCGCAGCCGAGCGAGGCGAGGACGGCCGCGTCGGGAAGCTCTCCACGCTCCTCGACACTGTAGAACGCTTCCCCGTAGCCGCCGTCGTTGCTCACGTGCTCGCAGCAGGATCCACCACCGCAATCACAGGCGGCCTTTCCCTCGCCGGCGACCGTGGCGGCTTGCGCGTAGCGCTGCCGGACTTGCTCGCGGAGGTTGTCAGTTGAGGTTGTCATCAGCAGCACGCCCCTTTCAGGTCGGCGACGGCGGCGAGCTTGTCGATCGCCTCCCGTCGTAGTGAGAAGTAGGCCCACTTGCCCCGCTGCTCGCGGTCGAGCAAGCCGGCCTCGGTCAGCTTGCGCAGGTGGTGGCTGACGGTCGGCTGGGCGAGCTCGAGCACTGGTTCGAACTCGCAGGCGCAGACCGGCTCGTCGCTGCGGGCGAGCAGGTTGACGATCTTCACGCGGGCGGGGTCGGCCAGGGCCCTGAACAGCGTCGCCGTCAGCTCGGCCTCCTCGTCTGTGAGCGACGGGGCTGCGAGCGGCGGGCAGCAGGCAATCAGCGGAAGCGTCATATCGTCGTCTGTCAATATATCGATCAAGTTCGATCTGTCAAGCGGGGCAGCTCCGAAGCCGTCTCAGGCCGGGCGGGTCTGCTCGCCGCGGACGCGCTGGTAGAGAAAGGCGCCGGCGACGGCACCGAGTGGCGGGCCGAGCAGGTAGACCCAGAGCGCCGTGGGGCGGCCGGAGAGCAGGGCGGGCCCGAGCGAGCGGGCGGGGTTCATCGAGCCGCCCGAGATGGGGCCGCCGACGAGGATGTCGACGACGACGGTCGCCCCGATCGCGATCGCTGCTGCCTCCCCGATCGCCCGCGTGTCGGTGGCGACCGCCATCACGACGAACATCAGAATCGCCGTCAGCACGATCTCCCAGGCAAAGGCGCGCCCGTGCGAGCCGGTCGGAAGGTTTCCGCCGACGTAGCCCCCCTTGCCGAGGCCGGCTCGCAAGACGGCCGCCGCCGCGATCGCGCCGACGAGCTGGGCGGCCCAGTAACCCACGACCCGGCCTGCGGGGAAGTGCCGCGTGAGCGCGAAGGCGAGTGTCACGGCCGGGTTGATGTGCGCGCCGGAGATGTGCCCGATCGAGTAGATCACTGCCGCGACCGCCAGACCCGAGGCGAGCGAGGCGCCGAGCAGGTCGAGCCTCTGCGTCGTCGCCGCCAGCGAGGCGCTGCCGGCCGCGAAGAAGACGAGCGCGAACGTCCCGAGCGCCTCCGCCAGGAGCGCCCGCGGGAGCTCTGGCCGCGCGCTCACGCGGGAAGGAGTTCGCCGATCAGACGTTGCACTCGAGCGTCGATCTGGTCGCGGATCCGGCGGACGGTCTCGAGGCCCTTGCCTTCGGGATCCTCGAGCTCCCAGTCCTCGTAGCGCTTCCCGGGATAGATCGGGCACGCGTCGCCGCAACCCATCGTGACCACGACGTCCGCGGCCTTGACGACCTCGTCGGTCAGCGGCTTGGGGAACTCCTCACTCAAGTCGACGCCGAGCTCGCTCATCGCCTCGACCACTGCGGGGTTGATTCGCTCCCCGGGCGCGCTCCCTGCCGAACGCACGTGGACACGGCCGTGCGAGCGGAGGTTGACCAGACCGGCGGCCATCTGGCTGCGGCCGGCGTTGTGCACGCATACGAACAGAACCTCGGGCTGCTCCTTCACGATCGCTCCTTCCGACTGCGCCAACGCCTTCAACCGCTCACGCGCGAACCGGTGCGCCAGCACCGGCACGAACACGTTGATCCTCGCGCCACCCAGCAGGTCGAGCGACTCACCGATGTACCGCTCGATCGTCTGCTCCGAGAAGATCCCCGCGAACTCGCCGGCAAGCGCGGCGGCAGCCTGGCGGACATGATGCTGGGTTACCGGGTCAAGCGCTACCGGGCTCATCCTCGCCCCTTCGATATCGACGCCGATCGATGGCCAGTGCAGTCTTCCGCAGTCATCGATCCATGTCAATATCCAGGTGGTGAAGCCACTCGCCACCCTCACCGCCACCTGCCCGCCGCTCCTCGCCGGCCCGCTCGAGCCCGAACAAGCGGCAACCCTCGCCAGTGCGCTCAAGGTGCTGGCCGACCCGGCACGCCTCCGCCTGCTGAGCCTGATCCAGGCGCAGCCAACCGGCGAGGCGTGCGTCTGCCACCTCACCGAACCGCTCGGCCTCAGCCAACCGACGGTCAGCCACCACCTCAAAGTCCTGCTCGAGGCCGGACTCGTCGAACGTGACCAGCGCGGTAGCTGGGCCTACTTCCGCGTCGTGCCAGAACCACTTCAGGCGCTCCGCGAACTCCTCGCCTAGCAGAGCTCATCCTGGGAGGCTCGGCGCGGTCGGCGCAGCGGTCGTAGTGGCCCCGTGGGCGCCCCGGGCCGCGCGATGGCGGACTACCTCGCCCGGGGCTCGAGAGGACCGAGACCGCTGCGTGCCGCCACCTCGAGGCACGAATCGATCATGGTTAGGGTGTTCACGTGAGTGTCGGAGCCCCGCTGCGAACGGCTTCCTGTGGACCTTCCGCGGAACACAGGCGGGACGGGAAGATGGCGCTCTCTGCCCTTACCGGCCACGGCCACGTGCTGCTCGACGCCGCCTTCGGGCGTTCGGTGATCACGTGAGCACGATCGTCGAGCTGCGGCGGCGGCTGCCGGCGCTCCCGCCGCAGGAGCGGCTTGCACTCGAGCGGCGGGCGCGAACGCTCGCCTGGCTGGGGACCGGCTGGCATGTGGCCGAATTCGGGATCGCACTGGCCGCCGGGGTGGCGGCCGGGTCGGTGGCGCTCGTCGGCTTCGGGATCGACAGCCTGATCGAGGTGCTGGCGGCCGGAGTCATCGTCTGGTTGTTCAGCGGTGGCCGTGGCGCTTCGCACGTCGCCGAGCGGCGGGCGCAGAAGCTGGTGGCCCTGAGTTTTGCGCTCCTCGTCCTCTACGTCGCAGTCGAGGCGACCCGCGATCTCGTTCGCGCCGAGCACCCGCAGGCGAGCTGGCTCGGGGTCGGGCTGGCGGCGTTCACCGCGCCGACGATGCCGCTGCTCGCGCTGGCCAAGCGCCGGATCGGACTTCGCCTCGGCTCGTCTGCCACGGTCTCCGAAGCGAGCCAGAATCAGCTCTGCGCCTATCTCTCGCTCGCGCTGCTGGCGGGTCTGCTGACGAATGCGCTCGCCGGCTGGTGGTGGGCCGACCCCCTGGCCGCGTTGGTGATCGCCGCCCTTGCGGCAAGAGAAGGACTCGCGAGCTGGCGCGGCGAGTCCTGCGACTGCTGCTGAGGCTCCCGAACGGTGGATGACGGCGCCTCGCTCGGCGGGACGGACCCGACCGTCGAAGAAGCAGGGTTTGAATACCGTCCTCCGGACGGGAGTCAAACCCTGGAGATCGGGCGATTTGCGCTGGAGAGGACTTGAACCTCCACGGGGTTGCCCCCACAAGGCCCTCAACCTTGCGCGTCTACCAATTCCGCCACCAGCGCGGGGCGGCGGCATTGTAGCGCCCCGAAGAAGCCTCGGCCGGAAGCGGCGAGGCGCTACTTGAGCAGCTGGAAGAGGCCGATCGTGTCGAGCAGGAAGATCAGCGCGACGACGATCGTCAGCCTCGTCAGGTTCCGCTCGACGATGTGCGTACCGCCCTGCGACGCGGGCGTGAAGCCCATCCCGCCGAGGCCGGCGTCGCGGCCGGAATGCATCAGCACGAGCCCGATCAACGCGATCGAGACGAGCACGTGCCAAACCGCGAGCGCCTGGAGCATCGCCCCGCAGGGTAGCGGCTTCCGCCCTCAGTCCGGAGACTGCAGGATCGCGCCGACGAGGTCGGCCGCGATCCTGTCCTTCGTGACGTACGCGGCCGCGCCCGCTCGCCGTGCCCGCGCGACGTCCTGGCGGGCGTTCGAGCCCGTGACGACGAGGACGCGCGTCTCGGGCAGCTCTTCGCGGATCCTCCGCGTCGCCTCGATGCCGTCCAGAACCGGCATGTCGATGTCCATCAAGACCACGTCCGGATGGAGCGACCGCGCCGACCGGACCGCCTGCTCGCCGTTGAGCGCGGTGCCGACGACCTCGATCCGCTCGTCCGCGTCCAGGATCGCCTCCAGCGCCTCGACGAACAGGCGATGGTCGTCGGCGATCAGGACACGCGTGGGCTCGACCAACGGCGGGGGAATGCGAGTTTCAGGGGATAAGGGTAGTAGAGTCTGCACGTGTCTACTAGAGACGACGCCTCCGATCGGATTCACAAGCTGATCGTCACGGGCGACAACCGGCTGAAGCAAGGCGTCTCCCCCGAACGGGTTCGCGAGAGCTACGAACAGGCGCTCGCGCTCGCGCGCGAGAACGGCCTGGAAGAACGTATCCGGCCGCTCGTCGAGGTCCGGCTCGCGGATCTCGACCGGCTGCGGCAGGAACCAGCCGACGCGTAGACGAAACTCTCCGTGCGCGGGCGATTCCGCGCACCGTCGGCTCCCCGTTACGGAGGGTTCAGATGAAGCAGTGGCAGAAGTACCTCGCCGAGGCTCTCGGCACGTTCATTCTCGTGTTCGGCGGCTCGCTGTCGATTCTCTCCGGCGGCGATATCGCGACCGTCGGCTTCGGGTTCGGCCTGGCACTGCTGGCAGGCCTGTATGCGTTCGGAGAGGTGTCCGGCGGGCACTTCAACCCGGCGATCTCGCTGGCGATGTTCCTCGATCGGCGACTGACTGCGCTCGAGACGGTGTGGTACTGGATCTCGCAGCTCGTCGGCGCGATCGTCGCGTCGCTCGCGATCCTCGTGCTGTTCGCGTCGCGCACCGACGTCGGGCACACGGCGAACCGCAGCACCTCCGACGCTCGCAACTTCTTCGTCGAGATCATCATGACGGCGATCTTCATCGCGGTCATCCTGCAGGTGACGAGGAGCAACAAGTTCGGCGCGAGCACGCTGATCGCGATCCCGCTGACGCTCGCGGCGATCCACTTCGCGACGATCGGCGTCGACAGCACCGGAGTGAACCCGGCCAGGAGCTTCGGCCCCGTCCTCATCAGCGCGAAGCACTGGGGCGACATCTGGCTGTTCGTCCTCGGGCCGATGATCGGCGCGATCGTCGGCTGGGCGGCCCACATGGTCACCGTCCGCGGCGACACGTCGCTGACGGACGACCTGACCCGCGCGGCGACGGAGATGCGCGGTGTCGACGTCGACCTCGACGACATCAGGCAGGGGCCCGGCCAGGTGCCGCCGCCAGGATCGCCTCCAGCCTCGACGCCTGGAGCCTGACGTCGTGACGGGCGGCCGCGTCCACCGCGGCCTGGTTCGGACGCGGTAGCGCGGCCGCCCGCGCAAGCGCCTCGGAGAGGGCGTCCTCGTCGAGCGGGTCGACGAGGACGCCCGCCTCCGGCGGCACGAACTCCGGCGGCCCGCCGACGCGCGTTGCCACGACCGAGCGGCCTGTCGCCATCGCCTCGAGGAGGGCCTGGCCGAACGGCTCGACGAGGCTCGGCTGGCAGACGACGTTCGCCGCGGCGAGCAGCTCGGGCACCCGCTCGTGCGGGACGCGGCCGGACACGCGGATGCCGGGCCGCCCCTCGAGGGCCGCACGCAGCGGCCCCTCGCCGGCGAACGTCAGCGTCCCCTCGCCATGGCGCTCGAACGCCCGCGCGAGCCGGACGACGTTCTTCCGCTGCGTCAGCGAGCCGAGGCAGAGGAACGCCGGCGGCCCGCCCGCGGCCGGCAGCGGGCGGAACCGATCGAGATCGACGCCGCAGTCGACCACCTCGGTCTTCCCGCGCGCCTCGGGCACCTTCGCCTCGAGCTCGCGGCGCAGGAAGTCGGAGACCGCGACGACAGCTGCCGCCCGCCGCACGACGAAGCGCGTCGCCGCCCGCACGCCCGGCACGGCGCCGACGTTCCGCACGTCCTGGCCGTGGGCGGTGAGGACGAGCGGCGCCCTGCTCGCGAGCGACGCGGCGAGGCCGGCCGGGACGAGGAAGTGCGCGTAGACGACGTCCGGCCGGAAGTCGCGGGCGGCGCGACGCGCCCGCCGGGCGAGCTCCACGTACCGCCACCGCCCGCCCCCCCGCCGGTCGAGGACCGCGAGCTCAAGCTCGTGGCCGCGCTCGCGAAGCGCGAGCTCGACCTGGCGCACGAACGTGCCGAGGTCGGGGTCGGCCGGCCCGGGATACATCTGCGACACGAGCAGGATCCGCACGGGAGGGAGCTTGACAGCTGGCGATCGGCGTCCTACCGTCGGGAGCCGGGAAGAGAGGAACGGAGGAGGGGGAGATGAAGAGACGACCGGCGATTGCCGCGGCTGCGGCCGTGATCACGGGCACGCTCGCGCTGCCCGCCGCCGCGACGGACGCGTTCCCGACGACGGACGACCATTCGACGACGATCGCCGTCAAGCAGTGGTTCCTGTCCGGCCAGACGGCCGCCCAGGTAGACGCGGCCCTCGCGGCTCACGGGGCGCGGCTGACGCAGGTGCGCGTCCAGGATCCGGCGACACCGACGTTCACCGTGTCGATGGTCGCGAACACCGGCGCCTACGCCGTCGCGAACTCGCTGTGGACGCCGGCTTCGACGAGCGCCCAGCTCACGACGATGCTCTCGCAGAACGGCGCGCGGCTGATCAGCCTCGACCCGTACGAGACGCCGCAGGGATTGCGGTTCGCGGCCGTCATGATCCCGAACTCCGGGTCGCTCGCCCGCTCCACGTGGTGGTCGTTCAACGACACCGTCACGAACATCGGGAACCAGCTCACGACCCACGGCGCGCGACTCGTCTCGTTCCGCCCGTACCGGCTCCCGAACGGCACCGTCCGCTACGCGGTGATCATGGTCGCGAACAGCGGGCAGGACTTCAAGGGCTGGGAGTGGTTCCCGGGCGCGACGCTGGCGGCGATCAGCTCGCACGTCTCGACCGACTCGATGCGCGTCGTCTCGCTCGCACCGGATCCCGGCGGCGGCTTCGACGCCGTCCTCGTCTCGAGCGAAGGCGAGGCGACGTTCTTCGACGGCGGCAGCACGGCCGCGACCGTTAGCGCGAACCTCGCGAGCCACCACACACGGCTGATCGACGTCTCGCCGTACACGAGCGCCGGCCAGCAGCTCTTCGCCTCGGTCGAGCTCGACGACGCGAACCAGGCCCAGGCGCCGATCAACGCGCGCAGCTCCGCGGTCCAGGCGTTCGCCGACGCAAACGGGTGGGGCGGCGGGTTCGACGGCGGCTACTTCGCGACCGTCGGCGGCACGAAGATCGTCGCCTGGAACTCCGGCTTCCGCTACGAGCCGGCGAGCTCGATCAAGGTGCTCTACCTGCTCTACACGATGAAGCAGGTGCAGGCCGGGGCGGTCGCGCTCACCGACCCGATCACGTACTACCCGGACCCGGCCGATCCGACCAACCCGAACGTCTGCCCGGACCCGGCGTGGGAGACGCCCGCGAACGCGCACACGACGACCGTCCAGGACGCGCTCGCGCAGATGATGCAGATCTCGAACAATTTCATGACCCGCGCGTTCGCGATCAAGTGGGGGCTCGGGCCGGTCCAGGCGATGGCGACGGGACTCGGCATGGCGAACACGCACCTGAGGCAGCCGTTCATCGGCTGCGGCTTCAACGGCGCGGTCCGGAACGAGCTGACGCTCGTCGACGCGTCGAAGCTCTACGCGGCCGTCCAGAAGGGCACGGCGCTCTCCGGCACGGCGAGGACGCAGTTCTTCCAGATCCTGTCGGGCGGCTCGCCGTCGTCGACGGACCCCTACGGAACGGTCGTGTCGGAGGAGGCCGCCGCGGCCGGGAAGAGCGCGGACGTCCCGGCGTTCCTCGGGAAGATGGACGTGAAGGGGAAGAGCGGCGGCTACGCCTTCTGCCTCTCGAACACCTGCAATCCCTTCAAGACGGACCTCGCCTGGACGGGCCGGATGCTGATCCCGTTCATGAGCGCCGGCAAGGTCGTGCAGCACGCGTACGTGTTCGGCGCCTTCGTCAACGACCTGATGCTGCCGTGCGCCGCGGGCAGCGGCTGCCCGCAGGAGCAGACGGCCCAGCAGCTGCTGAACGGCGTCGCGGCGGAAGAGGCGCGCACCGAGATCCGCGCGGCTCTCGCGACCTGGCCATGAGCCTCCGCCGCGCGTAGGCTTTCGCGCGGGGTCGAACTCGGTATCAGGGAGGGGGACATGCGAGGCTTTCGCAAGCGGATGTCGCCGCCGATGGTCGTCGCGCTGCTGGCGCTGTTCGTGGCGCTGGCAGGGACGACGTGGGCCGGGACGGGCGGCAAGTTCATCCTCGGCCAGGCGAACACGGCGGACAAGACGACGTCGCTGACTTCGACGGCCAACGGGGCGGCGCTGCAGACGGCGAACACGGGAGTGGGCGACGCGGTCGCCGCCACCAGCAGCGCGAGCAACGCGTTCGACGGCGGGGCGACGGGGGCCGGCCAGGCGGCGGTCTACGCCCACCACAACGGACCGAACGCGGGCCCCGGCGTCTACGCGACGTCGGAAGCGGGCTTCGGCGTCGAGGGGTTCGGCAGCGCCGCTGGCGGCATCTTCAGCGGCCGCTCGACCGGGGACGGCGTGCAGAGCCAGTCGGAGGGAGATTCCCGGTCGGCCGTCTACGCCCGCCACACGGGCCGCCTGTTCGGCTACGGCGTCTACGCGACCGCGAGCAACGGCTTCGGGGTCGTGGGCTACGGCACGGGCGCCGGCGGCTTCTTCGACGGTCAGGGCACCGGCGACGGCGCCCAGGGGCGCGCGACGGCCGACGGCAAGTCCGGCGTCTGGGCGCACCACGACGGCGGCAGCTACGGCTACGGCCTGTTCGCGCAGAGCGCCACGGGGCCCGCGATCGGCATGAAGAGCAACGGGAACTCGGCGCCGATGACGCTCGACGGCAATCCGTTCCCTTCGGCCACGGCTGGTTGGAACGACGCCTTCATCGGCCTCCCGGGCGACAAGAACTTCTATCCGGTCGGCACGCTCGGCGGGCTCACGGCCGGCACGTACGTCGTGATCGCGACCCTCGAGGTCGGCCACGTCGGCGGCGGGTATCTCGACTGCCAGCTCTCGGCGGGCGCGGACTCCGACGACAAGTCGGTCAGCGGCGACGTCGACACCGTGCCGATGACGCTGATGGTCTTCCACACCTTCACGGGCAACGGCTCGGCGGCGGTGAGGTGCTGGACGTCCGACGACGACAACGGCGTCGATCGGGTGAAGATCTCGGCGATCCAGGTCTCCGGCGGTTCGAACAACCACTTCTGAGGTCAGCGCGAGAAGGAGGTCGACGATGCACGGGAAGCTGCGGAAGCGCTTCTCGCCACCGATGGTCGTGGCGCTGCTGGCGCTCTTCGTCGCACTCGCCGGAACGACGTGGGCCGGCACCGGCGGCAACTTCATCCTGGGCCATTCGAACGATGCGAACAAGACGACGGCCCTGTCCTCGCCCGCGGACGGGCCGGCGCTGAGGACGTCGAACACCGGCAGCGGCGACGGTCTCGTGGCGAGCGCCGGCTCCGGCCGGGGCGTCCAGGGCTCCGGAGACACCGCCGGCGGCTCGTTCGACGGCCGCTCCTCCGGCGACGGCGTCCAGGGCTTCACGGAAGGGCTGAACCGATCGGGCGTCTACGGCCGTCACACCGGCCGCGCGGCCGGCTTCGGCGTCTTCGCCAGCACCAGCAACGGGACTGGCGTGGCCGGCTACGGCACCGTCGCCGGCGGCAGCTTCTCCGGCACCGGCACCGGCGACGGCGTGCAGGGAGCGGCGACCGCTGCCGGCAAGTCCGGCGTCTGGGCCCACCATGACGGCGGCAACTCGGGCTTCGGGCTGTTCGCGCAGAGCTCGACGGGTCCCGCGATCGGAATGCTCGGCAACGGCAACTCGCCGCCGATCACGCTCGACGGAAGCCCGTTCCCGGCGGCGACCGCCGGGTTCAAGGACGACGCGGTCGGTCTCCCCGACGGGAGTTTCGTGACCGTGGCGACGCTCGACGACATTGCGCCGGGGACGTACGTCCTGTTGGCGAAGCTCTGGGCACAAATGGGGTCCGCCGACGAGGTCGACTGCCGCCTCCAGGCCGGCGCGGATCGCGACGATCAGATCGCGCAGGGCGACCTCGTCGCGGCTCCCCTGACGATGCTCGTCTACCACACGTTCGCGAGCACGGGCTCCGCCCTCTTGCGCTGCGAGTCCTTCGGCGGGTTCAGCACCGCGCACGACACGAAGATCGCGGCGATCCAGGTCTCGGGAGGGACGAACACGCCGCTCCCGTAGCGGTTTACGGATGCGGGCGCTGTGCGTCGTAGAGGCCGAACAGGTCGCGCAGCGCCCCGCAGATCTCGCCGATCGTGCAGCGCACTCGCAGCGCCTCGCGCATCGGGTGGAGCAGGTTGCCGTCGGCCTCCGCGACCCTCCGCACCTCGGCGAGCGCGGCGTCCGCCGTCGAGGCGTCGCGCTCGGTCCGCACGCGTGCCGTCCGCTCGAGCTGACGGCGCTCGGCCGCCGGGTCGATGCGGAGCAGCTCGATCTGCTCGCCCGACTTCTCGGTGAAGCTGTTGACGCCGACGAGAACGCGGTCGCCCGACTCGACCTGCTGCGAGTAGCGGAAGGCCGCGTCCTCGATCTCGCCCTGGACGAAGCCGCGCTCGATCGCCTCGACCGCGCCGCCGAGCTCGTCGATCCGCTCGATCAGCTCGAGCGCGCGCTGCTCGAGGTCGCCCGTCAGCGACTCGATGAAGAACGAGCCGCCGAGCGGGTCGGCAGTGTCCGTGGCGCCGGCCTCGTGCGCGAGGATCTGCTGCGTGCGGAGCGCGATCTTCGCCGCCCGCTCGGTCGGCAGCGCGAGCGCCTCGTCGAAGCCGTTCGTGTGCAGCGACTGCGCGCCGCCGCAGACGGCCGAGAGCGCCTGGATCGCGACGCGGACGACGTTGTTCTCCGGCTGCTGCGCGGTCAGCGTCGACCCGCCCGTCTGCGCGTGGAAGCGGAGGGCGAGCGCCTTCGGGTTCGTCGCGCCGAAGCGCTCGCTCATGATCCGCGCCCACAGCCGCCGCGCGGCGCGGAACTTCGCGACCTCCTGGAAGAAGTGGTTGTGCGCGTTGAAGAAGAACGACAGCCGCTCGCCGAAGCGGTCCGGCGAGAGGCCTGCGTCGATCGCGGCCTGGCAGTACGCGATGCCGTTCGCGAGCGTGAACGCGAGCTCCTGCACCGCGGTCGCGCCGGCCTCCCGGATGTGGTAGCCGGAGATCGAGATCGTGTGCCAGTGCGGCAGCCGCTCGGCGCAGTACGCGAACAGGTCGGTCGTGATCCGCATCGACGGCCGCGGCGGGAAGATGTAGTTCCCGCGGGCGATGTACTCCTTGAGGATGTCGTTCTGGACGGTGCCCCGGAGCCTGTCGCCCGGGACGCCCTGCTCCTCGGCCACGAGCTCGTACAGGAGGAGGAGCAGCGACGCCGGCGCGTTGATCGTCATCGACGTCGAGACGCGGTCGAGCGGGATCCCGTCGAACAGGAGCTCCATGTCCGCGATCGAGTCGATCGGGACGCCCGTGCGGCCGACCTCGCCGGCCGCGAGCGGGTCGTCCGAGTCGTAGCCCAGCTGCGTCGGCAGGTCGAAGGCGACGCTGAGCCCCGTCTGGCCGCGCTCGAGCAGGTAGCGGAAGCGCGCGTTCGTCTCCTCGGCCGAGCCGAAGCCGGCGTATTGCCGGATCGTCCACGGCCGGCCCCGGTACATGTCCGGGTAGGGCCCGCGCGTGAACGGGAACTCGCCGGGCAGCTCGAGGTCGAGCTCGCCGGCGTCGTCCTGCGTGTAGACCGACTTGACCTCGATCCCCGAGTCGGTCTCGCGCCGCTCCTCGGCCGTGGCCACGAGACCATCCTACGCCCGGGGCCGATGAGTTAGGACTTCGGCCTCGGCCACTCGATGGCGGTCCACGCCCTGCTCGAAGAGCTGACGGGCTACTCGTCGTCGGCTTCGCCCAGCTCCTCGCACTCGAGGCAGACCCACTCGTGCGCGCGGGGCGAGCGCGCGCTCAGCTCCGCGGGCACCATCGTCACGCCGCAGCTCGGGCAGATCGGGGGGCGGTCGCCGTCCGTGCCTGAAGTATGGATCGGCGCCGTATAGTCGAGGATGATGCTGCCGGCGGTCGCCCTCGGCGCGCTCGCGCTCTCCGGTTGTCCGCACGACGCCGCGCTCGGGAGCGTGACCTTCGTCCGCGAGGGTCTCGAGCACCAGGTCTCGCTCGCCGACTGCCGCGACCGCGTGCTCGGGAAGGCGCACGAGCCGCAGACGGCGTCGAGCCCGCTCCGGGTCCGGGGCGGAGTCGTCGCCGTCCGCGGCCAGGCGCTGTGGCTGGTCGGGCCGGGCGGCGCCGCGCGGCGGCTGACGCCGGAGCAGCCGGGGCAGCAGGTGCCCGACCCGCTCACGGTCTCCCCCGACGGCCGCTACCTCGTCTGGGCCTCGGTCTACGACCACGCGAGCTCGGCCAACGCCGACGGCACGCCGGTCGAGGTGACAGACGTGACGCCGGGCGGCCAGACGCACGTCGTCGCGCAGTCGATGCTGCGCTGGCCGGACTACCTCTCCTGGTGCGGATCGAGCCTCGTGCTCGTCGCGGGCTCGGACCGCATCGCGATCGACGGGAAGCGGCTCGTCGTCGCGTCGGCGCCGGACTGGCGGCCACGGTCGCCGTGGCCTGAGCCGAGCAGGACGTTCGGCTCCGTCGCGTGCGCTCCCGACGGGCGATCGGTCGCCGTCCTGTCGCAGGCGTCGAGCACGAACGCCGGGTTCTTCGCCGTGCGCTGGCAGCTGTGGCGCGTCGGCCTCGACGGATCGCGCACCAGGCTCGCGGTCGCGCCGAAGGGCTTCTCGGACGAGTCGCCGCGCTGGTCCCGCGACGGGCGCTCGCTCCTCTTCGTCCGCGAGCGCCGCGGACACGGCGCGCTCTGGCTCTGGCGCGGCGGGCGCGTCACCGGCCCGATCGCCCGGCTCGGCTACGACCTCGGCTACTACGGGCACCACGACTGGTGGACCCGCGCCGAGTGGCATCAGCCCGCGTAGCCTTCGACCCGTGGAGATCGTCGTCAGGCTCTTCGCCGGCCTGCGCGAGCGGGCGGGCACGGGCGAGCGCCGGCTCGAGCTCGCGGAGGGCGCGCGGCTCGCCGACGTGTGGCCCGCGCTCGTGCTCGGCGACGAGCCGGAGGGCCTGCTCTACGCCGTGAACCAGGAGTACGCCGAGCCGGGGCGCGAGCTCACGGCGGGCGACGAAGTGGCCGTGATCCCGCCGGTGTCGGGCGGAGCGTTCCGGCTCGTCGACGGGCCCATCGAGCTCGACGCCGTGGTCGCGGAGGTCGCCGACGACGCGGCCGGCGGCATCGCGACGTTCGTCGGCACGGTCCGGAACCGCTCCCGCGGCCGGAACGTCCTCCATCTCGAGTACGAGGCCTACGAGGGCATGGCCGAGCGGACGATGGCGTCGCTGGCCGACGAGCTGACGGCGCGGTACGACCTGTGCCACGTCGCGATCACACATCGGGTCGGACGCGTGGAGATCGGCGACGCGTCGGTCGTCATCGCCGTCTCGGCCCCGCACCGCGCGGACGCGCTCGCCGCATGCAGGGACGCGATCGACACGCTGAAGCAGACCGTGCCGCTCTGGAAGAAGGAGGTCTACGAGGGCGGCGAGGAGTGGCTCGGGAGGGGGAGTTGAGCCGCTCCTGGCGCCCGCCGCCGCGCACAGCCCGCTCACAGGTCGCCCAGCTACCGTAACGGGTCGATGGAGCCGCTGCCCGAGCCGCGCGACTACGAGCCGATCCAGCCGCGCGGGACGGACTGGCGGGGGCTCGCGCGGAAGATCTTCGCGCCGCTCGCCGCGATCGCGGGCGCGCTCCTCAAGTTCAGCTTCCTCTTCTTCAAGTTCGCGTCGATCTTCGTCGCCGTCGGGGGGTACGCGCTGATCTGGGGCTGGAGGTTCGCGATCGGCTTCGTCCTGCTCATCCTCGTGCACGAGATGGGTCACTACGTGCAGGCCCGGCTCGAGGGGATCCACGCATCGCTGCCGATCTTCATCCCGTTTCTCGGCGCGTTCGTGGCACTCCAGCACGTCGGGCTGACGCCCTGGCGGCACGCGAAGATCGCGCTCGCCGGGCCGATCGCGGGCGGGGCCGCGTCGACGGTCGTCTGGCTCTACGGCGAGTCCAGCGGCTCCCGGCTGCTGCAGGCGCTCGGCTACGTGGGCTTCCTCCTGAACCTCTTCAACCTCCTCCCGATCGGCTTCCTCGACGGCGGGGCCACCTGGCGCGCGATCGGCTACCTGCGCCGAGGGGGCGCGCCCAACCGAGCGTTCGCGATCGGGCTGCTCTACGGAGCCACGGCACTGGCGCTCGCCCTCGGCATGTGGGCGGCGCACGTGCACCAGAGCCGGCTTTGACCGGCTCGATGCAAGACCGGCGGATCCTCGAGCGGCGCGAGCCGGACCTCGACGCCGAGGTCGCGATGATCGCGGAGGAGTTCCGGGACGGCTTCGAGGCGGTCGAGCGGATCGGGCAGCCGGCCGTGACCGTGTTCGGGTCGGCGCGCGTGCCCGAGACGGACGAGGCCTACCGTGCGGCGCGCGTCGTCGGGCGGATACTTGCCGGGGCCGGCTTCGCGGTCGTCACCGGCGGCGGGCCGGGCGTGATGGAGGCCGCGAATCGCGGTGCGCGAGACGCCGGCGGCCGATCGGTCGGGTTCAACATCGCGCTTCCGCACGAGCAGCGCCCGAACCCGTATCTCGACGTCGAGTTCACCTTCCGGCACTTCTACGCCCGCAAGGTCGCGCTCGTGAAGGCGTCGGAGGGCTTCGTGCTGATGCCGGGCGGCTTCGGGACGCTGGACGAGCTGTTCGAGGCGCTCGTCCTAATCCAGACCGGCAAGGTGCTGCACTTCCCGGTCGTCCTCTTCGGCTCGGCCCACTGGCGCGGCCTCCTCGACTGGTGCCGCGAGCGGCTGCTCGTCGAGCGGATGATCTCGCCCGAGGACGTCGAGCTCGTCGTCGTGACCGACGATCCGGCGGAGGCGGTCGAGACGATCCTCGCCTGCTTCGAGCGCCGCTGCGCCCACGTGCCGGCCGCGCCGCACAAGGCCGACGCGCAGTAGTCAGCCGAGGGCGTCGAGGGTCGCGACGTCGGCCGCGTCCTTGGCGTCGATCCTCGGGTCGCCCTTCGCCGTTCGCTTGTCCTCCCGGAGCGCGTGGCGCGAGACGACGCGAGCCCGGACGCCCCGGAGCTCGATCACGTCGCCGCCGAATGTCCCGTCGGGCCACTCGGCGCGTCGGCCGTCGCGGAGTGGCGTGGAGATCCGGCCGCCCTCGCCGCAGGCAAGGAACGCCAGCTCGAGCTTCACGTCCATGCGTTCGTAGGCGGTGTAGCCGTCCTCGCCCTCCTCCGGTGCGCGCCGCCACCGATGCGCTGCGAGGAGCGCGTCGACCCGGTCGCGATCGCTCGCCCAGATGGCGAGATCGAGGTCGTCGTGCTCGCGGGTGATCCGGCCGGCGTGGAAGTCGACTGCCCAGCCGCCGAACAGCCACCAGTCGACGCCGTCCCGCTCGAAGAGCCGAGCGATTTCGCCGAGTCGGGCGAGCTGCGCGTCGGCTTGTCCCATCGAGCGATAGACGGTGCGGCCAGCGGGAAGTCATCGGCGCCCGCTCGAGCGCAAGTAACACTGTGTTACTTGCGCTGGAACGGCGCCCGAAGACTCACTCGGGCGCCGGCAGCCAGACGTACGGGCCCGGCGGCTTCAGGCCCTTGCCGTAGACGAGCGTGTCCCCGACGGGCACGTAGCGGCTGAAGAAGCTGTCGTCCCGGATCAGCGTGCCGTGCTCGTAGACCTTCCGGAAGACGGTGACGTCGAAGCCCTTCTCGCCCGTTCCGGCGACGCGGACGACCTTGCCGGGCGGCGCGACGCTGCCGTAGGCGTCGTACGCGTAGCTCGGCTTCGGGTTCGTCCAGTTCACCTGCGGGCCGGTCTCCGCCTTCACCTGCCGGCCCTGCGGCGTCCCGTAGAACGTGAACGTCAGCGTCTGGTCGGTGTAGGACGTCGTGATCAGCAGCCCGTGGTCGAGGTCGTTCTTGAAGACGAGATCGGGGCCGCCCCAGTTCACGGTCGCGTCGCGCCCGAGCGGGTAGTGCGCGAGGTAGTAGTTGTGGTTGACCCGCGAGACGATCGGCAGGCCGGTCTCGAAGGCGTCGTTGAAGAGCGTCGTCGCGGTCTGGCAGACGCCGCCGCCGATCGCGGGAAGCGTCAGGCTGCCGACGATCTGCTGGCCCTCGAGGAAGCCGCGCGCGGCCGTGCGCGGGCCGACGACCTTGTTGAAGGAGAACGTCTCGCCGGGCTTGATCAGCGTGCCGTCGATGAAGTCGGCCATCAGGTGGACGTTGTGGATGCGGTTCGACGACGACGCGCCCATCTGGGTCGTGTAGCTGACGAGCGGCTGGCGGATCCCGAGCGCCCTCGCCTTCAGGGTCGTCAGCTCGGGCTGAACGGGCGCGAGCGCGAGCGGCGCCGTGCGGCCCGCCGTCCGGCGCGCGGCCGTCACGACTGCCGCCGCCGATTTCGTCGGGTCGAGCTTCCAGCCGGGAACGGACGGCTTGATCGAGACGTGCCGGCCCGAGACGACGAACGACGCGTCCTTCGGCTTCGTCTCGAACCCCTTGACGGCGGGCTCCAGGAGGGCGGCGAGGCCGTCGCGCTCGAGCGAGACGGCATAGCTCTCACCCGTGGCGGTGAAGTGCACACGCGGCGCGAGTTGCTCGGCGGAGACGGAGCCGACTCGCTTGCCATGGACGGCCAGCGTCACCGGAGCGGACAGGATGCGGGCGGCCTCGTCGGCGGCCGCCCGCGCTGCTCGCGTCGAAATCTCCGCCGGCTGCGCGTGGAAGAAGACCCGGACGGTGCGGCCTCCCGAGAGCACCTGCTGCTCGATCGCGGTGAGGAGCCGGTTGCCGAGCGGCGCGGTGCCGGCGCGGGCCGGCGTCACGACCGGCCGGGTCCCGTGGAGCGCGATGCGCGCATTGACGGGCTGCTTCCCGAACGCGGCGAGCTGCTCGAGGAACGGCGTCGCGGAGACGCGGCGGAGCTGCAGCACGGGCGCGACGTCGTGCCGGGCCGAGAAGGGCCAGAGGAGCTCGCCGCTCCGGCGGAGGAACGACGGCTGGCCGGCAGCGAGCACCGCCTTCGCCGTCGCTTCGGCGTTGATCTTCACGACGCGCGCGGGCCGGATCGTCACCGTCTTCGACCCGACGAGCAGCGTCATCGGCCGGGCGAGCTGCGCGTTCCCGATCTCGGTGATCCGCTGCTCGAGCCGCTTGCCGCCGAGCCCGCCGAGGTCCTGGCCGAAGACGCGCACGCCGGGCATCGCCTCGTGCCGGAACTCGAGCGTCCGGACGAGCAGCGCGATCCCGGCGGCCGCGGGCACGAACGCCGCGCCGAGCGCAAGGGCCGCCGGCCAGCGCCGGCGGCGGCGGTGGACCGTGTGCGCAACCGTGACCCCGTAGTCCGTCAAGTCAGACCCGTCCCTTCAGTCCATGGTAGGCGAGGATGTCGTTCCTCGTCGGCGGCCGGCCTACACTCAGGCCGTGGAGCTGCGTGACCTGCCCTCGGTCGACGAGCTCGCCCGGGCCGTGCCCGATCCGCTCGCGGTCGAGGCGGCGAGGGCCGTGCTCGCGAGCGCACGGGAGGAGATCCGCGCCGGCGCAGATCCGGGCGATCTCGAGGAGCGGCTCCGGTCGGAGCTCGCGGCCGCGCGGGCGCCGCGCCTGCGGCGCGTCGTCAACGCGACGGGCGTCCTCGTCCACACGAACCTCGGCCGGGCCCCGCTTCCGGAGGCGGCGCTCGCGCGCGCGCTCGAGGTCGGACGCGGCTACTCGAACCTCGAGTACGACGTCGCCGAGGGCCGGCGCGGCTCGCGGCAGGATCACGTCGCGGACGTCCTGCGACGGCTGACGGGAGCGGAGGCGGCGCTCGTCGTCAACAACAACGCCGCCGCGGTGCTGCTCGCGCTCGCGGCGCTCGCGGAGGGGCGCGAGGTGCTCGTCTCGCGCGGCGAGCTGATCGAGATCGGCGACGGCTTCAGGATCCCCGAAGTCCTTGCCCGCTCCGGCGCGCAACTCGTCGAGGTCGGGACGACGAACCGGACGCGCGCGGCCGACTACGAGGACGCTGCGGGCCCGGAGACGGCGCTGCTGCTGCGCGTCCACCAGTCGAACTTCAGGGTCGTGGGGTTCAGCGAACGGCCGACGCTCGCGGAGCTCGCAGGGCTGGCGCGGCAGCTCGCCGTCCCGCTCGTCGACGACCTCGGCTCGGGCGCGCTCCTTCCGGCAAGTAACACTGTGTTACGAATGCAGGACGAGCCCTCGGCGCGTGAAAGCCTCGCTGAAGGTGCGGATCTCGTCTGCTTCTCCGGCGACAAGCTGCTCGGCGGGCCGCAGGCAGGGGTCGTCATCGGGCGCGCCGAGCTCGTCGAGCAACTGCGCCGGCACCCGCTCCAGCGGGCGCTGCGGGCGGACAAGCTCACGCTCGCGGCGCTCGAAGGCACGCTCGCGCTCTACCTCGAGCCCGGGCGCGCGCTCGTCGAGGTGCCGGTGCTGCGCATGCTGGCGGAGCCGGCCGAGGCGGTTCGCGCGCGGGCGGAGCGGCTCGCGTCCCTCGTCGGCGGGACGGTCGAGGAGACGGTCGCCCGCGTCGGCGGCGGGGCACTGCCGCTCGCCGAGCTGCCGAGCTACGCGTGCGCGATCGAGGAAGGGCTGGCGGCGCCGCTCCGCGCGGGCGAGCCGCCGGTCGTGGGGATCGTCCGCGATGCGCGGTGCCTCCTCGACTGCCGCACGCTGACGGACTCGGAGGTCGACGAGGTCGCCCGCGCGGTCGCGTCCGTTCGGTAGCGCGCCCGCAGGGTCGGCGCGGTGTCGGGGCACGCCCGCCCCCGCCGACCGCCCACCTCCCCACCCTGGGTGGGGAAGGAAGTTCCACCCGCCACCCGGCGCAGACGGTACCGCGCAAGCCGTGACGGGATGCGCGCGAAGTGTGCCGATCCGGTGAATTGTTCTCCCGCGCGCCCCGACCGTCGATCGCGACGGGCACCGGCCTCGGCGTCCGCGGTAGCGTGACCCCATGGCGCTGACGGTCGGCACCGCGGGCCACATCGACCACGGGAAGACGTGGCTCGTCCGGGCGCTGACCGGGAAGGACACCGACCGACTTCCCGAGGAGCGCGCCCGGGGGATCTCGATCGACCTCGGCTACGCGCCGCTCGAGCTGCCCGACGGCCGGCGCCTGTCGCTGATCGACGTCCCGGGCCACGAGCGCTTCGTCCGCAACATGGTCGCCGGCGCGACCGGGATCGACCTCTTCCTGCTCGTGATCGACGCCGCCGAGGGCGCCCGGCCACAGACGCACGAGCACCTGGCGATCCTGCGCCTGCTCGGGATCGAGCACGGAGTCGTCGCCGTCACGAAGGCCGACGCGGTCGACGCGGAGACCCTCGAGCTCGCGCTGGACGAGGCCCACGAGCTCGTTCCGGAGGCGCCGGCCGTCGCCGTCAGCGCGAAGACCGGCCGGGGGCTCGACGAGTTGCGAACGGCGCTCGCCGACGCCGCACGAAGCATCGACCCCGTCCGTCCGCAGGGCGCGACCCGCCTCTACGTCGACCGCGTCTTCACGCTGCGGGGCATCGGGACGGTCGCCACGGGGACGCTCTGGTCGGGCGAGATCCGCGAAGGCGACGTCCTCAGGGCCGAGCCGGCCGGCCTCGGCGTCCGCGTCAGGAGCGTCCAGGTGCACGACCGGCCGGTGGACGTCGCGGAGGCCGGGCAGCGCGTCGCCGTCAGCCTTCCCGGCATCGAGCGGGGCCGCCTCGCGCGCGGCGACGCGCTGATCGAGCCCGGCGAGTATCCGGTGAGCTACCGGCTCGACGTCGTCCTCCACGAGCTCGAGCCGATCGAGGACGGCACCCGCCTGCACGTCCACCACGGCACCTCCGAGGTCTACGCCCGCGTCGTCCGCACGGGCGAGCGCCACGCGCAGCTGCGACTCGCCCGGCCGGTCGTCGCGGCGCGTGGCGACCGCGTCGTCCTCCGCGAGGGGACGACGCTCGGCGGCGGGCTCGTCCTCGACCCGGCGCCGCGCCGCCGGCTCGACGCGGGCCGCTTCGAATTGCTCGAACGCGGCGACGTGGCCGCGACGGTCCACGAGCCCGTGGGCGTCCGTGAGCTCCGCCACCTGCTCGACGGCGAGCCGCAGGGCGTCCTCCGCGCCGGCGACTGGCTCTTCTCGAGCGGCTGGCTCGACGAGCTCCGCGCCGACCTCGAACGCCAGCTGGACGACGCCGATCCGCTCGACCCCGGCATCCCGCCGCCGTCCGCGCCGTGGGCCGCGGCGATCGCGCCGCTCCTCCGGCTCGAGCGGCGCGGCGCGAAGCTCTACCGGCCCGGCGCCGTGCGCGCGCTTGGCGAGCGTGCCGCCGCGGCCGCGGCGCTCCAGGCGACGCTCGGCCTCGAGCCGGTGAAGGTCGAGGATCAGGCGCTCGCCCGCTTCCTCGAGAGCGAGGGCCGGCTCGTCCGGGTCGGCGACGGCTACGCCGTGAGCGCCGCGGAGTTCGAGCGCGCGCGCACCGTCCTGCTCGAGGAGTGCGCCGCAGCGGGACGGATCACGCTCGCGCGCTTCCGCGACCTGCTCGGGGTCGGGCGGCGGACGGCCCAGCTCCTGCTCGAACGCTTCGACGCCGACGGGCTCACCCGACGGATCGGCGACGAGCGGGTGCTCCGACGCGCGGCTGCGAACCGCCCCGCGCCCTGATCAGGGCTGCTCCACGTCGAGGAACCACATCGAGCCGAACCAGTCGCCGCTCTCCTCCGAGATGACGCGCGCAGCCTCCAGGGCCGCGGGGCCGAGCGAGTCCGCCGCGGCCGCGAGGATCATCCGCCGCGTCGAGGCGAGGTCGACCGCCATCCACTCGTAGCGCTCGCCGAGCGGGCGGTGCTGCTGCAGCGAGAGCAGCGCGCCGAGCGACGCGCCGATCACGGGCAGCGTGATCGAGAGGAAGAGCCCTTCGCGCTCGAGGAGGCCCGCCGCGTCGAGGACGGCGAAGAGGATCGACGCGAGGAAGATCGCGCCGATGACGGCGCTGAGGATGCGATCGGCCCGGCGGTGGCGCGCGGCCTTCCGCCTGTAGTACGAGATCTGGCCGCCGACCCACTCGTCGGCGAGGAGCGAGCGCACGCGCTCCGGATCCTCCTCGGCCTGGCCGCGGCCGTCCCAGACCTCCTCGAAGGCGCGCAGCAGCCAGTCCGCCGACGTGTGCTGGACGTGTGCCGGCTGCGGGCCCGGCGTCCGCCGGAAGTCGACGTCGGCGATCGCGAGGTAGTGCGCTGACCGGAGCCGCTCGGCGAGGAACCTGTAGGTCAGCCAGCGCCGGTGGAAGCCGAGCCGCCGGACGACCCCGAGGACGACGACGATCGCCATGAACGCCGCCGCCTCCGCCCAGTGCCAGGCGCGCGACTCGTCGAGGGTGACGCTGACAGCGAGCATGAAGGCCGACACGATCGCGAGCAGCGAGATCAGCCGCGCCGACCACATGAAGCGCGACTGCCAGCGGGCGGCGAGGAGTGACGAGCGCAGGAAGAACGGCGCCATCCAGTAGGCCGACTCGCTCTCCGCGCCGAGCTCGCGCTCGAGCTGGACCGCCCAGTCACGGGGAAGGCGCTCGCGGTTCAGCTCGTCGAGCGAGCGGATCGAGTCCCGGAAGGGCGACCACACGTCGCCGAGGAGGTCGGGGGCAGGCGGACGTCGGTCCGGCGGCACGGCGGCGCGCTCGGCCACGTCGTGCTGGAAGACGGCGGCGGCGCCGGGCGCCAGGTTGTCGGCCACCGCCCCGTCGACCGTCGAGATCCAGACGCACGGCTTGCCGGCGGCCGCCGCGGCGAGCAGCGTCTCCGCGGTGCCGCCGGCGCCCCCGGTCGGCCCGCCGTTCCAGAGCGCGATCAGCGCGTCGCAGCGGCCGACGACCTCGCGGCCCGCCGCCTCGTAGGCCCGGCCGGACGCTTCGCCGCCGTGCAGCTCCGTCACGAGCGTCGCGCGCGCGAGCAGCTCCTCGAACTCGGCACGCGAGACGTCGGAGAAGCCCTGCGCGGCCGCGTACTCGTCGCGCGGCAGCGGGAGGACGACCTCGAGCCTCGCCTCCTCGCCCCGCTCCTCCGCCTCGGCGAAGACCTCGCGGACGACGAGCCGGTCGGCGCCGTCGGCGAGCTGCGAGACTGCCGCGAGCCGGAGCGGCGTCGCCGCCGGCATGACGAGCTGCCCGCGGAGTCGCGCGACCTGCGCGCGAACCGCGTCCACGAGCGGCTCCGGGTCGATGTCGCGATGTCCCGTGACCCCGATCCGCAGCCGGAACGGGATCCGGCCGTTCTCGTCACCTGCCTCCGGCACCGGCTAGGGGCCTAGGGCAGGGGGTATTGCGAGCAGGTCTTGTGGCGGTGGCGGGCGAGCTTCGTCTCGGGGAAGAGCTGCGCCCACTCGGACGCCGTCAGGTTCCGCCCGGCGATGCGGCAGACCGCGTCGTGGAGCTGCGTCCGGTCGCGGCTCCAGAGGACTGCGCTCCAGGCGACGATCGCGTTGCCGCGACCCGAGGAGAGGAGGTAGTTGCCGTCGGGCAGGAAGGCGATCGTGTCCGTCGCCGGGCTCTGGCCGACGCGGCCGACGAGCGCCCCGCCCAGCTCGCGGCGGGTCTTCACGTCCCAGAGGACGACGTTGCTGTTCCCGTCACCGGCGGCGAGCGTCGTGCCGTCGGGTGAGAAGGCGAGCGACAGGATGCTGTTCTGCTGCGGCAGGTGCTCGAGCTCGACCGGCCGCGTCGGGTCGGTGACGTCCCAGAGCGTGACGAAGTCGCCGGCGCCGCCCGTGGCGAGCAAGGTGCCGTCGGGCGAGAACGCAACGCGGAAGACCTGGTAGCCGAGCTGGTCCTCCACCTCGGCCAGACGGGCCGGCCGGGCGGGGTCGTGCACGTTCCAGAGGCGGAAGTGGCCGTCGTCGTCGGCGACGGCGAGCAGGTCCGCCGTCGGCGAGAAGGCGAGGTCGTTGACCGACTGGCCCTGCTTCAGGAGGCTCCCTGCGTGCTTCAGCGAGCGGCCGGAGTCGGAGACCCGCCAGAGGTTGACGACGACGTCGTCGCCGAAGCCGCCGGAGGCGACGAGGGTCCCGTCGCGGTTGACTGCGAGCCGGTAGACGTCTTCCTTCTGCGGCGGCCCCGGGCTCTTCGCGAGCTGCTTCGCCTTGCCGTCGGCGCTCACGTGCCAGAGCACGAAGCCCTTGCCGGCGGAGGCCGCGAGAAGGCTCCCGTGGAAGGCGACCGCGTCCGACACGCCGCCCGGATGCGGGAGGTGCGCCGTGAGCCTGGCCGTGCCGCCCGCGCCGACCTTCCAGAGCTCGGTCCCGCGCCCGCCGTTCGCCGATGCGACGACGCCGTCGTCGTTGACGGAGAGCCGGTACGTGTGCTCGTCGCCGAGCTGCTCGGGGCCGCCGCCGATCGTCGTCGCGAGCGCGCCGTGGCCGTCGAGCGGCCAGAGCTTGACGAGGTCGTCGGCGCCGCCCGAGGCGATCGTCTTCCCGTCGGGGCTCACGGCCACGCCGAGCACGTCGTCGCGGTGGAGCCGCGGCGGCCCGAGCGTTCGGCCGGTGGCGACGTTCCAGACGAGGACGTTGTCGTCGCGGCTTCCGGAGACGATCACCGAGTTGCTCGCGAACGCGACGCCGTAGACCCAGTTGCCGTGCCCGACGAGCTCCTTCCACCAGGTCGCGTGCCCGTCGGCGCCGACGTGCCAGAGGTAGATGCCCTGGTCCATGCTCGCCGCGAGCGTCCTGCCGTCGGGCGAGAAGGCCGCGTGGTAGGCCCACTGGCCGGTCTTCGCCGCCTGCCTCAGGGTCTGGCGCAGCTTCCGCGTCTTCGTGTCCCAGAGCGTGACCGTCGCGGCGTCGTCCGTCGCGGCGAGGGTCGAGCCGTCGGGGCTGAAGGCGAGCGCGCTGATGCGGCGCGTATTCGTGCCGTTGAGCGGAACGACGAGGGAGCCGCGCGTGACCGGCTTGCGCGGGTTCGTCACGTCCCAGAGGTCGATGTGGCCGCCCTTGCCGGCGCCCGCGAGCGTGCGCCCGTCCGGGCTGAAGGCGACTCCTGCGAAGACGTACTCCGCCCCCTTCTGGTCCTCGAACGCGCTGATCGACTTGATCGGTCGCGCCGACGAGCCCGAGACGTCCCAGAGGTCGACCGAGCCGTCGCCGCGCGCCGCGGCGAGCAGCCGGCCGTTCGGCGAGAACGCGAGCGCGTTGACGGTCGCGAGCGACGGCGTCACGCGCGGCGTCCCGACCGGATCGCCGTTCGAGTCCCAGAGCCGGATCGAGCCGTCGTTGCTGCCCGACGCGAGCAGCCCCGCCCGCGAGTAGGCGACCGACGTGACCTTGAACGTGTGCCCGACGAGGATCTTGCTCGGCGAGCCGGCGTTGGCGTCGAGGAACGCGAGTGTCTGGCTGTCGGCCTCGAACGACGGCGAGAGCTCGAAGCCCTCGAGGGCGCCGAGGCCGGCGGCGACCGGCCCGAGGTCGGGGTTCCCCGCCGCCTCGGCCGCCCGGTCGGCGACCACGATCGACTGCGCCCGCCTCGTCTGCGAGTCGGCGTCGCTCTTCTGCACGAGCGCATACGCGAACGCGGCCGAGCCGACGAGCATCGCGACGATGCAGAGCCCGATCAGGATCAGGAACCGCCGCGCACGCTGCCGCTCGCGCCTTTCGCGTTCCTGCGCCTCGAGCGTCTCCTTCTGCGCCTCCTCCTTCTGCCTGCGCTCCTCCGCCACGCGCGCCGCGAGCTGCTGCTCCTGCTTCGCACGCGTGTAGCGGGCGCGCCAGTCGAGGATCGGCCGCGCGAGCGCGTCGTGGAAGATCTCGAAGCGCGTGCCGCCACCCTCGCCGGGCGCGACAGGGCGGAGGATGCGGACGTCGCCCGCCGACAGCCGCTCGACGACGTGCACGAGCTCCTCCGTCGGCACCTCGGCCAGCTGGGCCAGGTCGGGAACGGACAGGGCGATCTTGCTCCCGGACGGCGTCACGAGGTAGCGCAGCACCGCCGCGGCGACGTCCTGCTCGTTCTCCGGGAAGCCGGACATCGCCTGGTCGAGATGCGTGCTGATGATCGTCGCGGCGCCGCCGACGGCCTCGAGGGTCGCCAGCCGGAGCGTCCGCGAGCCGGCCGCGACCTCCTCGTCCCAGAGCCGCTTCATCACGAGCTGGAGGTACGGCGTCTCGACCGAGGTGTCGCCGGACCCGGAGCCGACCTGCCCGCGCCCGCCCTCGCCGATCAGGATCGCCCCGCGCGCGACCTGGTCGAGCACCGCGTCCACGAGCTCGGGCTCGATCGCGATCGGCTCGGCGCCCGGATGGAGCTCGTTGAAGAGCTCGATCGGCCTTACGATCGCCTCGCGTGCGGCCTCGCGGCGGAGGAACTCGAGGTGGAGGTAGTTCCCGTAGACGTTCGCCATCCGGCCCTTGAAGAGGTCGCCGAGCCCGGCGTAGGCGTCCTCGCGGATCGCGATCAGGAAGTTCGCCTTCAGGTCGCCGCGGTTGACGCAGGCGGCGAGCTGCTCGGCGAACGTGCCCTCGCCCTGGTGCGCCGAGTGGTAGAGGAAGTACTCCTCGAACTGGTCGAGGATCAGGAGCAGGGTCGCCTCGCTGGCCGAGGTCGCCGCCTCGATCGTGCCCATCAGGTCGTCGCGCGGGAGCTCGAGCACCTCGCCCGTCGGGAGGAACGGGCGCAGGCCGTCCTCGATCGCGCCGACGAGCGCGGCCACCGGCTCGTCGCCCCACGTGCTGAACACGACCGGCACGTGTCGCGCCGAGCCGCGCTGGGCGAGGCCCTGGACGGCGAGCTCGCGCAGGCGTGCGACGGCGCCCGCGCGCAGGAGCGAGCTCTTGCCGACGCCGCTCTGCGCGTAGAGGAGCGTCAGCCGCGCCGCTCGGAGGTTGCCGATGATCCGCTTGCGCTCCGACTCGCGGCCGAAGAAGTAGCCGGCGTTGTCCTCGGTGAAGTACGCGAGGCCGACGTAGGGGCTCTCCTGCGCGGCGCCCGGTGCAGGCGGCGTCTGCGTCGCGGTATCCGTCACGCCGCGCCCTGCGCGAGCAGCGCGAGGTGCTCGCTCAGCTTGTTCACGTAGCCCACGAGCGGCGACGCGTAGAGGTCGACGCCGAACTCGCTCCAGAACTCCTTCTCGAGGATGTCGGGCGCCGGCTCGATGGCCCACGACTTCGCGCCGAGCTTCTGGTCGCCCCAGAGCCGCTGCAGGAAGACGCGCAGGTTCCAGTCGCGCATCGTGTACCCGAGGAAGAGGTAGTGGCTGTAGCGAAGCTTCTCGAGGATCTGGAAGGGAACGAGATCCTCGATCCGGCTCTGGCTCAGGTAGTCGATGTAGTCGTCCTCGGTGATGACGTAGTTCTCGCGCCACGGGTAGCGCCGGTTCGAGCCCTCGACGGCGCCGTGGATCTTCACGATCGTCGTCCGCTGGAGCTCGAGGTCGTCGCCGATCGGCAGGTGCTCGTACTCGTTCGGAACGGAGATCAACTCCGGCTGCCCGTCGAAGGGCACGTGCTGGAAGCGGCCGCGGTTCGGGCCGGTCGCGAGGTAGACGACGAGGTCGTACGGCTCCTCCTCGGCGTCGAACGCGCGCTCGAGGGCGTCGTCGTAGTTCGTGGTGACGATCAGCTGGTAGCGCTCCTCGAGGCCCAGCCCCTGCAGCCGCCCGGGGACGCCGGCGAGGAACTTGTGGACGGTCGTCGGCGGGCAGTCCGCGGTGAGGATCCGCTTCAGCGCCCGGTGGAGGTCGGCCGGGCCGGACGTGACCGAGAGGTACTGCGAGACCTGCGCGAGGTCGGTCGGCTCGGACGTGATCTGGAAGCGGCGCGTCAGGTGCACCGAGAGCTCGCGCGCGAGCTCCTGCGCGTCCGGCAGGTGCCCGCAGCCCTCCTCCCAGGCGTGGGCACGGTCGCTCGCGTTCGCGCCGGACCCGAGGAACGGCACGACTGCGCCCTCCTCGGCGATCCACGAGACGACCTCGTCGTAGTGGCGGTCGTCGGGCGGCGGTGCGGCGAGGTCTCGCGGCGCCGCGGCCGCGGCTGGCGCAACCGGCGCGGGCTCGTTCACGACGACCGGCGGCGGGGGTGGAGGGGCCGGGGCGGCCGGCGGGGCCGGGGCCTCCGGCGCCTCGGGCTCGGCCGGCTCGGCCGCGATGCGTTCGAGCGACGCGATCAGGTGGTCGACGTCGTCGTCCCAGCGCGCGTGGCGCAGCTGGATCGCCTGCCGCGCCGCGAGCGGCCGCAACGGGCCCGGCAGCATCGGACCCGTCGGGATCTGCGCGTCGTCGATCAGGACGGGCACGACCTTGACGCCCGAGCCGCGCCTGAGCGCCGCCTCGATCTCGAGCCTGACGTAGTCCTCCTCGGGGTCGACGACACGCCCGCGCGCCCGCTCGGCCATGATCGACGCCCACTGCGGGCCGATCAGGGCGAGGAAGACGGCGGCCTGGCCGCCGTGGTGGCGGATGTCGTCGAGCCACTTCCCGCCGGCGTGGAGCGACTGGACGTCGAGGAAGACGTTCTCGCCGCCGAACCGCGTAGACAGCCGATCGTAGAGCGCCCGCGCGTCGCCGGCCGAGTCGCCGCGCCGGTAGTTGATGAAGACCTTCAGCTCGGGCCCGGCGGCGTCCGTCCCTTCTCGGACTGCGTCCAGCTCGTCGTTTGCGCCGCTCATGCTCCCCCTCGCTTCTCGACCCGCGGTTGCCAGTGTGCCCGCGCCGCGCGACTTTGACAAGCGGCGGTCGTATGGTTTGCGACGTGGAAGCTGCGGGGCAGAGAGCCGCGATCGAGGGGGTGGTGCTCGCGTACTTCGAGGCGATCAGTCCAGGCGCGCCGGCGAGCGAGTTGGCGTGCGGCTCGCTGGTCGGCTCGGGGCGCCAGGGCCCGGGTCGCATGCGAAGCCCGCGCCACGGATCGAGAGGGCGGTGTTCGCTACGCGGGCCCCGTGGAGGTCCGCCGCACGAGCGATGGCTGGAGAGTCGCGTCGTACGAGCTCGACGGGCGACGCTCGCGGGTCGTCGTCCCGGATCCACCGCTCGTCCGGGAAGGGGACGGCCTCCGCGTGACCGTGCGGTTCATCGTCCCCCGCCGCAAGCACACGCTCGTCCACCTTGAGATCGACAACCGGCGGCGGTCGCTTCCGAGCTTGGCCCGGCGGCGGTCGCCCACGAGGTGGGCCGCGCCGTGCCCCCCGGGTTGGCGCCGCGCCTCGTCCGGGCCGGCGGCCTTGCGTACGGCGAACGCCGGGACGGGTAGTAGGCTCGCCTCCGTGAGCGAGGGCCGGATCCCGTACGCCGGCGGCGAGACCTGGTACCGGATCGTCGGCGACGGCGAGGGGCCCGGGAGGCTGCCGCTCCTCTGCCTCCACGGCGGGCCCGGCTCGCCCCACGACTACCTCGAGCCCCTCGAACAGCTCGCCGGGACGGGACGGCGCGTCGTCTTCTACGACCAGCTCGGCTGCGGCCGCTCGTGGCTCGAGGCCGACCCGTCGAAGTGGACGGTCGAGCTCTTCGTCCAGGAGGTCGGCGCCGTCCGCGAAGCACTCGGGCTCGAACGCGTCCACCTCTTCGGCTCGTCCTGGGGTGGCATGCTCGCGATGGAGTACGCGCTCACCCAGCCACCCGGTCTCGCGAGCCTGGTGCTCTCGTCGTCGCCCGCGAGCATCCCGCTCTGGATAGAAGAGACCGCGCGGCTTCGCCGCGAGCTGCCCGCCGACGTTCAACGCGTACTCGACGAGCACGAGGCGGCCGGCACCCTCGACTCGCCCGAGTACGAGGCCGCATCGATGGTCTTCTACCGCCGCCACGTCTGCCGCGTCGACCCGTGGCCCGACGCCGTCCTGCGCACCTTCAGGGGCATGGTCGACCATCCGGACGTGTACGAGACCATGCAAGGCCCGAACGAGTTCGTGATCACGGGCACGCTCCGCGACTGGGACATCACCGACCGCCTCGGCGAGCTCGACGTCCCGACGCTGATCACCGCCGGCCGCCACGACGAGTCCACGCCTCGCCAGGTGGACGCGCTGCGCCGCGGAATCCGCGGCTCGGAGCTCGTCGTCTTCGAGCAGAGCTCCCACATGCAGTACCACGAGGAGCCGGAGCGCTTCCTCGCGGTCGTCTCCGACTTCCTCGAGCGGGTCGAGCAGGAGTAGGCTTCGGCGCGCCATGGCGCGCGCCTACCCGACGGTGCTCGACCTGATCGGCGGAACGCCCGTCGTGCGCCTCCAGAAGCTCGCGCCGCCCGGCGGCCCGACCCTGCTCGTCAAGCTCGAGTTCCTCAACCCCGGCGGCTCGAACAAGGACCGGATCGGCTTGCGAATGGTCGAGGCGGCGGAGCGGGAAGGGAAGCTGCGCCGCGGTGGGACGATCGTTGAGCCGACGTCCGGCAACACCGGCGTCGGGCTCGCGCTGGCGGCGGCCGTGAGGGGCTACCGGATGATCTTCGTCGTCCCCGACAAGGTCGCGCCGGAGAAGATCGCGCTCCTCCGCGCGTTCGGCGCCGAGGTCGTGATCTGCCCGACCGCGGTCGATCCGGACTCGCCCGAGAGCTACTACTCGGTCTCGGACCGGCTCGCCGAGGAGATCCCCGGCGGCTACAAGCCCGACCAGTACTCGAACCAGGAGAACCCGGCCTCGCACTACCACACGACCGGCCCGGAGATCTGGGAGCAGACGGGCGGGCAGCTCGACGCGGTCATCGTCTCGGTCGGCACCGGCGGCTCGATCACCGGCATCGCTCGCTACCTCAAGGAGCGCAGGCCAGAGTTGCTCGTCGTGGGCGCCGACCCGGAAGGCTCGATCTACTCGGGCGGCCCGGTCTACCCGTATCTCGTCGAGGGGATCGGCAAGGACAGCTTCGTCGAGTCGTTCGACCCGTCCGTCGTGGACGAGTACGTGCGAGTCTCCGACCGCGACTCGTTCCTGACGGCGCGGCGGCTCGCACGGGAGGAGGGCATCTTCGGCGGCGGATCGAGCGGCACTTCCGTGTTCGCGCTCCTCGAGGTCGCGAAGCGCTTCGGGCCCGAGGCGACGCTGCTGACGACGCTGCCGGACGGCGGCCGCGGCTACCTCTCGAAGTTCTACGACGACAACTGGCTGCTCGAGCACGGCTTCGTCGAGCGCCGGCCGCTCCCGACGATCGGCGCCGTGATCGTCGCGAAGCACTCGCTCGACGGCCTCCCGGACCTCGTCGTCTGCGAGTCGCACCAGAAGGTCAGCGACGCCATCGAGCTGATGCAGCGCTACGGGATCTCGCAGCTCCCCGTCGTGCGGCACGCGCCCGCCGAGTCGCTCTCGGACGTGATCGGCTCGCTCAACGAGCGCGGCCTGCTCGACCGCGTCTTCCGCAACCCGGACGCGCTCAGCGAGGACGTCGCATCCGCGATGGGTCCGCCTCTTCCGGCCGTGGACATGGACGACGGTCTCGACGAGGTCTTCGCCGATCTCTCGGGCGGCGGCGCGGCGGTCGTCGTCGCGCACGAGGGCCGGCCGACAGCGGTGCTCACGCGCTCGGATCTGCTCGAGTACCTCGCGCACGAGCGCGCGGCCGCGCGATCCTGACAGGAGCCACCGCCCCTGCAGCCGCGACCGCCGGCCGGAAGCGCCCTGGCCGACCCTCGTCCTTTTCGGGCTGGTCCTGGGGCCTGGCCCCAGGACCTGCCGAATCAGACGGTCGCCGGCATGCAGAGCGGCAATCTTTGTGACGGAACGTCCACAGGATCGTCCGTTTCGGGCACCTGACGGGGCCAGGCCCCTTCGCCCCTCGAGACGCGGCCGAAGCGCCCCGGCCGGGCCGGCCGGGTCCGGTGTCGAGATCGACCTCGAGCGGCCACGCGATCAGCGTCGAACGCCCGCGTAGCGGAGCCCGATCGCCTCGATCTCTCCCGCGTCGATCGCCGCCCGCTCCTCGGCCTCGGCCTCTGCGACACGCAGCCAACGAAAGAAGTACGGACGCCGCTCGAAGAAACGCTCCTCGTAGCGGTCGCCGATCGCCTCGAGCACGAAGTCCGACCGGAGCAGGCCCGGGTGCCGGGAGCGCCACTCGTCGAGATCGGGCGGGCCCCGCAACTCGAGCCCGTCCGCGGCCAACCGGCGCCACAACGCCTCGTACCATCCCTGCGTCCGCGCGTCGATCCGCTCCCAGGCGAACTCCTCGAGCACGAGAGCGGGCGCGAGCCGGGCGAGCTTGTCGAGCGCCGGCTCGAGCGGTTCGACGTGGTGGAGCATCCGGTCGGCGACGACGACGTCGAAGGTCCCGTCCTCTTCGAGCTCCTCGATCGAGACCTGCCGGAAGATCGGCCCCTCGGGCGCGTCCGGGTCGATCGCGAGGACGTCGTAGCCGAGCGCGACCAGCTCCCGGGCGAGCGCTCCGTCGCCGCAGCCGACCTCGAGCACGCGCGCCGGCGGCGGGTTCTGCTGGAGGACGAGCTCCGCGAGGCTCACCGCCCGATCATGCCGGGAGCGCGTGGGCGAGCGCGGCGGAAGCCGCCGCGCCGAGGAGCGCAGCCGGCAGCAGGACGCGCGAATGGGCCCGCTCGCCGGCGAGGTCTCCGGCGATCAGCGTCGCAATCGAGCCGTGCGCAGTCGCGAGCGCGCCGACCGACAGCCCGAGCAGCGCAGGGTATGCGGCCGACGCCGGAACGGAGGCCGCGACGAGCGCGCTCACCGGCAGGTTGTTGAGGACGGCCGCGACCACGGAGACGGCGAGCCCGACTCCGACCGGGCCGAGGGCCCGTGGCAAGGCCACCGGCGGGACGACCTGGAGCACGACGAGGAGCAGCGCAACGCTCTGCACCGCGCTCCGCGCGAGCGCCGCGAAGGCGGAGCCCGGCGAGGGCTCGGGCTCAGCGGAACGGGCCTCGTCTCCGGTCGGCAGTCGCCGCGAGGTCAGCCAGACCGCGCGGGTTCCCGAGCGGCACCGCGGCCGAGCACGCGTTGGCGACCGCGACGACGCCGACGAGGAGCGGCCGTAGCGGAACGTCGAGTTCGCGCCGCAGCGCGACGACGACCGGAGCCATCAGGACGACGGCGCCGTCGAGCGAGACCGAGCACGTCAGGGCGGCCGTCAGCGCGCAGACGGCCCAGTACAGGCGCAGAGGGCTCGCGCCGGAGCCACGCGCGAGCAGCCTCGCCGCCCGCTCGACCACTCCGAGGCGCGTCAGCGCGCGCGCCACGCCGAGCGCCCCGCCCATGACCGCCAGCATCGGCCACGCCGCCCGCAGCGCCGGCCCGAGCGGCGCCGGCCCGAGCACGGCCACGTCGACGCCGGCGAGCGCCCCGACCAGCGGAGCGAGCCGCGCGCTCCGCGGCCGAACGGCGACGAGCGCCACGGTCCCACTTGCGAGAATCCAGCCAGTAAGCACCATTAACAGTTAAGTGAGCTAAACAATATCCGGAACACGCTCGACGGCAAACCTCGTGGACGCGCTGACCGCGGCCGCACCGCTCGTGACGCGCTGGCTCGAGCGCCTGCTCTCCGCACACGAGCCTCAGCTCACGGTCGCCCAGTTCCTGGCGCTGCGCTCGATCGCCCTCGGCGGCGGCGGCGCAGCCGACCTCGCACGGAGCGCGGGCGTATCCGCGGCCGCCGTCTCGCAGCTCGTCGCCGGGCTCGAGCGCGCCGGCCTCGTCGTGCGCACCCCGGTGCCGCACGACCGACGCCGGCTCGAGCTGTCCGTCTCCGACGCGGGCCACGGTGCGCTCGCGTCCGCCGCCGCGCTCCTCCGCTCGCAGCTCGGAGCGGTCCTCGCCGAGGTGCCCGCACCCGAGGCCGATGCGCTCGTGCGGCTCGTCGGCCGCGTCGAAGCCGCGCTCGCCGGGACGCCTCCACCCCGGCGCCCGCGGCCGCGCACGCCGCATCCGGAACCCCGCAAGCCCCGGCCGCGTTAGAAACCGACGCATGGAGACGGTCAGCCTCGCCCAGCTCCGGCGCTACGTGGTCGCGCACCAGCGCTACGCGACCCGCCTCCGCCGCGGCGGTGCGGCCGACGTCGAGGCCGCTATCGGCCGCCTGACCTGCGTCCAGCTCGACTCGATCTCGACCGTCGATCGAGCGCACAGGCTGACGCTCGGCTCGCGGATCGGCGTCTACGCCCGCGGAACGGTCTCAGAGCTCCTCCGGGCCGGCCGGATCTTCGAGTACTGGGCGCACGAGGCCTGCCTCGTGCCGATCGAGGACTACCCGCTCTTCAAGCGGCGGATGATCGACCTCCAGGACCACCACTGGTGGGGCCGCGAGCGAACCGATCGCAAGACGGAGAAGCTCGTCCTCGACGCGATCCGCGAGCAGGGCGGGCTGCCGTCGCGGGCCTTCGAAGGCTCCGGCCCGAGCGGAGGCGGCATGTGGAACTGGAAGCCCGCGAAGCGCGCGCTCGAGCATCTGTTCGCGGCCGGCGAGGTGGTCGTCGCCGCGCGCGACGGCTTCCAGCGGGTCTACGACCTCCCCGAGCGTGTGATCCCGCGCCGCTACCTCGACGCGCCGACGCCGTCGGAGCAGGAGTTCCGACGCGGCTACGCCCTCCGGGCCGTGCAGGGCCGAGCGGCGTTGACCGAATCCGGGATCGCCGAGCACTGCCGCCTCCGCGGCGGCGCGAAGGAGATGCGGCCGGTCGTCGACGGGCTCGTCGAGGAGGGCCGCCTGCGCCGCGTCGCCGTCGACGACGGCGGGGCGCCGGTCGTCGTCCCGGCCGGCGCCGAGCTCGACGCGGACGCGCCGCACGGCGGCGTGCTCCTCTGCCCGTTCGACAACCTGGTCTGGGACCGCGGCTTCGTCGAGCGCCTCTTCGGCTTCCGCCACGTGATCGAGGTCTACAAGCGGGAGCACGAGCGCGTCTACGGCTACTACGTGCTGCCGTTTCTCCACCGCGACCGACTCGTCGGCCGTGCAGACCTCAAGGCCGACCGCGCCGAGGGCGTCCTGCGGGTGAAGGCGTTCCACCTCGAGCCGGGCGTGCGGCGGACACGCGCGTTCGAGGAGGCGCTCGAACGCGCTCTCGCCCGCCTCGCCCGCACGCTCGGGCTCGAGCGCGTCGTGCGTTGATCGAGGTCTCGCGCGCCGAAGCGCGGCGGATCGCCGTCCGCGCGCAGCTCCTCGACGGCAGCGCCACCGACGTCGAGAGCACCGTCGCACGTCTCGGCTTCCTCCAGATCGACCCGATCGCGGCGGTCGCGCCGGCTCACCACCTCGTCCTCTGGAGCCGGCTCGGCGCGGCCTACGACCGCGCCGAGCTCGACCGCCTTCTGGCCGAGCGGAGGCTGTTCGAGTGGGACGCGTTCCTCTGGCCGCTCGAGACGCTGCCGCTGATCCGGGCGCTGATGCGCCGGCGCCCGGCGCGGAACGCGCGCGAGCGCTGGCGGATCGAGTTCGTCCGCGAGAACGCGTCGTTCCGCCGCTACGTGCTCCGCGAGCTCGAGCGGCGCGGCCCGCTGCTCTCCCGCGAGCTCGAGGATCGCGCTCGGGGACCGTGGGAGCGCCACCGCTGGTACGGCGGCCGCCGCGTCGGGCTGATGCTGGACGTGCTCCACCTACGCGGCGAGATCGCGATCGTCGGCCGCCGCGGCGGCCAGAAGCTCTGGGACCTCGCCGAGCGCTGGTATCCGGAGACGGAGCGCGTGCCGCCGCGCGACGCCGAGCTGAAGCTCGCCGAGCGGCGTGCGAGAACCCAGGGCGTGCGGTTCCACCGCGGCCGGTGGCTCGCCTTCGAGGACGCCTCCCCCGCGCCCGTCCCGGACCGGGCCGTCCTCCTCTCGCCATTCGACCGGCTCGTCTACGACCGGGCCCGCGCCGAGGCGCTCTGGGACTTCCGCTACCGGCTCGAGATGTTCGTCCCGAAGGCGAAGCGGGAGTATGGCTACTACGTCCTGCCGCTGCTGGCCGGCGACGCCGTCGTCGGACGCGCCGAGCCCGTCTTCGACGCGGGGGCGCGGACGCTGCGGCTCGTCGGCGCCTGGGGGGACACGTCGCGGCTCGGCGAGAGCCTCGAGGAGCTCGCCTCATGGCTCGGGGCCACTACTATCGCGTGATGGACTTCGAGACCAGGGCGATCCACGCCGGCCAGGAGCCCGATCCGGCGACCGGCTCGGTGACGGTCCCGATCTACCAGACCTCGACGTACGTCCAGGACGCCGTCGGAGTCCACCGCGGCTACGACTACTCGCGCGTCGCCAACCCGACGCGGACGGCGCTGCAGACCTGCCTCGCCTCGCTCGAGAACGCCGACCACGGCGTCGCGTTCTCGTCCGGCCTCGGCGCGACGACGACGATCATGCACCTCGTCGATCCGGGCCAGCGCGTCGTCTGCGTGAACGACGTCTACGGCGGCGTCTACCGGATGTTCTCCCAGGTGTACGCGCCGAAGGGCTACCTCTTCGACTACCTCCCGGCGGCCGAGCTCGGGTCGGAGCTCGCCTCGCATCTCGACGAGCGCACGCGGCTGGTCTGGATCGAGACGCCGACGAACCCGCTGCTGAACATCGTCGACATCCGCGCGGTGGCCGAGGCCGCGCATGCGGCCGGGGCGCTCGTCGTCGTCGACAACACCTTCGCGACGCCGTACCTGCAGCGCCCGCTCGACCTCGGCGCCGACCTCGTCGTCCATTCGCTGACGAAGTACCTCGGCGGGCACTCGGACCTGATCGGCGGCTTCGTCGCGGCGAACGACCCCGGGCTCGCGGAGCGTCTGCTCTTCCTGCAGAAGTCGCTCGGCGCCGTGCCGGGCCCGTTCGACTGCTGGCTCGTCCTGCGCGGGCTGAAGACGCTCGCCGTGCGCATGCGCCAGCACTGCGAGAACGCGCGGGCGATCGCCGGCTTCCTCGAGGGGCATCCGATGGTCGAGAAGGTGCTCTACCCGGGCCTCGCGGCGCACCCGGGACACGAGCTCGCCGCGCGGCAGATGCGCGATTTCGGAGGGATGATCTCGATCCTCGTCGGCTCCGAGGAGGAGGCGGTCGAGATCGTCGGCCGGACGAAGGTCTGGACGCTCGCGGAGAGCCTCGGCGGCGTCGAGAGCCTGATCGAGCACCCCGCGCGGATGACGCACGCGGCGACGGCCGAAGGCCCGACCGCGGCGCCGCGAAACCTGATCCGGCTCAGCGTCGGCATCGAGTCGGCCGACGATCTGATCGCCGACCTCGAGGCGGCGCTCGTCCGCTCGCACGCCGTCGCGTAGGAACCCGCCGCGCGGCCGCGGTGTATCCGCGGCATGAAACGTTCACTGCTCGTCCTCGCTCTGCTCCTCGCCTTCCCGGGGAGCGCCCTCGCGAAGGGCCCGTCGACCGCGACGATCCACGGCCCGGGCCTGAAGCATCCGATCCTCCTGACCGGCAAGGAGTCGGACGAGGGCTCGCCGCTCTTCCGCCTCGTCGCCGACGCCGGCTTCTTCCCCGCGACCTTCGGCCAGTCGCCCGACCCGATGCTCCACGGCCGGCCCGCCGGCGCGCTCGGCCCCGTCTACACGATCGTCTGGGTCCTGCCCGGCCCGAATCGCGTCGTGAGCCGGGTCGTGCAGCTCGTGTACCCGTACGCGAAGCGCGGCGCCGTCTCGTGGATGCGCTCGCGCCAGCTCTTCTGGCGGACGAACCGGACGAAGGGAGGCTGGTATCCGGGCGGCGCCGACCTCCGCCGGACGCTCGTGTCCCTCGGGCTGCCTGCGACCGCCCCGACGGCCTGACTCGTAAGATCGGCGCGTGGGCGACTGCGCGCCGATCGACCTCCGCCACCAGGCGACCGACCGCGTCATCGGCGTCTACGTCGTCGAGACGGACGACGGCCCGGCGCTCTTCGACTGCGGGCCCGCCTCGTGCCTCGAGGCGCTCGAGACGGGGCTCGCCGCCCGCGGCCTCGCCCTCGCGGACATCCGGCACCTGCTCCTCTCGCACATCCACCTCGACCACGCGGGCGCAGCGGGGACGCTCGTGCGCCGGAACCCGGCGCTCCAGGTGCACGTGTCCGAGGTCGGGGCGCCGCACGTCGTCGACCCGAGCCGCCTCGAGCGGAGCGCGCGCCGGCTGTACGGCGACGCGTTCGAGCCGCTCTGGGGCGAGCTCGCGCCGGTGCCGGCGGAGAACGTCCACGCCATCGGCGCTCGCGTCCTCGGCCTCGACGCCTTCCCGGCGCCCGGCCACGCATCGCACCACGTCTGCTACGTCGCGCCGGACGGAACGCTCTACGCGGGCGACGCCGCCGGCGTGCGCATCCAGCCGGCCCGCCACGTCGTCGCGCCGACCCCGCCGCCGGACATCGACGTCGAGGCCTGGTACGGGACGTTCGACGAGATCGAGCGACGGTCGCCCGAGCGCCTCGCCCTGATCCACTTCGGCGTCGTCGACGATCCGGCCGAGCACGTCGCTCGGGCCCGCGAGCGACTCGGCGTCTTCACCCGACGGGTCGAATCCGGCATCGACGAGCGCGAGTTCGTCCGGCTCGCGCGCGCGGAGCTGACGGAGGCGGAAGGTCCGGACGAGGACAACGTGTGGGAGAAGGCGGCGCCGCTGTCGCACTGCTACCTCGGGCTGAAGCGCTACTGGGACCGGAGGCGCGCCGCCTGATCGCATGCCCTGGGTGGCTCGACCGGCGAGGAAAGCCGGATACGCTGAGAGCATGGCCCAGCGAGGCAGTCGGGACCTGTCCCTGCAGACGACGCTCGGCGAGCGCGTCGCCGCCGCCCGTCACGATCTCGGTCTGACGCAGCGCGAGCTCGCGGCGAGAGTCGGCGTGCCGCTCGGCATCCTCGCGACCTGGGAGGCGGGCCGCGCGGCGCCCGGCGCCAGGCTCCAGCGCCTCGCCGAGGCCCTCGGCCGTCCGGTCGAGTGGCTGCTGGGCGGTTTTGCCGTCCCGTCCTGGCCCGCCCGCGAGCCCCACGGGCGCAACGGCGAGACGGCCGCGGCGGACGCCCCGGCTCGGGGCGGCGACGCCGAGGCCGAGCGGGCCGAGCTCGAGGTTCTTCGACAGGAGCTGGACGTCGCGAGCCGCGAGCTCGAGGTGGCGCTGCGGGAGCTCGCCCTCGGCAGGCAGGAGCTCGAGTCCGGCCGCAATGCTCTCGAGGCGTACGGGCGCGACCTGACGGCGGGCCGCGCGCCGGCAGCCGGGTCGGGCGCTGCCCGCGAGCTCGGCGAGCTCCGCAGTCGCCTCGCGGAGGCCGAGGCCCGCGCGCAGGAGACGGCCGCTCAGCTCGAGCGGTCCGAGCAGGAGCTCGAAGCGCGGCGCGCGCAGCTCGAGGAGGAGTTCACGGCCCTGGCACAGCGGCAAGCCGCGGGCCTCGCGGCCCGCAAGCAGGAGCTCCTGCGCCTCGAGCGCCAGCTCGCGGCGTGGCAGAGCAAGCTGGAGCAAGCCGGCGTCCCGGTCCCCGCCCCGGAGCCGGACCCGTCCGACGCAACCGCCTGACCGGCCCGCGTCCAGGCGGCCGGCTACCCGACGGCGAGGGTCTGCTCGGCGCTGCGCTCGCGGTAGTCGCTGCCGAGCGCCTCGGCGAGCTTCTGCTCGAGCTCGCCCGACTCGGCGAGCTCCTCGGTGATGTCCGCGCCGCCGATCAGCTCGCCGCGGACGAACACCTGCGGGATCGTCGGCCAGCCGGACAGCGCCGAGAGCTCCTGCCGGATGCGCGGGTCGGGAAGGATGTCGACGGCGGTCACCGGTGCGCCCACCCGCCGGAGCGCGTCGAGCGCACGCTGTGAGTTGCCGCACATGGCCATTCGCGGCGTGCCCTTCATGAACAACGCCACGGGCTCCTCGTCGATGACCTGCCGGATCTGCTCGCTCAGCTCGCTCATGTCGTCCCTTTCGTCTTGATTCTCAGCTCGTGGATCGTGCCGTCCGCGAGCGGCTCCGCGAGCGCCTCGTAGACGAGCTTGTGCTGCTCGACGAGCGAGAGGCCTGCGAACCGCCCACTGGCCACAACGACCTGGAAGTGATCGCCAGTCCCGGTCCGGTCGACGACCGACAGCTCGGCCGCGTCCGGAAAGGCTCGCCGGAGGAGGGTCTCGATCCGTTCCACGAGCTCAGCCTACCGGTGAGGCCGAGGCCGGACGCCGGGGCTCCCGGGCTCAGCTGCGGCTCAGGGTTGCTCGCCTCCGAGGTCGGGGGCGCTCGGCACGTTCACCCTCTGCGCCGCCGTCTCGTGCCCCCCGCGCCGCGAACACCGCCCGCGTCGCCGCGTCCTGCTTCAGCTCCGCGGCCGGATTGCGGTCGAGGAGCTCGGGATGCGTCGCGAACAGGATGCCCTTCGATTCCGGCTGACCGTACGCCTCCGGGTTCAGATACGCGCCCCGCTCCGCCGCCGGCTTCGAGACCACGTCCTCGAGCGGATGCGCCTTCGCCCACGGGTCCGAGCGCGTCCCGATCACGACCCACGACACCTTCACGTTCGGCTTGTCCGTCCGGATTGCGACGCTGTTCCCCACGACCTCGCTCGCCACGATCGCCTGCGCGAACTGCCCGACGGGCGTCAGCCGGTACCTGAGGTCGCTGTTCACCGACGAGAAGTAGTCCGGCAGGCTCACCGTCGCGAATCCCTTCGCATCCGTGGTCGCGTTGCCGCTGTACATGTTCGTCAGCTGCGGCGCCGTCACCGCCGAGTGCACGAGGGTCCGCTCCGTCGGGGCGCGCGGATCGTCGATCGCCGTCTCGAGGCTCGAGCCGCCGTAGCCTTTGGTCGGGAAGACCCGCCCGTCGAAGAAGCCTGCATAGCCGTTGATGGGTGCCCGCCCGTGAACGCCGAGCGGCGTGCCGTCTGTCGCGGTCACCTCGCCATCGACGCCGACGGAATTTCCGCCGGCGTACCCGTACACGCCGCTGCCGTAGGTGCCGAGGACGCCGTAGGTGCCCACATCCGAACTGACGCCCTTCATGCCCTCCGGCCCGAGTCCGGAGACCCCTGTGCCGGTGTCCGCGGTCGCATAGACGCCGAAGCCCACGTTCGTCCCGTCGTGATGGGCGTAGACGCCGGCGCCCGCGGGGCCTGCCTGGCCCGCGTCGATCGCATCGATGGCGGACCGGACGTCGATGCCGACGCTGTCGCCGTAGAAGTACCCACCCTGATCGTTGCCCGGGGCGAGGATCCCGGTGCCCGGATCCGCCCGAGGCGTAGACGGCGGTTCCGTCGTCCGTGGTGATCCCCCAGACGCCGATGTCCCCCTACCCCAGGACGCCGGTCCCGCCTGCGTTCGTCGAGAGCGCGAGGACGCCGTTCAGGCCACCCGTCTTCGCGTAGACGCCGTTGCCGGTCTTGCTCAGGAACTGGCCGGCGTCCTCGGCGCTCGACGACGTGTAAACGCCTGGCTGGTCGCCCGCGGAGCTCCGCGTCGTCGGCTGGCTCGTCGCGAAGAGGCCGCGGCCCTTCGCGCTCGTCAGCCGCGCCCCGGGGCCGCCCTGGCTGTTGGCGGCCGGTCAAGGTGGCTGCCTCGCCGCCGAGACGGCGAACGCGCCCGTGCCCGTGTTCGTGTTCTGGACCTTCAGCGACCCGCCGCTCGAGCTCCCGCTCAGCGAGCTCGGCGCGTCCGCGGTGTTCGCCTTGCCGAGATTGAACACGCCTCCGACGCGGTGCCGGCGAGGGCCGAGGACCCCATCATCACGACCGCCGCGCCGAACCCGCCCGCCAGCGCACCGCCCCGGAAACCGCCGCGCATGGACTCCTCCCCCTACTGCGCGCGCCCGACGGGCGCACTGATCCCCGGGACTGTAGTTCCTCGCACGATCCGCTACAGGGCCGGCTCGGTCCGCTCGATCGCCGCGCGATACGCCGTGAGGTAGTCGCCCACCATCCGTTCCGGTGCGAACCGCTCCTCAGCGTAGCGGCGGAGCTCGAGCGGATCGAGCCGGTCGGCCTCCTCGAGCGCGGCCGGCATGATCCGGTAGTCGTCCACGATGACGCCGCTGCGGCCGTGCGCGATCACCTCAGGCACGGCACCGTGGCGCGTCGCGATCACCGGCGTGCCGCAGGCCATGGATTCGATCATCACGAGTCCGAACGGCTCCTCCCACTCGATCGGGAAGAGCGTCGCCCTCGCGTCCTGGAGCAGCTCGACCTTCTCGCCGTGCGTCACCTCGCCGAGGTACTCGATCCGGTCGCTCAAGTGCGGCCGGACGTACTCGTCGAAGTAGGCCTGCTCGGCCGGTTCCCGCTTCTTCCCGGCGATCTTGAGCGGCAGTCCGGCGGTGACGGCGACGTCGATCGCCCGGTGGCAGCCCTTGTCGGGGCTCATGCGGCCGAGGAAGAGCAGGTACTCGCCCCGGTGCGGCTTGCATGGATAGAGCGAGAAGTCGAGCGCGTTCGGGCAGTTCGCAGCCCACGGCAGGTCGGGCCTCGGCGCACGCTGGCTCAGGGAGACCGAGATGAGTCCTACGTGCGGCGACACGCGCGCGATCTGCTCGTAGATCTTGCCGCCCTCGCCGTCGAGCGGCCCATGGACGGTGTGGATGACGGGCGTCTCGACCACGCCGCCGAGTGCCGCCGCGGGCAAGCCCGAGTGGTCGTTGATCACGTCGAAGTCGTCCGCACGCGCGTAGCAGTGGAGGCAGTGGCGGATCTCGGGCAGCGTCTGGCCGATCCGCTCGCTCGGGGCGGTCGCGAAGACCGCGTCGAGGCGAGCCTTCGTCCTCGAGTCGCCCGACGCGAACAGCGTCACGTCGTGGCCGGCGTCGACGAGCCCGTCGGCGAGCAGCCAGACGATCCACTCGATGCCCCCGTAGCCGGTCGGCGGCACCGGGAACCAGACAGGGCTGATCACCGCGATGCGGAGCGGTTCCACGTCAGGCGGCCTCCACCCGGACGCGTCCTCCCTCGAGCGCGACCAGCCAGCGCCGGCCGAAGGCCTCGACCCCGGTGAGCCGGAGCGAGCCGGCCCACGACGGCAGCTCGGGCGGCGCCACGGTCTCGAGCACGTGCCGACGGCGGTCGGGCTGGAGTCCGAGCAGCACCTGGAGCAGGAGGATCGGCGTCCCCGCCGCCCACGCCTGCGGCCGGGCCGCCGTGGGGTAGGCGATCGGGAACGGCGCCTCGGCGCGCGGAAGCCCCGCGAACACCTCCGGCAGCTGGTGGTCGAAATGGCCGGTCGCCTCAAGGAGCCGGTGGACGATCCGCTGTGCCTCGGGCCAGCGCGCGTAGCGGCCGAGCCCGCAGGCGATCAGCGAGTTGTCGTGCGGCCAGACGGTCCCGTTGTGGTAGCTGAGCGGGTTGTACGCGGCGTCGTCCGCAGACATCGTCCTGACTCCCCAGCCGGACCAGAGACCCTCGCCCATGAGCCCGTCGACGACGGCGTCCGCCCTTTCGGGCGGGACGATCCCGCTCCAGAGCAGGTGGCCCATGTTCGAGCACATCGAGTCGACGCGCTGCTTCCGGCCGTCGAGCGCGAGCGCGTAGAAGCCGCCGCGCTCCTCGACCCAGAACGCCTCGTCGAAGGCGCTACGGAGGGCCTCGGACTCGGCCTCGAGCCGGTCGGCGAGCGCGCGGTCCCGCCAGGCCTCGCGCGCCAGCTCCGCGATCCGCCGCTTGGCGTCGTAGACGTAGCCCTGGACCTCCGCCGGGGCGATCGGCGTCTGGGCGATCCGCCCGTCGTGGAAGCGCTGCGAGTCCTCCGAGTCCTTCCATGACTGGTTCGCGAGCCCGTTCGGAGCCCGCCGCTCGTACTCGACGAAGCCGTCGCCGTCACGGTCGCCGTAGCGGTCGATCCACTCGAGCGCGCGCAGCGCCGGCTCGCGGAGGCGCTGGACGAACGCCGTGTCGTCGGTCCAGCGCCATACCTCCGAGAGCAGCACGAGGTAGAGCGGCGTCGCGTCGACCGTGCCGTAGTAGCGCGCGAACCACGCAGCCGCGGCCTTCCCGTGGCGAACCTCGTGGACGATCTTCCCGGGCTCCGCGTCGATCGACGGGTCGTCCTCGCGCGCCTGCAGCTCCGCGAGCGCCTCGAGTGCGTTGCGGGCGAGCTCCGGCCCGAGCAGGAGCGTCTGGAGCGCCGTGATGATCGTGTCGCGCCCGAAGACCGTCATGAACCACGGCATCCCCGCGGCCGGAAGCTGCCCGGCCGCAGCGGCCCCGTCGCCGCGGATCCGCAGCGAGGCGAGGTCGGCGACCGACCGCCCGACCGTGTGCTCGAGCTCGTCCCAATCTGTCCGGAGCTGCGGGACACGCAGGTGCCACGCCGTCAGCGAGTCGCGGATGTGGACGAGCTCCTCGCCGAAACGCCGTTGCGCGACCGGCCCCGGAACGAGCACCTCGCCGTTGGCGCCGGGGACGACGTCGATCCGCAGCTCCCAGCGTTCGCGCGGCGCGAGCTCGATGCGGTACGAAACCTTGCCGCCGTCGACCGCGCCCGCCTGCGAGAGGATGACCTGCGTTCGCGCCGGCGGCTGCGTGTCCTCGAGGACGAACTGGTTGTTCGGCTCGTCGAAGCGCGGCTCGACGAGCGGGGGCAGCGGGGGCCCGCCGACCGGATCGCCGAGCGTGAAGTCGCGCGACTTCACGGTGAAGATGTCCGCGAAGTCGGACCCGAACTCGAGCGCGAGCTCGAACGACACCGGCTCCATGCTCATGTTCTGGACAACCACGTGGTCCTGCATGGCGTCGCCGACGAAGCGCCGGCGCGTGATCGCGAGCGTGTCCTGCGGGAGCCCCGGCGTCAGCGGGTTGCGCAGGAAGAACGCGGCCGAGAAGTACTCGACCCGGTCGCACGACAGCGGCAGCGGCTTCTGCCCGTCGATCCACAGCCGCAGCAGCGAGAGGAAGCGCGTGTCCTCGGCGAAGAACCCGCTCGTCTCCTCGCTCACGTCGCCGAGCTCGTCGCAGATGCAGAAGGTCGTGCCTTCGAGGATCGTCAGCGTCACTGTCGAGTCCTGATGCCCGGAGGGGCGACGCGGGGCACCTCGCCTGAGCTTACCGAGAGCCTCCGGACCCAGAGACGACAACGCCCGCCGGAGGCGGGCGTTGTCTGAGCCGGTGTGAGAGGGGAGAGCCGGCCTCCTCACTGTTTTGAGCAAGCGGCCCCCGGCCATGCCCCGAAAGGGGGATCTTGGGCCGGGCGCGGGCGGACCGCCGCCGGCCGGGTGCGGTATCCTGCGGCGGCCGGGAGAAGTGGCCGAGTGGCTGAAGGCGGCGCCCTGCTAAGGCGTTAAGGGGGAATTAACCTCCTTCGAGGGTTCGAATCCCTCCTTCTCCGCTGAGCTGATTTACAGGGGTTTCGTCGAGTGGGGAACGAGGTTCGAACACGGCGTTCTTCAGTCCTTGAGGGCGCGTTCGGTAGATCCGCTTCTTTGAACCGGATCAGGGCCGTGAAGCTCCCATCGGTGGCTCCGCTGCTGCGCGGTCGCTACGTGAGAGTGACCTTCTTCCAGCCGCCGGGTGAGCCGCTTGCGGTGCAGAACCAGAGCGCTCCGGCGGAGTCGCAGAGCAGCTCGCCGCGCAGGTGGGCGCCGCCGGTCGGCTTGCCGCTGAAGCCCTGCGGCGCGAGCCGGAGGGCGGCGAGCGTCCCCTGGAAATGGCCACCGTAGGCGCCGCCCTTGCCGGAAACGCCGTTCGACTTCATCGACTCGCCGTAGACGCCGGCGTTGCTCGTCGAAATGCCCTGGCAGCCGACCCCGCCCGTGGAGGACGCATCCACCCCCGGGCCGCTCTCGCATGCACCCTGGAGCCCGCCGTTCGTCCCGGCGAAGCGCCCGCCGTAGTCGCCGCCGGTGGCGAAGACGCCGTCGGAGCTGGTCGACTGGGCGAAGACGCCGGCCTTGCTCGCGGAGACCGCCCGGCAACCGTATCCGCTGGTGGAGGACGCCGAGAGCGCCGGGCCGCTCGTGCTGACGGCCAGCAGTCCGGCATTCGTACCCTCGAACCGGCCGCCGTAAAGGCCCTTGCCCGAGACCCCGTTCGACTTCGTCGACTGGCCGTAGACGCCGGCGTTGCTGGTCGAGACGCCCTGGGAGCCCACCCCACCGGAAGAGGAACCCGACACGCCCGCCGCCGTCCCCTGAAAGAAACCACCGTTGACGCCCTTGCCGGAGACACCATTCGAGTTGCTCGACTCGCCGTAGACGCCGGCATTGTCGTTCGACAACCCCATCGTCGCCACCCCAGTCTGCGACTGGCCGATCACGCCGTTGGAGTCGATCGCATAGCCGCGGATCGCCGGGATTTCTGTGGGCCGCCACCTGGTCGGTCCGGAGTGCGCAACGATCATCGCAGGGATCGACTTGAAGTCGATGACGCGCTCGTCGTTCCAGACCTCCAACACCGGGTCCGTTCCGTAATAGGGGACCATCGCGAGTCCGGTTGGAAGACCAATTCCGTTCGCTGAAGTACCCGCGTGGTTGATACGACCGACGATCATGTTGTCCCCGTTGTCAGCCGACGCCGGCAACGCCGCCACCCCTGCGACCGCCGCCCCGCCGGCGGCGCTGGCGGCCAGCAAGCCCGCTCGCCCCAGCAGATGACGGCGCGAGAGCGCCCGCTCCGCCGCGGTGCCGGCTTCGACCGTGACAGTCGACTCGCGAGCGGTCGCCCGTACTTCGGCGATCTCCACGCGCAGCCGCGACAGCTCCCCCGCCTGCGCCTCGACGACCCTCGTCAGCTCCGCCATTCGCACCGCCAGACCATCCGTCGTACCGGCGCCCGCCTCGCCCTCTCCGAGACCGTGTCCCGAAACCGTTGCCTCGCTCTCGCTCCGGCTCATGCTTTCCTCCCACCTCTGCAGACGTGCGGTGGCGGACTCGTACTGCATCCACCCGGGTGTGCGTGCCTTGCAGGCGCAGCGAGCGCCTCAGCCGACCGCTGACGGCCGGAGACCTGAACCATCGCGTCCTCCCTCGCAGCGCGCGTACGCCGTAACGAGGAAGAAGGCGCCGGCGACGAAGACGAACGAGCAAGTCTGGCGTCCGCGGCAACTGGCTCGTTCGGGCCACCTCGCACCCTACGCCTCCCCGCCGCCAGACACAAGCGGTCAGTCCTTCAACAACCCAGGTTCCACCAACTGTCCTCGCGAACGTTGTTCCACAAGGGCCGAAACGAGGGAAACAGCCGGTTTCCCCGGTTGACCCCCTTCCCACCAGGATCACGCGACTTCGCGCGACGTGGCTCCGGCCGGCGGTGCCGGCCTCCGCCGGTGAACGGCTAGGGCACCTTGTCCCGTGCGCGCCAGGCGTCGGGGCCGCGCGTTGTAAAGCGTGGATCCGTCTGCCTACGAGTGGTCGTGCTACGAGTGGCTTGCATCGTCGCCGTCAGCATCGCGTGCCTAGGCGCATCCGCGTCCGTGAGCGGAGCGGTGATGTTCACGGAGATCTTCGCCGGCGAAGGGCAGCTCTGGGGCTTGACCGGACGCGGTCACCTCGTGGATGTCGAGCCCGCCACCGGAAGGCTCCGCAGGCATCAGCTCCGCACCGCGTGCGGGCCGCTTGCCTATCCGTCGGGTGGCGTGCGAATGGGCAAGCTCTGGCTGTCCTGCAACCGTTCGATCGCTGCCTACGCGCCCGCCGGCAAACGCCCCGAGGTGGTAGGCGCGCTGAGATCACGGGCCCTGCTCGCCTCGACCCAAGGAGTCTGGGGCACTCAAGGACATACGCTTGTCGGCATCGCCGGCACGGCACGTGGGAAGCGCATCGACCTGCCCCGCGCGCTGACGCCGGCCCAGTGGAGGACAGCAGGAGACGAAGCCTGGGCTCTCGATCTCAACTCGGGAGCAAGGCTCATCCGGGCCCACCTGGCTTCGGGCATCGTCCACCCCTTCAAGCTGGCCATCGGCGCCGGGCTGATCGATGCCCTTGCCGTCAATAGAAACGGGCTCTGGGTGACGCTCGAAAAGCGTCCTGTCCTGCTGCGCTTCTCGCGCCTTCACCCACGGCGCGCGTTGTCCCGGATCGCTCTCTCTCAAACGATGAAGCCAGGCAACCTCCAGACCTTCCTCACCGCCGGCGCCTCTTACCTCTGGGTCACACTCTTCGCCCACAAGGAAATGGAGCTGCTCCGAGCAACCGTGCGAAAGTAGCGCGGCTAACCCTTCCGGGTCTCGGTGGTGTCGTAAGGCCGGCCGGCAAAGCCGACGTCCGAACCGTGGTCCCTTTACTAGTCGTTGCTAGAGTAAAGGCGTGAGTGTGATCTCTCGCAAGAACCAAGTCACGCTGCCTGTCGAAGCCCTCCGTGCGGCTGGGCTGGAGCCGGGCGACGACCTTCGCGTGCGAGCGGTCGGCCCGGGCCGACTGGAACTCGCGCGTGCCATCGATCTCGTCGAAGAGTTCGCCGGGATCTTCGACGCATCCGTCTATCCCGACGGCTATCTCGAAAAGCTCCGCCGCGAGTGGCCATAGCCGTCTTCGACGCGGACGTCCTGATCGCGTATCTCGGCCGCGACGACGCGAACCACACCGAGGCCGTCGAGCGGATGCGGCAGGCCCTGACTGCAGGCACCCGAAGGCTCGTCTCCGTGGTGAACTACACCGAGGTCTTGATCGGGCCACTTCAGAAGGCGGGCACCTCCGGCGCGGACAGAGTCGACGCGATGCTCGTGCGTTTCGGCATCGAGGTGATCCAGATCGACATGGCGCTCGCGCGCCGCGCGGCCGCCGTCCGGGCCCGGACACGTCTGAAGCTTCCCGACGCGTACGCGCTCGCTACGGCCGTTCACGCAGAGAAGCGCGGGCGTGGCGACGTCCGCCTCGAGACGTTCGACGAAGAGGTGATCAGGGCCTACACGACGTTGCATCCGCTTCCGGCCGATCTCGACTGACTCAGCCGCCCCCGCGGTTGGTCACCTGAGCAGTTCGCGAGCCACCACTACACGACCATCGTCCGCCGAACTTCCACGCTCGAGCCGCTGGGAAGGCTGTTGCCGGCTCGGCGAGAGAGAGCAAAGGCGCAGCCCCGCCAGCCCCACGCACCCTGGAGGAGCGTCAGATTCCGCGCCAGCAGCGGATGCGTCTACCAGCGGAAGACGACCGACGGCGCCGATCGCTCGACAGGCCCGTGATAGACCGCCTCGACGTTGTTTCCGTCGGGATCCAATGCGAACGCGGCGTAATAGCCCGGGTGGTAGTCGCGCTCGCCCGGAGCGCCGTTGTCGGTCCCACCAGCCGCGAGCGCAGCCACGTGGAAGCGGTCCACGGCCGCTTGGCTGTCCGCCTGGAACGCTAGATGGAGCCCATCCGTCGGCGTCCCGCCGCCGCTCACGTAGAGCTCGTCGACGGAGAACCATCCGTCCCCGCCGCCGTCGATTCGAAGCCCCAACGGCTCGAGCACGGCGGCATAGAACGCGCGGCTCGCCTCGATATCGCGGACACGGATGGCGACGTGATCGAGGAGCCGCCCCGCATGTGACTCCGGCATTTCCTTTCGAGAGTACAAGAAGGGGGCTGCCGAACGGCGCCGAGCCGCCGCTACCGTGGAGCGAGATGGCGGTCCGCGAGGACATTCGCAACGTCGCGATCGTGGCGCACGTGGACCACGGGAAGACGACCCTCGTCGACGCGCTGCTCTGGCAGTCGGGCGCGTTTCGCGCGAACGAGGACGTCGGCGAGCGAGTGCTCGACACGATGGATCTGGAGCGCGAGAAAGGGATCACGATCCTCGCCAAGAACACGGCCGTTCGCTACGCGGGCACGAAGATCAACATCGTCGACACGCCGGGCCACGCCGACTTCGGAGGCGAGGTCGAGCGGGGGCTGACGATGGTCGACGGTGTGCTGCTGCTCGTCGACGCGAGCGAGGGGCCGTTGCCGCAGACCCGGTTCGTCCTGCGCAAGGCGCTCGAGGCGCGGCTACCGGTGATCCTCGTCGTCAACAAGGTCGACCGGCCCGACGCCCGGATCGACGCGGTCGTCGACGAGGTCTACGAGCTCTTCCTCGACCTCGACGCGGACGAGGACCAGATCGAGTTCCCGATCGTCTACTGCAACGCGAAGGCGGGGCGCGCGTCGCTCGAGCCGGATCCGGAGGCGCTCGAGCCGAACCTGCAGCCGCTGCTCGACCTGATCCTCGGGGACATCCCGGCGCCGCGGTACGACGAGGGCCATCCGCTGCAGGCCCTGGTCACGAACCTCGACGCGTCGCCGTACGTCGGACGGCTCGCGCTCTGCCGCGTCCTCCACGGCTCGATCCGACGCGGACAGCAGATCGCCTGGTGCCGCGCCGACGGCACGAGCTCGAGAGTCAAGGTGGTCGAGCTGTACGTGACGGAGGCGCTCGACCGCGTCGAGGCGCCGTCGGCCGGGCCGGGCGAGATCATCGCCGTCGCGGGAATCCCGGAGGTGACGATCGGCGAGACGCTCGCCGATCCCGACGACCCGCGCCCGCTGCCGGTGATCACCGTCGACGAGCCCTCGCTGTCGGTCACGATCGGCATCAACACCTCGCCGCTCGCGGGACGCACCGGCGACAAGGTCACGGCAAGCCAGATCGAACGGCGGCTGCGCAGCGAGCTGGTCGGCAACGTCTCGCTGCGCATGCTGGAGACCGAGCGCCCGGACGCCTGGGAGGTGCAGGGACGCGGTGAGCTCCAGCTCGCGATCCTCGTCGAGCAGATGCGCCGCGAGGGCTACGAGCTCACCGTCGGCAAACCACAGGTCGTCACTCGACGGATCGACGGCGTCCTCCACGAGCCCGTCGAGCGGGTCTCGATCGACGTTCCCGAGGAGTACCTCGGCGTCGTCACGCAACTCTTCGCGCTTCGAAAAGCGAGGACCGAGACCCTCGTCAACCACGGCACCGGCTGGGTGCGCATCGACGTCGTCGTGCCCGCGCGCGGCCTGATCGGCTTCCGGACCGAGTTCCTCACCGAGACCCGCGGGACCGGGATCATGCACCACGTCTTCGAACGCTTCGAACCGTGGTTCGGCGAGCTGCGGACGCGTCCCACGGGCGCGCTCGTCGCGGATCGTCCCGGCAAGACGACCGCCTTCGCGATCCTCAACCTGCAGGAACGCGGCTCGCTGTTCGTCGAGCCCGGCGCCGACGTCTACGAGGGGATGATCGTCGGCGAGAACGCCCGCGCGGAGGACCTCGACGTCAACGCGACGAAGGAGAAGAAGCTCACGAACATGCGCTCCTCGACCGCCGACGAGCTCGTCCGGCTGATCCCGCCGCGCCCGCTCTCGCTCGACCAGGCGCTCGAGTACATCCGCGAGGACGAATGCGTCGAGGTGACGCCGACGAACGTCCGCCTGCGCAAGGTCGAGCTCTCCGCACAGAAGCGCCAGACCGCAGCGAGCCGCAAGGCCCGCGGCCTCGCGCCGGCCTGAGACGGGCCCGCGCGAGCTGCAAGTTTTTGCCGCCGCGCCGATCTTTCCCTGCTAGGGGACTGTCGGGGACGAAGGAGGCTGAGACGATGAGGATGGTGCTTCGGCGGTGGTCGAGGGTCGCAGCGGCGGCTGCCGCCCTCGGTGCGGCTTTCGCGGTGTTCGCTGTCTTTGGCGGAGCAAGCCATCGGGTGCCGGCCGGCTTGCCCAAGGTCGCTCTCCAGAGCGTCCTCGACACGCCCGGCGACCCGGACGGCGGCGAGATACCGCGGACGGCGGTCGAGCAGTACTGGCAGAGCCGGTTGACGTATCCGACCGGCCGTTTCGACCAGCGTTGGGCGCTCGGCGCCGAGAAGGCGGTCGACCAGGTTCCAGCCGGGATTCCGGCGGGTTCGTACCGCTTCGGCCCGGGTCCAGGACGGTCGGCGCAGACCGTGCTCTCGACCGATCCGGCGGCGAAGACGCTCGCGGCGGCGCGTCCGCTCGGGCCTCAGCCGCAGGTGAGCACCGGCTGCCAGGCCCCGTGCTTCACCTTCGGTCTCGTCTCCGGTCGCGTCAGCGCGATCGCCTTCGATCCCGTCGACACGGGCGTCGCCTACATCGCCCAGGACGGCGGCGGCATCTGGAAGACGACGAATTGCTGCACCCCGGCCACGACCTGGACGGTCACGACGGACGCCAAGACCGTCCCTTCGACTGCGGTCGACGACGTGACCGTCGACCCGAACAACCACGCCGTCGTCTACGCGGCCACCGGCGACATCAGCTTCGGCTCGTACGCGTTCGGGAGCGCGGGCGTCCTCAAGAGCACGGACGCAGGCGGCTCCTGGCAGAAGGTCGGGACGTTCGGCCCGGCGTATCCGGCGAACAAGGGCGGCGCCTTCCCGCAGTACCAGGCCGTGACGAAGGTTCGCGTCGACCCGAACAACAGCGGCAACGTCGTCGTCGGCACGAAGACGGGCGTCTTCTTCTCCCACGACGCCGGCGCTCACTGGAACGGGCCCTGCCTGACCAACCGCTTCACGACCCAGCGCCAGGACGTCACCGACCTGATCCTGCGCGACGACGGGACGACGACGTCCGTCTACGCTGCGATCGGCGCGCGCGGGTTCGCGACCTACGTCCAGCAGAATCTCGGCAAGAACGGCGCGAACGGCGTCTACAAGCTTGCCGCCATTCCCGCGAGCGGCTGCCCCTCGGCCAGAAGCTGGACGCCGCTGACGACGGGCTGGCCCGCCGGCACCGCGAGCGGCGTCGCGTGTGACCCGCCGATCGGCGACAACACGACCCTGTGCGCGGCGGGCACGAACAAGCTCGGGCGGATCGAGCTGGCGATCGCGCCGAGCGACCCGCAGGTCCTCTACGCCGAGGTGCAGGCCGTGGATCCGCAGCACGGCTGCGGCGTGCTCCAGCTGCTCGGCGAGACGGACGCCCGCGGCTGCTTCCTCGGCCTCTGGCGGACCGCGAACGGCGGCTCCACCTGGACGAAGGTCGCCGATCACACGACGCTGAGCTTCCCGGAGGGGACGACCACGGCAGGCCCGTGCGGCGAGGACACGCCGCAAATGTGGTACGACATGGGCCTCGCGGTCGATCCGAGCGATCCGAACTCGCTGTTCCTCGACGCGATCGACATCTGGAAGTCGGCGGACGGCGGCCACACCCTGACCGACATCAGCTGCGGCTACTACACGGGGCTGAACCCGATCAGCGCGCCGGTCCACGTCGACAACCACGTCCTCGCCTACCAGCCCGGCTCGTCCAGCAACCTGCTGGCCGGGAACGACGGCGGGATCTACGTCTCGAACAACGCGACGAACGTGCCGGTGGGCTCGGCGACCGGGGTCTCGAACCCGCCGACGTTCAGGGACGTGAACGCGACGATGAACACGATCGAGTTCTACGGCGGCGACATCAGCGCGAACTTCGCCACCTCGGCCGGCGCGTTCATCGTCGGCGGGGCTCAGGACAACGGCTCGTCCTTCTACCAGTTCGGGGCGAGCTCGACCTGCCCGCCGGCCGGCTGCCAGTGGTCGCAGCGGATCGGCGGCGACGGGTTCTACGCCCGCATCGAGCCGAAGCAGGGCCAGCGCGTGTTCATGGAGAGCCAGAACGGCGCGCTCCAGCGCTCGACGAGCGGCCCGGCCGGCCCGTATCAGGCGGCGGCCGGAGGCTGGACCGCGGACCGACGCTCGTTCATCTTCCCGTACGAGATCGACAAGTTCGCCTGCCCGACGCCGACGTGCGACCACATGATCGCGGGCTCCTACCGCGTGTGGGAGTCGATCGACGGCGCCGGCAGCTGGTACTCGAACAGCCCGGACCTGACGAAGGGGACGCTCGGCGACCGCTCGTACATCAACCAGCTCGCGTACGCGCCGACGACGAACGGCAACGCGATCGTCGGCACGAACGACGGCAACGTCCAGTACGGCTTCGGGCTCGGCACGGGGACCGCGGACAGCGCCACCTGGGTCGACCTGACCGGCGGGAACAACGTGCTTCCGAACCGGCCCGTCCAGGACGTCGCGATCAGCCCGCAGAACCCGCTCGTCGCCTACGCGACCTCGGGCGGCTTCGACGAGAACACGCCCAGCCACCCGGGTCACGTGTTCCAGGTGACCTGCACGACCTTCTGCGCCTCGTTCACCTGGACGAACAAGACCGGCAACCTGCCGAACATCCCGGTCAACTCGGTCGCGGTCAATCCCAACCTGCCGAAGCAGGTGTTCGTCGGAACCGACCACGGGCTCTTCTACACGGACGACATCACCGCCGCGACTCCGGCCTGGCGGCACTTCCAGAACGGCTTGCCGAACACGATGATCTGGGACATGTCGGTCGACCGGGGCGCGACGACGCTCGCGCTCTTCACCCGCTCGCGCGGCGCGTGGGCTTTGCCGCTGCCGGTCCAGTCCGCCACGCAGGTCACGCTCTTCTCCGACGACTTCGAGACGGCGAAGGGCTGGACGACGTCCGCGGCGACCGCCTGCACGTGGTCGAAGGACACGAGCTCGAGCGACGCGCACGGCGGCTCGAACTCCTGGACGACCCATCCCTACGGCGACAACTGCGGCACGAACCTCACGAGCCCGCCGATCAGCGTGCCCGCGGGTGCGAACACGATCCGGCTCTCGTTCTTCGAGAAACACGACTCCGAGAGCGACACGAACGGCGGCTCGGGCTGCCCGTGCGACTTCGGCCAGGTGCAGCTCTCGACGGGCAACGGGGCGACCTTCGGGAGCATCGGGAACCGGTACGAGGGGACCGAGCTCACGTACTCCGGGTCGACGATCCCCCTGCCCGACTCCGTGGCGGGCAAGACGATCCGCCTCCGGTTCCACTTCCAGTCGGACGGCTCCGTGTCGGATCCGGTCCACCAGGGCTGGTGGGTGGACGACGTCGCGCTCACGGCGGAGCCAGGCTAGAGGCTTGATGTGAAACAGAGCGGGGCCGCGGATGCCGGTTCAGGCGCGGCGCATGGCCGTCTCGTCGCCCTTGCACAGGCCACCGGCCTGCGCTGCGGACGCCAAGCCGCCCCTGCTTGGCCTGAAACGGCCCCGCGGGGCGCCGATTTCACATCAAGCCTCTAGGTCTCGCGGACGAGGGGAGCCCGGCCGCCGCGCCGGGCTCCCTCCCTCTCCTCGCCGCGTCTCCTACGGCGTCGCGGCGCAGGCGGAGAACTGGGACGTGTCCCCCGTGAGCACGTTCGTGGCCGTGGCGGTCACGGCCTGACCGGCCGGGACCTCGGAGACGGACAGCGTCAGGTCCGCGGCACCCGCTCCGTTCGTCGTCGCCTGCTGTCCGGCGACGAAGCCCTCCCCTTCACCGGCGCCCGAGACGTCGCAGACCGGGTTCGCGAAGAGCTCGACCCGGAACGTGGTCGAGGCCGCGAACGAGCCGAGGTGGAGCTTGACGGTCGTCGTTCCCCCCGCGGTCTGGACCGACGAGATGCTCGGCGCCGCCTGACCGTGGTTGCCGCCGTTCAACAGCCGGATGCCGGGGCCGCCGTTGGAGAAGATCGAGTTCCGCTCGATCGTGTCGCCGGCCGTCGGCGTCGCGCCGTCCACGACGACCCCGTGCTGCTTGTTGCCGGCGATCGTGTTGCCGGCGCCGTCCTCCGTGCCGCCCACGTGGTTCCCGCTCGCCCCGCCCCACAGCTTGATCCCGACGCCGTTCGGCAGCGATCCGTTGCGCGGCACGTCGAGCCCGACGAGGTTGCCGCGGATCAGGTTGTTCGTCGTGCCGGACCCGTAGACGTAGATGCCCCACTGCGTGTTCCCCGAGACGACGTTGCCGGAGGCGGCCAGGACGTCCCCGATGTGGTTCGCGGTCGAACCCCCGTAGACCGAGATCCCGATCGTGTTCGGCAAGCCGGCCGTCCCGGCCGCGCTCGTCCCGATCAAGTTGCCCCACAGGTAGTTGGCGGTCGTGTCGACGAGGTCGATCCCCGCGACCGTGTTGCCCGACACGACGTTCCCCGTGCCCGGGGCCCGCCCGCCGATGTTGTTCGTGTTTCCACCCTCGACATCGATCCCGACCTGGTTCGGGACGGCCGCGGCGCCGGTCGCGTCCGTGCCGACGAGGTTGTTCTGCACGTCGACCCCGATCCCGGCGAGCCAGATGCCCTGCTCGAGGTTCCCCGAGATCACGTTCCGGGCGCCGGTGGCACCGCCGCCGACGTCACCGCCGTGCACGCCGGACGCCACGACGACGCCGAGCCTGTTCGGCAGCGCGGCCGAGCCGCCCTTGTCCGTGCCGATGTAGTTGCCGAACACGGCGTTGCCGCCCGAGCGGAGGTCGACGCCGGCGCCGTAGGGCGATTTCGCGCTGTTGCCGGAGATGACGTTGCGCGCCTGGGGCGTCGTTCCGCCGACGATGTTGCCGGAGGCGCCGTTGTCGATCTCGACGCCGTCGAACGCGTTCTTCAGCGAGGCGGTGCCGGCCGCGTTCGGGCCGACGAAGTTCCCGGCGACGACGTTGCCGGTCGTTCCATCGTCCTCGACGAGCACTCCGCTCGCCTTGTTCCCCGAGATCAGGTTGCCGCTCCCGGGATCGCTCCCTCCGATCGCGTTGTCGGTGGCGCCCTGGCTGATCCACACGCCCCCGCGTCCGTTCGGGATCGCCGCCGCACCGTTCGCGTTCGTTCCGATCCGGTTGCCGAGCACGCGGTTGTGGGACGTGCCGGCGAACTTGATGACGACGCCCGCGCCGTGGTTGCCGGAGATGACGTTCCGGTCGCCGAGCTCGGTCCCGCCGATCGTGTTGCCGCTCGCGCCGCTCCAGATCTCGACTCCGTCCGACCCGTTCGGGAGCGCGAACGTCCCGTCCGAGCCGGTGCCGATCACGTTGCCCGCGACGACGTTTCCGGTGGCGCTCTCGCCGTAGATGCTGACGCCGAAGTACTTGTTCCCCGAGATGAGGTTGCCGGCCCCGGCCGCCGTGCCGCCGATCGTGTTCCCGCTGCCGCCGACGTCGATCCCGTCGAAGTTCCCCGGAAGCACGAAGCTGCCGCCGATGTAGTTGCCGCTCACGACGTTCGCCGAGCCGGCCAGCAGGATGCCCGTGGAGTCGCTGGCGGAGACCACGTTCCGGTCGGCCGTGGTCGTGCCGCCGATCGTGTTTCCCGCGGAGCCGGTCGCGACCTCGATGCCGACGTCGTTGGCATGGCTGAAGCCGAGCCAGTTGCCGACGAGCGTGTTGCCGTCGCCCTTGCGCAGGACGATCGCCTTGCCGAAGCCGCCGATCGAGAGGCTCCGGATCGTGCTCCCGCCCGCCTTCACGTCGAGCGCGACCGCACCCACGCCGATCATGTCGTCGAGCTGCACGACCGGCATCCCGGAGAAGCCCGGCTGCGACTGCCCGTCGATCACGACCGGCTGGGCGATCGTCGGCAGCGGCTCCGTGAGGGCGATCGCGTGCGTCCCGTCGCCGGGAATCGCGAAGGTGATCGTGTCCTTCCCTGCGGACGCGTTCGCAGCCTGGATCGCCGCGCGGAGCGACCCCTTCCCCGCGTCGTTCGTGTTCTTGACGACGAACGTCGCCCCGTTCTGCGCGCTCGCGCGGGCGAGCCCGGCGAGGCTCGCCGCGACGAGCGCAAGGACGACTCCGGCGCCCGCTGACCTGGTCGTGATCGACATTTGCCGCGCTCCTTCCCGTTCTCGACGATTCGGTTGGCCGGGAGGAGCGTCGCCCGGAGCTGGGTGAGCCGCCATCGCCCAACCGGCGATTTCACCCTGGGTGAATCGAGGCCGACACGGTAGATTCGGGCCGTGGGGCGCGAGACGCGGGCGAGAGGCGAGGCGGCGGAGCGCGACGTCGTCGTCGTCGGCGCCGGCTTCGCCGGCCTCTACGCGCTCCACCGCCTGCGCTCGCTCGGACTCTCCGTCCGCGTGCTCGAGGCCGGCGACGGCGTCGGCGGCACGTGGTACTGGAACTCCTATCCGGGCTGCCGGTGCGACGTCGAGAGCGTCGACTACTCGTATTCGTTCGACGAGCGGCTCGAGCAGGAGTGGGAGTGGACGGAGCGCTACCCGGCCCAGCCGGAGATCCTGCGCTACCTGAACCACGTCGCCGACCGGTTCGACCTGCGCCGGGACATCCAGCTCGAGACGCGCGTTACGTCGGCCGCCTTCGACGAGGAGGCGGGCCGTTGGCTGGTCGCGACCGGCGGCGGCGAACGGTGGTCGGCGCGGTTCGTCGTCATGGCGACGGGCGCGCTCTCGGCCGCCCAGGTCCCGGACGTCCCCGGCCTCGAGACGTTCGCGGGCCACTGGTATCACACCGGTCGCTGGCCGAAGCATCCCGTCGACTTCTCCGGCCTGCGCGTCGCCGTCGTCGGGACCGGCTGCAGCGGCATCCAGGTCGTGCCCAAGGTCGCGCGCGACGCGGCGCTCCTGTACGTGTTCCAGCGGACGGCGAACTTCGTCATCCCGAACCGGAACCGCCCGCTCGACCCGGAGGCGATGCGCGATCTCAAGGCGCGCTACCGCACGTACCGCGAGGCCGCGCGCGACTCGTTCCTCGGCGTCCCGCTCGACGGCACGGGCCTGTCGGCGCTCGAAGCGACGCCCGAGGAGCGGCGTCAGCTCTACCAGGAGAAGTGGGACGAGGGGGGCGGCATGCCGATGCTCGTCACCTACGACGACCTGCTCGTGAACGGGGAGGCGAACGACACCGTCGCCGACTTCTTCCGAGAGAAGATCCGGGAGGCCGTCCGGGACCCCGAGGTCGCCGAGCTCCTGACGCCGCGGGGCTACCCGCTCGGCGCCAAGCGGCTCGCGCAGGACGACGCCTACTACGACACGTTCAACCGCGAGCACGTCCGGCTCGTCGACCTGCGGCGGACGCCGATCGCCGAGATCACGCCCGCCGGCATCCGGACGACGGACGCGGAGTACGAGGTCGACGCGATCGTCTTCGCGACCGGCTTCGACGCGATGACGGGCCCGCTGCTCGCGATCGACGTGCGCGGACGCGGTGGACTCGCTCTCCGCGAGAAGTGGGCCGAAGGGCCGCGTGCGCACCTGGGCGTCGCGATCGCCGGGTTCCCGAACCTGTTCGTCGTGACCGGTCCGGGCAGCCCCTCGGTGCTCAGCAACATGGTTGTCTCGATCGAGCAGCACGTGGACTGGATCGCCGACGCGATCGCACACGTCGAGGAGCGTGGGCTCGAGACGATCGAGCCGACGGAGGAGGCCGAGGACGGCTGGGTCGAGCACGTCGCCGAGGTCGGGAACGCGACGCTGTTCCCTCGGGCCGATTCCTGGTACCTCGGCTCGAACATCCCGGGCAAGCCGCGAGTGCTGATCGCCTACCTCGGCGGAGTCGGCCCGTACCGGAAGATCTGCGACGAGGTCGCCGCGAAGGGCTACGAGGGCTTCGCGCGCGGCGCCAGGCAGGCGGCTCGCGCGTGACCGGCGGCCCGCTCGAGGAGCTCGGCGCGGCGCGCGCGATCGTCGCCGTCTTCCACGCCGGCCAGACGGCACTCGGCCATCGCTGGAGCGTCGCCGACGCCGCCGGCAACGAGCTGATCCGGACACGGCGGACGCACCACGGCGGCCTCGTCAAGCGAGCGCTCTGGAAGAGCGTCACCCTGACAGGGCTCGACTCCGGCAACGACCTCTACGTGGACCTGCTCGACTCGTCGGACGCGGTCGTCGCGCGCGCCAGCAGCCTGAACCAGAAGCCTCCGACCGTCACGGTGGCCGACCCGCGAAACCGGCCGTTCGGCCGGCTGCGGCGCGACGGCGCGCAGCTCGTCCTGGAAAGCGGCGACTCGCCGTCGACCGTGGCGTCGATCACCGCCGACGGCGACGGGCCCTGGCCGGTCACGGGGCCGGGCGGCGAGCGCTACGGCGAGCTGCTGGCGGGCGACCCCGGCCCGTCCACGTCGCCGTCGTGGCTCGAGCTGCTCGGCGTCGAGCCGATGAGCCGCTCGAGCGACTTCGCGCGGACGATGCACCTCGGCATCCGCCGCGTCCTGCGCTACACGCTCTTGCGCTCCGAGTCGGACGCGCCGCCGCCGGCGCCCGTGATCGTCGCGCTCCTCCCGCTCCTCGCCGGGCTCTCCTACTAAGGGTCAGAACTGGGGCGGGTCGTGCCGCACGAGCGTGCGCACCCACGGCCAGCGCGTGTCGACGACGTAGTGCGTGCGGTTCTTGCGTGGCCCGAAGAGCGCGCTGTAGGTGTTCGCGTGGATCTTCCCGGCCCGGATCACGCAGTTGCAGCCGACGTGCGCGCGGTTGCCGTTCGCCGCCTTCCTCGTCGGGAAGAGCGCGTGCTTGTCGTGGTTGACGCACGCGCGGCAGACGCAGGCGCGGCGCCCGCAGCCCGGCTGGAGCCGGTAGATCGCCGTCAGCGACTGCGCCTGCTCGCTCCGCGCGAGCGCCCTGGCCGGAGCCGTCAGTGCCGCGGCCGCGACCGCACTCGTGCCGAGAAACCGCCTGCGCGTGACCTGTTCCGCCATGTCTTTTTCGGGGGAGCGGACCCTTCGGCCCGAGGAGCCGCACAGATCTCCAGGCAAGTGCTTCCTGAACGCCAGACGACCGGCTACCCGGGCGCGCCCCGCGGCTTCCTTCGAGCACGCTTTCCACAGCGCCTCTCTAGAACGACCCATACGGCTTCTCCGGCCGAAGGCTCCCCCTCGCCCTCCTCTCCTTGGTGCGCGGGATTGTTACCGGTTGGTGAACTCCGCGTCAACCGCAACTTAGTCGTGCACGCGTGCGATCAGGTCGCGGCGGCGCATCACCTTGACGGCCGAGCCGGCGAGCCGGACGTCGTAGCCGGCCTCCTTCGGGAACAGCACCTTGTCGCCGGGCTCGACCCCGGCGACCTCGGCGCCGACGGCCGTGACGATCCCGGAGCGGCATCCGGCCTCGCTGCTCGCGGGGATGATCAGGCCGGTGCGCGTCTCGGTCTCCTCGTCGGAGGGCTGGATCACGACGTAGTCGTCCAGCGGCTCGAGCGAGACGAGCTCCCGCTGCGGTTCCTCGATCACGGAGCCAGTCTAGGGTCAGAGCCGGCCCGCCTCGACGATGCGCTGCAGGAACTGCTGCGTCCGCGGCTCCTTCGGCGCGCCGAAGATCTGCTGCGGCGGGCCCTGCTCGAGGATGACGCCGGCGTCGAGGAAGCAGACGGTGCCGGCGATCTCGCGGGCGAACGCCATCTCGTGGGTGGCGATCAGCATCGTCATCCCGCCGGCGGCGAGCTCGCGGACGACGTTCAGGACCTCGCCGACGAGCTCGGGGTCGAGCGCGCTCGTCACCTCGTCGAGCAGCATCAGCTGCGGCTTCATCGCGAGCGCCCGGACGATCGCGACGCGCTGCTGCTGGCCGCCGGACAGCCGGTCCGGATACTCGCCGGCCTTGTCGGCGAGGCCGAAGCGGGCGAGGAGGGCGCGGGCCTCCTCCTCGGCCCGGTCGCGCGGGGCGTCGAGCACCTTGCGCGGCCCGAGCGTCACGTTCCCGAGCACCGTCATGTGTGGGAAGAGGTTGAACGCCTGGAAGACGATCCCGATCCCGCGCCGGACGCGGTTGACGTCGACGCCGGGCGCCGTGATCTCGTCGCCGCCGACGACGATTCGCCCGGCGTCGATCGGCTCGAGCAGGTTCACGCAGCGGAGCAGGGTCGACTTGCCGGAGCCGGAGGCCCCGATCAGGCAGACGACGGCGTGCTCCTCGACCGCGAGGTCGATCCCGCGGAGCACCTCGGCCTGGCCGAACGACTTCCGCACGCCCTCGATGACGAGCGCCTCGCTCACCGCCAGCCTCGCCTCCATGACGCTTCCGGCTCGTCTGCGTCGGGCAAGTCCCGGGGCCAGGCCCCCGGACGTGTCCGCGACGGACGATTCCCGGCTCTCCATGCGCCTTCGCGCCAAAGCCCGGCGTGACGGAAGTGTGACGTGGGCCGATCGGGGGGCCAGGCCCCGCCGGCTCGCCCGCCGCTCACGCGGCCACCCCGGCGGCCTGCCGGCGGCGGCGCTCGCGCGAGATCAGCCAGTCCGTCAGCCGCGTGAGCGGGATCGTGATCGCGACGAAGAGCACCGCGGCATCGATGCCGTAGGTGAAGTTGAAGGTCGCGGCCTGGTCGATCTGCACCTGCTGGAACGCCTCGACCGCGCCGAGGATCCCGACGAGCGCCGTGTCCTTCTGGAGCCCGATGAAGTCGTTCAGGAGCGGCGGGATCACCCGGCGGACGGCCTGCGGGAGGATCACGTAGCGCAGCGCCTGCCCGCGGCGCAGGCCGAGCGAGCGCGCGGCCGCCTCCTGGCTCGGGTGCACCGATTCGATGCCGGCGCGATAGACCTCGGAGACGTACGCCGTGTACACGAGCACGAGCGCGACGATCGCCCAGAACGTCTGCGACGACGGCACGGCGCTCAGCTGCAGCGCCGGGACGCCGAAACCGAACAGGTAGATCACGAGGATCGTCGGGATCCCGCGGAAGAGATCGGCGTAGGCGATCGCGAGCATGCGAAGCGGGAAGAAGACCGGGCCGGGCAGGCTCCGCAGCACTGCGACGACGAGCGCGAACGCAAGGATCAGCGGCTCGCTGATGCCGAAGATCTTCACGTTTAGCAGGAACGCGTTCGCGATCTCGGGAAAGCCGTCCCGGAAGTGGTTCCAGCTGAAGAACTGGCCGCGGACGAGCTTCCAGCCCGGCGCGTGCACGACCGCGAAGCCGAGCGCGGTAAAGACGATCGCCGTGCTGACGAGCGCGATCGCGACCGAGCGGCCCTCGCTGCGCCCGAGCAGTCGCGGGCGGGCGCCTCGAGCCGGTGGTGCGCTCAGCTCGTTACTTGAGGACGGGCACGCCGACGACCTTCGAGAGCCACGTCGACTGGATCTTCCTCAGCGTGCCGTTCGCCTTCAACGTCGCGAGCGCGCGGTTCACGCAGCCGACGAGCGGACTGCCCTTCTGGAAGACCATCCCGAAGTGCTCCGGGTTCTTGCCCGATGTCGCCAGCTGGCCGAGGATCGTCGAATTCGGCACCTGCACCGCGGTCACGTAGAAGGCGGTCGGCAGGTCGACGACGAGGCCGTCGATCAGCTTGCTCTTCAGCGCGAACACGGCCTTGTCGTTCGACGTGTAGACGGCCTTCGACTTCGGCTTGATCACGCCGACGATGGTGTCGTAGCTCGTCGTCCCGAGCTCGGCGCCGAGCTTGTACGGCTTGAGCGCCGCGATCGAGCGGGCCTTCGCGATCGGCGTCCCCTTCCGGACCACGATCGACTGGTTGACGTTGTAGTACGAGTCGCTGAAGTCGACGACCTTCGCGCGCGCCGGCGTATACGAGATCTCGTTGATGTCGAAGTCGAACGACTTCTTCCCGGGCGCGTAGGACTTCGCAAACGGGACGTAGGTCCACCCGACCTGGGAGCGCGCGAACCCGAGCTGCTTCGCGACGGCGAACGCAACCGCGCCTTCGAAGCCCTTGCCGCTGGTCGGGTCGGAGACCTTCCACTTCGAACCCTTCGGCGGGTTGCCGCCGAACCACGGCGGATACGCCGGGTTGTCCGTTCCGACCGTGAGCTTCCCGGACTGGACCGTCGAGTCCGTGCAGCTCGCGCTCCGGGCGGCGGGCGCGCGCCCGCTCGTCCAGGCCGCTGCGACGGCTGCGAGGGCTGCGGCGAGCGCGAGTGCGGTGAGCTTCCGCATTGCGGTCGAGCCTACCACCGCCCGCCGGCGCCGGCCAACGTGACTGGCACCCTTTTGCAGTGCGGATCGGCCGGCGCGAGGTCGCGCTCACGAACGTCGAGAAGGTCTTCTTCCCCGACCTGGGGCTGACGAAGGGCGACCTCGTCCGCTACTACCTCGACGTCGCCGAGTACGCGCTGCGCGCCACGGAGAACCGGCCGATGCAGATGAAGCGCTACCCGAACGGCGTCGAGGGCGAGTTCTTCTACCAGAAGCGAGTGCCCGTGCCGCATCCGGCCTGGCTCGAGACGGTCCGCATCCGCTTCCCGAGCGCGCGCACCGCCGACTTCCCGGTGATCAGGGACGCGGCAGGTCTCGCCTGGATCGTGAACCTCGGCTGTATCGAGCTCCACACCTGGCACAGCCGGGTGACGGACGTCGAGCGGCCGGACTACCTCCTGATCGACCTCGATCCGAGCGACGGAAACCCGTGGGAGTTCGTGCGCGAGATCGCGCTCGTCGTCCGCGAGGTGATGGACGAGCTCGGCCTGCCAAGCTTCCCGAAGACTTCCGGCTCGACCGGGCTCCACATCCTGGCGCCGATCCGGCCGGAGCTCGAGTTCCCGGAGGTCAGGCGGTTCGCGAAGGCGCTCGCGCAGGAGGTGGAGCGACGCGTCGGCGATCAGGACGTCGCGACGACGACGTGGAAGGTCGCCGACCGTTCGGGCGTCTTCGTCGACTACGGCCAGAACGCACGCGACCGGACGATCGCGTCGGCGTACTCGGTCCGGCCGACGCGCGACGCGCGGGTGTCGGCGCCGATGCGCTGGGAGGAAGTCGGCGAGAGCGACCCGGCGGCGTTCACGATGCCGACGATGCGCGACAGGATCGCGAAGATCGGCGACCCGATGGAGGGCATGTGGCGGCGCAAGACGAGCCTCCTGCCGCGCTTCGAGAAGCTCGGGCTCGACCCGCCGGCAAGCGTCTGACGCGTCCCGAACGGACCTGGCGAGCCTCGTTCGGTTCGGGCAGGTCCCGGGGCCTGGCCCCATCGCGTCGCCCAACGGGACGAGGCTCGCGTTTTGCCCCTCGGCGGCATGCCGCGCGGGAAGCGGCCGCTGGTCTCGTTCGGACACGTCCGGGGGCCTGGCCCCGGCTATCGCCCAAAGCGGACGATTCCTTCGCCCGAGCGGCCGGGACGGGTCCGGCCACGGTGCGGACACGTCCCCTGGTCGACCGGGATTGCGTTCAGAGCCAGCGCCAGCCGAGGACGCGCCGGAGGTCCCCGATCAACCGTGAGTAGGTCTCGAGGAACTCGAACGCGCGCTCCGGCGTGCACGCGGACACGCTCAGCTCGAGCGAGTCCGACGAAGCCGACACGTCATAGTCGACCTCGGGCTCGTCGACGTAAACGCGGCGGACGCGTGCCAGCCGCCGCTCGACCGTCACGCCGTCGACATCGGCCGGGCCGCTCCAGCGTTCCACGTCGTCTCCGAACGGCCGTGCCGTCGCCCGCGCCTGCTCGCTGAGACGTGAGAGGTAGGGGTGCTTCTCGGCCGCCCCCTCGCTGCGCGGCCTCCACGGATCCGACGCCCAACCGACCGCGGAGAACAGATCCTTCTGGAGCTGGCCGAACACCTGCCGCGCCTCGCGCGCCTGGACGTAGGTCGCGAAGTCGGCGGAGAAGAAGCCGTTGAGATCGCCGCGAACCCGGAAGCGCGCGTCCTCGAGCTTCTCGAGCCGCTCGGTGCCGACCGTCATGATCCGCCACTCGTACGTGTTCTCGGCGACGCGCGTCCTGTCGAGCTCGCGAGCCTCTTCTTCGAGCGCCCGCAGCGCCGGCTCGAGGTCCGTCGGCGAATACGGCTGCCGTGCGAGCGGAGGCAAATAGTGCGAGGCAAGATCCTCGCGCCTCGCCCTCAGCGATGCGGCAAAGTCTCCGTACCCCATCCGCTCGAACTCGCGCTCGTCCCGTTCGGCCGCGCCGGGATAGAGCTTCTCGCGCAGTCGTTCCGCCGCCGACCACTCGCCGATCCGGTCGAGGAAGTCGAGGATCTCGTCCGGATCAACCCGCCGGTGCACCCAGCAGGCTCTCGACCGTCGGGTCGCCGGCCTTCGGCCGCGGCCGCACCTGGTCCCACGTGCACTGGAACGGCTCCTTGTCCGGCCGGAAGCGCATGAACCTCGTCCCGTGCCGGAAGCGGTTGCCCTGCAGCTTGTCGTACCGCACCTCGCAGACGAGCTCGGGCCGGATCGGGTTCCACTCGAGCTCCTTGCCCTGCGACCACCGGCTCTGGCCGCCCGGGATCCGGCGGTCGCTGATGTGCCCGGGCTCCTGCAGCTTCGGGAGCCGCTCCTCGAGCTCCCGGCGCACGTGCGGCGTGAACCCGGAGCAATGACCTACGAAGTCGAGGCTTCCGTCCTCTCCGTAGAGACCGAGGAGCACCGTCGAGATCCGACCGTCGCCCTTGTCGCTCCAGCGGAAGCCGACGATCGCGCAGTCCGCCGTGCGGTGCTGCTTCACCTTGACGACGCCGTCGCGCGAACCCGGAAGGTACGGCAGCCCGAGGCGCTTGCACACGATGCCGTCGAGGCCGATCGCGTCGAGCCCGTCGAGCCAGCCGCGCGCGACGTCGGGCTCCCGGCTCGCCGGCGACACCCGGAATCCGCCCAGGCCCTCGAGCCGCGCCCGGCGACCCTCGAGCGGCTCGCGGTGAACCGGCTCGCCCTCCCAGAGCAGGAGGTCGAACGCAACGAACTCGGCCGGAATCTCGCCGGCGAGCTTCCGGATCCGGCTCTCCGCCGGATGGAGCCTGAGCTGGAGCGCGTCGAACTCGAGCCGCCCGTCGCGGGCGATGACGATCTCGCCGTCGAGCGCCGAGTGCGGCGGGAGCAGCTCTCCGAGCCCGCGCAGCTCGGGGAAGTAGCGAAGGAGCGGCCGGCCGTTCCGGCTCCACAGCGCGAGCTCGCCGCCGTCGTTCTCGAGGACGCCGCGGAATCCGTCCCACTTCGGCTCGTACTGCCAGCCGTCGCGCTCGGGCAGCTGCTCCACGAGCTCGGCCTCCATGGGCGGGAAGGGCACGTTTGGGCCGGGCATGCCGCGGAAGGCTAACCGCGTGGGCGAGCTCGACGGCGTCTGGAAGGTGGAGCGGCTGTCCGGGCTCCTCCCGCCGCTCGTCGGCGTCGAGAAGCGGATCCGCGCGGACCGCGGCGAGACGCGATTGCGCGGGCTGCCCGGGGTCCCGTTCAGGATCTCCGGGCTCGAGCTCCGCTACGTGGGACCGCTGTCCGCCTTCGTCGACGTGCTCGAGCCCGACGGAGCTGGCTACCTCGGCCGCGCGCTCTTCCGCGGGCGCGAGTTCGGGCGCTTCCGGCTGCGGCGGCTACCCGCGCAGCCAGGGGGCTAGGAACCGCTCGATCTCGCGGCAGCCGCGCGGCGATTCGAGCCTCGCCGCGACCTGACGGTGGACGACGACGAAGAGCGTCGGCAGCTCGCGAACCCGGAAGTGCCCGACGAGGTCACGTCGCTCGTCGGCGTCGACGCGTTGCAACGCGAACGTCTCGTGGTTCCGCCGCCGTTGGAGGACCTGGGCGATGAACCCTTCCACCCGGCGGCACCGGCCGGACTTGCTCGAATAGAAGAGCACGAGCAGCGGGCGCGGCGACTTCTCCGCGGACAGGTCCACGGCGGTCTGGACCATGAGCACCTCCTACATCGGGATTTGGGGGGCGACCCGTCAACCGGTCGCCCGTCGATGGAGTGCTTATGCCCTGGAACGAGCAGGAACTAACGGGCTCGTGCGTAAGCTGCGGGGCGTGCGACGCGTGGCGGTCACGGGGCTCGGCGCGATCAGTCCGCTCGGCAACGACGCACGGTCGACCTGGCGGGCGGCGGTCGCCGGCGAGAGCGGTGTCGACTTCATCCGGGCCTTCGACGCGTCGGACTTCCCCGTCCGGGTCGCCGCCGAGGTGAAGGACTTCGAGCCGACGAGCGTCGTCTCGCCGAAGGAGGCGCGGAAGCTCGACCGGAACGTCCTGCTCGCCGTCGGCGCAGCCGCGGAGGCGTTCGCAGACGCCGGCCTCGACGGCTTCGATCCGGCGCGCGCCGGCGTCGCCGTCGGCTCGGCCATCGGCGGGATCGCAGGGATCGTCGAGCAGAACGACGTCTTCCGCCAGCGCGGCCACAGCCGGGTCGTGCCGACGTTCATCCCGAGCGTCCTCGCCGACGCGGCGTCGGGCCAGATCGCGATCACGCTCGGGCTGCGCGGGCCGAACTACGCGCCGGTCTCGGCCTGCGCGACGGGTTCCCATGCGATCGGCGAGGGCGCCGAGATCGTCCGCCGCGGCGACGCCGACGTGATGCTCGCCGGCGGCACCGAGGCGTGCATCGTCCCGCTGATCCTCGCCGGCTTCTGCGCGATGCGGGGCCTGGCCGTCGAGGACGAGCACCCGCCGCGCGCGTCGCGTCCGTTCGATGCGACCCGCGCGGGCTTCGTCATGGGCGAAGGAGCCTGCATCCTCGTGCTCGAGGACCTCGATGCCGCGCGGTCGCGAGGGGCGCGGATCTACGCCGAGGTGCTGGGCTACGGGGCCTCCAACGACGCGTACCACATGGCCACGCCGGATCCGGAGTCCGTCGGCGTCGCCGAGATGATGCAGGCGGCGCTCGCCCGCGCCCGCGTCGCGCCCGAGCGGGTCGGCTACGTGAACGCGCACGGCACGTCGACCCCGCTCGGCGACGCGGCCGAGACGCGGGCGCTGAAGGCCGTCTTCGGGGAGCACGCGTACGAGCTCGCCGTCTCCTCGACGAAGTCGACGATGGGCCACTGCTTCGGGGCGGCCGGCGCGCTCGAGGGGATGATGTGCGTCCTCGCGCTCCACGAGGGCGTGCTCCCGCCGACGATCAACCTCGAGCACCCGGACCCCGAGTGCGACCTCGACTACGTCCCGAACGAGGCGCGGCGCGTGCAGGTCGACGTCGCGCTCTCGAACGCGATGGGCCTCGGCGGCCACAACGGCTGCGTCCTCTTCGGCCGCGTCAGCGAGTAGCCGGCTCGACGACGTCGGGCACGAGCTCGTCGATCGAGCGCAGGACGACGTCGGCCTCGGCCAGCGCGTCCTCGTCCGGCGGGTAGGACGGGTTGGGGATCGCGACGACGCGCAGCCCCGCCGCCTTCGCCGAGCGGATCCCGCTGTGCGAGTCCTCGACGGCGGCAGCTCGGTCGGGGGCGACCCGCAGCCGGCGCGCAGCTTCGAGGTAGACGTCCGGCGACGGCTTTCCGCGCGCGACCTCCTCGGACGAGACCGTCGCGCGGAAGGACCCGGCGAGGTTCGCGAGCTCGAGTGCGGCGTCGATCAGCGGCCGGTTCGACGAGGACGCGAGTGCGAGCGGCCAGCGCGCGCCGAGCCGGAGGACGGCCTCGCGGGCCCCCGGGATCAGCGGCAGCCGCTCCCGGTAGCGCGCCTCCATCCGCCTGACGACCTCGGCCGAGATCTCCTCGGGCGAGTCGGGAACGCCCCGCTCCTCGTGGAGATACCGCGACCACTCGGGCGCGCTCATGCCCATCATCGCCCGCTGCGCCTCGGCGTCGTAGCGCCCGCCGCGCTCGCGGACGAGCTGCTCCCGCACCTCGTCCCAGACCTCCTCGGTCTGGAGGATCAACCCGTCCAGGTCGAACACCACGGCCTCGATCACGAAGCGGGATCGTAGGCGCGCTACGCTCCGAGGGAGATACGGAGGAGGCAGAGATGACTGAGGTCGCAACTGCGCCCGAGCGGCGCGAGCAGCAGGAGCTTCGCAGGATCAGCCACTGGATCGGCGGACGTTCGGTCGCAGGGGAGTCGGGCCGCAGCGGCGCCGTCTACAACCCCGCGACCGGCGAGCAGCAGGCGTCGGTCGACTTCGCGTCGGTCGAGGAGATCGACGCCGCGGTCGCCGCGGCGCGCGACGCGTTCCCGGCCTGGCGCGCGATGTCGCTGTCGCGCCGCGCCGAGCTCTTCTTCGCGATCCGGCAGCTCTTCGACGCGCACCGCAAGGACCTCGCCCGGCTCCTGACGCTCGAGCACGGCAAGGTGCTCTCGGACGCGCTGGGCGAGGTCGCGCGCGGGCTCGAGGTGATCGAGTTCGCCTGCGGGATCCCGACCCTGCTCAAGGGCGGCTTCTCCGAGCAGGCGTCGACCGGGGTCGACGTCTACTCCATCCGCCAGCCGCTCGGCGTCGTCGCCGGGATCACGCCGTTCAACTTCCCCGCGATGGTGCCCATGTGGATGTGGGCGCCCGCACTCGCCTGCGGCAACACGTTCATCCTCAAGCCGTCCGAGAAGGACCCGTCCGCTTCGGTCCTGACCGCCGAGCTCCTCCAGGAGGCGGGCCTGCCGGACGGCGTCTTCAACGTCGTCCACGGCGACAAGCTCGCCGTCGACACGCTGCTCGCGCACCCGGGCGTTTCGGCGGTGTCGTTCGTCGGCTCGACCCCGATCGCGCGCTACGTCTACGAGACCGGCACGAAGCACGGGAAGCGCGTCCAGGCGCTCGGCGGCGCGAAGAACCACATGATCGTCCTGCCCGACGCGGACATCGACATGGCGGCCGACGCGGCCGTGTCCGCGGCGTACGGCTCGGCCGGCGAGCGGTGCATGGCGATCTCGGTCGTCGTCGCGGTCGGCGGCGTGGCGGATCCGCTCGTCGAGGCGATCAAGGCGCGCGCCCCGAAGGTCAAGGTCGGCGACGGCCTCGCGGAGGACTCGGAGATGGGGCCGCTGATCACCCGCGAGCACCGCGACAGGGTCGCGTCGTACATCGACAGGGGCCGCGAGCAGGGCGCGACCGTCGTCGTCGACGGCCGCGAGACGGCGCCCGAGGGCGACGGCTTCTTCCTCGGAGTCTCCCTCCTCGACGACGTCAAGCCCGAGATGGACGCCTACAGGGACGAGATCTTCGGGCCGGTGCTGTCGGTCGTCCGCGTCGACACCTACGACGAGGCCGTCCGGCTCGCGAACGAGAACCCGTACGGCAACGGCGTGGCGATCTTCACGCGCGACGGGGGCGCCGCCCGCCAGTTCCAGTTCGAGGTCGACGCCGGCATGGTCGGCGTGAACGTGCCGATCCCGGTGCCGGTCGCGTACTACTCGTTCGGCGGCTGGAAGGCGTCGCTCTTCGGCGACTCGCACATCTACGGGCCGGAGGGGATCAACTTCTACACCCGCGGCAAGGTCGTCACCTCGCGCTGGCCGGATCCGGCCACGTCGAAGGTCGACCTCGGGTTCCCGCAGACGCGCTGAGCCGCGCGACATAGGCGTCCACGCCGCGCCAACCTCGGTAACGCCGGTTCGCGTCGAGCGCCGATCTACGCGGCTACTTCAGGGGACGGAAGGCCCTCGCTGGCACCTTCGATCTCGCGCACGGCGTGCTGCCCGGGCAGCGAAAGAACGTGATGCGGGCCGTCAGCTTCCACGAGAACTCTCTGTCATAGGAGCCGAACGGGTACGGGCCGGGGTTGTATCGACTGGTCACCGTGTGCGAGAACGTCCGACCGAACTGGATCTTGCGTTGCGGCACGACCAGCTGGTTGTTCCGGTCGTGGCTGTACAGGAGAGCTTCGCGCGAGCCAGGAATCTTGAGCGGCAGGCGTGGATCGTCCGTGCAATCGCTCGTGCTCGTCGTGATGATCTTCACCTTCGGGAACGAGCCCGTAAGGCGGAACAGCATTCCCGTGCGCGCCGTGCCGGCGAGGATTCCGTCGAAAGCGTGGCCGGGGTCCACCATCTCGACGTCCCGCGTCTCCGTGCATGGCTTCTGGAGGTGGTTTGCGGGATTCTTCGGGTCGATCGTGCTGTAGAACCCGTTGTAGTCGTTCGTCTCGCCGTAGTCGGTCACCGTTCCGACCATCCCGGCCGCCAGCGAGACGTCCCCTTCGTCGTGCGTGAGGATCGTCGCCGCCTCGCTCCACGCATTCCACGCCACTGTGAGCACATCCGCGATCCTCTCGGACGGCTCGCCGCGTCCGACGTCGACGATCGTCCGTTCGAACTTCGCGACGACGGCGTAGTGGTACCAGAGCTTCGTCGGCGGCTTCGTACCGGTGACCGGAGGCGGGTTCGCGCCCCGGCCGGCCCCAGCCGCAGCTGCGCCCATCAGCCCGAGCGTCGCCGCGACGGCGACGAGGGCGAAGCGGAGTCGCAGCACCGCCGCAAGGCTACCTCCGGGTCGGCGCCCGCGCCGAGCGGCCGTAGGCCCGGTCGAGGCTCGGCCGGCGTCGGCGGATCGGCTCAGGAGACGGCGGCGAGCGCCTCGCGCAGCCGCTCGAGGTGCTCGTCCGCGCGCGTGAAACCGCCGCCCATCGAGTAGAGCGTGAGGTGCGTCGCGCCGAGCGCGCGCCACTCGTCCGCCGCCGCTCGCCAGTCGTCGGGCGAGCCCGTGCCGACGCCGGTCCGCTGGTCGATGCCGAAGGAGTCCGGATCGCGCCCGGCCTCGGCGCGCCACTCGCGAATCCGCTCGAGCGTCGCCGGCCAGCCGCCCTCGAGCGGCCGCTGCGGGAAGAAGCCGTCCGCAAGCCGCGCGGCGCGGCGTAGGGCCGGCTCCGCCGAGCCGCCGATCCAGATCGGGATCGGCCGCTGCACCGGCAGCGGGTTCAATCCGGCCGCCGTGATCCGGTGCCAGCGCCCCTCGTACGTCACGGTCTCCTGCTGCCAGAGGAGACGCAGCACCTCGATCTGCTCCTCGAACCGGCGGCCGCGGTCGCGGAAGTTCGTCCCGAGCGCCTCGTACTCGACGTCGTTCCAGCCGATCCCGAGCCCCAGGCGGAGGCGCCCGCCCGACAGCACGTCGACCTCGGCAGCCTGCTTGGCGAGCAGGGCCGTCTGGCGCTGCGGCGCGATCACGACGCCGGTGACGAGCTCGAGCCCCGGCGCGACAGCGGCGGCGTAGCCGAATAGCACCATGATCTCGTGGAAGAGATCCTCCGCCCGGTACGGCCCGGGGAGGTGCGTGTGCGTCGCGCGATCGGCGCCGAGCACGTGGTCGTAGACGAGCAGATGCGAGAACCCGAGCTCCTGAACGCCGGAGATGAAAGCCCGCACCTCGGCGGGGTCGGCCGGGAGCTCCGTCTGCGGGAAGGCCGCCCCGACGAGCGTCACAGGCGCGTGACCTGGGAGCCGCCGACGATGTCGTCCCGCCCGCTCTCGGTGTAGCGCACCCAGGCCTTGCCCTTGCCGTCGTAGTCCGGCGACCAGGCGATCAGCGTCGCGTCCATCCCCCGCACGTTCACGCGCTCGGTTCCCTCGGGCTCGACGCCGCGCCAGACGCGGACGAACGGATTCTCCTCCCACTCGCGCTCGAGCGTGGTCTCGCCGGCATGCCCCGGATAGACGACGAGGTGGTGCGGCAGCTTCATCAGCACCTCCATCACCGAGTGGCGAATCTGCTCGAAGTTCCCGCCGCCGATCGAGTCCCGGAAGAGGACGTCGCCGGTGAACAGCCACTCGCCGCCGATCACGTAGGAGAAATGGTCGCTCGAATGCCCGGGCGTCTCGTACGAGCGGACGTCCATCATCCCGGTCCGGATCGCCTCACGCATCACGGGCAGTCCGAGCGACTCCTCGTGCTCGACGTGGTCGTAGTGGGAGTGCGTCCGCATGATGTGCGTCGGGATCACCCGCCACTCGAGGATCTTCTCGCGGAGCGGCGCCATCGGCGCGCCGGTGTCCACGAAAACCGCGACGCCTCCGGGCTCGTCGGCCACCAGGTAGGCGTTCGAGAGGTAGTCGGGATGGACGCTCCGCTCGATCAGCATCGCGGGGTAGGCTACTCGCAACCGCAACGAGGAGGGTTCATGGCCGGCCTGATGTCCCGTGCGTCCCTGGTCGTCAAGTCGAAGATCTCGAAGATGCTCGACAAGGCGGAGAATCCGACCGAGACGCTCGACTACTCCTACGAGAAGCAGCTCGAGCTCCTGCAGAACGTCAAGCGCGGCGTGGCCGACGTCGTCACGGCGAAGAAGCGGCTCCAGATGCAGAGCGGCACGCTCGAGCAGAGCGTCGTCAAGCTCGAGCAGCAGGCGCGTCAGGCGCTCGCGGCCGGGAACGAGGACCTCGCCCGGCAGGCACTCGAGCGGAAGGCCGGCATCCAGCAGCAGCTCCAGGAGCTCGACGTCCAGGTGAAGGGGCTCGACGACCAGCAGCAGAAGCTCGTGGCGAACGAGAAGGCGCTGCAGGCGAAGATCGAGGCGTTCCGGTCGCAGAAGGAGGTCATCAAGGCGCAGTACTCGGCCGCCGAGGCCTCCGTCCGGATCGGCGAAGCGTCGACCGGGATCGGCGAGCAGATGGCCGATACCGGGCTCGCGATCCAGCGCGCGAAGGAGAAGACCGAGCAGATGCAGGCGCGCGCAGGCGCGATCGACGAGCTCGTCGCCTCGGGCGCGCTCGAGGACTTCACGTCGGACAAGACCGAGCTCGACCGCCAGCTCGAGGCGCTCACCTCGTCGAGCCAGGTCGACTCGGAGCTCGAGGCCCTCAAGGCGGAGCTCGGATCGGGCTCGGCCGCACCGAAGGAGCTCGACGCCGCGGCCCCGGACGCGACCCCGGCCGAGACGACTCCGGCCGACCAGCCGCAAGGTCAGTCGTGATCGTCCGGCTGATGGGCGAGGGCCAGTTCCGCGTCGAGGACGACGTCACCGAACGGCTCAACGAGATCGACAACGCAGCCGTCGCGGCGCTCCAGGTCGGCGACGAGGCGAGCTTCCGCGACCGGCTCGACGAGCTGCACGCGGCCGTGCGCCAGCTGGGTCAGCCGCTCGAGCTCGCGGACCTGTCCGCGTCGGACCTGCTGATCCCGCCCGTCGACCTCTCGCTCGAAGAGGCGCGCGAGCTGTTCAGCGGCGACGGCCTGATCCCGGACCTACCGACCTAGGCTGCGGATCGAGTACGTCGCGGAGGCGTAGGCCCTCGGGGTCTCGCCGCGCGTGAGCCCGAAGACGAGCGACGTCCTGCCGGTGCGGACGACCGCGAAGACGACGACCACGCTCGTGCCGACGTCGGCCTCGGAGAGCTCGCGCACGACGCGACCGTCGAACGGGCGGGCGATGCGCCAGACGAGTCCGGTCGACGCCGCGCGGCGCGGCAGGGCGACCGCCACCCGCAGGCCCGGGTGGGTGACGATGGTCGTGACGGGCCCCCTCGGCAACGGGCCGACCGGCGGCGCCGAGGCCGGCGCGGCGGACGCGACGAGACCGGCCGCCGCGGACGCGGCGGCGACGGTCAGCGCCAGCTGATCCCGAAGTCGGCGGTTCGGAGCGTCTTTCCGCACGCGAGAGTGAGCGTAGCCGCCCCCTTGCGTCTCAGCGCGGGACGAGCGAGCGGGCACGGGGCCGCGTCGACCACCTGCCACGACTTGCCGCCGTCGACCGTCCGTGCGATCAGCCACGGCCGCTCGCCGCCGACCGAGACGCCGCGCTTCCCGTCCCAGAACTCGCGGAAGCGCGGGGCGAACCGAAGCGGCCCCTTCGGCCACTTCCCGCAGACGCGCCGATCGAAGCAGTTGAAGTAGAGCGCGGTCGAGACGGCGCGGAACCGCTTTCCGTTCCAGCGCAGGGCACTCCGTCGCGTGAACGTCGGGCAGCAATGGCCGTCGCGCGCCGAGTAGGCGGCGCCGACCGAGACGAGCGCGAGCCGGCGGATTGCGAACTCGGTGTCGCACGTCAGGCGGCCGAAGATCTGCCGCACCTGCCCGCCGACGTCCGCGAGCACGCGCCGCGGCCCGCAGTCGCCCGTCCCCCCGTCGTCCTCCGCGAGCAGCAGGTCGGCGTGGCCGTCGCCGGTCAGGTCGCCGAGGTCGACGCGCACGGGCCCGTAGCCTGGCGCCACGTGGATCGAGTAGACGCGCGTCCACGAGTTGCGGTCGCGCAGGCCGGCCTGCCAGACCGAGATCCCGCGCTCCCACGTAAACGGGTCGCCCGCCGAGCCGCCTCGCTCCCACTCGACGAGGAGTTGGCGCGGGATCCCGGGCGTGGCCGGGACCCGGAGACCGACGTCCGGGCGGGCGTCCGGTGGAACGAACGCGTTCAGCGGCGTCAGGCCGGCGAGCGACGACTCCGTGCTGGTCGGCTCGGGCGCGGGCTGCGACACGGCCACGACGGCTGCAACGATCAGCGCGGACATCGCGGTCGCAGGCCCCACGCAGTCGACTTCGGCCCGGGCCCGGCGCTTTCCTGCGCCGGCGTCAGCGCCGGCGAAAGCGCTGGAGAAGACGTGTGAGAACCGGCTCCGCCGGCCGCCGCCGCAGCGCCTCCTCGCGCTTCGCCTGCTGCTTCACCCAGGCGCGGTGACGCGCCGAGCGGGTCGCGTACCTCGGCTTCCAGTAGACGGGCATCGGCGCAGGGATCATCGTCGCATGCGCGAAGGGGACGCGAGCGTCGCGATTTTCGGTCACACTGAGTCCATCCTGGGGTCTTCCGCTTCTTGATCTCGTTCCTCTCGAAGGTCCGCCGGCGTCTCGCCGACCCTCGCGCGCGCCGGACGCTGAACGTCGGGATCGTGCTCGTGGCCGCCGCCGTGACGGCGCTCTCGGTCCGCCACTTCTCGCACATCGGCTGGCCGCTGCGACACGCGAACCCGTGGCTCGTGGCCGTCGCCGCCGGGATCTTCGTCGTCGCCTACGCCTTCAAGGCGCACGGCTGGCGCCGGCTCTTCGCGCACGGCGAGCGGCCGGGCGCGCACGCGCTGGCAGCCGCGAGCGGCGCCGCCGCCTGCACCGGACTCGCTCTCCCAGGCCGCTTCGACGACGTCGTCCGGATAGCGGTCGTCCGCCGCTTCCGCAGCTCGCGCGCGGGTCTCGGCGCTCTCTGCCTGTCGCTCGTGCTCGTCGCCCTGATCGACAGCGCCGCGATCACCCCGCTCGCCTCCGTCGCCGCGGGCCTCAGCCACCACGGCGCCGGCGTCCGCGCCGGCCTGGCGCTCGTCGCGGCGGCCGGGGTCGGCGCGGCCCTGATCGTCGTCGCGCTGCCGCGCCTCTCGCGCCTGCCGCGGCTGCGCCGCTTCCGGGTCGTGCGCTGGCTCCACTCGAACAGCACGTGCTCGCGTGAGGCGACGAAGGCGTGGCTGCTCGTGACCGCGTCGTGGTCGCTGCGCGCGCTCGCGCTCTACGTCCTGCTCGGCGCCCTCGGCGTCAGCGGCTCGTTCGCGCTCGCGCTCTTCTTCCTCTGCGCGACGGCCGCTTCGACGGCGCTCCCGATCGCTCCCGCGGGGGCTGCGACGCAGGTCGGGGCCGGCGCCGCGATGCTGATCCTCGGCGGCGTCAGCACGTCGCACGCCGTCGCGTTCGCCGTCTCGGCGCAGGCGCTCGTGATCGTGGCCGGCGCGGCCGTCGTCGTGTTCGCGGCCGCGTGGGAAGCGCGGCTGCGGCTGGTTAGCGCCCCGGCTCGGCGGCGGCGCGGATGAGCTGCGTCCGCTCCTCGTCGAACTGCTGACGCGCCCGCGTCAGCTCGTTGAACCAGCGGCCGGCGGCCTCTTCGCGGTTCAGCACCTCGGACTCCCGCTGGAGGATCTCCGACTCACGCTGTATGACCTCCGCCTCGCGGAGCTCGAGCCGCTCGGCGAGGCTGTCGAGCTCCGTCAGCCGCCGCTCGAGCTCCTCGCGGAGCTCCGCGACCCACTGCTCCCGCTCGCGGAGCGTTTCGTCGCGGCGCGCGAGCGAGCGCAGCTCGAGCTCGCGCGACTCGAGGTCGCGAGCCCGCGTGTCGAGCTCCGCCTGCCGCCGGGCGAGCTCGACCTCCCGGGTCGGCTCGAGCCGGCGCGGACTCGGCTCGTGGTGGCGCACGTGGAGGATGTCGGTCAGCCAGCGCGGCCGGCGCCGCTGCTCCGCCGTCCGCGCGTGGCGGAAGCGCTCGCCGAGGACGCCGGGCTCGAGCAGCGACTCGTCCGGAGACTCGGCGGCGGGCGCAGGCGCGAGCACCGGTTCCTGCCGGGTCGGCGGGCGCAGCACTCTGGTCTCTCGATCGATCACGCGGGGTAGCCCTTCCGTTCAGCGCAGCAGGGTCGGCTCCTTCCGCGCGTTCGCAACCGGCGTAGCGTACGGAACCTGCGCCGGAGCCCGTCGAGAGACCCGACGCGAATCCCTCGTTCGCGTGCCGCGGATAACCGGACGGGCGGCGGCTACAGTGGACTCGTGGCCGACCCGCCCCAGCCGGACGTCCGCTACGACGTCGTGTGCCCCCACTGCAAGAAGCCGTTCCAGGCCGAGCTGATGACGGGCACGACCGCCCGCCACCACGGGTTCAAGTGCCCGCATTGCAGGCTCTTCGTCCCGTTCGTGCGGGCGGACGAGCAGGATCTCGTCGAACCGGCGGACTAGCCATCGAACCGCTCGAGGCCCGCGCGCGAAGCTCCCGCGCAGGTTCCGACGGAGGAGGGAGCATGGGCAGGAAGCACCTCGTGGCGGCCGCGCTCGCGGTCGCGGCGGCGGGGGTCGCCGCGGGCCTCGCCGGCGCGGGCGGCACCGCGGCGAAGAAGCCGGTCGCGCTGCTGCACATCGACGCGAAGGTCGCCTGTGCTCAGGCGGCGGGCTGCGAGATCCTGCCGCCGTGGATGCGCAGGCTCGAGAATCCGATGGACGTCGTCGTCTTCGCCGACCGCACCGTGTACTACCGCGCGCGTGTCGTCGCCGACGGCCGCCAGGGCCCGCGCCGGTGCGACAAGACGCTGTTCGACAAGCCGTTCAGCGGGCACTGCGTCGTCAGCGACTTCGGCGTCGGCCTGCTCAGGAAGACGACCTGCGCCGGCCCCGGCTGGAAGGGCGACGACGTGTGGGTCGCCAGCGAGACGGCCCTGATCGGCTCGAACCCGGCGCTCCAGGTCAATCCGTTCGGCACCTACCCGATCGACACGTGCAACCCGTCCGTGCCGGCTCACTACACGATCGACGAGCTCGTCGACGGGAAGGACGTCCATCCCGGTGAGAGCCTCACGATCGACGTCACTCGGACGCCGCTCCGCTGACTAGGAAGGCCGCACGGCCGCCTTGAGGAGGTCGCGTGGCGGGTCGGCGAGCAGCGCGGGCACCTGCTCGAGCGAGACCTCGTGGGTGACGAGCCGCTCCCACGGATACGCGGCGCTCGCCAGGAACGCGAGCGCCGCCCGCACGTGTCGAGGCGCGTGGTGGAACGAGCCGCGCAGGGTCAGCTCCTCGTAGTGGAGCCGGTACGTGTCGACGCGCAACTCGGTTCCGGGCTCGAGGCCGCCGAAGAAGAGGACGGTGCCGCCGGGCCGGACCAGCTCGAGCGCGTCGCGCCAGCCCTCCTCGGTGCCGACGGCCTCGATCACGACGTCCGCGTCCCTCGGATCGCCCGGGCGCGCGCCGAACGCGGGCGCCAGCCGGTGCCGCTCGGGCCGGCCGCCGACGGTGACCGGCCAGCCGCCCGCGTCCGCGACGCACGCGCAGAGCATCAGCCCGATCGGCCCGACGCCGAGCACCGCGACGACGTTCCCCGGCCGGACCTCCGCCCGTTCGACCCCGTGGAGGCAGCACGCGAGCGGCTCGACGAGCGCGGCCACCTCCGATGCGAGCCGGTCGGGCACGCGGTGCAGGTTCGTCTCGGCGATCCGCGCCGGCACAAGCAGGTATTCGGCGTAGGCGCCGGTCAGGAACTCGAGCCGGTGGCAGAGCGTCTCCTGCCCGCCCTGGCAGGCGGCACACGCGCCACACGGAGCAGAATTCGCCGCGACGACCCGCCGGCCGGTCGCGACGTCGATCCCGCAGAACTCGTGGCCGAACGGGCTCGGCAGGGTGTCGAGGATCCGCGGGTGGCCGCGCCGGAACGTCTTCAGATCGGTGCCGTCGGTCAGCGCGACCTCGACCTCGACGAGGACGTCGCCGGGAGCGGGCTCGGGCCTTGGCACGTCCTCGAGCCGGAGGTCGCCGGGCCCGTGGAACCGAAGCGCCCTCACGGCACGAAGACGACCTTCAGCGCGCGGCGGCTGCGGTAGAGCGCAAGGCCTTCGGCGAACCGGTCGAGCGGCAGGACGGTCGGCTCCGGAGGGTCGAGCTCGGGGAGGAGCGCCGCGGCGGCGTGCATGTGGTGCGGCGTCGCCGAGCGGGAGCCGGAGACGGTCAGCTCGCGGCGGTAGACGAGATCGAGGTCGAGGCGCGCCGTGGGCGCGAAGACGAGCAGCGAGCCGCCCGGCTCGAGCGCCTCCAGCGCCTCGTCGGCTCCCGCCGGGGCACAGATGACGGCCGCGTCGACGGGCCCGTCCGGTTCCGGCGCGGCGCGGCGCGGCGGATCCGTGTCGCGGGCGAAGACCGCGTCGCCGCGTCGCCGAAGGAGCTCGACGAACAGCCGCCCGACGAACCCGGCGCCGACGACGAGCACCCGTCCGTTCGGGACCTGCTCGAGCGCGCGGAGGACGCACGCGAGCGGCTCGGTGTACGTCGCCCGGGCCACGTCGACTCCGGCGGGGATCGGCACGGTCGCGGGGGCGCGTACGCGCTCTGCGAAGCCGCCCGGCTCGATCGTGGCCGCGGCGAACTGCTCGCACGTCGACTCGTGCCCGCGGCGGCACCGGTTGCACTCGCCGCAGGGCAGGTGGTGGACGAGCGCGACGAGCCGGCCGTCAGTGGTCTCCGCCGCGACCTCGTGGCCGAGGACAGTGCCGGGCGCGGCGCGGCCGATCTTCTCGACGTCGGAGCCGCAGAGCCCGCACGCGAGCACCCGCAGGACGCCGGGCCCGGCCGGCTCCGGCGCCTCAGCCGGCGTCGGCTGCCCGTCGGCGTCGAGGACGACCGCCCGCATCGCGCCGGAGTATCGTTGCCCGCGTTCGCACACGTCGACACGGAGGCGACGATGGCCGTGAAGCTCCACCGCTGCTCGGGGATGTGGGTCAAGTTCGGCGGTCACCCCTGCTGGCGCGTCCAGAAGGCCCTGGACGAGGCCGGGATCCAGTACGAGCTCGTGCCCGGCCCGATGTCGCGCAGGAAGCGCCACGACCTGAAGCGGCTGTCCGGCCAGCGGCTCTACCCCGTGATCGAGTTCGAGGACGGCAGCCTCTACCGCGAGCAGTCGAAGGACATGGCAGCCACGATCGCGGCCGGCAAGCTCTACGACCGGAAGGGCGGCCGCCCCGGCCCGCCACCTGGCGAGCCCGCGGGCTAGACTGTTCCACGCGCGGGGCTATAGCTCAGCTGGGAGAGCGCCTGGATCGCACCCAGGAGGTCGCCGGTTCGAGTCCGGCTAGCTCCATTGCCCCGATTTACAGGGAAAGTCTTGACAACAAAAGTGTCAGGTACGAACCCCGACCCCTGTTCACGCGGTTCGAACCCGTCCGTTCGTTGTGAGAACAACTAAGAGAACCCCTGCAAAGTGGTGTTTTGGCTGTCCGTTCGGCCGGAGAGCCAACTGTGGTAGTACGAGCCCTTGTGCCTCGTTCCGGGCCGACGGCCACCTCGCATACGTTGCGCCGTCGGGGTCGTTGTGCCGATTGCGCAGCTCAGCGGGTGGACATGGCGACGTCCACCCGCTGAGCCTCACTCGCTAAGGGTGCGTGCCCCAGCTCGAGCGGTGCGACTCGCCGCCGTCGGTGACCTTGGTGACGCCGGTTCCGTCGGCGTTCATGGTGTAGATCTGGTAGGTGCCGTCGCGGTTGCTGACGAACGAGATCTTGCGGCCGTCGGGTGACCATGAGTTGGCGCCGTTGTTGATCTTGCCGCCGGTCGAGTGGGTGAGCTGGTGGAGGCCGGTTCCGTCGACGCCGATCACGTAGACGTTTCCCGACTGCGGTGGGCCGAAGTCCGGCGTCGTGAAGACGATTTTTGTCCCGTCCGGCGAGCAGTCGATCTTGTCGCCCATCTTCTGCCACGGCGTGATCCGCTCCGCGCCTGCGGCGCCGCCGCCCATACGCGCCACGAAGATGGCCTCCTTCCCGTCGCTCCGGCCCAGCGACGCGAGCATCGCCACGCGCTGACCGTCGGGCAGGATGCAGGGGCTGTCGCCTTTGATAGGCATATCTGCGTCGCGCGGCGCGGTGCCGCCCGCAGTGACGATCGTCAACTGCAGCTTCTTGAAGACGAGGAGATGCTTCCCGTCTGGGAACCACGCGGTGACGAGATGGAGGCTCGGGTCGAGCGCGTGCAGCCCCGACCCGTCCGCGTTGATCGTGTACAGGCGCTGCTTGTTCGGCCCCCACCGGCGGGTGAACGCGATCTTGCTTGCGTCCGGCGACCAGACGGCATTGGTTGCGTCGCTGTCGGTGAAGTCCGTCAGCTGTCGCGGGTCGCTGCCGTCGGGCCTCGCGCTGAACAGCTGGACGTGCGCGCCGACCTGCTGCTGATAGACGAGCCTGCCGTTTCGCCCCTTGAATGTCGCCTGAGCAGGAACCACGGCCAGCGTCGTGGCGGCCGCCGTGATCGTGAGCAGCGTAAGCAGTGCTTTCATAGCCTCCTCCTTCCGTAAGTTGAACTCGCGGATCGAAGCTACGAGCTGCCGGACTCCGGCGAAACGCGGCAGGCACCAGTCTTCGCCTCGTGCTGGCCATGGTGTTTTGGAGCACCCCGTCTGCGACGATCACGAGATGGCTCGACCGAGGCTGCTGATCGTCGACGACCACGAGGACTTCCGCAGCTCGGCGCGCACGCTGCTCGAGCTCGAGGGCTTCGACGTCGTCGGCGTCGCAGCCGACGGGCCTTCGGCCATGTCGGCGGTCGAGGCCCTCCGGCCCGACGTCGTGCTGCTCGACATCCAGCTTCCCGGCATGGACGGGTTCGAAGTTGTGCGCCAGCTTCAGTCGCGGAAGCACCACGCTCGAGTCGTGCTGATCTCGAGTCGCGACCGCAGCGCGTACGCCGGCGAGCTACGAGAGGCGCCAGTGGTCGGCTTCCTGGCCAAGAGCGAGCTCTCCGGCGCTGCTCTCCATGCACTCGTCGCCTGACGGTCGTCGGCTGACAGTCGCCGCACTCGCGGCCGGCGCGGGGGCTCTCGGTGTCGCGGCGGCGTGGCAGGGCTATGCCTGGCCGGACACACGTATTTGGGTTCCTGATCTGCTCGCCGGTTGGACGCTTTCCGGACTCGGCCTCGCCGCTTTCGCGCTCGGATACTCGCGAGGCGCCGCCGTCTTGCTTCTCGCGTCCGGTGTTGGCTGGTTCATCGGCGACTTTCATGCGGTTGACCCATCCTGGCTCGGCTCGCTCGCGTCACGCCTGAGCTGGCTTTTTCTCGCGCCGCTCGTCCAGCTTGCGCTCGCTTATCCCTCGGGACGGCCGCGAACGCTCCCCGTGCTGGCGACGACGATCACGGTCTGGTTCGCGGCGGCGACGCCGTGGGTCGACTGGAATGACGACACGACGCTCACGGTGGCGACGGCGGCGGCCGCGCTCGTTGGACTCGTCGAGTTGCTGCGGACACCGCACCGAAACATTGCTGCCGTCTCGCGAGGCCTTGCAGGGCTCTTCCTACTCCTGCTGTGGGCGCTCGTCGTCCCTCAGCTCGCGACGAGCCTCCAGCCAGTTGCGTTCGACGGCGGGGTCGCGCTCGTCGGCGTCACGCTGTTCGCCGGCTTGCGAACGCGGCCCGATCTCTTCGAGCGTTCGATCGCGCTCGACGAGTCGACTGGCACGCTCCGCGAAGCGCTCGCCGAGCTTCTCAACGATCCGGCGCTCCAGCTCGGATTGGCGATAGAGCAGGCCGTGCTCGTCGACGAGCTTGGCTGCCCGGTCGAGGAGGACGTGCCCGGACGCCGCAGGACGGCGCTTGGGCGCGGCGCGGATGCTGTCGTTGTCTTTCACGATCCCGACGTCCTGACGACGCCCGAAGATCAGCAAGCGGTCACCGCTGCTGTGACACTCGCAGCAACTCGCGCGCGTCTACGCCTAGATCTGCGCCGCCGAGCCGACGAGATCTCGCGGTCGACCGCGAGACTGATCCACGCCGAAGATGACGAACGGCTGCGCCTCGCGGCGCGGCTCGAGACCAGAACTACCCCCGCTCTCCGCGACATCGCGCGTTTGGTCGCCGAGGCCCGAGCCGGCGCGATCGGCAGACCTGAGCTGGAAGCGTCGCTTGACCGCGTTGACGGGCAGTTCGACCGCGCGATGCGAGAGCTCGAAGGACTCGCCGCTGGCCTCGGCATTCCCGCACTCGCCGACGGGCTGCGTTCCGCCCTCAGCGAGCTCCTCGCAGGCCTGCCGCTCGACGCGGAGCTCCACATTGCCGACGTCGACCCGCCGAGCGAACTTGCGGCGACGATCTGGTTCGTCTGCGCCGAAGCCCTGACGAACGTGCTGAAACACGCACACGCCTCGCGCGTTCTCGTCGAGGTTGCCGAGACGCGGTCCGGACTACACGTCGTCGTCGAGGACAACGGCCGAGGCGGCGCCGACGCGACGGGAACAGGACTGCGCGGGCTGCGCGATCGGGTCGCGGCACTCGGCGGGACCCTCGAAGTCGAATCGCGTTCGAGCGGAGGGACGCGGCTCTTCGCGGCGCTACCACGCCCCGGTGTCGCACGATGAGCGTGCCGCGGTGGCGCCGGACGCTCGCTCTCGCGCTCATCGGAGGCGGATTCGCGGTCGCCGCGAGCTCGGCGACGGTCGCGCTCGGCTTTCGCGGCTCGAAGGTCACGTCGTATGCGACCGCGTCGCCGGGATTCGCCGTTCTGTCGTCCTTGACCGGCGTGGCGCTCTTGACGGCCGCATCACTCCTCGCCCGTGACAGAACGCGGACAGGCGCGGCGCTGGCGACGTTCGCACTCGGGGCGGCGTGGTGGGCAGACCTGTGGGCCGGCTGGTCGACAGCCCCGGCGGTGTTGCGCGGTGCCGCGATGCTGCTCGGCCCGATGCTGGCGCCGGTCGCCCTTCTCGCGGTCGCGAGCGTGCTCGGCAGACGGGCGGTCTTGGCCGCCGCAGTCGCCGGCGGAGCGGGCCTCGCCTCCGCCCTTGCGCTCTGGCTCGTGCGCGATCCCTTCCTCGACCGCTACTGCTGGCGAGATTGCCTCGCGCATTCGTTTGCGCCGTTCTCGGGGTCGGAGGCAGCGCGCATCGCGACAAACGTCGAGCTCGTTGTCGCAGGTTTCTGCGGGACGATTGCGGCTGTTCTTTGCGCCGCAGCGCTCTCGCATCGCCGACTCGAGTCGCCGCTCGTCGCTGGTCTTGCCTCTGGATGCGCACTCGCCGCTTCGAACTTCGTGCTCCGCTTCGATCCGGCGGAGGACCCGACGCGGGCGTTGTACGCGTCCTTGTTCGTTGCGCGCGGAGTCTCGCTTCTCGCCCTGGGTGTTGCATTTTGCTATGCCGCCCTGCGACCTGCCCTTGTGCGCCGCGCGATCTCTCGCCTCGCCGCCGACCCGTCGCGTTCCGAGGGAGGCCTTGAGGCGGCGCTTGCCGATGCCATTGGCGATCGTGGGTTGCGGCTCGCCTACCCGCTGCCCGCCGGGCCGGTTGTCGATGCGGACGGACGCGCAGTCGAGTTCGAGCGGTCAGCTGTGCAGATCGTCCGTGGCGGCGAGGTCGTCGCGCTCGTCGACTCCCCAGCCGGGGCGCCGACGGCGAGCGCGATCGACCGCGCGCTCGGACCTGCGGCCAGGCTCGCCCTGGTGAACGAGCGCCTGCGGGCGGAGCAGCTCTTCCGGCTCTACGAGCTGACAGAGCTGCGCCGCCGGATCGTCGCCGCTGGAGATGCGGCGCGGCGACGCCTCGAGCGCGACCTCCACGACGGCGCGCAGCAGCGTCTGCTCGCGCTGGCGATCGACCTGCGCGTGGCGCTCAAGCAAGCCGCTGCGGCCGGGAAGGATGACGTCGGTGCGATCCTGCGCCGGGCCGCCTCGCAGGTGGACGAGGCGACCCGGGAGCTCCGCAGCATCGCGCACGGCATCTTCCCCTCGGTGCTGGCGAGCGCCGGGCTCGCCGCCGCGCTCGACTCGCTGGCCGACGAGCGCCCGCTTCTGCTCTCGATCGAGCTCGAGCTTGAACGGCGCTTTCCCGCGGAGATCGAGGCCGCGGCGTACGCGCTCGTCGCGGAGGAGACAGCGGGGGCCTCCGCTCCGGTCCGCGTACGGGTGGAGAAGCGCGAATCGGAGCTCGTTGTCGCGCTCGACGACGCGTTGAACAGCGGCGCCTCCTTAGCAGAGGAGCGGATAGGCGCGGCAGGCGGGACGATCGCACGAGCGGGACGACGGCTCGAGGCAGTTCTCCCGATTCCGCCGCACGCCCCGTAGACGCGGCTACCCAACGCGCTTCCAGAACTTCCCGCCCCAGAGGCTGAGCAGCACGGGATCAGCCGCGCTGACGCGCGTGAACAGGATTCCTCCGGGGACGAGCTTCCAGGCCACGCCGAAGCCGCCGCCGCAGCCATTGCCGCTCATCGCGATCGCGACCAGACCACGTTTGGCCGGCTTGGGAGACGTTGGCTGCGCGATGTACATCTTCCGCTTCTCGCAGGTGACTGTCTTCTCCGGGTACGGGCTGTCGACGTGGATCTGCTGGTAGCCATCCGGGGTGACGGTCAGTGTCCACGTCCCGCCGTTCGTCTTCGCATCCGCTGGCGAAGCGCCGGCCGCGAGCAGCTGCTGCTCCGTCACCGTCCTCCGGTAGACGCCAGCCGGGATCACCTTCGTGACCGTCGGGCCGCGTGTCGCGAGCGAACTCGTCGGATGGCAGGGAGCGACGCCTCCAGCAGACGAGCTCGAAGCGCCTATCTCAGCGATCAGGCTGCGCGTCAACGGATCGCGGCGCATCGCCGCGAGCACCGGCGCTGCCTTGGCACGCAGGGCGGTGATTGCCGTGGCCCGCGCGTTGACGATCGTCCCGCCGGCCTTGCAATAGGCGGCGCGGCCCTTTTGCTCGGTCAGCGCGCCGATCGCCCAGGCGCGAGCGGACGCAGCTGCGTGCTGCAGCAGCGACACTTGCTTCGAGCTCAGGCGCTTCAGCGTCCCGCTGTTGGCGACGAGCGCGTCGATCTTCGGGAAGAAGACGAGGTTGCCTGCCGTGAATCCGATCCGTGGAATCGCTCCGTCAGCTGCGAGGATGAGCGAGGAATCGGCTCCGGCGACTGTGCCGTTGTTGACCGCCCGCTCCCACGCCGGTCCGGTGAGTGCTATCTGCTTGGCGCCGAGCTCGCGCATAAGGCTCAGAAGCGGCTTCGACCGGTTCGTGTTGAATCCGATCCCGGCAAAATCCGCCGGCGAGACGAGTGGCTTCGCGAACCCGAACGGCCTGCGCAACCCCTCGGGGACGAGCCCGAGCCCGGACAGCCCGAGCCTCGGCAGGCCGGACTGGAGCCGCACGGCGAGGGTTCCCTGCGTCAGCCGGTCCATTCCCTGCTCCGTGGTGACAAGGAAGGGGGCCTGGATCGCCTGGAACGAGGTGATCCCGGCGAAGTCGAAGGCGCGACTCGGCACGATCGCGAGCTGAACCTTCCCGCCACGGACGAGGCGGACGAGATTCGCCTCCTGGACGCCGACCGGCGTCGTCGCGTGGCTCCCACCCGTGTCGTAGGCGATCTTGACGACGATCGACCCCTTGGAGAGCGCCTTCACGCGCGCAGCGAAGGCCTCGGCGATGTCCATCGAGGGTCGGCCTCGATCCTCGGTGCCCGCAAGCGTGAGCGTGACTTTGGAACCTGTCTTTTCCGGTGGCCCCGCCAGCGACGTCCCAGCGCCGACCCCGAGTGCGACGAGGCCGGCGGCGAGGACGATGCGGATCGTCGTGGACACGTGGGAGCCTCCTTACCGATGACGCACCGATCGTCGTCGGCGCCGCACCGGGCGTCACCGCGGCGAGCACGGGATATCGTCGCACCCGAGGCCCGTGCCAGCAACAGAAATCGCGGATGCTTCCTGTCAGACTCGGAGCGTGCGCGTCGTCGTCGCCGAGGACGTGATGCTCATGCGGGAGGGAATCGTCCGCGTGCTGCGCGACGAGGGCGTCGAGGTTGTCGCCGAGGCCACCGACCAGACCGGGCTGATGAGCGCGCTCGCCGTGCACGAGCCCGACTGCGCGATCGTCGACATCCGCATGCCGCCCACCCACACCGACGAGGGGATCGTCGCCGCACGGCGAATCCGCGAGTTCCATCCGAATGTCGGCATCCTCTTGCTCTCGCAGTACGTGGAGCCGACATACGCGATGCAGCTCCTCGAACAGCACCCGGAGCGGCTCGGCTACCTCCTGAAGGACAGAGTCAGCGACGGGGCCGTCCTCGTCGACGCGATCCGCCGCCTGACCGAGGGCGAGACGGTGATCGACCCCACCATCGTCACCCGACTGTTCCACCGCCACCGTGAGGCCGACCCGCTCGACGACCTATCCGAACGCGAACGCGAGGTCCTCGCACTCGTCGCCGAAGGCTGCTCGAATGCAGCGATCGCCAAGCGCTTGTTCGTCACCGAGCGCACCGTCGAATGGCACGTCAAGCACATCTTCCGCAAGCTCCGGATCGACGAGACACCCGAGACCAACCGGCGCGTCCTCGCCGTACTCGCGTTCCTGCGGTCGCCGACATAACAAATGGCGACCGCAGGTCTGCGGGGTCAATTTAGGCGACTTACCGGGTCAACGGAGGGTCAACAGGACGTCCCTCCCGAGCCTGACCTCATCGAAACCGGCATGGCTTACTGGTGCCGTCCCTCGATCGGTCAGCCGCCGCGACGTCGGCCGCGCGGTGGGTCCGGAGGTTCGCGCGAGCCGTAGGTCGCCGCTTCGATCTCCGCGTCGGTCACCGGCGGGAACCCGAGCCCGGCGACCACCGCCTGCCGCCGACCGGCGGGCCGTCCAGCAAGCGCGGGCTTGGACCGCGCGCGAAAGTGTGAGACAGTAGGAGGAGCTTGCTGTCTGAATGTTCGTCGTCTCTGAAGATGGCGAGCTAACCCTCGTTGTAACGGCCCCCGTTCCCGAGCTGGTAGAGGCCTCGCCGGAGCCGGTGGAACCGGCGATCGCCGCCGCGGGTGTACGCGGAGAGGGCGTCCTTGACGGATGGCCACAGAAGATCCCCGCCGTGCAGCTCGCAGGCTGCCAAGTGAATCTCGCGCGCGCGCATAGGCCGGTCGGCCTGCGCGAGGACACGGGTGACTGTCTCGAGGACGGGGCTCCGTCTCGGCCACGCGGGTTGCGGTCGGGGCCGAAGTGGCGTGTGAAGTGCCTTCCGGAGCAGTCGCTGGCGAAGGTTGTTGAGGCGGATTAGCAGGCTTTTATCTGTTGCGAAGGGGTTCGAAAGTGCCCCGCTTAGTTCCATTTGTTTCGAACGTGCCCCGTTCTCTATGAAGAGAAGTGGCTCCTACGAACCCCTGCAGGCGCAGCCCAGAGGTGGCTGTGCGGCACGGCGCACAGGTTCATGTCCGCTCTCGGCCCTAGTCACCCCGGGCTCGAGGAGACATCGGACGCTTCGGCTCACGCCGCGATCACACCGCCGTCGACGACGATGGTGTGGCCGGTGACGTAGTCCGAGGCCCGCGAGGCGAGGAAAGCGGCCTCCTCCGCCACTTCTGGAGCGAGGACGGCGAGTTTGATTGCGACGGCCGCTTCTGTCGCGCCGAACGAGGCATCGCGCGACCACGCCCCGTGGCTCGACTACTCGGACGGAATGGAGCGATTCAACCGCGACGTGGTCCCGCTTCTCCGGCAGGCGCGGCTCCGCGTCTAGCCTTGGAGGGCTGCGAGCGGTGCGAGCAGAGGGCCGGTCGTGCTCACGCCGCGTCCGGCAGCAGCGACTGGATCACCGCGTCGGTGACCGCCCAGTACTGCACCTCGGCTTGCTCATGATCGAGGTATCCCGAGAGCTCGAGACTGAGGACGCCGTGGGCGACGACCCAGAGGGACAGAGCGGCCTCGACGGGATCGACTGCGCGCAACTGGCCGGACGCGGTCCCGGCTTCGAGAGTCTGCCGGGCCAGCTCGAAGTTCCTGCGTGCGCGGGCCCGCGCCTCCGGATTCGGTACGAAGCCGGGGATGCCCTGCAGGTACATCACCCGGTAATACGCCGGCTCGGCCAGGGCGCCCTCGCGGTACGCGGCCGCCAGGCCGCGGACGCGTGCGACCGCATCGTCGCTCGCCGGAACACGGAGCTGGAGACGGAGGAAGCGTTCGAAACCCTCGAGATAGAGCGCCTCGGAGAGCCCGTCTTTTCCGCCGAAGGTCGTGTACACGACCTTGGTCGAGCATCCCACCTCGGCCGCAATCCGACGCACGGTCAATGCAGCCGGCCCTTCTGACAGCAAGAGCCCCTCCGCTGCGTCGAGGAACGCCTGCCTGAGGGCCTCCTGCCCTTGCTTGACCGCCGCCTGGTAGGCCGTTCCCTGCGTTCTCGCCCGACTAGGCTCTCGCTCCGGTAACACGGTTGCCAAGCTACGGGAGTCCCAGATGTCGGTCAAGCGGGGAATGCGCGCGGACGGCGCGCCGATGAGGGTTCTGCCAGTCGCGGCGAGGCTGGGGTACGAGTGCTGCGGGGCGCGGCGAGCATCGGGGCGGGCACCGTCGCCGTCTATACGCGCGACGACGCTGGATCGACGCACGTCCGCCTCGCTGGCAAGGCCCGGCTGAATAGCCCGACTGTGGGCCCCCAGAACGCCTTCGACTCGTGCGCATGGTTCGCCAGATAAGGGGACCGGGGGAGCCCGCCTAGCCGGTTCTGGTCGGCATGGACTCCCAGTCGAGCTGGCCCCGGTAGTAGAGTAGCGGCACGCCCTCGAAGCGCTCGGCGCGGTGAACCTCGGCGATGAAGATCGTGTGCGTGCCGAGCACGTGGACGCGCGCGCCCGAATCGACGAGCCGCCGCGCGGTCACCCAGCCGGCGCTGCCGGAGCCGACGATGACGCCGTCGTAGCTCACGCGAGCACCTCGCCGACCTTGCGCGTGTCCGCGAACTGCTCGAACCCGGCGATCTTCCCGTCGCGGAGGCGGAAGACATGCACGACCCGGGCCGTCATCGACTTCCCCGTCGCCTTGTACGTCCCCGAGTAGGCGCCGACCCCGACGATGGTGTCTCCCGCGTCGAGGATCTCGTCGAGGTCGAACGTGAAACTCGCCCATTCGACCGGAAAGCGCGCGAAGACGTTGTCGCGCACGCCGTCCGGCCCGTGATAGGTGCCCGCGTAGGGGAAGCCGGCCATCTCCGTCCAGGCGACGTCCGGAGCGAGCAGGTCGAACGCGTCGGGCAACCTGCCGCCCTCGACGTTCTCGTAGAAGCTGCGAACGACGTCGACGTTGGCGGCGCTCACGAGACCGCCGCGAGCGAAGGCTTCTGCCCGAGCCGCGCCTGCACCCGCGGCATGACCTCCTGCGCGAACAGCGTCATACTCTTGACCACGTCGACGGCCGCCTCGACCGCGGTCGCCTGCGGTGCCCTGATCTCCATCGTTCCTTTCTAACCCGTGTTCAACTTGAACTTCTTCTCCGCCGCTCGCGCGGCCGAGATTTGCGGGTCGACGGCCGCGATCGGAAAGCAACTCTCGGTCTGCACGACTTTCCCGTTGGCGTACGAGACCGTGATGTCCGTGTTGTTCGGAACGTGCGCTTGCAACCCCTTACCGAAGTACCAGGGCTTGCAGAGGATGTCGGACTTCTGGTTCTTGAGGTTCTGCACAGCCGCGTTGTAGGAGGCTCTGGTGACCGGGCCGTGGACGCTGAGCAAGGCCGCGGTCACGAACTTCCCGATCAGAAAACCCATCTGGCCGAAGCTCTGGATCGGGATGCTCGCCGCGTACTTCTTCGTGATCTGCCGGTAGAGGGTCATGTCGGGCCCGGTGTTGGAGAGCAGGCCGAACTCGGAGTTGATGAACAGGTTCTTCGAGTTCCATTTCGTCGGATCGACCTGGCCGGCGGTGTACTCGTTTGCGATCGGCGTCGAGGCTCCCCAGATGACCTTGTCGGTCACGCCCTGTTGCTCTGCCGCCTTCATCAGCGGCAGGGCAGATTCCGGTGTGTAGTCGAGGATGACGCCGCCGCCCGGCCCTGCCTCCTGCACGAGCTTCTGGATGACTGAATTCGGGTCGGCGATCGGTAGGTCCTCGGAGTCGCCGAACCCCTTGATGCCGGCCTTCTGCGCGACGAGCAGCGGGCCACCGTTGGCGTATGTGTCGACCGGGCGGCCAGTGCTGACGACGATGGTCTTCGCGCCGTGGCGGATGAGCGCCTGGGCCGCTCCGACGTTGCTGTAGCGCGGGCCCATGTTGACGGCGGCGATGTTCGGAGTGCCGAAGCACTCGCCGGGCACGCCTGCGACGATCACGTACAGGTGCTTCGACTCGTAGTACTTGTGGTTCACGGGACAGTCGAGTGCGCTTGTACTGCCAACCACGCCGACGACGTTGTCGTTCTCGACGAGCTTGATGGCGACCGCCGCGACCTGGTCAGGCTTCAGTTGCTCGGTGTAGATCTTGTACGCGATCGGTCGCCCGTTGATCCCGCCGTTGTCGTTCACGCACTTGAAGTAGGCGTTCGCGATCTTGCCGACGGTGGTGAAGTCGACGCCCGGGATGAGCGTGAAGATGCCGCCGAGCTTGATGGGCGCGCCCGTCGCCTTCTTGCCGTTGCCGAGACCACATACGGTCTTTGTCGGGGATGCCACGCCGGCGCCGACCTTGCCGGGTAGCTGGCGGCCGGCGCCGGAGGCCAGTGTCGCCGCGAACGCCAGCGTGATCACCAGAGCCCCGGCCGTAATCGTCAGGATCCCGAACCTCTTCTGGTTCATCCGTCCTCCTCTCAGGTTGGCGACGGGTTCGGTGAGAAACGTTGTTACCAAGCTACAACAGCGTTTGCTCGGAAGCAAGTCGTGCTAACAGAGGGCCGAGAGCGGCATTACGCGGCGAGCGCTGCCGTCTCCAGTTCCGGCTTCACCTCCGTGATGAAGCTGTCGAGCGTGCGCCTCGCCTCGTCGATCGTCATGTCGCCGGACGGGATCTGGAAGATGATGGAGTCGCTCAGCCCCATCTCGAGCACCGCGCCGAGCCGCTCGGTGATCTGGGAGGCCGTGCCGGCGCCGGCGCGCATCGCCTCCTCACGGTGGGAAGCGATGTGGCGGAGCGGCCCGAGGGCGGCCTCGCACTCGTCCTCCGGCAGCACGAGCGGGTCGTACTTGTGGATGTTGTGCGTGCGGCGGTCGAGGCCCTCCATGCTGCGCTTCGCGATGTCGAGCGCCTGCTCCTCGTCGTCGTCGATCGCCAGCACCATCACGCAGCCGACGCGCGGCTTCGCGTTCGGGCCGTCGACGCGGAGCGTGTCGCCCTTGTGCTTGTGCCAGGTCTCGACGTACTCCGCGTGCGTCTGCGGGTCGATCGGGCCGGGCCAGACCAGGTTCATTCCGTGCCGGCCGGCGGTCACGGGGCGGCCGGGGTACCAGAACGGGATCGGGTCCTGGAGCGGTTTCGTCGCGAGCGGCAGCGTCGGGAAGTCGTAGTACTTGCTGTTCTCGCTCGAGATCTCGCCGGTTGCGAGGGCGTCGCAGATGATCCCGAGGACGTCCTCGAAGCGCTCCTTCGACTCCCGCCAGGTGCTGCCGAACCAGAAGTGCTCGATCGGCGCGACGCCGCGGCCGACGCCGAAGTCGAGCCGGCCGCCGGTCAGCTGGTCGGCGACGCACATGTCCTCGAGGATCCGGATCGGGTGGTGGAGCGGGAGAAGCTTGACCATCGGGCCGAGCCGGATGTTCTTCGTCACCTGCGAGGCGGCGGCGATGAACACCTCCTGGTTCGGCGCCATGCAGAGATCCGAGCCGTGGTGCTCCGCGAGGTAGTAGCCGGCCAGGCCGCCCTCGTCGGCCATCTTGATCAGGTCGAGCCGGTCCTGAAAGAGGCGGGCGGTCGGGGTACCCGGGATGTCCTCGATGTGGTCGAACAGACCGAAGGTAGGTGTAGCCACGGTGATCCATCCCTTCTCCTGAGCCTGGTAACGTCGTTACCACAGTACGACACCGTTGCTTTCGAGGTCAAGAAACGCCATGTTCTGGAGGTACGAGATGATCGAGTGGTTCGTCCGTCACGCGATTCGCATCCCGTGAGAGCCGTCCGCTTCCACGAGTTCGGACCGCCCGAAGTGCTCCGGGTCGAGGAGCTGCCCGAGCCAGCCGCCGGGCCAGACGAGGTGCTGGTCCGGGTCGAGGCCGCAGGCGTCAACTTCGCAGATACCGTGCGGCGGCGCGGCGAGTTCTATCCGGCGCCGACGGTGCTGCCCTGCACGACCGGCGGCGAGATCGTCGGAACGGTCGAGGCGGTCGGCGAGGGCGGCAATCAGGCGCTCGTGGGCACGCGCGTCGTCGCCCGCTGCGAGGGCGCCTGTGCGGAGCTCGTTGCGACGCCGGCGCAGGCCGTGTTCCCTTTCCCCGACGGGATGGACCCGGTCGACGGGGTCGCGCTCTTCGTCCAGGGCCTGACGGCTGCGCTCATCCTCCGCGAGGCGGCTCCGCTGCGCGGCGGCGAGACGGTCTTCGTCGAGGGCGCCGCGGGAGGAGTCGGCTCCCTGGCCGTCCAGCTCGCGAAGCTCGGGGGCGCCGGCCTGGTCATCGGCGGCGCGAGAGGAGAAGAAAGGCAGGCGCTCGCACGCGGCTTCGGTGCCGACCACGCCGTGGACTACCGCGGACCAGGCTGGACGGAGCGCGTGCGCGAGCTGACCGGCGGCCGCGGGGTCGACCTCTACCTGAACATGGCGGGGGCGGAGATCTTCGACCAGTGCCTGGACACACTCGCCTGGCGCGGCAGGGTCGTCGTGTTCGGATCGGCCAGCGGCACGCCGCCGCGCCTCGAGGTCGCACGGCTGTTCGCGAAGTGTCAGAGCGTGACGGCGTTCCTGCTCTTCGGCTACCTCGCCGATCGTGAGCTGATCACGGGCACGCTCGACGCCCTCGCAGATCTGGCTCGGAGCGGGGAGCTGACGGTCCACGTCGGCGGTCGGTTCTCGTTCGAGCAGGTTGCCGACGCGCACCGTGAGCTCGAGTCCGGCCGGTCTGTCGGCAAGCTCGTCGTCGTGCCGTAGCGGCGACCGAGTTGAGCGGGGGTGAGCTCGCGGACCTTCTCGCGTCGAGGTCTAGTAGCTTGCGTCGAAGAACGACCGCAACTGTTCGAAGGTCTCGTCCGGTGCCTCCTCCGCGAGGAAGTGTCCGCAGTCGATCGCATGGCCGCGGACGTCTCCTGCCCAGTCGCGCCAGATCTCGAGCACGTCGTACCAGCGCGCGAGGTAGTCGGTGACCCTCTGAGGGTTCATAACGCAGGATCGTCACTGCGGGCGACAACTCGCGGCTACCGCGCAATGAAGCCAGCGACGGCAGGCGATTCGGCGTCTTGGCTACGCAGCCTCGCCCGAATCTTGCGTCCGGGTGCCGTAACGGTTAGCGGTCGAGTTCGTAGACGCCGTAGCCGACTCGTCGGAACCTGCGGTCGCCGCCGATCGTGTATGCGGAAAGCGTTCCTTCAGGGAGTGCCAGAGGAGCGATCCGCCGTACAGGCTGTTGGCCGCGGCGTGGATCTCGCTCGCGCGCATTGGGCGATCGGCGTTCTCGAGAACGCGAGTGACGAGTCTGAGCACCGGCGGCCGAGCGCTTGGCCGCCCCCGCGGCGCCCGAGGCTGCTGACCTGCCCTTGCGAGCAGCTTGTTCTTGAGCTCGCTTAGCCTTCGGTGCAGGGCTTTATCTGTTGCAAAGGGGCTCGAGAGTGCCCCGTTTAGGCCGTATGGAGTGCCCGGCGCCTCGCTCGTAAGTTGGCGCGGGCTGCCGTCGCGGCTGGCGTGGCGGTAGAGCCGCAATTACGGGAGGCGCCGGTATGG
>Ga0070741_10000288_pt1 | contig 193025 bp, 179 predicted proteins | sample Coa_R1_4_FD_66440 | JGI IMG/M metagenome (GOLD analysis project Ga0070741, IMG submission 66440) | Surface soil microbial communities from Centralia Pennsylvania, which are recovering from an underground coalmine fire - Coalmine... | ecosystem: Environmental > Terrestrial > Soil >... | reverse complement strand
GCAGGCCATCGGCGCGGCGACGTCCACCGCCGCCGCGCTGCTGCGCAGCGACGCGGGCGTTCTGGCCGAAGGACGTCCCGCCGATCTGCTGCTGCTCGACCGCGACGCCGGCGAGGACGTCCGCGCGCTGCGCGAGCCGCGCGCCGTGATCAAAGCGGGCCGCGTCGCGCACGAGCGCGGCTAGCGCGGGCGAACGCGTGGACCTCCGTGGGCTGCGCGTCGCTGTCCTGGGCGCGATCTCGTGGCCGACGCCGCCCTCCGGCTACGGGCCGTGGGAGCAGATCGCCTACAACCTCGCGCGCGGGCTGACGGAGCGCGGGCTCGACGTGACGCTGTTCGCGACCGCGAACTCACGCAGCCCCGGGAAGCTCGCCGCCGTCGTGCCCGTCGGCTTGAACGAAGACCCGGCACTGAACGGCGAAGTGCTGACGGAGATGCACGTCGCCTCGTGCTTCGCGCGGGCCGGCGAGTTCGATCTCATCCACAACAACCTCGACTGGAAGCCGCTGCTCTACGCGCTCGCGACGCCGTCGCCGCCGATGCTCACCACCGTTCACGGGTTCTCGTCGCCGCCGATCCTCGGCGCGTACTACATGGGCGCGCGGCGGTCGTTCTACTGCTCGATCAGCGACGCGGACCGCGATCCCGGGCTCGGCTATCTCGCCACCACGTACAACGGCATCGACCCCGGCGCGTGGACGTTCCGCGACGTCCCCGGCGACTATCTCCTCTTCCTCGGCCGGTTTCATCCGGAGAAGGGAACGCATCTCGCGATCGAGGTGGCGAAGCGCGCCGGCGTGCGGCTGAAGATCGCAGGAATCCCGCACGACGACGCCTACTTCCGCGAGCGCATCGCGCCGCACGTCGACGGCGACCGCGTGCAGTTCGTCGGCCACGTGGAAGGGGCGGCGCGCGACGAGATCGTCGGCGGGGCGCTGGCGCTCGTGCACATGACGACCCGTCCCGAGCGCTTCGGCCTCACGATGGTCGAGGCGATGGCATGCGGCACGCCCGTGCTCGGCGCGCGCATGGGCTCGATCCCGGAGATCGTCGTCGACGGCGTCACGGGCTTCCTCTGCGACGGCGTCGAGGACGCGGTCGCGAACGTGCCGCAACTCGCGGCGCTGTCACGCCGCGCGTGCCGCGCGCGCGTCGAGACGACGTTCTCGCTGCAGCGGATGGTCGACCGGTATCTCGCCGCGTACGCGGACGCGCTCGCGCGGAAGATGCCCTCGGCGCCGACCGTCGAGCAGCTCCGCTGGCGCGCGCACGATTGGTGGGACCGGCCTCAAGCCTTCACCGACATCCCCGCGAAGCCCGCGCACGCGCCGCTGATCGACGCCGGCGACGCGTAGCGCGTACGTGCACCGGCGCGCTCACATGCGTTGGAGCAGATTCGCGGGGCTCGGCGCGGAGCGCAGCAGGTCGTACGGCTCGTTCGGACAGCGAGCGACGCGCTGCGGATCGGCTTGCGCATCCGTTGCGATCCAGCAGTCACCGACGATCGAGCAATAGCACGTGGAGATCGTCAGCCTCGCGATCCGGGCGCCGAGCTGGGGCGCGAAGGTGCGGCTCGTGAGGGTGAACACGGTGACGCTCTGCCCGGCCCGCAGCACCGAGCCCGCGCCGGGCGAATCGATCGTCACACCGACCGACTTGTCGTGCCCACGCGCGCGCCGCACGACGTTCGGGCCGATGAGGGCGTGGACCGCGTCGATCATGCTCGCCTGCGGCTTGCCGTCGACGCGCACGACCGCGCTTCGCATCACGGCCGGGCCCAGACCGTCGTTCTCGATCGCGAGCGTGAAGCGGTCGGCGGCGTATCCGGAGCTGAACGACACGTACGGCCAGACCTGCACGCCGAGCTGCTGCGCGACGACGTGCGACTGCCACAGGGAAGCGCCGGTCGCGAGCGCGCTGACGACGAGCGCGCAGATCGCGATGACGAGATCGGTGCGGATCCCGCGCCGCAGCGCGTTCGCTTCGTCGGCGTCGTTCACGGCGCCATCGCGGCGGCGCGGTCTTCGATCCAGCGCAGCTGCGCGCGGCCGCGCTCCGCCTTGGCGAGCGCGTCTTCGACGTTCGCGCCCAGCACCGTGAAATGACCCATCTTGCGGCGCAGCGCCGCATGGACTTTGCCGTAGACGTGCAGCTTCAGATCGCGCTCGCGCAGGAGCTGGTCGACGCCGCCCAGCGTGTCGCCCGCACCGGCGCCGAGGATGTTGACCATGACCGCCGGCATGAACAGGCGCGGCTCGACGAGCGGCAGCCCGCAGATCGCGCGCACGTGCATCTCGTACTGGCTGATCTGCGTCGCGTCGAGCGAGTAGTGGCCGCTGTTGTGGACGCGCGGCGCGATCTCGTTCACCAGCAGCTCGTCACCGGCTTGGAAGAACTCGACGCAGAAGGTGCCGACGATGCGCAGCCGCTCGGCGATCGTCACGGCGTAGCGGCGCGCGAGCGAGGCGATCTCGGGACGGACGCGCCCGGGGACGATCGTCGTGGCGAGGACGCCGTGATCGTGCTGGTTCTCGGAGGTCGGGAAGGCGACGATCTCGCCGTGCGCGTTGCGCGCGGCGATGATCGACAGCTCGCGGTCGAAGGCGATCAGCCGTTCCCAGATGAGCGCGCGTCCTTTCGCCTCTTCCCATGCGCGCTCCGCGTCGGCGCGCCCGCGGACGACCCACTGTCCCTTGCCGTCGTAGCCGCCCAGCGTCGTCTTCAGGACCCCGGGATAGCCGATCGCGCGCTCCGCGGCGTCCAGCTCCTCGCGCATCCGGACCGCCGCGAAGTCGGCGGTCGGGATCCCGCACGAGCGCACGAAGGTCTTCTCGAGGATGCGCTCCTGCGTGATGCGCAGCGCCTCCGAGCCCGGAAGCACCACGCGCCGGTCGGCCTCGAGCGCGAGCACCGAGTCGAGCGGGATGTTCTCGAACTCGTAGGTGACGACGTCGGTTCGCGCGCCGAGCTCGCCGATCGCGCGCAGGTCGTCGTAGGCCGCGACGATCTGCTCGTCGGCGACTTGTCCGCAGGGCGAGTCCGGCAGCGGCTCCAGCGTCACCACGCGGAACCCCATGCGTTTCGCCTCGAGCGTGAGCATGCGTCCGAGCTGGCCGCCGCCGAGGATGCCGATCGTGCGCGCGCCCGGCGCGCGGCCGCCGTTCACAGCTCGATCGCCTCGACGTCGCGCGCGATCGTCGCGGTGCGCTCGTCGAGCTTGCGCGCCAGCTCCGGATCGTGCAGAGCGAGGATTCGCGCGGCGTAGAGCGCGGCGTTCGCCGCGCCGCCGATCGCCATCGTCGCGACCGGGACGCCGGCCGGCATCTGCGCGATCGAGAGCAGCGAGTCGAGGCCCTTCAGCGCGCGCGACTCGACGGGGACGCCGATGACCGGGAGCGGCGTCTTCGTCGCCAGCATCCCGGGAAGGTGCGCCGCACCGCCGGCCCCGGCGACGATGATCTCGAGCCCGCGCGCCTTGGCGCCGGCCGCGTAGGCGAACATCAGATCGGGCGTGCGGTGAGCCGAGACGACCCGCATCTCGTACGCGACTCCCAGCTCTTCGAGCGTCGTCGCGGCGGCCCGCATCGTCTCGAGGTCCGACGTCGAGCCCATGACGATCCCGACCCGGGGCGGCGCAGCGCTCATCGAAGCGTCCGCTTCTTGCCGCCGTCGCGAGCGCCCTCGCTCGCCTCGCCGCGAGGGCGCTCTCAGCCTTCCTCCGTACGTTGTGCGGGACGTGAGCGAGCCGCCGAACATCGGTCCCTGGGCCTCGCGGTGGCAGGCGCGGACCGCGCGCCTGCGCGAGATCGAGGCCGTCCTCGAAGCGGCGCCCGACTCTCCGCTCGACTTGTGGTTCGAGCGGGCGCGCCTGCTGGAAGAGCTGGCGCTGCGCGAGGACGCGCAGCGCGCATACCTGGACGTGCTCGTGCGCGACCGCACGCACTTCGGCGCGATGATGTCGCTCGGTCTGCTGCTCGCGACGTCGGGCGACGTCAAGTCGGCGCGGATCGTCTTCGCCGAAGCGGTGCTGCGGCATCCGGAGCGCGCCGTCGCGCACGTCAGCCTGGGGAACGTGCTGCTCGACGAGAACGACGCCGAAGGCGCGCGCGCGTCGTTCGCCGCCGCGCTCGAGCGCGATCCCGCGCAGCGCGAAGCGTACCGCGGCCTCGCGATCTCGTACGAGCGCAGCGGCGACTACGAAGCCGCCGAGCGCGCGTGGCGGCAAGGCTTTCCCGACGGCTCCGTCGCGGTTGCGCCGTACCGCGGCGCCGGTCCGCCGGTGCGGGTCCTTCTGGTCGCGGCCGCCATCGGCGGAAACATTCCGATCCAGCACCTGCTGGACGACCGCGTCTTCGAAGTGGCGACGCTCGTCGCCGAGTCGTACGCCGACTCCACGACCTTGCCGCCGCACGACGTCGTGCTGAACGTCATCGGCGACGCCGACCGCAGCGCCCGCGCGCTCGATCGGGCCGCGCGCGCGCTCGCGCGCACCGACGCTCCGGTGATCAACCGCCCCGAGATCGTGCGCGTGACGGGCCGCGCCGCGAACGCCGCGCGTTTCGCGGGCCTCGAAGGCGTCGTGACGCCGCGGATCGCGACCTTCGCCCGAGCGGAGCTCGGCGCTGCCGGCGGCGCGGAACGGCTGAGCGCCGCCGGCTTCCGCTTTCCCGTGCTCGTGCGCGCGCCCGGCTATCACACCGGCGAGCATTTCGCCCGCGTCGAGGAGCCGGGCGCGCTGCGCGAGACGGTCGCGGCGCTGCCCGGACGGGACGTCCTCGCGATCGAGTACGTCGAGACGCGGCGGGCCGACGGCGCGTGGTCGAAATACCGCGTGATGGTGGTCGACGGAACGCCGTACCCGCTGCACCTGGCGATCTCGACGCAGTGGAAGGTGCACTACTTCACCGCCGCGATGGCAGACAACGCGGCGTATCGCGACGAGGAGCGCGCCTTCCTGACCGACGTGCGCGGCACGCTGGGCGACGGCGTGGTCGCGGCGCTCGAACGCATCGGCCGCGCGATCGGTCTCGACTACTTCGGGATCGACTTCGCGCTCGACCGCGAAGGACGCGTGGTGGTCTTCGAGTCGAACGCGACGATGGTCGTCACGGGCGCGAACCGCGACCCGCGCTGGTCGTACCGGCGCGTCGCGATCGACCGCGTCGCCGAGGCGGTTCGCGCGATGCTGAAATCGCGCGCGGCGCAGCACGCCGGCGCGCGAAACGGGTAACCGGCAGGGTGCGATTCTCGCTCGGGATCAACTACTGGCCGCGCCGCAGCGCGATGGCGATGTGGCGGCGCTGGGATTCCGGAGAGATTCGCGAGGACTTCGCACGCATCGCCGGGCTGGGCTTGGACGCCGTGCGCTTCTTCCTCCGCTGGGACGACTTCCAGCCGGCGCCGGACGCGCTGGATCCGGCGATGCTGGCGCGCTTGGAAGCGCTGGCCGACCTCGCCGCCGAGGCGCGGCTGCGCACGATGCCGACGCTCTTCACCGGCCACATGAGCGGCGTGAACTGGCTGCCGTCGTGGACGCTGGATCGGGCGAGCCGCGCCGGCCGCTTTCGCACGATCACCGAACGCGGCGAGTCGCCGCACGGGATCGGCGACTTCTACACCGGCGCGCTGCTCGACGCGCAAATCCGGTTCGCGCACGCGGTGGGCGAGCGGCTGCGCCGGCATCCGGCCGTGTTCGCCTGGGATCTCGGCAACGAGTTCACCAACGTGCGGACGCCCGCGCGCGAAGCCGACGCAGCGTCGTGGTCGCGCCGGCTCACGTTCGCGCTCGAAGATGCGTCCGGGATCCCGGTGACCGCGGGGACGCACGGCGAGGATCTCACGCGCGACAACGTGTTGCGGCTCTCCTCGCTGTGCGCGCCGTTCGCGTTCGCGACGATGCACGGCTACAGCGTCTACAGCGCGTTCTCGCGCTCGCGGCTCGATCCCGACTGCGTTCCGTTCCTCGCCGAGCTCGCGGCGGCGTTCGCGCGGAAGCCGGTGCTCTTCAGCGAGCTCGGAAACCCGACGTGCCCGCCGGGGAAGGTTTCACCCTACGAGCACGTCGCGATGCCGGACGAGCCGCCGAATCCGGTCGTCGCGCCGGACGACCCGGTGCGCGCGGCGTACGCGTGCTTGAACGAGGACGAGATGGCGGCGTACTGCACCGACGTGCTCGAGCGGCTGCACGCGCAGGGCCGGCTGGGCGGGTACTGGTGGTGCTGGGCCGACTACGCGGATGCGCTGCGCGACGAGCCGCCGTTCGACCGCGCGCCGCACGAGCTCTCGTTCGGGATCGTGCGCTCCGACGGTTCGGAGAAGCCGGTCGCCGCGGCGCTCGCCGCCTTCGCGCGGGAACGGCGAACGGTCGTCGAACCGCACGACCCGATGCTCGACGAAACGACCTACTACTCCACGCTTCCGCGCGCGACGTTCGACCGCTACGCCCGGTTCCTGGAGGCGCGCGCCCGTGCGTGAGAACGCGCTCGCGCGCCGGCTGCGCGCCGGAGAGACGGTGCTGGGCGCATGGCTGCAGTTCGGCGACGCGTTCGTCGCCCAAGCGATGGCGAGTCTCGGCTGGGACTGGCTGATGATCGACATGGAGCACGGGCCGATCGGCGTCGACGACGCCGGCGCGATGGTGACGGCGCTGCGCGCTCAGAACGTCTCGCCGTTCGTGCGCGTGGCGTGGAACGAAGCGTCGCAGATCCAGCGCGCGCTCGACCTCGGCTGCGCCGGACTCGTCGTGCCCGTCGTGAACGACGCTGCCGACGCGCGCGCCGTGGTGCGCGACGCCCGCTTTCCGCCGCTCGGCGAGCGGAGCCGCGGCGGGCTGCGCCCGACGCTCGCGTTCGGCACCGACGCGATGACGTACTTCGAGCGCGCGAACGCCGAGATCGTCGTGCTCGTGCAGATCGAAACCGAGAAGGCGGTGGCGAACGCCGACGAGATTCTCGCGGTCGAGGGGATCGACGGCGTCTTCGTCGGTCCGAACGATCTGGCCGCCTCGGGCGTGAAACGCTGGCCGGACGTGTGGGAGCGCGACGAGCACTACATGACGATGATCCGGCGCGTCTGCGCGGCGACGGCGAAGGCGAACAAGTTCGCAGGCTTCCTCGCGCGCGACGCCGCGATGGCGCGCGCGGCGTCCGATCTGGGCTATCGCTTCGTCGGCATCTCGAGCGACGTCAACTACCTGACCGGGGCGGCGCGCAAGGCGCTCGGCGACGCGCGCGACCTGCTGCGCCGATGAGCGTCGTCCTGGTCACCGGCGCGTCCTCGGGGATCGGGCGCGCGCTCGCGATCCGCGCGGCGCGAGCGGGCTACGACGTCGTGGGGATCGGCCGCGATCGCGTCGCGCTCGACAGCCTGGCCGCGCGCGTGCGCGCCGAGCACGGCCGGATCGCGGTCGCGGCGATCGACGTGAGCGACCCGTCGAACGCGCGTGCGATCGTCGACCTCGCACGGCGCGCGTTCGGACGGCTCGACGTGCTCGTGAACAACGCCGGGCACGCCGCCGTCGGACCGCTGATCGCGCAGAGCGACGAGGCGCTGCGCGCGCAATTCGGCACCCACGTGATCGGGCCGGTCGCGATCGTGCGCGAAGCGCTCCCGCTGCTCCGTGCGGCGCGCGGCCACGTCTTCATGGTCGGCAGCGGCGTCGCGCGCGTGCCGGTCCCCGGAATGGGCGCGTACGCGCCGTCGAAAGCCGCGCTCCGCTCGGCGACGCGTCTGCTGCGGCGCGAGCTGCGGCCGCATGCGGTCGCGGTGACGTACGTCGACCCGGGCGCGGTGGACACGGCGTTCATGTCGCGCGCCGGGATGCCCGGCGCGCCGGCCGCGATCATGGCCGCGCCGGAAGACGTGGCGCGCGCGATCCTGCTCGCTTTCGCGACGCGGCCGCGCGTGCTGAACGCCGTTCCGTGGCAGACCGCGTTCGTCGCCCTCGGCGAGCTCTTCCCGGCGATCACCGACGCCATCATCGACCGCAACCCGGCCCTCGTGGGGATCCAGCGCGACGACGCGTCGACGTCCGTGCCCGTCTCGCCGCCGCTGCCGGCGCAGGCGGCATCCGTCGCGACGCCGAGCGTCGCCGAGGGGGCGCGCGGCGCGGGGGCATCGACGCAGGCGTCCGCGACCGCGACGCCGCCGGAATCGCCGGCGGCGAACGACTTCGACGCCGCGCTCGAGCCGCTGCGGCGGCGCATGGAGCGCGTGAAGCTGGGCGTCGGGTTCGTGCGCGACCTGCTCGACCCGGGGAGCGTCTTGGACGTGTCGGAGGTCGCGCTGCGCTGGGCAGGGATGCCGAACAAGAACGAGCGCTCGGCGACCGTCGAGGTGCTCGAGGCGCTCGCCGACGCGGGCTTCCTGCGCCGCGAAGGTGACCGGTACGCCGTCGTACGCGCGGCCGGCTGACCAGGCCTCACCGGAACGTCGCTCCAACTCTCGGATCGGATGGAGGTCTTCGGGACCCAGGAAGCACGGTCCGACACCTCGCTGCTGCGTGCGATCTGCGAGCGCGCGCCGCAGCTGATTTGGGTTTCCGACGCTCGGGGCTTCATCGAGTACTGGAACGAGCGGCTGCGCGACTACACGGGGCTCGCGCCGCATCCGGAGACCGGCATCGACTGGACGCTGGTCGTGCACCCCGACGATGCCGCGCACGCGTCGACCGCCTACGAGCACGCGCTGCGCACGGAGACGACCTACGAAGTCGAGTATCGCCTGCGGCGGCGCGACGGAACGTACCGGTGGTTCCTGGGACGCGCCGAGCCGTCGCGCGATCCCGAGGGACGCGTGCTGCACTGGATCGGCACCGCGACCGACATCGACGACCACAAGCGCGCCGAGGACGAGACGGCGATGCTGCTCGACGCGACGGGTCTGATCGCCGGCTATCGCGAGCTGGAGACGATCCTGCCCGCCGTCACCGATCTCGCCGTGCGCCGCTTCGCGCGCACGTGCTCGGTGTTCCGGCGCGCGCGCGAGGGCGCGATCGTGCTGGAAGCGCTCAGCGCGCGCGACGAGCGGCTGGGCGTGCTGTGGCGCGACATGACGCGCATGTATCCGCCGCGCCGCGGCGGCGTCGTCGCGGGGGTGATCGAGCGCAACGAGGCGGCGCTGCTCGCGCCGGCCGACGACGCCGCGTTCGTCGCGCTCGCCTCCGACGCCGCGCATCTCGACCGCTTCAAGCGCGTCCGCCTCACCTCGATGATCATCGCACCGCTCAGCGTACGCGGCGATGCGATCGGCGCGATGGTGTTCACGCGCCACGAAGACGACCCACCGTTCGACGAGGGCGAGCTCGCGACGGCCCAGATCCTGGCCCACCGGCTCGCCGGCGCGATCGACGAAGCCGCCACGCGCGAGAGCGAACGCCGTCTCGCGGAGACCTTCCAGGCGTCGGCTCTTCCGCGGCGTCTGCCCGCCCTGCCCGGCATCGACATCTCGGCGATCTATCAGGCCGCGGAGATCGGGATGAACGTCGGCGGCGACTGGTACGACGCGTTCGAGCTCGGCCCGTGGCGGCTCGTCGTCTCGATCGGCGACGTCGCGGGCAAAGGCGTCGACGCGGCCGCGACGATGTCGCTGATCCGTCACGGCATCCGCTTTGCGGCGCACCGCGGACAAGATCCGGCCGACATCCTCGGCGTGGTGGACAATGCGCTCCGCGCGGAGAGTCCCGATCTGACGGCGACGGCGTTCGTCGCGATCGTCGACATCCGCGAGTCGCGCGTGCGCTACGCCACCGCGGGCCATCCGCCCGCCGCGCTGCGCCTTCCGACCGGCGCGGTGCGCATGCTGGCCGCCGACCCGGCGCCGCCGCTCGGAACGTGGACCGAGGGGATGCGTCCGCGCGTCGACGCGAGCCCGCTCGTGTACGGCTCGCTGCTCGTGCTCTACACCGACGGGCTCACCGAAGTCGACCGCGATCCGGTCGAAGGCGAGCGCCGGCTGATCACCGCGTTGCGCGACGAGGCGTCGTTCGCCTCGACGAACCCGGCGCGCTGGATGCGCGACGTCGTCATCGGCGATCGCCCGGTGCGCGACGACATCGCGGTGATCACGCTCGCGTACGGCCGCCGGACGGGCTGGACGTTCGAGGCGCCCGACGCGCTGAGCGCGCAGCCGGCGCGCGCGTCGTTCGAACGCTGGCTCGAGGACGAAGGAGAAGGCGACGCCTACGCCGCGGCGCTCATCTTCGGCGAGCTCGTCGGCAACGTCGTGCGCCACGCGCCGGGCCCGATCGAGATGCGCGCCGAGTGGCGCAACGACGAGCTCGTGCTCCACGTGCTCGACACCGGCACCGGCTTCGACGTCGCGCGCGGGCTCCCGGACACCAGCGCCGAAGGCGGGCGCGGCCTGTTCATCATCCGCACGCTCGCGCGCGGCATCGCGGTCGCGCGCAACGCGCGCGGAACGCGCGTCTCGGTCCGCTTACCGGTGGTACGCCGCCCGCTCAGCGAACGCTGATCACCAGTAGGCGACGTCCTTGGCGTTCGTGTCCTTGTACTTGCCGAACGTCGCGGGGTCGGAGCGGAACTCGGCCTCGAGATCGTCGATGCGCTTTTCGTCGAGCGGGTGATCGCGCAGCCACGTGTTCTGCCCCGGACCGTACGTCGCCGTCATCACTTGGAAGAACCACACCATGCCCCATGGATTGAACTCGCCGGTCGCGGCCATGATGCGCGCGCCTTCCTCGTCGGCTTGCGCTTCGATGTGGCGCGAGAGCGCGGCGTCGTGCCCGGCGTACGCGTTGTCGAGACCGTAGCCGACCGCCGCGCCCCCGAGCGGGCCCAGCACGATCTGCGCCAGCGTGCCCAGGATGTCGGCGGCGGTCCCCGTCTTCTGCGCGTCGGCCATGTGCTTCGCGACGTGGTGCAGCACCATGTGGCCCGTCTCGTGCGCGAGCACTCCGGCCAGCTCGTCGCGGTTCTTCGCCAGCCGGAGCAGCGGCTCGTTGACGTAGATGTTCCCGCCCGGAACCGAGAACGCGTTCGCCGAATCGCCGCGCACGATGTAGTAGCGGATCGGATAGGGATAGCGGCTCCGCACGGTCTCGGCGATCACCGACCCGATTTCGTTGAGGTGCTCGTAGAAGGGCGAGTCGAAGAGAAGCTCACCGTCTTCGCGCAATTGCGCGAAGACTTCACGGCCCACCGCCGGTTCGTCGATCGCGGCCGACGCGGGCAGGATGTGGGTCAGCTCGGCCAGACCGGCCGTCGCGACGAGACTGCTGATGAACGCGCTGCGTTGCACGGAACGGACCCTCGGAAAGGATGCGGTTGCTCCAGAAACTTCTCCGCCGGCGTGAATGGTTCGCCGTCTTCGCGCTGGCGCTTCTCGTCCCGCTCGCGCACGCCGGCCGGGCCGGCGCGGCCGCCGGCTCCCGGATCACCCCGCCCCCGGCCGCCTGGGCGGGCATGCAGCAGGCCGGGACGCCCGATCCGCGCACGCTTTTCCACATCGCCGTCCAGCTGCAGCCGCGCGGCGACCTGGATGCGCTGGCGCACCAGATGAGCGACCCCGGCGCGGCCGCGCACCGCGCGGTGCTCACGCAGGCCGCCTTCGTGGAGCGCTTCGGCCGGACGCCCGAGAACCGCGCCGTCGGCCAGCTCTTGCGCGCGGCCGGGGCCAGCGACATCGAGGTCGCCGGCGACGGGCTGACGTCCGGCGGAATCCTCACGCTGGCGAAGGCGCAGCGGCTCTTCGGCACCCACTGGGTGCGCTGGACCGACGGCAAACGCACCGTGCTCGCGCCCGCGGGGCCGCTGACGCTCCCCGTGCCGAACGTCCGCGCGATCAGCGGGACGGTGGTCGCGACGACGCCGCGCCTGGCCGACACGCGGCCCTCCTTCACGTACTTCCGCGGCGACTGGTACGAGCCGTCGCGCTTCCGCGCGATGACCGACGCGGTCGACGGCGGCGGCGCCGGCCAGCGCATCGTGCTCGTCGAGGACGCGTCCGACCGGTTCGACCAGAAGGACGTCGCGACGTTTCTCGGTGCCGCCGGTGCGCCGCCGGGTGCGAGCGCGAGCCGCGTGAGCGAGCGCAGCTTCGCCTTCAAGGCGGCTTCGAGCGAGTGCGGGCGCGACGACCGCGGCCAGGAGGCGGCGCTCGACACCGACGCGGCGATCACGATGGCGCCGCTCGCCGACGTGGTCGTCGACTACGACGACGTCTGCGCCGCGGGCGACGACGGGACGCTGGCGCTCGCCCGCGCGCTCGACCTGGCGCCCACCGTGGTGGTCTTCCCCTTCGTCGTCGGGCCGCAGGACGGTCCCGACGAAGCGCGCTACGGGCCGACAGAGCTGCCGTTCCTGGAGGCGATCGTCCGCGGGATCCCGCTCGTCGTGCCCTCCGGTGACGACGGCGCCTACGGATACGAGGAGCCCGGGGTCGAGAAAGCCCGGGTCGCGTGGCCGTGCGTCTCGGATCTCGTCATCTGCGCGGGCGGGACGCAGCTCGGCGATCGCGACGGCGTCGTGGACGAGGCGGTGTGGAACGACGGCGTCCACGCCGGCGGGGGAGGCGTCTCGACCGACCCGCGTCCGCCCTGGCAGGACGCGCCCGGCGATTTCGTGTTCTCGCCGGGCTACGTCCACAACCGGATCGTCCCGGACGTCTCCGCCGACGCCTCCGGGCATCTGCGCGTGTACTGGCACGGCTACGGTCTGGGCGGCGTGGGCGGAACGAGCGAGAGCGCGGCGCTCGTCGGCGCCGAGCTCGCCGCGATCGACAGCCTCGTCCCCCCCGAGCACCGCCTGCTGACCGCCGGCGATCTCTACGTGCTCGACAAGACGGCGCCGTCGGCGTTCCGCGACGTGCAGCGCGAGAACGACCGGGGCTGGATCGACAACGACCTGCGCCCGCGCCGGCCGCCGCTGCCGAAGAACTTCAAAGGGATCATCCCGAGCCCGCCGCCGGTGGTGAAGGGATGCGTCGACCTGCAGAACGACGGCTGCACGGTGCGCCCGGGGTTCGACGCCGCGACCGGCATCGGGTCGCTGAAGGAGCGCGCCGCGGTCGCTGCGTTGCGGTAGCGCGGGTCTTCAGCGCGCGTCGTCGTCGCGCTCGCGCATCGCGAGCCGCCCGCGGCCCGGCATCGCGAGCGGCGCGCGACGGCGCGCGGCGCTCGTCGCGAGCGCCGCGAAGAACAGCAACGTCGCCGAGAGCACGATCGTGGCGCCGCTCGACGCGCGCAGCCACCACGACGCGTACAGCCCCCCGACCGACGAGACGATCCCGAACGCGCCCGCGAGCAGCATCATTGGAACGAAGCGTTTCGTCAGGAGCGCGGCCGCCGCGGCCGGCGTGACGAGCAGCGCGGCGACGAGCACGATCCCGACGAGCTGCACCGAGACGATGATCGTCACCGCCAGCACGACCAGCAGCGCGTAGTCGCTGAACCAGACGCGGATGCCGGCGGCCTGCGCGACGACGGGATCGAACGACGCGTACAGCAGCGGCCGCCACAGCGCGGCGACGACGATTGCGACCGCGATTCCCAGACCGACAACGTAGATCAGATCGCCGGGCCCGACGGCGAGAATGTCGCCGAAGAGGTAGTTCCCGAGGTCGACGCCGGAACGCGGCAGACGCGACATGAGGAAGATGCCGAGCGCGAAGGCGGCGGTGAACAGCACGCCGATCGCGGTGTCCAGGGAGACGCGCGCGCGCCGGTGGACGAAACCGATCGCCAGCGCGGTGACGATCGTCGCGACGGCGGCGCCGCTCCAGTAGCTGGCGCCGCGGATGTAGGCGATCACGATCCCCGCGAACGAGGCGTGCGCGAGCCCGTCGCCGATGAACGAGAGCTTGCGCAGCACGACGTACGTGCCCATCCCGGAGCAAAGGGCGCCGACGACGAACGCGGCGACGAACGCACGCTGCATGAAGTCGTAGTGCAGCGGGGCGAGCAGATCGATCATCGCAGATGGCCGTGCGTGTGCGTGTGCTCGCGGATGCCCGCGTACGCACCCGAGCTCAGTACCTGCTCCGGCTCGCCGTCGGCGAGGATCCGCCGGTCGACGACGAGGAGGCGGTCGAACCATTCCGCGGCGCGATCCAGATCGTGCGTCGTCATCACGACCGGCAGCCCGTCCGCGACGAGCCCGCGCACGAGCCGCAGCAGCGCGTCTTCGGTCGCCGCGTCGACGCCCGTCGTCGGCTCGTCGAGGAGCAGCAGCGCCGGCTCCTGCGCGATCGCGCGCGCGACGAACGTGCGCTGCTGCTGCCCGCCCGACAGCTCGCTGATGTGGCGGTCGGCGAGCGCGCCGAGGTCGAGCGCCTCGATCGCGCGCGCGACCGCGCTCCGGTCGTGCGGCGAGAAGCGCCGGAACGGCCCGAGCCGCGGATACCGTCCCATCCCGACGACGTCGCGGACGCTGACCGGGAAACGCCAGTCGACGTCCTCGATCTGCGGGACGTACCCGATCGTCCCCGGCGCGAGATCGCGCGGCGCGCGCCCTTGCACGCGCACGGAGCCCGCGTCGGGCGCGACCAGTCCGGCGATCGCCTTGAGCAGCGTCGACTTTCCCGAACCGTTCGGGCCGACGATGCCGAGCGCGGTTCCGCGCGGAAGCTCGAAGTCGACGCCGTCGAGCGCGACGACGCGCTCGTAGCGCACGCGCAGCGCGTGGACGGCGACGGCCGGCGCGCCGGTCACCGCAGCGCGCGGACGATCGTGTCCGTGTCGGTGTCGATCATCCCCACGTACGTGCTCACGGACGGATCGGTACCCAGCGAGTCGTCGTAGAGGAATGCGACGGTGAGGCCCCCCGCGCTCGCGGCGAGCGTGCGCGCCAGCTTGTCGCTGTACTCGTGCTCGGCGAACACCGCCGGTACGTGCTGCGCGCGCGCGAGCGCGACGAGCTGCGCGATGTGCGTGGGATTCGGCTCGGCGCCGGCGACGGGCTCGATCGCGCCGACGACGCGCAGCCCGAAGCGGCGTGCGTAGTAGTCGAACGCGTCGTGGAACACGATCATCGTGCGGCGGCGCACCGGGATCGTCGCGATCTTCCGGCGCGTGCGCTCCGTGAGCGCTTCGAGCTGCGAGTCGTACGAGCGCGACGAGACGCGGTACGCGTCGCCGTGCTCGGGATCGAGCGCCACGAGCGCGTCGCGAATCTTCGCGACGTAGCGGCGCGCGAGCTCCGGGTCCATCCAGAGGTGCGGGTTCCGGTCGACGACGGGAAGCCCGTTCGCGCAGACCACGATCTTCAGATTCGGATTTCCGGCGTTGCGCACGGTCGCGTCGAGCCAGCCTTCGAGCCCCGCGCCGTTTTCGATGAGGACGTCCGCGTCGCGCAGCTTCGCGACGTCCTGCGGCGAGGGCTGATAGTCTTCGGGCGACACGCCGACCGGGACGAGCGAGCGAACGTCGGCGGTCGGCCCGGCCGCGCCCTCGGCGATCGACGCGAGCGTCGTCGTCGTGGCGAGGACCCGCAGCGGCCCGCCCGCGCGCGCGCCGGCGCCCTGACCGCAGGACGCGAGGACGAGCGAAGCGAGCACGGCGGCGGCCGCGCGGAGGACGGGCATCGCTCCCTCTCTCGGCGCGCCGCCGACGCGTCCCTTTGACAGTGCCGGAACCCCCTGCTACAATCGCTCGCGGCCCTGGGGATGTAGCTCAGCTGGTAGAGCACTTGCTTCGCATGTAAGGGGTCGGGGGTTCGAGTCCCCCCATCTCCACCAAGAGCCGGAAGCGCGCTTATCGATGAGATGACGCGCTTTTTGTGCGCTCCGGTTCGATACCGAGAATGTCGGGGCCGCGGCGAGTGCGCCGCATCCGGCTCCGGCCGATTCCGCGCCGCGACCCGCGTACCATCGCAGGCAGGTGGCGTTCTCCATGGTACGCAACGCAGGCATTGCCGCTTGCTGGAGGTCGCGATGACGTCACGTCTCGTCGCCGTCGTTTTTGCTGCCGCGTTGGGCAGCTTGGGCTTCGCAGGTTGCGGCGGGGACGGCTCGGCGACGCACCTCGCCGCAATCCCGGCCGCATCGAAAGTCGCCCCGGCGCCCGGGAAGGGCGCCGTCCGCCGGACCCAAAGCCTCCCCACGTGCTCCTCGGCCGGGACAGATTCGTTCGTCGGTATCGCGAACCAAAACGTCGCGGGCGGAGTCCTCGCCGTCGTAGGCGGCGGGGACTACAATCAAGCGTGCGACGGTGAGACGGCGATCCTGGGCGGCTTCAACAATGCGATATCGAGCGGCAGCGACACGTCGTACGATGCCGTGATCACCGCCGGCAGCTCGAACAGCATCACGGGAAGCTCCGCTTTCGGCGCGATCGTCGGTGGCTTCGAGAACGCGCTGTCGGGCGGAGGCGACGCCTTCATCGGCGGCGGCTCGGGCAACCAGATCTCCAGTTCGGACGGCGTGATCACCGGCGGCTCGAACAACATCGTCTCGAACACGTACGGCATCGTCGCGGGCGGCGTCAGCAACACCGTCAGCGGCCAGTACGGGTTCATCGGCGGCGGAACGAACAACAGCGTTGCAGGCGAAGGCGCCTTCATCGCCTCCGGCGGTTACAACAGTGCGTCGGGCGAAGGCGCCGTCATCGACGGCGGCTTCCAACAAACCGCTTCCGGAACGTTCGCGACGATCCCCGGCGGCTACCGGAACAGCGCCGGCGGAACGTACAGCTTTGCCGCGGGGGCGTTCGCGTCCGCGGCAAAGGAGGGCAGCTTCGTGTGGAGCGATGGATCGAACGGCGACACCGCCCTCACGTCATCGCAAGCGTATCAGTTCCTCGCGCGGGCGGCGGGCGGTTTCACGCTGTACACGAACGCCGCCGCGACCGTTGGCGCGCAGCTCGCGCCGGGGTCCGGCGCGTGGGCGTCGCTGAGCGATCGCGACGCGAAGACGGACATCGTCCCGCTCGACGACGCGGCGGTGCTCGAGAAGGTCGCCGCGCTGCCGATCAGCCGCTGGAGCTACCGCACCGAACGCGGCGTGCGACACATCGGGCCGATGGCACAAGACTTTTACAGCGCCTTCGCCGTGGGTGAAGACGATCGGCACATCACCTCGATCGACGAGGATGGAGTCGCACTCGCCGCGATCCAGGCGCTGCGTCGCGAGAACCAAGCGCTGCACGCGCGGCTCGGCGCGCAATCGGCGCAGATCGCCGCGATGCAGGCTCAGATCCGTTCCTTGACGGCAGCCGTGGCGACGATACGCGCAGCTCGAACCGCCGTCGCGATGCCGGAGCATGGCTCGACCTTTCCGCGCCGGCGCCTCTACTGAGTCGGATTCCCCGTTCGATGTCGCTCAGCTGGTAGAGCACTCGCTTCGCATCCGACGGTGAGGTTCGAGTCCCCATCTCCACGAAGAGCGGGAAGCCCGCGCTCGCGAACGAGACGGACCGTTTCGCGCGCCGTCGTCGACGCCGGGATGCGGCGACCCGTTCAGCCCAGGACGTCGTCGCCGTACTTTCGTCTCGCCGCATCTTGTGCGATGACGGAGAGCATGCGCGGGCCTCCGCCCTGCAGAGCAGAATTGTAGAACGTCGCTTCCCAGAGCCGGCCGTCCGCCGAATCGCGAAAGAGCTGCTCCCAGCCGGACGCATCGTGTCCCAACGGCGTGAGCCGCGCGCCGGTGAGGTGCTCGATCCTCCGGCCGACGGCGTTCGGACGGCGATCGCGAATGTGCGCGTGCGTCCACTGTCCGACGAGCCGGGTTTCGGATCGGTCCAACGGCGCGACGATGTCGCGCTCCACCGGCACCGTGAACGCTCCGAAACGTTCGCGTGCTTTTCGCAGCGAGATCGCAGCCAGCCGCTGCGGACCTCCCCCGTGCATCCCGGCGAGCGGATATGAGGACTCCCACAACCGGCGGTCGTTCGAGTCGAAGTAGAGGTGCCGCCAACCGCCGTCCGCTTCGGCGAGACGATCGAGGATCGCGTGCTTGAGAAATGCGATCAGGCACGCCGTCGCGTTCGGCAACACGCGACCGTCTTCGGCGAGCACGGCGCCGCCGACGACGACGCGCTCGTCCGGTTCGAGGGAAAGCCACCGAGCGAACGCGCTGCTGATCTCGACGCGCGGCTCGGCGGGCCGGCGCACGATGCCGCTTCCAACGAGCGCGACGCCGCGCATGAATGAAGACGCGATCTCGCGGGCGCAGTAGCCGAACGGGTTGGGAAACTCGATCCTCAGGGCGTGCTCGAGCGCCTCGCACGACTGAGATTCGATCGAGTCGAGGGGCGCGACGCGGACCGACGCCGTGTCCGCCGGAGCTGCGATGCGGACACTTTTGCAGTCGCCCGGCACCAGACGCGCGACGCGGACATTCGCGGGTGGAGGGAACCGATCCGCGCCGTAGACGTCGACACTGCGTCCGGCGATGTCGAAACGGTCCACCACCCACTTCATTCGCTCTAGCAATGGCGGATCGAGCGGCGAGAACCCTCCGTGCTCCCCGCGAACGAGTGCGGCGATCCGAGCCGCGCCGCTCGTGGAACCGCCGCCTAGCCCCTGCGCTCGCGATCGAGCAGCGCTACCGCTTGTAGTGCGCGCGACGAACGGTCAGCGCGAGGCGACCACCAGCTCCATCGCGTCGAAGTCGAACGTCAGCGCGGCGCTGCGGAAGAATCCGTGCGTCAGCGCACCGGCGACGGCGAACGGGAAGATCCCGTACGGGTCGCCGCCGGGCGAGTAGACCCCCGCGACGTCGCGGCGCGAGAACGTTCCGAGCGATACCGACGCTGCGGTGAACGGCACGATCCGAACGGCGCCGCCGCCGCCGACGCCCGCAACGGCCTTCGTCGCGTCCGGCTCGATGCCCGCGGCGTCGAGCGCGTCTTTCGTCAGCGTGATGCCGATCCCGGCGCCCCCGGTGTCGATGCTGAACAGCGCGTCGTACGCGTCGTCGACCCGAGCGCGCGCGAAGATGAAGTGGTCGGGGACGAGCCACATCGGGACGATCGCGTCGTCGTGCGCCGCGGCCGCCGCCTCGAATCGCGCCGAGTCGGCGCGCGGACGCAAGATCAGCCGGGCGCCGGGGTAGTCGAGGGTCGAAAGAAACTGCCGGAGCAGCGTCGTTCCGATGACGCCGTCGTAGTCGTGGCCGCCGAGCGACGTCGGCATCCCCGCGGGAAGTCCGCCGGCGGGAACGCCGCGCACGCTCGCGCCGGAAAAGCTGACGGTGTCGATGCGGCCGGCGGAGATCGCCGCGGTGCGGCCGCCCGCGAACACGCCCTGTCCCGCGGGGTGCAACGCGATGCCGAAGCGCCGCGCCGCCGCGGCCGACAGCGCGATCGTCGTCGCCCCGGTGTCGATCACGAGCGTCGCGTCGTGCCCGTCGATGCGCGCGCGGATCATCGGCAGCGGATCGGTGACGACGAACGGCACGTCGACTTCCGAACGATCCATGGTGACGCGAAGATCGCCGGGGCGCGATTCGACGCGAGCGATCGAGCGCAGCCGTTCCGCGATCCGCGCGTCGCTCGGAGCGAGCGCGGCGGCTTTCATGAGCGTGCTGCGCGCCGCGGCCAGGTTGCCCCCGTAGAGGCGAACCGTACCGAGCCCGACGAGCGCGTCCACGTCGTCCGGACGCGCCGCGAGCGCCGCGGCGTACGCCGCGCCGGCGACCGCGAAGTCGCCGCGACGAAAGGCCGCGTCGCCCGAGGGCGAGGGGGACGCCGGCGCGTTCGCGAGCAGCGCGGCACCGAGCAGACACGCGGTCAGCTTCATGGCGCCATCATAGGAGGCGCGCGATGCGGCCGCAACTGATTCGTGCTATCGTCAATCAGTGTTGCTGACCGGCATCCGTCCGACGGCGGTTCGATTCACCTTCTCACCGCTGCAGGAGGTGCTGCGCGCGCTCGGCGTGTTCGCGGACCCGCGCCGGCACGCCGAGCAGATGGAGTGGCTGCGCGGCGCCCGCCGGCGGGCGACGCCCGCGCTGAAGCGCGAGATCGCGCGCTTCGCATTTCTGCTCTCGCCGGTGCCGGAGCTGTTCCCCGAGCTGTTCCCGGCCGCCGAGGCCGTCTCCGAGACCGTCGCGACCCTCGAGGACGAGCTGCGATTGCTGCGTGGGAATGCCGCTGCGTTCGACGCCGCGATGGCACGGCGGATGCTCGGCACGCCGCTCGTCCGGCGCGACGACATCGAGGCGGCATCGAAGCCGGCCGCGCTCCGCCGGCTCGCGCGCGCGGCAGCGGCGCGCCAGCGCGACGGCTCGGTGCTGCACGCGTTCGCGAACTCGCCCTCGCGTGCACGGCGGGAGCTGTGCGACCTTCTCGCGTCGTTCTACGAGCGCTGCCTCGCCCGCGAATGGGACGGCTACGAGGCGCGCGCGCTCGCCGACGCGCGCGGCCGCGCACGGCTGATGGAGCGCTTCGGGATCACGGCGATGCTGCGCACGCTCACGCGCCGGGCGACCGCGACCGGAGGGCAGGATGAGGCGGCGCTCGCGTTCGGCGGCGCGGAGGCGGCGCGAACGCGGCTCGTCTTCGACGCGGGCGCGACGCTCTCGCTCACGCCGTCGGCGTTCATCTGGCCGGGCGCGACGTTCGTCGTTCTCCGAGGCGAGCGGCTCGACGTGCGCATCGCCTACCCGCTCGCGTCGCCCGCGACGATTCGTCCGCGCGCCGCCGCCTGGACGGACGCGGCGCGGCGCTTCGCCGCGCTCGGCGACCCGCTGCGCCTCGACATCATGGAGCTCTTGCGCGACCGCGCTCTCTCGACGCGCGAGCTTGCGGGATTCACCGGGCTCAGCGAAAGCGGCGTGTCACGCCATCTCGCGATCTTGCGCGACGCCGGCATGGTGTCGTCGCAGCGCGACGGCTACTTCGTCCTCTACCGGCGAACCGCCGACGCGGACGTGCTGCTGCGCGCCGCGACCGAACCGGCGCCTCGCATGCAGCCGTCGGCTAGTGCGCGCCCGGCATCGTCGGCGTGAAGTTGAGATACGGCGTGGTGGGGGCCTGGCCCGGCGGGACGTCGGCCGGCGTGCTGCTGCCGCCCGGACCCAGGCTGCGCAGGTAGGCATAGATCGCGAGCTGGTCGCCCGGGCTCAGCGACCGCAGGGACTTCCACGGCATCGGCGGCTTCCCGACCGGGCCGGGGTTCGCGATCAGCGCCGTCCAGCCGTCCGGCGACATCGAGGAGACCACGAGGCGCAAGTTCGGCGGGTACGTGACGCCCCACGGCCCGGCGAAGCCGAGACGGCTGCCGAGGAGCCGCTCGGACTCCGGCGGCAAGGCGCGGCCTTCCATCATCCCGGCGGTGTGGCAGTCGTTGCACCCGCCGTAGTTGACCAGAAAGCGTCCGGCGGCGACCGGGTCGTCGGCGACGACGTGCGGCCGGATGTCGGCGCTCGCCGAGGCCAGATGAACCGCGACGAACGCCAGCGCGGCACCGGACGCGAGGAGCAGCGGACGAAGCAGCTTCATGCCGTCGCGCTTTGGCGAGCGACGGAACGTGTCCTCGTCCCGGTCGCCCGCGCAAGGTCAGCCGGCGCCGACGAGCACGGTGTGCGCGGTCTGGACGGCGCTGTACGCCGTCTGCGCGAGATCGATGCCGAGGCTGAGGATGCCGGCCACGACGGCGGCCGAGACGAGAAGGGAACGGATCACGGCGACGACCCTTTCAACTAACGATTTAAGTGATCGACGTGCTGACCGTAGCACCACGGCCGCCGAATGTCAATTAGAATCTTAGTTGAACGAGTCGGCGCCGGACGCGCTCAGCGGCCGCGCCGCGGCGGCGCTCTCCTCGGCGGCCTCGGCGAAGGCGCAGAAGCCCGCGACCGCGAGGAGCTGCTCGACGCTGCCGCAGCGCGATTCCAGCAGCCGCGGCGAGCAGACGATCGCGGCGAGCGCGCGGCCCCGCGAGATCGCGACGTTGAACCGGTTCCCGTCGAACAAGAAGTCCGCGCCGCGCGGCGCGTCTTCGGCGCTCGACGCCGCGAGCGAGTACAGCACGACCGGCGCTTCCTGGCCCTGGAACTTGTCGACGGTCCCGACGCGCACGCCCGGGCCGAAGCGACGCCCGAGCCGCTGCCGCAGCAGGCGCACCTGGGCGTTGTACGGCGCGACGACCAGCACGTCGTCGAGCCCGATCGCGCGCACCTCGCCGCGCGCGTCGGTGAACGCGCCGGCGAGAAGGCTCTCGACGATCTTCTCGATCGCCGCCGCTTCCTGTTCCGAGGCGTGCACGTTGCCTTCGTGCGGAACGGGCACGTATCGCAGTCCCGCGCCGGAGAACCAGGGCGCCTCGATGCGCTGCACCGCGCACGACGACGTCGCGTGCAGCCGTCCCTCGTAGACCGTGCGCGAGACGAAGTCGCAGATCGCAGGGTGCATGCGGAACGTGCGGTCGAGAAAGACGCCGCGGTCTTCGGCGACCGTCGCGTCCTCGCCGAGCAGGTGCTGCAGCACCGACGCGCCCGCGCCGGCCGGGTGCACGCCTTGCGAGACGTGCGCGAGCTGGAGCGGATCGCCGAGCAGAAGCACGTTCTCGGCCGAGGTCGCGACGGCGAGCGCGTCCGCGAGCGACACCTGCCCGGCCTCGTCGATCGCGAGATAGTCGAGCCGCGCGAGGTCGTCGCGCGCGAAGAGCCACGACGTTCCCGCGACGAGCGCGTAGTCGTCGAACGGTGCGTTCGCGGGCGCGTTCGCGACGAACGCGTGGTGCGAGACGAAGTGCGTCTCGAGATCGTCCTTGTCGCAGCGTTTCACGCCGCGGAACGTCTCGCCGCGCGCCGCAACCGCCGCTTCGATCGCGTGCAGCATGTTGTGGATCGCCTTGTGGCTGGTCGCCGTCACGCCGACGCGCTTTCCGGCGGCGAGCAGCGCTGCGATGACGTGCGCGCCCGTGTACGTCTTTCCCGTGCCCGGCGGGCCCTGGACGACGAGCGCGCTGCCGTCGAGCGCGGCGGCGAGAGCGGCGACGTCCGCCGGATCGATGGCGGCGGCGCCGGCGCGCACGCCGGGCTGAATCCGTCCGCCTTCGGCGATCCCGCGAATGCGCGGACGCGCGCGACGCAGCACGTCCCAGGCGGCGGCGTACCGGCGAGGCGCGTCGCCGTCGAGCACGGCCTGCGCGAACCTGCGCAGCGCCGCGCGCTGCGCCTTCGTGGCGATCGGCCCGCCCGGGATCAGCGCGCGGGGATGCGGATCGTGCGGCCAGCGTTTGACGCGGACGAGCCGCGCCTCGTCGTCGACGGAGACGACGTCGATCGCCTTCACGTCGCGGCGGTCGGGATCGAGGTAGGCGCCCGGAGAGACCTTGTGCTGCTGCGGCGGAAACGCGTAGGTGTAGATCGCGCGCTGGTTCTTGCGCGACGGAAGCTCCGGCGGATGGTCGGGCGATTCGAGCAGACCGCCGAGCGCGTCGCGGTCGTCGAGGAACGTCGTCTCCGGCGCGGCGTCGTACCGGTCGAACATCGCCCACCACACCGGCTTGTCCTCGCGCCGGTGGTACGCGAGCAGCTCCGCGAGCAGCACCCGCGGTGAATCCGTCGGCTCGCCCTCGCGCAGCGCGCGCTGCAGGTCGTCCGTCTCCTTCTCGGCGCGCAGCTCGTCGGCCGTCGGTTCCTTGGGATCGCGCCGGGGCCGCCACGGGCAGTCGTCGCCGCGCGCGATCGCCTCGGCGCGCAGCGACAGAATCCAGCGATGGAGGCGATGCGTCGAGCGGCAGTCCTCCTCGTTGTAGCGAACGATGTCGTCGCGGATCGCGGCGGCCTGTTCGCCGTCGTCGCGCTTCATGAGGTAGTGCTCGAACGCGACGATCGACTGGTCGCCCTTGCGCACGTCGGCTTCGCGCACGAACCCGTAGAACGGCTCCAGCTTCTTGATCGAGTAACTCTCTTGCGACTGCGCGACCGCTGCCCGCACGACGGCGTACAGATCGACGAGGACCTCGCCGCGCAGCAGATCGTCGACCTCGTCTTCGCACGCGCCGTGCCGCATCGCGAGCCGGCGCAGCGCGCTCTTCTCGTAGGCCGCGTAGTGGTAGACGTGCGCGTTGGGATGCCGTTCGCGGTGCGCGACGAGCCAGCGCACGAACGCGACGAAGGCTTCGCGCTCCTCCTCCGGCGTCTCGCCCCAGAAGGCACGGTACGGCTGCTCGCGGTCGTCGGGGACGAACGCGCCGAAGAGATATTCCAAGCCGAACCCCGGCGCGTAGAGCGGGTCGCCTTCCATGTCGAAGTACACGTCGCCGCCGGCCGGCTGCGGAAGCGCGCGGAACCCGCCGCTTTCGCGCGGCGGGAGCAGCTCGTGGTGCAGCCGCCCGTCTTCGCGCTGAGCGCGCTGCAGCGCCGCCTGCCGATGCAGCGTGAGGAAGGTCGAGCGCTCGAAGCGCGCCGGGACCGGTTCGAGCGGCGCGGTCGCGAGCGCTTCCAGCGTCGCGATCCCGGCGGCGCGCAACCGCTTCGTCTGATCGCGCCGGATCCCGGCCACGAACGACACGTCGTCGACCGCGCGACGCGAGGCCTCGCAGTGCTCGGACCACCCGCACTGCTCGCATGCCCCGACGCGCTCGGGAAGCGCGTCGGGGTCGATGCCGGGCGCGAGAGACTCGAAGCGCCCCTGCGCCGCGCGCACGTACGGCACGAAGCGCGAGGGGTCGTACGCCGTCGTGCGCCCGTCGCCGAAGATCGCGTAGACCTGCTTCGGGATGCGCCCCTGCACGCGCTCGAGCAGCATCGCGTAGACGCAGAGCTGCACGAGCAGCTGCGGCTTCTCCTGAACCGCGAGCTTCGTATCGGCGATCTCGTAGGACCAGGCGCCGAGCGCGCTCGGCTCGTCGACACGCAGCAAGAAGTCGGCGCGACCGGTCCAGCGGCCCTCGAGGAACGACGCTTGGTAGATGACGCGTGCGCCGTCACGCATCGCGGCGCGCGTCGCGTCGACCGCCTCGCGCAGGGCGGCGGCGGTCGCGTCGCCCTCCGGAATCCGCACGACGCCGGCGCCGTCGGCGGCGAAGCGCTCGAGCACGCGCCGCTCGTGCTCGCGACCCTTCTGCGCGACGATCGCGAGCGTGGGATTGTCGTCGTCCGGCAGCGAGCGCTCGACGAGGCCGCGCCGGTTCAGCGCGACCTTGTGCGCGCAGGCCAGATAGTCGTTCAGATCGGACGCCGCGTAGACGACCGCGCCGTCAACGAGCCGCACGCTTCACCATCCCCCGCTTCATACGCCGAGCATGCTCGCACATCGTGCCATACGGGTGGCCGTCCTCACAACGGCGCATCGAGAAGGATGTTCCTCGCGTAAACGGGCGGTCAGGATTCCGCGGCATCCGACAAAAGCCGGAGGGGTCTCGGACGCCGATCTGCGAACGTGGGCGGCGATGTTCCGGTCCTCCGCGCTGCGTACCGCAGCCGCAGTCTTCGCGTTTTCCCTTCCCCTCGCCACGGTCGCTCCGGCGTCCGCGCAAACGGCTCCGCTGACCCTCGAAGGCGCCTACACCGCCGTCGTTCAGAAGATCAACCCGTCGCTGCCGCTCGCCAAAGCGCGCGCGTACGTGCGGTCGGTCCTGAAGGACGCGTGGAAGACGCACCTCGATCCCCGCTTCATCATGTCGATCGTCACGGTCGAGTCGGGCTGGCACGCCACCGCGGTCTCGCGCGTCGGCGCCCGGGGGCTCGGGCAGCTCATGCCGGGCACCGCCCGGCGCCTAGGCGTGAACGCCTGGAATCCGTCGGAGAACCTGCGCGGGACCGCGACCTACCTCGCGACGCTCGTGCACCACTTCAAGGCCAAGCCGAACGCCGTGAAGCTCGCCATCGCGGGCTACAACGCCGGTCCGATGGCGGTGGAGCGGTACCACGGCGTGCCGCCGTACGCCGAGACCCAGCACTACGTCGTCAAGGTGCTGCACGTGTGGAAGCAGCTCGACGCCCGCGTCGGCCGCGCGTTCACCGCGAAGCCGGCCGTCCAGACGGTCACCGTCGCCGCGGCCAAGCCGCCCGACCTCCGGGAATGGGTGTCCGACGTCGACCACGTGCTCCCCGACGCCGCGTCGGCCGCCGCGACGGCGGACGAGGCGAGCGCCGCGACGGCCGCCGCCGCGACCGACGAGCAGCTGCCCACGCTCACCGACAAGGCCGCCGCGCAGTAGGCGTCCTGCCTGGAGGGGCGAGCCGCCCGGTCCGGGCTCGCCCGCGCCGCGACGAAGAAAGCGCCCCCACCGGGAGGCGCTTTCTTCGTTTGCGGGGGGGCGCTCCGGTTTAGGGCGCCTTCGTGGCGGCCGCCGCCGGCGAGCCGGACGCAGCCGGAGACGGCGTCGGCGAGCCGGCCGTCTTCGTCGCCGCCGCGGCGGCTTTCGGGCTCGCGCTCGGGGTCGGCGTCGCGGCGGGGTGGGGCAGGGCGTAGAGCACGAAGATCGCCGGCCGGTTCGCGACGAGCTTCAGCGGCGTGGCCGCCCCGGCGAAGAGCATCCGGGCCGGCGGCAGGGTGGGCGCCGCGCTCGGTCCCGGGTGCACGACCGTGCCGCCCAATCCGGGGGCGTGGAAGCCCGGCGACGCGCTGGCGCTCGGCGAGGGCGACGGCGTGCCGAAGGGCGTCATCGTGGCCATCCCGCTCGGGTGCGGCGAGGCGCTCGCGCCCGGCGAGGGCCGCGCCGTGCCGGCGGGCGCGGCGGCGTGGACCACCATCGGCGGCGGCGTCGAGCTCTGGTCCACCTCTTCGACGGCCAGCCGGTAGGCGTTGTCCTTCGCGCCCGAGTTCCAGAGGCCGATCCCGAACTCGCCGTCGCGGTACTCGCTCGCGATCTCGCGCGGGACGTCGACCGCGATCCGCGGATACGCCGGCAGCGTCGCATCGTGCGTCGGGAGCAGCTCGATCCATGCCAGCGCGCGGGCGGGATGCTCGCGCGATTTCTTGTGGCGGCCCTTGCCCTTCTCGAAGTTGAGATCGGGACCGTCCTCGGGCTTCTTCACGTAGAGCGTCGCGCCGATCGCGATGTCTTGCGCCGTGCCGGCCGGCGCGGGCGTCTGCCCCTTCTTCGCCGGCGCCGGCGTCGGCTCGGGCTCCTTCGGGAACGCGATCGCGCCGCTGTAGCCGCCCACTTCGGGCAGTTCCTGGAACGCGGTGGACGCACCGTAGGTCAGCACCGCGTTCGAGCTGACCGGTGCGGCGGACGGCGGTACGGTGGGATTTCCGGCGCCCGGCGACGGCAGCGCGTTCGGCATCGTGGACCCGGACCCGAAACCGCCGGAACATGCGGCGGCGGCCGCTGCGAGTGCAACGCAGGCGGACGCCACCGTCAAGGTGCGCGCGACTCTCATCGCGCGTTGATTTCGCGTCTTACGACGCCGAGTCCGCCGCGGCGACGTAAAGCTCTGCGCCTTTTTCTCGGAACTCCGCCGACTTCTCGGCCATCCCGCTCGCGGCGTAGTCACGCACCTCCTGCGTGATCTTCATCGAGCAGAAATGCGGACCGCACATCGAGCAGAAGTGGGCGACCTTCGCCCCCGGAGCAGGCAAGGTCTCATCGTGCATCGCGCGCGCGGTGTCGGGGTCGAGGCTCAGGTTGAACTGATCTTCCCACCGGAACTCGAAGCGCGCTTTGGACAGAACGTCGTCGCGGTGGCGCGCGCGCGGATGCCCTTTCGCCACGTCGGCGGCGTGTGCGGCGAGCTTGTAGGCGATCACGCCGTCCTTCACGTCCTGCTTGTCGGGCAAACCGAGGTGCTCTTTCGGCGTCACGTAGCAGAGCATCGCCGTGCCGTACCAGCCGATCATCGCCGCGCCGATCGCGGACGTGATGTGGTCGTAGCCCGGCGCCACGTCGGTCACCAGCGGCCCGAGCGTGTAGAACGGCGCCTCGTTGCACAGCTCGAGCTGCTTGTCCATGTTCTCTTTGATGAGGTGCATCGGGACGTGCCCCGGGCCCTCGATCATGACCTGCACGTCGTGCTTCCACGCGATCTTCGTCAGCTCGCCGAGCGTCTCGAGCTCGCCGAACTGCGCGGCGTCGTTCGCGTCCGCCTGACAGCCCGGACGCAGCCCGTCGCCGAGCGAGAACGTCACGTCGTACGCCTTCATGATCTCGCAGATCTCGTCGAAGTGCGTGTAGAGGAAGTTCTCGCGGTGATGCGCGAGACACCATTTGGCGAGGATCGAGCCGCCGCGCGAGACGATCCCCGTGACGCGGCCGGCCGTCAGCGGGACGAAGCGCAGCAGCACGCCTGCGTGCACGGTGAAGTAGTCGACGCCCTGCTCCGCTTGTTCGATGAGCGTGTCGCGGTAGATCTCCCACGTCAGCTCTTCCGCTTTGCCGCCGACCTTCTCGAGCGCCTGATAGATCGGCACCGTTCCGATCGGCACGGGGCTGTTGCGGACGATCCACTCGCGCGTCTCGTGGATGTTCTTGCCGGTCGAGAGATCCATGACGGTGTCGGCGCCCCAGCGCGTCGCCCACACCATCTTCTCGACCTCTTCCTCGATCGACGAGGTCACCGCGCTGTTGCCGATGTTGGCGTTGATCTTCACGAGGAACCCGCGGCCGATGATCGTCGGCTCGAGCTCGAGATGGTTGACGTTCGCCGGGATGACGGCGCGCCCGCGCGCGACCTCGCTGCGCACGAACTCCGGCTCGAACCCCTCGCGCAGCGCGACGAACTCCATCTCCGGCGTGATCTCGCCGCGCCGCGCATAGTGCATCTGCGTCACGTTCGCGCCGCGCTTCGCGCGCCGGATCGAACGCGGCGACGGAAAGCGGATCGCGTCCAGCTCGCGCATCGCCTCGCGGCCGAGCCGGTAGACGGACGACGGCTTCGCGAGCGTCTCCGTGTCGTCGCGGCGCGCGATCCACGGCTCGCGGATCGGCGCGACGCCGCTGCGCACGTCGATGCCGACGTCCGGGTCGGTGAAGGGCCCCGACGTGTCGTGCACGGTGTGGATCTCGCCGTCGGTGAGCTGGATCGCCCGGAACGGGACGCGGATCGAGGGATCGCTCCCTTCGACGTAGATCTTCGTCGACGCGGGGAACGGATCGCGGGAAAGCACGTCGTTCGACGGCGGTAGCATGGTCGCCATGCGCTGCACTCCTCTTCGCCGGTATGACCCGGATCAGGTTGTAACGGTCGACGGCCTGCCGCCGTCCTCTCAGCCCGGCACTTCGGGCTCCCGTAGCGTATGGACGACGTTAGGACGGCGAGAGCGGGATGTCAAGGGCGGCGCCGCGCGCCCCCGAAGGTCGCCGCATGCAGGCGACGGAGCGCACGACGGACGCGCGCACGCGGCGCGCCGTCGCGCTCGTCGCGCTCGCGCAGCTGGCGATCGGCGCGGCGGCGATCTTCGCACGCTTCGCGCTCGCGTCGGGCGGGCCGCTCGCGGCCTCGTTCGGACGGCTCGCGATCGGGGCGGCTCCGCTGCTCGTGCTGGCCGCCGTGCGCGGCCGACTGCGGGCGATCGACGCGCGGACCGAGCGGCGGCTCGTCGTCGCCGGCGTGCTGCTCGCGTTGCACTTCGCGAGCTGGATCGCCTCGTTGCGCTACGCCTCGGTCGCGATCTCCACGCTGCTCGTGTGCACGACGCCGGTCTGGACCGAAGCGTACGCCGTGGCGCGGCGGCGCCGTGTCGACGCGTACGCCGCGCTGAGCGTCGCGGGCGCGCTCGCCGGCGTCGCGATCGTCGTCGGGATCCCCGATCGCTCGAACACGCCGCTGGGGATCGCGCTGGCGCTGTGCGGCGCGTTCGCCATCGCCGCCTACCTGATCGTGGTGCGCGGCACCGACCGCCGGTACGACACGCTGGCGGTCACCGCGCGCACGTACGGCTACGCGGCACTCGCGCTCGGACTCGCGGTCGCGGCGACGCACGATCCGTTCCCGCCGCTCGCCGACGCGCGCGCGTGGGGCGGCATCCTCGCGATGGCGCTCCTCTCGCAGCTCTTCGGACACACCGCGATGAACTCAGCGGTGCGCATCATCAGCGCGACGCTCGTCGGGACGATGACGCTGCTCGAGCCGGTGATCGCCGCCGTGCTGGCCGCGATCATCTTCGGCGAACGGCTCGGCGCGCCGACCGCGGCGGGCGCGGCGATCATTCTCGCCGCGATCGCCGTCGCGCTGCGCGGCGAAACCGCGCCGAGGACGCCCGGCGGCCGCCCGCAGTAACACGGCCCGAGACGCGCACCGGCGAGATCGTCGAAGCGCCGTCGGACGACGAGCCTCAGACCAGGTGGGACAGCGCGATCCCGGCCACGGTGAGGGCGGCGGAGATCGAGGCGACGGCGAGATGACGGAACGGGCGGCGGCGGCTGATCATGGAGGTGCTCCGGTCGTGTCGTAACGTTCTACGGGCGTGCGCGTCCGGAGTTTCACCGCCTGCCGTGCGCGTCGAGGAGCCGGATCGCGCCGATCAGCTCCGCGACGCTCCAGGCCTGCGCGGGGCAGCCACCGGGCGCGTGCGGCGCGTCGCCGCCCGCGACCTCGAAGAGCGTGGACACGCAATCGGTTTCGAGCGCGTCGACGAGCGGCTGGAGAAACGTCCGCGTCAGCGCCGGGTCGCGGTATGCCCGCAGATGCGCGCGCACGAACGCGCCGGCGAGCCACGGCCACACCGTCCCCTGATGGTACGCCGCGTCACGCGCGGCTTGGTCGCCGCCGTACGCCCCGCGGTACCGCGGATCGGACGGATCCAGCGAGCGCGGCCCGACCGACGTCCAGAGGCGCGCGGCGCAGACGTCGACGATAGCCCGCGCTTGCGCGTCGTCGAACGCGCTCGCCGGCAGCGCGACCGCGAAGAGCTGGTTCGGGCGCACCGACGCGTCGTCGCCGTCCGGGCCGTCGAGGACGTCGTAGCAGCAGCCGCGCGCGGGATCCCAGAAGCGCTGCATCGACGACGCGACCCGCTCGGCGAGCGCCGCGTACGGCGCCGCATCCTCGCCGAGGTCGTGCGCGAACCGCTCGCACGCGCGCAGCGCGTTGTACCAGAGTGCGTTGATCTCGACCGGCTTTCCGCGCCGCGGCGTGACGACGCGATCGCCGACCTTCGCGTCCATCCACGTCAGCTGCAAGCCCTCGGCGCCGCCGCGCACGAGCCCGTCCGCGTCGCTCCCGATCCCGAACCGCGTGCCGTCGCGATACGCCGCGACGATGCTCGCGATCGCGGGCCGCAGCGCGCGCAGCGTCTCCAGGTCGCCGGTCGCCGCGACGTAGGCACGCGCCGTTTCGACGAACCACAGCGAGGCGTCGATCGTGTTGTACTCCGCCGGACCGCCCGCGTCGGGGAAGCGGTTGGGCATCAGGCCGTCGCGCTCGTGCGATGCGAACGTGAGCAGCACGGCGCGCGCTTCGCGCGCCCGGCCGGTGTCGAGCAGCAAACCGGGAAGCGCGATCATCGCGTCGCGCCCCCAGTCGGTGAACCACGGGTAACCGGCGACGATCGTCGTCCCGGCGCCGGGCGCTTCGCCGCGCGCGACCACGAACGCGTCGGCCGCGATCGCCAGCTCGCCGAGGAGCGCGCTCGGCTGTGCCGCGGCGAGGGCGCGATGCGCCGCGCGGCGCGCATCGACGATCGCGTGCGGATCGCGCGGCACGCCCGGGTCCAAGCTCAGCACGACGCCGGCGCCGGCGCGCGCGTCGAGCCGCCATGCGAGCGTGAGCGCGTGCAGGTAGTCGTCGGCATCCGGGAGCCCGCGCTCGCGCTCGCGCGGAAACGAAAAGCCGCGATACACCTCGCGCGCCGGCTCGATCCCGCAATCCTCGCCGCCGAAGACGTGCAGCGTTCGGCCGCACGCCGGCAGCGCGATCGTCGCGGCGTCCCCCGCCACGGCGGTCACGAATCCGGCCGGGTCGGGCAGCGGGCCGCCGTGATGATCGCGGTCGGCGACGATCAGCCGTCCGCGCAGCGCGATCGGCGCGCGTGCGCGTACGACGCGAAGCCCCAGCGCCACCGCGTCGACGCCGTGCGGCATCGCGAGCGCCACCTCGAGGAGCGCGTCGCCGAGCGCGTACGTCCACACCGGCAGGCCGTCGTCGTACGCGAACGCTTCGAGACGCGTCCAGCCGTCGGGCGCGACGGCTCCGGAGGCCCAGCGGTTGGTCGACAGCGCGAACGACGCGCCGTCGTACTCGGCGTCGAGCTCGAGCTTCGCGACGACGAGGCGGCGCGTCACCGGCGGGTCGATCGCCGCGACCAGCAATCCGTGGTACCGCCGCGTCAGGGTTCCGCCGACCGTCCCCATCGCGTAGCCGCCGCGTCCGTTCGTCAGCAGCCATTCACGCCGCTCCGCGGCCTCGAAATCTCCGCAGAGGGCGCAGCCGAAGCGCATCGCGTTCCCTCTGTGGCGGCGCGCAAGAGGAAACCTTGCGACGAGCTTCCGAGAAACGGCGATGGAGCGCAATCCCGAGCGCGACCGGATCGCGGCGGCCGACGCCGGACTCGAAGCCTGGCGGCGGTGGGGGCCGTATCTGAGCGATCGCCAGTGGGGCACGGTCCGCGAGGACTACAGCGCCGACGGCGACGCGTGGGACTACTTCCCGTTCGAGATGGCGCGTCTGCGCGCGTACCGCTGGGGCGAGGACGGGATCCTGGGCATCTCCGACGAGCACCAGCGGCTCTGTTTCGCGCCGGCGTTCTGGAACGAGCGCGACGAGATCCTCAAGGAGCGCCTGTACGGGCTCGGCGGTCATCAGGGCAATCACGGCGAGGACGTCAAGGAGTGCTGGTGGCACCTCGACGCGCTGCCCTCGGGCGCGTACCTCAAAGGCCTGTACCGGTACCCGCAGCGCGCGTTTCCGTACGCGCAGCTCCGCGAGGAGAACGCGCGGCGCGGGCGGGAAGCGCCCGAGTACGAGCTCGTCGACACGGGGATCTTCGACGACGACGCGTTCTTCGACGTCGTGGTCGAGTACGCGAAGCGCGACGTCGACGACATCTTCGTCCGCATCACGGTGACGAACCACGGCCCCGAGCGCGCGCCGCTGCACGTGCTGCCGCACGTCTGGTTTCGCAACGAGTGGTCGTGGCGCGCCGGGACGCCGAAACCCTCGATCGCCGAGACGTCTCCGGGCGGGACGCTGGCCGCGTGGCACGCGACGCTCGGCGAACGCTACGTGTCGACCGACGGCGGCGAGCGCGAACGGCTCTTCACCGAGAACGAGACCGACTATCAGCGCGCGTTCGGGGCCCCGAACGCCTCGCCGTACGTGAAGAGCGGGATCGATCGCGCGGTGCGCGGCGAGTCGCAAGACGGCATCAACCCCGGGCGCACGGGCTCGAAAGCCGCGCTGCACTACGCGTGGGAGCTCGAGCCGGGCGAGACGCGCACGCTGCGGCTCCGCATCAGCGACGATCCGGCGGCCGTCGTCGACCGCCAGTTCGACGCGCTCGTCCAGCGCCGCGCGCTCGAAGCGGACGCGTTCTACGCGAGCCTCACGCAGACCGGCACCGACGCGGAGGCGGCGACGATCCAGCGCCGCGCCTTCGCGGGCTTGCTGTGGACGAAGCAGTTCTACAATTACGTCGTGCGCGACTGGCTGCGCGGCGACCCCGCGATGCCCACGCCGCCCGCCTCGCGCCTGCACGGCCGCAACGCGACGTGGAAGCATCTCTACAACGACGACATCCTCTCGATGCCGGACGGCTGGGAGTATCCGTGGTACGCGGCGTGGGACCTCGCCTTCCACGTGATCCCGCTCGGTTTGATCGACCCCGAGTACGCCAAGGACCAGCTGATCCGGCTCACGCGCGAGTGGTACATGCACCCCAGCGGGCAGCTGCCGGCCTACGAGTGGTCGTTCGACGACGTGAACCCGCCGGTGCACGCGTGGGCCGCGCTCCGGCTCTACAAGATCGAGGCGCGCCGCCGCGGCGGCGTCGGCGACTACCGCTTCTTGGAGCGCATCTTCCAAAAGCTGCTGCTGAACTTCACGTGGTGGGTGAACCGGAAGGACGTCGAAGGCCGCAACGTCTTTCAAGGCGGGTTCCTCGGGCTCGACAACATCGGCCCGTTCGACCGCAGCGCGCCGCTGCCGGGCGGCGCGTACCTCGCGCAGAGCGACGGAACGTCGTGGATGGGCGTCTACGCGCTGAACATGCTGGCGATGGCGATCGAGCTCGCGAAACACGACGACACGTACGAAGACGTCGCGACGAAGTTCTTCGAGCACTTCCTCTACATCGCCGACGCGATGAACTCGCTCGACGCGGACGAGCGCGGCCTCTGGGATCCCGACGACGAGTTCTACTACGATCAGCTCGATCTGCCCGACGGCCGGCGCATCCCGCTGAAGATCCGCAGCGTGGTGGGGATCGTGCCGGCGTTCGCGGTCGAGACGCTCAGCGCCGACACGCTCGACCGCCTCCCGCATTTCGCGAGCCGCGTCGAATGGTGTCTCGCCAACCGCCCGGAGCTGGCGGAGAACGTCGCGCGCATGGACGTGGGCGGAACGCACGCTCGCCGGCTGATGGCGATCTGCAACCCCGACCGCCTGCGCCGCATCCTCCGCCGCGTCTTCGACGAGGACGAGTTCCTCTCGCCGCACGGCGTGCGGATGCTCTCACGCTATCACCTCGACCATCCCTTCGTGCTCTCGCTCGGCGGCCAGGAGTTCCGCTGCGACTACGAGCCCGCCGAGTCGACGAGCGGACTGTTCGGCGGAAACAGCAACTGGCGCGGCCCGATCTGGATGCCGCTGAACTATCTGCTGATCGAGAGCCTGCAGCGCTTTCACTACTATCTCGGCGACGCGTTCACGGTCGAGATGCCGACCGGCTCGGGCCGCTTCCTCACGCTGTGGGAGTGCTCGCTCGAGCTGGAGCGCCGGCTCCTCTCGATCTTCCGCGCCGACGCCGGCGGACGCCGGCCGTTCAACGGCGCGAACCCCATCTTCACGGGACCGCACTGGCGCGATCAGATCCTGTTCAACGAATACTTCCACGGCGACACCGCCGCGGGGCTAGGCGCGTCGCACCAGACCGGCTGGACCGCGCTCGTCGCAAAGATCGTCGACCAGCTCGGCGCGTACGGCGGCCCGCACCATCCGCGTGTGGCGGCCGATTTCGAGGTAACGGTACGAACGTGAGCCGGTACGATCTCGCGGTCATCGGGTCGGGACAAGGCGGCGTCCCGCTGGCGATCGACTTCGCCGCGCGCGGAAAGCGGGTCGTCCTGTTCGAGCGCGGCAACCTGGGCGGGTGCTGCGTCAACGTCGGCTGCACGCCGTCGAAGGCGTTTCTCGCCTCGGCCCACGCGGCCGGACGCGCCCGGCGTGCGAGCGACGTGCACGTGCACTGCGATGTGGCGCCCGACGTACCGGCGGTGATGGAGCGCGTCCGCGCGATCGTCGGCGAGTGGCGCGCCGGCGTCGAGAAGAAGCTGGCGGAGAGCAGCGTGGAGCTGGTCCGCGCCGAAGCGGCGTTCGCCGCACCGCAGACGCTGCGCGCGAACGGCACGCTGTACGAGGCCGACGCGGTCGTGATCGACACCGGCGGAACGCCCGCCGTCCCGCCGCTCGACGGGCTCGCGGGAACGCCGTTCCTCACCAGCGACACGTTCTTCGGGCTCGAGACGCTTCCCGAACGGCTGCTGGTCCTCGGCGGCGGGTACGTCGGGCTCGAGCTGGGTCAGGGCGCGGCGCGCCTGGGCAGTCACGTCACCGTGATCACGCCGGAACCGCGGCTGGTGACCCGCGAGGACGCGGACGTCGCCGACGTGCTGATGCAGTCGTTCGCACGCGACGGGATGACGATCGTCCTCGAGCGCTCGGCCTCGCTCGTCGCGTACGACGGTGCCACGTTTCGCATCACGCTGGACGACGGAACCGCGCTCGCCGGCGACGCGCTCCTCGTCGCGACCGGCCGCCGCCCCGTCGTGCCGCCCGGCGCCGTCGAGCACGCCGGCATCGCGCTGGACGAACGCGGCTACGTGCGATGCGACGACCACCTGCGGGCGTCGGTTCCGGGCCACTACGCGCTGGGCGACGTCGCGGGACAGCCGCAATTCACGCACGTCTCGTGGGAAGACTTCCGCCGGCTGCGCGCGATCATCGGAGGCGATCTGTCGCGCCGGCGCGACGACCGCGTGCTCGCGTACGCGATGTACACCGAGCCGCAGGTCGGACGCGTCGGGATGACGTCGCACGAAGCGGCGCAGGCCGGGCGCGACCATCGCGTCGTCACGCTCGCGCTCTCCGACGTCGCGCGCGGGACCGAGTGGTCGCTCGAAGAGGGCTTCTTCCGCCTGGTCGTCGACGCGGAGAACGACTGCATCCTCGGCGCCACGTTCGTGGGGTACGAAGCCGGGGAATTGATCCACGTGATTCTCGCCCACATGGAAGCCGGATCGACCTGGCGCGTCCTCGAGCGCTCGGTGCACGTCCACCCGACGTTCGCGGAAGGACTGCCCTCGCTGGCCCGACTGCTGCTGTGATCGCGCCCGGACGCCTCGAAGCAATCGCCCGCGCGCGCGAGGGCGATCCGTTCGCCGTGCTCGGGCCGCACGCCGGCGACGGCGCGGCGGTCGTGCGCGCGTTCCTTCCCGGCGCCCGCACCGTCGACGTCGTCGACGAGCGCGGAGCCGTTCTCGCGCGCGCGACGCCGTCCGGCGACGAGGGGCTCTTCGAAGCGGAGCTCGACGACGTGCCGCCGCGCTACCGGCTGCGCGTGCAAGACGCCGCCGGCACGCGGACGATCGACGATCCGTACCGCTTCGGTCCGATCCTCGGCGCATTGGACGCGTGGCTCTTCGCCGAAGGCAACCATCTCCGGCTGTACGACGCGCTCGGCGCGCACCCGGCGGAGATCGACGGCGTGAGCGGGACGCGCTTCGCCGTGTGGGCGCCGAACGCGCGGCGGGTCAGCGTCGTCGGCGACTGGAACGCCTGGGACGGCCGCGTTCATCCGATGCGGCTGCGGCGCGAGGCCGGCGTGTGGGAGATCTTCCTTCCCGGCGTCGGCCCGGGCGCGCGCTACAAGTACGAGGTGCTCGGCGCGAACGGCGAGCTGCTGCCGCTGCGCGCCGATCCGTTCGCGTTCCGCACCGAGGTCCGGCCCGGAAACGCCTCGATCGTCGCCGCGCCGAGCACGTTCGCGTGGAACGACGCCGACTGGCTCGCGTCTCGCGCGACGCGCCAGCGGCGCGACGCGCCGATCAGCATCTACGAAGTGCACCTCGGCTCCTGGCAGCGCGTCCCGGAGCAGAACGATCGCTTCATGACGTACCGCGAGCTGGCCGAGCGGCTCGTCCCGTACGCGGCGGAGATGGGCTTCACGCATCTCGAGCTGCTGCCGATCACCGAGCACCCGTTCGACTTGAGCTGGGGCTATCAGACGACGGGATGGTTCTCACCGACGAGCCGCTTCGGCGAGCCGGACGATCTCCGCGCGTTCGTCGACGCCGCGCACCGTGCGGGCATCGCGGTCATCCTCGACTGGGTCCCCGGGCATTTTCCGACCGACGCGCACGCGCTCGGACGCTTCGACGGAACCTCGCTGTACGAGCACGCCGATCCGCGCGAAGGCTTCCACCAAGACTGGGGAACCTTCGTCTTCAACCTCGGGCGCGTCGAAGTGCAGAACTTCCTGATCGCTTCCGCGCTCTACTGGCTGCGGGAGTTTCACGTCGACGGCCTGCGCGTCGACGCCGTGGCCTCGCTGCTCTATCGAGACTACAGCCGCAAAGAGGGCGAGTGGGTTCCGAACGTCCACGGCGGGCGCGAGAACCTCGAAGCGGTCGCGTTTCTGCGCCGGCTGAACACGGTGGTGTACGGCGAAGTGCCGGGGATCGCGACCTTCGCCGAAGAGTCGACCGCGTGGCCGGGCGTCACCGCGCCGGCCGACGCGGGCGGGCTGGGCTTCGGCTACAAATGGAACATGGGCTGGATGCACGACACGCTGCGCTTCTTCGAGCGCGATCCGCTCTGGCGCGGGCATCATCTCGGCGAGCTGTCGTTCGGTCTCGTCTACGCCTTCAGCGAGAACTTCGTGCTGCCGCTCTCGCACGACGAGGTCGTGCACGGAAAGCGCTCGCTGCTCGGCCGCATGCCGGGTTACGAGCCGGAGCAGTACGCCAATCTGCGGCTGCTCTACGCGCTCATGTGGGCGCATCCCGGGAAGAAGCTGCTGTTCGCCGGCGGCGAATGGGCGCAGCGCGGCGAGTGGCGCGCGCAAGCCTCGCTGGACTGGCACCTCGCCGGCAACGCGCCGAATCGCGGCGTGCGTCAGCTCGTGCGCGACTGCAACGCGCTGATGCGCGACCTGCCGGCGCTGCACGAGCGCGACTGCGAGCCGGGCGGGTTCGAATGGCTGGCGTACGACGACGCACGCAACGCCGTCGTCGCGTTCGTGCGCTGGGACGCGGCGCACGAGACGCACGTCGTGTGCGCGTACAATTTCAGCGGAAGCCGGCTCGAGAAGTACGTGCTCGGCGTGCCCGCGCGCACCGCCTACCGCGAGGTGCTCAACACCGACGCTGCGGCGTACGGCGGATCGAACGTGGGTAACGCAGGGATCGTGATGCCGAGCGACCGCCCCGCGCACGGACGACCGTTTTCCGTATCGCTGACGCTTCCGCCGCTCGCCGCCGTCTGGCTCGCGTTGTGAACGGCGGGCGTCCGCGCACCGAGGCGGGGCTGCCCTACCCGCTCGGTGCGACGTGGGACGGCTCGGGCGTGAACTTCGCGCTGTTCAGCGCGAACGCCGAGCGAGTCGAGCTGTGTCTCTTCGACGCGCGCGGCCGCCGCGAGCTGGAGCGGATCGCGCTCCCCGAGTACACCGACGAGGTGTGGCACGGATACCTTCCCGACGCGCGCCCCGGCACGCTCTACGGGTATCGCGTGTTCGGTCCGTACGATCCGGGACGCGGGCACCGCTTCAACCACCACAAGCTGCTGCTCGACCCGTACGCGAAGGCGTTCCACGGTACGCTGCGCTGGACCGACGCGCACTACGGTTACCGGATCGGCTCGCATCGCTCTGACCTCTCCTTCGACCGCCGCGACAACGCGAGCGGGATGCCGAAGTGCGTGGTGGTGGAGGAAGCCTTCACGTGGGGCGACGATCAGCGCCCCGCCGTTCCGTGGGTGCAGACGGTGTTCTACGAGCTGCACGTCAAGGGCTTCACCGTGCAGCATCCCGACGTGCAGCCGCCGCTGCGCGGAACGTGCGCGGGGCTCGCCGCCCCCTCGGTGATCGCGTACCTCAAGGACCTGGGCGTCACGACGGTCGAGCTGCTTCCCGTCCACACGTTCGTCGACGACCGCCGGCTGGTGGAGCAGAAGCTCCGCAACTACTGGGGCTACAACACGATCGGCTTCTTCGCCCCTGATCCGCGCTATCTCGCGGGCGGCGACCCGAACGAGTTCAAGACGATGGTGAAGCATCTGCACGAAGCCGGGATCGAAGTCGTGCTCGACGTCGTCTACAACCACACCGCCGAAGGCAACCAGCTCGGGCCGACGCTGTCGTTTCGCGGAATCGACAACGCGTCGTACTACCGGCTCGCCGACGACCCGCGCTATTACGAGGACACGACCGGGACGGGAAACAGCCTCGACCTGCGTCACCCGCGCGTGCTGCAAATGGTCACCGACTCGCTCCGCTACTGGGCCGAGGAGATGCACGTCGACGGTTTCCGCTTCGACCTCGCGCCGACGCTCGCGCGCGAGAACCAAGGCTACGCGCAGGACGCGGCGTTCTTCAAGACGATCCGCCAAGACCCGGTCCTCTCGCGCGTCAAGATGATCGCCGAGCCGTGGGACACCGGGATCGGCGGCTATCAGGTCGGCGCGTTCCCGCCGGGCTGGTCCGAGTGGAACGGCAAGTATCGCGACACCGTCCGCCGCTTCTGGCGCGGCGACATGGGCGTGCTGCCGGAGCTGGCGTCGCGTCTCGCCGGCTCGGCGGACCTGTTCGAGCACCAGGGCCGCCGCCCGCGTTCCAGCGTGAACTTCGTCACCGTCCACGACGGCTTCACGCTGAACGATCTCGTCTCGTACAACGGCAAGCACAACGAGGCGAACCACGAGGACAACCGCGACGGGAGCGACGACAACGCGAGTTGGAACTGCGGCGTCGAAGGACCGACCGACGACCCCGAGATCGTCAACTTGCGCGAGCGGCAGAAGCGCAACTTCATCGCGACGCTCCTGCTCTCGCTCGGCGTCCCGCTGCTGCTCGGCGGGGACGAGTTCGGCCGAACGCAGCGCGGCAACAACAACGCGTACTGCCAGGACAACGAGATCTCGTGGGTCGACTGGAACGGGCGCGGGCCGCGCGATCTCGCGCTGACCGAGTTCACCACGAACGTGCTGCGGATGAGGCGCGAGCACCCGGCGTTCCGCCGCGACGCCTTCTTCCGCGGCGCGCCGTTCGACGACAGCGGTCGCAAGGACATCGCGTGGATGAAGCCCGAGGGCGGTGAGATGGACTCGGGGGATTGGAACGGCGATCGCCGCGCGATCGGCTTCTACTTCGGCGCGCGACCGCTGCTGTTCGCGGCGCTCAACGCCGCGCCGGGCGACGTCCAGTTCGCGCTGCCCGACGTCGAGCGCATCGCATGGTCGCTCGTCTTCGACACCGCGATCGAAGGCGGTTCGCCGCGCGACGTTCCGACCGAGGACGTGAAAGCGTATCCGATGATCTCGCGCTCGCTGGCTCTGTTCGCCGGCCACCTGCGATGAACGAGCCGCGCGTCGAGCGCGAGTACGTCGACGCGCTGGGCGAGCGAAAAGTCGCGGCGCCGGAAACCGTGGAACGGCTCGAGTCGCTGATCGGGCCGCGGCCGCGCGGGCTCGCGCCGCCCACCGTCGTCGTTCGCGAGAACGAACCGCTCAGCGTCGACCTCACGCTTCCCGCGTCGAGCGCTTCGAACGCGGCCGTGCGCTGGACGCTGAATCCGGAGCGCGGTAGCGCGATGCGCGGTGAGGCGGCGTTCGGCGACGCGCCCCTGGTCGCATCCGAGACGCACGAACGGGGCGCGGTCGAGACGCGCCGCGTTCGCATCGCCGATCCCCGCCCGCTCGGCGTCTACCGGCTCGACATCGAGGCGAGCGCGCGCGGGGAGCGCGAGCCCGCGCGGGCGCGCGTGCACGTTCTGGTCGTGCCGCGCGCAGCGCATGCGCCCTGCGACCGGACGTGGGGGATCGCGCTGCAGGTCTACGAGCTGCGCTCCTCGCGTAACGACGGGATCGGCGACTTCGCAGACCTCCGCACGGTGTGCGCGCTGCTCGGCGACCGCGGCGCGTCGTACGTCGGCATCAACCCGCTGCACGCGCCGTTCCGCTCCGATCCCGAGGATGCGAGCCCGTACGCGGCGTCGTCGCGGCGCTGGCTGAACTGGCTCGCGATCGCGGTCGACGACGTCGCGGAATCACGCGATCCGAAGGTGCGCGCGCTGCTCGATCGGCGCGACCGGCGCGCGCGCATCGACGCGCTGCGCGCCACGCGCCACGTCGACTACACCGGCGTCGCGGCGGCGAAGGACGACGCGCTGCGCGCCTGTTACGCCGCGCTCCCGCGGGCGCCCGAGCGCCGCGCCTCCTTCGAAGACTGGTGCGGCCGGCAGGGCGAGCCGCTGCGACGCTTCGCGGCGTTCGAGGTTCTCGCCGCGCGCTACGGACGTACCATCGAGCGCTGGCCGGCCGAGTACCACAACGCCGACGGACCGGCGGTGAAGCGGCTGGCGGAACGCGACGCCGCGGAGCTGCGCTACGCGATGTACCTGCAGTGGCTCGCGGCCGAGCAGCTCGCCGCGGTCGCGGAGGAGGCGGCGCGTCACGGCGTGCGGCTCTATCGCGACCTCGCGGTCGGCGTGGACCGCAACTCAGCCGACGTGTGGGCCGACGCCGAGGCCTACGTCGAAGACGTCTCGATCGGAGCGCCGCCCGACGAGCTGAACGCGCTGGGGCAAGACTGGGGACTTCCGCCGCTCGATCCGCGCGGGCTCGTGCGCGAGGGTTACGCCGAGCTGCTCGAGGTCACGCAGGCGAACTGCCGCCACGCCGGCGCGCTGCGCCTCGATCATGCCTTCGCGCTGCAGCGCCTGTATTGGATCCCGCGCGGCGACGGGCCGCGGCTCGGCGCGTACGTCAGCTATCCGCTGGACGAGCTGCGCGGGATCGTCGCGCTCGCCAGCGCGCGCGAACGCTGCGTGCTGGTCGGCGAAGACTTGGGGACGGTACCGCCCGGCTTCCGCGAAACGATGGCCGCGACGGGAATCCTGTCGTACCGCATCCTCTTCTTCGAGCGCGAGCCGGACGGCGCGTTCGTCGCACCGGAACGCTACCCGCCGCTCGCGCTCGCCGCCTCCGGAACGCACGATCTGCCCACGATCGCAGCGTGGCTTCACGGCGAGGACGTCGCGCTCCGGGAGCGCTTCGGGATGCTGCGCGGCTCGGCGGCCGAGGAGCGCGCGGCGCGCGAGCGCGAGCGCACGATGCTGCTCGACACGCTGGTCGCGCACGGCGATCTGCGCCCCGCCGAGCGCGACGACGAAACCGCGGTCGCCATCGCCGTGAACCGTTTTCTCGCCGCCGCCCCGAGCGCGATCGTCATGGCGCAGCTCGACGACATCCTGGGCGAGCGCGAGCCCACGAACGTGCCGGGAACGTCGACGCAGTACCCGAATTGGCGTCGCAAGCTGGGTACGGAGATCGAAGCGCTGCCGAACGATCCCCGGCTCGGACGCCTCTGCAACGCCTTCAACGAACTCCGCCCGCGAGCCACCGCAAGATGATCGTGCATCCCCCCACACGGATCAGCGAGACAGGCCAGCACCCCGAGGTGATGGACCGAGCGCAGCGGCATCATCCGCTCCGCACAACGCCGCGGCGAGGTCGGCCATGGGGGCCCCACGCTGCGCGTGGGGGGCATGGGTTCCGACTCACGTCGGAACCCGCGGACCTTCGGTCCGCTGCGCGAAGCGCACGGGAGCTTCGCTCCCGAGCCCGGGGCGGAGCGCCCTGAGAATGAAAGCCGTGCTGATGGCCGGGGGAGAGGGCTCCCGGCTGCGCCCGCTGACGTCGCGGCGTCCGAAGCCGCTCGCTCCCGTCGCGGGGAAACCGGTGATGGAGCACATCGTCGACCTGCTGCGCAAGCACGGGCTGACGGAGATCGTCGCGACGCTGCACTACCTCGCCGACGAGATCGAGTCGTACTTCGGCGACGGCAGCGCGTACGGCGTGAAGATGCACTACGTCGTCGAGGACACGCCGCTCGGCACGGCCGGCGCGGTGAAGATGGCGCACGAGCTGCTCGCCGGCGAGCCGTTCCTGATCATCAGCGGCGACGCGCTGACCGACGTCGACTTGAGCGCGATCGTCGCGCACCATCGCGAGCGCGGCAACGACGTCACCATCGCGCTGCAGCGCGTCACCAACCCGCTGGAGTTCGGCGTCGTCGTCACCGACGAAGACGGGCAGATCGTGCGTTTCCTCGAGAAGCCGTCCTGGGGCGAGGTCTTTTCCGACACGATCAACACCGGGATCTACGTGCTCGAGCCGGCGATCCTCGACCGCATGGAGCGCGGGCGCGTCTACGACTGGTCGAAAGATCTCTTTCCGAAGATGCTGCGCGAGGGAGCGAAGCTCGGCGGCTACGTCATCGACGCCTACTGGACCGACATCGGAAACCTCGAACAGTATCAGCAGGCGAACTACGACGCGGTCGAAGGGCGCGTCTCGGGGCTCGCGTTCCCGGGCGGCGAGCTGCGGCCCGGCGTGTTCGCCGGCGAAGGAACGCGCATCGATCCCGAGGCGCGGATCGACGGCCGCGTCGTCCTGGGGCGCGACGTGCGCGTCGCCGCCGGCGCGTCGATCACGGGACCGGCGGTGATCGGCGACCGAACGATCGTCGAAGCGCACGCCGAGATCGTGCGCAGCGTGCTGTGGGAAGACTGCTACGTCGGCGACGAAGCGTCGCTGAACGACTGCACGGTCGCGGACCGCAACACGATCGAGCAGCGCGCGGTGATCCAGGAGAACACCGTTCTCGGCCGCGGCTGCACCATCGGCGCGGGAGCGACGGTGAACGCGCACCTCAAGCTGTGGCCGGGGAAGTGGGTCACGGCCGGCTCGATCGTCTCGATGTCGCTGATCTACGGGCAGAAATGGCCCGGATCGCTCTTCGGATCGGCCGGGATCAAAGGGCTGGCGAACCTCGAGATCACCCCCGAGTTCGCGCTGAAGCTCGGTCAGGCGTTCGGGACGTCGCTCAAGCCGGGACAAGCCGTCATGACGAGCCGCGACACCCATCCGGCGTCACGCGTGATGAACCGCTGCGTGATCTCCGGACTGCTCAGCGTAGGCGTCAACGTGCTCGACCTGCGCTCGTATCCGCTCCCGCTCGCGCGCTACGCGGTGCGCGTCGGTGGGGACGGCGGCATCCACGTGCGCGTCGCGCCGGACGATCCGAACTCGGTGCTGTTCGAGTTCTTCGACCAGACGGGGATCGGGATCGACAAAGGCGTCGAGCGGAAGATCGAAAACCTGTTCTTCCGCGAAGACTCGCGCCGCACGCCGATGGACGAGGTGGGCTCGCTCAGCTTCCCGTCGCGCGCGCTGGAGCGCTACGTCCGCGCGTTCTCCGAGGCGCTCGACGCGCGCGCGCTACGGACCGCGAACTTCCGCGTCGTCATCGACTACGCGTTCGGCAACGCGTCGATCGTGCTGCCGCAGATCCTCGGCGAGTTCGGCGTCGACCAGGTCGCGCTGAACGCGTACTTCGACGCGCAGAAGGTGCGGAATTTCCGCAACGACCGCGAGCGCCATCTCAAGCAGCTCACCTCGGTCGTCACCTCGCTCGACGCGAACCTCGGCGTGCTGATCGACGCCGACGGCGAGAAGGTCACGCTCGTCGACGACAGCGGTGCGATCGTGGGGCGCAACCGGCTCATGGCGCTGCTCACGCTGCTGATCGCGCGCGCGCGGCCCGGCGCCCGGATCGCGATGCCGCTCACGGTGCCGAGCGTCGTCGAGCGCATCGCCGCGGAGAACGGCGCGGAGATCGTGCGCACGCGCAGCGACCGCCGCTCGCTGATGGCGCTCGCCGAACGCGAAGGGGAGAAGCTCGCGTTCGCCGGAGGCGTCGACTACGAGCTGATCTTTCCGGAGTTTCAGCCCGCGTTCGACGGGATCTACGCGACGGCGAAGATCATGGAGCTGCTCGCCGGCGAGCACCGCAGGCTCTCCGAGCTCGTCGCGATGCTGCCCGGCTGGCACATGGCCGGGCGCGTCGTCCCGTGCCCGTGGGATCGCAAGGGTGCGGTGATGCGCTCGCTGCACGACGAGGCCGCGCACGACGGCAACGGCAAAGTCGACACGCTCGACGGCATCCGCTTGGGCCGCACCGACGGCTGGGTGCTGGTGCTTCCCGACGCGACCGAAGCATCGGTGAACGTGTGGGCCGAAGGCGCCTCGGATGCGGAGGCTGCGCGCTACGCCGACGAGATCGTCGGCCGCGTGCGCGACATCGCCGCGCACGGCTGACGCGCGCGCGGCCGCACGCGCTGCGGCGGCACGCAGCGGTGAGGAACGCCTAGCGGCGGCCGCGCCGGGGCGCGAAGCTCCGCCGGCCCGAGGACGACGACGACGACGCGGACGGCCGCCCGGCCGGCGGACGGTGGATCGCCGGCTTCACCGCCGGCGCCGCGGTACGGGATTCGGGCAGCGCCGGCATCTTGGAGCGGTCGATGCGCTTTCCGACGGTCTTCTCGATGTCGCGGAAGAGCTTCTCTTCCTCGTGCGAGACGAACGTGATCGCATCGCCGGTCGCCTCCGCGCGCGCCGTGCGGCCGACGCGGTGAACGTAGTCCTCGGGGACGAGCGGCACGTCGAAGTTGATCACGTGACCGAGGTCGTCGACGTCGATGCCGCGCGCGGCGAGGTCGGTGGCGACGAGCACGCGGAGCTTGCCGCGCTTGAAGTCGGCGAGGGCGCGCGTGCGCTGCGCCTGCGAGCGATCGCCGTGGATGCGATCGGCCGGGACGTCGTGCTTCGCCAGATGCAGCGCGAGCCGGTTGGCGCGCGCCTTCGTGCGGGTGAACGCGATCGCGCTGAAGATCGCGTTGTCCTCGAGCAGCTTGAGCAGCAGATCGGTCTTGCGCTGCTGATCGACGGCGTACGCGGTGTGCGTGATCCCTTCCGCGGTCGCCGCGTCGCCGCGCGGCGCGATCTCGACGCGCACGGGGTCGCGCAGCAAGTCACGGCTCAGCGTGGCGATCTCCGGCGCGATCGTCGCGGAGAACATCATCGTCTGCTTGCGCGCGGGCAGCTGCGCCGCGATGCGGCGGACCGAGGGCAAGAAGCCCATGTCGAGCATGCGGTCCGCTTCGTCCAGCACGAGACAGGAGACGTGCTCGAGCCGCGCCTTGCGCTGGGCGAGCAGATCGAGGAGCCGCCCCGGACACGCGACGACGATCTCGGTGCCGCGCGCGAAGGCCGCGGCCTGCGGTGCGAAGCCGACGCCCCCGTAGACGGCGGCGACGCGCAGCTGCGCGTGCTTCGCGAGATCGGTGAGGTTGGCCGTGATCTGCGCGGCGAGTTCGCGCGTCGGGGCGAGGATCAAGGCGTGCGTGCGATTGCGCGGGAGCGCCGTCAGGCGCTCGATCAGCGGCAGCCCGAACGCCGCGGTCTTGCCGGTGCCGGTCTGCGCGCTGGCGAGCACGTCGCGGCCGGCCAGAGCGGGCGGGATCGCCGCCGCCTGGACGGGCGTCGGGACGCTGAAGCCGAGCTCGCGCACGGCACGGAGCTGCGCCGGGCTCAAGCCCAGCGCGTCGAAGTTGGTCTGCATCGGTTCTTTCGAAGGCGAGCGCGCGAGGTCGATCGTCGATTCGAAAGATCGCGCTGGTGAAGCCCGGGCTCGCGCCCGGGACCTCGCTGCAGTATACCAGATGCCGAGAAGCCGGCGTAGCGCTTTCGTCGGCGCAGGCCGCGGCAGGCGGGGCAGCCGGACGCCGTCGGCACGGGGCGCGGCTACCGGCCGCCGCTGACCTCGAGGGTCGTTCCGGTCACGTAGCTCGCCTCGTCGGAGAGCAGCCACATCACCGCGGCGGCCACCTCGTCGGCGGTTCCGGCGCGTTGGAGCGGGATCGCGGGCGCGAGCCGCTCGAGACGGTCGGGCGCGCCGGAGTCGGCGTGCAGCGTCGTATCGATCAGCCCGGGCGAGACCGCGTTGACGCGGATCCCCTCCTCGGCGACTTCACGTGCGAGGCCACGCGTGAAGGTCTCGAGCGCCGCTTTCGAGGCGGCGTAGTGCACCCATTCGCCGGCGCTCCCGAGCTGCGCCGCGCGGGAGGTCACGTTGACGATCGCGCCGCCGCGGCCGCCGCGGCGCGTCGACATCCGGCGCACCGCTTCGCGCGCGCACACCATCGCACCGATCGCGTTCACGGCGAAGACGCGCTCGAGCGTGGCGCGCTCGACGTCGGCCACGCGCGAGAAGCCGCCCGTGATGCCGGCGTTGTTGACGAGCGCCGTGAGCGGCCCGAGCTTCTCGTCGATCTCCTCGAACGCGCCGAGCACCGCTTCTTCGTCCGCGACGTCCGCGCGCAGCGCGAGACCGCGTCCGCGAACGGTCACGATGTCCGCGAGAACCGCCTCGCTGCCCGTGCGCGCAGACGCGTACGTGAACGCGACGTCCCAGCCCTCGCGTGCCGCGCGGCGCGCGATCGCGGCGCCGATCCCGCGGCTTCCGCCGGTGACGAGCAGGGTCCCCCGCACGTCAGCGCGCCAGCGCTTCGACGTAACCGATCTTGCGGCCGAGCACTTCGAGCGCGGCGGCCCAGGTGTAGCGCTTCGCCGTCTCTGCGCCGTTCGCGCGCATGCGGTTCGCGAGCTGCGGATCGTCGAAGAGCGCGCGCAGGTACGTCGCCAGCTCGCGTCCGTCGCCGGTGTCGCACACGATGGCGTTGACGAACGGCTCGGCGTACTCTTCGCCGGTCGCCCCGCACACCGCGATGCCGCCGGCGGCCATCACTTCGAGACCCACGAGGCCGAAGGGCTCCTTCCCGCTGTTCGCGAGCACGGCGTCGCTCGCCGCGTACAGCGCGTAGAGCGTCGCTTCGTCGAGGAAAGCGCGCAGGTGCACGATCGCCGGCGACTCGCACGCCGCCAGCTGCTTCGCGAGCGCGCGCCAGTCGCTGCCTTCGTACTCCAGCCGCTCGACGCGCAAGCCGCGCTCGCGCGCGCGGCCCATGACGACGTCGCCGTACGGCTCCTTCCCGCCGCGGACGATGAGCCGCGCCGGGACGCCGCCCGCGCGCAGCTCGGCGATCGCGTCGATCGCCTGCAGCCAGTTCTTGTCCGGATCGAAGCGCCCGACTTTCACGCACGTCGGCCGGCCGCCGAACGCCTCGCGAAACGCTGCCGTCTGCTCGGGGTCGGCGCCTTTGAGCAGCGCTTCGTCGATGCCGTTCGGGATGACGAGCGCGTGCACGCCGTGCTGCGCGAGCTCGAACTTCATGTACTTGCTGACGCACGTGACCGCGGCGGCGCGCGAGAGCGTCGGCCAGTGAATCTTCTCGAAGCCGTACGTGTTGTTCGCGTTCCACATGAGCGTGAGCGCGCCGCGCACGTTGCGCTCGCGCGCGAGCCGGTCGATCGCGATCGCGACGTTCGCCGTCTGCCATTCCTCACAGACGATCAGCACGTGCTCGCCGCGCGCGTGCGCCGGCGCGACCGTCTCCTCGATCAGCCAGCGCGGCAGACTCGTCTCCCAGTCGCGAACCTTCGCCGCTTCGCCGTCGTACGCGTTGCGCGGATGCTGCTTCGAGACCCACTGCGACCACCGCCGCAGCGTCACGCCCGGATCGGTCCGCTCGACGGCGCCCGCCTGCGGATCGCCGACGAAGAACAGGTCGACGTCGTGCCCTGCGGCGCCCAGCGCACGCGCCAGCTGCGTGACGCGCGTGGCAAGCCCGCCGATCAGCGCATACCGGTCGGGTCCCTCGAACGACAGGATCGCGACGTGCTTGGGGATCACCCCGGCCTCCTACCCCGGTGACCGCACGGAATACTGCCGAACGGGGCCCCGCGCCGGCGGCGAGCGAAGCGACGCCCGGGCTTCGTCAGCGCGCGGCGAGCACGCGCGCGAAGACGTCGGAGTCGACGTTGCCGCCGGAGACGATCGCCGCGACGCGCTTGCCCGCCAGCCGCGCGCGCTGCGCGGCGATCGCGGCGACCGGTGCCGCGCCGGCTCCCTCCGCGACGTTGTGCGTGGCGGCGAAGATCGCGCGCATCGCTTCCTCGATCGCGTCATCGGCGACCGCGACGATCCGCGACACGTTTGCGAGGATCGTCTCGAGCGCCGTCGCGTCGCTGGTGCGGATCGCGACGCCGTCGGCGATCGTCGTCGACGCGGGCGGGTCGAGCTCGAGCGAGCGCCGTTGCGCGAAGGCCTCCGCGTAGACCGGGTAGCGTTCGCTGACCACGCCGACGATCTCCGTCTCGAGCCCGAGCAGGTTCCGCACCGCGATCGCGCCGCTGATCCCCGAGCCGCGGCCGACCGGCACGTAGACGACGTCGAAGCGCCCGGCCGCGAACAGCTCGCGCGCGCACGTCGCGACGCCGGACACGAGATCGCGGTCGTAGACCGGAACGCGCGCGGTGTTCGGGTCCCCGGCGAGAAGATCGGCGTGCGCCTGCGCGGCTTCGAAGTCCGCGCCGCGCACGAGCACCTCGGCGCCGAACGCCCGCATCGCGGCGTTCTTCTCCGGAGAGTTGCCTTCGGGAACGACGATCGTCACGCGCAGGCCGGCGCGCGAGGCGGCGAACGCGATCGACTGTCCGTGGTTGCCGCGCGTCGCGCAGACGAGCCGCGTCACGTGCGGGGCGCGCCGCCGGAGGGCCTCGACGTACGTCAGCCCGCCGCGCACCTTGAAGGCACCGGTCGGCGTGTGATTCTCGTGCTTGAGCGTGACGTCGACGCCGAGCCGTTCGCACAGCAGCGGCCAGCGGAACGCCGGCGTCGGCGGCACCGCGTCGCGGATCAGCGCGGCGGCGCGGTCGATCTCCGCGAGCGTGAGGCCGAACGGAGCCGGTCGCGTCACGACGTCCCGCCGAAGCATGGCGACGAGCTACCGCGGCGCACGAGCAGATTACTCCCGGAGAAGGAATCACGCCCACGTCGCGTATGGACGCACCATGCTCCGCACGTCGCTTCGCCGCGCGTTGTCTCTTTGCTGCGCGGCGGCCTTCCTGCTGCCCGCCGCGCGCGTGGACGCCGCAGCCGACCCCGTCTCGTCGCGTCCGGCGACGGACGCGTCCGCCGCGCGCCCGCCCGCCGACCCGTTCGCGGCGCTGGCGTACCGCGCGATCGGTCCGGCGATCTCGGGCGGCCGCGTGACCGCGGTCGCGGGAAGCGACGCCGACGCGCGCGTCTACTACGCCGGCGGCGCAGGCGGCGGCGTCTTCAAGAGCAGCGACGGCGGCGCATCGTGGGCGCCGGTCTTCGACCGGCAGCCGGTTGCGCCGGTCGGCGCGATCGCGGTCTCCCCTCGCGACCCGAACGACGTCTGGGTCGGGACCGGCGAGTCGAACCCGCGCAACGAGGCGGAGGAAGGCGACGGCGTCTGGCATTCGCGCGACGGCGGGAAGCATTGGACCCACTCCGGCCTCGACGACGCCGGAACGATCTCGGCGATCTCGGTCGATCCGCGCGACCCGCGCCGCGTGGCGGTAGGCGTGCTCGGACACCTCTTCCGCGACAGCGCGACGCGCGGCGTGTTCGTGACGACCGACGGAGGCCTGCATTGGAAGCACACGCTCCAGCTCGGGCTCGCGACCGGTGCGTCGGATCTCACGCGCAGTCCCGACCGGCCCTCGACGCTGTTCGCCGGGATGTGGCGCTTTCGCCGGCAGCCGTGGACGTTCACGAGCGGCGGTCCCGAGGACGGCGTCTATCGATCCGACGACAACGGCCTGACGTGGCGGAAGCTGAGCCGCGGCCTGCCGTCCGGCGTGGTGGGGAAGGTGGGCGTCGCGGCAGGGCGCGGCGGGCGCGTCTACGCGGAGATCGAGACGAAGCACGGCGAGCTCTGGCGCTCCGACGACGGCGGTACGACGTGGCGCGCGATGCCGCACAGCCCGTATCTCGGCGCGCGTCCGTTCTACTTCACGCACGTCTTCGTCGATCCGGCCGACGGGAACCGGGTGATCGCCGTCGCGCTGATCCTCTCGATGAGCACCGACGGCGGCAAGAGCTTTCATGCGATCGCGACCGACGCCGGCTGGGACTATCACGCCGTGTGGTGGTCGGCCGACGGCAAGCGCGTCCTCGAGGGCGGCGACGAAGGGGTGACGATCTCCGCCGACGGCGGGACGCACACGTGGCAGCCGTACGCGCTTCCCTTCTCGCAGCCGTACCATCTGGGGCTCGACGACGCGATCCCGCACTATCACGTCTGCGTGGGGCTGCAGGACAACAGCTCGTGGTGCGCGCCGTCGAGCACCGACAACGGCGTCGGCGTGCTGAACCGTGACTGGGCGACCATCGCGCCGGGCGACGGCATGTGGTCGGTGTACGATCCGAAGGACCCGAATCTGATCTGGTCCACGGAGCGGAATCTCGACAACGGTCAGGTGTACGTCACCGATCTGCGTACGAACCAAGCCGCGGACGTCTCGCCGGACGCGGAGCTGAACGGTCTCAACACGCCGGCGGGTGACGCGCTCCGCTTCAACTGGGACAATCCGGTCGCGTTCGACGACGACGGCAACGCGCTGACCGCGGGCAACGTCGTCTTTCGCAGCAGCGACCACGGCTCGACGTGGCAGGCGATCAGTCCCGACCTCACGCGCAACGAGCGATCGCATCAGCAGCGGCCCGGCGGCCCGGTCTCGCACGACGGCTCGGGCGCCGAGATGTCGGACACGATCCTGTACGTCGCCTCGACGCCCCTCGACCGCGGCCTCATCTGGGTGACGACCGACGACGGGCTCGTGCAGCGCACGCGCGACGGCGGCGCGCACTGGACGAACGTCACGCCGCGCGCGATGCCGCAGTGGGCGCGCGTGCCGACCGTCGATCCGGGGCACTTCGACGCGGGAACGGCGTACGTCGCGGCGGACCGGCACATGAGCGGCGACGACGCGCCGTACGCCTTCGCCACCGACGATTTCGGTGCGACCTGGCGCTCGATCGCGGGCGACCTGCCGCGCGGCGTCACGGTGCGCGTCGTGCGCGAGGACACGAAGAGCCGCAGCGTGCTGTACGCCGGCACGTCGCGCGGCGTCTTCGTCTCGGTCGACCGCGGAACGCACTGGCGCTCGCTGCGGCTCAACATGCCGGCGACCGCGATCTACGACCTTGCGCTCCAGCCGCGCGCGGACGACCTGGTCGTCGCCTCGCACGGCCGCGGCGTCTGGATCCTCGACGACCTGGCCGCGATCCGCGAGTCGCCGGCAGCGAGCGGCGTGACGCTGTTCGCGCCGCGCGACGCATACCGGATGTCGCAGTGGTCGCCGGTCAACACGTTCACGAAACCGAAGCTGCCCGCCAACGCCTACGTCGGCGAGAATCCGTCGTACGGCGCGCTCCTCACGTATCGGCTGCCGGCGCGAGCGAAGCGAGTGGAGATCGACGTCGTCGACGCGGGCGGCCGCGTGGTGAAGCATCTGCGCGGGAAGGGCGTTCCGGCCCGCGCCGGCTTCGCGCGCGTCGCCTGGGACCTCACGGAAGACGGCCCGGTGCGCTGGAAGGGAACGTTCGAGCAGAACCGCGGCCCCGAGAGCGGCGCGGAGGCGCTCCCCGGAACGTACACGGTGCGCCTGATCGCCGACGGCGTGACGCGCGAGCAGAAATTGGTCGTTCACGCGGACCCGCGCGATCCCGCGACGCCGGCGGCGATGCAGCAACGCCACGACGCGCTCGCGCAGCTCGACGGCGAGCTGAGCGGCGTCGACGCGATGCTCGACCGCATCGACGCTCGGCTGAAGCATGCATCGCCCGCGCGAGCCCAGGTGCTGCGCGCGTTCCGCGCCCGGCTGACCTACGACCCGCAGAACGTCGAAGATCTCCGCGGCGACGCGCAGATCCGCGAACGCATTCTCGATCAGCTCGCCCGCATCGGCTCATCGTCGCTGCAAGTGCCGAACGCCGCGGAGACCGCCGAGATGGCGAAGATCAAAGACGCCTACGACGCGATCGCGGCGGCCGACCCGACACGCTGACCGTGCGGAACGGCCGCGGTGCCCACGCTGAGCGCCGCGGCCGAATCGATGCGTCCGTTACGCCGCGGCCAGCTGGCGCAGCACGTACTGCAGGATGCCGCCGTGGCGGTAATATTCCGCTTCGTCGGGAGTGTCGATGCGGACGAGCGCGTCGAAGAGAATCGCCTTCCCGCCCGGCGACGTCGCCGTGACCTTCACCGTCATGCCCGGCTCGAGTCTCGCGGCGACGCCTTCGATCGCGAACGTCTCTTCGCCGGTGAGGCTGAGGGACTCGCGCGAAGCGCTGTTCACGTATTGCAGCGGCAGGATCCCCATCCCGATGAGGTTCGAGCGGTGGATCCGTTCGAACGACTCCGCGATGACGGCCTTGATGCCGAGCAGGTACGGACCTTTCGCGGCCCAGTCACGCGACGAGCCGCTGCCGTACTCTTTTCCCGCGAGGACGATCAGCGGCGTCCCGTCGGCGCGGTACTTCTCCGAGGCGTCGAAGATCGACATCTGCTCGTTCGTCGGGAGATAGCGCGTGACGCCGCCCTCCGCGCCCGGCACGAGGGCGTTGCGCAGCCGGATGTTCGCGAAGGTGCCGCGCACCATCACTTCGTGATTTCCGCGCCGCGCGCCGTAGGAGTTGAAGTCCGCCGGCTGCACGCCTTTGGACATCAGATACTTCGCCGCCGGCGAGCTGCGCGCGATGTTGCCCGCGGGCGAGATGTGATCGGTCGTCACGCTGTCGCCGAGCACCGCGAGAACGCGCGCGCCGTGGATGTCCTGCGGCGACGGCGGCTGCGCCGGCATCCCGTCGAAGTACGGCGGGCGCTTCACGTACTCGGACTTCTCGTCCCAGGCGTAGCGCTCGCCTGCGGGCACCTGCATCGCCGACCAGCGCGCGTCGCCGGCGAAGACGTCGGCGTAGCGGCGCTTGAACATCGCGTCGTTGAGCGACGCGGCCATCGCCGCGTCGATCTCCTCGCTGCTCGGCCAGATGTCGGCGAGGTACACGTCCTCACCCGACGGCGTGCGGCCGAGCGGCTCGGTCGTCAGATCGACGTCCATGCGGCCCGCGAGGGCGTATGCGACGACGAGCGGCGGCGAAGCGAGATAGTTCGCCCGCACCTGCGGGTGGATGCGGCCCTCGAAGTTCCGGTTGCCGGAGAGGACGGCGGCGACGATCATGTCGTGCTCGGCGACCGCGTGCGCGACGTCTTCGCCGAGCGGTCCGCTGTTGCCGATGCAGGTCGTGCAGCCGTAGCCGACGAGGTTGAAGCCGAGTTGGTCGAGATACGGCGTCAGCCCCGCTTTCGCAAGGTAATCCGTCACGACTTTCGATCCGGGCGCGAGCGACGTCTTCACCCACGGCGCGGCGCGCAGGCCTTTCTCGATCGCCTTCTTCGCCAGCAGCCCCGCGCCGATCAGGAGCGCCGGATTCGAGGTGTTCGTGCACGACGTGATCGCCGCGATGACCACCGCGCCGTCGGAGAGCGTCGTGCGCGGATGCGCGGCGACCGCCGTGCCGCCGCCCTCTTCTTCGAACAGCTCCACCGACGCGGTGCCGTTGCCGCGCGCGCTCTGCCAGTCCTCGAGCGCCTTGGCGAACTCGGCTTTCACCGAGCTCAGCGGAACGCGATCCTGCGGCCGGCGCGGTCCGGCGAGGTTCGGCTCGACGTCGCCCAGATCGAGCGACAGCGTATCCGAGAAGCGCGGCTCGGGCGAGGCGTCGGTGCGGAACATCCCTTGCGCCTTGGCGTACGCTTCGACGAGGGCGACCTGCTCGTCGGAGCGCCCCGTCAAGCGGAGGTACTGCAGCGTCAGCTCGTCGACCGGAAAGATGGCAACGGTCGAACCGTACTCCGGCGACATGTTCCCGATCACGGTGCGATCGGCGACGGGCAGCGTCGATAGACCGGCGCCGTAGAACTCGACGAACTTTCCGACGACGCCCTTCTTGCGGAGCATCTGCGTGACTTGCAGCGCGAGGTCGGTCGCCGTGACGCCTTCCTTCAGCTTGCCGGTGATCTTGAAACCGATCACCTCGGGGATCAGCATCGTCACGGGCTGACCGAGCATCGCCGCTTCCGCTTCGATGCCGCCGACCCCCCACGCCAGCACGCCGAGCCCGTTCACCATCGTCGTGTGCGAGTCGGTGCCGACCACGGTGTCGGGATACGCCTCGGTGACGCCGGACGGGTGCGCTTCACCCGCGCCGCCCGCGCCGAACACGACGCGCGCGAGGTACTCGATGTTGACCTGATGGACGATCCCGGTGTCGGGCGGGACCGCGCGGAAGCCATCGAGCGAAGCCTGTCCCCACTTGAGGAACGCGTACCGCTCGCCGTTGCGCTCGAACTCCAGCTGCGCGTTCTTCTCGAACGCGGCGGGCGACGCCCAGGCGTCGACCTGCACGGAGTGATCGATCACCAGCTCGACCGGCTGCAGCGGGTTGATCCGCTTCGGGTCGCCGTGCATCTGCGCGATCGCGTCGCGCATCGCGGCGAGGTCGACGACGCACGGGACGCCGGTGAAGTCTTGCAGGAGCACGCGGGCCGGCCGGTAGGCGATCTCCTTCGTCGACGGCTTTCCGGGCTGCCACGACGCGAGCGCCTCGACGTCGGCCTGCGTCACCGAGCGCCCGTCCTCGAAGCGGACGAGGTTCTCCAGCAGGATCTTCAGCGAGTACGGGAGCGTCGCCAGGTCGAAGCGGTCGCCGAGCGCCGTGAGCCGCCAGTAGCGGTACTCACGGCCGCCGACGCGCAGGGTGTCGCGGGCGGAGAAGCTGTTCGGGTGGTCCTGCGTGTTCACGTGGGTCGCGTTCGCCGGAAGGCGGGTCCTCTGCTCCCGCTGATCGTTTCCGCTTCGTTGACATACGTCCACAAATCCGAAACAATCGGCGCGTGCGTGACGACCTGCGGCCGGCGCTGTTCGGGACGGCCCTGCGCGACCGGGTGCTGATCCGGCTCGCGCTCTCCGAGAACGGGCTGCACCTGCGCGAGCTGGCCCGGCAGCTCGACGCCAGTCCCACCGCGATCTACCGCATCATCATGGCGCTCGAGCGCGCGGGCGTCGTGGTGTCGCGCCCGATCGGCAAGATCCGGGTCGTGCTGCTGAACCGCCGCTGGCACGGCGCGCTCGAGCTGCGCACGCTCCTCGAGCGGCTCGCCGCGTCGTATCCGGAGGTGCGCGAACGCGCCGCGCACTCGCGCGAGCGTCCGCGCCGCATCGGGAAGCCGCTGTGACGCTTCCCGACGACGCGTCGCTCGTCGACGTCGCGTTCGCCGCGTGCACGGCGCTCGCGCGCGCCGGGGAGACGGCGGTGCTCTGCGGGGGCAGCGCGGCCTCGTACTACGTCCCCGAAGTGTACCGCTCGCTCGACATCGACTTCGTTCCGCGCGTGCAGGCGGCGCGGCACATCGTCGATCGCGCCCTCGCGTCGATCGGGTACGCGCGCGCCGCCGGCGGCCCGTACGTGCACGCGCACCTGCCGTACGCGATCGAGCTGCCGATGGGGCCGCTCGCGATCGGGCGCGAGTACGTCTCCGCTTGGCGCACCGACCATCGCGGCGAGCTGCTGCTGCACGTCTACACGGCGACCGACGTCGTGCGCGACCGCTTCCTGCACTATTGGGCCTGGGGCGATCCGATGGGGCTCGACGTGGCGCTCGCCGTCGCCCGTGCGCACCCCGACGACGTCGACCTCGACGCGTTCCGCCGCTGGACCGATCGCGAGCGCGCCGCCGACCCCAGCTACGACGCCGGCCGCGTCGAGCAGTTCTTCCGGCTGCTGTGAAGCGTCGCGACCGCCCTTCGGCCGCCCCTCCCCCAACCGGGTGGTTTTTTCGCGCCGCCGCAGGCGAGCGTGAGACAGCGAGCCCCCGTCAGGGTAACGTCCGACCGTGACCACTCCGCCACGCTCCATCGTGACGCCGGCACTTGCCGCAGCCTTCGTTGCCGCCCTGACGCTGGGTCCAGGCGGCGCGCAGGCGCAGCAGCAGCAGCCGAAACCGTCGCCCGCGTGCGCTCAGGCGCTCGCGGACTACCGGGCCGCGGCTGCGGTCAACATCCCGCCGCAGCGCGCCTACGACGACACGGTCGCCGGGCTCGCCGCGAACGCGCACTGCACGGACCCCGTGCTGCGGATCGTCAACGCGGGATATCTGCTCTCGCTGCGGGCGATGGCGGAGCGGAACTTGCGCATGGGCGACTGGCGCCGCGACTTCCAGATGGCCGACGAGTACCTCGGGAAGTGCGCCTCGCTGCGCAAGCAGATCGGCGGTCACGCCGCCGACTGCCGCGCGCAGCAGGCCGACAACAAGCGGTTCGAAACCGCGTACGCGGCCGCTGCCGCGACGCCCGTCCCCACGCCGAGTCCCACCCCCGCTCCCCTTCCGGCACCCGCCACCCCCGGACCGATCCCCGGCGCCGTCCACGCGCAGCCGCAGCCGACGCACGCGCCGTAGCGCGAACGCCGGCCGCGAACGCCCGCCGGCGCGGCGACGGCGCGCGAAGCGCCCCTACGCGGGGAACGGCTCGAAAGCGGTCCTGGGCTCGCCGTCGACGTAGCCGCGCACGCGGAGCACCGACTCGCCGCTCAACAGCTTCCACAGCGGCTCGACGACCAGCTCGCGCCGCCACGGCGTGAGGGTGACGACGTCGCCCAGCGCTTCCGGCGACTGCGGCGCTTCGCGCGCGATCCGCTCGAGCGCCGCGCGCGGCAGGAGCAGCGTCGTCGGCAAATCGTTCTCCGCCGCCAGGGCGCTGACGAGCACCGCCATCGTCGAGACGAGCGCCTCGCGCTGCGCGCCGAGCGGCTTCGGCGCCCGCGGCGGCAGCTCGTCTTCGGGAAGTGCCTCGCCGCGCGCGACCGCTTCGACGATCCGCTCGCCCAGCGTGCGCCGCATCCCCGCGTCGATTCGCCGAAGCTGCAGCAAGTCGTCGACCGACTTCGGACGGAGCTGCACGACGCCGATCATCACGTCGTCCGGCAGGACGTACTTCAGCGGGACGTTGCGCTCGCGCGCGAAGCGGTCGCGCAGCATCGCGAGCTCGTTCAGGATGCCGAGCTCGCGGCGGCTCATCCGCGCGTTGCCGGAGACGCGCGAGTACAGCCGCCGCTGGTCGTTCCGGTACGTCGACATCGCGACGAGCGGCGGCATCTCTTCCTCCGCCCACTCCTCGCGCCCGCGCGCCCGCAGCCGCTCGCGCAGCCGGTCTTCGAGATCGAAGAGATAGCGCACGTCGTCGACGAGATACTCCACCTGCTTCGGCGTGAAGGGACGGGTGCTCCAGTCGCTGACCGTCTGCGACTTGCGCAACGTCACGCGGCACAAGTCGCGCACGAGGTCGAGCAGCGAGATCGAGATCCCGTAGCCGGCGAACGCCGCCGCGACTTGCGTGTCGAAGACCGCGCGAGGGAGCCGGCCGAACGTGTCGGCGAGGATGCGCAGGTCCGACGAGAGCGCGTGGCCGACGACGCACGCGCCGGCGAGCGCGTCGGCGAGCGGGCGCAGGTCGCGCAGCGCGAGCGGATCGACCAGCGCGACGCCGTCGTCGAAGAGCAGCTGCACGACCATCAGGTGCGGCGTGTACGACTTCTCGGTGTGGAATTCGGTGTCGACGCCGACGCGCGGCGCGCGCGCGATTCTGGCGACCGTCTCGGCGAGACCGGCCGCGTCGTTGACGAGGGCGACGTTCACTGCGGCGCGCTTCGCGGGGGCAAGGTCGGGACGACGATCTCGTCTCGATGGAACGGATGGTGCCGGTGACGGATGTGAATGTGATGTCTCTCCGCATACGCTTGCGCGGGCTCGACGACGTGCAATTCGATGTAGTCCGACGCCGCGTTTCCGAACACCGCGAGGATCGTGCACACCGGAACGGCGACCGCGCACATGGTGTAGATTTGCCGAAAGATCGGGACGCGCAGGGCCGCGGCGGTCTGCGTCGCGATGGTGCCCCCGAGCCCCGGGATGACGCGCACGGCGATGAGAAACGCCGGCGAGCCGATGTGAAAGCGCCGCGTCCACGCGGGAAGCCGCGCGACGCTCTTCGCGACGTCGAATGCGTCGGAGGTGCGCAGCGCGACGAAATAGCCGATCACCGCTGCGAGGACGAGCCCGAGCGCGTTCGCAACCGAGCCCCAGACCGGGCCGAACAAAACGCCGTTCATGATCGCGAGCGCGTCGGTGACCGAGAACGGCGCCGAGGCGACGATCGCGAAGACGACGATCGCGAGCGGGAGCGCGAACGGACCGAGTCCGGCGAGAAAGAGCTCCACCCACGGACGGTGCGTGACGACGACGGCTGCGGCGAGGAACGATCCGAGGAGGATCAGAACCGCCTCCAGCCGGCGCAGCAGACGAACCGAGCGGGGATTCACTTCAGCGCTTCTTTGCCTCATCGGACGCGACGCCTTTGGTCGGGCACCGGGCAAGCGCAGCTTTGAACGGTTCGGGGCGCTTCGAATCCCCAAATCCGGGGTTGACCGTGTCGCGGACCCGGAGGTACCATGGACCAACCTCGAGGCACCACCAACGAGATCGAGCACGGGAGGGCGACGTTCTGTCGGAAGATCCACCCGGGTACGGGGCACCCATCGGCTGAGTGCGCGCCGATGTGGTGACACGAGATCACCGAGATTTCAAGCGCAAACCAAACGTCTGCACAGGCAGGAGGGCGGCATCTCAACGATGACCGAAGATCCACCGAAGGAGACGACGTCGTAACGGCCGATGCGTCGTTGCGACGGAATCCGTGAGTTCGAGAGGGTCGCGCCGAATCGGCGCGGCCCTCTCTCGCTTTTTCGCGGGCTTACTCGACGATCGTGATCGTGTCGGCTTCCAGCGTGCCGTCGGGGTCCGTGCGCCCGTTGACGTCGACGTGCGTGCCGACGGCCGGCGTGCCGCCCCGCGGGTTGATGATCGTGCCTTGATGCAACCGCACGTTGCGGTAGCAGTTCGTCCCGCAGCGCACTTGCATGTCGAAGCGGCGGAAGTAGGTGACCTCGCCGCGCGCGTTGTTGCGCGCGTTCGCCGCGTTGCGCTGGAGGATTTGGATCCCGAGGTCGATCGCCCGCTGCACGAGCGGCGAGGCTTGCGGGGGCAGGGTCGGCACCGGGATCGGCGTCGGGGCCGCGACGGGCGTCGCCTCCGGTGCCGGAGTCGCCATCGGCCGCCCGCTCGCGAATGTCGTGGCGGCCAGAGCGAGAAGCAGTCCCGACGTGGCGATCGACAACGGACGCATGGCTTCGACGAAACGCGCCCGGCGGGCTCCGCGGTTCCGGTGAGCGACGACGTTCGCGACGCGGCGACGGTGATCGTCGCGCGCGAAGCGCCGGACGGACTGCTCGTCTTCATGGTGCGGCGCGGGGCGAGCGCCGTCTTCCTGCCGGACCGGTACGTCTTTCCCGGCGGTGCGGTGGACGCGCAGGACCGCGATCTCGCCGAGTCGCGGCTCGTCGGGTCGGCCGGGGCGGTCGAGCCGGCGTACGCGCTGACCGCGGCCCGCGAGACCTTCGAGGAGGTCGGCCTGCTCTTCGCGGACCGCCCGGTCGCCGCGCGCGATCTGCTTGCGGCGCGCGCCGAGGTGCTGGCGCAGCGGCTCGACTTCGCGGGAGCCCTCGACCGGCTCGGCGTGCGCGTGGACGCCTCGCAGCTCCGCTACTTTTCGCGCTGGATCACGCCGAAAGCGGAGATCGCTTCGCGGCGCTTCGACGCGCGCTTCTTCGTCGCGCGCTGCCCCGCGGAGCAGATCGCCGAAGCGGATGCGGCGGAAGTGCACGACGGCCGCTGGTTCCGGCCGGAAGACGCGCTCGCGGCGCACGCCCGCGGCGAGATCGGGCTGATCTTCCCGACGATCAAGCACCTCGAGCGGATCGCGGCCTATCGCACCGTCGACGAGCTGATCGCGTTCGCCGAATCGAAGAACGTCGCCGTCGTCATGCCGCACGTCGACGCCGACCAGCGGTTCTCGTTTCCCGACGGGCTCGAAGACGCGTGGTGAGGCTGAGCGAGCGCGTCGGCCGCCTGCGCGCGAACAATCCGTCTCCGATGACGCTCGACGGCACGAACGGATACGTCGTGCGGGTCGCCCCCCGGACGCTGGTGGCCGTCGATCCCGGTCCGGCCGACGACGCGCAGCGCGACGCGTTCCTCGCCGCCGCGCGCGACGCGAACGCCTCGTACGCGGCGATTCTCGTCACCCACGGACACCCCGACCATTATCCGGGCGCGGCGCCGCTCTCCGCCGCCACCGGCGCACCGGTGATCGCGCACCCGCTCGCGCAGTATCCGCACGACCGCACGCTCGGCGACGGCGAGCGGCTGACGTTTCCGGAGGCGACCGTCACGGCGCTGCATGCGCCGGGGCACGCGCGCGACCATCTCGTCTTCGTGCTGACGGACGAGCGGGCGCTGTTCACCGGCGACGTCGTGATCGGCACGGGAACGGTCGTCGTCGCGCCGCCGAACGGCGACATGCGCGAGTATCAGCGGACGCTGCGCCGGCTGCGCGAACGCTTCGGCGACGCGAGCGCGATCTACGGCGGGCACGGACCCGAGGTGCGCCACGCCGCAGCGAAGCTGGACGAGTACATCGCGCACCGCGCGATGCGCGAAGAGCAGATCGTCGCCGCGCTGCGCGAGCTGGGCGAGGCGACGATCCCCTCGCTCGTCGCGCACGTGTATCGCGACGTCGGCCGGCATCTCTGGCCCGCCGCGGCGCGGCAAGTGCTCGCGTACCTGATCCCGCTCGAGCGCGAGGGCGTCGTGCGCAGCCGTCGGCTCGCGCGCGAGCCGACGCAGGATGAAGCGGCGCTCCTCGACCCCGATCTGTCGAAGCTCGACCGCAACGTGGGTGCGGACGTCATGCGCGCCGAGCTGGGCTACGGCAGCCGCGAGCCGCTGCTGGCCTACGCGCTCGCGACGGCGAGCAGCACCTTTCCGAACTGATCGCCGGCGTCGACCTTCTTCGCCGCCGCCACGACGTCGTCCATCGGAAAGACGGAGTCGACGACCGGCTTGATGCTGCCGTCGAACATCGCGAGCATCTCGGCGAAGTCGTGCGGCGAGCCCATCGACGAGCCGAGGATGTCGAGCTGCTTCCAGAAGACGGAGAACGGGCGGATCTTCGCATCGCCCGTCGTTCCGCCGTACGTCACGACGCGGGCGCCGTACCGCGCGATGTTGAGCGCCTTCGCGAACGTCTCGCCGCCGACGCAGTCCACGACGAGCGACGGTCCGCCGTCGATCGCCTGCGCCTCCTTCTCCCACTTCTCCGACGTCTTGTAGTTGATCCCGACGTCGGCGCCCATCGCCTTCGCACGCTCGAGCTTTTCGTCGCTCGACGACGTCACGATGACCTTGGCGCCGATCTTCTTCGCGAAGAGCAGCACGAACGACTGAACGCCGCTGCCGATCCCGGGGATCAGCACGACGTCGTCCTTCGTGCACCGCCCGCGCGAGACGAGCGCGCGATACGCGGTGACGCCGGCGAGCGGCATCGCAGCCGCTTCGTCGTCGCTCAGCGACGCGGGCGCGGCGTGCACGTTCCCGGCCGGAACGGCGAGGTACTCCGCCATCGTGCCCTGATGCGGCATCCCGAGCACTTGCGAGCTGCGCTTCCAGACGCGCTCGCTGCCGCCCCAATCGAGCGTCGGATCGATGACGACCCGCGTCCCGACCGCCGGTCCCTGCGCGCCCTCGCCCAGCGCGGCGACGGTACCGACGCCGTCGGAACCCGGGATGCACGGCAGCTGAATCCCCGGATAGAGTCCCTGGCTGATGAACACGTCACGCCGGTTGAACGCCGCCCGCGACATCTTCACGAGGATCTCGCCCGGGCCCGGACGCACGTCGCCGACGTCGTCGACGCGAAACAGCTCCGGACCGCGCTCGCGGTCGATCTCATGTAGGCGCACGGCTCGCATCCGCTCCCGTTACGCGCAGGCGCACGCCGCCGCCTCCGGTGACCGGGAGCCCGCGCCTCCGGTGCCAAACCCACCGGAAATCCCTACAGGGAGGGCTCGTGGCTTTTCCGCCCGTCACTTTAGGAACGCCGCTCGCGAAACGGCTTTCTCCGCTCGACGTATCGATCGAGGCGAATCGCTGCCTCAACTGCTACGACGCGCCGTGCACGCGCGCGTGTCCGACCGGGATCGACGTACCGCGCTTCATCGGGCGCATCGCGACCGGCGATCTGCTCGGCAGCGCGCGCACGATCATGGAGGCGAATCCCGTCGGCGCGAGCTGCGCGCGCGTCTGCCCGACCGAACAGCTCTGCGAAGGCGCCTGCGTCTACAACGCCGACCAGCGGCCGATTCGCATCGGCGACCTGCAGCGCCACGCGACGGACTGGGCGATCGGCACGGGCGCGACGCTGTTCCGCCCCGGCGAGCCGACCGGGAAACGGATCGCGATCGTGGGTGCGGGGCCGGCGGGGCTCTCCGCGGCGCGCGAGCTGGCGCGGCTCGGCCACGCGGTGACGATCTTCGAGCGCGACCCGTACGCCGGCGGGCTCGACACGTACGGTATCGTTCCGTTCCGGCTTCCCGCCGAGATCGCGCTGTGGGAAGCCGAGCAAGTGCGGGCGCTCGGCGTGACGATCCGCACCGGCGTCACGGTCGGCGCCGACGTCTCGGCCGCCGAGCTGCTCGCGGGACACGACGCGGTGATCCTCGCCTGCGGGATGGGCGCGGTCCCGCGGCTCGGCATCGAAGGCGAGGACGCCGCCGGCGTCTGGGACGCGCTCGACTTCATCCGGACGGCGAAGACCGGCGGCGACACCGGTCCGCTCGGCACGAGCGTCGCGATCGTCGGCGGCGGCAACACCGCGATCGACGCGGCGACGTGCTCGCGCCGCCTCGGCGTCCCGTCGGTGACGATGTACTACCGGCGCAGCTTCGAGCGCATGTCGGCCTACGACTTCGAGATCGCGTTCGCGCAGCTCGAGGGCGTCGAGTTCCGGACGCGCACGCTTCCGACGCGCGTCGTGACGGCGAACGGACGCGCGTGCGGTCTCGAGATCGTCGACACCGCCGAAGACGACAGCGCCCGCCCGCTCCCGGGCACGGAACGCGTGGTCCCCGCCGACACGGTCGTCGTCGCGATCGGGCAGCAGCGGCACACGGCGCTCCTCGATGCGTTCGGCGTCGTTCACGAGCGCGGGATCGCCGCCGTCGACGCGTGCATGCGCACGAGCAACCCGAAGGTCTGGGCCGCGGGCGACTGCACGTTCCGCGCCGGCACGAGCGACGCGATGGTGGTGGAAGCGGCGCAGCGCGCGAAGGACGCCGCGTACGCGGTCGACGCCGCGCTGCGCGAGCAGGGTCGCTGATGGCCGATCTGTCGATCGATCTCGCCGGGATCCGCAGCCCGAACCCGTTCTGGCTCGCCTCCGCGCCGCCGACGAACTCCGGCTATCAGGTGCTGCGCGCCTTCGAGGCCGGCTGGGGCGGCGCGGTGTGGAAGACGCTCGCGCTCGAGCCGATCGTCAACGTCACGTCGCGCTTCGGCGGCTGGAACGTCGGCACGCAACGGATGACCGGGATGAACAACATCGAGCTCATCACCGATCGCCCGCTCGAAGACAACTTGCGCGAGATCGCCGAGTGCAAGGCGGCGTATCCCGATCGCGCGATCGTCGTCTCGCTGATGACGGACTGCTCGCGGGAACGCTGGCACGAGCTGGTGCGCCGCTGCGAAGAGGTGCCGCTCGACGGCTTCGAGCTGAACTTCGGCTGCCCGCACGGGATGTCCGAGCGCGGCATGGGCTCCGCCGTCGGACAAGACCCGGAGCTCGTCGAGCAGGTGACGCGCTGGGTCAAGGAGGCGGCCCACGTTCCGGTGATCGTGAAGCTGACGCCGAACGTCACCGACGTGCGCTACACCGCGCGGGCGGCGGCGCGCGGCGGCGCCGACGCGATCAGCCTCATCAACACGATCAACTCGCTGATCGGCGTCGACCTGGAGACCTGGCTCCCCGTCCCGCACGTCGACGGGAAGGCCTCGCACGGCGGCTACTGCGGGCCCGCGGTGAAGCCGATCGCGCTCAACATGGTCGGCGCCTGCGCGCGCGACGCCGGCGTGCGCATCCCGATCTCCGGGATCGGCGGGATCTCCGACTGGCGCGACGCCGCCGAGTTCATGCTGATGGGCGCGACGTCGGTGCAAGTCTGCACGGCCGTCATGCACCACGGCTTCCGCATCGTGCGCGACATGATCGACGGGCTGAGCAACTACCTCGACGCGCGCGGGATCGGCTCGGTCCGCGAGCTCGTCGGAAAGACGGTCCCGCGCTTCGTCGACTGGAACGACCTCAACCTCGACTACAAGATCGTCGCCCGGATCGACCCGGGCACGTGCATCCGCTGCAACAAGTGCTACATCGCGTGCGAGGACGCGGCGCACCAGTGCATCGACCGTCCCGCCGATCCGCGCCTCGCCCCGGTGGTCGAGGAAGACGAGTGTGTCGGATGCAACCTGTGCAGCATGGTGTGTCCCGTCGAAAACTGCATCACGATGGTGCGCGTCGACGGCGGTGACACCGTCCACACCTGGAGAGAACGGCTATCGGTACCATCGTAAGAGGCGGGACCGTCGTCACCGCCACCGACCTGTTCCCCGCCGACGTGCTGATCGAAGACGGCACGATCACCGCCGTCGCCCGCAACGTCGGCGAAAGCGGGAACGCCACGATCGACGCGTCGGGCGCCTACGTCTTCCCCGGCTTCATCGACCCGCACACGCACCTCGACATGCCGTTCGGCGGCACGACGACCATCGACGACTTCGCCAGCGGGACGGTCGCCGCCGCGCTCGGCGGGACGACGACGATCGTCGACTTCGCGCTGCACCAGCGCGGCGACTCGCTCGCGAACGCGGTGAAGACCTGGCACGGGAAGGCGCGCGGGAAGGCCGCCATCGACTACGCGTTCCACCTCACCGTCGCCGACGGGCGGCCCGAGACGATCGAAGAGATCCCGCAGATGATCGAGCGTGAGGGCGTCAACTCGTTCAAGGTCTTCATGGCCTACAAGCACGTGCTGCAAGTCGACGACGAGACGATCTTCAAGGTCCTCAAGGCGGCGGCGCGCTACGGCGGGCTCGTGCAGGTCCACGCCGAGAACGGCGACGTGATCGAAGTGACGGTGAAAGAGGCGGTGGCCGCCGGCCACACGGCGCCGAAGTACCACGCGCTCACGCGCCCCGTCGAGCTCGAGAGCGAGGCGACGTCGCGGGCGATCCGGCTCGCCGAAGTCGCCGGCGCGCCGCTCTACGTCGTCCACGTCTCGAGCGCGATGGCCGCCGACGCGATCAGCGACGGCCGCAAGCGCGGCCTGCCGATCTACGGCGAGACGTGCCCGCAGTATCTCGTCTGCGACGTCGAAGACTACGACCGTCCCGATTTCGCCGGAGCGAACTACGTGATGTCGCCGCCGCTGCGCGAGAAGCGCGACCAGCGCGTCCTGCTCGAGAAGCTCAAGAACGGCGAGCTGCACGCGTTCGGCAGCGACCACTGCTCGTTCAACAACTGCGGCCAGAAAGATCTCGGGAAGGACGACTTCTCGAAGATCCCCAACGGCGCGCCGACCATCGAGGACCGCGTGGCGATCCTGTTCGAGCACGGCGTCAACGCCGGGGTGATCGGGCTGAACCACTTCGTCGCGCTCGCCTCGACGAACCCCGCCAAGCTCTTCGGGCTGTTCCCGCGCAAGGGCACGATCGCGGTGGGGAGCGACGCCGACATCGTCGTGTGGGACCCGAACCTCACGCGCACGATCTCCGCGAAGACGCACCACATGAAGGCGGACAACAGCATCTTCGAAGGGATGTCCGTGCGCGGCGCGCCGCGCTACGTCTTCTCGCGCGGCCGGATGGTCGCCGAGGGCGCGCGCTTCACCGGCGAGCCCGGGAGCGGGATGCACCAGCGCTCGGCGCCGTTCCGCCCCGTCGACCTCTAGCGCAGCGAAGGAGCAGCGTGGAAACGAACCTCGTCACCATCGGACTGATCCAGGCGCATCACGACACGCCCGGCGAGGAGCCGGTCGAGGTTCACAAGCGCCGCGCGATCGAGAAGCACGTCGCGATGATCCGCGAAGCGAAGCAGCGCGGCGCGCAGATCGTCTGCCTGCAGGAGCTGTTCTACGGCCCGTACTTCTGCACCGAGCAGAGCCCGAAGTGGTACGAGGCGACGGAGCATGTCCCCGACGGGCCGACGACGCGGCTGATGCAGGACCTCGCGCGCGAGCTGGAGATCGCGCTCGTCGTCCCGCTCTACGAGCGCACCATCAGCGGCGTCTACTACAACACCGCCGTCGTGATCGACGCCGACGGCACGGTGCTCGGCATCTACCGCAAGCATCACCTGCCGCAGGTCGCCGCCGGCCCGCAAGGCTGCGGCTTCTGGGAGAAGTACTACTTCAAGCCGGGCAACGGCGGCTATCCGACGTTCCGCACGCGCTACGCGCAGATCGGCGTCTACATCTGCTACGACCGCCATTTCCCGGAAGGCGCGCGGCTCCTCGGGCTCAACGGCGCGGAGATCGTCTTCAATCCCTCCGCGACGGTCGCCGGGCTCTCGGAGTATCTGTGGAAGCTCGAGCAGCCCGCGCACGCGGTCGCGAACGGGTACTACGTCGGCGCGATCAACCGCGTCGGCTGGGAGACGCCCTGGAACATGGGTGAGTTCTACGGACAGTCGTATCTCGTCGACCCGCGCGGGCAGTTCGTCGCGATCGGCTCGCGCGACCGCGACGAGGTCGTCGTCGGCACGATGGACCGGCGCCTGATCGACGACGTCCGCAACACCTGGCAGTTCTACCGCGACCGCCGTCCGGAGACGTACGGCGAGATGGTCGAGGTCTGATGACCGAGACGCAGATCGAGCGCGACGGGATCGTCACGCTCGACCCGCGCGCCGCGCAGGCGGCGTCGCGCAACGCGGCGCTGTGGAACGACGACTTGCGCCCGTGCACGCGCGCCGAGCACGCGTGGACGGCGCGGCGCTTCGCGAGCCTCTGGATCGGGATGTGCCTGTGCATCCCGACCTACTCGCTCGCCAGCGGCATGATCGCGCTCGGGATGAACTGGTGGGAGGCGGTCCTCACGATCTTCGCCGGCAGCGCGATCGTGCTGATCCCGATCCTGCTCGTCGCGCACGCCGGAACGCGCTACGGCATCCCGTATCCGGTCTTCGCGCGGCTCTGGTTCGGGACGCGCGGCGCGCACCTGCCGGCGCTGGCGCGGGCGGTGATCGGCGCAGGCTGGTTCGGGATCAACTCGTGGTTCGGCGGCCTCGCGCTCGACGCGATCGTCGGGCGCGTCGTCCCGGCCTGGTCCGCGTTCGGCGCTCATCTGTGGATCGCGTTCGGCGCGTTCTGGCTGCTCAACGTCGCGATCGCGATGCGCGGCCCGCAGGCGATCGGACGGCTCGCCGCGCTCGCCGCGCCGACGCTCGGGATCGCGGCCGTCTGCCTGTTCGCGTGGGGACTGCACGCGGCGGGCGGGGTCGGACCGATGCTGGCCGCGCCGGCGACGCTGCACGGCGCCGCCTTCTGGAGCGCGTTCTTTCCGTCGGTGATCGGCGTCGTCGCGTTCTGGGCGACGCTCGCGCTCAACATCCCCGACTATTCGCGCTACGCCGTCGCACAGCGCGCGCAGCTCGGCGGGCAGCTCGTGATGCCGTTCGTCATGGCGCTCTTCGCCTTCATCGGCATCGCGGTGACGTCGGCGACGGTCGCGCTCTACGGCAAGGCGCTGTGGAATCCCGTCGAGCTGCTCGTGCACTTTCCGGCGGCGGTCGTCGTGATCGGCGGCGCGGTCGTCATCCTTTCCTCGATCACGATCAACGTCGGGGCGAACGTGATGGCGCCGGCGCGCGCGTTCGAGAACCTCTGGCCGCGGCGCATCGGCTTCGCCGCCGGCGCGGTGCTGACCGGACTCCTCGCGCTCGCGATGCAGCCGTGGTACGTGCTCTCGACGTTCGCGACGTACGTTTTCACGTGGCTCGGCACGTACGGGACGCTGCTCGGCCCGTTCGACGGAATCGCGATCGCCGACTACTGGCTCGTGCGCGAGAAACGCCTCGATCTCAACGATCTCTACACGCCCGGCGGCCGCTACGACTACGCGCGCGGCTGGAACGTGCGCGCCGTGGGCGCGCTCGCCGTCGGCTGGATTCCGCCGCTGATCGGGCTCTGGTTCAAGCCGCTCGGATTCCTGTGGTCCGGCGGCTGGCTCTTCAGCATCATCGTCGCCGGCTTGGCGTACGCTGCGTTCATGCGCAGCGACCGCTCGCGCCTGAACGCGTCGGAATACGCGGCGATCACCGCGCGCGAGCCCGAAGATGTCCCGCTCGCGACGGCCGTGAGCGCGCCCGTACCGTCGTAATCAGCGCACCCATTCCCTTTGGTGGTTGGGCTCGGGCAGGGCACATCCCCACGGCGGGGACGCTCCCTGCGCGCACTCCCGCGCTCCGGTCGCTCGGCGCCGCGGCGCTCCGCGCATCCTGCGCTCCCGCGCCGCGACGACGCCCCGCCGTGGGGACGTGCCCTGCCCGATCCCCGGCACGATGTGTTTCCGAGGCCGGCGCGCCACGGTCGCGGCGATTCTCTTCTCATTGACGATAAAGCGCGATCGGCGTCAACAACGGCGTGCCGGTATCGTGCCTGCACGGCGGGCGGCACGTGCCCGCGGCGGGGCGTTGCGAAGTTCGCGAAGCCAGGATGGCGAGAGCGAACTTCGCACCGAGCGACCGGAGGCGCACGATGCGCCGGAGGGAGCGTCCCCGCCGCGGGCATGTGCCGCACGCCGTGCCGCCACCCGTATCAGCGCGCCCGTCGCCCTCGAGGTGCGGTCAGGAAGTCGCGGCGTGCGCGCGCTCGAGGTCGCCGATCGCTTCGCCGATCGTCGCCACGGCTTCGTCGATCTGCGCGTCGGTGATCGTCAGCGGCGGGGCGACGTGCAGGACGTTGTAGCGGCCGAACGCGTACGCGCCGCGGCGCTTGAGTCCCGCGAACAGCGTGGGCATCGGCCCGAGCGACGCGCCTTGCCATGGCACGAGCGGCGTGCGCTTCGCGCGATCCGAGACGAACTCGACGGCGAAGAATGCGCCGGCTCCGCGCACGTCGCCGATGATCTCGTGCGCGTCGCGCAGCGCGCGCAAGCCCGCGCCGAGGCGCGCTTCGATGGCGCGCGCGCGGTCGAAGAGGTTGTCGTCGCGGTAGGCGCGCAGCGTCGCTGCCCCCGTCGCCGTCGCGAGCGGGTGTCCTGAATAGGTGTGCCCGGCGGGAAGCGGACGCGCGTCGAACGTGCTCGCCAGCCGCTCGCGCAGCATGACGCCGCCGAGCGGAATGTAACCCGAGGTGACGCCCTTCGCGAACGTGATCGCGTCGGGGACGACGCCGAACCGTTCGCCGGCGAACGCCGCGCCCGTGCGGCCGAAGCCGGTCATCACCTCGTCGAAGATCAGCACGATGCCGTAGCGGTCGCACAGCTCGCGCACGCCCGCGAGATAGCCCTCCGGATAGACGATGACGCCGTTCGAGCCGACGACCGGCTCGATGAGGAACGCCGCGACCTGGGCGGGGTTCTCGGCGCGTATCGTCTCGTCGAGATGGTGCAGCGCGCGCTCCGTCTCTTCGCGCGGGTCGGCGGTGAAGAACGGGCTGCGATACGGATACGGCGTCCAGACGTGCACGACGCCCGGCATCGCGCTGAGCGGCTCGTTGAACCAGCGCCGGTTCTCGCCGGTGAGCGACGCGGCGCCGGCCGCGGAACCGTGGAACGAGCGATAGCCGGTGAGGATCTTGCTGCGCCCGGTGATCGTCCGCGCGAACTTCACCGCGTCCTCGTTCGCCTCGGCGCCGCCGGTGGTGAAGAACGTTCGTCCGCCTTCGTCGCCCCACGGCGCGATCCGCATGAGGGCCTCGCCGAGCTCGGCGCGCGCGTCGTTGAACCAGCTCGGCGGACTGAAGCACAGGCGGTCGATCTGCTCGTGCATGGCGGCGAGGACGGCCGGATGGCCGTGTCCCAAGTTCACCGCGATCAGCCCCGACGTGAGGTCCGCGTAGCGGTTCCCGTCGGCGTCGTAGAGGTAGATGCCCTCGCCGCGCACGATCACCGGCGGCTTGAGATTGCCTTGCGGCAGCCACGGTGTGAGCACGTAACGGGCGTGCTTGCTCTTCAGCGCCTCGGCGGAAGCGATCATCGGCGAATCCTCCCACGACGCTCTACGCCGCGCCCGGCCTGCGCCCTCCGAAGCGGTCGGCGGGGCGACGGCTCAGCGCGGCGGATCGGCGACGGCGAACAGCTCCGGCAAGGGAAGCGCGAACTCCGGCAAGGCGCGATGCGTCAGCACCTCGTCGCCGCGCAGAATGCGCACGCCGTCGCGGTCGTGCAGCGCGACGCTGCGATCGTTCGGTTCCACGACGGCGACGAGCGATGCGCCGGACGACAGATAGACCTCGATCTTGTGCCGCAGCCGCTCCGGTTCGTCGCGAGGCGAGAGGATCTCGAACGCGACGTCGGGCGAGAACAGCGGCATCTCCAGCTCGTCGCCGCGAAGACCGCGCAGTCGTTCGTTCGTCACGAACGCGACGTCCGGAACGAGCGGACGATGCGGTTCGCCCGGCGGCGCGGGGCGAAAGCGCCAGTCGGAGGCGACCTCTCCACGCGCTTCGGACCACGCGCACAAGGCGACCAGCAGCTTCGCCTGCAAGCGCCCGTGCGTGCGACGCGGGCTCACCTTCCGCACCGCGCGACCGAGGATCCACTCGGTCTCGGGCTCGGTGATCGGCAGGACGATCTCGTTGTCGTTGACGGCCATGAATGCTTCACGCCACGCTATCACGCGCGGCGCGCGATCGGCAAGTGTCAGTGCGGGATCATGGCCGAACCGCGCGAGAACCACAACGCGACGCGCGCGACGATGCCCGGGAAGAACTCCCAGAACGCGATGATCCCGGCGAACGTCCGCGGTGCGCCGACGAGCACGAACGGCAAGCCGGCGAGCGCGATCGCCAGGACGAGTCCGATCAGCGGCGCGTAGCGGTTGTGCGTGCGTGCGACGATCGTGCCGCCCAGCAGGTCGCCGAGACGCCGGTGTCCGGGCAGCAGCGAGAGCACGCCGCCGACGACGAGCACATCGATCGGACGCAGCAGGCTGCGCACGAACGCGCGCCCCAGCCCGACGACGCGCTCGCGCTGCGCGTACACGTGCAGGCCGAGCGCGAGCTTCCAGACCGTCGTGCCGAAGAGCGCCTCGCTGACCCACACGTAGAAGAGCGCGATCGCCGCGCCGATCGCGAGCGTCCAGTCGAAGCCGCGCTGCGTGTTCGTCGGCAGGCCGGTGATCGGATTGATCGCGATCAGCGCGTACGCGAGGACGGTGACGACCATCGTCACTTCGCCGACGTCGAGCACGAACGCGCACAGCCGCGCCAGCGTGTAGCCGATCGGGTTGCCGAAATCCAGCGACGTCGCGCCGGGCGGCGTGACGACCTTCGGCCGCCGCCCGAAGAACGGCATCGGCCGTCCGGCGCCCGGCGGCTCGACGACGCCCTGCACCACCTGCGGTCCCGCGCTCGCCGAGTGCGTCGGCGATGAATACGGCTGCGGTCCCGAGCGCGGCTGCCCGGCCGGTGTCGGACGCGCGTCCGCGTTCGAGCCGTGCGGCGGCGGCGCGCCGCTCGGCGATCCCGGACCGGGCTGCGCGGACGATCCTGGCGGCGGCGGCGGGCGGACGGCGCCCATCCCGATGGTCGGGTCGCCGTCTTCGGGGCGCGGGGTCCAGGGCGGGGGCTGCATCGTCGGCGGAAGCTACTCGCGCGCGAAGGGCCGGGTTTCGCCTAGTACGCCGGCGGCGCGTAGACGTTGAACGTCCGCGCTGTCTCGCGTCCGCGGTTCGTGAACCGGTGCGCGACCCCGCGCGGCACCACGACGCTGTCGCCGGCCTGCAGCGTCCGCGTCTCGTCGCCGATCTCCGCCTCCACCTCGCCGCTCACGACGAAGAGCACCTGCTCGCTTCCGGCGTGCTCGTTGCCCTTCCCGCCGCTCTCCCCGCCGCCCGGCTCGAGGTCCATCACTGCCGTCTGCAGCGCGTCGCCGGTGTGCAGCACGTCGAACCAGCCGCGCGCGTCGCCGACGTTCCGTACGTCCATGCCGGCCGTCTACCCGCGCACTACACGAAACCGCTGGCGGCGGTCGCGCCCTTCTTGCGCAGCTCGGCTTGGCGCAGCTCCACGCGCCGCACTTTGCCGCTGCGCGTCTTCGGCAGCTCGCTCACGAACTCGATCTCACGCGGATACTTGTAGGGCGCGGTGACGCGCTTGCAGTGCTCTTGGATCTCACTGACGAGCCGTTCGCTCGGCTCGTAGCCGGGACGCAGCACGATGAACGCTTTCACGACGTTGCCGCGATCGGGATCGGGCGAGCCGACGACGGCGGGTTCGAGCACCGCCGGGTGCTCCATCAGCGCGCTCTCGACCTCGAACGGGCCGATGCGGTACGCACCCGAGGAGATCACGTCGTCGGCGCGCCCGACGAACCAGAAGTAGCCGTCGTCGTCCACGGTCGCGCGGTCGCCGGTCACGTACCATTCGCCGCGGCGCGTGCTCGCCGTCTCTTGCGGGTTCTTGAAGTAGCCGACGAACTGCGAAGGCGGGTTGCCGCGAATCGCGATGTCGCCGGTCTCGCCCGGTTCGCAGATCTTGCCGTTCTCGTCGATGACCGCGACGTCGTGCCCGGGCGTCGGCTTGCCCATCGAGCCCGGCCGCACGTCGAGCCCGGGCCGATTCGCGACGAGCAGCGTGTTCTCGCTCTGCCCGTAGCCGTCGAGGATCGTGATGCCGAACGCCTCGCGCCAGCGCTCGATCACTTCGGGATTCAGCGGCTCGCCGGCGCTCACGCACTTCTTCAGCTTCGGAAGCTTCCAGCGCTTGCCGAGGTCGGGGATCTTCGCGCACAGACGGTATTCGGTCGGCGCCATGCAGAGCGCGCTCACGCCGAGGTCGCGGATCAGATCCATGCGCTGCTCGGGGACGAACGCACCTTCGTGCAGCACGATCGGCGCGCCGCACGACCACGGTCCGAGCAGCACGTTCCACAGCGACTTCGCCCAGCCGGTCGACGAGCTGCACCACACGAGGTCGTCGCGCGTGATGCCGAACCAGTAGGCGGCCTGCACGCGCTTGCCCCACGCGAACGCGACGGTGTGGACGACGCCTTTCGGGTCCTTCGTCGTGCCGCTCGTGTAGATGATGAACGCCATGTCGTCCTTCACCGTCGGGACGCCGTCGAACGGCGTCGCGGCGGCGACGAGCGGCGCGACCGGCGTCCAGCCTTCGCGCTCGCCGCCGACGAGAAAGAACCGCGTCACGCCGGGTGCGTCGGGGCGCATCGCGTCGATCTCCGCCGCGTTCGAGACGTGCCCCACGATCGCGACCGCGTCGCTGTGGTTCGCCCGGTAGGCGAGGTCTTTCGCCCGCAATTGCTCCGCGCTCGGCACGGAGACCGCGCCGATGCGCAGCAGCGCCGTCATGCAGAAGAGCCAGTCGGGGATCTTCGGCAGCACGACGATGACGCGGTCGCCCTTCGCGATCCCGGCTTCGTGAAAGACGGCGGCCCAGCGCTTCGACGCGTCGCTGATCTCCGGGAAGCTGTACTCACGGCGCTTCAGCTCGGTGTCGAGCGCCAGCAGGCCGAGACGGTCTTCTTCCGCGAGACGGTCGACGACGTCGCGGGCGAAGTTGAACTCGGCGGGGACGTTCCAGACGAACTCGGCGTCGCTCATGGCGCGAGGATTCGCACGCCGCGGCGTGGCACCCGCTCGCATGCCGCGTCCGCCGCTCGCCCGCATCTTGCGCGCCTCTTCGATCCGCACGCGCGCGTTCAAGGCCACCGGCGTCCCCGCGATCTTGCTGGGCGCGGCCGCGATCGTGGGCGCCGCCGGCGTCTCGCGCGCGCTCGCCGCCGCGGCGCCCTCGCTCGGCGCCGCGCTGCACGAGGCGACGAACCTCGTGCTCGCGATCCGCGGGCAGGGCGAACGGCGGCGGCTCAGCGGCTGACGGCCGGCGCTCCCGCGGGTGCCGCGTCGTTCGCCGCGACGCGGCGGACGTAGGCGACGAGCTCGGCGGCGCAGTCCTCCACCGGCCGGCGCGCGGTGTCGACGACCAGCTCGGGGGCGGCCGGCGGCTCGTAGGGCGCCGTCACGCCGGTGAAGTCGGCGATCTCGCCGGCGTGCGCGCGTCGGTAGAGGCCTTTCGCGTCGCGCGCCTCGCACGTCGCGCGGTCGGCGCGGACGTAGACCTCGTGGAAGCGGCCCGGGACGACGGCGCGCGCGGCGTCGCGGTCCGCGGCGTTCGGCGAAACGAGCGCGACGATCGCGATCGCGCCGCTGTCGGCGAACAGCCCGGCGACCTCGCCGACGCGGCGGACGTTCTCACGCCGGTCCTCGGCGGAGAAGCCGAGGTCGCCGTTCAGCCCGGTGCGCACCGTGTCGCCGTCGAGGACGTAGGTGTTCCAGCCCGCGGCAAACAGCGCGGCCTCCAGCTCGCGCGCCAGCGTCGACTTTCCCGCGCTCGGAAGCCCGGTGAGCCAGACGACGGCGCCGCGGTGGCCCCAGCGCGCGGCTCGCCGCTCGGCATCGACACCCGATCGCTGCGCCGCGACGTTCGGCGAGCTGCGCCGCGCGCGGCGGTTCACGACCGCGCGCACCAAGCCGCCTCCGCCGATCGCGTCGCCGCGGTAGAGCGCGAACCGCCCCAGCGACGATGCGGGGCGTGTCTCGACGATCGCGGGCTCCGTGCAGCGCAGCCGGACCTCGTAGACCTCGTTGCGTTCGAGCGCCTCCGCGGCGACGCGCTCGCCCGTCGCGACGTCGATGCGCGCGTCGATGCGCTCGACGACGACGCCGGTGTCGCGCGTGCCGCAGCGCATCTGCGCGAAGTCGCCCGCTGCGAGCCGCTCCTCGCCGAGCCAGAACACCGTCACGTCGAGCGCTTCGGCGATCGCCGGGACGGCGGCGGGATCGGCCAGGACGTCGCCCGGCCGCACGAACGGCACGCCGCGGAGCCGCACGCCGATCGCCGTCCCCGCCGGCGCGCGCTCGGGCGCCGCCGGAAACGCGATCAGCTCTTCGACGTGCGAGCCTTCGCCGGACGGAAGGATGACGACGTCGTCGCCTGCGCGCAGCACGCCTTCGTCGACGGTGCCGACCGCGATCCGAACCTCGTCGCGGCGATACACGTCCTGCACCGGCAGCCGCATCGGCACGTCGCGATCCCGCCGCGCCTCCGGCAGCGCGTCGAGCGCTTCGAGCAGCGTCGGGCCCTCGTGCCACGGCATGCGCGCGCCGCGCGCGACGACGCCGTCGCCGTCGCGCGCGACGGCCGGGACGATCGCGCGCAGCTCGAGCCCGGTGCGCTGGGCGAGCGTGCGCGCTTCGCCGGCGACCGCATCGAACCGCTCGCGCGCGAAATCGACCGCGTCCATCTTGTTCACGACGACGATCGCGTCGCGCACGCCGAGCAGCGGCAGCAGCAGCGCGTGCCGGCGCGTCTGCTCCGAGACGCCTTCGCGCGCGTCCACGACGAGCACGGCTGCGCGCGCGTCGCCCGCCGCGCTCACCGCGTGCCGGACGAACTCGCGATGTCCCGGCGCGTCGATCACTTCGTACCGCCGCTGCGGCGAGCGGAACCACACCCGCGACGCGTCGATCGTCACCGCTTGATCGCGCTCGACCTGAAATGCGTCCAGCAGAAACGACAGCTCCAGCGGAACGCCGCGCCGCTCCGACGCGCGGCGCAGCTCGTCGAGGCGCCCGTCGGGGAAGCCGCCGGTGTCGAGCACGAGCCGCGCGACGAGCGTCGACTTGCCGTGGTCGACGTGCCCCGCGAAGACGACCGGGAACGCGCGCTCGCTCACATGTACCCCGCCGCGCGCAGCCGCTCGAACGCGTCTTCGCTCTCGTGATCCATCGCGCGGCCCGCGCGCTCGGGCGCCGTCGTCGCTTCGAGCTCGGCGATCAGCGCGTCGAGCGTCGCCGCTTCGCTCGCGATCGGAAAGGTGATGTTGCTCTCGCCCAGACTGCGGAAGCGCCTGCCGTCGCGCGCGAGGTAGAGCGGACAGAACGGGATCCCTTCGCGCTGCGTGTAGCGCCACACGTCCAGCTCGGTCCAGTGCAGCAGCGGATGGATACGCAGATGCGCGCCGTCGGGCACCGCCGTGCGGTAGTAGTCCCACAGCTCGGGCGGCTGATCGCGGAAATCCCACGAGCCGTCCTCGCGCCGCGGGCTGAAGACGCGGTCCTTCGCGCGCGTCGCCTGCTCGTCGCGACGGATCCCGAGGATCACGCCTTTCCAGCGCTCGCGCCGCACGAGCTGCTTCAGCCCTTCGGTCTTGCGCGCCGCGGCACGTCCCGCAGGCGGAAGCGTCTGGTCGACCTCGGCCTCGCCCGGACACGCTTCGTTCCGGTACTCGAGCCCCCACGCGGCGATCATCTCGTCGCGAAACGCGTACACTTCCGGAAACTCGAGCCCCGTGTCGAGCAGCGATACCGGAAACGGAACGCGCCCGAGAAACGCCTTGCGGGCGAGCCAGAGCAGCGCGGTGCTGTCCTTTCCGATCGACCACAGCATCCCCAGCGGCGCCACGCGGCGGTACGCTTCGCGCAGGACGAAGATCGCGCGCTCCTCCAGCTCGTCGAGATCGCTCACCTCGGAAGTATCGGTCAAACCGGCGACGGTGGTACAGTCGTTCGGTGTCGTCCGGTCCGCATCAGCGCTCGCTCGCCTCGGCTGCCGTTCTGGATGCGGTCGTCGCGGCGTCGCGCGTGGCCGGGGACGCGATCCGCGCCTGCGAGCCCACTCGCGAGGAGGACGTCGAGTGGAAGGGCGACGGCTCGCCGCTCACGCGGGCCGATCTCGCCGCGAACGCGGTCCTGCTCGACGCGCTGAAGGCCGCGCTCCCCGGTGTGCCGGCCATCTCCGAAGAGACCTACGCACGCCGCGAGAGCGCGCCGCCGGCGCGGTTCTGGCTGATCGACCCGCTCGACGGCACGCGCGAGTTTCTCGCCGGCAACGGCGAGTACACCGTGAACGTGGCGCTGATCGAGAACGGCGTCCCGGTGCTCGGCGTCGTTCATGCGCCGGCACGCACGCTCACGTACGCGGCGCTGCGCGGCGGCGGCGCCCGGCGCATCGACGCCGCGGGGACGCATGCGATCGCCGCCGACCGGGCGCCGCGCGAGCCGGTGGTCGCGGTGAGCCGGTCGCACCCCGGCATCGCGCTCGCGACGTTCCTGGCCGCGCTTCCGCCGCACCGCACGGTTCCGCTGGGCAGCTCGCTCAAGCTGTGCATGGTCGCGGACGGCGGCGCGCACCTCTATCCACGGCTCGGACCGACGTCGTGGTGGGACACCGCCGCGGCGCAGGCGGTCGCCGTCGAGGCGGGCGCCGCCGTCACCGCGCTGGACGGAACGCCGTTACGTTACGACGGTCCCTCGATCCTCAACCCCGCCTTCGTGTGCGCGTCCCTCCCGCGCGCGACATGGGAGGCGGCGGCACAGCGGGTCCTGGCGCTCACCACGGAGCGATGACCCGGAAGACGATCCGCCGCGGCGCGTTCCACTGCGTCGTGTTGAATCCGTTCTCCACTTTGATCAGATAGCGCTTGTCGAGGAGATTGTCGACCGACAGCTCGTAGCCGAGATGCCGCCCGACCGGCGCACGGCCGAGCGCGGCGTTCAGCTCGAAATGCGACGGAAGCCGCCCGCCCGTGCCGTTGAGAAAGTCCACCGGGAACCCCGACCCGTACTGTGTCTCGAGCGTCGCGTAGCTCTTCCGGTCTGGCGCGAAGCGGCGCGTCACGTACGCGTCGCCGACGTAGGTCTCGTCGTGGTCTTCCGGCTCGAGCGTCAGATCGTTGACGTCCGGCGGCGCGAAGAGGAACGTTCCGCCCGAGACGCCTCCCGCCAGCGAGCGCGAGTACGTGAACGAGACGCCCGTGTCGCTCGACGCCGTCGAGCGGACGTACCGGCCTTCGATCCCGCGCGTCACGCCGATCGCGCTGTTGTAGACCGCGAACAGCGGCGTGTTCAGCAGGTTCGTCGTGTCGAGCACGTTCACGACGTTGCGGTCGAACGCGTTCACGTACAGCCGCTGCCCCGGCGCGAAGACGTGCGCGACGCCCAGCTCGAGGTACGTGTCGCGCTCCGGCTGCAGATCGTAGACCGGAGTCGCGGTCGACGCGGTGTCGGTGACGACCGCTTCACGGCGCGTGTCCTCGAGCCCCGGCGCAGCATACAGGCGTCCGTAGTAGGCATGGAAGATCGTGTCGGGCGCGAGCGCCACATCCGCTTCGAAGCGCGGGCTGAGCTGACTCCCCGACACATAGCCCGTGCTGCGGTCGTAGCGCAGTCCGGGCTTGAGCGTGAGCGCGGGACTCGCGTCCCACACGTCCTCGACGTAGGCCGCCGTCGCCGAGCCGCGCTGCGCGGTGTCGTCGGCGAAGGTGTTCACGCCGCTCGGATTCTCGCCCGGCGCGAACGCGATCGTGACGTTCGAGCGGAACGACTCCTGCTGCAGGTCGACGCCGTACGTCAGCGTGTGGCGCGCGCTGGTGCGCTCCTTCTCGAGCCGCAGCCCCACGTACGTCGCTTCGCGGTCCTGCACGAGCCCGTTCGCCGGACAGTCGTAGCCGTTCACCACCGGCGTCGTGCAGCTCTGCGGCGTCGCGGCGGTGCCGACCAAGTAGCCCTGCACGTCGGCGGCGAGATCGCCGTCGTACGCGACCCTGTTGTAGCGCGTCCACGGTACGATGCGGAAGAAGCCGTTGCCGTCCTTGTCGTCGTGCGTGAACGAGAGCGCCGCGAAGCGGTCGTATTCGCGCTGCACGTCGTCCTGCGAGGGCAGCGAGACTTCGCCGGCCGTCGTATCGTTCGGGTTCGTGTTGATCGGGATCTGATACGTCGCGTACTGGTTCGCGACGTCGAACGCGAGCGTGTCGCGCGCGCTCATCGGCAGCGCGACACGCAGGAACTGGTTCGTGGTCGACGAGGCGTCATGGATCGCGTTCTCGCTCGGCGTGTCCAGCCCGCGATCCGACGCGAGGTTGTCGACGGCGAGCGCGACTTGCGCGCGCCCGACGTCGAAGCGTTTCACGAGCTGCGCTTCCTGCGTCCCCTGCTCGCCGCTGCCGAGCAGCAGCATGCCAGGCCCGGGCGGATTCTCGAACGGCAGGCTCTGGACGTTCACGAGCGCGCCCATGCGCGAGCCGCCGAACTCGGCGGGAAACGCGCCGGTGAACACTTCGATCGCGCCCACGTCGCGCGGGTCGATGAGGTTCGCGAAGTTGGAGCTCGTCGACGAGGGCAGCGGCGCGCCGTCCAGCTCGTAGCTGATGCCGTGGAAACCGTGCGCGACCGGCTCGTCGTACGAGAACCGCACGATCCCGGGCAGCGTCTCGATGACGCGGTCGATGCTCGTGTTCACCGGCAGCGCGGCGATCTGGTTCGAGGAGATCGTGTTCACGGACACGGGCGTTCCGCGCAGTCCGGTGGTCGTGCCGCGCGTCGTCCCGATCCGGGCGATCGGAACGAGGGCGACGTCGACGACCGCGCCGGTGTCGACGTCGACGGTCGCCTCGGCCGTGCCCTCCGGCGTGGACGCGTGGAGGCGGTAGCGGCCGAACGGGACGCGCGGGAAGGCGAACTGTCCCTGCGCGCCGGTTTTCGTCGTCAGCGAGGCGTCGGGGCCGGTCAGGCTGACGACGACGTTCGCCAGGGGGTGGTGATCGGGGCGCGTGAGCGTCCCGCGGACGACGCCGGTGACGTCGGCCCGGGCGGGGAGGCTCGCCGCAACGACGGCGAGACCCGCCCAGGCGAACGCCGCGAGCGCCGCGAGGATGCGGTGCATGCGTTGCTTTCTTGGGCTCGGAGGTGAGTGGGTCGGTCAGGCGAGCGCGAGAGCGACCCAGACCGGGGGAGCCCGTGACGGGCGCCGCCGGGCCAGCGCCACGCCGCATGCGGCGGGCGCCTCCGAGAGCAATACGAGACGAGGGGCGTGCGGCGGCGCGAGCAGCAGGCGCAGCGCGCGGACCAGCGCGACGACGAAGCGGCGCGCGAACGCGACGACGATGCGGGCGGCGAGGGCCGCCGCGACCGCGCCGAACAACGAGAGCAGCACGACGAACCCGGCGGCCAGCGCGAGCAGCGCGGCGTCCGGCAGACCGTCGGAGAGCACGAGAGCGCCGACGGGCGGCGCGGCCGCAGCGGCGATCAGCGCGGCGCGCGGGACGAGCCCGCAGCGCAGCACGAGGCGTGCCGAGGCGACCGCCATCTCACGCGGCGAGGCGCGAAGCGCCAGCAGGCAGACGAGCGCAAGGAGGTAGAGCCCGCCCGCGGCGGCCGCGGCCCAGACCAGAACCGGGCAGAGGGGGGCGACGCCCGCGGCGAGCGCGCCGGACCGATCCGGGTCGCCGGCGATCTGCACGCCGTGCCAGGTGAGGCGGAACGCGCAGATGCAGACGCCGGCGCGCGCGAGCGCCGCCGCGGCGACCGCGAAGCTCCCCGCCAGCGCGGCGACGAGCGCGATCCCGGTCAGTCGGTCTCGTCGGCCCGAACGCATCTCAGCCAGAGCAACGGCCTCCCGTCAGCCGCGGATGCCGGAAGCCGTTCCGGCGGCCGGTGCGAACGAGCATAGCACGCCGGCGCGAACCGCGCACGCAGGCGGCGGGCCGGCGGGTGCCGTGCGCGGCGGGGTCGTAGACGGGCCGGCCGTGATCGATCAAGAGATTCAGGTGCTCCTCCGCCGCACGATGCCCGATGCGCGCGTCCAGGTCTACGACATGACCGGCACCATGGACCATCTGGAGGTGTTCGTGGAGTCGAAAGCGTTCGCGGGCGTCTCCCCGCTCGACCGGCATCGGATGGTCGAGCGCGCGCTGGCCCCGGCGCGCGCCGACGGGCGCATCCACGCCCTCCAGATTCGCACCGCCACCCCCGAGGACACCCATGGCTGACCTGCAAGACGAGATCAACCGCGAGATCGCCGAGAACGCGATCCTCGTCTACGGCAAAGGAACGAAAGACGCGCCGCGTTGCGGCTTCACGCTCGAGACGATCCAGTTCTTCAACGCGTTCGGCTACCCGTTCGAGGTGATCGACGTGCTGGAGAACATGCCCAAGCGTCAGGCGCTCTCCGAGCTGACCGACTGGCCGACGCTGCCGAAGGTCTTCATCAAGGGCCAGTTCTACGGCGACACCGACATCCTCGAGCCGATGGCGCGCAGCGGCGAGCTGACGAAGGTGCTCGACGCGGCGTTCGAAGGGACCGGCGTCCAGCCCACGATCCGTCTCTCCTAGCGCGTTCGTGCTGTCGCTGTACGAGGCGGGGGGCGAAGCCGGCTGGCTTCGCTCCTTTCGTTTCGCGCTCGAGCTGCGGCCGCGCTTCTGCGAGACCGACGCGCTGGGCCACGTCAGCAACACCGTCTACACCTCGTACTGGGAAGCGGCGCGGCTGCGCTATTTCGAGGCGCTCGGCGAAGCCGCCGACTCGCCGCGCCGCGTGCTCGCCTTCAGCCACATGGCGGTCGAGATCGCGACGCGGATGCTCCGCCCGTGCTTCTACGACGAGGAGCTGCTGCTGCACGCGCGCGTCGTCGCGATGGGCCGTTCGAGCCTGACGTTCGAGCACGCGCTCAGCGCCGTCGAAGACGGCGAGATCCGGGCGATCGGAAGGATCGCGGTGGTCGCTTCGGACGGCGAGCGCGCAATCCCGTGGACGGCTGGGCAGCGCGCGAAGATCGAAGCGTTCGAAGGGCGTTCCTTTCCGCTGCCGGCGGCCGCCGAGCAATGAGAAAAGGGCCGCGTCGACGACGCGGCCCTTTTCGCGAGCGATGCTCGGGTTCGGTCAGCGCTGCGCCGCGTAGGGTGCGCGCGAGCCGAACAGGTAGCTGAGCGAGATCCGGATGTCGCGCGGTCCGTACGCGTTCGCGTTGAGGACCGCGTCGCTCACCGGGTTCCCGCTGTACGTCGCACCCGGCACCAGCGGCTGGTGGAAGCCGGCGTACTCGGTGATGTACGCGTTGCCGTACGTGTTGAAGAGGTTGTCGACGTCGACGTTCAGGTAGAACCCGTGGTGCCCGACCGGCGCGCGGGCGTTGATCCCCGCGATCGTGAACGCCGGCAAGAAGAACGAGTTGTTCGGGCCGTAGTACGTCGTGTTGAAGGCGAGCAGCGCGCCCGACGCGGTCCGCCAGCTGATCTCTCCGTAGCCCTGCGAGTACGGGATCGGCTGGTTCGAGACACCCTGGTAGCCGCCGTAGAAGTTCGGGCCGACGATGATCCCTTCGTTCCGGGAGATCACGGTCGATCCCGGCACGGTGTAGAACGAGGACGGGATGTTCACCGGCGTCGCGTGCATGAGCGAGCCCTGCAGCACGAAGCCGAAGCCGCTCGGAACGACCCGCTTGATGCCGAGCTCGATCCCCTCGTAGCGCGCCCGCGCGAGGTTGGTCGCGCCGGAGCTGTAGAGCGGAACCGTCGTCGCCGGGCCGGTCGGATGCCCCGTGGTGTCGCCCGGCAGATACGTCGGCAGCGTCACCGATCCGTTCAGATACTGCGACGTCGAGATGAGCTGGTTCCACAGGTTCGTGTCGTAGAGGTCCATCGTCGCGACGGTCGCGCCGTCGGCCGAGACGCGCGCGTCGGCGCCGAGGTCGTAGCCGAACGAGGTCTCCGGCTTGATGTTCGGGTTCGCTTCGGTGTTGGTGGCGAACGCGTTCGTGTTGCGGTCGATGACCGGCGTCGTCGTGCCCTGCGAGTAGAGCGCGAGGTACGGCGGCGCGATCGCCGAGCCGGCCGAGGCGCGAATCGACACGTTCGGGTTCGCGCGGTACGTCAGACCGAGCCGCGAGTCGAAGTGGCTGATCTGCTGGTTCTGGAACGTCGACCCGAAGTTGGTCGAGTAGTGGGTGTCGTACGTGTTGAAGTAGTTCGAGAACTGCACGCCCATCCGCGGCCCGACGCTCGCGATCGCCCGCAGCAGCAGCGTGTTGAAGAGCTGCGTCGAGGTCGGCGGAACGGTGATGTAGCACGAGCTGCACCCGACCTTGTACGTTCCGATCTGGTAGCTTCCGGTCTCGGACTTCGTGGTGTTGTACTCCGCGCTCAGCATGTCGCCGCTGTCGGGCGCGCCGAACGGGTGGTCGAACTCCGCGGAGTACCCGTAGAGCCGGTCTTCCTCGCTGCTGTTGAAGTACGATCCCGGCTCGGCGATGGTCGCCGTCTGTCCGGTGAAGGTCGTCGGCGTCGGAGCCGTGGTGACGCCGCCGGGGCCTTTGCACACGGTTGCGCTCGAATACGCGTAGCCGGGCGGGCACAGCGAGAGCGTCCCGTAGATCGGGGCCTGAAGCGTCGCGACGGCGCTCGGCACGTTCTGGCCGTTGTACTGCAAACGGCTGATCGAGGCGGAGTAGCCGCGGACGAGCAGGTTGTTGTTGCCGATCTGCGTGCGCGCTTCCGCCTGGAAGATGGGCTCGTTGTTCACTTCCCACTCGTGCGCAGGCGCGTAGACGTTCTGCTCGACGAGGTTGACGCTGCCGGGCTGCGGACCGATGTTCGGATAGCCGTACGCGGCGCCCGGAAGGAACGTCGACGGATCCAGGTAGAGATGATTGCCGTTCTGCTCGGTCCAGGTCTGGCTGCCGAGATAGCTCGCGGTGACGCTCGTCACCGGCGAGATGTCGTAGCGGAACTTCACGAGCTCGCTGTGGTTGTCGAACGTCGAGCTGATCGGCAGTCCGCCGTACAGTGCGGTCTCGCTCTGCGCGTTGTAGCGCGTCGGCGTGCCGGCGATGATCGGCGAGTTGACGGGGTTCGCCGCGATGACCTGGCCGTTGATCGTCCAGGACGAGCTGACCGGGCTGTACCACGTCGAGTTGTAGAGGGGACCTTGCGTTCCGTCGACGGCGTAGTCGACGACGACGCCCAGCTTCCCGAAGGTGTTCGAATAGCCGAAGTTCGAGAACTGCCCGCCGAACGAGTCGAAGCCGGTCGTCTCGAATCCGCTCGGCGTCTTGGTCGGATCGAGCGTTCGGAAGTTCACCGTCCCGCCGATCGCGTAATTGACCTCGGGCGCCTCGGCGCCGGGGCCCTTCACGACCTCGATCGAGCCGAGCACGTACGGGCTCAGGAACGTCGTGACGTAGTCGCCGTACGCGCCGACCGAAACGGGATGCCCGTCGATCAGCGACGCGGTCTCGAACGAGAGCCCGCCGCGGATGTTCGGAAACGTGATCGCACCCGGAGCCGCGCCGTTCCCCGACGTCGCGGGGAGGCTGATGACCAGGCCCGGCTGCTCGTTGAGCACGTTGCGGACCTGCGGCTGCCCTTGGTCGATGAACGCCTGCGTCGTGACGACGTTGACCGACGCCGGCGACGTGTTGAACTGCGCGCGAGAGAACGTCGTGCGCGTCGAGCCGATCTGTCGCAGCGACGTCAGCGTCGGAATCGCGAGCTGCACGTTCAGCGTCGCCGGCTGCCCGGCGACGACCGCGAAGTCTTGCTCCGTTCCGGTCTGGTAGCCGGGGCGCTGCACGGCGACCTGATAGACGCCGGCGGCGACCGACGAGATCAGGTACTGTCCCTGCGCGTCGCTCGTGGCGGTGTAGGTGTGGGGTCCGGTGAGCGTGATCGTCGCGCCGGCGACGGGGCTTCCGGACGGGTCGGTGACGACGCCGGACACCTGCGACGTCGTCGCGGATGCCGGAGCGGCCGGGGCCGGCGGCGTGGTCTGCGCGAACGCCGGAGCCATGCTGAGAGGCCCTCCGACGACAACGCAAATCACCGCCATGCTCAAGACGCGTGACCGTTGAAGCACGTGCCCTCCTCGTGGTGTGGGTGATGATGCCGCGGCGTACCCTCCACCGCGTCCTCGTGGGCGCTTTAAGGTCGTTCTGAGGAAAGCCTTCTCGCCTTCTTCCCTCGCACGGGAAAACGAGGCGCGCGCCGAACCCGCCGCCCATGCCGCGGCATTGGCTGTTCAAGTCGGAGCCCGACACGTACTCGCTCGCGGACTTGGAGCGGGACGGTCGCACGGAGTGGTCGGGTGTCCGCAGCTTCCAGGCGCGCAATCTCATGCGCGAGATGAAAGCCGGCGACCCCGGCTTCTTCTACCATTCGAGCACGAAGCCGCCGGGGATCGCCGGCGTCTGCGAAGTCGTCGCCGAAGCGCATCCGGACAGCACGCAGTTCGATCGCTCGAGCGAGTACTACGATCGCACGTCGAAGCGCGACGATCCGAAATGGTGGTGCGTCGACGTGAAGTTCGTCCGCGCCTATCCGCGGCTGATCCCGATCGACGAGCTGCGCGCGATCCCCGCGCTCGCGTTCATGCCGCTCCTGCGGCGCGGCCAGCGGCTCTCGGTGCAGCCGGTCACCGACCAGGAGTGGGAGCTGATCGAGCGCCTCGTGCGCTGACGCTCAGACCGCCTGGTAGCGCTCCAGGAATACCTGCTGCGCCGCGACCGCGGGCTCGCCGGGCAGGTGCGCGCGGCGCACGTACGTCCCGTCCGGCTGCAGCATGCGCGTCTTCACGTCGTCGGCGAGGTAGACCGCGAGGATCTCGTCCGCGATCACGTCGCGCAGCAGCGGGTCGAGGACCGGAACGACCGTCTCCACGCGGCGGTCGAGGTTGCGCCCCATCCAGTCGGCGCTGCCGATGTAGACCTCGCGGTCGCCGCCGTTCTCGAAGACGAAGATCCGCGAGTGCTCGAGGAAGCGGCCCACGATGCTGCGCACGCGGATCGACTCGCTCACGCCCGGGATGCCCGGCCGCAGCACGCACATGCCGCGCACGATGAGCTCGATCGGGACACCGGCCTGCGAGGCGCGATACAGCAGCTGCGTGGTCGCCGCGTCGCTGATCGCGTTCAGCTTCGCGACGATCGACGACGGCCGTCCCGCGCGCGCGTGCTGCGTCTCGCGCTCGATCAGCTCCTCGAATCCCCGCCGCAGCCCGACCGGAGCGACGAGGAGCTGCTCGTAGGTGTCCGCTTTCGAGAAGCCGGTCAGCGCGTTGAACAGCTGCGTCGCGTCGACGCCGAGGTCGGCGCGGCACGTGAAGAGCGAGAGATCGGTGTAGACGCGCGCCGTCTTGTCGTTGTAGTTGCCGGTGCCGAAGTGCATGTAGCGCCGGATCCCGTCCGGCTCGTTGCGTACGACGAGCGTCACCTTCGCGTGCGTCTTCAGCCCGGCGACGCCGTACACGACGTGCGCGCCGACGCGCTCCAGCGTGCGCGCCCAGTGGATGTTGTTCTCTTCGTCGAACCGCGCTTTCAGCTCGATCAGCGCCGCGACTTGCTTGCCGCTTTCCGCTGCCTCGAGGAGCGCGCTCACGACCGGCGAGCTTCCGCCGGACGTGCGGTACAGCGTCTGCTTGATCGCGAGCACGTCCGGGTCGCTCGCCGCTTGCCGCACGAACTGGACGACCGGATCGAACGACTCGTACGGATGGTGCAGCAGGACGTCGCCTTCACGGATCACCGCGAACAGATCGGGCTGACCGATGAGCCGCTTCGGGATCGAAGGCGTGAACGGCGGATCGTGGAGCGCCGGCTCGTCGATGCTCGCGAGCGTCCACAGATCGTTCGTGCCCATCATGCGCACGACGTCGTAGCAGTCGCGCTCGTCCAGCTCGAGCGCTTCGAGCAGCTTCGCGCGCATATGCGACGGCGTCCCCGGCTCGACTTCCAGGCGGACCGGCTCGCCGAAGCGCCGGCGCCGCAGCTCCGACTCGATCGCGCGCAGCAGATCGTCGGCCTCGTCCTCCTGCAGGTCGAGATCGGCGTCGCGCGTGACGCGGAACGCATGCGAGGCGATGACGCGCAGCCCCGGAAACAGCGCCTCGAGGTTGTGCGCGATGATGTCCTCGAGCATCACGAACCAGCGCTGGCCGCCGGGCGCCGCGTCGACCGCGACGAACCGCGGCAGCAACGGCGGCACCTTCACGCGCGCGAAGTGCGTCACGTCGCCTTCGGCGGCGCTCGTCTCTTCCAGCTCGACGGCGAGCGAGAGCGACAGGTTCGAGATGTACGGGAACGGATGTCCTTTGTCGATCGCGAGCGGGGTCAGCACCGGGAACACGCGCTCGTCGAACCAGCGCCGCATCGAGCGGCGCGTCACGGAATCGAGCTCCTCGTAGCGCAGGACCCGAATCCCGTGCGCGGCGAGAGCCGGGAGCAGCTCGTCGAACAGGCAGGCGTCGATGCGCGCCAGCGACTCGCGCAGGCGCGCGCTCACCAGCACGAGCTGCTCTTCGGGGAGCAGCCCGTCTTCGCTGCGCCGATGGACCTCGGCCGCCATCTGCTGCATCAGCCCGGCGATCCGGATCATGAAGAACTCGTCGAGGTTCGTTCCGTAGATCGCAATGAACTTGAGCCGCTCGAGGAGCGGGTTGCGCTCGTCGAGCGCCTCCTCCAGGACGCGGTCGTTGAAGGCCAGCCACGACAGCTCGCGGTTGATGTACAGCGCCGGATCGGCGAGATCGCGCGGCGCCCCGACCGCCGGGGGGCGGACCTCCGAGGCGATCTGCGAACCGGTGAGCATGATCCCGGAGCGCTTCGGCGCGTGAGCGCGGACTTCTTCGCCCACCTCGCGGCGCACGTGACGCTGGCGGGATCCGCGCTCGCCCTCGCGCTCGCGATCGGCGTGCCGCTCGCCGTCTTCGCCGCCGACCGGGCGCTCCCCCGATCGCTGCTGCTCGCGCTCGCCGGAGGATTCCGGGTGGTCCCGTCGCTCGCGATTCTCACGCTCGCGCTGCCGCTGCTCGGCCTGGGCTTCCGGCCGGCGCTCCTCGCGCTGACGGTGCTCGCGCTCCCGCCGATCGTCGTCAACACCGACGTCGGGCTGCGCTCGGTGCCGGTCGCGACGCTCGAAGCGGCGCGCGGGACCGGGATGACGCCGCGGCAGGTCGGCCGTCTGGTGCGCTGGCCGCTGGCGCTTCCGGTGGTGGCGATCGGCGTTCGCACGGCGGCCGTCGAGGTGATCGCGTCCGCGACGTTGGCGGCGTTCATCGGCGGCGGCGGGCTCGGCGACTACATCGTCGGAGGGCTGCAGACCAACGATCTGCGCGAGCTCGGGCTCGGCGCGGTCTCCGTCGCGGCGCTCGCGCTCGCCGCGGACGCGCTGCTCGCGGCGCTGCAGCGGCGGCTCGCCGCGTGAATCGCGGCGCGGCGCTCGCGCTGCTCGGCGCGGTCCCCCTCGCCGCGAGCTGCGGCGCTCGCGGCGCGGCGCGCACGGGCTCGAAGAACTTCACCGAGGAGCTCATCCTCGGCGAGCTGTACGCGCAGGCGCTGGAGCGCGCCGGGATCGCGGTCGCGCGGCGGCTCGACCTCGGCGCGACGCCGATCGCGATGAACGCGCTGCTCCGCGGCGACATCGACGTGTATCCGGAGTATACCGGAACCGCGCTGCTCAACGTGCTCGGCCTCGCGCCGATCAGCGACGCGCGACGGGCGTACGACACCGTCGAGCGCGCCTACCGCGAGCGCTTCGACCTGATCTGGCTGGACGCGTCGCCGTTCGACGACTCGAACGCGCTGGCGTCCACGCGCGCGCTCGCCGACCGCTACCGTCTGCGCACGCTCAGCGAGGTGTCCCGCGCGGCACCGCGGCTCACGCTCGGAACGGTGCCGGAGTTCCTGCGGCGCGAGGACGGCCTCCCCGGCCTGCGGCGGCGCTACGGCGGCTTCCGATTCAAGCGCATCGTGCAGCTGGACAACGGGCTGAAATATCAGGCTCTCGCGCACGGCGACGTGGATGTCGTCGTCGCGTTCACGACCGACGGCGAGATCGCCGCGGAGGCGCTCATCGTGTTCGAGGACGACAAGCATCTGTTCCCGGCCTATCAGGCGGCGCCGGTCGCGCGGCCCCAAGCGCTGCGCGCCTTTCCGAAGCTCGCGCCCGCGCTGAACGCGCTCGCACCCCGGCTCACGACCGTCGCGATGCGCGCGCTGAACCTGCAAGTCGACGGACCGCTGCAGCGCGAACCGGCCGACGTGGCGCACGACTTCCTCGAGCGCGTGCATGTCGCCTGAAGGCGCGCGCGTCGAGCTGAGCGGCGTCGGCGTGCGCTATCCGGGCGGCGCGCACGCGGTCCGCGAGGTCGACCTCGCGATCGCGCCGGGCGAGCTGGCCGTCTTCCTCGGGCCGTCCGGCTGCGGGAAGAGCACGCTGCTGCGAACGATGAACCGGCTCGTCGAGCCGACCGACGGAACGGTGCTGATCGACGGCGTGGACGTGCGCCGGCAGGACCCGACCGAGCTGCGGCGGCGCATCGGCTACGTGATCCAGGCGGTCGGACTGTTTCCGCACTACACGGTCGCGCAGAACGTCGCCGTCGTTCCGCGGCTGCTGGGCTGGGATCGCGCGCGCATCGCGAAGCGCGTCGACGAGCTTCTGGCGCTGGTCGCGCTCGAGCCGGCGAAGTATCGCGAGCGCCGGCCGCGCGAGCTTTCCGGGGGCGAAGCGCAGCGCGTCGGCGTCGCTCGCGCGCTCGCCGCGGAACCGCGCCTGCTGCTGATGGACGAACCGTTCGCCGCGGTCGACGCGATCGTGCGGGCCGCGCTGCAGGAGCAAACCGCGCGCGTCCATCGCGAGTTGGGAACCACGATCGTCTTCGTCACCCACGACGTCGACGAGGCGCTGCGGCTCGCCGATCGCGTCGTCGTCATGAACGCCGGGCGCATCGTGCAGGCCGACGCGCCGGAGCGGCTCCTCGACGCGCCGTGCGGAGACTTCGTGCGCGACCTCGTCGGCGTCGACGCCGAGACGCGCCGCCTCACCGCGGCGCGCCCGCTGATCGAGCGCTGACGTGTCGTACGCCGCGACGCACCTCCGCACGCTCGCCGCGCTCACGCTGCAGCACCTCGCGCTCGTCGCGGTCTCGCTCGCGATCGCGCTTGCGATCGCGTTTCCCGCGGGCATCGTCGCGGCGCGCAACGCGCGCCTCGGCGCCGCGATCATCGGCACCGCCGGGGTGCTCTACACGATTCCGAGCCTCGCGCTGCTCGCCGCCCTCGTCGTCGCGCTCGGGATCGGACCGCAGTGTGCGATCGTCGCGCTGGTCGTCTACGCGCAGCTCGGGCTCGTGCGCGGCATCGTCGCCGGGCTGCGCGGCGTCGATCCCGCCGTCGTCGATGCGGCGCGCGGGCTCGGGCTCTCGCCCGCGCAGCGGCTGCTGCGCGTGGAGCTGCCCGCGGCGCTCCCCGTGATCCTGGCCGGCGTGCGCATCGCCGCGGTGACGCTGATCGCGCTCGCGACCGTCGCCGGCTGGATCGCCGCGGGCGGGCTCGGAACGCTCATCTTCGACGGTCTCGCCGAGCACCACGACGGCCCGATCGTCGCGGGCGCGCTCGCCGCGGCGCTCCTGGCGATCGCCGCCGATGCGGCCCTGCGCGCCTGCGAGCGCGCGGTCCGCACGTGACGGGCGCCGTTCGGGCTTACGCGAGCACGAAGAGCGTCAGCGCGTAACGCGCGGCCGCGTCGGTGTACGTCCGCAGCTCGCGGAAGCGGCTGCGCCCCGCGAGCGCGATCATCTCCTCCCGCGCGAACTTGTAGGACGACTCCGTGTGAATCGCTTCGCCGGCGCCGAACTCGACGACGAGATCGCACGCGCCGACGCGGACGCGCTGCGCTCGCTCGCTCACGAGGAACGACTCGACCGCGCCGCGCTCGTCGTTCCACCGCGCGCGAAAGCGAAACGCGGCCAAGTCGAAGTCCGCGTCCAGCTCGCGATTCATCCGCGCCAGCACGTTCTTGTTGAACGCGGCGGTGACGCCGAGCGCGTCGTCGTACGCCGGCTCGAGGATCGACGCATCCTTCTTCAAGTCGTAGCCGATCAGCAGCGCGTCGCCGCGCCGCAGCGCCCCGCTCAGCAGCCCCAGCAGCTCTTCCGCCTCGGCCGGTTCGAAGTTTCCGATGTTGGAGCCGAGGAAGAGCGCGAGCGCCCGCTCGTCGGTGCGCAGCCGCTTCTCGCGGAGCAGCCTGAAGTAGTCGCTCGCGTACGCGACGACGCGCAAGCGCCGGTACGAGCCGACGAGCGCGAGCGCCGCTTCGGTCAGCGCCTCCGGTGAGATGTCGATCGGGTGAAAGGTCAGCGACGGCTGGCCGGCGAGGACCGCGTCGATCAGCAGCCGCGTCTTCATCGCGCTGCCGCTGCCCAGCTCGACGAGCTCCAGCGGCGCGCCGAGCGCGCCGACGATCTCCCCGCCGTACGTCGCGAGCAGATCGCGCTCGATTCGCGTCAGATAGTATTCCGGGAGCCGGGTGATCGCTTCGAACAGCGCGGAGCCCAGATCGTCGTAGAAATACTTCGGCGAGAGCCTGAACGGACGCGTCCCGAGCCCCGCGCGCACGTCGTCGGCGAACGACGCGACCCGCGCGGGATTCGGCTCGCGGTGGAGGACGAAGCGGTCCGCAACGGCCGCGCGCGGCGAGGGCGTCATGTGCGCCGTTGAACCCCGGAGCGGACGCCTGGTTTGCATCGCCGGCGCCGGGAACGAAGCGCTCGCATGCCGCCGGCCGCGCGGTCGGGGAACAACGTGAGCGGCGACCTTCGAGGAGATGCCATGATCGGTGAGCAGGTTACGATCGACGCTCCGAACGGGGCGATGCAAGCGTATGCCGCGCACGTCGACGGGACGCCGCGCCCCGCGGTGATCGTGCTCCCCGGCGTCTACGGATACGACGAGCAGCTCCGCACGTGGACCGCGACGCTGGCCTCGTTCGGATTCGGAGGTCTCGCGCTCGACTATCTGCGCGGACGCGACGCGACGGCGGTCGCGCCGGCGGACGTGCGCAGCGACGTCGCGGCGGCGCAGGACTGGCTCGACCGGCAGCCGTGGGTGCGCCACGGCAAGCTGGCGGTATGGGGCTTCGGTGCGGGCGGCGGCGCAGCGTTTCTCGCCGCGACGCTGCCCGGACTCCAAGCCGCGATCGCGTTCTACGGCCAGAGCATCGCGCGCGCGCCGAACGGCGTCGCCGAGAACGCGCCGCTCGCGCACGTCAAAGAGCTGCGCGCGCCGCTGCTGCTCGTCTTCGGCGGACACGACGAGCAGATCGGGCCGGCCGAGATCGAAGCGATCCGCACCGAATTACGCGAAGCGGGCAAACCGCACGAGATCGACGTCTATCCGACCGTCGGTCATTCGTTCTTCCGCGAAGATCTCGGCACGATCGCCTCGCGCGAGATCGCCGACGCGTGGGACCGCGTCCTCGCGTTTCTGCGCCGCTGCTTCGCCTGAGCCGCCGTCAGCGCCCGACCATCCGCGACCAGCGCTCGCGCACGTCGTCGACGTACTCCCGAGTCTCCGCGTAGGGCGGCACGCCGCCGTACGCGCTCACCGCGCCGGGGCCCGCGTCGTACGCGGCGAGCGCGAGCGCGTACGGGTCCTGCGCCCGGCCGCGATAGGCGGCGTAGTACGCGCTCAGCACGCGCGCCGCGCCGTCGATCGCCGAATCCGGATCCCACGGATCGACGCCGTAGACGCGCGCCGTCGGGACGGTGAACTGCGCGATCCCGATCGCGCCCGCCGACGAAACGGCGTGCACGTCGAACGCCGACTCCTGCAGCAGCGTCGCCGGGACGAACCATTGCGCGAGACCGTGCGCGCGGCTCGCGTCGAGCGCGCGCGTGCCCAGCAGCAGCGCGTCGACCGGCGCGAGGCGCGGATTCGTGCGAAGGATCTCGCGTGCGACCTTTGCCGCAGGCACGGCCTTCGGTCCGGCGTCCATGAAGAGCCGCAGCCCGCGTAGAACGGGGACCGCCGGGGGTATATGCCACGCCAGGGCGGCGTCCCGGAGTCCGTCGATCCGCGTACCGGTCGCCAAGGCGAGCGCCACGCCGAGGGCTCCGAGAGGGTTTCCGGAGGTCGGGACCAATCCGCCGTTAGCCCTCTTCACCTACAAGGATCAGCGTGTTCACGATCGTGACGGGCTCGCCGGTTCTCTCCGCGCTCGCAGCGATGCTCATCGTCCTGCTGGTCGGAGATTTCGGCTCGACGTTCTTCTACCATGTGCCGCAGCACGTCTGGGGCAAGCTGCATCTCCGCACGCATCACGATCGCCGCAAGTCCTACTGGGATCACGCGGTCCTCTCGCGTGATCCCTGGGTCCTGCTCGACGGCTTCCTCGGCGCGGTTCCCTACATGATCCTCGCCGCGGTCTGCTGGCGCATCTCGATCGCCGGATCGCTCGCCGGGCTGGCGCTCGGCCAGCTGCACGTGTGGTGGCGCCACACGACCGAGCTGGGCTGGCGTACGCCGGATTGGTTCCACCGCGTCGCCCGCGCGCTCTCGATCGTCCTGCCCGAGGATCACGACGGCCATCACCGGAACCCCGAGATCGAGTTCGGCGATATCTTTCGCTTCTACGACGCTCCGGCGCGCGCGACGATCGCGCAGCTCCGGGCGTGGACGCCGAAGCGCAAGAGAGTCCCGCCGGTTCGCCGTGCCGCCGTGAAGCGCCGCGCGGTCGCGAAGCAAACCAGCTGAGGTGGGATGACAAAACGCGTCCTCTTTCTGATCTCCGATACGGGCGGAGGCCATCGCGCCGGGGCACAAGCAATCGGCGCAGCGCTCGACGAGATCGAGGGAGCGACGCGCTACGAGTGGCGGATCGACGACATCGCCACGCACTGCACGTTTCCGCTTTCGAAGCTCGGGCCGGCGTACAGCGCCGCGCTGCGGTACGCGCCGCCGATCTACGGAGCGCTGTACCACGCGACGAACGGCCGCCGCCGTTATCGCACGATGGTCCGTTTCTGCGAGCCGCTCTACCGGGAGCGGCTTCGTGACGTCTTCCGGCAGTACAAGCCCGACGTCATCGTCTCCGTCCATCCGCTGCTGAACCACGCCGCGCTGCGCGCGCGCGCCGACGCGGGGATGCAGGACGTTCCGATCGTCACCGTCATCACCGACCTCGGACGCGTCCACGAAGGATGGCTTCTTCCCGAAGCCGATCTCACCGTGGTTCCGGCCCGCGAGGTCTACCAGCGCGCGATCGAGCGCGGCGTTCCGCCGGAGCGCCTGCGGCTTCTCGGACATCCGATCCACCCCCGTTTCGAGGACGTCTCCGCGTCGAAGAGCGAGATCCGCAAGAAGCTCGGGCTCCCGCAGGACCAAACGATCGCGCTGCTCATGGCGGGCGGCGAGGGCGGCGGCAAGCTGCTCCCGACGACGCTCGGGCTCGCGAAGGCCGGACTCGACTACCATCTCGTCGTCGTCACCGGGCGCAACGCCGCGCTCAAGGCGAAGCTGCAAGAGATCGCGCCGTCGCTGCCGACGCCGATGACCGTCCTGGGCTTCCGCAACGACGTCCCCGAGCTGATGCGCGCGGCCGACCTGCTCGTCACCAAGGCCGGCCCCGGCACGATCGCCGAGGCGTCGGTCGCGGAAGTTCCCGTCGTCGTCTACGACTACGTCCCGGGACAGGAGCGCGGCAACCTCGACTACGTGCGCACGAACGGGATCGGAGTCGTCGCGCTGTCGACGGCCGAGGTCGTTCAGTCGGTGCGCCGCATCGTGCAGAACCAAGAGCGCCTCGCGAAGATGCGCGCGCAGCAGACCGCGGTCGCGCCGCGCGGCAGCTCGCGCAGGATCGCCGAGCTGATCGCGCAGATGTCGCGCATCGGCCGGCGCGCCGCGGTGCCGGCCGCGGTGTGACCGCGTGACGGTCGCCGAGCTTCCGGAGGCGATCGTCGAGGAGGTCGTCGCGACGCGGCGCGACCTGCATCGGCATCCCGAGCTGGGATTCGAAGAGCACCGCACGGCGGCGCTCGTCGCCGAACGTCTGCGCGCGCTCGGCCTCGAGGTGCACACCGGGATCGGCGGCACCGGCGTCGTCGGCGTGCTGCGCGGCGCGAAGCCCGGCAAGACGATCATGCTGCGTGCCGACATGGACGCGCTGCCGATCGAGGAAGAGAACGACGTCGCGTACGCGAGCGGCGAGCGCGGCAAGATGCACGCCTGCGGACACGACGGACACGTCGCGATGCTGCTCGGCACCGCGACGACCGTCGTGTCCCGCCGGGACGAGGTCGCGGGAACGGTGTGCTTTCTGTTCCAGCCCGCCGAGGAAGGCAAGGGCGGTGCGAAGGCGATGGTCGAGGACGGCGTGCTCGAGCGCTTCGGCATCGAGCGCGCCTACGGGCTGCATCTCGCCTCCGCGCATCCGGTCGGCCAAGTCGGGTTTCGCGAAGGCGCGTTCTACGCGTCGAGCGACTCGATCGAGATCACGATCGAAGGCCGCGGCGGCCACGGGGCCTCCCCGCATCTTTCGATCGATCCGGTGTACGTCGCGGCCCAGTTCGTCGTCGCGCTGCAGCAGATCGTCTCGCGCAACGTCGACCCGATCGAGCCCGCCGTGATCACGATCGGCGCGATCAACGGCGGCACGACGCACAACGTGATCCCCAGCCGCGTCCGCCTGCTCGGCACGGTGCGCGCGTTCGACGCCGGCGTGCGCGCGAAGATGTCCGAGCGGATCGAGCGCGTGCTGCGCGGGATCTGCGAGAGCTCCGGCGCGACGTACGACTTCGCGTATCTGTGGCGCTATCCGGTGACGTCGAACGACGTCGAGCAGACGCGCTACGCGAAGGCGCTCGCCGAGCGCACCGCCGGCGCCGCGCACGTCGCCGACGTCCCGAAGCTCATGGGCGCCGAAGACTTCTCGTTCTTCGCCGAGCGCGTCCCGGCGTGTTTCTTCACCGTCGGCAGCAACGGCGGCCCGGACAGCGCCTTTCCGCACCACCACGCACGCTTCGACATCGACGAAGCGGCGCTCGCGACGGGCGTCCGCATGATGGTCGCCCTCGCCCTCGACGCACCGCAGCACGCACCCTGACGCGCCGCTCGCGAGCGGTCGACGCGGGCTACGGCCTGCGCGCGCCCGGAACGCCGTTGCGGCGCTCGGCCGGCTCGGTGGACGGGTGGGGATAGCGGGCGCCGAGGATCTCCCGCAGCGAGATCGCGCAGCCGCAGGTGCGCGAGGGGCCGCCGCGGCCGAGGAGCAGGGCGCGGCAGCCGTCCACCTGATGCAGGGATGCGCGGTGGCCGCAGCCGTCGCAGATCGGCGGCAACAGCGCCGGCGTGTCGGGCTCGTTCACCCCACCACTGTGGCGCGGCGCGATTACCGCGCGCTTACAGCCCGGCGTTCACGCGCTGCGGAGCCTGAGCGAACAGGCCGCCTCGCATCGCTGCGGTCGCGGCGCCGATGGCGCCCGCGTCGTTGCCGAGCGCGGCCCGGACGATGCGGGTCGTGCCTCGGGGGACCATCGTCGTGCGCGCCTCAACGAGCGGGCGCACCTTTTCGAGCATGAAGTCGCCGGCGCTGGAGACGCCGCCGCCGAGCGCGATGACCTCGGGGTTGACGAACGCGATCACGTTGGTCAGCCCGAGCGCGAGGTCGTCGCAGAACGCGTTGAACGCGGCGAGCGCGTGCGGGTCGCCGGCCTGCGCCGCTTTGCGAATCGCCTTCGACCCGAGCTTCTCGCGCGGGACGTCGAGGAGCGCGCTCCGCGGGAACGACGGTGCCACGCGGAACGCGTGACGGATCAGCCCGGTGCCCGAGGCCTGCGCCTCGAAGCAGCCGATCTTTCCGCACGCGCACACGAAGCCGTCCGCCGGACGGATCTGGTGGTGCCCGAACTCGCCCGCGCCCATCTGATAGCCCAGCGCGAGCACGCCGCTCGCCACGAAGCCGCCGCCGATCCCCGTGCCGAGGGTGAGCAGTGCGAAGTCCTGCGTCCCCTGTCCGACGCCGTGCACGTACTCGCCCAGCGTTGCGCAGCGCGCGTCGTTGCCGACGAACACCGTCTGCTTGGGAAACGCCTCGCGGACGCGCTGCCCGAGCGGCACGTTCTGCCAGCCGAAGTTCGGCGAGTAGCGAATCGTGCCGGTCGTCGGGTCGATGTTCCCCGGCGAGCCGATCCCGATCCCGACGACGTCGTGCTTCGTCGCGTCGATCGCCGCCGACACGACGGCGGCGAGCGCTTCGACGACCGCGGCCGGCGCGTGATCGCTGATGTCACGCTCGTGCTGGTCGTGGATCTCGCCCTCTTCGTCGACCACAGCCGCCATCACGTGCGAACCGCCCAGGTCGACCCCGATCGCAGCGCGCGCCATCAGGCGTGCGCTCCGGCGGGCAGCGGGGCGGCCGGAGAGGCGGACGCGGACGAGACGTCGGTCGGCATGCGCGACCGTTTCTCCGAGCCGCCGGGTTCGTCCGCCGTCGGCCCCGAAGAAGACCCGCATGCAGGAGACGATCGATCTCATCGCTCACCGCGAGCTGCGCAACTTGCAGCGCTTCACGCGGGAGACGGGTCAGCCCACGAAGCTCTCCGAGCTCGACCTGGAGCCGATGACCAACGTCCAGGCGATCGAGATCGACGAAGAGCACGTCACCATCAAGTACAACACGCAGACGAAGCGCCGCTACAACGCGAACGAGATCACGCACCGCGAGTGGGTGTACAAGTACAACGACGACGCCGAGTACGTCGCCGCGGTGCGCCGGGTGATCGAGCTCTCGCGCAAGCACCTGTACGACCTGCCCGACAACGTCGCATGCCCGCCGGGCTGCGCCGAGTGCTGCAGCGGGTACGAGCCGTTCGTCAACCGCGCCGACGTGCAGCGGATCGCCGACCACTTCGAGATGCCGTACGACGAGGTGATGCAGCGCTACGTCGTCGGGCGCGAGTCGGCCGACGGCTACGACGTCGGCTGGCTGCGCAAAGTCGACGACGAGGGCGCCCCGAGCGAGGACGCCGCGCACAAATGCGTCTTCCTGATGGGCTCGCGGTCGGGCCGCTACTATTGCGGCATCTACGACGTCCGCCCGGACGACTGCCGCGAGTTCACGCCGATCGGATGTCAGGACGTCGACGAGCACCTTCCGAAGCACGGCATGTACAAGACCGGGCGGCCGTTCGAGCCGAAGCGCCGCGGCGCGTCGAACGGCCTGCGGCGCGGCTGACGGAGGCGGTGCGCGGAACCGCGCAAAAGCACCTAGCCGCTGCTCCTCTCCACCAGGAGGCGACCCGCATGAAATTGCTCGTTTCCGCGACCCTCGCGCTCGGCGCGGCGGTCGTCCTCGCCGCGACGGCGCAAAGTCCCGCACCGATGGGCGGAATGTCGTCCATGAAAGAGACGACGGTGAAGCTCGACGCGCAGAACGACTCCGGCGAGACCGGGACCGCGACGCTCAAAGACACCGACAAAGGGCTCGTCGTCTCGCTGCACCTCACCGGCGGCAACAGTGTCGGACCGCAGCCGGCGCACATCCACGAGGGCACGTGCGCGAAGCTCGATCCGACCCCGAAGTACCCGCTCGCCCCGGTGAAGGACGGCATGTCCGAGACGACGGTCAAGGACGTCACGATCGCGCAGCTCGAGAAGGGCGAATACGCGATCAACGTGCACAAATCGCCCACGGAGGCGCGGATCTATGTCAGCTGCGGGAACATCGTCGCGCCCAAGTAGCCAGCCGCCGTTCAACGAGGGCGCCGCGCACGAAGCGGCGCCCTCGCGTTTCGGCGCGCCGGCCTTGGACGAGATGCCCGACGACGTGCGCGCCGTCTGCGACGAGTCGCGCGCGAAGATCGGTTTCGTCCCGAACGTCTTCCTCGCGTACGCGAAGCGCCCGGAGCACTTTCGCGCCTTCATGCAGTACCACGACCTCCTGATGCGCGGCCCGAGCGGGCTCTCGCGCGCCGAGCGCGAGGCGATCGTCGTGGCCGTCTCGGCGGAGAACCGCTGCCTCTACTGCACCGTCGCGCACGGCGCGGCGCTGCGCATCCTCGGCAAGAATCCGATCGTCGCCGACCAGATCGCGGCGAACTGGCGCACCGCGGACCTCTCGCCCCGCCTCCGGGCGATCCTGAGCTTCGCCTCGCGCGTCAACGAGCCCGAGTTCGCCGCGACCGACAAAGAGCTCGCCGAGCTCAAAGCCGTCGGGCTCTCCGACGACGACGCCTGGGACATCGCGGCGATCGCCGGCTTCTTCGGCTTCAGCAACCGCATGGCCGGTCTGATGAACATGCGTCCGAACCCGCAATTCTACGAGATGGGCCGCCCCGCACCGTCGCGCTGAGCGGCTGAGCGCTCCGCACGGCCCGTTTGACGCTCGCCGCCGATGGCGACGAAACGGGCGTGACGTTGTTCGGCGTGCGGCTTCTCGGCTTCGACCTGCGGACGGGGGAGAAGATCCTCTTCACGGTCGGGCTGCTGCTGTTCTTCGCGCTGCTGCGGATGCTGCTCGCGACCGCGACGCGCGCGAAGATGACCGTCCCGATGAAGCCGCAGGCCCGCACGGCGTTCTGGACGCGGCAGATCGCGAGCCTCGTTCTCCTCGCGGCGCTGGTGCTCGCGCTCGTCTCCGTCTGGTTCGACAACGCCTCACGCTTCGCGACGGTCGGCGGGCTGCTCTCGGCCGGGATCGCGGTCGCGCTGCAGCGCGCGATCACGGCCTTCGCCGCGTACCTGATCATCCTGCGCGGCGCGACGTTCTCCATCGGCGACCGCATCGTCATGGGCGCGGTGCGCGGCGACGTCATCGCGCTCGATCCGTTCCAGACGACGATCATGGAGATGGGCGAGGCGCCGGGCGAGCAGGCCGACGCGCCCGCGACGTGGATCTACGGCCGGCAGTTCACCGGGCGCATCGTGACCGTGAACAACGGCGTCATCTTCGACCAGCCGGTGTACAACTACACGCGCGACTTCCCGTACGTGTGGGACGAGATCCACATCCCGATCCCGTACGACGGCGACGACGAGCGCGCGCAGCGCATCGTGCTCGAAGCGGTCGCCCGCCACGCCGTCACGCCGGAAGAGATCGCCGAAGACGACGCAGTCCATCTCCAGCAGCGTTACGGGATCGCGCTCGAAGACGTGCGCCCGCGCGCCTACTACACGCTCACGGACAACTGGATCCAGATCGCGGTGCGCTTCCTCGTGCACGACCACGGTCCGCGCATCGCGAAGGACCGCATGTTCCGCGACATCCTGAAAGCGTTCCGCGCCGAAGGGATCGGCATCGCCTCGGGAACCTACGCGATCGTGCAAGTCCCGCCGCTCAAAGTCGAAGGCTTGTCGGCTCCCTGAGCGCGCGAGCGCACGAAGCTGGGTACGTTGCGCGCATGTTCGACGAAGTGGAAGGCCGAGACCGCGACCGTCCGCCGCCCGGCGGCCGTGAAGGAAACACCGGCGAGGCGCCGGCCAATCTCGGCGGCGACCGGCTCGAGACCGACCCGCCCTTCGGAAAGCCCGACGAGGTTCAGGAAGACTGAACTGCCGGAGCGGGGACGGCGCGCCGCCAGCGGATCACCTCGCCGTCCTCCTCGTTCACGAGCCTCTCGACCGCCTCGAAGCCGTTCGCCTCGAGCACGCGGGTCGAAGCGACGTTCGCGACGGACGTCTCCGCGACCAGGCGTCGAACGTTCTCGTCGCGTGCGGCCGCGTCGATCATGAGCGCGACGGCCGCCGTCGCGTAGCCGCGTCCGCGGCGCGACGGCGCGATGCCGTACCCGAGCTCCACCTCGCCGTCGCGCGGTGCGCGACGGTAGCTGCAGAGGCCGACGACCTCTCCGTGCGCGACGACGAGCCACGCGCTTCGCGATCCGGCAGCATGCAGCTCCGCGACGATGCGACGCACGATGGCGAGGACGAACGGCTTATCCACGCCGCCCGGGGGGACGCGCAGGCCGGGCCTGACCTCGCTTCCGTCGTCGAGCATCCGCTCGAAATCGCCGTCGGCGGCCTCGACGAGCCGGACGTCGTCGCGCGCACGCGTTCCGCTCACGGCGCGAGCGCCGCCGCGTAGCGTGCCGAGTCGACGTTGCCTCCGCTGAGGATCACGCCGGCCCGCGCGCCGCGCGCGTCGATCGTTCCGGACAGCAGCGCGGCGAGCGCCGACGCACCGCTGGGCTCGAGAACGAGCTTCAGCCGCTCGAACGCGAAGCGCATCGCGGCGAGGATCTGCTCGTCGCTGACCGTGACGACGCCGGCGCACAACCGGCGCGCGATCGGCCAGGTCAGCTCGCCCGGCGCTTGGGTCTGCTGGCCGTCGGCGATCGTGCGCGGAACCGGGATCGAGACGATGCGATCCTCGCGCCACGAGCGCACCCAGTCGTCGCCGGCCTCCGGCTCGACGCCGTAGATCCGCACGCCGGGCGACGACGCGGTCGCGGCGAGCGCCGAGCCCGCGAGCAGCCCGCCGCCGCCGAGGGGGACGAGCAGGACGTCGAGCGGCCCGGCGTCCTCGATCAGCTCGAGCGCCGCGGTGCCCTGCCCGGCGATGATGTGCGGGTGATCGTACGGCGGGATCAGGGTCGCGCCGCGCTCGCGTGCGATCGCGTCCGCGATCTCGGCGCGGTTCATGCGCTCGCGATCGTACGTCACGACCTCCGCGCCGTACCCGCGCGTCGCGGCGAGCTTCGCGGCGGGCGCGTCTTCGGGCATGACGATCGTCGCCGGCACGTCGAGCAGCTTCGCGGCGAGCGCCACGCCCTGCGCGTGGTTGCCGCTCGAGAACGCGACGACGCCGGCCGCGCGCCGCTCCGCCGAAAGCTGCGCGATCGTGTTGTACGCGCCGCGGAACTTGAACGCGCCGATGCGCTGCAGGTTCTCCGCTTTCAGCACGACGCCGGCCGCGCCGGTGCGTTCGTTCAGCGTGCGTGAGGCGACGACGGGCGTGCGGTGCGCGACGCCGCGCAGCCGCTCCGCCGCGGCGCGCACGTCGCCGAACGACGCGGCGAGCGGCGCGGATTCCGTCACGTCGGGGTCTGACGCGGCGCCCGGAAGTTGAACGTGTACACCTTGTCCTGCGGATCGAACGTGAAGCGCTCTTGGACGCTGCCGTTGTCGAAGGTGACGAGGAACTCGTGCACGCCTCGCGCCGCACCCGACGGCGTGGTGTCCTTGACGGACTTGATCTTGCCGAGCGGCGCGAGCCGGTCCGACGCGCTTCCCACCCGGCCCTTCGAGGTTTGCACGGCCGTTTCGGCGTTCTCGAGCTTCTGCACCGCCGGAACGTCGTCGTTCTGCACCGCCTGCGTGAACTGGCGGGCGATGCTCTCGTACTTGCTCTCGTGCGCTCCGCACGCGCGGAACAGCAGCACGAGCACGACGACGACGAGCACGAGCAGCAGCAGCCGGTTCTGCTTCGCGCGGGCGGGCGGAACCGCGATGCGGGCGGGCGTCACGTTTCTCACGCGGCCGCCTCGCGCGCGAGGTCGGTCGCGCCGAACGGCTCGAACGCCAGCCCCGGATTCCACTGCTGCGCGAGCCCGATGCTCCACTCGCTCTCGAAGAGCGCGAGCGGGTTGCCGTCCCAGTCCTCGACGAGCCGCGCGCTCGACCCGAGCGTCGCCGATGTCGCGCCTTCGCCGCGGATGCGGCGCGCGGTCGTGTACGGAAGCGTTTGGAAGACCGTCTTCACGTTGTACTCCGATTCCAAGCGGTACTTCACCACCTCGAACTGAAGGGCGCCGACGGCGGCCAGGATCGGCTCGTTGCGCACCTCGCCGAACGGGTGGAACACCTGGATCGCGCCCTCCTCGCGGAGCTGCGCGATCCCCTTCTGGAACGACTTGTAGCTCGCGGTGTCGATACTCCGGACCAGCGCGAAATGTTCCGGCTCGAACGAGGGGATCGGCTCGAACCGGACCGGTTCGCCGTCGCACAGCGTGTCGCCGATCGCGAAGACGCCGGGATTCGCCAAGCCGACGACGTCGCCCGCATAGGCCACGTCCACCGACTCGCGCTCCGATGCGAAGAGCTTCATCGCGCGCGTCAGGCGCACGTCCTTGCCGGTCCGCACGTTGCGCACCGTCATGTCGCGCTCGAACTTTCCGCTGCACACGCGCAGGAACGCGACGCGATCGCGATGCCGCGGGTCCATGTTCGCCTGGATCTTGAAGACGAAGCCGCTGAAGTGCTCGCCGGCGGGCTGCACCACGCGCCGCTCGGCGTCGAGCCGCGGCGCCGGCGGCGGTCCCATCTTCACGAACGCGTCGAGGAACAGCTCGACGCCGAAGTTCGTCACCGCGCTCCCGAAGAAGACCGGCGTCACGTCGCCGCGCAGCATCGCATCGCCGTCGAAGTCGGCGCCGGCGCCTTCGAGCAGCTCGAGCTGATCGAGGAACTCACGGTACGTGCGCTCGTCGACGAGCGCGCCGATGCGCGGGTCGCGCGGATCGGTCGTCGAGACCGGCGCGCGCTTCGCGCCGTGCTGGGTGCGCTCGAAGACGTGCACTTCTCCCGTGGCGCGGTCGTACACGCCGCGGAACGTCTCGCCGTTGCCGAGCGGCCAGTTCATCGGATACGCGCCGATCCCGAGCACGTTCTCCAGCTCGTCGAGCAGCTCGAGCGGATCGCGCGACGGCCGGTCCATCTTGTTGACGAACGTGAAGAGCGGGATGCGCCGCGCGCGACAGATCGCGAACAGCTTGCGCGTCTGGGGCTCCACGCCTTTCGCGGCGTCGATCAGCATCACCGCCGCGTCCGCGGCGAGCAGCGTGCGGTAGGTGTCCTCGCCGAAGTCCTGGTGTCCCGGCGTGTCGAGAAGGTTCATCGTATGGTCGCGGTACGGGAACTGCAGGACGGTCGACGTGATCGAGATCCCGCGCTCGCGCTCGAGCTCCATCCAGTCGGACGTCGCCGCCCGCGCGCGCCGGCGCGCCGCCACCTGACCGGCGGTGACGATCGCGCCCCCGTACAGCAAGAGCTTCTCGGTGAGCGTGGTCTTGCCGGCGTCGGGGTGCGAGATGATCGCGAACGTGCGCCTCCTGGCGACTTCCTCGCGGAGATCCATGACCTGCCCCGCTTCGCCGCGCCCCTCGGTTTCGCTCTCAGGCCCGCTCGGCGCCGGGTTCGGATTCGCTCAGTAGACGCGAATCGTCGTGCGGCCGGCGCGGCGATCGACGAGGGTCAGGCCCGACGTGCCGGGCGCCGCGTAGAGGCGGGCGTCCGGCGGGACGCGGACGCGGTCCTTGCCGCGCCAAATCCAGATGTCGTTCGCCCGCACGAGCACCGTGCAGTCGGCGCGCTTCAGCGTCGTTCCGGGCGCGATGCGCAGCCGCCGGCTCGGCACGTGCGAAGCGACCAGGCGCGACGGACCTTCCACGGAGGAACGCTGCGTGAAGCACTCCGGGAGCGCCGACATCACCCAGTCGCCCTGCCCGGTGAAGAACGGCGGGGGCGTCGTCACGTAGCCGCCGTTCGCGGTTCCGGGATTCGAGCGGCGCGTCGTGGTGCGGTCGGCGCGGATCGTGCCGCCGGTGACGAGCCGGTGGCCGAACGCGATCGCGCCGAGGACGACCACGATCGCCGTCGCGATCGCGTAGTAGCGCCACATCCCGCGGTCGAACATCGCTCCGTCGGTGTTCCCCAGCGGCGGGACGGCCCCGCTTCAGGCCGCCGGCGACTCCGCGCCCGCGTAGGGCGCGGCGAGCTCGAGCCGCGCCCGGCCGACGCGCGCGTCGGCCATCCCGTAGTAGAACTCGAACGTGCGGTCGCCGCGCACGTCGATCGCCGTCGGGAACACCACGTTGTTCACGATCCCGTGCGTCTCGGCCAAGCCTTCCGGCACCATCACGGGGTGCTGCGACCGATAGCGCACGATGTGCGGCCGCTCGGCGTCGTGGACGACGAAGCCCGCGCTGTAGCGCATCTGCCACCGCCCGTCGCCGACCTCGTGCGCGTCGACGCCGTGGTAGATCGAGAACCAGCCCTCCTCGATCCGCACGGGCGGGGTTCCGGCGCCGGTCTTGATGCGGCACCACGGCGCGTCGGGGAGCAGCACCAGCGCGCTCTCGCGGACGTCGAGAAGGTTCTGCTCGTTCTCGAGCGCGGGCTCGAGCGGGATGTAGGCGATGCGCGTGCACTCGCGCTTCTCGGTCGGCAGCTCGAGCAGGTGCGGGACGGCGCTGCGCCCGTCCACGATCGAAAGCCGGAGCATGGGGCGGTGGTACATCGCCAGCGAGCGCACCCCGTTCGGCGAGAGCACCGGCTCGGGGAAGAACACGCCGTCCTTGTCGTCGTCCTGATGGAGGTCCGAGGCGAACCGCACGAGCCCGAGGCGCCGCCACGACATCGCGTCGTCCGACAGCGCCAGCGCGATCCGCGGCCCGGCCGGTCCGAACGCCGTGTAGGCCATCACGTATTTGTCCAGCACGGGCACGAAGGTGACGCGAGGGTCCTCGCAGCCCATCCCCCCGGCGCTGCTGCGCAGCTCGTACGGCGCGCTGGGCTCGAGGGCCCAGCCGTCGCGCTCGAAGCGCAGGCCGTCACCTTCGCCGACCGAGCGGCACCGCTCGACGCGCGAGACGTTCCCTTCCGCGACGGCGCGCGGATACAGCATCAGCGCTCCGTCGCGCGTCCGCGCGCTCGCGGGGTTCAGAACGCCTTCCATCTCGTACGGCGAGCCGTCGGGGCTGAGCGCGACGCCGAGCCGGGTGATCGTGCCGTCGAAGCGCGTCAGCGCGTCCAGCATCATCAGCGGAACACTACCACCCGGCTCCGCCGGCCAATCCCGCGCAGCATGTCACTTCGGGTATCGGCACCGTGCCACCGCGGCCCTACCCGCGACCGCTCACTTGAGCGTCGTCGCCGCCACAGCCTCGCCGGAGGGAGACACCACTTCGACCCGCGCTCCCGGCCGGTACGCGATGTTCGGCACGATCCAGAGCGTGTACGTGCGGTACTCGTGCGGCGCCGGCTCCCCGCCGTCGAGCGGCGCGCGCTCGAAGGCGACGACGCGCACGCGGTCCGTGTTCGCGCGGATCGACTCGGTGATCTGGCTCCAGCCGGTCTGCTTGTGCGGACCCATCAGCAGCACGACGGCGAACTCGTGACGGAAGTCGACCGGGACGCCGAGCCCCAGGGCCTCGAGCGCGCGCTTGTCGCGGACGACGACGACCTCGCGGGGCCCCACCACGGGGGTCGTCCCGCTCCGAATCTGATTGACCCGCACCTCGCGACAGCCCGCCAACAGGACGGCCGCCGCCAGGACGGCGAGGAGTCGCCGCATCGGCGAGCGACGTTCGACGGTGCAGGCCGAGGATACCCCGCGGCTGCGACGGAAGTCGGAGCGGACGATGCTCAGCTTGTTGCCGATCGTCATCGCGCTGGCGATCGAACCCGCTCCCGCGGCGAGCAGCTCGCCGCGTCCGACGCCGCTGACTGAGATCGGGCGCGTGCAAGCGCGCCCCATCTGCGCCACGATCGTCGCGCACGCGAACGGCGCGATCACGCAAACGCTCGACAACGATCGCGCGCTCGCGATCATGGAGCTGAACCTCAAGCAAACCGATTTCGACGCGCTGAACGAGCTGCAGCGCCACAACGCCGAAGAAGAGATCGCGAAGCAAGCCGAGGCGGTCCGCACGAGCTACCACGCGGCCGACCAGGAGATCAAGCGGCTGCGCGAGCTCGCCGCCGAGTCGAAAGATCCCGAGCGCAAGGCCGAGCTGAAGCGCTTCGCCGACGCGCTCGGCGGCGCGCTGAACCGGCAGCAAAAAGCGGCGAACGCCGTCGTCAGCGTGATCGCGCTCGTGCGCGGCCGTGAGGACGCCTCCCAAGCGCGCGATCTCATGGCCAGCAGCAACCAAGTCCCGGCGACGCTGCAGGCGCAGCAGGCCACGCTCGACGAGTCGAAGACGCCGCCGCTGCCCGGGACGCCGAAGAGCTACGACGCGATCTACCGCGAAGCGGCAGGGCGGCTCGCCGATGCCGACGCGGCGATCATGGTCGACGAAGGCGTCGCCGCCGACCACAGCATCCAGGCCGCATCGGGCTGCTGATCGCGCCTTCGACGCGCTAAAGTCGTTTCGGCCCGGGCCTTCGCGCGGTACGCTTCCAGCGATGTTCCGGGCCTTTTCGCTCGCGGCCGCGATATCGGCGTTCCTGCTCGCCGTTCTGGGCAGCTGGGTGCGCATCAACGGGGCCGGGATGACGTGCCCGGACTGGCCGCTCTGCCATCACGCGCTCGTCCCGGTGCTCACCGGCGGCGTCGTGCTCGAATGGTCGCACCGGCTCGTCGCGCTTGTCGTCGGCGTGCTCGCGATCGCGGCGCTGTGGACGGGCTGGCGCGCGCGCCGCCGCATCGCGGGCGTCTCGGCGGCGCTCGCCTTCATCGCCGGCGTCTTCGTGGTCCAGGTCGCGCTGGGCGGCCTCACCGTCGCGCTCGCGAACACGCCGTGGTCGGTCGTCGTGCATTGGGGCACGGCGATGCTGCTTCTCGCGGGGCTGACGGCGCTGGCGCTGCTGGCCATCGTGGCGCCCGAGCGCATCGTCGTGCGCCACTCGCTGCTGGGCGGTCTGCTGACCGCCTGCGTCGCCGGCGCGTTCGCCACGATGCTGGCGGGCTCGTACGTCAGCTCCAGCGGCGCGGGTCTCGCCTGCACGAGCTTCCCCGCCTGCGACGGCACGTGGACCGGTGCGACGGCGTCCCAGATCGCGCAGATGGTGCACCGTGGACTCGCCGCGGCGTTCGCGCTGCTCGCCACGGTGACCACGGCGATCGCGCTGCGCGGAACGACGCCGCGCGTCCGCGTCGCGACCGCGCTCGCCTACGCGCTCGTGCTGCTGCAGGCGTTTCTCGGCGCGGCGAACGTCGTGTGGGACCTGCCGACTCCGCTGCGCGAAGGGCACGCGGCGAACGCCTGCGCGGTGTTCGTCGCCTTCGTCGTCGCGGTGCTGTTCGCGGCGATCGACGGCACCGCGCCCGCACCGGTCGCCGCGCACGCGCCGGCGCGGCCTCCCGTCGCGCGTGGAGCGCTCGCGATCGTCACCGACTACTACGAGCTCAGCAAGCCGCGCATCATCTGGCTGCTGCTGATCACGACCTACGCCGCGATGCTCATGGCGGCGCGCGGGCTGCCGAATCTCGCGTTGACGTTCTGGACGCTGCTCGGCGGCGCGCTGTCCGCCGCGTCGGCCGGCGCGATCAATTGCGTCTGGGATCGCGACATCGACCGCCTCATGAAACGCACGATGATGCGGCCGGTGCCGCGCGGCACGATCTCGGCGCGCAACGGGCTGATCTTCGCGACGGTCGCGCAGATCGCCGGGTTCGCGATGCTGTACCGCTTCGTCAACCCGCTCGCAGCGTGGCTCGCGCTCGCGGGCAACGCATACTACGTCGTGATCTACACGATGTGGCTCAAGCGCATCACCCCGCTCAACATCGTGATCGGCGGCGCGGCCGGCTCGGTCCCGCCGCTGGTCGGCTGGGCGGCCGTCACGGGTCATCTCGGCTCGCCGGCGTTCGCATTGTTCGCGCTGATCTTCTTGTGGACGCCGCCGCATTTCTGGGCGCTCGCGCTCATGACGAACACCGACTACGACAAAGCCGGGATCCCGATGCTGCCCAACGTGAAGGGCGTGATGCGCACGAAGCGCGAGATCGTCGTGTACTCGCTCGTGCTCGTCGGCGTCTCGCTGGCGTTCTTTCCGCTGCACGTGCTCGGGCCGTGCTACGGCGGCTGCGCGCTGATCCTCGGCGGCGTCTTTCTGTGGGACGCGCTGAAGGTCCAGCGCGATCCGACGAAACGCGGCGCCCGCGTGCTGTTCAAGTACTCGCTGCTCTACCTCGCGCTGATGTGCGCGGCGATGGTCGCCGACCGCGTTCTGCCGCGCATCGTCTTGTGAGCCGCTCGAGCGCGGCCGTCGACGGAGCGCCGCGAGGCGGGCCGCCGGACGCGGCGAACGTCGCCGGACACAGGCTGGACCGCGGCACGCTGCCGCTGCTGCTGACGCTCGGGCTCGGCGTGTTCGCCGGCGCGCTCGATCTGGGCGTGCTCTCGCCGGCGCTGCCGGCGCTGGGACGCGCGTTCGACGCGGGCCCGCGCCAGCTCGCGTGGGTGTTCACGCTGTACCTGCTCGCGAACGTCGTGGCGATCCCGGTGATGACGAAGCTCGCCGATCGCTACGGACGACGCCCGATCTACGTGCTCTGCGTCGCGATCTTCGGCGCGGGAAGCGTGCTCGCGATCGCCGCGCCCTCGTACGGCATCTTCCTCGCCGCGCGCGCGATCCAAGCCGCCGGCGCGGGCGGAATCTTCCCCGTCGCGACGGCGGCGATCGGCGACCGCGTCCCGGCCGAGCGCCGCGGCGCGGCGCTGGGGCTCGTCGCGGCGACCTGGGGGCTCGCGGCGGTGATCGGCCCGGCGTTCGGCGGGCTCGTGACGCACTTCGTGTCGTGGCACTGGGTGTTCGTCGCGAACGTGCCGCTGGCGATCATGGTGATCGCGCTCGCGCGGGTGCACGTCCCGGCGACCGCCGCGAACGCGCGCGGTCCGCTCGACGTCGCGGGGATCGTCTCGCTCGCGGTCGCGCTGCTCGCGACGATGGCGCTCCTGACGCGGCTGTACGCCGCCGACGGCGTCGTGCGGCCGGCCCTCGCGTGGGCGTTCGTGATCGTCGCCGTCGCGGGCTACGGCGCGTTCGTCGCGGTCGAGCGCCGCGCGACGCAGCCGGTCATCGCGCCGGCGATGTTTCGCGACCGCCAGCTCGTCGTCACGTACGCGCTCGAGGTGCTGATCGGCGCGCTCGAAGGCGCACTCTTCTTCATCCCGGCCGCTCTGGTCGCGGCGCAGCATCTCTCGTACGCCGCGGCGGGCGGCGTCGCCGCGCTCGGCGCGCTGTGCTTCGTCGTCGTCATCCCGCTCGCGGGCCGCGCCCTCGACGCGGTCGGCTCGCGCGCGGTGCTCGCCGGCGGCGCGGCGCTGACCGCGGTCGGCATGGCGATCTTCGCGGCCGGCTTCGGCACGCTGCCCGGCGCGCTCGTCGCGATGATCGTCGCGGGGGTCGGCTTCGGCGCGCTGCTGGGCGCACCGACCCGGTACATCGTCACGAACCGCGTCGGCGCGGAGCAGCGCGCGAGCGCCGTCGGGCTGCTCTCGATCATGCTGATCATCGGACAGATCCTCGGCGGCTCGCTCGGCGGCGGGGTCGCCGGCTCGCACGGCGACGCGGTGAGCGGCTATCGCGTCGCGTACGCGGTCTTCTGCGCGATCGCCGTCGCGGCCGCGCTCCTGACGGCCGCGCTCGCGTCGCGCCGCGACGAGCTCGCCGCAGCCGCGCGCCGCGGCTGACCGCTACATCTTCATCGCGGGCATCGACCCGCTGTCCATCCACTCGACGTGGTGCAGGAACGCCGTCCACGCGTCCGGACGCACGGCGTTCGTGCCCCGAAACGGATACTGCATCTCGAGGATCAGCACGAGCATCATGGCGAGCAGCACGGCGACCCCGCCGGTGGTAAGCAAGTCGCTGCGCGTCTCGCCGAACAGCCAGCACATCCCGACGACGAGCATCGCGCCGAGGACGAGAATCGTCCAGTCGAAGCCGGTGATCGCGGCGTCGTTCTGAGCCAGCCGCCGCGCGCGGGCGTCGTGCAGCTCGCCGAGCAGCCGCAGCACCGCGGACTGCGCCGACGCCTCGCCGGCGTTCGCCGGAACGAGCGTTCCCGCGCGCGTCGTCGCGGCCATGATGAGCGCGTCCCCGCGCGGGCTGAAGCTGCCGTGCTGCATCAGCGCCCACTCCGTGTCGATCATGAGATGCGTGTACGCGAGCATCTCGGCTCGGATGTCATGCCGCACCGCGGGACGCAGCCCCACGGCGTCGTGCCACGTGTCGGCGACCGCCGAAACCTCCAGCCACACACGCTCCTTCGTGTCGTTGTAGTGCTGCCACACGATGATCGAGAGAAAGCCCAGCACGACGGCGTACAGCGTGTTGACGGTGGAGAACACCGGTGCGGCCGGGGCGACGAACTTCGCGCGCTTCAGCCGCCGCCGAACGACGAGCTGCAGCCCGCATCCGTACGCCGCGGCGAAGACGATCGCCCCGGCGAGCACCAGCCCGGACGGGATGCGATACAGCACGTCCATCGCCGCCGTCTTTCGCCTTCCCGGCGCGCATCCCGCCGGCCGTCTCGGCAGCGTCGGGGAGCACTGTCGCTGCCGCGCACGGGCGCGGCGACGGGCGGGCGAGGGAGTTGGGAACGTTGTCGACGAGAAGTACACCGGTCCGCGGGCTGGGTACGGGTCCGCCGAGCGGGAGCGACTCCATGATCGACGCGCACAAGATGATCCACGGCGTTCGCCCCAGCCGTCTCTCGGCGGACGAGCGGGCGAACATGCTCATCCAGCGTGCGTGGACGCGTGCCGAGCGCCGCGTCGTTCTGATGGGCTTCTTCGGCCGGCTCACCATCGCGGTCGAGCCGCTCTTGTGCGGACTCGTGTTCGCGGCGATCACGTTCGGCGTGTTCGAAGCGCCGCGGATCTCGCCGCGCTGGGTCAACCCGGACATCGTCGTCGTGGCGCCCGTGTTCGGGATCGGCGTCCTGGCGTGCGCGCTATGGGCGCTCGGCGTGATGCTCTCGCCGGCGCGCGCGCTCGTCCAAACGCTGCGGCCGATCTACGTCGTCGACGGGTACATCCGCTACCGGCGGCGCGACGCCGGGTCGTTCGAACGATCGAACGGATACGTCGCGGTGCTCACGCACGACCGGCGCATCGCGTGCGAATGGCCGACGCTCGGGGAGATCGAGCTTCCGGACGCGATGCGTCCGGCGCTGTGCGAGTTCAGCGAGTACGGCGGCGTCCACTCCGTCGACGGCCGGTCGACCGGCGTCTTGCCGTCGCGCTTCCCGCCGCTCGGCGTCGGCGTCCACGGCCGCAAAGAAGAGATCGTCTAGACCTTCTCCGGCGCGAACCGGGCTCGCGCGACCGCGGCGGCCATTCGGGCGGCGCGCACTCGACCTGATCGCAGGCGCGCGCGCAGGTGACCGGATCGGCCGGCGCGCGAACGCGACCGAATCCGGACGACATGCGAACGCGACCGGACCCGGCGAAGCGCGAACGCGACCGGACCCGGGCGAAGGGCGAACGATCCGCTACAGCTTCAGGTTGACGGCGTCCGAGGCGGGCCAGATGTGCCCGAACTGCGACTGCGAGAGCACGAGCGCCGCGACGAGCACGATCAGCACGAGCCCTCCGACACCGGCGTAGATCACCACCGACGGAACGCCCGTCGAGATCGGAACGCCCCGTTCGTCTTGCGGATCGTACATTTTAGAGGCGCTCCGCTCTGAGCTCGGGAGCGAAGCTCCCACGCGCTTCGCGCGGCGGACCGAAGGTCCGCGGGTTCCGACACAAGTCGGAACCCATGCCCCCCACGCGCAGCGTGGGGCCCCCGGACCGACCTCGCTGCGGCGTCGTGCGGAACGCAAGATGCTGCTGCGCTCGGTCCATCACCGATCGTGGTGGTGTGCGGAGCGGGACGTGCTGCTGCGCTCGGTCCATCACCGAGCGTGGTGGTGTGCGGAGCGGGACGTGCTGCTGCGCTCGGTCCATCACCGTTGGTGTCGTGATGCTCATGCGGTGCCGCCTCTGGGGAGTACGCCGAAGACGGCGAGGAGGACGAAGAAGCAGCCGATGGCCATGAGGCCGAGAAGCAGCTTCGTGACGTGATCGTCGAGACCGGTCTTGTGCCATTCGCCGCGCAGGGCGACGACGGCGAAGCCGCCGACGATCAGCGCGCCGACGAAGGCGAGGACTTTTTCGGCTAGTGCGAGTTCCATGGCGCGCCTACCACAAGTAGAACAGGAAGAAGAGCGCGACCCAGATCACGTCGACGAAGTGCCAGTACAGCGTCCCCGCGGTGAGCCCGAAGTAGTGGCCTGCGTCGTAGACGCCGCGCGTGGTCTGGATCCACAGGGCGATGAGGAAGCACACGCCGACGAAGACGTGCAGACCGTGCATCCCGGTCAGCGTGAAGAACGAGGCGCCGAAGATCGAGCCGTTCCAGCCGCCGATCGCGGCGTGCGCGTACTCGTAGGCCTGCCCGCCGAGGAATCCCGCGCCGAGCAGGATCGTCAGCCCCATGAAGAGGTTGAACGCGCCGCGCTTCTCGTGCTTCCAGTTCTCGAGCGCGTAGTGCATCGTCACGCCGGACCCGAACAGCACGATCGAGTTGAACGCCGCGAACGCGGTGTCGAGCCGCGGCAGCTGGTGCCCGTTGACGACGGGCGGCCACGTCGGCGCGATCGTGTTGCGGAGGTAGATGTACGCGAAGATGTACGAGATGAAGAGGATGACGTCGGCGCCCAGGAACAGGACGAACCCCAGGAGCCGCATGTCGCGTGTCTCCTGGTAGATGATGTCGTCGTGATGTCCTTCGTGCGCCCCGTGGGCGCCGCCGTGCGCGGCGATGGATGCAGCCACTTACGAAATTCCTCTTCGGGCGGATCGGCCGAAGGCCGAACGCGACGGATTCACCGGTGTGAAGCCGGTCAGTGCGTCGGCACCGGATGCGAGCTGGCCGTGGGCGTCGCTTCGACCGCGCCTTCCGCCGGCTCGAGGCCGATGTACGGGAGCGGGTTGCCGAAGTCGTACGGCGCGGCGAGCACCGCGGGGATCTTCTTGTAGTTGTAGTACGGCGCCGGCGAGCTGATCATCCATTCCAGCGTCCGCGCGCCCCACGGGTTGGGTCCGGCCTTCTTGCCGCGCACGAGGCTGTCGACGAGCAGATAGATCAGCAGCAGGAAGCCGAGCGCCATCACGTACGAGCTGACGCTCGCGAACTGGTTCCAGAAGGTGTACTGCGGGTCGTACGTCGCGACGCGGCGCGGCATCCCCATCAGCCCCAGCCAGTGCATCGGGGTGAACGTGCAGTTGAAGCCGATGAACGTCATCCAGAACTGGATCTGGCCGAGCCGCTCGTTGTACATGCGCCCGGTCATCTTCGGCCACCAGTAGTACAGGCCGGCGAAGAGCGACATGATCGAGCCGCCGTACAGCACGTAGTGGAAATGCGCCACCACGAAGTACGTGCCGTGCTCGTGGTAGTCGGCCGGGACGGCGGCGAGGAAGAATCCCGTCAAGCCGCCGTAGGTGAACGTGATCAGGAAACCCGTCGCGTACAAGGCGGGCGTCTTCCAGTTGATCGCCCCTCCCCACAGCGTCGCCATCCACGAGAAGATCTTGATGCCCGTCGGGATCGCGATCAGCATCGTGATGATCATGAAGGGGAGCTGCAGCCACGGCACCATGCCCGAGGTGAACATGTGGTGCGCCCACACCGCGAAGCTCAGGAGCGCGATGGCGACCGAGCTGAAGGCGATCATCTTGTAGCCGAAGATCGGCTTGCGCGAGAACGTCGGCAGCACCTCGGAGATGATCCCGAAGCCCGGGATGATCATGATGTACACGGCCGGGTGCGAATAGAACCAGAACATGTGCTGCCAGAGGATCGGTGAGCCGCCCTTGGCCGGGTCGTAGAACGGCACGCCGAACACGCGCTCGATGAACAGCGCGGCGAGCGCCGCGCCGAGCGCCGTCGTCGCGATGAACGACAGCGGCGCGGTCGCGAACTGGGCCCACACGAACAGCGGCATGCGGGTGAAGGTCATCCCGGGCGCGCGCATCTTGAAGATCGTGACCAGGAAGTTGATGCCGGTCATCGTCGAGCTGACGCCCACGAGGAAGATCGCGATGCACCACATGTTGGTGCCGGGCGGGCCCTGCAGCGAGATCGGCGGGTACTCCGTCCAGCCTGCGTCCGGTGCGCCGATCAGGAACGAGCTGAACAAGATGACGCCGGCGACCGGAAAGATCCAGAACGCGACGAGGTTGAGCCACGGGAACGCGACGTCGCGGGCGCCGATCTGCATCGGCATGACGAAGTTGCCGAACGCGCCCGTCATGAGCGGGATGACGACCATCCACACCATCGCGGAGCCGTGCATCGAGTAGATCTGGTTGTAGGTCGCCTCGCTGACGATCGCGCCGTTCGGCGAGAGCAGCTGCGTGCGGATCACTTCGGCCAGCAGACCGGCGATCGTGAAGAACACGCCCGCCGTGATCATGTACTGGATCCCGATCACCTTGGCGTCGATCGAGAAGATGTACTTTCGGATGAAGCTGGTCGGCTCGGGATGGATGTGATCGAGCACCGCGTGGTACGGGCCGGTCTGCACTCCAGGAGCGAGGGTCGCCATCGTTTCTCCGTTACTTTTTCGAGAGGCTGACGAGGTACGCCACAAGGTTCGCGATATCGGTGTTCGACAGCCCGTTCACCTGCGCGCTCGGCATCGTTCCGATGTCGCCTTGGTAGCCGTTGTGAATGATCGCCGCGACGTCTTGCGGCGTCGGCGCCGTGTTGTTCACCAACTTCGGATGCGCCGGGTCGTTGAAGATGTGGCCCAGCCCCGGACCGACGATCTTCTGCTCGAAGCCGCCGACGGAGTGGCACATGCTGCACTTCTGTCCGAACAGCTGCTGCCCGGTGGTCGCCGAGCCCGAGCTGAGCGCGACCGCGGCGCCCGCGGCGGCGCCGCCGCCGGCGGCCTGCGAGCCGCCCTGCGCGGCGAACCACTTGGCGAAGTCCTGCTGCGAGTCGACGATCAGCCGGGCGCGCATCTGGCTGTGCGCGATCCCGCAGAACTCCGAGCAGACGATCCGGAAGGTGCCGGTGTGCGTCGGCGTGATGCGGTAGGTGTTGATGAGCCCCGGCACCATGTCGGCCTTCATGCGGAACTCCGGAAGCCAGAAGCCGTGGATCACGTCGCGTGACGTGACGTGGATCGTCGTCGGCGTGTCGACCGGCAGATGCATGTCCCCGGACACCGGATTCGCCAGCTTCGGATAGCGGAACTGGAACCCGAACTGGTAGCCGATCGCCTCGACCGTCAGCACGTCGCCCTGCGTGTTCTGCAGATCGTGCCAGATCTTCACCGAGTAGATGGCGAGGATGATGATCAGCACGGTGGGGATCGCCGTCCACCAGAACTCGAGCACCGGCGCGTCGTGGATCTGCACGCCGATCGCGTTGGCAGGGGCGTCCTTCGGGCGCCGGAACACGATCGCGAAGTAGATCGTGTAGATCACGACGACGTTGAAGATGCAGGCTGCGACCGAGCCCAGGAAGCGGAAGAGGTCGTCGATCGAGCCGGCGGGATCCCCGGCGGGGATCAGCCCGATCGGCCAGGGACTGGTCTCGGTGAAGTACACCATGATCGCCGAGACGACGACGATCAGCGCGGTGACGTACCAGAATCCGGGGCCGAGGTTCGTCTTCGGCCGGACGACTCGTTGTGCCAACTGATCCTCTCTGGAGACGACGCTTACCCGCAGCGAGCCGGCGCCGATGCGGCGCTTCTCCCAACGGAGCCGCGACAACTTCAAACTATGAAGATCTTGTGAACCGCAAGCGAGGACTTCTATCGGATGCGCGCGCTCGCTCGCTATGAATCTCGCGGACGAGCGGCCGACCCCGGAAGCGGCGCCGCTGCGACGAAGCGGCGGACGAGCGCGTCGACGTTCGTGATCGCCGTCCCGACGACCACCGCCGCCGCGCCGGCCTCGAACGCGGCGCGCACGTCGCCGGGACCGGCGACGCCGCCCTCGCAGATCGCGAACGCGCCCTGCGCCGCGGCAACGCGCACGAGGTCGAGCGCCGGCAGCGGCGTCCCGCGCGTCGCGGCGGTGTAGCCGCAGAGCGTGGTCGCGACGGCGTCGGCTCCCGCGGCAGCCGCGCGGCGCACGTCCTCCGCGTCGGCGCAGTCCGCCATCGCCAGCCGGCCGCGCGCGTGGATCGCGCCGATGACCGCCGCGACGTCGCGACCGCCGGGCCGCGCGCGCGGCGTGGCGTCGAACGCGACGATCTCCGCGCCGGCGGCGACGACCTCCGCGATCTCGCGCTCGCTCGCGGTGATGTACGGCTCGAACCCCGCGTAGGCGCGCTTGACGATGCCGATGACGGGGACCGCGACCGCCCGGCGCGCCGCGCCGAGCCGCGCGGCGCCCTCGACACGCACGCCCGCCGCACCGTTCGCGACCGCGACACGGCACAGCGCGGCGATCGTCGTGGGGGCGTTCAGCGGCGAATCGGCCTCGGCTTGAACGGACACGACCAGACCGCCGCGCAGCAGCTCGAGCGCGCTCATCCTTCGACGACGCGGACGGGGACCGCGAGGTCGGCGTCCGCGAAGGCGAGCAGTGCGGCGCCGACCGCCGCGTCGTAGCGCGGGACGACGACCTGCGCGCCCGGGGCGAGCGCGAGCAGCTGCTCGCGGACGCGCCGGGCGAAGTTCTCGCTGCGGAACGCGCCGCCGGCGAACGCGACCGGAACCGGCCGGCCCGCCAGTCCGAGCCGGTCGAGCGCGACGGCGCCGAGCCGCGCGAGCGCATCCGCGGCACGGTTCACGATCGCCACGGCGTCCGGCTGGCCCAGGCGCGCGGCGTCGTGGACGACTTGCGCGAACGCGGCCAGGCCGCTGCGCGAGATGCGTCCCTGCAAGGCTGCCGTCGCGAGATCGCGCAGGCCGGGCCGGTCGAAGTACGCGAGCGCGGCTTCGGCGAGCGGGGTCCGTTCGCCGCGGTCGTCGGCGGCCATGGCGTGCGCGAGCGCATCCCGGGCGACCGCGAACGCGCTCCCCTCGTCGCCGAAGAGGTAGCCCCAGCCGCCGACGCGGACCGCCGCGCCGGACGCGTCCTCGCCGTACGCCACCGACCCCGTCCCGGCGATCGTCACGACGGCCGGCCGCGTTTGGATCGCGCCGGCGAGCGCGACCGGCGCGTCGTGGACGAGGCTCACCGAGCGCGCGGCGAAGGTCGGCGCGCGGCCGTCGAAGGCGGCGTCGTACCCGGACAGCCCGATCCGCACCGCTTCCAGCTCGGTGCCGGTCGGCAGCCCCGCCGCACGCAGCGCGCCGTCCACCGCGGCCGCGCACGCGTCGGCGCACTTCGACGACCCGGGCGGCTCGTCGACGTGGTCTGCCGGCCCCGCCGTTCCCCGCCCGCGCACGTACCCGCGCTCGTCCACGACGACCGCCGTGGTGGACGACTGCCCGGCATCGATGCCCGCCACGAACTTCATTCTCAAGGCGCTCCGCCCCAGGCTCGGGAGCGAAGCTCCCGTGCGCTTCGCGCAGCGGACCGAAGGTCCGCGGGTTCCGACGTGAGTCGGAAGCCATGCCCCCCGGTCCGACCTCGCTGCGACATGCTGCGGAGCGGAAGAGCTTGCTGCGCTCGGTCCGTCACCGGCTTCTCTCCGGAAGAGCTTCGTGCGCTCGGTGCGTCACCGGCTTCTCTGACGACGAGACGAGCGCTTCGGCGAAAGCGTCGGCGGTGCGCTCGCGGGCGGCGCGGTCGCGCAGGCGCGGGATCTCGCCGATCGCTTCGCGGTGGTGATAGAGCTCGTGCGCGATCGCGCGGTCGATCGCGTCGCGCACCGCGCACGACGAACCGCGCGGCAGCGCACGCGCGTTCACGCGGATCGTCGGACCGTTCGGGTCGTACTCGGCGACCAGCGTCGTGCCGCCCCAGGCGCCGAGGTCGTCCAGCTCGACGCGCACGCCGTACGCGTCCGCGAGCCCGCGAACGTCAGGCACGCGCGGCGGAAGGCGAGCGCCGCAGATCGACGCCGTCGCTCACGAGACGCTCGCGCAGCGACGCGGGCTCGAGCCCGCGCGGGTGAACGTCGGCCGCGAGCGAGAGCGCCGCCGCCGTGCCCGCGGCCTGTCCGAGCGTCATGACGGTCGGCGTCAAGCGCGTCGACGCCAGCGCTTCGTGCGTCGTGGAGATGCAGCGGCCCGCGACGAGCAGATCGTCGATCCCCTTCGGCACGAGGCAGCGGTACGGAATCTCGTACGACGCGCCGGGCGCGAGACGCTGCGTCGTCGTCCCGCTCCCGGCGGGATTGTGGATGTCGATCGGATAGGCGCTGCGTGCGATCGCGTCCTCGAACGTGCGCGCGTTCAGCACGTCGTCGGCGGTCAGCGTGTATTCGCCCACGATGCGGCGCGACTCGCGTATCCCGATCTGCGCAGCCGTCGCGGCGAGCCGCGCGCCGGCGAAGCCCGGGACGTCCTTGCGGAAGAAGTCGAGCAGCTCCATCACTTGCCCGCGCGCCTCGACCTCCGCGCGCGAAAGATGCTCGGGATCGAGCGGATCGATGTCGACGACGCGCGTCATGTTGACCGTCACCTCGTCGGCGTACGGCGTCGCGAAGAACGACACCAGCTCGCGCGGGACGCTGACGTCGCCGCGGGCGCGCGCCGCCTCCCACAGTTCCCACAGGCCGGCGACCGCGGTGAGCGACACGGCGGTGCGCTCGTGCGTCTTGAGGGAGCTGCGAATCTGCTCGGGGCGGCGGCGAACGTACGCCGCGAACGCCTCGGCGTCGACGTGCGAGAGCCGGAACATCAGGCTCGCCGGCTGCACGCGCCCGCGCGCGTCGCCTTGCTGCACCTCGACGCCCGCGCTGGCCGCGACGAACGCGTCCGCGGTCGCATCGATCGTGCGCCGGGCGTCCACGCTGAGCGTCCCGCCGACGGTCGCGAAGCGCGCGCCGGCGACGCGTCCTTCCTCGACGATCGCCTCGAGAAACCACGCGTGGAGCAGCAGCGCGACGCCGCTCTCGCGCGTCATCTCGAAGAGCAGCGCTTTGTGGATCTCCGGATCGAACGGCGTGATCGTCGGCACGTAGTCCGACGCGTCGCGGATGTGCCCCGGCGACGCGCCGCGCGCGACGAGCCGCTCGACGATCTCCTGCGCGATGCCGCCGACGATGCGGTCGTCGCCGGAATGGAACGTCATCCACGGCCCGACCATCGACGCGGTCGCCGTCCCGCCGAGGAAACCGTACCGCTCGGCGAGCAGGACGCGCGCGCCGGTGCGCGCCGCCGCGATCGCCGCCGCGCAGCCCGCGTTCCCTCCACCGACGACGAGGACGTCGTAGTCGCGCATCGTCGCGGGCGTTCGGGACCGCGGCCCCGCGTCCATTCGGCCCCTACGCGCGCTTCGGGACGAGCAGCAGGACGACCGTCTCGTCCGGATCGACGCCGTCCAGCTCGTCGGCGACGAGCCCGGCGATCTGCGACGCCTCGGCCATGCCGGCCAGCTCGGCGAGCCGCGCGCCGCGCAGCACGAAGACGTCGGGGAGCGCGCGTCCCACGTCGCCGAACGCCGTGTGGTCGTCGATCGCGCGAACGAGGACGCGCTCGACGTCGCGCGCAGGCTGCGCGTACGCGATCGCGCCGGGAAGGACGAGCCGCACGACGCCGCGCGCGTCCACGACGGCGCTCTCGCGGGCGGACGCGAAGACGTTCAGCGCGCTGGTTCGCGAGACGAGCCGAACGTCGTCCGGCGCGGCGTGCAGGTGCTCCGCGGCGGCGCGAACGCCCGCGGCGTCGTCGACAGCGACCGGCTGCTGCGCGCCTTCGGCGAGCGCCGTCGCGCCGGACGCCGTCGCACGCACGCGGTTGCGCGCCGTGTCGACTTCGACGACGACGTCGATCCGATCGGGCGCGGCGCCCGATGCGATCGCGGCGTCGATCGCCTCGCGCCGGATTCGCGCGAGGTCGTCCGGCGTCGGATCGAGCACGGTCCGTTCGACGACGTCGCGAACGAGCGCGAGCGCGACGCCGAGCGGCGAGATGACCTGCGCGTCGCGCGCGATCCGGTGCGCGAACCCGAGCTTTCGCGCGGCGTACGGCACGAGCGCGGCCGCGCCGCCGCCTCCGCCGACGAGGACGACCGTCCCGCGCTCGAGGCCGTAGTCGCCGATCAGCTCCTCGATCGTCCCGCGCAGCCGCTCCGCGGCGCGGTCCAGGATCGCGCGCGCGAGATCCTCGGCGCTCGTGCCGAGCGCCGCGCCCGCGATCGCGCACGCCGCGCGCGCCGCCTCGAGGTCGCCGCGCGCGAACGCGTCGTCGGGGAGGGTTCCGGCGACGTTCGCGGCGCACGTCGGCGTGATCGCGATGCGCTCGCCCTTCGGGCCGCGCAGCGCCACGACGCCGTCGCCGAAGTCCGCCGTCGCGGCACGCACCACGTCGCGATCGGTGAACGCCGCGTAGCGATAGCCGGCGATGTGCGCCGAGCGCGGCCCGAGCGCGGCGACGCGGCCGCCGGACAGGCGCGCGAGCGAACCGCCGGCGACGGCGATCGTCCGGACGTCGAGCGTGCGAAGCAGCGTGCGGTGTCCGCCGATCCGCGCCGGGCGCATCTGCGGCTGACCGCGACGGATCACCGAACAGTCGGCGCTGGTGCCGCCGACTTCGATGAAGATCCCGTCCGTGACGTTCTCGTGGAAGAGCGCGCCGGCGATCCCGGCGGCCGGCCCCGAAAGCATCGTGAGGATCGGCCGGCGCTCGACTTCCGCGACGTCCATCACGCCGCCGTCGCTGCGCATGATCATCAGCGGCGCGGGGATGCGCGCGCTCGCGACGGCGCGCGCCGTCACGCGCGACGTGCGCAGCATCCGCGGGAGGATCGCCGCGTTGAGTGCGGCCGTGCGCGTTCGCGCGCGCAGTCCGTACTGCGCCGACACTTCGGTGCCGCTCGTCGCCGCGAAGCCGGCTGCCCGCGCGGCGGCCACGACCGCGCGCTCGCGCTGCGGCCGGTCGACGGCGAACGGCTCGCTGACCGCCAGCGCCTCGACGCCGCTCGCGCGCGCCTCCGCGACCACGTCGTCCGGCGTTCCGCCGCGACCGGCGAGCCAACGCGGCGCGAACGGTACGCCTTCGGCGAGCGCGAACGGTGCGAAGCGCGCGAAACGCCGCGCCAGCGCACCGCCCAGCGTCACGACGCCCACCGAGGCGACGTCGCCTTCCAGGAGCGCGTTCGTCGCCTGCGTCGTCGAGTGCGCGATGAACGCGATCGACGCGGGCTCGATGCCGTGCTCGCGCAGCAGGGCCTCGAGCCCGCCGACGATCCCGGCGGCGACGCCGTCGGCATGATCGTGCGTCGTCGGCACCTTCACCGACGCCACCATCTCGCGGGTCGTCGCATCCACGGCGACGACGTCCGTGAACGTGCCGCCCACGTCGATCCCGATCCGCAGCCGGGCTCCCTCGCGCGACCCGCTCGTCAGCTGGTGCCCGCCTTCACCGTGCCGAGCACGTCGTCGACCCGCAGCGTCGCGTGCGGAAAGGCCTGCAGCGCGAGCATGTCACCCCGGCGGTACACCGTCGTGGCGCCGTACCCCAGATCGTGCGGCTCGCGGTACGCTTCCACGACCTCAGCGCGAAGATCGACGATCCAGTACTCCGGGATGCGAGCTCGGCCGTACATGCGCAGCTTCACTCCCCGGTCGATCGCCAACGACGACGACGAGACTTCGATCACCGCGAACGCGTCGGCGGCCTTCGGGTGGCGCTCGAAGTAGCGGTCCTTCGCCACGCGCACGACCGCGAGATCCGGCTCTGGCTGCGAGAGCGCTCCCACGGTCAGCGGCGCCTGAGCTCGAACGTGCGCGCGATCGTGGAGCGCGATCGTGAGGGCTTCCTGCAGCGACGCCACGCTCGCCGCATGCGGCGGATTCGGCGGCGGCATGTCGATCAGCTCGCCCTCGATGAGCTCGATCCGCGCATCGTCGGAGAACGCTCCGGACTCGACCATGAGATCGAACTCCGCGACGCTGAACGAATGCCGTTTCGGTTCTGCTTCTTCCATATCACCCGTCCATTCTGTCAGGACGGGATGTTCGGGCGGTTGCCGTGAGTTGTCCATACCTCAGCCGCCGTCGGCACCGAGCTCGCCGATGACGACCGTGGTCTCCATCGCCATGGTCACCGCGCCGTGCTGCGCGAAGCGGTCGAACAGCTCGTCGAGCGCGCCGCGGAGCCGCTCGCCGTCGGAGCCGTTCTTCGGAAGGTACGACGTGCTGCGGGCCCGGGCGTGCAGCCCTTCACGGTCCAGCCGATGGCTGTTGCGGAACCGGAACCGGCGCGCGCCGCCGTGCCAGGCTTCGAACGCGGCGAACGTCTCGAGGCCGTCGGTCCGCCGGCGCTCCGTGTCGTCGGTCTGGTACGTGCGCACGAGCGCGCCGTACGCTGCGGTGAACGGGTCGCTCTCGTCGCGCTCGTTGTACACCACCGCGGCGCGGCCGCCGGGCCGGACGACGCGCACGATCTCGCGCAGCGCGAGCGCGTGGTCGAACCAGTGGAAGGCCTGGAACACCGTCGCGAGATCGGCCGACGCTTCGTCCAGCCCGGTGCGCTCGGCGGTGCCGTCGACCCAGCGGACGCGTTCGTCGGGCTCGGCGGCGTTGCGCATCGCCGCGTTCGGCTCGACGGCGAACACGAGCGCGCCGCGCGCGGCGAGCAGCCGCGACGAGATGCCGGTACCGGCGCCGAGGTCGGCGACGACGACGCCGCCCGGATCGCCGAGCCCGTCGAACAGCGCGTCGATCGCTTCGGCGGGATACGAGGGCCGGCCGGCGGCGTAATCGTCGGCGCGATCGGAGAACCGGCCGGCGAAGCTCACGAAGCCTCCGCGACGCGTTTCGGACCGCCGAGCGCTCCGGCGAGCTCGTCGTAGAGTACCGTCATCGTCTCGATGCCTCCGAAGAACTGGCTCAAGTCGAACTTCTCGTTCGGCGCGTGGATCGCGTCGTCGGGCAGCCCGACGCCGATCAGCACTTGCGGCAGGTGCAGGATGCGGTCGAACGACGAGACGGGTCCGATCGTACCGCCCGTGCCGATGAACACCGGCCGTTTGCCGAAGCCGCGCTCCATCGCGCGCGCGGCGGCGGCCACCGCGGGATGATCGCGCGACGTCTCGACCGCGCGCACGTCGCCGTGCGCCTCGACCTCGACGCGCACGCCTTTCGGCGCCGCGCGCTTCAGGAACGTCGTCACGGCGTGCTTCACGTGCTCGGGGTCCTGATGCGGCACGAGGCGCGCCGAGATCTTCGCTTTCGCGAACGACGGGACGATCGTCTTCGAGCCGGGGCCCTGATACCCGCCGTACATCCCGTTGATCTCGAGCGTCGGCCGGAACCACATTCGCTCCAGGGGCAGACGCGCGTTTTCGCCTGAGAGCTCCGGCACGCCGAGCGCGTAGGCTTCGCGCGCCGGGTCGAACGGCAGCGCCGCGATCCCGGCGCGCTCGTGCGGCGAGAGCTCGCGCACGTCATCGTAGAAGCCCGGGACCGCGACGCGTCCGTGCCCGTCCTTGAGCGATGCGAGGATCTGCGCGAGCGCCTCCAGCGGGTTCTTCACGATCCCGCCGTAGTAGCCCGAGTGCAGGTCGCTCTGCGGCCCGTGCACCGTCAGTTCCCAGTGCACGAGGCCGCGCAGCGAGGTGGTCAGCGACGGGACGTCTTCGGCGAAGACCGCGGTGTCGGAGACGACGACCGCGTCGCAGCGCAAACGCTCGCGTTCGCGGGCGAGGAACGCCTCGAAGTTCGGCGAGCCGATCTCCTCCTCGCCTTCGATCACGACCTTGACGTTGATCGGCAGCCGTCCGTTCAGCTTCAGGTGCGCCTCGAGCGCCGCGAGGTGCATGAGATTCTGGCCCTTGTCGTCGACGGCGCCGCGTCCGAAGATCTTGCCGTCGCGCACCTGCGCCTCGAACGGCGGGGACGTCCAGAGCTCGACCGGGTCGACCGGCTGGACGTCGTGGTGCCCGTAGATCAAGATCGTCGGCGCGCCCGCGGCGCCGAACCACTCCCCGTACGCGACCGGATGGCCGCCCGTCTCCAGAACCTCCGCTTCGAGCCCCGACGCCCGCATGCGCGCCACGGCGTGCTCGGCGGAACGCCGGACGTCGGCGGCGTGCGCAGGGTCGGCCGAGATCGACGGGACGGCGATCCAGGCCTTCAGCTCTTCGACGTACCGCTCGCGGTTGGCGCGGACGTGAGCGATGAGGTCGTCGGCGTAGGGCGCTTCGGGCATCGGCCGAGCCTTCGCCGCACGGCGCTCCGAAGGCTTGCCGAAGCCGCCTGGAGCGAGGCCTGCGCCTCCTGCGCGACGCCGACGGGCGCGAGACGATCCTTCATCAACCGTCGTACGGCCCGTCACGCGGCGGGACGAAACGCGCTCCGCTCCACGGCATGGCTGCCCAGCCGTCGTTTCCCCGCATCGTCGCGCCGGGCGCCGCCGCACGGGGCGACATCGTCTGCGCGGCTGCGTCGGGCTCGCTTCCGTGCTCCGCGCGCAGCTCGGCGTCGCGCGGCTCGTCGAGATCGATGCGAACGCGCAGGCGCCATGCCCCGAGGACGATTGCGAAATGCGTGGCCAGGATGGTCATGCCGTCACCTCGCGCGTCGCCCAGAGCCGCGTTCCGACCGCGACCGCGACGACGCCGATGAGCAGCGCCGCCGCCGCGCGTATCCCGGGCGACGTGAAGACGAGCAGGTTGTCCGACTCAGGGCCGTTGCTGCCGAGATACGCGAGCGGATCGAGGTACGTGATCGCGACCGCGATGTCGTGGAAGAGCGTCGGCAGCGGCATGAGGGCGAGCCCGGGAACGAACAGCGCGAAGGCCCAGCTCACCCCGATCATCGCGTTGCCGCGCCCCGGGAACAGCGCGGCGGCGAGCAGCACCCAGCCGTACCACATCACGGCGACGCAGAGCGCGAGGACGACGTGGACCGCCGTGTCCGGGCCGAACGTGACGTACGGGAAGCCGCCGAGCGCGCCGACCACGCTCAGCGCGATCACGAGCCCCATGACGGCCGCGATCGCGAGCCCCGCGGCGTCGACGGCGAAGTACTGCGCGGCGAGCACGTACCGCGAGATCGGCCGGGTGAACGCGATCGCGGCCGCGCGATACTCCGCATCGAGGTTGGCCCCCAGCGCGGGCACGATGAGATACGCGGCCGTTATCGCGCCGGCCAAGATCCAACCGAATCCGATGTCTTCGGTATGGCTCTTGTGCTGGTAGATGAGCATATTCGCGTGATGGCCGTGCGAGCCGGCGAGCGCGGTGGCGATCGACACGATCGCGAGCGCGAACAGGATGCCGAGAAAGATCCCGTACCGGAGCAAGACGCGGCGAACGCGCAGCCAGGCGACGTAGGTCATGACGGGGCTCCTTCGTCGGAGACGGCTTCGAGAAACAGATCTTCGAGCGAGCGGTCGAGGACGCGGACGCCGCGCGCGCCGAGCGCGTCGAATCGTGCGACGATCGGATCGGGCGCGCCGTTCGCGTAGGCGCGCAGGGTCGTGCCGGCGCGTTCGATCCGCACCACGCCGCTCAGACCGCTCAGCTCCGGCACGCCGCCGTCGAACGTTCCTTCGACGATCTTCGCGGCGGCGCGCAAGTCGTCGGTCTCCCCGGCGAGCACGATCTTTCCGTCACGCATGATCGCGACCCGGTCCGCCGCGCGGTCGATCTGGCCGATCTGGTGCGAGGACATCAGCACCGTCGCGCCGTCCTGCGCCGCGTCGATGAGGATGTCGAGCACCGCGCGCTGCAGCACCGGATCGAGGCCGCTCGCCGGTTCGTCGAGCACCAGCAGCGAGGGGTTCGTCGACAGCGCGACCGTCAGCGCGAGCGCCGTTTGCTGGCCTTTGGAGAGTTTCCGCGACGCGCGCTTCGCGGGAAGACGGAACGTCGCGAGCAGCTCGGCGGCGCGCGCCGCGTCGAAGCGCGGCTGCGAGTGCCGCACCATCTCGACGTGCTCGGCGACGCTCATCCACGGATAGAGCTGCGGACGCTCTGGCACGTAGCCGAGCCGCTCGAACGTGCGCGGCGCGAGCCGCTCGCCGTCGAAGCGCACGTCGCCGGCGTCGGGACGCGCGAAGCCGAGGACGCACTTGAACGTCGTCGTCTTCCCTGCGCCGTTGCGGCCGAGCAGCCCGCACACGGATCCGTTCGGGATCTCGAGCGAGACGTCGTCGACGGCGAGCACGTCGCGGTATCGTTTCGTGAGGTTGCTGATCGTGATCACGACGGTTGCTCCTCGTCGGCCTCTGGGTACCAGCGCGCGATCGCGCCATCGGCGAGGTCGCGCACCTCGGTTCGGGTCAGGCCCAGCGAACGCGCCTCACGTACGGCCGCATCGATCTGCGTCGAGGCGACGGTCGACGCGGCGCGGCGCGCCTCGTCGACGACTCCGTTCCGGCGGACGAACGAGCCGCGCCCCGCGGCGGTCGCGATGAACCCCTCGCGCTCGAGGTCGCGGTACACCCGCGCCACCGTGTTGGGGTTCAGCTTCAGCTCGTGGGCGAGCGCTTTGACGGTGGGAAGCCGCTCGCCGGCGGTCAGCGCGCCGACCGCGATCGCCCGCTTCACCTGCTCGGTGAGCTGGACGTAGATCGGGACGCCGCCGTGCGGGTCGACGACGAAGTAGGCGGGCACCTCACACTCCCTCGCGAAGCACGGCGGCTCGGGCGAAGGACGAACTCGGAGGGCTCGCGCCGCAGCGCGAGCCCACTAGATGGAGACGCCCCAGCCGCGGAAGAGCGAGCCGTCGCCGGGGGCACGCACGCCGTTCGGGCGCGGAGCCAGGGCGGGGCGGAACGGGAGCGGGCGCGAGGTCGGGCGGATGACGTCCATAATGGTTCTCCGGGTCTCGTACTAGTCGCACGAGTCGTACTAGTGTGTGTAGTACGACCTCTTTATACCAATCGTGCTAGTACAAGTCAACACCCCGCGCGAATTTCTTCAGCCGGTGAACGGGGCGGCGAGCTGCACGTGGACCGGCGGCCCGCCGACCCGACCGCGTTCGACGTCGAAGCTGTGCGGGAGCCCGTCGTAGGCCCGAAGCTGCGTCTGATACGTCCCGTACTCCCACCAGAAGCGACCGTCGAGCTTGTCCACGACGTCGCCGGTCCGGAGACCGGCGGCGTACGCGGGGCCGCCGGGACGCACGAGCGCGCGCATGTAGCCGTCGTCGGGCTTGAACAACACGTAGAAATACGTCGGCGTGGGATGCGCGGGGTCGAAGTCCAGACCGCGGTCGAAGATCTCCTCGGCCAGCGCGCGGTGATCGAGCGTCCACAGCCGCAGCCGGAACAGCGCGTCGACGGCCGCGGTGCGCACGTCGCCCTCGGCGTGCCACTGGTCGACGTTCCAGCCGGCGCAGTCTTGCAATTCGAGGCCGACGTCGCGCCCGGTGTGACGCAGCGGCGTCGTCGTCACGCGCAGCACCGCCGCGTACGGTTTCCGCCGGCAGTCCGCGGCCGCCGGATCGCCGCGCAGCGCGACGGTGTGAAAGCCGTTCCAGCCGCGCGAGATCGCGGCGTCGACCTCGTGCGCGGCGACGCGTGCCTGCGGCGTGCCGTCGTCGCCGATCGCGACGACGCCCGCCGCGTCGGGCGGTGCGTACAGTCCGCTCGGCGCCGCCGCGGGCGACGGCGACGGCAGCGTCGCGGCCGCCGCGGCGCGCGGCGTGAACGCCGGCGTTCCGAAGAGCGCGCCGCCGGCGACGACCACGAGCACGGCGGCGAGCACGGCGACCGCGACCTGCCACGGCAGCGTCAGGCGCGTGATGCGCTCGACCGGGACCCCGGTGAAGTTGGCGACCCACACGTTCTGCGTGTTCGTGGGATCGCAGACGTTCTGGACCTGCACGACCGCCATGACGGCGGCGACGAGCGCGGTCGCGGGCAGCACGTGCAGCGTCGCGAGCACCGTGTAGACGCCGATGCCGACGCCGTACGGGTTCAGCGGTCCGCGGTAGAGCGCGAGCGGCGAGAGCAGCCCGAACACGAGCACGTACGCGAGCGGTGAGCGCGGCGCGGCGGCCGCGACCAGCGGCGTCACCGCGGCCTGTACCTGCGGGGTCGCGGCGGCGACGAGAAGCATTCCGATCCCGATCATGAGGACGGTCGCCGGCGCGACGTCCTCGATGCCGCGAATCCACGCCGACACGAGCGTCTTCACGATCTCGCGCGGCCGCGTCACGAGCGCGCCGTAGACCGCGGCGAGCGCGAAACCGACGATCGCGTCGAGCCCGAACGCCAGCAGCAGCACCAGCGGGAGAACCGGCGTGAGCAGCGCGATCGGCGACACGCGTTTGCGCGGCGGCTCGCCCGGCTCGACCTTCGTCGCGTAGCCGCGCTCGGCGCGCCCGCGCACGAGCGCGTACGCCACGACGACGAGCGCCTGCAGCGCGGAGAGGGCCAGCGCGTACGTCCGGAACGCCGCCGGACCGACGCCGAAGACCGAGCTGTAGAACTTCCACTGCGCGATGTTCAGGACGTAGCCGAGGCCGAACGCGAGGAGGAACAGCGTCGCGGAGAGCGCGCGCGGGACGCCGACCGTCATCATCACGGGGAGCACGATCGTCCCGATCATGATGATCGCGCCGAGGCCCGTCACCGTGGTGAAGAGCACCGCCACGACCGCGCAGAGCGCGAGCGCGAGCAGCAAGGGACGATCGCCGCCGAACTCCGCGGCGTACGTGACGAGCGTCTCGGCGATCCCGGTGCTCAGCACGACGCGGCTCAGCAGCGCGCCGAAGAACAGCGTCGCGTAGACCGGCGCGAGCTTCACCGCGCCGCCGGCGACGACGGCGCCGAGGTCGTGCACGCCGGCGATCGCAGCCATCGCGATCGCCATCAGCGGTACGGCGAGCAGCGCGGGAAGCTTGCGCGCGATCATCAGCGCGGCCAGCGCCAGAAAGACGGCGACGACCGCGGCCCCGGCTACGGTGACGATGGGATCACCGTCTCCCAGGGCGGCAAGGTTCCGCCGCGCAGATAGTCCTCGCGCGTCGCGGTCTCGAGCCGGTCGGCGCAGCGCTGCGCGTCGTCTTCGCCGCTGCGCCAGCGCGCCAGCACGTGCGCGAGCCCCGGCTCGGTGCTCTCGTAGCGCCACGCCGCTTCGTAGAGCGGCTCGACGTTCGCGAGCCCGTCGCGCAGCTCCCAGCACAGATACTTCGCGACGTTCAGATCGCGGTACACGAGCGAGTCGTCGTGCCGCGCGGCGTGCGCGCGCGCGTCGTCGTAGTCGTCACGCGCTTCTTTTCCGATCTGCAGCCGCCGGCCGAGCACGTCGTAGCGCAGCGCGGCCAGCTTCATCACGCGCGCCGCTTCGGCGTGGAGCGGCGGCGCGGCGTCCCACAGATCGGTGAGCACCGCTTCGGCGCGGTCTCTGAGCGTTGCCGGATGCAGGCCGGCGGCGCGGGCTTGCAGGCGCGGGTCGAAGGGATCGTGCCAGAACAGCGTGTCGACCGGATCGCTCGGCTTCGTTCGCAGGAGGTCGCGCGCCGCTCGCAGCGCGTCGAGGTCGCGCGCGTACCGCGGGTCGTCGGTCCCGAAGAACGCGCGCGCGAACGTCGCGTGCCAGGTCGCGTCGTCGACCGGGCCGCGCTGCCACGCGGTCGCGGCCGCGTAGGCCAGGGCGGGCCACGTCGCTTCGTACAGCGTTTCGCCGTCGTCGTGCCACACCGTCGCGAACATGCCCAGAACGCCGCGCGTCCCCTTTCCTTCGCCGACGAGCCGCGCGATGTTCGCGTACGCCGTCGTCAGGTCGGGGTACAGCTCGGTCCAGTTCGACGCACCCGGAGCGACGAGCTGATCGAAGCCCGCGCCCGCGATCGGGTCGATGTACTTGCGGAACGACGCCTCCGCCCCGTAGTGCCAGGTGACGATGACCGTGCTCTTCGGAAGCAGGCTCAAGATCGCGTGATCCTGCTGCACCGCGTCGTCCCAGATCATCGGCCGCGCGCCGCTGCCGGCGAGAAACGACGCCGCGCGGGTGACGTGGTCGGCGAACACCTGCGCAGTGCGCGGCGTGCGCCCGCGCCCGAGATCGACCGGCTCGTCGGCGCCGAGGTGGACGAACGGCGTCGGCTTCGTCGCGTCGACGACCTCGCGCAGCAGCGGCCCGAGATATGCGTAGGTCGCGGGATCGCCCTCGCTCATCAGATACCCGTGCGGCAGCTCCGCGAGCGGCGCGAGCTCTTGCCACTTCAGCGTCTCGTGCATGTGCGCGAACGTCTGCTGCTCCGGGATCAGCGTGACGTGGAAGCGCCGCGCATAGTCCGCGAGCTCGCGGAGCTGCGCGGCGGTCCAGCCGTTCGGCCATGCGACGAACGGATAGCGCGGGTCGACGACGACGTTCTCCATGTACGGAGACCAGCCGTTGATCTTCAGCGACGCCAGCGTGCGGATGCGCTCTTCGGCGTAGCGCATGGTCGGAAACGGTCCGCGCGAGACGTCGTCGGAGACGATGCGCCAGCGCATCGCCGGAGCGTCGTCGATCGCCGCGCAGGCGATGAACCAGCCGTGCGGACCGCGCTCCGGAAGCTGTGCGAGCGTCATGAGCGCATCGAACGCCGCCTCGCCGGTGTGATGCTCGTTTCCGGCGTGCACGAGCACCTTGCCGTCGGCGGCCCGCAGCGAGTACACGTCCACGCCCGCCGGAGACGGCGACGAGAATTGCGCGAGCTCGACGGTCACATCGGCCGGTGAGCCCGGTTCGGCGAGGACCGGCGCCGGGATGCCGAGCGCGGTCCAGCGCTCGCGCAGGATCGCGAAGCCGCCGGCGTCGGTGCCCGCGGCGAAGCGCAGCGGGCGATCGAGCGCGACCGGTGCACGGCACGGCACCGCTTCGATGCGCAGCGGCGCGGGGACGAGCGCCGGCGCGGCGGCGGCGGACGCGGCGGCTGAAGCCCAGGTGAGAACGACCGCCGCGACGAGGAGCCACCGCACGACGCGCGCTACACCGGCACGTGCGCTCTCTCCTCGCCCTCGCCGTCTCCGCGGCGACGCTCGCCGGCGGGTTCGACGACTCGGTCGTTCAGCGCTATCACGTGCGCATCGACTGGACCGAGCTGCGCGCGCCGTCGTGCGAGCAGATCGAAGCGAGCGCGCCGGAGCCCGCGCGGACCGGCCTCGACTTCTCGTACGAGATCCCGCCGCCGCGCCCGCACGCAGGCGGCGGCTTCGAGGGCCGCCCCGTCTTCCGTCTCGAGCAGGTCGTCATCGAGGCGCCCCGCGTCGTCTCGTGGCCGAACATGAGCGCGACCGATCGCGCGCGCGCCGAGGCGTTCCGGCACGCGCTGTTCCATCACGAAGTCGGACACGTCGTCACCGCGGAAGAGACGATGCGCGCGCTGCAGAGCGAGCCGCTCATCGTGGCGCCCGACATTCCCTCGTACGTCGACGCCGCGAAAGAGGACGCACGGGCGGGCGAAGCGCGCTTCAAGCACGATCAGGACGTCTACGAAGCGCTGAGCGACCACGGCCGTGCGCAACGCCGAGTCCCGCCGCCGCTGGGCGGGCGCGACACGATCCTCTTCTGCGTCGACCGCTAGCCGGAGGGAGCCTTCACGGGCGGACGAACGGACCGCCATGCAGCTGAGCCCGCTCGACGTCGCGGTCATCGTCGCGTTCTTCGCGGTGAACCTCGGGATCGGGCTCTGGTACGCGCGCGGCAGCGGGAAGAGCGTCGGCGAGTATTTTCTCTCCGGACGCAGCGCGCCGTGGTGGCTCACCGGAACGTCGATGGTCGCGACGACGTTCGCCGTCGACACGCCGCTCGCGGTCACCGGATTCGTCGCGAGCAACGGGATCGCGGGCAACTGGCTGTGGTGGAACATGGCGGCCAGCGGCATCCTCACCGTGTTCTTCTTCGCGGCGCTGTGGCGGCGCGCCGGCGTGCTGACCGACGTCGAGTTCATCGAGCTGCGCTACGGCGGGCGCGCCGCGTCGTGGCTGCGCGGGGTGCGCGCGATCTACCAGGGCGTGATCGTCAACACGATCATCATGGGCTGGGTCAACCTCGCCATGGTGAAGATCCTCTCGCTGACGCTGCACGTGCCGACGTATCTCGCGCTGTACGTCTGCCTCGTGCTGACGGCGCTCTACGTGACGATCGGCGGCTTCTGGTCGGTGCTCGTGACCGACTTCCTGCAGTTCATCGTGAAGATGGGGATGGCGATCGTGCTCGCGGTCGCAGCCGTCGCCGCGGTGGGCGGGATCGCCGCGCTGAAGCACGGGCTCGGCGCGCTCGACGCGCACCGCAGCGGCGGCTCGATCCTCGCCTTCACGCCGCAGGGCGGCGCGGACAGCTGGATGCCGCTCACGACGTTCCTCGTGTTCATCGGGGTGAGCTGGTGGGCGTCGTCGTATCCCGGCGCGGAGCCGGGCGGCGGCTCGTACATCGCCCAGCGCATCTTCGCCTCGCGCAGCGAGAAGGACGCGGTGTACGCGACGCTGTTCTTCAACGTCGCGCACTACGCGCTGCGGCCGTGGCCCTGGATCCTGGTCGCGCTCGCCGCGCTCGTCCTCTACCCGCACGGCGTGATCGGCGCGAACGGGAAGCCCGATCCGGAGCTGGGCTACGTGCAGACGCTCGTCGACCACTTGCCCTCGTCGCTGCGCGGCTTGATGATGGCGGGCTTCCTCGCCGCGTACATGTCGACGATCGGCACGCAGCTCAACCTCGGCGCGTCGTATCTGACGAACGACCTCTACCGGCGCTTCGTCCGCCCCGGCGCCGGCGAAGCGCACTACGTCACGGTCTCGCGCTGGATGACGATCGTCGCGCTCCTGCTCGCCGCGGTGGTGACGCTGTTCATGTCGTCGGTGGGCGAAGCGTGGAAGTACATGCTGACGCTCACCGCGGGCGTCGGGCTGGTGATGATCCTGCGCTGGTACTGGTGGCGGATCAACGCGTGGAGCGAGATCGCGGCGCTGGCCGCTTCCGCGATCGTGGGCAGCTGGTGCTACGTCAGCGGCGTCGTCGCCGGCGACGATCCGAACGCGACCGCGAAACGGCTGCTGATCACCGTCGTCGCGACGACCGTCGTGTGGCTCGTCGTGACGCTGGCGACGAAGCCCGAAAGCGAGGCGACCCTCGCGCGCTTCTACGAGCGCGTCCGTCCGGCGGGCGGGGGCTGGGCGCCCATCGCGCGGCTCGTGCCGGGCGGGTCGAGCGACGACCTCGGCATCGCGCTGATCGACTGGATCGCCGGGCTGGGACTGGTCTACGGCGCGCTGTTCGGGATCGGCCGGCTCGTCTTGGGCGACGTGCCGCAAGGCATCGCCTGGTGCGTGCTCGCCGCGGTGTGCGGAGCGATCATCGCGCGAACGTTCCGGACGCCGGCGCGCGATCGTGCCGGCGACGCCGACCCGGACGACGAGCGAACGATCGCCGCCGAACGCGCGACGTGAACCGCCCGCCGCGGCATCCCCGGCGCCCGGCACCCGTTCATCTTGCCTTACTGACGCGCACCGGGAAGCCGATAACCCCGGTATGGGCCTTCTCATCGGCCTGTTCGCACTGGCCGGGCTCGGCGGATTGCTGCTCGCGTGGCGGCGCTGGCGCGCCGACCTGCGCGAGCATGCCCGCGTGCGCGCGACGTTCGCGCGCTACGTGGCGCCGTCGGTCGTCGACATGCTGCTGGCCCGCAAGGACGAGCGGATCTTCACGGGCCGAGCGGTGCGCGCGACGATCCTCGTCTGCCGCATTCGGAATTTCGCGCACTTCATCGAACCGCTGCCGCCCGAGGACGTGCTGCGCTATCTGAACGAGTTCTACGCGCTCGCCGGAACCGCGATCCAGCGGCACCGCGGGATCATCGACAGCTTCCTCGGCGACGGGATCGTCGCGGTCTTCGGGGTCCCGCTCGACAACCCGACGCAGGAGGACGACGCGCTGCGCGCCGCGCTCGACGTCGTGCGCCACGTCGTCGCGATGCGCGAGCGCTGGGCCAAGCAGCACCGCAAGCCGTTCACCGTCGGGATCGGCGTCAACACGGGCGAGGTGATCGCCGGCGACGCGGGCTTCCGTGACCGCCGCGAGTACACGGTCGTCGGCTCGGAAGCGATGTTCGCGCATCGATTGCAGGAGGCGGCGTTCGCGCTCAACGGCTTCATCGTCGCCTCGCGCGCCACGTGCGCGACGCTCGGCGAGGAATACAAGCTCGTTCCGGTCAGCGGCGTCCCGCTCGCCGGAGTGCGGCGCCTGCTCGATGCGTTCGTGGTCCGCGGGCGCCTGGACGGGCGCGAGCGTTTCACCGTCCCGGTGGACGCGCTCGTCGAAACGCACATCGAACCGCCGTCGAACGCGGCCGCCGTTCCGCTCGCCGCGGGACTCCACGCACCGCACGTCGCCGCCGCGAACGCCGAGGCACCGGCGCAGCGCTCCGACGCACCGGTCGCGAAACCGCTGCACGACGGCGGCGAACGCCAGAAGCCGAAGCTCGCCGCCGTCCCCCCGCCCGCGCCGCGGCGGGCCCGTCCGCGTGCGACGGACCTGTTCGAGCGGCCGGACATGCACCGCGGCTGGCTGTTCGGCGACGACGACGAGACGCCGATGCTTCCCGATCCGCCGGCGCCGCGCGCCACCTACGAGGACCGGTCCGGCTCGACCGAGCTGTGACGGGCGCGGTGCGCGACCGCCGTGATCTCGAAGCGCGCGCCGAAGAGCAAGGGCCCTGAGCCGATGAAGGCGCGCGCCGGAAGCCGTTCGCCGAAATAGCCGAGATAGACCGCGTTGAACGCGGCGAAGTCGGCGACGTCGGGCGCGAAGATCGTCACCATCGCGAGGTCGTCGGTCGTCAGATCCGCCGCGCGCAGCACCGCGCACACGTCGTCCATCACCAAACGCGCTTCGTCGGCGGCATCTGCCGGCGGACGCCCCGTTCGCGGATCGAGGCCGATCCGTCCCGAGACGTAGACGGTATCGCCGGCGAGCACGGCGTCAGAGAAGGGGAGCCGGCTCATCCCCCGCGGCGGCTTGCGATTCGGCAGGTTGACGTGCCGTTCCATACAGTCGTTTCACGACGTGCTCCAGCGGTATCCCTTGCGCGACCAGCGTCACGAGCACGGTGGCGAAAACGGCGTCGATCATCTCGGCCCGGCCGGTCACCGTCGCCGGAATCGAGAGCGCGAGCGCGAGCGGGAGCGCGCCGCGCATCCCGGCGAGAAAGACGGTCGTGCGCGCGGCGTGCGAACGCGTCACGGCGAGCGCGAGAAGCGCGCGCGAGATCGTCAGCACGACGAGCGCCGTCACGACGAGCAGCGGCTCGTGCGCGATGCGCGTGACGTCGATCAGCAGCCCCGTGCCGATGAACACGAGCGCGTTGGCGACGAACGCCGCGGCGTTCCAGAACGCGTCGACGGCGTCGCCGTGCCGCAGCACGCCTTCGTTGCGGCGCAGGATCGCGCGCAGGCCGATCGCCGCCGCCGCCGTCGCGAAGATCCCGGATGCGTGCGCCGCGTCGGCCGCGAGATACGCGGCGTACGCGAGCGCGATCGTCGCCGTCACCTCGTACTCCGCCGAGTTCGTCGCGCGGAGCAGCCACGAGACGACGTACGCGCACAGCGTTCCGATGAGCGCGCCGGCGACGACCGCGTACGCGCCCCAGCCGATCGCTCCGAGCACGTTCACCGCTCCGCCGAGCAGCAGCGTGACCGACAGCCCGTACAGCACGACCGCGACGCCGTCGTTCGCGAGCGACTCGGCTTCCACGATGGTGCGCAGCTCGCTCGGGAGCCCGACGCGGCGGAACACCGCGACGACGGCGACCGGATCGGTCGCCGAGACCATCGCACCGAACAGGAGCGCCGCGCCGAAGGGCAGAGCCCCGGCGCGCGCGAGGACTAACGCGATCAGCGCCGCGGTCGCGATCGTCCCCGGGAACGCCAGCAGCGCGACGCGCCCGACGCATCGGCGCAAGGCCTGCAGATCGATGTTCCAGGCCGCTTCGAAGATCAGCGGCGGAAGGAAGACGAACAGCAGGGTGGGACCGAAGTCGAACGGCGGCCGGACGCGCAAGACGCTTCCGACGATCGTGCCGACCGCCACGAGCGCGACGGCGGCCGGGATGCGCAGGCGCTCCGCGGCGATCGAAACGAGCACGGCGCCGGCGAGCAGCGCCGCGAACGCCTGCACCCCGAGCGCGATCGCGTCGCGCATCAGACGAGCAGCGGCAGCACGTCCGAGGCGCGCGCGCGCAGCGAGCGGTCGACGAGCGGGGTGAGCGCGGTGTCTTCCGGATTGACCTCCACGACGTGAGCGCTCGTGCAGCGCTTCGTCGCGAGCGACGCCGCCGGCTGAACGATCCCCGACGTCCCGACGACGAGCATGAGCTCGGCACGCCGCGCGGCGGCGAACGCGTCCTCGAGCACCTCGCGCGGGAGCGGCTCGCCGAACCACACGATGTCGGGCCGCCACGTCCCGCCGCAGCCGTCGTGGTCGAGCGCGGCGAGGTCGAACGCGTCGTCGAACGGCCGCCGCGCGTCGCAGCGCGTGCACTTCGCTTCGCGCAGCTTCCCGTGCAGCTCCAGCACGTTCCGCGAGCCGGCGCGAAGGTGCAGCGAGTCGACGTTCTGCGTGATCAGCGTGAAATCGGCGCAGCGCTCCTCGAGCCGCGCGAGCGCGACGTGCGCCGGCGACGGTTCGACGGCGCGGTGCGCGAGACGGCGCTCGTTGTACCACGTCCAGACCAAGTCCGGATCGCGCGCGAAGCCTGCCGGCGAGGCAAGCTCTTCGACGCGATGCGACCGCCACAGACCGCCGGGGCCGCGAAACGTCGGGAGCCCGCTCTCGGCCGAGATGCCCGAGCCCGTCAAGACGCTCACCGACCGCGCGCGGCGCAGGCGCTCACGCAGGTCCGCGACTTCGGCGTCCGTCTCCATGCGAGGCTCGTTCGCGCGCGTCACGCATCCGTCCGGCATCGCCGAACGTTACCCGGGCGAGGTGACGCCGCCGAGGACGCGAACGCCCGCCGGATGGACCGCGGGGTTCGCCTGATGGAACGCATTCAGGCGCGCGACACGGCGGCGTTCGAGGCGCTGTACGACGACTACCATCGCCTCGTTTTCGGCATCGGCCTGCGCATGCTGGGCGATGCCGCGCTCGCCGAGGACGTGACCCAGGGCGTGTTCCTGAAGATCTGGACGTCGCCCGGCGCCTTCCGCGGCGGGTCGTTCGCGGCCTGGGTGTCGCGCGTGACGCGCAATCGTGCGCTCGACCTGCTGCGCTCGCGCGCCGCGCGTCCGGAGGCGGAGATCCCCGCCGACCTCCCGCTCGACGCCTCGCTCGACGACGACGTCTTCGCGCGCATCGACGCCGAGCGCGTGCGCGACGCGCTCGCGGCGCTTCCGCCGGAGCAGCGCAGCCTGATCGAGCTGGGCTTCTTCGGCGGCGTCACGCATCAGGAGCTCGCGGCGCGCACGGACACGCCGCTCGGCACCGTGAAGACACGCATCCGCAGCGGGCTTCGACGATTGCGCGACGCGCTCGGTGAGAGGGTTTCGCGATGAACGAACGGGCCGACCGCGAGTCGATGCTCGAGCTCGTCGCGCTGTACGCGCTCGGCGTGCTTCCCGACGCGCGCGCGGACGGCGCGGAATGCGCGGAGCAGGTGCGCGCCTTCATCGCCTCGGACGCGGAGGCGCGCCGCGAGTACGACGACCTCCGTGCCGCAGCGGACGCGATCGCGCTGACCGCCGAGGAGCCCGTCGACTCGCGGCGCGCGCTGCGGATGCGCGAGCGGCTGCTGGCGCGCGTCCGCGCAGATGCGGCGACCCCGGTGACGCCGTTCCGGGCGCGACGCCCCGCGGTCTTTCCCGCCGTCATGTGGGGCAGCGCGCTCGTCGCCGCCGCGGCGATCCTCTTCTCGGTGATCACCGTCTCGCAGGACGTCGCGCTGCGCGGCCAGCTCGCCGCCGCCCAGCGCCGCGCGTCCTCGCTGCAGACGCAGCTCGGGCAGAGCGAACGGGTCGGATCGCAGGACAGGCGCATGCTGACCGACCTCCTCTCGCCGGAAGCGAAGCGCTACGACGTCGCGCAGGGGACGGTGGTCGTCCACGGCGACCGGGTCTACCTCGTGCTCGCGAAGCTCGCCGCGCCGCCGCGCGGGCACGTGTACCAGGCCTGGACGGCGACGAAGGGCTCCAGCGCGATGGCGCCCAGCGTGACCTTCGCGCCGAACGCCGAAGGCGTCGCGATCGTCGCGCTGCCGGTCGATGCCGCCAAGGTCGGGACCGTCGCGGTCAGCGTCGAACCGGACGGCGGCAGCAAGGCGCCCACCACCACGCCGACCTTCGTCCGTCCCCTCAGCTGAGACCGATCTGCTCGAAGCCGTCACCCGCGCGAACCGCCGCGACGCCGTCGCGTACGCCGCGCGCCGCCCGTACGAGAACGCGTTCCTCCAGTGGGTGCTGGAGGGCGGGCACAACGCGTCCGGACGCGACGACGTGCTGCTGAGCCGCACGCGCGAGGGCGCCGTCGACGGGCTCGTGTACTTCGGCGCGCAGCTCGTCGTCGCGGCCGACGGCGCGCCGGCGCTCGACGCGTTCGCGGTCGAAGCGCGCAAGCACCTCGGGCTGCGCAGCTTCGTCGGCCCGAAGACGGCCGTCGACGGCGTCTGGCAGCGCGTTCGCTCCTGGCACGCGCAGCCGCAGATCGTGCGCGCGACGCAGCCGCTCTATCTGCTCGAGCGCGAGGCGCTGCGTGCCGGGCGGCCGGAGCCCGAGGTGCGGCTCGCCCGCGATGATGAAGCGGAGCTCGTCGCGGAGAACAGCGCCGAGATGATCCTCGCCGAGCTGGGCTACGATCCGCGCGTCGCACGCAGCGTCTTCGTCGCGATGGTACGCCGGGCGATCGCGGCCGGCGTGTGGTGGGTGTGGATCGTCGACGGCGCGCTGCGGTTCCAATGCAACGTCGGCCCGCGCACCGCCGCGACGGCGCAGATCCAAGGCGTGTGGACCCCGCCGGCCGCGCGCGGAAACGGCTGGGCGACGCTCGCGCTCGGCGCGATCGCCGGGCGGCTGCTCGAGCGCGAGCGAACGCTCTCGCTCTACGTGAACGACTTCAACGCACCCGCGATCGCGCTGTACGAGCGGCTCGGCTTCCGGCGGATCGGCACGTTCGCCACGTACCTGTTCGCATGAGATCCGCTTACGCGCGGCGGCGACGCCCGTCGCTCGCACCGTTCGCGCTGGACGCGCTCGCGATCGTCGCGGCGGTCGCTTGCGCGTACGCGCGGCTTCCGGCCGGCTGGATCGAGAACGCGTACGCGAACGGCATCTTCGCAGCGATGAACCGGACCGCCGTCCCGTTCACGAACGCGCTGCCGTTCGCGCTCGGCGACGCGGAGGGGCTCGCTGCGATCGTCGCGCTCGTCGTGTGGTGGATCGTCGCGTTGCGCCGCGCGCCGCGCGGCCGAAAGCTCGCCCGGGCGGCGGCGCTGGTCGCGCACACGATCGGCTGGGCCGCGCTCGCGATCGTCGTGTTCGAGCTGCTGTGGGGGTTCAACTACCGGCGCGCGACGGTGGTGCAGCGCGTCGACTACCGCGCCTCGCGCGTCACGCCGGAAGCCGTCGCGCGCTTCTCCGAGCGGATCGTCGGCATCCTCAACCGCGACGTCGGCCCGGCCCACGCGGAGCGCCTCGACGTGGCGAAGCTCCGCGCCGCGTTCGAGCCCGTCGTGGCACGTCTCGGCGATCGCTGGGACGTCGCGGTGACGGTCCCGAAAACGACGCTGCTCGAACGCTACTACGAGGCGGCGGGGATCGGCGGGCAGTACTCGCCGTTCTCGTTCGAGACGATGCTCAACGCGTCGTTCCTGCCGTTCGAGGTGCCGCGCGCGCTCGCGCACGAGTGGTCCCACGCGGCCGGCTTCACCGACGAGGGCGACGCGAACTACATCGGGACGCTGACCTGCCTGCGCTCGAACGATCCGCTGATCCGCTACTCCGGCGCCTTTTGGACGTACGGCGACCTGCCCGAGTCGGAGCGCCGCCGGCTGCGCCTCGATCCGCGCGTCCGCGCCGATTTCGAGGCCGCGCGGCGGCGCTTCTTGCGCCACTACATGCCGCAACTGTTCGCCATCCAATGGCGTCTGTACGATCGGTACCTGCGCAGCAGCGGCGTTCGCGGCGGGGTCGCGTCCTACGGATTCTTCCTTCGTCTGCTGGTGGGTACGCCGCTCGACGCCGAGGGTTTACCACGACGATGATCGCTCGACTCGCCTCCCACTGGTGGCTGTTTCTGATCCGCGGGATCCTCGCGCTCGCGCTCGGGGTCGCGGTCCCGATCTTCCCGGGCGCCGCGATCGTCACGATCGCCATCCTGTTCGGCGCCTACGCGTTCGTCGACGGCATCGTCGCGATCGCCGCCGCCGTGCGCATGAACCACGCCGAAGGCCGCTGGCCGTGGCTGCTCGTCGAAGGCGTCCTCGGGATCCTCGTCGGGCTGATCACGTTCTTCTGGCCGCTCGCGACGATCGTCGCGCTCGCGTATCTCGCCGGCGCGTGGTTCATCCTCACCGGAGCGCTCGCGATCGCTTCGGCGGTGCGGATGCGCGGTCACCTCGCGAACGAGATCTTCCTGATCCTCGTCGGCTTCGTCTCGGTGTTCGCCGGCGTCGTGATCTTCTTCACGCCGATCTGGGGACTGTACGCCGTGATCTGGACGGTGAGCGTCTATGCGATCCTGACCGGGATCTTTTTCATCGGCCTCGCCTTCCGGCTGCGCCGGCTCGGCGGGGGCGCCCGCGGGGCTGCGCCCCTTCCCTGAAGCCGGGGGGCGCGGCGTCCGTCAAGATGCTCTTACGCTGCTAAGCTGGCGAGCGATTTCCGTCGATCATCTCATCGACTGCCGTAGCACGGAGGGTATCGGCACCGATGACCATCGCCACCATCGCGAAGGAGCTGGACGACGTCGTGGCGTCTCCGGCCCCGCTCGAGACGAAGCTGTCTCGCGTCGACCGGCTGATCTGCGACACGGTCGCGCTTTCCAACCAGCGCCGGCGCATCGTCCGGCGCCCGGTCTTCGACCGGCTCCTCGACACGTATCTCGCGCTCAGCGCCCAAGCGCTCGCGAGCGCATGAGCCTCGACGACATCACACGCGAGCTGGACGCGATCGCCGCGTCGACGAATCCGGGACCGGAGCGACTCGCCCGGGCGGACGCGCTGCTGCGGAAGGCCGCGCGCATCTCGAACACGGCGGCCGAAGTCTACGACGAAGCGCTGGAGCTGTTCGTCCGGCTCAGCGCCGACGAGATCCTGAGCGGGCGCTAGGCGCCGGCGCATCGCCGCGCGCGTCAAGCGAACGCGGGCGCGAGGCGGCGCGCGTTCTCCGCGACGATCTTGCGGAAGACGGCGTCGTCGAGCCCGAGGGCGCGCAGTCCGCGCAGCTCGCCGTCGTACGCGTACGGCATGTTCGGCCAATCCGTGCCGAGGACGATCTGGTCCGGCGCACGCTCGACGTCGGCGCGGGACGGCGCGACGTACATCGGCGACTCGCACGCGAACGCCATCGTCGTGTCGAGGAACAGTCGCGGCTCGTGGCGCGCCAGCTCGAGATAGCGCCGCTGATCGGGCTTGCCGAAGTGCGCGACGACCACGCGCAGCGCCGGATGCGCCTCCAGCACGCGCATGACGCGCCCAGGACCGTCGTTCGTGTCGTCGCTCCACGGGATGTGCCCGACGTGCACCAGCACGAAGCCGTCGCCGGCGGCGACCGCCTCGAGCACGGGCGCCATGCGCGGATCGTCGAGGGCGAAGCCCTGGACGTCCTCGTGCACCTTCAGCCCGGCGAAGTTGGCCTTCATCGCCGCGCGCATCTCCCCGGCCGGGTCGCGGTCGTCGAGGTGGACGGTCGCGAGCGGGATCGCACCCGCGCCGAGCGCCCGCGCGGTGTCCGACAGCCACGCGTTCAGGTCGCTCGCCATCCCCGGCTTGTGAGCGTACGAGCAGAAGGCGAACCGCTCCACGCCGTGCTCGCGGATCGCGCGCGCGACCTCGTGCGGGTCGGTCGGCTGACCGCTCAGATCCCACGGGCTGCGCTCGGCGAACCAGCGCCGGATCGCCGCGAAGAGCCGCGGCGGATGCAAGTGCGTGTGCACGTCGATCACCCGCCACACGACGTGCGCCTGCCGAATCAGAGTTGCAGCAAAGCGTCCGGCACAATCCTTACATGCTGAACGTGCGTTCCGCCAGGAACCCGGACGCGCAGGGCGCACCTTCCGAAGCAATGCAACTTGCGAAGCCGGTCCGTACGCGCTGGGAGACGTTCGTCGGGCTCGCCGTGGTCCACCTCGGCGCGCTGTGCGCGCTGATCCCCGGAACGTTTCACTGGAGCGCGCTCGCGGCCGCCTTCGTTCTGTACTACCTCTTCGGCGCGTGGGGCATCACGCTCGGCTACCACCGGCTGCTGACGCATCGGAGTCTGCGCGTGCCGAAGCCGATCGAGTACCTCACCGCGGTGCTCGGCGTGCTGGCGCTGCAAGGCGGGCCGATCGAATGGATCTCCACCCACCGCGCCCACCACGCGCACACCGACAAAGAAGGCGATCCGCACGACATCCATCGCGGCCTGCTGTGGAGTCACGTGGAATGGCTCTACAAGCGCAACGAAGCGATGCTGACGCCGGCCGAGCAGCGCCGGCTCGCGCCCGATCTCGCCGACGACCGCTTCTATCAATTCCTCGAGAAGACGTACCTGTTGTGGCAGATCGCGCTGGGCGTGCTGCTCTGGAAGATCGGCGGCGTCTCGTGGCTCGTGTGGGGCGTCTTCGTGCGCGCCGTGGTCACGTATCACATCACGTGGCTCGTCAACAGCGCGGCGCACTTCTCGGGCTATCAGAGCTTCCGCACCGGCGACCGGTCGAAGAACAACTGGTGGGTGGCGATCCTCGCCTGGGGCGAGGGCTGGCACAACAACCACCACGCCTTCCCGTTCAGCGCGCGGCACGGGCTGCGCTGGTTCGAGATCGACGCGACCTGGTGGACGATCAAAGTCCTCGAATGGCTGAAGCTCGCCCGCGACGTCAAGCTGCCGACGCAGCAGATGCTCCAGCGGCTGCAGGTCGCACCGCGCCGGACCTCGCGCACCGGCGCGTAAGCGCGCTCACGACGCCGGCAGCCCGCCCGTCGACGTGAGCACGTTCCGCCAGCGGCCGAAAGTTCGCGGGTTCGCCTTGAGGTAGGCCTCGACGCGCGCGATGCGGTCGCTGGTCGACGGATGCTGCTGCGTGTACTGCTCGAACCCGGCGTCGCCCGCCACGCGCAGCACCTCCTGGAAGTACCACACCGTCCCCCACGGGTTGAAGCCCGCCTTCGCGGCGAGATACGCGCCGCGCTGATCGGCCGCGTACTCCTGCTGCCGGCTGAAGTTGAGGAAGGTGTAGTTGCCGGCCGCCTGCGCGACGTTGAACGTGTTCGTCGTGCCGACCGAGGTCGACTTCGACAAGAAGTGCCCGACCTTGAAGAGCAGATCTTGGCGCTGCTGCTGCTGCACCTTCGCGTGCACGTGGCCGAGAACCAGGTGCGCCGTCTCGTGGCCGAGCACGTTCGCGAGCTCGTCCTCGTTCTCGGCGGTGCGCAGGAGCGCTTCGTTGACGAAGACGTAGCCGCCGGGCGCGGAGAACGCGTTCGGCGACGCACCCTTGATGACGTAGAACCGCTCGACGTACCATTGCGGTCCGGCCGCGCGCGCGATGCGACGCCCGACCCGCTGCAGCACCGCGGCATACGGGGAGTCGGCGACGATCTGTCCCTTCGCGCGCAAGTCGTCGAACACCGACTTTCCGAGCTTCGCGTCCTGCGCGTGGTCGTCGGCGCGCACCGCGGCGGGCGCCGTGAACGCGGGAAGCGTCGCGACCAGCCCCGCGAGCGCGACGATCAGCGTGCGGCGCGCGATCATACGGCGGCCCGCAGCGCGACCAGCGCGCCCGCGGCCTCGCGCGCGATCGCGCAGAGCGCTTTCTCTTCGTCGTCGGCGTAGTCGACGCGCGTCCGCTTCGGGCCGCACGCGAGGATGCCGTACAGCGTTCCGCCGAGGCGCATCGGAACGGCGAGCTCGATCCCCGGCAGCGCCGGCGCACGCCCGCGCAGCCGCACCGGCTTGGCGCCTTTCAGCCGCTTCAGGACGGGGTCGTCCGCGTCGATGGGATGCGGCTTGGGCGAGCGGCTCGACGCAAAGGCGACGTAGCGCCCGTCCTCCCCGCGCATGAACAGGTCGCTGAAATCCACTTCCGCCTTCCGCGAGATGTCGGTCACGACGGTGCGCGCGAGCCGCGCCGGGCTCTTCATCGTACACAGCTTCTCACCCAGATCGCGCAGCGCGTCGACCCGTTCGGTGCGATCGCGCAGCACCGCGGCGTTGCGCACGACCCCGGTGAGGCCTTCCTCGATGGGCTTGAAGAAGAACAGGAATATCCCGCCTGCGCCGACGTCGAACGTGTACTCCGCGAGCCGCGCGGGCAGCGTCGCATCGTCGTCGTGGCCTTGAGCGAGCTTGGCGAGCATGAAATGGAACGTCTGGTCGACGGCGGTGATGAGGACGACGATCAGCAAGGCCAGCGTCGTGTAGACCGTCGACCGCTCGAAGACGTACTCGACGTCGAACAAGCTGCGGAACATGGCGGCGACGAAAAGGAGCACGGGAAACGCCACCGTCGTGAGCGCGTCGACGATCTCGATCGGCTCGCCGCCGATCCCGGCGAGCCGCGTGGAGAAGTCGAGCGCCGTGCCGAGCGCGAAGACGACCGCGGCCACGAGCATGATCTCCGTGCGGTTCTTGCACTCCGGCAGGACGATGGGAACCGCCGCGACGGCGGTGACGACGAGCAGAACGCGGATCAGCGCATCGGTGGCGAGATACGCGCGCGCGGTGACCGCGCTCGCCACGTCGGTGTCCCACGGAATGCACTGACTGCTTCCCGCGACGACCGAGCACTGGGAAACCCAAGCGATGCCGTGCGCGAAGCCGACGCCCGCGAAGACGACGCCGAGCCACGGCGCGATCGTCCAGATCGCGCTGCGCACGCGGCCGCACGGGACGCCGCCGAAGCGCGCCATCAGCCGGAGCAGCGCCGTCAGGCCGATCGCGACGCCGGCGTACTTGCACGCCATCGTGAGCCACCACACCGCGTTGCTCGCGGAGAGACCGCGCCACCGATCCTCGCCGTGCCACGCGGACTGCCACTGCACGTCGAACGACATCCCGACGAGCCCGGCGACGAGCAACGGCACGTTGCGGTCGCCCTTCGTCGTCTCGACGGCGTAGAGCGCAAGACCGCAAATGGCGATCCGGCCGAACGCTTCGATGAACAGGTCCGGCTGAGCGCCGCTGCGCATCGCCGTCGTGAGATCGTGCAGCGCGAGCAGTGCGGACGTCGTGAGCACCGCGTACAGCGCCCAGCGCTTCCACGGCGTCGCTTCTTCGGCAACCTGCGGCGCCCCGAGCACCGCTTCGCGAACCGCCATCGCCTCCGCCGGGCCGCTACACGCGCGCCACGCTGCGGTACGCGCTCACGACCGGATCGGTCTTCGGAAAATTGCACGCCTGCACGGTGAAGCTCGCGTTCTGGATGATCGCCTGCGAAGAATCGGCGACGCCCTTGAGGCACCCGGCTTCCGAGGCGAAGTGGGTCGGCCCGATCAAGCGCGAGTCCGCGACGGCCGCGCTGCTGCGCAACGGCTGCTCGCTTTCGGCGCTCGTGCCCGCGCCTTGCGGCTTCTTCCCGATCCCGCCGATCGCCGACGTGATGCTCGCCAGGAACCCGCCGCGCTTCTTCGGCGCCGGGGTGGCGGCCGCGACCGCGCCGCCGCCCTTGCTGCGCCGGCCCGAGATCGTGAAGGTGGCGCCGTCGCTGCTCCGCACGTACAGGACGCGGTAGCTGCTGCCGTCGGGCGCCGTCGAGACGCTGGCCACCCGAAAGCCGGCGGGCAGGAGCTTCGGAACCACCGCGTAGCCCAACCGGTGCAGGCTGCGTGCCTGCGCGGCGCTCAGGCCGGTCCCGGCGGCGGGCGCCGCACAGGGAAACGCCGCCGCGCATGCCGCGGCGACGAGCGCGACAAGCGAACGAGCGACGTTCGAACGCATCGGCACACTCCTCGGGAGTACCCGACAGTATACCGGGCGCGATTGGGAGGGATCAAGGCATCCCGGTGATCCGCCATCCAATGTCCGGCCGACTCGGCACGTGGCGGGAACGTGTCGGAATCGAACCGACCAGCCGCCTTACGACGGCCTCACCGGTTTTGAAGACCGGGCGGGCCACCAGACCCGTACGCTCCCACGTCACCGTGACGGGCGTGCGTCCCGTTCGCGGAGCCGGCCGTGCCGCCTGCCTGCGGCTCGCCGAGCGCGACGGCCCCGTCGCGCCCGGCTCGCGTGTAGCGCCCGCCCGGCGGACGGTCAGACGGCCGCGGCGCGCGGCTCGTCGGTGAGCGAGGCGCGCAGCGCGTCGCGCAGCTCCGGCGTGTCGCGATGACCGTGCGAGGACACGGCGTGCTCCACCGCGGCGCGCATAACTTCGTCCTCGCGTCCCGAGATGCTGAGCGAGCAGTTCTTCTCGCTCGGAAACTTGCGACAGTCGATCACCTTGCGTGTATCGGTCATGTGCGTGCTGCCTTTCGTTTCGTTCACGTGCGCGCGTAGTTCGACGCGCCGTACCAGTCGACGGCGACGACGGGCTCGTCGCCGATCACCCATGCGTCGTGTCCTTGCGGAAGCGACGTCACGTCGCCCGGGCCGGCGACGATCTCCGTCCCGTCGTCCATCCGGATCCCGATCCGCCCGGAGACGTGGTATTGGAAGTGCGGCGCCTCGCAGCTCGCCGTCCCTGCGATCGGCTTGACGTCGTTCGACCAGCGCCACCCCGGTTCGAGGACGATCCGTCCGATCTGGACGTCGCCGATCGTGATCAGCTCGATTCGGCCGTGCGGGAACGCGCGAATCTCGTCGGGACGCCCGAACGATTTGTGCTCCGTCGTCTGTGCTCGAGTCTGCATTTCGTGGACTCCTCGGCTCCGTGACGTGACGGGCCACGATACCCGCCCCGAACGGATCGTCGCAGCCATTTGCCCAGGTCGCCGAAGCGAGAACGGCCGGGGTCCCTTGACTTTAACCTACTAGTAAGTAGAGTCAAGAGGCAAGCGGCGTTTTCACGGAAGGGTGGTTCGTCCCGGTGAGCGGTCCCGCGTCCGACACATCGCAGCGCATCCTCGACATCGCCGAGGAGCTTGCGCAGAAGCGCGGCTTCAACGGCTTCAGCTACGCCGACATCGCGGAGCGGCTGACCGTGACGAAGGCGAGCCTGCACTATCACTTCCGCTCGAAGGCCGACCTGGGATGTGCGCTGATCGAGCGGTATCGCGACGCCTTCGCCGACTCGCTGCGGGCGATCGAGCGCGACGTCGACGGCGCACCGTCGAAGCTGCGGCGCTACGTCGCGCTGTACGACGTGGTGATGCGTCAGGATCGCATGTGCCTCTGCGGCATGCTCGCCGCCGAGTACGCGACGCTGCCGGAACCGATGCAGGCACGGCTCCGCGGGTTTTTCGATGCGAACGAACGCTGGCTGGCCCGCGTTCTCGGCGGCGGCCGGCGTGCCGGCGAGCTGGCGTTCTCCGAGTCACCGCGCGCGCGCGCCGCCCGGCTCACGAGCGTTTTGGAAGGCGCGATGCTCGTCGCGCGCGTTTACGGGGACGGCGAACGCTTCAACAGCGCCGCACGAAACGCGCTGGCCGACCTCGTCACGCCGGCGCCGGCCTCACGTGCGGCGCGGCGCGGAGGCCGGCGGATCGCCTAGGAGAGCGGGCCGGTGCGCTGAAGAGCGGCGTCCGCGCTGCCCCGGCGCAGGAGCCCGTGCTTTCCGCACGGCTCGAGGCTGCACAGCCGGGCGCGCTCGCGCGCGGCGCAGCCGCAGCGCCAGACGTGGTCGTGGACGTCCGGAGTCCCGCTCGACACGTACGAAAAGGTCCGGGCCGGGTCGCCGAGGGCCGAACGCAAAAACGCGAAGGTCAGATCGTCCATAACGGATCCTCCGGCGGTGGAGGACGATCGTACCCTCTGGGCCACCGGCAAGCAAGGGGACGAATGGCCTATCCCGGGCGCCGGCCCCGCTACTCTTCGGCCGACTCGTGCTCCGGCGGATCTTCGAGCGTGATCGGTCCTTCGAAGACTTCCAGGATCTCGCTTCCGGCAGCGACGACGCTGTCGCGCTCGTCGTCGACGATCGCCTCGCTCACCTCGATCCACGCGATCGGGCCTTCTTCGTCGTCGTCCTCGTCCGTGGGCGCGAGGTACGCGAACTCGAGCAGTCCGACCGCGGCGAACGCATCGACGATCGCCGCAACGGGCGCGAGCGCCTTCGCGCGCGCGTCCTCGTCGCCGTCGTCGATGCGGCGGAGCAGGTCGCGCAGCGGCTGCGAAAGATGCTGCACGAGCTCGGGCCGGTCGAGCGGATCGGATGCTTGCTGCGCGTCGTCCTGATTCACCCGCACGGCTTCCGCGGAACACGCAGGCTCCCTCTCGCGTTCTCGCCGTAGGTGTTCTCGCTTCGATACGCACGCCGTTCGCGCGCATTCTGCGCCGCGTTGTCGCTCGCCGCGCTCGGACTCGGCGTCACGCCGCTGCCGACGCCGGCTGCCGCGCATTCGCCCGCTCGCCCTGCGGCACGTCCCGCCGCTTCGCGCAAGCCGTCGTCGCACGCAACCGCATCATCGAAACGCGCCGCGAAGAGCGCGCACGCGCGCGTCGTCGCGAGAAACAAGCAGACGGGGTGGCATCCCCATCCTGGCAACGCGCCCGCCGACGAGTATTTCGGACGGCTCGGGATGAGCATCCTCGGCGTCCGGAACAAGGTGAAGGACCTCGGGCTCGACGCCGATCTGCACCCCGCGCACGACGTCGCGATCCTCAGCAACGCGCTCTGGGTCGAAGACGCGATGCGCGACTGGGCCAAGAAGTATCCGTACGATCATTGGCTGCCGCGCTACGCGTTCGCGCTCGAGCAGATGTACGAAGAGATCCCGGGCGACAACGCGCACAAGCGCGCGCTCAAACAGCTGGGCTACATCACGGCGTATTTTCCGACGACCGTCTACGCGCGCGTCGGAAGGGCCAAGCTCGCGATGGGGATCCCCGTGCCGCCGCCCGGCGATCCGCCGGCCGCGGTCGAGACGGATCTCCAGCGGCTCGCGCTCCTCGACGGCAAGGTGCTGCCGACGATGCCGCCCGCTCCCACGCCGACGCCGTCAGCCAGCCCCGTCGCGACGCCGGCCGGCGGCGACGCGGCCGCGCCCGGCTCGCCGAACGCGACGGCGACCGCCGCACCGCTGGGCCTTCCGGAACCGGCCCTGACGCCGGCGCCGTCCGCTACGACGCGTCCCGTTCAGCGCAAGCCGTCGTAGCGGTCGCGCGCGAGCCACGCCTCCGCGACACGACGGCGTAGGTCCAGCTCGCGCTCCGTCGCCGTCGCGACGCTGCCGCCGACGCGCTGGTTCAGCGTCGCGTGCACCTTGCGATGCTCGACGCTGAACCGCAGGCTGACGCGCGAGACGAGCCCGTGCAGCGAACGGCGCATCGACTCCTTGCGTTCCGCCGCGGTGAGCGCGGTCGCGGCGCGCGCGCGCTCGGCGGGCGCGGACTCGTCGTCGTCGGAGGCGGCGTTCGCGGGAGGATCGCTCAGCGCACCGGGATTGAACAGCGGACCGAGGTCGACGACGCGCTCGTCGGTCGTGCGCGCCGCGATGGCCTCGTAGAGGCCGGCGTCGCTCGCGCGCTCGGCGCGCTGCGCCAAGTCGATCGCGACGACCTCGTCTTCGCGCGCGTCGCGGCCGCGCAGCGCGTGCCGCACGTCGACCGTGATGCCGTGCGCGAGCATGCGCAGGCGCGGATCGTCGGGGACGAAGACGAAGGCTTCGGGATCGTGCGCGCCGTCGATCGTCCGCACGAACCGTCCGCAGAACTGCCGGAAGTACAGTTCGGTGACGACGTTCGAAGCGAACACGCCGACGCGCAGGCGCGGGATGTCGACGCCTTCGCTGACCATGTGCACCGCCACGATCCACGGGTCGCTCGACGCGGAGAAGCGCTGGATGCGCTCGGCGGCATCGGCGAGGTCGGACACGACGATCGTGGGGCGCACGCCGATGCGGCGCTCCATCAGCGCGGCGATGGCGCGCGCGTGCTCCTGGCTCATCGCGGCGACGAGCCCGCCGGCGTCGCGATGTCCGCCGGCGCGGATCGACGTGAGACGAAGGTGCGCGCGCGCGAGGACGTCGCCGATCCACTCGTCCTGCGTGAGCATCGTGCGCAGCCGCTCCGAGTGATGGCGCTTCTCGCGCAGCGCCGTGTCGAACGTCGCCGACATCGCGGTCCCGTCGCGCGCGATCCACTCCGCTTCGCCGCCGTGCAGCGCGAAGACGAGCGCCCGGCAGACGCCGTCGCGCAGCGCGGCCGCGTAGTCGTACGCGAAGTCCGCGACCGACATGCCGGCCTCGTAGCGCACGAACGGAATCGCCGTGCCGTCGGAGCGAAACGGCGTCCCCGACAGCGCGACGCGCAGGCGGGCCGGCTCGAAGGCGTCGCGCAGCGCCTTCCCCCACGTCGCGTCGTCGCCGGCGTGATGGATCTCGTCCAGCACGACCGCCGCGGGCGCGTCGCTCTCGCGGCACAGCGCGCGGTAGAGCCGCGGCGCCGCGCAGACCTGCTGGTAGGTGACGACCGCGCCGTGCACGTCGCGCGCGAGCGTCTGCTGCGCGTTCTGGAACTTGTGGTCGAGCACGATCCCGGCGCCCAGCATCGCGCGCGCGACCTGCGCCTTGAGATGCTCGCGCGGGACGACGACGACGATGCGGCGCGCCGTACCGTCACGGAGCAGCGCGTGGGCGACGCGGGTCGCGAAGCGCGTCTTCCCGGAGCCCGGCGTGGCCACGATCAGCGCGTCCTGCGGACGGCCGGCATCCCACTCGTCGAACGCGGCGCGCTGCCAGGCGCGCAACGGCAGCCTCCACGCCCGCAGATGCGGTCCCGTCACCGGGACGGCAGCTTCGCGTGCGTCGTGGTACGGTCATCCGAGGAGTCCGGACGGTGTGCGCCGACGCGGGCCCGGCCGGGGAAGGATTTCTTTGCCGCGCAGAGTAGAGCGCTACCCGTGGACGTCAGCCGCGCTCTCGCCGACCTCGACGAGGTCCGTACCCGTCTCGCCGCCGTGCAGCGGTTCCGAGGCCTCTCCGCGGCGGCCGCCGTCGCGAGCGGTCTTCTGGCGTTCGGCTGCGGGGTTGTCCAGCTGGCCGTCGCCCCGCACCCCGCGGCCGCCGGCGGGGCCGTCGACCGGTATCTCGCGATCTGGATCGCCTGCCTGGTCTCGGCGCTGGCGCTGAACTACGGCGCGGTCGTCGCCTGGCTGATCCGCAACTGGTCCTCGCGGAGCCGCACGCAGCTGCGCACGGCCGCGCTGACGATCCTTCCGGCGGTCGTCGCAGGGGGCGCCTTCAGCGCGGCGCTCTTCGCGCGCGGCGAGATCGGACTGCTCCCGGGGACCTGGGCGCTGTGCTACGGGCTCGGCCTGCTGGCGGCGCGCGGGATGCTGCCGCGCGGCGCCGCCGTGGTCGCGGTCTTCTTCGCGGCGGCCGGCTCGGCGCTGCTCTTCGCGCCCGGGACGAACGCGCTGGCGTGGTGGGTGATGCCGCTGACGTTCGGCTGCGGGCAGTCGGCGATCGGCGCGCTCATCGCGCGCGACGAAGCCGGCGCGGAGGTGCGGATATGACCGGCGGGGCCCCGTTCGCCTTCGCCGGGCTGGAGCGGATCTTCCACGAGCGCGGGCGGCTCGCCGTGTGCGCGTGCCTCATCGCCAACCCGGACGGCATGCGCTTCACCGAGCTGCAGGATGCGTGCGCGCTGACCGACGGCAACCTCAATCGCCATCTGCACGCGCTGTCCGAGGTCGGCGTCGTGACCACCGAACGGCTGCGGGGCCACGGGCGCCCGGCGACGATCGTTCGCATCACTCCGGACGGCCGCAGCCGCTTCCTCGCGTACGTCGACGAGCTGGAGAGCGTCGTGCGCGGCGTCCAGCGCCAGGCCGACGGCGGCGCCGCGCCGCGCATGGCGACGCAGCCGTGATCGAGCGCGCAGCCCTCTCCACCGCCGTCCCGCGCCACGTCGCGATCATCATGGACGGCAACCGCCGCTGGGCTCAGCAGCACGGTCTCCCGGCGCTCGAAGGCCACCGCCGCGGGATCGCGGCGCTCGAGCGCGCCGTCGACGCGGCCCTGCGCGCGGGCGTCGCGATGCTCACCGTCTACGCGTTCTCCGAAGAGAACTGGTTCCGTCCGGGCTTGGAGGTCGACGGGCTCCTCGGGCTCGCGTCCGCCTTCGCCCGCGAGAAGGCCGCCGCGCTCGCGGCGCGCGGCGTGCGCGTCCGAACGATCGGGCGCCGCGACCGCCTGCCGGCCGCCGTCGCGGCCGCGTTCGCAAGCCTCGAAGAGCGCACCGTCCACGGCACTGCGCTGCAGCTCACGATCGCGCTGGACTACGGCGCGCGAACCGAGCTGCGCGACGCTTGCCGCTCGCTCGCCCGAGACGTCGCCGCGGGCCGGCTCGACGCGGAGCGGATCGACGAAGACGCGATCGCGGCGCGGCTGTGGACCGCCGGCCTGCCCGACCCGGACCTCGTCGTGCGCACCGGCGGGGAGCTGCGGCTCTCGAACTTCCTGCTCTACCAGTGCGCGTACGCCGAGCTCTGGTCGACCACCACGCCGTGGCCCGACTTCGACGCCGCCACCCTCGGTGCGGCGATCGACGCGTTCGCAGGCCGCGAGCGCCGTTTCGGGCGCTAGCTCGCTCGGCGAAGGCCGCCGAAAGGCGTAGACCCTTAGCGCCGGCGTGCTACAATAGGCACTTATGGCCCAGACCCGGACGCGGCCCGACATCCGCAACGTCGCGATCATCGCGCACGTCGACCACGGCAAGACGACGCTCGTCGACGCGATGTTCCGCCAGAGCGGAATCTATCGCGAAGGACAGCACGCCGAGACGCGCGCGATGGACTCGAACCCGCTCGAGCGCGAGCGCGGGATCACCATCCTCGCGAAGAACACCGCGATCGAGCACGACGGCGTGAAGTTCAACATCGTCGACACGCCGGGCCACGCCGACTTCGGCGGCGAGGTGGAGCGCGTGCTGCAGATGGTGCAGGGCGTCGTGCTGCTCGTCGACGCCGCCGAAGGCGTCATGCCGCAGACGCGCTTCGTGCTCCGCAAAGCGCTCGAGCTGGATCTGCGCGCGATCGTCGTCATCAACAAGATCGACCGCAAGGACGCGCGCCCGATCGAGGTGGTCGACGAAGTCTTCGATCTCTTCATCGAGCTGGGCGCGTCCGACGAGCAGGCCGATTTCCCCGTCGTGTTCGCGAACGGGAAGGCCGGGGTCGCGAAGTACGCGCTCGAGGACGAGAGCGCCGACCTGCAGCCGCTGTTCGACACGATCGTCAAGCACATCCCCGAGGCGCCGGCCGAGGACGGCGCGTTCCAGATGCTGATCTCGGCGATCGATCACAACCGCTACGTCGGGCGGATCGGCATCGGGCGCATCTTCCGCGGCAGCTCGCGGGTCAACGCGCCGATCGCGAAGGTGGCGCGCGACGGGAGCGTGCAGAGCGGGCTGCGGCTCACGAAGATCCTCGCCTTTCACGGGCTCGAGCGGCTCGAAGTCGAGGAAGCGTCGGCCGGCGACATCATCTGCGTCTCGGGGATCGAGGGGCTGAACATCGGCGACACGATCGCCGACGCCGCGGCGCCCGAAGGCATCGCGGCGACGGCCGTCGACGAGCCGACCGTCGCGATGTATTTCATGGTGAACGCCTCGCCGTTCGCCGGGCGCGACGGCAAGTATCTGACCTCGCGCCAGATCCGCGAGCGGCTGATGCGCGAGCTGGAGTCGAACGTCGCGCTGCGCGTCTCCGACACCGACTCGGCCGACACGTTCGAGGTGCGCGGCCGCGGCGAGCTGCATCTGTCGATCCTCATCGAAACGATGCGCCGCGAAGGCTACGAGATCGCGGTCAGCAAACCGCGCGTCATCATCACCGAGCGCGACGGCGTGAAGATGGAGCCGGTCGAGTACGTCGTCATCGACGTACAGGAAGAGTACGCGGGCGCCGTGATCGAGGCGGTCGGCCGGCGGCGCGCGCAGATGTCGAACATGGTCACGGTCGGCGAGTCGCGCCGGCTGGAGTACACGATGCCGACGCGGGCGATCTTCGGGCTGCGCGGCGAGCTGCTCACGCTCTCGCGCGGAACGGCGGTGATGTCGCACGTCTATTACACCCATCAGCCGGTCGCCGGCGAGATCCCCGGACGCTCGAACGGCGCGCTCGTCGCCAGCGAGACCGGGACCGTCACCGGCTACGCGCTGATGGGACTGGAGCAGCGCGGCCGGTTCTTCGTCGATCCGGGCACCGAAGTGTACGAAGGGATGATCGTCGGCCGGGCCAACGACGACAAGGACGTCGCGATGAACGTCGTGCGCGCGAAGAAGCTCACGAACATGCGCGCCGCGGGCTCCGACGAGAACGTCAAGCTCCCGCCGGCCGAGGAGATGTCGCTCGAGCGGGCGATCGAGTTCATCGAGGACGACGAGCTCGTGGAGGTGACGCCGAAGGGCATCCGCCTGCGGAAGCGCGTTCTGAACGAGGACGAACGGCTCAAGGCCCGCCGCCGCGAGAAGGCGCTGGTCGGCTGACCCGGAAGCGGCGGGCGTGAAGCGCTTCGCCGTCCTCCTCGTCGCGCTCGCGACGCTCGCCGCCGGCTGCACCCGCGCGAGCAGCACGGTGTCGGTCGCGGGCGGCAGGCATCCGTGGACGCACCCGGGCCTCTTGCGCATCGCCGAGCTGGGCGAGGCGGACACCCTGAACCCGATGCTGACGGCGTATCAGGAGCCGGTCGACATCTCGATGTTCTGGGCCGGCTATCTGTTCAACTACGACGACCGGAACCAGTGGGTCCCCGAGCTGGCGACGACGGTACCGACGCTCGCGAACGGCGGCATCTCGCGTGACGGGCTCACCATCACCTATCATCTCCGGCGCGGCGTGACGTGGCAGGACGGCGCGCCGTTCACCGCCGACGACGTCGTCTTCTCGTGGCACGCGGTGATGAACCCGGAGAACAACGTGCAGACGCGGGGCGGGTACGACGACGTGCAGTCGATCGCAGAGCCCGACAAGTACACCGCGGTGGTTCGCTTGAAGCACCGGTTCGCGCCGTTCGTCGCGACGTTCTTCACGATGAGCTCCGCGCCGATGCCGGTCCTCCCGAAGCATCTGCTCGCCCAGTACCCAAACATCAACCGCGCCGCGTACAACGGCAAGCCGGTCGGAACGGGGCCGTTCATCGTCAAGTCGTGGCAGCGCGGCGAGGCGGTGCGGATGGTGGCGAACCCCCATTACTGGCGCGGTGCGCCGAAGCTCCACGAGGTGGACTTCGAGGCGATCGAAGACGAGAACACGATCGCGACCACGATTCGAAGCCACGGGATCGACCTCTGGCACAACGCCGGGGCGACGCTGTATCCGGTCGTGAAGAACATTCCCGACACGCACGTCATCCTCTCGCCGTTCACGCAGTACTCGTACATCGGGCTGAACGGATCGCGCGGTCCGCTGCGCGATCCCGAGGTGCGCCGGGCGCTGGTGTACGCGACGGATCGCAAGACGCTCATCGATCGCATCACGTACGGCGTGCAGCTCTTGGGCGAAGGCGATCAGCCCGCGTTCTCGTGGGCGCACGACCCGCATCTCAAGCCGATTCCGTTCGACCCCGCGCGCGCGCGCGCGATGCTCGATGCGGCCGGGTGGCACGTCGGCCCGAACGGGATCCGCACGAAGAACGGCGTCCCGCTGCGGCTCGAAGTCGCGACGACGACCGGCGGCGCCGTCGGAAATCGGCTCGCCGTGCTGCTGCAGAGCGCGTACCGCGCGGTCGGCGTCGATCTCGAGGTGAAGCAGTACGCCGCGGCGATGATGTTCGCCGCCTACCAGAACGGCGGCATTCTGCAGGCCGGCAAGTTCGATCTCGAGTTCTCGTCTTGGGTGAACGGCGTCGACCCCGACGATTCGACCACCGTCACGTGCGCGGCGATTCCGCCGAACGGCCAGAACGTGTTCCGCTTCTGCGACCCGGTCGTCGACGCGAACGAGAAGATCGCGCTGACGAGCTACGAGCAAGCCGTGCGCGCCCGTGCGTACGCGAACGTGCAGGAGCAGCTCGTCCAGCAGGTGCCGTTCATCACCGAGTGGTTCTGGCGGCAGATGGAGGTCGTCAGCGACGACGTGCACGGCTTCAAGCCCGCGCACGCCGTCACACCGTTCTGGAACACCTGGGAGCTGTCGACCTGAGCCGGGCGCGCCGCGCCGCGACGCGCCCGGCCGCCATCAGCGGTTCGGGTCGCGCGGGTGCTCGTCGAGCGGCTGCGTGCGGTGCAGCACCGCGCCGACGATGCTCGCCGCGGCGTTTCCGATCGCCGCCGGGATCTTGGGCGCGGGGCTCGCCTCGAACGAGGATTCGTCCAGCTCGTCCTTGACGATCTGCAGGGCGATGCGCTTGCGGTTCGGCGTCCCTTCGCGCAGCGCTTCGAAGAGATGCTCGGCCTGTTTCTTCTTGATCTTCGCCGGCAGCGGCGGCTCGTGCGGGTCGACCACGCATTCGACGATCGCGGGACCGTCCCAGGCGAGCGCTTCGGCGAGCTGGTCTTTACAGCGTAGGGGGTCTTCGATGCGCAGCCCGCGGGCACCGCACGCCTCCGCAAACTTCACGAAGTCGAGGCCCGCGAGCTTCACGCCGTACTCGGGGTTTCCGAGAAACACCATCTGCTCCCACTTGATGAGTCCGAGCGTGTCGTTGCGATTGACGATCACCTTGATGGGCAGCCCGTACTGCACGCACGTGAGGAAGTCGCCGAGCTGCATCGTCAGCGAGCCGTCGCCGGTGTAGACGACGACCTGCCGGTGCGGAAACGCGCACTGCGCGCCGATCGCGTACGGCAGCCCTGCGGCCATCGAGCAGTTCGTCCCGGAGAACGAGAACTTCTGGTTTCCGCGCAGCTTCAGCAGCCGGCCGGCCCAGGTCGTGACGGTGCCGGAGTCCCCGCACACGATCGCATCGTCGTCGAGCAGCGGCGAAAGCTGCCACGGCGGGACCTGCGGCTTCATCGGCATCTCCGTGCGCGACCCGCGATGGTCCATGAGCGACCACCACTCCGCCATCCCGCGCTGCGCCTGCTCGAGGAACGTGCGGTCGTCGTTGCGCGGCAGCATCGGAACGAGCTCCTGCAGCGTCGCCTTCGCGTCGCCGCACAGTCCCATGGTCGCCGGATAGCGCAGACCGATGCGCTCGGGCTTGTCGTCGATCTGCACGCACACCGCCTGTCCGGGCTTCGGATAGAACTCGATGTACGGCATCGTGCTGCCGACGATGAGCAGCGCTTCGCACTGCTCCAGCGCCTCCTGAGACGGCCGGGTGCCGACGAGCGCGATGCTGCCGGTCGTGTAGGGGCTGTCGTCGGGGACGCAGTCTTTCCCGAGCATCGCCTTGACGATCGGTGCGCCGAGCTTCTCCGCCGCCTGCTCCAGCTCGCTGCGGCAGCCGCGCGCGCCCGCGCCGGCGAGGATCGCGATCTTCTTCTTGCCGGCGAACAGCGTTGCCGCCTTGTTGATCTCGTCACGCCGCGGGACGCGAATCGGCGGCGTCCACACCGCGTTCGTGTGGCCCGGGACGTTGCGCTGGTAGCGCGTCCCGGCGTCGGCCGCGGCGGCTTGGTAGTCGATCGGAAACGTCAGATGCGCGGGGCCGCGCTTGGAGAGCGCGGTGCGGCAGGCGTAGTCGACGACGTTCGTGACGTGCTGCGGGCCCATGATGCGCTCGTTGTAGACGCACACGTTGTCGAACGCGTAGTCCGTGTCGACGTCCTGCAGGTAGCTGGTGCCGATGAGATCGTGGTACGTCATCCCGCTGATCGCGAGGATCGGCGCCTGCTCGAGCCGCGCGTCGAGCAGCCCGTTCAGCATGTGGATGGCGCCGGGCGCCGCGGTGGCGAAGCAGACGCCGAGCCGTCCGGTGAACTTCGCGTAACCGACCGCCGCCATCGCGCCGACCTCTTCGTGCCGGACGTGGATGAAGCGAATGCGGTCCTGCGCCTTGCGGAGCGCTTCCATGAACCCGTTGATGCCGTCGCCGGGCAGGCCGAACACCGTGTCGACGCCCCATGCGACGAGGCGCTCGACCAGGACGTCGGATGCGGTGGTCGTGGTGCTCATTTCGCTCCTCCGTTGCGTGAAAGGCGTTCGAGCGCGATCGCTCCGCTGAGCGCGGTCAGCCCCGCGCCGAAGAGTGCGTACGCCGCGATCTGGGGTGTTTTCGAGCGGGTGCCTCGCGGCACGGCGTGCACGCCGCCGTTCGTGCGCGCACGACCGTTCGCGTGCGCGCGCTCGCCCGGCCTCGCGCCGGCGCGCGGCGGCTCCAGCGCGAGCTTCACGACCTCGGCGAAGTGCAGCGGCCGAATCCCGGTCCCTTGTTCGATCTGTTCGCGGCAGCTGAAGCCGTCGGCGAGGATCAGCGTCTCCTCGCCGGCGTCCCGCACTTTCGGCAAGATCACCCGCTCCGCGCACGCCATCGAGACGTCGTAGTGCTCGCCGGCTTCGTATCCGAAGCTGCCCGCCATCCCACAACAGCCGCTGTCGGGGATCGTCGCGTCGAGGCCGAGCCGCTCGAACGCCGTGCGCTCGGCCTCGAATCCCATGACGGCCTTGTGATGGCAGTGGGCCTGAACGAGCGCCTTGCGGTGCAGCTTCGGCCAGTCGTAGCCGTCACCGAGATCGACGAGGAACTCGCTCAGCGTTCGCGTCTGCCTCTGCAGGCGCTGCGCGTCGAGGTCGTTCGGGAACAGGTTCAGCATCTCTTCGCGGAACACCGCGACGCAGCTCGGCTCGAGGCCGACGACCGGCACACCGGCTTCGATCTGCGGCCGCAGCGTGTCGAGGATCTGCCGCAAGAAGTCCTTCGCGGTCAACAGCATCCCGTAGTCGTACAACGGGCGTCCGCAGCAGAGGTTCGCCCGCGGGACGTCGACGCGGAACCCCGCCGCCTCGAGCACGTCAACCGCGGCGATCGCGGTTTCGGGCAGGAAATGGTTGTTGAAGGTGTCCGCCCACAGCAGCACCGGCGGGCCGTGCGGGTTGCGCGGCGTGCGCGCGAAGAACCATTCCTTGAACGTTCGGTCCGCGAAGCGCGGCAGCTCGCGCCGCGGCGCGATCCCCGCGAGCATCTTCAGCAGGTCGCTCAGAACGGGCGCGTGCGCGATCGCGTTCGCGAGCTTCGGCTTCAGCGCGGCGAGCCGCGCCCAGTACATGATGAGTCCCATCGCGTAGGCGGTCGCGGGGCGGGCGCGTCCCTTGTAGTAGTGGTGCAGGAACTCCGCCTTGTAGCTCGCCATGTCGACCTGCACCGGGCAGTCGCCCTTGCATCCCTTGCACGCGAGACACAGGTCGAGCGCCTCTTTGACCTCGGCGCTCCGCCACGTCGTCTCGATCGCGCCCTTTGCGCGCATCATCTCCTGCAGCAGACGCGCGCGCCCGCGCGTCGAGTGCTTCTCTTCGCGCGTCGCCATGAAGCTCGGACACATCGTGCCGTTCTCGAAATGGCGGCACTTCCCGATGCCGAAGCAGCGGTTCGCCGCTTCGGCGAAGCTGTTGCCGTCCTGCGGGAACTGGAACACCGTGTCGAGCTCGGCGAAGCGGTAGTCGGTCCCCTCGCGCAGGTTCTGGTCCATCCGGTACGGGTCGACCATCTTGCCGGGATTCATGCGGTTGCGCGGATCCCAGATCGCCTTGAACTCGCGGAACGCCTCGATGATCTCCGGCGGATACATCTTGGCGACGAGCTCGGCGCGTCCTTGACCGTCGCCATGCTCGCCCGACACCGAACCGCCGAGCGACACGACCAGATCGGTCGATTCTTCCATGAACGCCCGGAATTTCTTCACGCCCGCGGCGGTGCGGAAGTCGAAGTCGATGCGCTGGTGCACGCAACCCTGTCCCCAGTGCCCGAAGAAGACGGAGTCGTATCCGTATTTCTTCAAGATCTGCATTTGGCCGCGCAGGAAGTCGCCGAGCTTTTCCGGCGCCACCGCGGCGTCTTCCCAGTTCGGCCAGCCGCCGTGATGTCCGAGACCGATCGGCATCCGAGCCGTTCCCGCCGAATGCTTGCGAATCTCCCAGATCGCGGTTTCTTGCTGGGGATCGTCGTAGAATCGAATCGTGGGCGCGTTCGGGCGCATCTTCAGCTCGGCTTCGAGCGCGCGCGCCGGCGCGTCCGCTTCGTCCTGGGTTTCGCCGCCGAACTCGACGATCACGTACGCTTCGCCTTCCGGCAGCAGCCCGGCATGCTTTCCGATCGACAAGTTCTTCTTGTCGATGTTCTCGATGACGTGCGCGGCGAAGAATTCCGTACCGATCGGGCGATACTTGAGCACGTCCATGACGACGTCGCCGGAGCTCGGAATGTCGGGGAAGCCCAAGACGACGATGGTGTGCTTCGGTGGATTGCGGACGAGCCGCATCGTCCCTTCGAGGACGAGCACGCACGTCGATTCGGTGCCCACGAGCGCCTTCGCGACGTCGAAGCCGTTCTCGGGCAGCAGCGCGTCGAGGTTATAGCCGGAGACGCGCCGGGGGATTTTCGGGAACGACCTGCGCACGAGCTCGCCGTACCGGTCGCGCAGCGCCTTGAGCCGCGCGTAGATCTCCCCGCGCCTCCCGCCTCCGCGGACGATCTCCCCGAGCTCGTCCTCGCCGGTCGCGCCGACCGACATCCGGAGCCCGTCGTACGTGAGGATCTCGAGCCGCTCGGTGTTGTCGACCGTCTTGCCGCCCGTCAGCGAGTGGGTCCCGCAGGAGTTGTTTCCGATCATTCCGCCGAGCGTACAATGATCGTGCGTCTGTGGATCGGGCCCGAAGGTCAGGCCGTACGGCTGTGCGGCGTGGCGCAGCGTGTCGCAAATCGTCCCGGGAAGAACGCGCGCGAGACGACGATGCGGGTCGAGCTCGATGATCCCGTGCATGTACTTGCTGAAGTCGAACACCACCGCCGCATTGCAGCACTGTCCGGCGAGACTCGTCCCGCAGCCGCGCCCCAGGATCGGCACGTCGTGATCGCGGCAGACGGCGAGAGCCGCCTCAACGTCGGCGTCATGCTTCGGCACGACCACGCCGATCGGTACTTGACGGTAGATGGAGCCGTCGTAGGCGTACAGCGCGCGGTCGCCGTCGGTGAAGCGAACTTCGCCCTCGACCGCCGAGCGCAACGCGCCGGCGAGCTTCGGAGCGACCTCCGCGAACGGCCGCTCGCTCGAGCGCGTCCCGGCCGTCGTCGCGGGCTCGACGGTGATCTCTGTCATGACGACAGGTTGATACCCCTCCCGGGGAGGGGTATAATCAGAGCCGGGACATCCGCGAACGACAGAGTCGCGGTGACGTAAGGACGGCTCGATGCAATACCTGATCCATTGTCCGTGCGGGCACGCGCTCTCGCGCCACGGCGACGACGGTTGCCGCGGAAGCCGCAGCTCGCGCTGCGTCTGCGCGCGCTCGCCGGTCGATGCGTTCGATGCGCTCGTGCGCTACCTCGCCGAGCGTTCGGCGCTGGGAGACCGCGATTGTCCGATGCCGTCGGAGCCCCGCGCGGCCGCGTTCCCGGCGTTCCCGCCGTCGAACTGACGCGCTACGGCGCGTTCAGATGGCGCACGCCGTCGGGCGTCGCCACGACGACCGCGCTCGTCAAGCCGACGAAGAGGCCGCTTGCGACGATGCCGTGGATCGCGCGCAGCGCGGCGTCCAGCGCGGCCGGGTCGTCGATCGCGCCGAACGCGCAGTCGAGAAGCGCGTTGCCGTTGTCGGTCACGTACGCCGCGCCGCCCGCTTCGCGCCGGCGCACCACCGCGCTCGGGAAATCCGCGCCGAGCCGCCGCAGCACGTAGGGCAGCGCGAACGGCACGACCTCGACAGGCGTCGGAAAGGCGCCGAGACGGTCGACGAGCTTTTCCGGCGTGACGATGACGACGAAGCGCCTCGCCATGAGCGCGACGGCCTTCTCGCGGAACAGGGCGCCGCCGCCGCCTTTCGTGAGCGACCAGTCCGCCGCCACCTCGTCGGCGCCGTCGATCGCGACGTCCAGGTCGCGAACGCCGTAGGGCACGAGCGGGATGCCGAGCGCGCGGCATTGCGCGGCCGTCGCTTCCGACGTGGCGACCGCTTCGATGCGCTCGCCGGCGGCGACCCGCTCGCCGACGCGCGCGACGGCCCAGCGCGCCGTGGTCCCCGTCCCGAGGCCGATGCACGTGCCGTCGCGGACGTAGCGGTCGACCGCGGCGAAGCCGGCGGCGCGCTTGAGGTCGTCGTTGGGGAGTGACATCGCCGCCCGCATTCGGGGCGATTCGTCCCAATCACCCCGCCGCGGGCGGCGTCAGCGCGCGGTCAGCGCCGGTCGGGCGCGCAATGGCCGCGGACCCAGTGGCCCATGCGGTCGCGGTGCGCGGGAACCCAGTGCATGTGCCATCCGCAGCGCGGATGCGCCGAGGCGACCTGCGGAGCGACGGCGAGCCCGGCCGCCATCGCGACGGCGCTGAGCGACACGAGGAACTTGACCATGAGTGCGATCCTCCGATCGAAGAGAAAGGAAAGAAGCCTGGGTCGACCTTTCCCGCGGATGCGGGCGTCCTCCCAAGCTCTGAACGAACGAAGCGGGCCCGGCGGCGGCCGGGCCCGTTAGCGCGGGATGAGGATTAGCGGAACGCGGGGAGATCGGGAAGCGGCTCCACGACCTTGAACGTCAGGTCGCCGCGGTCGACGTCGAAGTCGATCCGCACGACGTCGCCGTCGCGCACCTCGCCGGCCAGGATCTTTCGCCCGAGCGGCGTCTCGATCTCGCGCTGGATCGCCCGCTTCAGCGGCCGCGCGCCGTACGCCGGCTCGTAACCGGTGCGCACGAGGTGCGTCTTCGCGTCGTCGGTGATCTCCAGGGAGATGCGCCGCTCGCGCAGACGCTCGCGCACGCGATCGAGCTGGATCTCGACGATCTGCTTCAGCTCGCCCTCCGTGAGCGCGTGGAAGACGACGATCTCGTCGATGCGGTTGAGAAACTCCGGACGGAACCGCTGGCGCAGCTCGTCGAGCACCGTCGCGCGCATGACCGCGAACTCGCCGGGATCGCTGTTCCCCGCGTAGTCGAGGATGCGATGCGACCCGATGTTCGAGGTCATGATGGCGATGGTGTTCTTGAAGTCCACCGTACGGCCCTGACCGTCGGTGAGCCGTCCGTCGTCGAGCATCTGCAGGAAGACGTTGAACACGTCCGGGTGCGCTTTCTCGATCTCGTCGAACAGCAGCACGGAGAACGGGCGCCGGCGCACCGCTTCGGTGAGCTGTCCGCCTTCGTCGTAGCCGACGTATCCAGGCGGCGCGCCGAGCAGCCGCGCCACGCTGTGCTTCTCGCCATATTCGGACATGTCGATGCGCACCATCGCACGCTCGTCGTCGAAGAGCACGGTGGCCAAAGCGCGCGCCAGCTCCGTTTTCCCGACGCCGGTGGGGCCGAGGAACAGGAACGAACCCAGCGGGCGGTTCGGATCGCCGAGACCCGACCGCGCGCGCACGATCGCTTCCGCGACCGCGGTGACCGCCTCGTCCTGGCCGACGACGCGCTTGTGCAGCTCTTTGTCGAGGTTGAGAAGCTTCTGGATCTCGCCTTCGAGCAGCTTGCTGACCGGGATCCCCGTCCAGCGGCTGACGACCGCGGCGATGTCCTCCTCGTCGACTTCTTCCTTGAGCATGCGGCGCTCGCCGTCGACCACGGCCTGTTTCTGCGCGAGCTGGCGCTCGAAGTCGGCGAGGCGCGCGTACTTCAGCTCCGACGCCTTCGCGTAGTCGGCCGCCTGCGTCGCACGATCGATCTCGAGCTTCGTGTGCTCGATCTGCTCGCGCAGCGCGCGGGTTTGCTGGACGGCGTCCTTCTCGGCCTGCCAGCGCGCGCGCAGTCCGACCGTCTGTTCGTTCAACTCCGCCAGCTCGGCTTCGAGCTTCTCGAGCCGCTGCTTGGACGCGTCGTCGCTCTCCTTACGCAGCGCCTCGCGCTCGATCTCGAGCTGCATGATGCGGCGCGACGCTTCGTCGAGCTCGGTCGGCATCGAATCGATCTCGGTGCGCAGCTTCGCCGCCGCTTCGTCGACCAAGTCGATGGCCTTGTCGGGCAAGAACCGGTCGCTGATGTAGCGGTTCGACAGTACGGCCGCGGCGACCAGCGCCGCATCCTTGATGCGCACGCCGTGGTGCACTTCGTAGCGCTCGCGCAGTCCGCGCAGGATCGAGATCGTGTCCTCGACGCTCGGCTGATCGACGAACACCGGCTGGAACCGGCGCTCCAGCGCCGCGTCCTTCTCGATCGACGTGCGGTACTCGTCGAGCGTCGTCGCGCCGATCATGTGCAGCTCGCCGCGCGCGAGAAGCGGCTTCATCAGGTTGCCCGCGTCCATCGAGCCTTCGGTCTTGCCGGCGCCCACGACGGTGTGCAGCTCGTCGACGAACAGCAGCACGCGCCCGTTGGAGCTCGTGACTTCCTTCAGAACGGCCTTGAGGCGCTCTTCGAACTCGCCGCGATACTTGGCGCCGGCGATCAGCGCGCCCATGTCGAGCGCGATCAGCTTCTTGTCCTTGAGCCCTTCCGGCACGTCGCCGCGCACGATGCGCTGCGCGAGGCCCTCGACGATCGCCGTCTTGCCGACGCCGGGCTCGCCGATGAGCACCGGATTGTTCTTGGTGCGCCGCGAGAGCACTTGGACGACGCGGCGGATCTCCTCGTCGCGTCCGATCACCGGATCCAGTTTGCCCTGTTCGGCGGCCTTCGTCAGATCGCGGCCGTAGCGCTCGAGCGACTGATACGTGCCTTCGGGATTCTGCGTCGTGACGCGCTGATTGCCGCGCACGTCGCGCAGCGCCGCGAGCAGCTTCTCGCGGCTGAGGCCGAGCTCACGGAAGAGCCGTCCGACGCCGCCCTGGTCGGCGGTCATCGCCAGCAGCAGGTGCTCGACCGAGACGTAGTCGTCGTTGAGCGCCTTCGCTTCGTCGTCGGCGCGGCTCAAGAGCCGCGTCAGCGCCGGCGCGACGGTAACCTGGTTCTGCTCGGCGTTGGCGCCGCTGTAGCGCGGAAGCGCCGCGATGGCGCCCCGCAACCGCTGCTCGACGGTGCGCGGGTCCAGCCCGGCCTTCTCGAGGATAGGCTGAGCGACGCCGTCGGTCTGGTCGAGGACGGCCGCCAGGAGGTGTTCCGGGCTCGTCTGGGTGTTGTGCTCCGCGAGCGCCCGGGTGTAGGCCGCATTCAGCGCCTCCTGGACGCGCTGGGTCATGCGTTCCACATTCATATTCGCACTCTACAACCCCGAGTGCTAACGCTTGGGTTGCGCGGTTCTGTCTAGCGCTCGTCTACTACGCCGGAAGCGGGCCGAAGTCGCGCGAGTATGGCCTTCCGCTTCCGCACCACGAGACCCGCGCCGGAAGCTTGCCTTGCTCGCTTCGCACGCTTGCGCGGCGTCTCGCGCCCGGGCGATGATACGACGAAGGCCTGCCAGTCGGACACGACGGGCTCGCCCGTAAAGTGTTGCCGGAGGTAAAAGCCGTCGGGCCGAGTCTCCCCTGTCCGAAGCGGGCGAATGCCCATCTCCTTGGCCAGGACCGCCGCTTCCCTTCGGAGCGCCTCGCTGCTCACGGTCGCTATCCTATCAGCATTTGCCGTGCGGCATCTACCCCAGGTGATCCCCGAGAGCGCGCCCGAGGATTACCGCGACGGTGGCCACGATGAGGAATAGGGCAGCGACGCCGATGCAGATACGCTTGCCTGTACGAGCAGTCACGATCCGAGCGTTCTGCTCCACAAGTTGCCGAGCCGCGTTTGCTGTTGTCTCTTCCGGACGACTCGCGAAGTCGACCATGAACGGCCCCACTTCGATTTCGCCGGCCAAACGAAACGTGAATGCATAACCAATCGCCGTAGCAACGAGCGACTCGCCAAGTAGCAGCAGTGAAATCGCTGCAGCATCTACTTGAATTGCGGAAAGAGCGTTGTGACAACGAGCGCAACTGCGATGATGCCCACGATGATCGCGACGATTCCATTGTCGAGCGCATCGATATTCTGAACGGCGGACTCGGTCCTGCGGGCCACCACATCGAAAAGAAACTGCGTGTCAGCCGACACGGAACCATCGCCAGCCGGAACGTCTTCAGCTCGAAAAGCGGGCCGCCTATAGACGCGACGCCGGCTCGTCTCAAGGCTGTCTTGCCGCGCAAGACCTCTTGGCCGCGACCGTCTAAGACCCCGTAGGAGGCAGCCGAGCAATACCGCCACGGCCGCGTAGATTTCCGCGAGAACAGTAAGGTCGACATCGTCGAAGTATCGCATCACAACCCGCCGCCTGAGGACGGTTCGATGCCTGCTTCAGATGTCCCCGAAGTCGGACGCAGCATGGCCGAAAGGAAGCTCGGGAGGTTCACGCCGTTAGGCGCTCCTACTCGGTACGAGCCCGCTCGTAGACCGTCGCGAACAGGTCCCGATCGTCGATCACGCGGCGTGCTTTGAACTCGGTGCGCTCGAAGGTCAGGTGCGGCACCGGCTCGATTTTCGCGCTGACGCCGAGGACTTTGCGCAGCTCGTCGCCGAGGCGCTTCGCGAACGCGGCGATGCGCTCTTCGCCGCCGGCCTGGACGCCGGCCGAGTACTCGGCGCGCACGAGCAGCTCGTCCATCGTGCGTTCGCGGGAGACGTGGATGCGGTGCTCGCCGCCGTAGCCTTCGGTCGCGTTGCAGACGTTGTCGATCTCGGAGGGGTACACGTTCTCGCCGCGGATCTGGAACATGTCGTCGATGCGGCCGTAGATGCCGTTCGGCAGTCGCGGATAGGTGCGGCCGCACGGGTTCTCTTCCATCACCCAATGCGTCAGGTCGCCGCTCAGCAGACGGATCATCGGCTGTGAGGTGCGCTCGAGGTGCGTGTACACCGGCGTCCCCTGCTGTCCGTACGGCACCCGGCGATGCGTCGAGACGTCGCACACTTCGTGGTAGACCATGTCCTGCCACAGCAGCATGCCTTCGTGCGACTCGCGCGAGCCCGCGGCGGTCATGAACGGCGTCATCTCGGCCATCGTCCCGGTGTCGATGACGCGCGCGCCGAACTCGTCTTCGATGCGGTCGCGAACCGACGGGATCGACGCGCCGGGCTCACCGGAGAAGAACATCGTCCGCAGACCGAACTCGTGCGGGTCGTACCCTTCCTCGCGCGCGACCTCCGCGAGGCGCAGCGCGTAGGACGGCGTGCCGTAGAAGCCGGCCGGCTTGATCATCGCGAGCCACTGGGCGGCGCGCGCGGTCATCCCTTGCGCGCCGGCACCGAACGGGAAGCTGCGCGCGCGCATGCGCTCGGCGCCGAGCATCGCGCCCCACGAGCCCATGTACAGGCTGAAGATCGCCCCGAAGAAGATCGTGTCGCCGGGGCGGAAGCCCATTCCCCAGAGAATGCGCGCGTGGTTCTCGCCGATCGTCCGCCAGTCGTCGCGGCCGATCGCGAACGCCGTCGGCTTGCCGGTCGTGCCCGACGTGCCGTGGATGTGGTGTACCTCGGATTCCGGGACGCAGAGGTAGTCGCCGAACGGCGGCTGTGCCGCTTGCGAGGCGCGCAGCTCGGCCTTGGTGACGACCGGCACGCGCTCGAAGTCCTCGAGCGTGCGGATCGATTCCGGGTCGATGCCCGCCTCGTCCCACTTCTTCCGATAGAACGGCGAGGTCGCGTACGCGTGACGCATGACCTCGCGCAGGCGCACGGCGATCGCCGCGTCGCGCTCGTCCGGGGGCATCGTCTCGCGATGCGGCGACCAATAGCGCTGGTCGTTCGGCGGGATGAACGTTCCGTCGTCGTGCGGCGGAAAAGTCCACAACTCCATCGCGCTCGCGTCGCGTAGCGTGTTCACGGTCATACCGGTGGTCCTTCGGGGGCTGAAGCGCGGCGCGCGCGCTCGGCATCGTCCCACGTCGAGAGCGCTTGGTAGACGGGCACGTAGCCCAGGCCTTTTCCGGCGTCCGACGAGACCGCGTCGCGCGTCACCTTCACGTCGATCAGCGCAGGCGGGCTCGCCATCGCGCGGCGCAGCGCGGGAACGAGCTCGTCCGCCTCGTCGACGCGCTCGCCGTGCGCGCCGAGCGCTCGCGCGAACGCGGCGTAGTCGGTGTCGCGCAGCTCGGTTCCGACGACGCGGCCGTCGTAGTTCAGCATCTGGTCGTAGCGCTCGATGTTCCAGCCGGCATTGTTCGCGACCACGAAGACGGCTTTCGCGCCGTGGCGCACCGCCGTGTCGATCTCCATGGCGTTGAAGCCGAACGCGCCGTCCCCGTTCACCGCGATCACGGTGCGATCGGGATACGCCAGCGACGCGGCGATCGCGAACGGAACGCCGACGCCGAGGCAGCCGAAGGTTCCCGAGTCGAGGTAGGTGCGCTGGGTCAGCCCGAGCCGGGCGAAGCTCAGCAGATCGCCGCCGTCGGCGATCGCGATCGCGTCGGCCGGAACGCATTCGCGGATCGCGGCGAAGATGCGATTCGGGTGGATGCGGCCGTCGGCCCCGTTCGGCGCCGACGCGAGCTTCGTGCCGTACGCCTGTGCGCGCTCGACGTGCTTTCGGCGCATCTCCGCGCACCACGCGCGGTCCACCGACGGCGTACGCCCGCGCGCCGCGCCGAGCAGCGCGTCGAGCGCGAGCGCCGGCGTCGCCGGCAGCTCGGGATCGCCGCGCCGGTTGCCGGCGATCTCCGCGGCGGATTCGCCGATGCGCACGAACGTCGCGTTCGGGAAGACCGCCGGCGAACCGTAGCCGAGCTGGTAGTCCAGCTTCCGGCCCACGGTGAGCACGACGTCGGCTTGCGCCATCACCGCGCCGCGCAGCGCGCCGACGACGGACGGATGCTCGTCGGGGACGAGGCCGCGGCTCTCCTGCGTGTCGAGGTACAGCGCGCCGAGCGCATCGAGGAGCGCGATCAGCTCGGACGCGGCGCCGCGCGCGCCGCGCCCCGTGACGACGACCGGGCGCGACGCGCTCCACAGGCGCGCTGCGGCTGCTTCGACGGCACCCGGATCGGGCGCGATGCGGCGCGGCGCGACGCCGCGCACGTGCTCCTCCAGCACGAGCGAGTCCGGCACGTCCTCGCGCAGCACGTCGGTCGGAAGCTCGAGGAATCCCGCGCCGCGCTCGCCGCCGTCGCCGAGCCCCGCGGACCACGCGGCGTCCAGCTCGCGCACCGCGTTCTCCGCGCCGCGGACCGTGCGCGCGAACCGCGTCACGGGCGCCATCACGTCGACGTGCGCGATGCCCTGCAAGGGGCCCATGTGCTCTTGCGGGCGCGGCGGACAGCCGGCGATGACGACGACCGGCGTGCCGGCGACCGTCGCGTTCGCGACCGCGGTGACCGTGTTGGTCACGCCCGGCCCGGCGGTGACGAGCGCGACGCCCACCGTACCCGTGAGGTCCGCGTGCGCGTGAGCCATGTGCACGGCGGCGCGCTCGTCGCGCACGTCCACGATCTGCATGCCGAGCCGCGCGACGTGATCCCACAGCGGCTGGATGTGCCCGCCTTCCAATCCGAAGACGCGCGTGACGCCGCGCGCCCGCAGCGCCCGTGCGAGGTGCTCCGCGACGCTGCGCGACGACACCGCGTTCGCGGGGACGAGACGTTCGGGCGAGCCGACCGCCACGTCAGCCGGCCGCGGCGGCCTCGCGCCGCGTCTTCTCGCGACCGTAGTCGCGATGGATGCGCTCGATCCCGTCGATCAGCTCCTGGGTCGACGCTTCGGCGTTGAACACTTCGCGCACGCCGATCGCCTTGAGCTTCGGGACGTCGTCTTCTTGGATCACCCCGCCGCCGACGACGACGATGTCGTCGACTTCGCGCTCTTTGAACAGGTCCATGATGCGCGGGAAGATCGTCATGTGCGCGCCCGAGAGAATGCTGACGCCCACGACGTCGACGTCTTCCTGGATCGCCGCGTTGACGATCATCTCCGGCGTCTGGTGCAGGCCCGTGTAGACGACCTCCATCCCCGCGTCGCGCAGCGCGCGAGCGACGATCTTCGCGCCGCGGTCGTGGCCGTCGAGGCCGGGCTTGGCGACGAGCACCTTAATGGGCATGAACGGGTCCTCCGAGGATTGCCAGCAACGCGTCGATCGCGTCGTTGCGGGTGATGGCATGAGTGCGCAGACGCTCGAGCACGTCCGCGCCGTCGGACGATGACAGGACGGCGTTCGCGGCGGCGGCGGCGCGGTCGCGCGCTTGGCGCACGACTTCGAAGCGCACCGCGCGCACGGCGTTCGATTCCACGCCGCGCCGGGCCGCGAGCGCTTCGAGCAGCTCCGAGACGCCGGTGCCGTCCTGCGCGATCGTCTGCAGCACCGGGATGTCGCGTTTCCCCTCGCGGACCATGTGGCGCAGATCGACGGCGGTGGCGTTCGCGCCGGGGCGGTCGGCCATGTTGACGACGAAGACGTCGGCGATCTCGGTGAGGCCCGCTTTGATCGTCTGCACGCTGTCGCCGAGCGCGGGGACCGTCACGACGACGATCAGGTCCGCGACGCCGACCACTTCGAGCTCGACCTGTCCGACGCCGACCGTCTCGACGATGATCAGATCGAATCCGGCCGCTTCGGCGAGGCGCACCGCGTCGCGCGTCGCGGGCGCGAGCCCGCCTCCGGCCTCGCGCGATGCCATGCTGCGGATGAAGACGCCGGGATCGCCGGCATGGCGCTGCATCCGGACCCGATCGCCGAGAACGGCACCGCGGGTGAACGGCGACGACGGATCGACCGCGATCACCGCGACGCTCTCGCCCTCCGCGCGGAAGCCTTCGATCAGGCGATCGACGAGCGTCGACTTCCCCGCGCCGGGCGGACCGGTGATCCCGAGCACGTCCGCATGACGGATCGGGCCGGCGTGCGCGCTGGCTGCGCCGTTCGTACGGGTCGCGGCGACTTCGCCCGCGATTACTGCCGCGTCGCCCGTTGTCCGCGTTTGCGCGGCGTTGCCGGAAGCGCTCAGACGTTCCAGCGCCGCCGGCAGATCGAGAATGCCGTTCTCCACGGCCGAGATCGCGCGCGCGAGGTCGCGGTGGACGCGCGGGGCGATCAAAAGACCGGCTTCTCCACGTACGTCCCGAACACGGGGCGCAGCGCGTTGATGATCTCGCCGCCCGTGGCGCGCGCCTTCACCGCCGCGATCGTCGCCGGCATGAGATTCTCGTCGGTCTCGGCGACCCGCACGATCTCGTCGAGCGCGCGCTTCACCGCGTCGCCGTCGCGGCGCTCGCGCGTACGGCGCAGCCGCTCGAGCTGACGATTCGCGGCCGCCTCGTCGACGTGATGCAGGTCGACCGCCGGATTGGGGCTGTCGTCGCGGTACTTCGTCACGCCGACGACGTGCCGCTCGCCGGCGTCCTTGCGGCGGTGCAGATCGTAGGCCGCCTCGGCGAGCTCGATCTGGAAGAAGTTGTCCTCGACGCACGGGATCACACCGCCGCGCTTGTCGATCTCGGCGAAGTAGTCGAAGCAGCCCTTCTCGATCTCGTTCGTCAGCGCTTCGATGGCGTACGAGCCGGCGAGCGGGTCGATCGTGCTGCCGACGCCCACCTCTTCGGCGATGATCTGCTGCGTGCGCAGCGCGATCTTCATCGCCGACTCGCTCGGGATCGACAGCGCTTCGTCGTAGCCGTTGGTGTGCAGCGACTGCGCGCCGCCGCACACGGCGGCCAGGGCCTCGATGGCGGTGCGCGCGATGTTGTTCAGCGGCTCGCGCGCGGTGCAGGAAACGCCCGCCGTCTGGCAGTGAAAGCGCAGCCGCATCGACTCGGCTTTCTTCGCACCGAAGCGCTCCTTCATCACGCGGGCCCACACGCGGCGTGCGGCACGGAACTTCGCGACCTCTTCCAAGAAGTCGATCTGCGAGACGAAGAAGAACGAGAGCCGCGGCGCGAAGTCGTCCACGTCGATCCCGGCCTTGATGACTTCCTCGACGTACGCGATGCCCGCGGCCAAGGTGAATGCGACTTCCTGGATCGCCGTGCTGCCCGCCTCGCGCGTGTGGTATCCGCTGACGTTGACGGGATTGTAGCGCGGCAGGCGCTCCGCCGAGTACGTGATCGTGTCGCGCACGATCCGCATCGCCGGACGCGGCGGAAACACCCACTCCTTTTGAGAGACGTACTCTTTGATGATGTCGTTCTGGATCGTCCCGGAGAGCTTCTTCTCGTCGAAGCCGCGCTCTTCGGCGACGACCAGGTACATCGCGAAGAGGATCCAGGCCGACGGGTTGATCGTCATCGAGACCGAGATCTTCTCGAGGTCGATCCCGGCGTAGAGGTCGTGCATGTCGTCGACGCTGTCGACGGCGACGCCCTCGCGCCCGACTTCGCCTTCGCTGCGCGGATCGTCCGAGTCGTAGCCCATCAGCGTCGGCATGTCGAAGTCCGTCGAGATCCCGGTCTGCCCTTGGGCGATGAGATAGCGGAACCGCCCGTTCGTGTCGTCCGCCGTGCCGAAGCCGGCGATCTGCCGCATCGTCCAGGGCTGCGCGCGGTACATCGTGGGATACGGGCCGCGGGTGTACGGGAACTGACCCGGAAAGCCGAGGTCGCGCGCGTAGTCCATGGACTCGACGTGCTCGGGCGTGTAGAGACGCTCGAGCGGGATCCCGCCGATCGTCCGGAACAGCTCGCGCGATTCCGGACGGCGTTCGGTGAACGGGAGGAGCGTCAGCTGCTCCCATTCGCGGCGGTCGTCGGCGACGGAATGCGGTTTCACGGTCGTCTGCATGCGGCGGGCCTCCCTTGCGTACGGGATTGTATACAATAGAATTGTCGAGAAGGCAAGTCCTTCGTGAAAATCGTATACAGCGACATGGCGATCAGCCTGGCCCGGGGGCCCGAATCCCGCTTCGACGCGGTGGTGGACGCGCTGCGGGAGGCGATCCTGACGGGCGCCTACGCACCGGGCGAGCGGCTGGTGCAGGACGAACTGGCGGAGTCGCTGGGGATCAGCCGCATCCCGCTGCGCGAAGCGCTGCGGCGGCTCGAAGGCGAGGGGCTCGTCATCATCAGCCCCAACCGCGGCGCGATCGTGCGTCCGCTCGCTCCGAAGGACGTGCTCGATCTGTACGACGTCCGGCTGGCGCTGGAGTCGTTAGCGGTACGACGCGCCGCGGAGCATTATACCGACCTGCGCGAGTCGACGGAACGGATGCGCGACGATGCGCGCGCGGCGATCGCCGGCGGGGCGCTGCCCCGGCTGTTCCATCTCGACCGCGATTTTCACGCCGGCGTCGCGGCGGCGTCGCACAATCCGCACCTGATCGCGACGCTGGGCGGCCAGTGGTCGCAGATCATGCGGGTGATGCACGCATATCTGAAGATGACGACGTATCCGCCGGCGGTCTGGGACGATCACGCCGCGATGGCCGAGGCGATCGCGCACGGCGACGCGGTCGGCGCCGTCGCGCGTTTGGAGCGGCACCTCGTGAGCAGCCGCGACGCGATCCTCGAGCACTTGCGCGGAACGTACGCCGCCACGATGTGACGCGCGTGCAGGTCGCGGCGGCGCGGCGCCGGGAATCGGCCGGATGAACCTCGCTCGTGGTCTCGCGGCGCGCGAAGCGGCCGGCCGTCCCGTTCGCGTCGGTCTGGTCGGCGCCGGCAAGTTCGGCACGATGATCCTCGCGCAGCTCCGGCTGATGCGCGGCGTGCGGCTCGCGGTGCTCGCCGACCTGGACGCGTCGCGCGCCCGCCGCGCTGCCGGTGAAGCGGGCTGGGACGCCGACCGGTTCGTTCTCGCCGCGCGCGTCGGCGCGGCGAACGATGCCGCGCGCGCCGGACGGACCGCCCTCGTGGAGAGCGGCGAGGTCGCCGCCGCGTGCGAGCTGGACGTCCTCATCGAGGCGACGGGACACGAAGCGGCCGGCGCATTGCACGCGTACCGCGCACTCGAGCGCGGCGTGCACGTCGTGATGGTGACGGTCGAGGCCGACGTCGTCGTCGGCCCGTACCTGCACGAGATCGCGCGGCGCAACGGCGCCGTCTATTCCATGGCATACGGCGATCAGCCGGCGATCGTCTGCGAGCTCGTGGACTGGGCGCGCACCTGCGGGTTCGAGGTCGTCGCCGCCGGCAAAGGCACGAAATACGCGCCGCTCTACCGGCGCTCGACGCCCGATACGGCGTTCGGTTACTACGGCTTCACGCCGGAGCAGATCGCGACCGGCGGCTTCAACGCGAAGATGTTCAACTCGTTCCTGGACGGCACGAAGTCGGCGATCGAGATGGTCGCGGTCGCGAACGCGGCCGGGCTCGACGTCGCGGACGAGGGCTTGTCGTTCGTCCCGGCGCCCACGCACGATCTGCCGACGCTGCTGCGTCCGAAAGCCGACGGCGGCATCCTGCCGCACGCCGGGATGGTCGACGTCGTCTCGTGCGTCCGGGCCGACGAGACGTTCGTCGACGACCATCTGCGCTGGGGCGTGTACGTGACGTTCACCTCCGATTCGGCGTACGCACGGCGGTGCTTCGGCGAGTACGGCGTCGCCACGGATCCGAGCGGACGGTACGCGGCGCTGTGGCGGCCGTATCACCTGATCGGGTTGGAGATCGGCGTCTCGATCGCGTCCGTCGTGCTGCGCGGCGAGCCCACCGGCGCACCGTACGCCGGCCATCGCGGCGAAGTCGTCTGCGCAACGCGGGCGCCGATGCGCGCCGGCGACGTCATCGACGGCGAAGGCGGCTACGCCGTCTACGGCACTTGCGTTCCCGCGTCTACCGCGCGCACGCGGCGCTTGGTGCCGATGGGCCTCGCGCACGGGCTGCGCCTGCTGCGCGACCTCCCCGCAGACCATCCGATCGGCGAGGCCGACGTCACCTTCGACGACACGTCGTTTCTCTGGAAGCTGCGCCGCGAGCAGGACGCATTGTTCGCCGCGGCCGTCGCGTAGCGCGCAGCCGTCGCAATGTTCGGCTGCACCGACCTCTGGATCGGCAAGCGCTTCGAGCCCGCGCTCACTGCGTTCTTGAACGGCGAGCGCGAGCGGCGCGAGCTGCGCGCGCAGGAAGCGATCGACGCGGGCGCAGTGGACCGCCTCTACGACGCGTGGCGTGCCGAGTGCGGCGGCGCTCCTCGTGCATGGTGGGACGAGTCGGCGGTGCCCGGCGACGCGTTCAGCGGCTGGGATTCGACCGCGGCACACGTTCCGCTCGGCCGAACGCACGTCGTCCCGTCGAATCGCGATACGGTCGCGCTCGGCGTCTTCGATCCGAAGCGCGAGCCCGTGACGACGGTCGACTCGGGCGACGTCGTCGTGTATCGCGACACGTGGACGCATTTCCTCAACCGCTTGCAGCCCGGTGTGACGATCGACGAGCTCGCTGCCATGCGGGCCGAGTGCCGCGGGCGCGGCGTGCACAGCATCGTCGGCCCGGTCGCCGTGCGGGGCGCGATGCCGGGTGACGTCGTGCAGCTCCGCACGCTGCGGCTCGAGACGATCGATTTCGGCGCCAACTTCCACAATCCGCGCAGCATCGGCACCGGAGCGCTTCCCGACGACTTCGAGCACGGGCACATCGAGTATTTCTCGTTGGACGCCGAACGCGGATTCGTCGAGTTCGATCCGCGCATTCGTCTCACGCTTCGGCCGTTTCAAGGAACGCTCGGTCTCGCCGCCGCGGGCGACGAGGCGATCAGCTCCGTCGCACCGCACCGCCACGCCGGCAACATCGACCTCAAGGACCTCACGGTCGGGAGCTCGCTGTTCGTACCGGTCGCGCACGCCGGCGGGCTCATCTTCACCGGGGACTCGCACGCGCTCCAAGGCGACGGCGAGGTCAACATCACCGCGCTCGAGACGGCGATGCGCGAAGCGGCCATCCAAGTGATCCTGCACGAGAACGCCCCGTGGACCTGGCCGTTCGCGGAAACCGCAACGCACTGGATCGCGCTCGGATTCGACCCCAACCTCAACGAAGCGCTCCGCATTGCGCTCCGCAACACGATCGACTTCCTGACCCTGCGCGCCGGGCTGAGCCGCGACCGCGCGTACTCGCTGGCGTCGCTCGGTGTCGACTTCCGCGTCACGCAGATGGTGGACGTCAACAACGGCGTCCACGCGATGATCCCGAAATCGATCTTCGCCCCCGACTTCCGTCGCGAGATTCGCATCGCCTGACGCTCAGCCACCCTTCGCCATCGGCTGACCTCAGCCCACGCTTCGCTGCACAAAAAACTCGCGCGGGCCGAGCGGGGTCGCTGCGACAGCTCGCCGCTACGCCGGTTTGCGCGTGCGCAGCGTCCGCCGGTCGCCGTCGCGGATCGTCACGCCGGTCGCGTCGAACCATTCCATCAGCGGCACCGCGTACTTCCGCGTCGTTCCGACCGCGTCGCGGAACGCCGCCATCGTGATCGGACCGTTCCGGCGGATCGCGTCGGCCAGCTTTCCGCGAATCTGCGCGATCTGCGTCCCCCGGTAGACGTCCGCGCCGACCTTGACGAGCGCGCCGGTTGCGATCAGCGTGTCGAACGCTTGCGCGAGGCCCGCAACGCGGGATCGCCGCAGCTCCAAGACGACGATGTCCAGCGGCGCCGGCGCGAGCGGCTGCGCGGGGTCGACGGGGACGACCGTCTCGAAGAATGCGCGCTGCTCGGCGGAAAGACGCGGTTCGTGGGCCGGCGTCGAGAAGTAGCCGGCCCGCGAGGCGATGCGCCCGTCCTCGGCTTCGGCATGCAGGAAGCGCACGAGGAACGGTTCGTCGACGGCGAGCTCGCGCGCGAGCGCGAGCGATGTCGTGCCGAGGATCCACGGCGTGTCGGCTTCACGCCGTCGAAGCGTCGCGAGGATTCGGCTCGAGAGCGCGTCCGCCGCGGCGCCGTCGACGTATGCGAGCGGGCGCTGCAGCCGCCGGGCGTCGCCGCGTGACGCGAGCTCCGCGAGAATCTCCGCCGCGCGCTCCTCGCGGACGTTCGCACGCGCACCGATCTCCGCTGCAGCCGTCGGCGTCAGCCCCGATGCGCGCAGCGCTTCCGCGATCGCGCAGACGTCGGGCGCATCGGTGACGATCGCTCCGGTATCGGGGTTCCCGTTTGCGGCGCGCGCTTCGGTCGACGCGTCCGCTTCGGCAGCGCTCGGCGCGCTGCTCGCCGCGCCGGCGACGTCGAGCGTTCCGCCGCCGAGCAAACGCTTCGGCGAAAGCGCACGGACGACGTACGCTTCGCCGGGATACGCGGGGACGGGACGGCGCAGAAAGAGCGTCCCCGTCAGCTCGCTCACTCGGTCCTCGGACTGCGCGTCCCGGCCGTCGCCGGTCGAGCGGACGGGTTCACCGGCTCGTTCGCCGCCGCCGGACAGCCGGTTCGGCGGCGCATCGAACACCAGCGTCGCCATGATCTCGGCGGCGCCGAGATGCGCGCGGACCGGCGTGCGGCGCCGCAGGAGCGGCATCGCGCCCGCGGCGGGACGGAAGCGAACGCGGTACGACGCGCGCGGCGCGAACGTCCGATCGGCGAGCACGGCACCGCGGCCCAGCTCGTCGACGTCGACCGCGGGGACGTTCACCGCGACCCGCGCTCCGCCCGAGACGACGTCGCGCGCTTTGCCGAAGACGTGGAGCGCGCGCACGCGCACGTCGCGTCCCGGCGGATCGAGCCGCAGCGTCATGCCGGTGCGCAGCGTTCCTTGCATGAGCGTTCCGGTCAGGATCGTGCCGTGTCCAGGGAGCGCGAAGACGCGGTCGATCGGCAGGAACGCCGGTGCGTCCGGAAGCCGCGGCGGCAGCGCGACGAGCGCGTCGTGGATCGCGTCGCGCAGCTCGGCGAGCCCCTCGCCGGTAACCGTCGACACCGCGAGAACCGGCGCGCCCGCGGCGGCGGTCCCGCGCACGGCCTCGCGCACCTCGCGCTCCGCTTCGGCGAGCAGCTCGTCGTCGACGAGATCGCGCTTCGTCAGCACGACGATCGCGCGCCGAACGTTCAAATGGTCGAGGATTGCGAGATGCTCGACGGTCTGCGGACGGGCGCCTTCGTTCGCTGCGACGACCAGCAGCAACAACTCCATCCCGGCGGCGCCCGCGAGCATGTTGTGGACGAAGCGCTCGTGCCCGGGCACGTCGACGATGCCGGCCTCGACGCCGTCGTCGAAGCGGAGGTGCGCGAAGCCGAGGTCGAGCGTCATCCCCCGCAGACGCTCTTCGATCCAGCGGTCGGGGTCCGTGCCGGTGAGCGCACGAACCAGCGACGACTTTCCGTGGTCGACGTGCCCGGCCGTGCCGACGACGTGCATCAACGCACCGCTTCGCGCATCAGCTCGCGGCTGCGATCGCGGCGGCGAGATCGTCGTCTCGCTCCGGAGGGATCGTGCGCAGGTCGATCAGCACGCGGTCGCCTTCGGCGCGCGCGACCACCGGCGGATCGCCGCGCCGAAGCCGCGCCGCGCCGGCGTTCGCGTTGTCGGCGGGAAGCCACGCGAGCGCGATCGACGGGATCGCGTCGAGCGGCAACGTCCCGCCGCCGGCGTAGCCGTCGACTTCCACGACCCGGCAGTCGAGCGGCGCGAGCCGGGCGCACAGCCTCTCCGCGCGCTCGCGCAGCGCGTCGAGTGGCTGCGACGCCATCCGATAGAACGGAATGCGCTCGCGCGAGCGCGCCTCGAGATGCAAGCGCAGCGTCGCACCCAATGCCGCGATCGTCGTCGCGCCGACGCGCAGCGCTCGCAGCAGCGGGTTCGCGCGCATCCGCGCAACGAGTGCGCGCCGGCCGGCGACGATCCCCGCTTGCGGCCCGCCGAGCAGCTTGTCGCCCGAGAACGCCACCAGATCGATGCCGTCGCCGAGCGCCTCCTGCACCGTCCGCTCGTGCGGCAGCCCGTACTCCCGCAGATCGGTCAGCGCGCCGCTCCCGAGGTCCTCGACGACCGGAACGCCGGCGCGCGCGCCGAGCGCTGCGAGCTCCGCACCGGACACGTCGGACGTGAACCCCGTCAACCGAAAGTTGGAGGCGTGCGCGCGCAGCAGCAGCGCGGTGCGCGGCGAGAGCGCGCGCGCGTAGTCGTCGATGCGCACCTTGTTCGTCGCGCCGACTTCGACGAGCGTTGCGCCGCTCCGCGCCAGCACGTCGGGAAGGCGGAACCCGCCGCCCACCTCGACGAGCTGATTGCGCGCGACGACGACCTCGCGGGCGTCGCCGTCGGGCGCGCGAGCGAACGTGTCGAGCACGAGCAGCACCGCGGCGGCGCCGTTGTTCACCACGAGCGCGTCATCGGCGCCGGTCGCTGCCCGCAGCAGCGCGCCCAGCCGGTCGTAGCGCGAGCCGCGCACGCCGGCGTCCAGATCGTATTCGAGGTTCGACGCGCCGCCGGCCGCGTCGGCGATCGCCGCGATCGCCTCGGCCGCGAGCGGCGCGCGGCCGAGGTTCGTGTGCAGCAGGATCCCGGTGCCGTTCAGCACGCCGACGAGCCCGCGGCGTCCTTCGCCTTCGAGCCGCGCGAGCACGCCGGAGACGATCGCGCCGTCGGCCGGCGCCGCCCCGCGGGCGCGAGCCTCGTCGAGCACCGCGCCGATGTGCCGCTTCACGGTCGGGGCGCCGAGAAGCGCGACGAACCGCGCGATGCGCGGTTCGTCGAGAAGCCGGTGGACAGCGGGCAGGCCTCGCACGTGCGACGGCGCCGCGAGACGCTCAGGCCGCGGCGAGATGCTTGTCGAGCATCTGGCGGATCTGCGGCTCCGGTACGAAGCCCACGATCCGGTCGATGGCCTGGCCGCCCTTGAAGAGGATGAGGCACGGGATCCCGGAGACGCCGTACTGTCCGGCGATCGACGGCGCTTCGTCGGTGTTCAGCTTGACGAACGTGACGCGGTCGCCCATCTGCCCGGCGATCTTCTCGACGACCGGCGAGAGCATGCGACACGGGCCGCACCACGGCGCCCAGAAGTCGACCAGCACGGGCTTGGAGCTGCCGAGCACTTCGGTCGGAAACGTGCTCTGGGTGACGTCGGGGAGTGCGCTCATGACAGTGGGTTTCGTACCTCCGAGCGCTTCGACCCTATCGTCGGAGGGACGGTTTCGCCGGCGGCCCTCCGTGCGCTCCCTTGGGCTCCCCGCCGCTCCGGAGGCGAGCGCGGCGGGCTCGCCTCCGAAGTCCCGAGCCGCGCGCTACGCCTGCCGGTACGCCCGGAGCACTTGGATCGTCACCAGCGAGTTCTGCGGGACGACGACGTTCTGACGCGCGTTCTTCGCGACGAGGAACCCGCCGACCAGACCGATCGGGCCGAGGATCGCGACGCCGATCGTCTTGGCGATCCAGTTCCCGAGCAGATCGCCGACGACCGCGCCGCCGGCTTCGCGCGCGGCGTTGCTCTTCGTCACGACGCGGATGTGCGTGGGCCGCGCGTTGAGCGCATACGTTCGGCCGCTGCGCAACACGATGCGGTCGAAGGAGAGCCGGACGCGCGCGTTGCGGCCGAGTCCGGGTTTCGTCACTCCGGTCACACGGCCGTAGACCGTCGCGCCGACGATGCGGCCCGTCCCCGCCGCGTCGGTGACGTTCGACACCGTGAAGGGCTCGCCGACGTACGCGTTCGCCGAGCTGATGGACTGGTTCATCGTCCCGGACAGCTCCATCCCGGGAACGACGGGCGAACTTTGCGCCGATGAGGCGAGCGGCGCAGCGCACATCGCCGCCGCGAGCAGGATCGAGGACAACACTTTCATGGACGTGTCGTTCCCGGCGACGACGCTCCGCTCGGCGGTCGGCCGAACGGAGCGTCGCACCGGGAAGCTACGCGGACGGCGGCTCGCCGGTGATGTCGGCGACGCGCTTCGTCTGCACGCCGAGGTTCGCGATCGCGATGACTTCGTCGCCCTCGGCGAGGCGCTGCAGGCGCACGCCTTTCGTCGAGCGGCCGGCGCGGCGAATCTGGCTGACCGGGATGCGGATCACCTGATTGCCGCTCGTGATCATCAGCAGCTCGTCGCTCGGCGCGACGAGGATCTGATCGACGACGTAGCCGATCTCTTTCTCCTTCGCGAACGCCTTCACGCCTTTGCCGCCGCGCGCGGTGTGGCGATAGTCCTCGATCGGCGTGCGCTTCCCGTACGCCTGCGAGGTGACGATCAGCACTTCGCTGCGGTCGTCCTCGACGATGTCCATCGCCACGACCTCGTCGCCGGGCGCGAGGGTGATCGCCTTCACGCCGCGCGCCGGGCGCCCCATCGGGCGGACGTCGCGCTCGCTGAAGTGCACGGCCATCCCGTCGTGCGTCGCGAGAAGGACGTCGCGGTCGCCGGTGCTGAGATCGACCGCGAGGAGCTCGTCGCCTTCGTCGAGCCCGATCGCGATGAGCCCGTTGCGGCGCACGTTCTCGAAGTCGGAAAGGTTCGTCTTCTTGATGACGCCGCGCCGGGTCACCATCACGAGATATTCCTCGGTGTCGAACTTGCGCACCGGGAACACCGCGGTCACGATCTCGCCCGGAGGCAGCTGGAGCAGGTTCACGAGCGCGGTCCCGCGCGCTTGGCGCGTCGAGTCCGGGATCTCGTAGGCGCGCAGCCGGAACGCCCGGCCTTTGTTGGTGAAGAAGAGGACGTGCTGGTGCGTCGTCGCGACGAAGAAGTTGCGGACGACGTCCTCCTTCTTCAGGTTCGATATCCCGGTGACGCCGCGGCCGCCGCGGTTCTGCGCGCGGAACGTGTCGACCGAGACGCGCTTGATGTAGCCGCCGACGGTCGCGGTCACGACGACTTCGGTGTCGGCGATGATGTCCTCGATCGCCAGCTCGCCTTCGAGCGCCTCGACCGGGGTGCGCCGCTTGTCCGCGAAGCGCTTCTTCAGATCGTCGGTCTCGCGCCCGATCTCGCGGTCGATCAGCGTGTTCGACCCTTTCAACTCGATGAGGTGCGCGATCTGGTCGAGCAGCTCGCCGTACTCGTTCTCGAGCTTCTGCCGTTCGAGCCCGACCAGCGTGCGAAGCCGCATGTCGACGATCGCCGCCGCCTGCGTGGCGTCGAGCCGGAACGCGTCGAGGTTGGCCGGGACGATCGCCTCCGGAAACTCGCGCCCCGCCGCGCGCCCGATCATCGTGCGGAACGAGGCCGAGAGCACGAACGGCTCGGCGACCAGCGCGTCGCGCGCCACTTCGACCGTGTCGCTCTCGCGGATGATCGTGATGACGCGGTCGATGTTGTCGAGAGCCGTCAGGAAGCCGAGCAGGACGTGCGCGCGCTCCTCGGCGCGGCGCAGGTCGTACACCGTGCGGCGGTAGACGACGCTGCGGCGGTGCTCGATGAAGTGGCGCAGCATGTCGCGCAGCGAGAGCACTTGCGGCTCGAGCGGCGTCGACGTCCCGGTCGTGCGCTCCATCCGGAAGTCGCCGGAGGGCGGCACGAGGGCGAGCATGTTGAACGCGAAGCTCGACTGCAGCGGCGTCTGCTTGTAGAGCTGGTTCAGCACGACTTGCGGCGTGGCGCTGCGGTGCAGCTCGACGACGATCCGCATCCCTTTGCGGTTGGACTCGTTGTGGAGCGCGGTGATCCCGGTGATCCGCTTCTCCTGATACGCCTCGGTGATCGACTCGAGGATGCGGTTCACCGAGACCTGGAACGGCACTTCGCTGATGACGATGCGGTAGCGGCCCCGGTCTTCGACGATCTCCGCCTTTCCGCGCAAGGTGACGGAGCCGCGTCCGGTCTTGTACGCCTGACGGATCGCCTCGCGCCCCAGCAGCACGCCGCCGGTCGGGAAATCGGGTCCGTGCACGCGCGCGAGGATTCCCTCCTCGATCTCTTCGTCGTTCAGCTTGCGCGTCGCGGGATCGAGCAGGAACGTCACGGCGTCGCAGATCTCCGCGACGTTGTGGGGCGGGATGTTCGTCGCCATCCCGACCGCGATCCCGGAGCTGCCGTTCACCAGCAGCTGCGGAAGACGCGCCGGCAGCACGACCGGCTCTTCCGTCTGATTGTCGAAGTTGGGGACGAAGGGAACGGTCTCTTTGTCGATGTCCGCGAGCATCTCGAGCGCGATCCGCGCGAGACGCGCTTCCGTGTAGCGGTACGCCGCCGGCGGATCCGGGTCGATCGAGCCGAAGTTTCCGTGCCCGTCGACGAGCGGGTAGCGCAGCGTGAAATCCTGCGCCATGCGGACGAGCGCGTCGTACACCGAGGAGTCGCCGTGCGGGTGGAAGCTCTTCAGCACCTCGCCGATGACGCCGGCGCACTTCCGGTGCTGCTTCGAAGGGTCGAGTCCCATCTCGCGCATCGCGTAGAGGATGCGCCGCTGCACGGGCTTCATGCCGTCGCGGACGTCCGGGAGCGCTCGCGACGCAATGACGGACATCGCATACGAAAGGTAGCTCTCCCGCATCTCGTCTTCGACGGCGATTGCGGACATCCGGGAGTCGTTGTTCACGCGTTCTTTCTATTCAGGGTTCTGGTCGTCGGGGTTCAGCGTTCGGGCGAGCGCGTCGGCATCGGCGCCGGCGCTCTCCCGCAGACGTTCTGCGCGCGCCCGCACGGCGGCAAGATGGCTTTCGTAGCGCGCTTCGAGCCCCGCGACGTGCCGAGCGCCGCGCTCGAAGGCGCCGGTCCGCTCGGCGTCGTTCTCCGGGCTCACCGCACCGGGTCGCGTTGCTTGAAGAGCGCGCCGACGAGGAACCCGACGAGCCCGCCGACCACGGCGCCGACGAGCGCGATGAGCAGCAGCTTGCTTCCCAGCCCGCCGCCGACCCGACCCAAGGTGAAGAAGCGCAGCGTCAGGACCGACGCCTCGAACAAGGCGGCGATCACCGAACAGACGGCTCCGGCGACGACCCCGACGAGGACGTCGCTCATGCGCAGAAGCACCTACCGCTATTCTGACTTCCGACGAGCACGTCCTCGATGATCGCGCGGCGTTCGACGCGTACGCGGCGCGTTTCGCGCGCACGCTTCGCCCGGGCGACGTCGTGGCGCTGCGGGGCCCGCTGGGCGCCGGAAAGACGGCGTTCGTGCGGGCCGCGGTCCGCGCGCTGCACGGCTCGGACGAGCTCGTGACCAGCCCGACCTTCGTGTTCCGGCAGCGCTACCCGGGCCGGCCGCCGGTCGAGCACGTCGACCTCTACCGCATCGGGCGGGACGAGGAGCTGGACGAGATCGCCTTCGACGAGGCTTTCGATCCGCAGGCGGTCGTCTTCGTGGAATGGCCCGAGCGCGCCGAGTCGCGGCTGCCGGCGAGCCGTTTCGAGGTGGCGATCGCCGGGGCGGGCGACGGTCCGCGCATCGTCCGCGTCGGGCGCCTCCCGAGCCGATGAAGATCCTCGCCCTCGACGCCGCGCTCGGCGGCTTCTCCGCGGCCGTGGACGACGACACGACCGTGCGCGCGCGCGCCACCGGCCGCCAAGACGCCTTGGAGGACGGGATTCCGCTGATCGACGAGCTGCTCCGGGAGGCCGGGCTGCGGCTGCGCGACCTCGACCGCATCGCGGTCGGTGTCGGGCCCGGATCGTTCACCGGCGTCCGGATCGCGGTCGCCTACGCGAAGTCGCTCGCCTACGGGGCGGGCGTCCCGCTGGTGGGGGTGTCCTCGTACGACGCGCTCGAGCCGGAAGACGCCGAACCGCCGGTGCTGACCGTGGTCCACGGCCGGCGCGGCGTCGTCTGCGCCCGCCTGCGAACGCCCGTCGCGGCAACGGTCGCCTGCGGCCCGGTCGGCGAGGTGCTCAGCCGCCTCCTGAGCGGTCCGCCGCGCGCCCTCGCCGCGGCGGGGAACACGGAGGACGTGTTCTCGCAGATCGCCGAACGCGGCTGGACCGTGCGAGCGCTCCCGCCCCGGAGGGCCGTCCCCGCCGCCGCGATCGCCGACCTGGCCAGGACTCGGGAGCCGGCCTCGACCCCGCATGCGCTCGCGCCCGATTACGGCGAAGCTCCCGTCGTGACGAGCCCTCCATCGCGCGCGGCGAACCGTTCGTGAAGGCGCGCCTCTACGACGCGGCGGCCGACGACTCGCGCCGCATGGCGATCGAGCCGATGACGCAAGCCGACCTGCCCGCGGTGCTGCGCATCGAGTCGCTCTCGTTCAGCACGTCGTGGCCCGTCAACGCGTTCGCGAACGAGATCCGCGACAACAAGCTCGCGCACTACTTCGTCGGCCGCCGCGACGGGCGCATCGTCGCGTACGGCGGGATTTGGGTGATCCTCGAAGACTCGCACATCACCACGATCGCGGTCGATCCGGAGCGCCGCGGCCTGAAGCTCGGCGAGGAGATGCTGCAGCGGCTGCTCGACGAGGCGATCGCGCAAGGCGCGTCGTGGATCACGCTCGAGGTACGCGAGTCGAACGACGTCGCGCAGAAGCTGTACCGGAAATACGGGTTCACGACCGTCTCGACGCGACGCGGCTACTACAGCGACAACGGTGAGAACGCGCTCGTCATGTGGGCCGGCAACTTGAAGGGCGAGCTGTACGCGGCGCGGCTGCGCGTGCTGCGCGCCGCGCTCGACGCGGAGATCGCACGCCGAGAGTGATCCCGCCGCCTGCGTCCGAGGTGCTGCACGGGCCGGTCGCGGCGCTGGTGCAGCGCTGCGGAGCCCCGACCGCGGCCGCCTCGCGCGACGACGGGCAGCACGTCGTCTTCAGGTCCGGCGGCGCGACGCTCGACGCGATCGTCGACGACCACGCGACCGTGCACGCGATCGAGCTGACGTTCCCGGACGGTACGCCGTACGCGACGACGGTGGAAGGGACGCCGCACCGCTTCGTGTTCGGAGAGACGACCTCGAACGCCGCGCGCGACGAGCTGAGCGCGTCGGCCGAGACCGACGGGGCGAACTTTCGGACGTTCCGGCGCGATGCCGGATCGGATCTCGTGCTCGTCTTCGACGCGCGCACGTCCGCGCTCGCGCACGTCATCGTCGGCGACCGCGCGACGCTGCTTCGTCTCGGCTACGTCCCCGATCCCTCGCCGGTGCAGCAGCGGTTTCCGTACGTCGCGCCCGTGCTGCGGCATACCGCGGTTCCCGACGGGAGCGGTCCGCGCGCGACGATCGTGCGCGTCGACGTCGACCGGCGCGGAGGCGTGCGCGACGTCGCGGTGATGATCGGGAGCGGCGATCCCGCGTTCGACGCCGGCCTGCCGGCGCGGCTCGCGCACGACCGCTACGCGCCGGCGACGCTGGCGGGACGCGCCATCGCGGCCGGAGCGCTGCGCGAGATGCGGCATTGATCCGCGACGGCGTGGCCTTCGCGCGCGCCGCCCGCGACGTTCGGCACGCGCTCGAGCAGCGGCACCGCAGCGCGCACGTGCTGCGCGTCGCGCGGATGGCCGAAGCGCTCGCGCGCGCGCACGGCGTCGATCCGCACCGTGCGCGCGTCGCGGGATTGCTGCACGATCTCGCGCGGCTGTACGACGACGCGCGGCTGATCGCGGAGTGCGAGCGGCGCGGGATGCCGATCGACGACTTCGAGCGCGCGAACCCCATCGTGCTCCACGCGCGGCTCGGCGCCGAGCTGGCGCGCGAGCGCTTCGGCATCGACGACGAAGGCGTGCTCTCGGCGATTCGCAAGCACACCGTCGCGGCCGCCGCGATGTCGCCGCTCGACGAGGTGGTCTACCTCGCCGACGGCCTGGAGCCGGGGCGCGGCTTTCCCCAGCGCGCCGAGCTGGCCGCCCTGGCGTTCCGGGACCGCCGGGCCGCGATGCGTGCAACCCTCGCGTCGTCGATGGCATACCTGCGCGCACGGAGACTCGCCGTCGCGCCGCAAACCTTGGCCGCAGCGGGCACCTATGAGGTCAGCCTGCCGATGGAGGAACCGACCACTGCCTGAGCTCGACCTGATCTCGCTCGTCCGTGACGCCGCCGAGGACAAGAAGGGCGAGGACATCGCCGTCCTCGACCTGACGGGGCGCACCATCGTCGCCGACGCCTTCGTCGTCGTGACGGGGCGCTCGCCGATCCAGACCCGCTCGATCGCTGACGCGATCGTCGAGAAGGCGCAGGAGGCACGGCTCTCCCCGCGCGTCGAGGGCTACGCGGACGGCGGCTGGATCCTGATCGATCTCGGGTCCGTCGTCGTCCACGTCTTCACGCCCGAGCAGCGGCAGTTCTACAACCTCGAGCGGCTGTGGGGACGCGTCGCGGAAGTGCGCGCCGAGGCGCAGTGAGGCCGAAGCCGTACCGGCGCCAGGGCCGCGCGTTCAAGGGGATCGTGAAAGGCTTCGTCTGGATCGTCCTGGCGATCTTCGTGCTGACCTCGGTCGGCGTGGTCTTCATCGCGACGAGCGGCCGATAGGCCGCGCTGTCCGCCGCGTCGCAACTTCGGTCTCGGGGCCCGGTATCTCGCAGCGGAGGACACGCTCGACCATGAAAACGCCGGCGGCGCTCGCCGCCCTTCTCGTCGCCGTCTCGGCGACCGTCGGCCCGGCGCTCGCGCGCAGCAGCTACGTCGTCGACGATGCGCACCTGCTCTCGTCGAGCGCGATCTCGACGATCGACTCGGAGGTCGGGCAGCTCCAGTCGCAGACCGGCAAGGAGGTCGTCGTGGTGACGACCCCCTCGCTCAACGGCGTCGCGCCCGACGCGGCGATCGAGCGGAGCTTCTCGCAGCTCGCGGTCAACGGCGTCGAGATCTTCATCGCGAAGGACGAACACGTCATCCGCATCGCCGGTGACCGCGCATCCTCGCAGTTCTTCCCGAGCGGCACGTACCAGTCGATCGCGCAGTCGATGCGCGCCTCGTTCCGCGCCGGCGACTACGACGGCGGCGTCGAGAACGCGGTCGGCACGATCGTCGGCACGTATCGCGGCCATCTTTCCTCGCTGCGCCGGTCCGGGCGTCCGGCCGGCGTGACGTCCACCTACGTCCGGACGCGCTCGACGGGAGGTTCCGGCTTGCACTGGATCTTGTGGCTCGTGATCCTCGCGGTGATCTTCTTCATCATCCGCGGAATCTTCCGGGCGCTGGTCGGACCGCGCTACTACGGCGGCGGTCCGGGTTACGGCGGCCCCGGCTACGGCGGCGGCCCGGGATACGGGCCCGGCTACGGCGGCCCCGGCTACTACGGCGGCGGAGGCGGCGGCTTCTGGAGCGGGCTCCTCGGCGGGCTCGGCGGCGCTTGGCTCGGCAACGAGATGTTCGGCGGCAATCGCACGACCGTGATCGACAACAACCCCGGCGGCACCTACGTCGGGGGCGCCGACGCGGGCAACGCCGGCGGCGACGCCGGGGGCTGGCAGAACGACGCCGGTCAGATCGATTCGTCGAACATCGGCGGCGCATCGTGGGGCGACGGCGGCGGTGACGCCGGCGGCGGCGGCTGGGGCGGCGGCGACGGCGGAGGCTGGGGCGGCGGCGACGCCGGCGGCGGCGGAGGCGGAGACTCCGGCGGCGGCTGGTAGCGGCCCGGAGCCGCGCCCGGCGGAGCTGCGGCCTTCGGAGACGCTGCGGCCTTCGGAGACGCGGCGGGGTTCGGCGACGCGGCGGGGCTTGGCAATGCGGCGGGGCTTGGCGACGCGGCGGGGTTCGGCGATGCGGCGGGGTTCGGCGACGCGTGCGCGCCGTACGGGTTCGGCGTCGGCGCGACCGGCGGCTCGTCGTGCAGCGGCGGAAAGCCCTGCTGGAGACGCAGCCGCGCCAGATGCGCCTGCTTCGTGTTCGGGAACGTACGCGCGACGTATTCGAACATCGCCTTCGCTTGGGCGCGCGCCTCGGGCGTTTGAATCTCCATGTACAGCTGCGCGAGGTGGAACGCGGTCGGCGGCAGCCAGCTGTCCTTCGGATAGCGTTTCGCCCAGTCGAAGAGCGACGACTGCACCATCCCGGCGTCGTGGACCAGCGACGCGTCGTCTTCCCACCGCTGCTGGTACGCGCGGCCGAGCGCGTCGATCTTCGTGCGCGTCGAGATCGCGCTGTACTTGAACGGCCCGAAGTAGACGTCGGCCGGCGCGTTGAGCGCCACCGGCCCCGCGATCGCGGCCGCCGCGGCGACGGTGAACAGCGGCACGAACACGCGATCCATCGTCTTGCCACCTACCCGGAACCGGGCTGCGCCTAGCCGCTTCTCAGCGGTTCCTCACGCACCGCGACCGCTCGTGCTTCCGCGCCTCCGCGCGCCGACCGCGCGCGACGCCAGCTCAGCGCGCTACGACGTACGGCAGGATCGCGTCGAGGCGGCGGTCGGTGATCCCCGAGACGTCGAGCAGCTCGTCGACCGCGGCGAACGGGCCGTTCGCTTGACGGAAGGCGACGATCCGCTCCGCGAGCCCCGGCCCGATCCCGGGGATCGTCGCGAGCGTCGCAGCATCCGCCGCGTTGATGTCGACGCGACCGGCGGGCGGCAGCGCCCCGCCGGCTTCGATCGTGCGGATGCCGCCCGTCACGGCCCCGCGGTGGCGCTTCGCCCCGCGCCGCTTGCCGCTGCGCGCCGTTTTCGAGCCGCCCACGCCCGGGTCGGCATCCGCGTCCACACGTGCATCCGCGGCATCGGCCGATCGCGGCCACGTCGCGATCCGGCTTCTCGAACGCCGCCCACGCGGCGCGGCCGCGGGGGCCTCGCCGAGCTTCGGGACGACGATCTCGTCGCCGTCGGCGACGTGCGCCGCGAGGTTGACCGCGACGAGGTCGGCGTCCGCCTTGGCGCCGCCGGCCAAGGAGATCGCATCGCGGGCCCGCGCATCAGGCGCGAGCGCGTACACGCCCGGACGGGCGACGTCGCCCGCGACGTACACGAGCTCGGCCTCGCGCGCCGCTCGGCCGTCCGCGAGCGATGTGCCTCCGTCCCGCGCGGCCGCGGCGCGTCGCGGCGCTCGTGACGCCGGCGGACCGGCCGCCGACCCCCAAGCGTGCCGGCTCGTACTGTCCGCAGCGCTTTCGGCCGCGCTCGCGCCTTCGGCCGCGCTCCCGTCGTGCGACCAGCCGGGGCGAGGAGCCTCGTCCGGTCCGACGCCGTGACCGGGCCGGAAGAACAGGAGGGCCGCAACGGCGACCGCCGCGGCGGCGAGAGCAATCCGCTTCATGCCCTGGTGTTCACGCGCGCGCTGGTCGCGGCAAGCCCCCGCCGCGAAAACGCGGGCGAACGGCGTTCCTCCGGGACCGTCGTCCGGAACGGCCCAATGCGACCGCGGCGTCAGGTTCGCGGAGTTCGGGCGTGGTAGACTGGAGCTTCGATGCCCGAGGAGAGAACGTACGACTTCCGCTCGGTCGAGCGGGCGTGGCAGCGGCGCTGGGAAGACGAGCGCATCTACGTCGCCCGCGACGACGATCCGCGCCCGAAATACTACGCGCTCGAGATGCTGCCGTATCCGTCGGGCGATCTCCACGTCGGACATGCGAAGAACTACACGTTGGGCGACGCGATCGCGCGGATGCAGCGGATGCGCGGCTACAACGTCGTGCACCCGATGGGCTGGGACGCCTTCGGTCTCCCGGCGGAGAACGCGGCGATCCAGCGCGGAGCCGATCCGGAGACGTGGACGCGTTCGAACATCGAGAACATGCGCCGTCAGATCCGCCTCATGGGGACGGGCTACGACTGGACGCGCGAGTTCGCGACCTGCGATCCGTCGTACTATCGCTGGAATCAGTGGTTCTTCATCCGGCTCTTCGAGAAGGGGCTCGCGTACAAGCGCGAGGCGCCGGTGAACTGGTGCCCGGTCGACCGCACCGTGCTCGCCAACGAGCAGGTCGAGGACGGGAAATGCTGGCGCTGCGGCGCCGAGGTCGAGCGCCGCAACCTCGCGCAGTGGAACTTCAAGATCACCGACTACGCGGACCGTCTGCTGGCGGGGCTCGACCGTCTCGACGGCTGGCCGGAGCGGATCCGCGCGATGCAGCGGAACTGGATCGGGCGCAGCGAGGGCGTGACGTTCTCGCTCGACGTCGAGAACGTCGACGCGCGGATCGAGGTGTTCACGACGCGCGTCGACACGATCTACGGCGTCACGTTCGTCGCGGTCGCGCCCGAGCATCCGGTCGTCGCCAAGATCGTCGAGCGCTTCCCGAAGACGCGCCGCCGCATCGAGGACTTCACCGCGACGCTCCGCGGCAAGGGCGAGCTCGAGCGCACGCAGCTGATGGAGAAGACCGGCGTCCCCACCGGCGCATACGCGATCAACCCGCTCTCGCGCGAGCGCGTCCCGATCTGGGTGACGAACTACGTGCTCGCCGAATACGGGACCGGCGCCGTGATGGGCGTTCCCGCCCACGACGAGCGCGATTTCGATTTCGCGAAGAAGCACGGGCTGTCGATCGCGCAGGTGATCACGACGCCCGACGGCTCGCTGCGCGCGCCGCTCGCGCAAGCGTACGTCGAGGACGGCAAGCTCATGGCGTCCGAGGAGTACAGCGGGATGAAGTC